>Ga0182024_10000275_pt1 | contig 129746 bp, 118 predicted proteins | sample P32metaG_FD_120480 | JGI IMG/M metagenome (GOLD analysis project Ga0182024, IMG submission 120480) | Permafrost microbial communities from Stordalen Mire, Sweden - P3-2 metaG (Illumina Assembly) | ecosystem: Environmental > Terrestrial > Soil > Wetlands > Permafrost | place: Sweden: Stordalen... | reverse complement strand
CGGTCCTTGCAGGTGCCGGGCTCGCTCTCGTCGCCGTTGCAGATCACGTATTTTGGCTTGGCCGCTTCCTTGGGGACAAACGACCACCTCATACCCGTGCTGAATCCCGCGCCGCCGAGTCAGCGCAGGCCGGAATTCTTGACCTCGCCAATAATGTCGTCCGGCTTCATGGCGAGCGCCTTCTGCACGGCCTTGTAGCCATCCAATTGGAGATAGCGATCGATATCCGTAGCGCCCTGTCCAAAGCGCTTCGAGATCACGCGTATCTCATCGGGATGGGAAACTAGTGTTGCCATTCGTTCATTTTGCCATTGAGGCATTGAATCATTTGATTCATGGCCAAATGATTCAATGCCTCAATGAATCAATGATTCAATTTGTTTTTATACTCGTCCAGAATCCGATCCATCTTCGCGTTCGTCAGGTTCTCATGAAAGTCGTAATTCACCTGTGCCGCGGGAGCCCAACTGCACGCGCCGATGCACTCGACTTCTTCCAAAGAAAACAAGCCGTCTGGCGTCGTGCTCTTGTTGCCGATGCGCAGCTTCTCTTTGCAGTATTCAATCAGTTCCTCGCCACCGACTAACATGCAGGCGATATTGGTGCACACTTGCACGTTATACTTCCCGCGCGGCTTGGTAGTCAGCATCGAGTAGTAACTGATCACGTTGCGGACTTCGAGCTCAGTCAGATCCAGTCGCTGTGCGAGTTCTGCGATCACTTCATCGTTAAGACTGCCGGTTTCATCCTGCGCATAGAGCAGGGTCGGCACAAGCGCTGAGCGCTTAGTCGGGTAGTGGCCTAGCATCTCGGCAAACCGCGTCTCGAATTCTTCGGAAAACTTCATAGAGTGCAATTTGTTAATTTTGTAATTCGGTATCCGTTGGTCGTAAATTACAAAATTACCCTATTACCAAATTACAAAATCTCCTACCGGTCTATATCTCCTACCACCACATCAATACTCCCAATGGCCGCGACCACGTCCGCGATCAGCTCACCTTCGCACATTTTTGCCAGCGTTTGCAGATTCGCGTACGACGGCCCTCGCATGTGCACGCGATAGGGTTTAGCCGTTCCGTCGCTGACCACGTAGTAGCCCATCTCGCCGCGCGGCGATTCGATCGCCTGGTATACTTCGCCCGCCGGAACTGTGAAGCCCTCGGTGATGATTTTGAAGTGGTAGATGAGGGCTTCCATCTGCGTCTTCATCTTCTCGCGGTCGGGCAGGACGACCTTGGGCGAGTCGGCTTTTATGGGTCCTTCCGGCATGCCCGCCAGCGCCTGTTGCACCATGCCAATCGATTCGCGCAATTCAGCGACTCGGCAAAGATATCGCGCGAACACATCGCCTTCGGTCCGCACCGGAACATTGAACTTAAAATTTTCGTAGCCCGTATAGGGAGCGTCGCGGCGGAGGTCAATATCGACCCCGCTTCCCCGCAACGTTGGACCGCATGCGCCCAGGGTAATCGCGTCTTCCGCGCTCAGTTGAGCTACGCCCTTGGTTCGCATCATGAAAATCGGATTCCCGGTCAGCAAGCCTTCGTATTCGTCCACGTTCCCAGGGAAGCGGTCGGCGAATTTCTTCACCTTCTCGAAGAATCCGAGCGGCGGTTCGAGCGCCAGCCCGCCAATACGGAAATACGAGGTCATCATCCGCTGCCCGCTGACCATCTCGAAGAAGCGCAGCACGTCCTCGCGCTCGCGAAAACAATATAGAAAGACCGTCATCGCACCCAGGTCCATGGCGTGCGTTCCCAGCCAGACCAGGTGCGAATTGATGCGGGTCAACTCATTCATCAAGACCCGCATCCACTGGGCCTTCGGAGGAATCTCCAGCCCCAGTAATTTCTCTACTGCCAGGCAGTAGCAGAGATTATTTGTCAGTGGGCAGAGATAATCGATGCGATCCGTCAAGGGCACAACTTGCTGGTAGAACTTGGCTTCGCAGGTCTTCTCGATGCCCGTGTGCAGGTAGCCGATCTCCGGCTTGAGCCGCACCACCGTTTCGCCGTCAATTTCCAGCACCAGCCGCAGCACCCCGTGCGTAGATGGATGTTGCGGTCCCATGTTCAAAATCATGGTCTGATCGCCCGAGGGAGTTTCGGGGCCGGGCTCAGCGACAGCGGTGGGGAATTGCGTCATGTCTTACGTTTACCGGTAACCTTCCACCGGGTAATCCTTCCGTAGCGGATGGCCTTCCCAGTCATCGGGCATCATGATGCGTTTCAGGTTGGGATGTCCGGTGAAGCGCACGCCAAACAGGTCGAACACCTCACGCTCATAAAAATTGGCCGAAGGCCAGACCGACGTGACCGATTCGATCGCCGGACTGGAGCCATCCAGGCGGGCTTTCAAGCGCACCCGTTCTTTCGTCGGAATCGATAGCAGATGGTAAACCACCTCAAACCGCGGTTCCGATGGATACCAGTCCACGCAGGTCAGGTCGGCCAGATAATTAAACGGGCAGTCGGAAGAGTCGCGCAGAATCGCACAAACCTCACGGATTGATTCCTTCGCGATCCAAATCGTTAGCTCGTCGCGATCGAACTTAACCGCCTCCACGACCGAGGCATTCCACTCCACCAGACGACCCAAGGCGGGATGGGCTTTAAGTTGCTCGATATCGGTGATTGGGGGAGCCAGCGGCATCAGAAATCCCCCCGCTTCATGGCCGTCAGGCCCCAGTCCAGCACGCCTTTTTTCCATACATAGAAGAGGCCGACCAGCACAATTGCGATGTACACCATCATCTCCCAGAAGCCGAACATCTTCAGTTCGCGCAGGATGACGGCCCAGGGGTAAAGGAAAACGGCTTCTACGTCGAACAATATAAAGAGCATGGCCACCAGGTAGAATTTGACGGAGAATCTTCCCTGAGCATCGCCGATGGGCTGAACCCCGCATTCATAAGGCGATACTTTGGCCAGAGTCGGCTTGTGCTGGCCAATGAAGTACGAGAGGGTCACAATCGCCCCCGCCAAGGCCGTGGCGATGCCGAAGTGCATCAGAAGGGGCAGGTAGCGAGCGAAGTAATTGTCGGGCATAGGAGGAGCTATATATAATCTGCGCCAGGCACAATAGTAAACGTTCCAGATTAGTTTTGACTGGCGGAAGTGTCAAGCTAAGCGCGCGTTTTAACAGTAGTTTCATTTGGCGGAGCCTGTCTTGACAGCGACACCGACAGGAACGGAGGAACCTGAAACCACATGATCTTTGGCTTCAATACCGACATTCGGCACGAAGGCACCGTCTACCACGTGCAGAGCGAAGCGCGCGAAGGCGAGCAGTTGCTGCAGACGCAGGTCTTTGTTCGCGGCCGTTGCATCGGGAAGCGCGCGGTTCCCTACGGCGCCGCAGCGGAAAGCAAAACCGGCGCGGGCAACTTAAGCTCGGAGCACGTCGGTCCGAAAATTGGCTCCAGCGGCAGCGATCAGGATCAAGAGAAGATGTTGCGCGAGTTGCACCGCGAGGTGCTCGACGCCATCCGCGATGGCCACCTCAACTCTATCCTCGACAAACGGGATACCCCCGAAACACTGGCGGCGGTCAAAGAGCTCGACCTGCAGTGGATCAATGCCGGTTCCGTGCATGCGAGCGGCGCGCTGACCATGCATTTCCGAGTCACCGATGGAGGCGCCACGGTCCCAGGCGCTCGCCTCACTCTCCGCCTGGCCCGCCCCGACGCCGCGCCCTACTACGCACAAGTCCTCACCGACGCCACGGGCAATGCCGAAATCAACGTTCAGGTGGAAGAAGAGTCGCTGGCCGATGCCTCGGTACTCGTCCAAGCGAGTTTCGATGGAAGGACCGCCACCCGCAAGTTTCAACTGCGCGAAGCCACATGAGAACATTGCTGTAGAGACGGGGCTTGCCCCGTCTCCCTCGCACCCGCCAAGCTCCCCAGACGCGGCAAGCCGCGTCTCTACAGGAAATCTAGCTTATCGCTCTCGCATGCGACAATTGGTTCGATGAACTTGACAATCAACGGGAAGACTCAAATCTCCTCCACCGAAACTCTAGGAGCGCTCGTCGAGCAGCTCGGCATGAAGGCCGATCGCGTAGCGATCGAACTGAACCGCGAGATCGTCCCCCGCGACCGATGGCCGCAAACACCCTTACACGATGGGGATCGGCTGGAGATTGTCCACTTCGTCGGCGGAGGTTCTCGATTGACTACCCAGGTTTGGCAAGCGGTTTCGCAACCTGCTAACCTGATTTTGTAGTCCCTCGGGGCCCCGTCGTTCAACGGATAGGACTTCAGTTTCCTAAACTGACTATGCAGGTTCGATTCCTGCCGGGGCTACCATTGGTCTCAGACGCCCCATACAAGCCACTGCAAAATCCGCGCCCCGTTCCCGTATAATAAAAAACACTGTGCTCAAGTACTCAATCGTAGTCCCTCTCCACAACGAACAGGAGAACGTCACCGACCTGTACGCGCGGCTGAAGTCCGTGATGGAAGCGAGCGGCGAGACGTTCGAGATGGTGCTGGTCGATGACGGCTCCATCGACGGGACGTTTGCTTTGCTGCGCGAGATTGCCGCGGTTGACAGCCGCGTGACCGTCGTCAAGCTGCGGCGCAATTTTGGACAGACCGCCGGGCTTGCTGCCGGATTCGACCACGCCCGTGGCGAATACATCATCGCCATGGACGGCGACTTGCAGCACGATCCCGCCGACATCCCTTTGTTCCTGGAGAAAATTGCCGAGGGCTATGACATCGTCAGCGGATGGCGCAAGAATCGCGTGGATAATTTCTGGCTGCGCCGCATCCCTTCGCTTTGCGCCAACTGGCTGATGGCCAAGCTGAGCGGCGTCGACATCCACGATTTCGGCACCACGTTTAAAGCCTATCGCCGCGAAATCCTGGGGCAGGTTCCGCTCTACGGAGAGCTTCATCGCTTCATCCCGGCGCTGGCCTCGTGGTACGGCGCGTTGATCGTTGAAGTGCCGATCAAGAACATAGTCCGGGAGCGTGGTGCGTCGCATTACGGCATCTCGCGGACTTTTCGTGTCTTCTTTGATCTGATTACTATCCGCTTCCTGCTTAAATATCTTTCGCGTCCCCTGCACTTTTTTGGCACCGTGGGGATGTTCAGCATTTTTGCGGGCAGCGCCGTTTCCTTCTGGCTTATCCTGCAGAAAGTCCTGCACCATACCGACATCATGTACCAACACGGGCCGTTGATGCTGTTCTCGGCAGTGCTGCTGCTGGCGGGATTGAATATGCTCGCCGTCGGTCTGCTTGGAGAGATGCAGGTGCGCCACTATCACGAGCCCGCGCAGCGCGCTCCCTACTCCGTCGATCGCCTGCTGCGGGCACAGAGTGAAGAAAGCACCATCTCCGAGTAGGACGAGGTCAGAGGTAAGAAGTAAGATTGCAGAGGTAAGAAGCAAAACCTCCCAAGAGCCGTGGACAGAAGATTTTCACTTCAGATTTTCACTTCTGCAATTTGACCTCTAACCTTGCACCTCTTGCCTTGCACGTTATGGCGAAGCCTATCGTTATCCTCTCTGGCCCTGTGAGCGCGGGCAAAAGCACCGTCGCACACGAACTCATTGCTCTATCTCCCAGCCCAGTTGCCTATATCGAAGGCGACAAGTTTTGGTCGTTCATTGCCAAGAGTGCGGAAAGCCGGTGTCTCGAGAAGAATTTTAAAATGATTGTGACGGCGATGACCGGAACCGCATTACCCTACGCGCTTTACGGGTACGAGGTCATCCTCGATTTCTCGATTCCACCCTGGTTTCTGGAGACCGCGCAAAAAATAATCAAATCCAGGGACGTGCCGCTCGATTATGTCGTGCTGCGACCGAGCGAGAAGGTGTGCGCAGCGCGTGCCGCTGCTCGTACCGAAGGCGCGATTGCCGACTATACCCCGTATCGCGACCTGTATGCGTCCTTCGATGAGGCCGGGCGCTTCACGATCAAGGACGACGGAAGCGATGCGGCGCGGTGGTTGCGGCGCGCATACGGGAAGGACTGAATGCGGGGAAGTACGGCGTTTCGTGACTTGCAGCCGATGCACTAGCCCGGAATCCGAGATGCAGCCACTCCAGCCGTCGAGGCGCTATAATTTGATCCGCCGCTATGCCCACCACAACCCAATTCGAATTGCGTCTAGCCACGCGGATGTCGCGCCTCGGCACCGAAACCGCCTTTGAAGTTCTGAACCGCGCCCGAGCGCTGGAAAAACAGGGCAAAGAAATCATTCATCTGGAAATTGGCGAACCCGACTTCGACACGCCTGCTAATGTAATCGAAGCCGGAGTCGATGCGCTCCACAAGGGGTGGACGCATTATGGCCCCGCCGCCGGCCTGCCCGATCTGCGTCAGGCCATCGCCGAGTACGTCGGCCGCACTCGTAAAGTCTCTGTCTCCAGCGAGGAAGTTGTTGTTGTCCCCGGCGGCAAGCCAATTATTTTCTTCACGATCCTAGCATTGATTGATGCGGGAGATGAAGTCATCTATCCCAATCCTGGATTCCCCATCTACGAGTCCATGATCAACTATTCACTCGGTAAAGCGATTCCGATTCCGCTGCGCGAAGAGCGCGACTTTTCTGTGGATGTCAAGGAACTGGCTTCGCTGATCACCGACCGCACCAAGCTGATCATCCTGAACTCGCCGCATAACCCGACCGGCGGCGTGCTTACCAAAAAAGACGTTCTCGAAATCGCCGAGGCCATCGGCGACCGCAACATCCTTATTCTGTCGGACGAGATCTACAGCCGCCTGATTTACGATGGCGAACACTTCTCCATCATGAGCGTCCCGGGATTCAAAGAGCGAACCATTTTACTCGACGGCTTCTCCAAAACCTACGCCATGACCGGATGGCGCATGGGTTATGGCGTGATGCGGCCGGATTTGGCCGTGCCCATCGCGCGGCTCTCGACCAACTCCATTTCCTGCACCGCCAGCTTCACTCAGATTGCGGGAATTGAAGCGCTGCGCGGAGACCAGTCTTCGGTCGACAAAATGAGTGCCGAGTTTAAGCGACGGCGCGACGCCTTCGTCGCGGGTCTGAATAAGATTAAAGGCTTTTCGTGCCGCGTGCCGAAAGGCGCGTTCTACACTTTTCCCAACATTACGAAGACGGACTGGCCTTCGAAAAAACTGGCCGACGCGCTGCTTGAACAGGCCGGCGTGGCGTGCCTCTCCGGGACTGCGTTTGGCGAATACGGGGAAGGCTACCTTCGCTTCAGCGTCGCCAACTCGCTCGAGAATTTGAACAAAGCCTTGGCTCGAATTGAAGATTGGGTAGGAAAGAATCTGCGCTAACCGAACCGCCTGTGTTGGAGTGGGGCTTCGAGCCGCTCGTGACGGGGCGGAGCCCCGTCACCACACGAACTCTGCTGCTTTCATCTCCTGTTGACACCCCGCCGCACGGGGTTGGTATACACTTCTGCCGCTATGACAAACATCGATCAGCACCCCGCCGGTTCCTTTTGTTGGATTGAACTTCACACCACCGACCAGGACGCCGCCAAGAGTTTCTACAAGTCGCTCTTTGGTTGGGAAGCCCATGACAATCCGATGGGCCCCGCCGGCTATTACACCGAATTCAAACTCCAGGGCCGCGAAGCGGCCGCAGGATGCAGCTTGCGTCCCGACGAGCGCTCCCAGGGCATTCCTCCGTACTGGATGATTTACATCACCGTCGGTAGCGCCGACGCAGCCTTGGCTAAGGCGCAGCAACTCGGCGGCAAAGTTTTTGCTCCGGCTTTCGATGTCATGGACGCCGGGCGCATGGCAATCGTTCAGGATCCCACGGGCGCGGTTTTCTGTGTCTGGCAACCAAAGAAGAGCGTCGGAATCAGAATCGCCCATGTCCATGGCACGCTCTGCTGGGCCGACCTGAGCACGCCCGACGCAAAACGCGCCTCCGATTTTTACTCCGGCCTTTTCGGCTGGCAGGTGATCGCCGATCCAAAAGATCCGTCCGGCTATCTGCACATCAAAAATAGCGAGCATTTCATCGGAGGCATTCCGCCCGCGGCCCATCGCCAGCCGGGAGTGCCGCCGCACTGGCTCGCATACTTCCAGGTGGACGATGTGGACGCTTCGGCAAATAACGCGAGAGAGAAGGGTGCAAAGTTATACCTCCCGCCGATGAGTATGGAGGAAGTCGGACGCATGTCGGTGATTGCCGATCCGCAGGGCGCGGCATTCGCGATCTTCAAGTCAGCGCGCTAGAGCGGATTCACTAAGTGTGGTGACTGTCCTGACTAGGGTGGGGACGGGCGCCCTCGCCCGTCCAAGCGGGGCGCTGCTCGGCCGCGGCCACCCCAACTCTGGATCCGACCTAATTCGCCAGCCAACGTCACGCCATCGTGTGACTTTCGCTTACTTAACTCCGGGAGCAACCGAATTCTTCGTAGCCACGGTATCGACAATGTAGATACGTTGCGATATATTGTGTATATCGCCGCGAGGAGTCTCTGGTTATGAAGACAAAGGTGGTTAAATGGGGAAACAGTCTCGCCGTACGCATTCCGAAGCCCGTGGTTGAGGAAGCCAAACTGAAGGAAGGCGATTCGCTGGAGATCGAGGCCGCCGCCGAAGGTCATGTCGAACTATGCCGGGCGACGAAAATTCCCACGCTCTCGCAACTCGTCTCTCGGATTACACCCGAGAATCGCTATGCCGAGATATCGACCCGTGCTGAAGTCGGAAAGGAAGTTGTTGAATGGTGAGTTCCTACGTTCCGGACGCCGGGGACATCGTAATGATGAACTTCGATCCGCAAGTTGGCCGCGAACAAGCCAGGCGGCGTCCCGCACTGGTGCTAACCGATCGGCGCTATAACCAAGCCAGCGGCCTCGCCGTTGTTTGCCCGCTTACGAGCAAGCGCAAACCCTACCCATTCGCACTGCCCGTTAGTATCGACCAGGTCGAGGGTGCTGTTCTCGTCGATCAGTTGAAGAGCGTGGATTGGGCCGGCCGCGAAGCGAAATTCCACTCCCAGGCGGAGGCAGCCTTGGTCCGCAAAGTGCGGCAGTATGTTGCGGTTCTGCTCGGGCTTCGCTGACACACGTCGTCCGGACAAACTATCCCCGGGAAGATCTGGTTTCGCAGGTACTTGTTGCGAAGAATTTAGCGATGTATACTATACATCGTGCGTAGAACGCAGCTCTATCTCGACGACGATCTCTGGAACGCCCTCCACACACGGGCCCGGCGCGAGGGAACGACCATCTCCGCTCTGGTACGCGAAGCCGCGCGCGAGCGCTATCTCGGCAATTTGGATGAGCGCCGCGAGGCCATGCTTGCCTTCGTGGGAATCAGGAAGCATCGGAAAGATTTGCCCGACTCGACCGAAGAATATGTCAGGGGCCTGCGGCGTGACACTCGGATTGAGAGGCTCGGAAAGCGGTGACCGTTCTGGTCGATTCCGACGTTCTTATCGAGATTTCACGCGAGCGAAATCAGGAGATCTTTTTCAAATGGACGCAGTTGGCAGAATCGGAGGGCGCAATCCTATGCTCACCGATAAGCTCGGCAGAACTATGGGCTGGAGCATTGCCGCGCGAGCATGAGGCAACGGAAATGCTCTTTCGCACCCTGCTTTGCGTTCCGATCGACTATGAGACGGGCCGCCAAGCGGGCAATTATCTCCAGCAATATCAGAAGAGTCATGGCCTGCAAATCAGCGATGCTTTGATTGCCGCGGCTGCGGTGATGAATCGCGCTCAGCTCTGGACGCGCAACCGCAAGCACTATCCGATGAAGGAGTTGTCGTTTTACTGATTAGCGTGGAAGCCGGGCTCTGCCCCTTCGACGGGGCAAAGCCCCGTCACAGCACATTTGCCGTGTGGGCGACGCATTCGAGCCCTCTCTTTTCATTTTCGCGCGCGGATGGTACAAGACTTCCGAGGCTTCCCCTGGTGAAAAAGATTGCGGTTGTCGCTCTCTGCCTTCTCTCCTCAATGCTCGCGGTCTTCGTGGTCGCCCGCGCCGCCGACCACTCGCGCCGCATCAATCTTCCGACCAGCAAGACGCTGACCCTGCCCGTCCCCGGATACGTCGCCCGCACCAATAGTTTTCCGGCGACAATCGCTCTCAGCCCCGATGGCCGTTATGCAGCGCTGCTTAATCAGGGTTATGGCACGCAGGAAACCGGAGGGCGCCAGTCGATCGCCGTTCTCGACGTCAGCAATAATCAGCTGCACGATTTTCCCGACGACCGGCTCAGCGACGAGCATTCCACACGCCAAAGCTATTTCATCGGTCTCGCATTCTCGAGCGACGGCAAGCATCTCTATGCCTCGATGGGATCGATCACGGACCCAACCGGTGAGAAGCCGACGAGTACGGGCAATGGCATCGCGGTGTACAAATTCGCGAACGGGCAGGTTACTCCCGAACGCTTCATCAAGATCGCGCCCCAGCCCATCGCTGAAGGGAAGGAAGTTGCGGTCGAACTGCGCAAAACTCCCGCCGGGACTGCGATTCCATACCCCGCGGGGTTCGCGGTTCTGCCTGGTGCCACGGGCGACCTCCTGCTTATTGCCAATAATCTTTCAGATAATGCTGTCGTCCTCGACACGAAGTCGGGAAAAATCCTGCAGTCATTCGACCTGAGCCGCAGCCGCTACATTCCCAGCACTTATCCCTATACGGCTGTTGCCAATAAGGAAGGAACCAAGGCTTGGGTCAGCCTCTGGAATGGATCGGAAGTGGCGGAACTGGACCTAAAGACCGGGAAGGTGGCGCAATGGCTTAAACTATTGCAACCCAAGAACTCCACTGCACCTAGTGCGCATCCTGGTGCCATGCTGCTGAGCCCTGGTGGAGACACATTGTACGTCGCAATGTCCAACGCCGAAGCGGTAATGGGCGTTGATTTGAGAGTTGGAATACCTCTGCACATTTACTCCACTAATTTTGGCGAGAACGATGTTCCAGGTTCGGCCGCCCTCGCCCTCGCCCTTACACGTGACGGGAAACAACTCTACACTGCCATTCCTTCACTGGATGCCATTGCCGTCTTCGAGACCCAATACGACGAGCACCCTTTCGATGCGGCGGCGCTTGAACGTCCGATCGGCTTCATCCCCACCGAGTGGTACCCGAGCGCCCTGGCCATCGCCGACAACGATCTGCTCATCGCCACCGCTAAAGGCGAAGGCAGTGGACCGAACAATATGAAAGCCAAAGTGCAGATTGGGCCTTACCATCGCGATAATCCGTATATTGCAACGTTGATTGGCGGTTCCATACAACGCCTCAAGCTCACGGATATCGACAAGAATCTCGCGGCCTACACCCACCAGGTCGAAGAAGACAACCTCGTTCAATCGGATGGCGGTAGGTTTGAATTTGCCGGTGGTAAAAATCCGATCCGCCACGTGATCTACGTGCTGAAAGAAAATCGCACCTACGATCAGATTCTCGGCGACTTGCCAGTCGGCGACGGCGACCCGTCGCTGACCATGTATGGCAAAGCCATTACTCCGAACGAGCACAAGCTCGCCCTGCAGTTCGGAGTGCTCGATAACTTCTACGATAGCGGAGAGGTTTCCGGCAACGGCCACATCTGGTCCACAGCGGCTACGACCAGCGACTACAACGAGAAAACCTGGCCGATCGCCTATCGCGGCAAAGAGCGTACCTACGACTTCATGGGCGACGTGGCCGGAGCGTTTCCGCTTGAGCAGGGTATTCCCGACGTCGACGATCCCGGGACCGGCTTCCTCTGGGACAACCTCGCGAAACATGGCCTGACCTATCGGATCTACGGCGAATTCGTCGCCGCCCTGTGGTGCAAGAGCGAGAAAGCAGACTCACCGACGGGAGGAACGCCGTCTACCTTGTCCGCAACCTGCCCCGTGGCTGAAATCAAGCCAGGCGATCTTTTGCCCGCCAACGTCGGCAATCCGCGCGGCGGGCCGAGTCCCTGGCCGTGGGCGATTCCGCAGATGAAGCTGATGCGCCCGACGAAAGCAGCGCTCCGCGACCATTACGATCCGCAGTTTCCCGACTTCAATACCGATTATCCCGACCAACTCCGCGCCGATGAATTCCTGCGCGAGTTCGACGAGTTTGTGAAAGCGAAGGGAACCGCCAAAGAGCTTTCCCAGTTCACGCTGCTCTACCTGCCTGACGACCACACCGGAGGCACGCGTCCGGGCAAGCCCACGCCGAATGCGTCCGTCGCCGACAACGACCTTGCGCTCGGCCGTGTCGTCGATGCCGTCTCGCACAGCCCTTATTGGGACGATACCGCCGTCTTCGTCGTAGAAGACGATGCGCAGAACGGAGCCGATCACGTCGATGCCCATCGCTCCATCGCCCTGGTTATCAGCAAGTACGCTCAGCGCACGCCGCAACCGTTTGTCGATCATCACTTCTACACCACGGTCAGCATGATCCACACCATGGAAACTCTGCTCGGCCTTCCTCCGATGAACCTGTTCGACGCGCACGCGCCGCTGATGGCGCCGCTATTCTCCGGCCCCGGAACGCAGCCGCCCTATCAGGTTGACGGCCAGAATCTACGCAACGGTCTTATCTACAAAGTGAATGAGAAGAATACAGTTGGCGCAAAAGAATCCTCGCGGATGAATTTCTCCCGGCCTGACGCGGTCGATGCGAGGAAGCTGAATGTAATTCTCTGGCAAGATGCAAAAGGCAGTGTCCCCGCGCCAACGCAAGAGCGCAGACCCTGAAGGAAAACACTTAGGGACGGACGCTTCCTTCGGCTTCGCTCGGGACCCGTCCAGCGGGCCGCAGCTCCGCAAGGCAGCCGCGAGCTAAGCTACAATCTGCGAGTGGATTCTCCCATCCAGTGCACCAACCTGCGCAAGACCTACGACAGAACAGTCGAAGCCGTCCGCGGCATCAGCCTGCAAATCGAGGCCGGCCAGTGCTTCGGACTCCTCGGTCCCAACGGAGCAGGGAAGACCACGACGATCGAAATCCTCGAAGGATTGCTCGCACCCACCAGCGGCGAAGTCCGCATCCTCGGACACACCTGGGACGAAAACCCGCGCCAGTTGCGTGAATGGATCGGGATCTCACTGCAGGAAACGCGGCTGTCGGAAAAGCTGAACGTCCGCGAGACCATCGAACTCTTCGCCAGCTTTTACAGCGAACCGCGTCCCGCCGCCGAAGTTCTCGAAGACCTCGAACTTACCGAGAAAGCCGACGCCTGGGTCGGCAAGCTTTCCGGAGGACAGAAGCAGCGCCTGGCCGTGGCCACCGCTCTGGTCGGCAATCCGCGCATCCTTTTTCTCGACGAGCCCACCACCGGGCTCGATCCCCAAAGCCGCCGCCAGCTCTGGGACATCATCCGCGCTTTCCAGAAAAAAGGTGGCACCGTGCTGCTCACCACGCACTACATGGACGAAGCCGAGCGACTCTGCGACCGCCTCGCCATCGTCGATCACGGCGAGATTATTGCCGAAGGCACTCCGACGGACCTCATCGACCGGCTGGGCGGCCATCACGTGGTCGAATTCCAAGTCAGCAACAATGGGGACGACAACGTCAACCTCGACCGCTGGCGGTCTTTGCCGAGTGTAGAGTCCGTCCGGCGCGAGGATTCTACCGTCTGCCTCAGTGTCCGTGAGCCGCATCTCACGATCCCCGCGCTTCTCGACGCGGTAACCAGCGGCGGCCATCGACTCGAGCATCTGAGCACACGCCAGGCCAGCCTCGAGGATGTCTTCGTACAACTCACCGGCCGGCATTTGAGGGAAGACTGAATGGCTACCACAGAAACCAACGCCCCCATACTCGACGCCGATCACAATCAGGGGAACCAGCATGCGCGCGGAACTCGTGACCAATCCCGCCACAATGGCCGCTGGTCCGGATATCGTCACCTGCTCTGGGCGCGCATCCTCGAATTAAAACGCGAGCCCGAAGTTGTATTCTGGGTCTTCGTCTTTCCCCTGTTGCTGGCCGCCGGATTAGGCATCGCCTTCCGTAACAGGCCCGAAGACATCACTTCGGTCGTCATCATCGACGGCGCGGGCGCGCAGAAAACGCTGGCCATGCTGCAGAGTTCGCCGGACAAAAGCTCAGCCAACAAGATCTCCACCATTCGAGCTATGGTGCTTGATCGCGAGGCCGCGCTCAGGGCTTTCCACTTCGGTAAGTTCGATCTGGCAATCGAATCCAATCCCGACGGCGGCTACACCTACTATTACGACCCGGCGCGTCCGGAGAGCGTGCTCTCCCGCGCCGAAATCGACGCGGCGCTCCAATCCGCCGCCGGACGCAAAGATGTGCTAACCACGTCGGCCAAATCCTCCAGCGAACCCGGCTCCCGCTACATCGACTTCCTCATCCCCGGACTGGTGGGCATGAACCTGATGAACTCCGGCATGTGGGGAGTCGGTTTCGCGCTGGTGGAAATGCGCCAGCGCAAGCTGCTGAAGCGCTTCGTAGCCACGCCTATGCGACGCAGCGATTTCCTTCTCGCCTTAACCAGCAGCCGCCTGGTTCTGATGGTGATTGAAGTGGGACTGCTGTTAGGCTTCGGCGTGCTGGTTTTTCACATGCGAGTCCGGGGATCGATCCTCTCGGTCATCCTGCTCGGCGCGCTCGGCGCGGTAGCCTTCGGCGGCGTCGGCCTGCTAACAGCTTGCCGCGCGCAGAAAATCGAAAGCGTCTCCGGCCTCATCAACCTGGTCATGATGCCGATGTGGATCTTCTCCGGCGTCTTCTTTTCTTACGACAAATTTCCCGCCATCGCCCACCCCTTCATCAAAGCGCTTCCGCTCACCGCGCTCAATGATGCGCTGCGAGCCACGATCACCGAAGGCGCGACACTTGGCTCACAATCGGGGCGGCTGCTGGTGCTTGCGGTTTGGGGCGGCGTGTCCTTCGTCCTTGCGCTGCGCTGGTTTCGGTGGACGTAGAACAGCTTTAGCCCTCAGCTGTCAGGCATCAGTTGTGATCCGTCCCAAAATCGGGCTAACTCCAAATCTAGAGAATTAGGAAAGTACTAAAGTGGGTCCGCCGCCTTCGTGAACGGCCACCTATCAACTGGAGCGGCGCCGCAGCCCATCGGAATCCCTCTTGATACCGACGGGGGTTTGCCCGACAGCTATTCCATCATGCAACGTTGCAAAGACCCTGTCGTGATCGAATGGACTGATCGCCAGCCTGATCATCAGCCCGAGCGTCTTGAAAAACTCGGCCGTTGCCCGCGGAATGGGGGTCTTTGAGAACAGGATGACGGCGAACACGTCTTGGGATGGAAGCAGCCCGCCAAAACCCAATGCGGATTTCACCCCGAAAGCGGTCACAAAATCCTGAGCCGGAACGTACGGATTCCCCTGAGCCTCGGGTACGTGGAAGACATTGAAGTTGGTGTCCACCGTGTCCAGCATCAGCGAGGAATCTCCCCCGATGAGTGCCCCCGCATTGAGCCCCATTTCGGAGAGAAGTTGCGAGATCATAGGAGAATTCTTAATGGCCTCCTCGTTGGGGAGGGGGATCGCTCTGTGCTCCTTCGACCGCGTTGTCGAGTTCCAATCGGGCAAGTCGCCAGCGGTCGCCAAAAGCACCAGGCACTTCATGGCAGGCGTCTCGGCCGCACTCGCCAGCCTGGCACGGGCAAAGTGACGAAGATCTTCGTCAAGCTGGCCGAATGGGTGAGTTTTGAAGAAGCGAACGAGCGCGCACGCTTTGTGTCCCGTCTCTGCTGAAATCAGACACTCGTAGAGATGGCGGACAATCCGATCGGCCGCCTCTTGCATGTTCTTCGCTCCCTTGCCGATTTCGCGCAGGCTTGTGCCGAGCGCAAGCATCTGCGTCAATGTGAACCCTTCCAGAGCAACGGTGCCGCGAACCTCTTCCATAGGAAACTCGCTGGTGTTTTTAGAGGCACGAATTCTGCCGGGCGTGTACCCTACGCCAGAGTAATCCTAAAGAAGAGGTGGGAATGGTGAGATATCCCTAATAAAGCGGATTTTCGTTTCGCGTCAGTTCCGTTTCGGGACCACGATTCTCACATTTGCCGTAGTGCCGATTTCCAAACTTACTAAACCAATTCCATTCGCATTTACACTTTCCTCAAGCCCAAAGGACCTCAAGCGTATCGCTGCGGCGCTTCTCGCTTCTCAGGCAAAAACGCATGGTGTCCAATGGCATACGATTTCTCTTGACCCGAGGTGTCCATTGGAGTACAAGACGAGTAGGCAGACGGTTGTCGAAACGTCCTCCTACATCGCACTCGCTGGCAAACTCTTCAGCGAAGCGGAGCGGGAGGACATTGTGGCCACGGTTGCAGAGGATCCGCTGTGCGGCGATGTGATGTCGGGGACGGGCGGATTTCGGAAGGTTCGCGTGCCGCGACAAGGGATGGGCAAGAGCGGCGGGACACGGGTTGTGTACATCTGGCGCAACGACAAATTTCCGGTCTTCCTGATCGCCGTTTTTTCGAAGAACAGGAAGGCCAACCTGACGAAGGCTGAGCGCAACACCCTGAAGAAGCGTGCCGACTATATTTTTGACAGCTACCGGAGATAGACCATCGGGGGTAGATCGTGAAATCCGCGTTTGAAGAACTCATGACTGGACTGGACGAAGTTCAAGCCTTTCTCGCAGGCGAGCGGAAAGGCTTCAAGGTGCATGTGCCGGATGAAGTCGATGTGAAAAGCATCCGCAATAAGCTCAACATGACCCAATCCCGCTTTTCCGACACCTTCGGCTTCAGTCTGGATGCCATCAAGCATTGGGAAGGCGGACGCCGTACTCCGGAAGCGCCAGCCCGCACGCTGCTTACGGTGATCGAGAAGAATCCCGCTGCTGTCATCACCGCGCTTCATCCCGAAACTTTGCCGAAAGCTACTAGCGCGAACGCAGCCAGACTTCGCACCAAGACAAAGAAAAAGAAGCGGTTTACTCCAGTGGTTGGAGAGCAGCCACGAACGAATCGGCCTCGGCATCCGCGGCAATATCGTTCGAGCGTTTAGAGCTGAACTTCCATGTAGACTCCCGCACGAACCGAACCTTTGCCTCTTTTCATCATAGACGTCCGAGCCATTGCGTAACTCCATGATTCCAAAAGATCGGCGGGATTACCCCGTATCCATTGGTTAGTAACTACAGCCTCAAAGACATTTCCATTGAAACTCCGATCATCGTGAATTGGTTAATGGAGTTAGAAGATGAGGCTGACGGTTCAATCTTCGTGACAACGATCAGCAATGACTGTTACACTTTTGTGGTCTTTTCTCCCCCAAGTGGAGAAAGGCACGAGTCGCCTACTGTGTGCCGAATATTGCAAATCGCGTGAAAGCGAAACCCAACGAGAATGAGAAGGTTGCTCACACTCAATCGGGCGAACCTCAAGAGCTTAGTAACGCGGTTCGACCTGGCAACGCACGCCCCCTCTGAAGATTTACACTCCGCAATTAACGGCGCACGCCGTTTGCTCGAGGGGATGCAATGAGCGATGACAGCTATTACACCGTCCTCGGCATTTCCGAGAGCGCAACGCAAGACGAGATTAAGCGAGCATACCGGGACGTGATTCGACAAGTGCACCCCGATAGTGTCCCTAACGCCTCACCTTACTGGAGGCGAACCGCCGAAGAAAGGAGCAAAGAGATCAATGAGGCTTATCATGTACTCGCGGACCCAAGTCAACGCTTGTCTTATAACGCGCAATTAGCCAAGTATCTACAAAGACCCGTTCCCGCCACGCCTCCTTCCCCGCCGAAAGCTGAGGTAACGACGACGCGCTCGTATAATCGCCCGCCAAGTCTGAGGCATCAACAGCGAAACCGTAAACGCGGATACAACTGGCAACCCCTGAAACGTTGGGCAGCTAAGTATCCGCTTCTCGCTTGCTCCTTAGGCGTCCTTATCTTGCTGCCGGGGGTTAGCCTGTTCACTGGGCTGAGACAAAATAGAGCTGTTATCGCTACAGATAGCGCATCGGCTTCCGAGAGTGTCTATTCGGCGTTTCCTTGTTTGGATCCGCGAGATACGGTGTCCCCAATTGATGGCAAGCCGTGCCGAAGACCTGAAGTCACCCCTCCGACCTCTGAGGTTGTTGACACTAACCCTCTGGGTAAGCACACCAACACTTCAGCTCGACCTGTACCGGCCGCGAACTCTTACCCTTCGTATCCGTGTGGCGAGAAGGAAACAATCTCCGATATTGACCACAAGCCTTGCAAGGCGTCCGCCACTCCTAAGTGGTTTTATGTCGCCTCCGACGGGATACACGCCCTAGGCGGAGAGCCTGACGACGATACCTGCAAGCGCATAAGCCCAAAGAACCTCTCAGCCTGTATAGCCAGTCTTAAGTTTTGTCCTCGGGGAGTGTGGGCAAAGGATTGTGTCAGCTATTCAAGATGGAAGAAGACCGTTGACCCGCCGCGGCAGGAGAAATGGATTCCAGCATGGCCCTCATTGTAAGTCGTGAAAGCGCGGCTCGTCGCGACTGACGGCTGGCCGAACTGCGCTCGGCTGGGACGGACGAATGCGTCCGTCCCTACGCATCGCACGATGCTTATCCCTTCGACTTCCTGTACTCATCGAAGGCATCCAGGAATCGATCAATATCCTGCTTCGACAGGTAGTAAGGCGGGGAGAGCCGCAGCTTGTGCGGTTCGGCTTCGCGGATGCGAATTTTCTTTTCCTTCCATAGCCAGTTTTCGAGGTCCATGCGAACTAGGGGCGGCACGTTCACGGTGGCTATGGCGCAGCGCAACGAGGCATCGGGAGACGTCCACGACACCGCGCCGCGCTTGATCATGGCTGCCAGAATGTAATCGCAGAGCTGGCGATGGCGGCGTTCGATCCGGTCCGTACCGATGTCGTTGGCTAGCTGGATCGAGGCGCGCAGTCCCCAGAGGGCGGGGACGTTCGAACTGCCGATGCGCTGGAATCGTTCGGCTCGGAGTTTTATGTCGTCCCAGCCTTCGGTGGCGATCGTGTTCCACAGGCGATCGATCATTTCGTCACGGACGTAGAGAAATCCCGACCCTTTGGGCGCCTGATAGCCACTTGTGCGGGCTGGAGGAATATAGGTCGCAGCCCAGATCGTGCAGGTTCAGGCGCATCATTCCTGGGACGTGGGCTCCATCTACTGCGGAAATAATCCCTTTACTTCGGGCCAGCGCGCAGAGTTCCTTCGCGGGCAGGACCACTCCAGTAAAGGTGGTGATGTGGCTGAAGAACAGAACTCTGGTGCGCGGCGTGATGGCGTCGCTTACCAGACTCAGGACCTGCGCGGGATTTTCTACCGGCTTGGGCAGCGCGATCTTCTTTACTACGATTCCGTAGCGTTTTGCCCGCAGATTAAACGGGTGCTCGCCTCCAGGATGCTCCTGATCGGTCATCAGCACTTCGTCGCCGGGCTTCAGGTCGATGCCATTCGCGATGTAGCTATTGGCTTCGGTGGCATTTCTCAGGAGCGCGATCTCGTCCCGGTTGCAGCCTACAAACTTCGCCAGCGGGTCGCGAAACTCGTTCCAGGCGGCGTATCCCCAGATGGGGTAGTCCTCGGGATCGGCTTCGTTCAGCTTCTCGGACGCCTCATAGCCTTCAAACACGGCGCGGAGCACAGGCGCGGGGCTGGATCCTACGGTGCCGTTGTTCAGGTAGATTTCGTCTGCCGGAATCAGGAACTGCTTGCGGAGTTCGCGCCAGTAGGCGTCTTCGTCCCGGTCGAACAGGGAGCGGTCGGGCAGCTTGGACGGCAGCGATTCGAGTTGGGCCCACAGACTTCGATTCCCGAGCCCGGACAGGCCAGCGCCGAGTGCCAGGGAGGATGCGAAAGATGACGATAGAAAGCTGCGACGATTCAACATGCCGGATCCGCCTTTCCAAAACGCGTCATCGTACACCGGCGGACGGGAAAACGGAACGGGAGCTTGCTCCGGTATGCGTGGCACAATGGCGGCGAAGCTGGTTCTGCCCAGCCTCACCGCCTTGGAGGCGGTTTGATAACGTGACTCTTCCGCATGCCTCGGCACGCCCTGATACGAACCGTTGCTTGCCGCGCCGATGCGCGGGCAGCTTCGAAAAGAGCCTCAGCCGCCCCGTCTGCGAAAATAGCGGGTAACTTTCCGACTGCAGTCTGCGTCCAACTAGTGGGGAACTCCGTCAACACCGACTTGCCATCGGGCGTATAATCAGCTCAAGCCGACCGGGTTTCCGCGGGGTATCCAAATGTCGTTCCGCAAATCGCTGATTTCCCTAAGTTTTCTGGCGCTGATGACTCTAGCGGCGTTGGCGCAGAATCAAACTTCACAGCCTCCCAACACGCAGCCACCAGCGACGCAGGCGTCACAGACACAAACAACGACCAAGGATCAGACGGCGCAGCCGACGAACACGCAGCCCGGTTCGACTCAGGCCCCGCCGACGGACTCTTCTTCGAGCACCAGCAGCACAGACGCTGCCCCTAGCGGGCCTCCTCCCGTCCAGGAACCCGACGAAAGCAAGGTCAGGCACGATGGCAAGGAGGACGATGTCGACGCCATCGGCAACCGCAACATCGGCAAGCGCGGCCTGGGCGACTGGTACTCGCTCGAATCCGAGATCAGGATGGGCAAGCAATACGCGATGCAGGTCGAGCAAAGCGTCAAGATGGTTCAGGACCCGGTGGTCAACGAGTACGTGAACCGCATTGGCCAGAACCTGGTACGCAATTCGGACGCGCAGGTGCCGTTCACTATTAAGGTGATCGACTCCGACGAAGTGAATGCGTTCGCGCTCCCGGGCGGATTTTTTTATGTGAACTCCGGCTTGATTCTGGCGGCCGACGAAGAGGCCGAGCTGGCTGGCGTGATGGCGCATGAGATTTCGCATGTTTGCGCGCGCCACGGGATGCGCCAGATGACGCGGGCAAATTGGGCGCAGATCGGCACCCTTCCTCTGATCTTCATGGGGGGCGGCATCGGCTATGGAATCTATCAAGCGAGCAGTTTGGCCTTGCCGCTTACGTTCATGAAGTTCCAGCGCAATTTCGAAGCGGAAGCGGATTATCTCGGCCTGCAATACATGTATAAGACGGGATACGATCCGCAGGCTTTCATCAGCTTCTTCGAAAAGATTCAGGCGAAAGAGAAGAAGAAGCCGGGCACGATCGCCAAAGCCTTCGCTTCCCACCCGCAAACGCCCGACCGCATCGCGGCTTCGCAAAAGGAGATCGCGACCATTCTTCCGGCGAAGGCGCAGTACATCGTTACCACCTCGGAGTTTGACGACGTGAAATCGCGGCTCGCTACCATCGAGAACCGGCACAAGGTCATCGAAGAAAAGGATGGGAGCCGTCCCAGCCTGCGCCGCGCTTCCACCACCGACAAGACGTCCAACGGCTCGGACAAGAGCGACGACGATCGCCCGACGCTGAAGCGGCGGGACGATAATCCGAACCAGACTCAACAACAATAACGGGAATTGCGGCAACAACGAGAAACCGGCGGACAGTCCGCCGGTTTTTTATTGAAGCTGTTTGCTCGTGGAGAGCCGGGCGGGCGCGGCTGGACTGCCGAGACGCCCGTCCCTTCACCACGGCCGCTACGATCCCGCGGCCACCGATTTCACGGTGATCGTGGTGCCGTCCACCTCTCCCGTTACTCTAGCTTTCGCTCCGGCCAGATCGTTGAGCTTATCGAGCGCGGCTTTGTCCGCGGTTTCCAGGGTGTAGACTTTGTCCCCGACCACCAGCGCGTACTTCGATCCATGTTGAATGCACCCGCGCGTGCAGTCCGCGGCCTTGCCGGGCATTTGATGTTTCGCTCCGCACATGGCGTCGCTCACTTCTCCGGTCAAGGTCTGGCTCTTACCGGCAGCCAGCGCCGGAAACGCCGCGAGCCCAACCAACAATTGCATTCCGAGCACCACCGCTGCAATTCGATTCACTCTCATGATGCTTCTTCTCCTGTGAAACGGGGTAATGGTCAAAGGGGACAGTACACAGCGCACTATTCCGATCGCACTATCAGATCTCACTGCCGTGATGTCACTATTAGAGAATCTCACACAACCTCCGGGTTACAAGAGAATTTTTGGCTCTTCCCGACTCTTGGGTTTGGCGTTACGGCTACTTGAAACGGATCTCCACGTCCACGGTCTTATCCTTGGCGTCGGGCGTCTCATGAACGCTGACGGTCCACGGTACGCCGCGGGGAAGGAGTTGCCTGGTATCGTCCAGAAATTGTTTGGGATAATCGGCATTGTAGGGCTGGCCTTGGTGCAGCGTCCACGCAGCCTGCATACGGGCTTTGGCTTGCGTGTCGAGGCCCAGGATCTCCAATTCTCCCATCTTGTAGAGGTCGCCTTCGACGATATTCAGGTCGTAGTGGACGGTACTTTTTTCCTCGTCGAACTGGGCGTCGGGCTTGATTTGATCCGCCATGTATCCGCGGCTGCGGTAGAGTTTGTCCACGACTTTGACATCATCGAGCAGACGCACCGCATCGGCGGGCTGGCCGGGCGGCATGTGGAGGAGAGGCGAGACTTCGCTGGTCTTAATTGCAGAGTTGCCCTTCCAGTCGACGCTTGAGGTCAAGTACATCTTGCCGGGCGTCACGGGGATGATCGCATCCACCTCGATCTCGGCGGGACTTTGTGAATCACCATGTGAATCACCAGCTGACGACGGTTCGGACAAAACATGCGCGTCGGATTGCCCAAACTCGGCCTTCAAATATCCGCGTTGCAGGTACACGGGCAGCAGATCAAACTTGGAAACTGCTTTGAGGGAAGAGCGCCCATATTCTGCCCCCGTAAGGCGGGCCGCGGCTTTTGCTAACAGAGCGGTTTGCTCCGGCGAAGCTCCAGGGAATTCGACATTGTGAATCTGGATGCTGACCTCCTCGACGTGATAATCGAACGCATTTAGGGGGCTGCCCGGCTCGTCAGCCGCGCGCAGAAAATCTACCCGTCCCGGATAGTTTTTCTCGCTGAGAATGGCTTGCAGCGCCTCGGAAACACGATCCGGGAGGTTGCCGGTAATCGGCAGCATTTGCTTAAAGAGCGGAGCGCGGGACCGCAAGGCGGTTTGCAATTCGGCGTCTGTAAACCAGACGAAGTTTTCGAACCGCGCGGGAACCAGCTTGCTTTTGTCGGTGTCGGCGAGCTGCAGCTCAAGTTTTACGCCAGGGCCAGAAGATGTATAGGAATAGACAACTTCAGTGAACAGGCCGGAATCGCCGAGGCGCTTCACCGCTTCTTTGAAATCGCCATCGGCGGCCGGCTGGCCAATCTGCAAGCCGCTGGCGGCAAGAATTTCCTTGTCGGTGTAGCGCTCCGTTCCGGTAACTTTCAGCGCGATGAGTTTGTTTGGTTCGTTTGGCGAAGCTCGGCCAACCCCGGCCTTTTTCTGGGCTGCGGCAATTGCCACCAGCAGGGACAAGCAGAGCACGAAGCGCGTCATGCCATTCATTTGGACCGCTTCCCATCTCCGGCCACGGGCATCGAGAAATTCTTTTGCTTGACCGCAATGTCCATGAAGGCCTTGGCGGCGCGACTGAGCGATTTATCTTTGCGAAAGACGATGGCGAGGTCGCGGCGGATTTGCGCGTCGGCGAGCGTGATCGCAACCAGGGCCTTGGCCCGAATGTCTTCTTCGATATTGGAGCGCGCGATAAATCCCACGCCGACATCGGCTGCGACAAAGCGTTTCAGCAGTTCGCTCGAATCGAGTTCCATGGCCAGTTTGGGCTTCAGGCGATGATCGTAGAACAGCGCATCGAGCGCGTCGCGGGTGTGGCCCAACTTGGGTACAGACACTATAGCGAGCCTGGGGCAATCACGAAAGGGAAAATCAGAGCCGGGCGCAAGAGCTAGGAATCGCGCTTTGATTTCGCTTGGATTCTCCATCCGAATTGCTTTGCCATCATGCGGGCGTAACGCTTCTGATCCCTGCGCGTTTCTGCCGGATTAACCGGCGTTACCTTGATAGGTCGGTCAACTGAAGCTGCCTCGACGATCTTGACCCGGATTTCATCCCCCACGTGGAGGCGCCTTTGCCTTATCCACGTGACGTGCCGCTCGCTGGCGAGGCCACCGACTTCCATAAACAAATCTGCTCCCCGCTCTCCGGTTACCCAGCTAACGATCGCTGATAGAACTCCGTGCTCTTCGATGCCAGCCAGACAAAGCCTCTTGCCATTTAACGAAACCTTGAATGCGCGCATAGAACTAAGATTGTACCGTGGGTGCGCCAGCGGACACTTTCGGAAATCAGACAGACGCAACAAGCCGCGGTTCCCGGCAGACCGTTGGCCTCAGCGGCTGAAGCCGATTGAATTTAGGCCATCTATGGCACGACTGAAGTCGTGCCCTTCCCAAACCTCGCCGCTTAGACGTTGATCACCGCAATGAGTTCCTTCACGGCGGCCGCACTCTTATCGAGCGCCGTTTTCTCGTCCGGCGTAAGTTTGATTTCTATAATCTGCTCGATCCCCTTGGCTCCGAGTTTTACCGGGACGCCGACAAAAAGTCCGTGGATACCATACTCCCCGTTGAGGTAGGCGGCACAGGGGAGAATCTTTTTCTTGTCTTTGAGGATCGCCTCGACCATTTCGGTAGCGGCCGCCGACGGGGCGTAGTAAGCCGATCCGGTCTTGAGATGTTTGACGATCTCCGCGCCGCCGTCGCGGGTGCGCTGGACGATGCGATCGAGCGTGGCTTTGTCCATGAGTTCGGTGATGGGAATGCCGGCGACGGTCGAATAGCGGGGAAGCGGAACCATGGTGTCGCCGTGTCCGCCGAGGACGAAGGCGGTTACGTTTTCTACGCTGACTTTAAGTTCCTCGGCGATAAACGTGCGGAAGCGGGCGGAGTCAAGGATTCCGGCCATGCCGATGACGCGCTCACGCGGGAAGCCGCTCATCTTGTAAGCGGCCTGGGCCATGGCGTCCAGCGGATTCGAGACGATGATCAGGATGCAGTTCGGCGAGTAGTGTACGACCTTGCCGACTACGTCGTTCATGATTTTGTGGTTGGTATTCAGAAGGTCGTCGCGGCTCATGCCAGGTTTGCGCGGAATTCCGGCGGTGATGACGACAATATCGGAGTTGGCGGTGTCGGCGTAGTCGTTAGTGCCGAGAATTGCCGAGTCGCGCTTCTCGATCGGCATGGCCTCGAGCAGGTCGAGACCCTTTCCTTGCGGGATGCCTTCGATGATGTCGATGAGGACAACATCGGCCAGTTCTTTTGAGGCGATCCAATGAGCGGCGGTGGCGCCTACGTTTCCCGAACCTACGATTGTTACTTTCTTGCGCATCAAATTTCCTTTCTCGATTCCCAGCCCCTAAAGGGGCGTCTGCTTCTTCGAAGCTATTCGGCATCGCTGAAGCGATTGCCCTGATACGAATCCCAATTGTTTAATCGCCGTTTAGTTACACGCGGCAAAAAAGTCATCTCAGTCGGCGGCCACCGCGACGTTCATGTTTTCGATCATGTACGTTGCAAATTCGCTGGTCTTTACTTTGGTGGCGCCTTCCATCAGGCGTTCGAAATCGTAGGTGACCTTTTTCTGTTCGATGGTGCGCTCCAGGCTCTGCTCGATCAGATCGGCGGCTTCGGGCCATCCGAGGTGGCGGAACATCATGACGCCGGAGAGAATGACGGAGCCGGGATTGATGACGTCCTTGTCGGCGTACTTGGGGGCGGTGCCGTGCGTGGCTTCGAAGATGGCGTAGCCGTCGCCGACGTTCGCTCCGGGAGCGATGCCGAGGCCGCCAACCTGCGCGGCGCAGGCATCGGAAATGTAATCGCCGTTTAAATTCGGAGTGGCCAGAACGCTGTATTCATCGGCCCGGGTTACGACCTGCTGGAAGATGGAGTCGGCGATGCGGTCGTTGATCATCAACTTTTTCTTCCACACGGCTTTGCCGTGCGTGGCGTAGATGGAATCGAGACAGTCTTTCACTTCCTTGTAGACAGTCTGGCGGAAGTCTTCCTCGGCGAACTCGAGGCCGGGCTCGATGAGGTTCGCGTTCTGCTCGATGGTTAGACTGCTATGCCTGTCTTTATTGTCAATGATCCAGCTCTCGCGCTCGGTGACTACCTGGGCGCGGAATTCTTCGGTGGCGATTTCGTATCCCCACTTGCGGAAAGCGCCTTCGGTGAATTTCTGGATATTGCCCTTGTGGACCAGGGTAACCGCTTTGTTCTTGTTTTCGAGCGCGTGCTTAATGGCCATGCGCACCAGGCGCTTGGTGCCGGTCATGGACATGGGCTTGATGCCGATGCCGGAATCGAGGCGGATTTGCTTCTTACCGCCTTTCAACATGTCTTTGTTGAGAAATTCAATCAGCCGGGCGCAATCGGGCGTGCCTTCTTCCCATTCGATGCCGGCGTAAACATCTTCTGTGTTTTCGCGGAAGATGACGATGTTCATGCGCTCGGGATGCTTCACCGGGGACGGCACTCCGGCGTAGTACTTCACCGGGCGAATACAGGAGTAGAGATCGAGGATCTGGCGCAGCGCAACGTTGAGGGAGCGGATGCCGCCCCCGACAGGCGTGGTCAGCGGGCCTTTGATCGCGACGCGAAATTCGCGGATAGCGCTGACCGTGTCGTCGGGGAGCCAGTTCTGAAAGCGGGCCTTGGCCTTCTCGCCGGCAAAGACTTCGTACCAGGCAACGGAACGCTGGCCCTGGTATGCCTTTTCGACCGCAGCGTCAAACACGCGGACCGAGGCTTTCCAGATATCGCGGCCGGTGCCGTCACCTTCAATGAAAGGGATGATTGGGTGGTTGGGCACGCGGTACTTGCCGTTACTGTATTCGATCTTCTGTCCGTTGGATGGGACGGGGACTCCATTAAACGATGCCATGCACTTGCCTCCAGAGGCTGGGAAGGACCAGATCATTATAAAGAATATCGCGGGGACGAACGGAAGGCTGGCCATCACCGAGGCGTGCGAGGGCAATCGCAACGCTCTTTGGGGCGAGGTTGATCGTGAGTAGCGCTTCTTTGTCGACGGCCTCACGAAACAAGAAGCGGCAAGCCGCGCCTCCATAGACAACGGCTTGCTACCGTTCGATTTTTACTGATTTCACCGTTACATCTTTGTTAGGACGATCCTGGCGGTTGCGCGCTGCTTTCGATATTTTCTCCACGACATCGTAGCCTTCTACTACTTCGCCGAAAATCGTATGTTTGCCGGTGAGCCAGTCGGTGTTGGCTACGGTGATGAAGAACTGCGATCCGTTGGTGTTGGGGCCGGAGTTGGCCATCGCCAGCTTGCCTCCCTTGTCGAACCGATGCGGCGAGCCTTTCGTTTCGTCTTCGAACTGGTAGCCGGGACCGCCAAAACCGGTGCCCATCGGGTCGCCGCCCTGGATCATGAAGTCGGGAATTACCCGATGAAAAATAGTTCCGTGATAAAGAGGATCGGTAGTTTTCTTGCGGGTGCTGGGATGCGTCCACTCTCGCTTGCCTTCGCCGAGCTCAACGAAGTTAGCGACCGTCTTGGGAGCATCTTTTTCAAACAGGCGGCAAACGATATTGCCCTCGCTGGTTTCGAACACGGCATAGGTTCCGGGTGTGCGGGTCATAGTCTCCTTCGATTCTTAATTCGTTATCACTTGGTAGACGAGGCTCGCCTCGTCTCGGAAGCACCAAGCCGCGTCTCTACGACGTGGGTTTCTGCGCGGCCGCCGACGGTTTAGGCGCGGAATTGGTGGATGCGCCGGCACCATGGATTTCGATGTGAATGATCTTGACGGGGTGGACGGGAGTTTCGCCGGCCGTGGGCATGCGTGCAATCTTCTTTTCCAGCACGACGGCATCGTCATCGCACTGGCCGAAGATGGTATAGCCGCCGTTCAGGCTGGGATAGGGAACTTCAGTGATGAAGAATTGTGAGCCGTTGGTGTCGGGTCCAGCATTGGCATAGGCGAGACGCCCCGGCCGATCGAAGGTCACCTCGGGTGAAGTCTCATTCTTGAATTTGTAGCCGGGATCGCCGCTGCCGTTGCCGGCGGGATCTCCACCCTGAATCATGAAGAGGGCAATCACACGATGGAAGATGGTGCCGTCATAAAGCGGAACGCCGTGCTTCTTATCATGAGAGACCGGGCTGGTCCAATCTTTGGTGCCGGTGGAGAGGCCGATGAAATTGGCCACTCCGATTGGGGCTACTTTCGGAAACAGCGTGCAATGGAAGTCGCCGGCCGTGGTGTGGATGATGGCGGTGGGCTCGGCCAATGCGGCTGGGGTCGCCTTGTGGACCGGTGGCGTGGTCTGTGGAGTCGAGCTTGCCTGGGCGGCGGCGAGCAGTGAGGTCGAAACGAGGAGGACAAACGTCCGCAGTAGAGTGCTCATGGATACTCCTGTAAGCATTTTTGCAAGCTTCGATTGTACGACAGTCGAGGGCGGCCGTCGCTCCACCGTTATTTGCTGGCCTGCATCTCGCGGCTGACTTGCTCTGCTTCGCGGAACACGCGCAGCAGGTTGCCACCCAAGATCTTGCGAATATCATCGGCGCTGTAACCGCGGTCAAGCAGGGCTTGCGTAATCTTGGGCAGGTCGGCGGCGGAGTCGATGCCCTCAGGAGTCGCACCGCTGACGCCGTCAAAATCCGATCCCAAACCGACGTGATCGATGCCCGCGACTTTGGCGATATGGTCGATGTGATCGATCAAAGAGCTGAGCGGCGGGCGCGGAATCTTCGCGGCCCACTCGCGCTCGATGCGGTCGGCGTCGAGGTAGGTCACAGTTTTGCCGGCGGCCTTGAGTTGGTCGGTGTAGGCCTTGACAGCGGCGTCTCGGTCTTTCGCTTGCGCTGCGGCAGCTTTGCGATAGTTCTCGTCGATAAAGGCGTTGTAGAAATTTACCTGGACCACTCCGCCATTCCTGGCGATGGCGCGAAGCATGTCATCAGTCATGTTGCGCGGATGATTGGTGAGGGCGCGTGCGGAAGAGTGCGAGGCAATGATGGGCGCCTTGGTGACGGCAATGGCATCGTAGAAAGTCTTGTCGGCGACGTGAGAGATATCCACCAGCATGCCGAGCCGGTTCATTTCGAGGACGATCTGCTTGCCGCCCTCCGTCAGTCCGTTGTGATGCTCCACCCTGGGATTGTCGATGTCGCCGGAGGAGTCGGCCCACTCGTTGGTGTTCGACCAGCTCAGGGTCATGTAACGAACGCCGAGGCGGTAGAAATCGCGCAGCAGGCGAACGTTGTTTTCGATGGAGTGTCCACCTTCTATTCCCAGAAGTGCGGCTAGTTTGTGCTCGCGGTGGGCGCGCTCGATGTCGGCGACACTGAACGCCATCATCATGCGGTCTGGATGGCGAGCCGCCTGCTCATAGACCGAATCGATGAGGTCGAGCGTGTGGCGGGCGAAGTGGCCCTGGTTGGTTTCCGGTTCGACCCAGATGGAAAAGAACTCGGCGCCTAGATTTCCGGCCTTGGCCTTGTCGAGACTGATGTGGCCGGGGTCTTTGGGATCGGTCGATCCAATGTCGTAGTTTTCGTCCAGGAAGCGCTGCGGGGTATCGGCGTGTGTGTCGATGACGATGGCGGAGTTTTGAATCTCGCGCGCTTTGGCGCTGACGGGTTGACCATGGACGGGGAAGATACAAATGAGCGCGATTGCGGCGGCGAAATTATGTTTGATCATGGCGACCTTTATGTTGAACAGAATTCTATACGATGCATTCTCGGGAGGACGCTCGTGTGGTGGCGGGTCTTCGACCCGCCTTGCAGGGGCAGAGCCCCGTCACTACACGAGTAGAGTCGGCGAGCCGTATTGCTCTCCTTCTATCGCCGATTCAGAATGCGTTCAAGGCAACGAGAACCTGCTCGATACACTCCTCCAGCGGTTCGTCGGTTGAGATCGTTGTCTTGGGGTAGGTTATCGGCTCGAAACGCGATTTCACTTCGAGGTAAAGCGCGAACGTCCGGTTGAGCGCGGGGTGCGCGGGCTCGGGATCGAGGTCGAGACGCCTTCGGGCGGACTCATACGAGCAGATGCATTCGATGATCCTCCAGGGCTGAGCGAGTTCGCGGGCGAATTCGAGAACGCGGTCGATCTGATAGCGGCGGGAAAACGGGCGTCCGTCGAGAAAGATTTTGCGAGTGGGAGTAGCTTGCAGCAGGAAGCGGGCGGTTTCGAGCATGATCTCCATCACGAAATCGTCTTGCTTGACGGAGTATTCGATATCTTCCGGCGAGAAAAGTGCGGCGCGGATGTCGTCTTTACTAAGGAGCGCGCCTCGCGTGCAATGAACAAGTTCGCGAGCGAGCGTGGTTTTTCCGGTTCCGGGAAGGCCCGCCATCAAAACAATCATTCTGCGGAGATTGTAGCGGTTGCAGATTTCAGATGGAGGTTCAGATGAGAGTGCAAATCGAGAGTTAGTTGGAGGCACCCATCGCGGCGGTGACGGCGACTGGTGCGGGTGAGGGTTCTTCCGTGGGCGGATGCGGGAAAATCGTCTGCGTCTGACGCCAGTCGCTGTAGCGATCGGAGACCATCACGTGGAAGCACCAGTGGCGGCGCTCCTCCTCGGGTTCGACCAGGCCGAGCGCGTTCAGATAGAACAAATAGTGCTCGACAAATCTGATCTCTTCTTTCGTCAAACCGCGGCGCTGGAGATCTACCGTGACGCCGGCGAGATGAGACGACGCCGTGTCGCCATCCACCGGCGCGGCATTGCGATTGTGCCGGCGAAGTTTCTTTTGCACCTTGACGGTGCGGACGGCGGAGTTTACCTGGATCTGATCGTGGAACTGGCGGTAATACACTTCGGAAAGGTCCTGCACGAAATCGCGAGTCCAGGGACGGCAAAAGCGGCGTGAGGGATCAAGACTGCCCTCAACTTTCAGAGACTCGCTCTCGTCAATGGGAACCAGATCGCCCGAAGCCTTGAGCGCTTCCAGTTCGGCGTCGTCTTGAATACGGGGTAGAGCCAGGCGGTCGATTTCTTCGTTTTGCCGGAGCAGGGAATCGTGTGACGGACGGAACAACGGGTTCCAAAGAATGCCTCGAAGGCGATGGAGGATCCGGTGGCGATGGCTGACGGGACGCAGGGCGAAACCGGATTGTGGGGCGACCACCATAAAGAAGGTTGCCAGTGCCAGCGAAGTCACCAGCGCTCTTGCCGGGTTGGACTTCTTGAGGCTTCGCGTTGTGAATCTAGGCTTCATCGCGATGGCATTATTGCCGCACTTGAAAGCATCTCCTGGAGGCTGTGGAAAAGTGCCCATTTGTCCCAAGGAGTGCCAATTGTAAACCACAGATGAATAATTTTGTGAAGCAATTCGACCTAAACCCCCTTACTTAAGGGAGTTGCGGGTGGTGACCGGAGGGCAAATGATTGATTTCGGCTGCAAATGTGGGAAAGGCGCTATTTTAAACCTCCTGTAGAGACGCGGCTTGCCGCATCTTGCTAGCGGCGGATCTGGAGATGACGCGGGCGGAGACGGGACAAGCCCCGTCTCTACGGGAATGCGTTTTACTTCCGCAGCAGGTCCGTAAGCGCTTGCTTCATGACCTGGCCGCCGACCTCGGCAATCGACGTGGTCAAGGGGATGTCCTTGGGACAAATTTCAACGCAGTTCTGCGCGTAGCCACATTCCTGGATACCACCGTCACCCATGAGAGCGGACAACCGCTCGCGCTTCAGGGCTTGCCCGGTGGGATGGGTATTGAACAGGCGTACTTGCGAAATGGCAGCCGCGCCGACAAACCCCGTGTCTTCGTTGAATTGCGGGCAGGCTTCCATGCAGCAGCAACAGGAGATGCAGTTCGACAGCGGATAGGTTTTTTCCTGGTCCTCCATGGTCATGCGCGGCCCCGGACCGAGGTCGTAGGTGCCGTCGATCGGTATCCAGGCTTTGACTAGCTTCAGGTTTTCGAAGAGCACGCTGCGATCCACAGCGAGGTCGCGCACGACCGGAAATTTCGAGAGCGGTTCGAGCTTGAGTGGCTGATCGAGATTATCAAGCAGGGAAGAGCAAGCCATGCGGGCGCGTCCGTTGATCAGCATGGCGCAGGAGCCGCAGATCTCTTCGAGACAATTCGAATCGTAGGTAACGGGCGTGGTCTGCTTGCCGTCGCGGGTCACGGGGTTGGCCGCGATCTCCATCAGGGCTGAGGTGACGTTCATGTTCGGCTTGTAAGGGATTTCGAACTCTTCCCACGACGGCTTGGCGTTGGGGGTTAGTTGGCGTTTGATTTTGATGAGGACGGATTTGGTGTTTGGCATGTATGTACGTTCTGCTCTTTCCTAATCAACGCGGAACTAGGTCCAACAGACTTCAAGCGCTCGAAAGATATCAATGAACGCTCTTACCATCTCCGCTCGACTTTCTTTTTTCTTTTCCACGTTTTCTTATTCTCTTGAATTGCGTAGACCTGCCGCTGCTAATACTTCCTCGGCCGCGGCGGAATCAGACTTGCATCCACCGCCTCAAACTCAAACTTCGGCTCGTCCAAATCAGGTGCGAAGACTGCTTTGGTGGTCTTCATCCAATTCTTGTCGTCGCGCTCGGGGAAGTCCGGCTTGTAGTGCGAGCCGCGCGACTCGTCGCGCATGGCGGCTCCCTGGGCGATTACTCTGGACAATTGCAGCATGTTGTAGAGCTGGCGTGCGAAGGCGATGGTTGTATTCGCCCACTGCGAGCGGTCGCTCAGGTTGATCTTCTGGAAGCGATTCAGCAGGTCCACTACTTTGGCGTCCGCTGCCTCGCACTTCTTGCTGTAGCGGATGACGGTGCAGTTCTCGGTCATCAGAGCACCCAGTTCGCGCCAGAGCAGGAATGGATTTTCACTGCCGTCGGATTTCATCAGTCCTGCATTGATCTCTTCCTGGCGCTTACGCTCTGCCTCGAAATGCCCATTGCTGGGCGCGGCTTGCAAACCCTTGGCATACCGCACGGCGTTCGGACCGGAGACGAAACCTCCAAAGATGCACGACACCAGCGAGTTCGCCCCCAGCCGGTTGGCGCCGTGGTATTGGTATTCGGCCTCTCCCGCCGCGTAGATGCCGGGGATATTCGTGGCCTGTTTGTAATCGACCCACAGTCCGCCCATGGTGTAGTGCATGCCGGGGAAAATCTTCATGGGCGTGACACGCGGATCGTCGCCGACAAACTTCTCGTAGATTTCGAGGATGCCTTCCAGCTTGCGGTCGAGAGTCTTGGCGTCGATATGCGTCAAGTCAAGATAGACCATCGGCTTGCCGTCGATGCCGAGGTGGTGCTCGAACACCACTTTGAAAATCGCGCGCGTGGCGACGTCGCGCGGAACCAGGTTGCCGTATTTTGGATACCACTCTTCGAGGAAATACCAACGGTCTTTTTCCGGAATCGAATTCGGTTCACGTTTATCTCCGGCCGTACGCGGAACCCACACGCGTCCACCTTCGCCGCGCGCCGATTCCGACATGAGGCGCAGCTTGTCTTCGCCGGGGATGCAGGTGGGATGCACCTGTATGAACTCGCCGTTCGCGTAGTAGCATCCCTGCTGATATAGCGCGGACTGCGCCGATCCCGTGCACACAACCGAGTTGGTGGACTTGCCGAAGACGGCGCCAATACCGCCGGTCGCGACGATGAGGGCATCGGCCGGGAAGGTGCGGACTTCCATGGTCCGCAGATCCATCGCGCAGATACCGCGGCAGACGCGCTTTCCGTCGAGCACGGCGGATAGAAACTCCCAGTGCTCGTGCTTCTTTACTTTGCCTTCGGACTCGTAGCGCCGGACCTGCTCATCGAGCGCGTAGAGCAGCTGCTGGCCGGTGGTGGCTCCGGCGAATGCGGTGCGGTTATAGAGCGTGCCTCCGAAGCGGCGGAAGTCGAGCAGTCCTTCGGGCGTGCGATTGAAGGGAACGCCCATGCGGTCGAGCAGGTCGATGATGCCGGGAGCCGCGTCGCACATGGCCTTGACCGGCGGCTGGTTGGCGAGGAAGTCGCCGCCGTAGATGGTGTCGTCGAAGTGTTGCCAGGTGGAATCGCCTTCGCCCTTCAGATTCTTGGCGGCGTTGATGCCTCCCTGCGCACAGACAGAATGCGAGCGCTTTACCGGAACGATCGAGAACAGGTCAACTTCGCCGCCCATCTCGGCAATCTTGATCACGGCGGCGAGACCTGCCAGGCCGCCGCCCACTACGATAACTTTCGGAACTGCCATGCCGTATGAGTCCGATCTGCCGGGACGGGCCCGGGCCTGCCAGTACAATCCAAGCAATGCTTCCTAGTCGTCGGTCGTCAGTCGCTGGTCGTTAGTAAACGCTATAGTGAAGAGTTCTTCGGCAAGCGTCGACCACAAGATTCATCGCGGACGACTAACGACCAACGACTAACGACCAACGACTGCCTGCGCTTTCTCGCGCATTGCGATGTTTTCCGAACCTGTATTCGAATCCAAAGGCTGCAGTGGAGTCTTCAGGAATCCGTACATGCTGACCGCGCCTACCGAAACCAGGCCGAGGGCGAGGGCAAGGCAGAGGTAGCCAAATCTGCGGCGCGCATTTTCGCCGGTGGTGATGCCCCACTTCGCGGCGAACAGCCACAGACCGTAACTGAAATGCCAGGAAGCGGCGATGATGCCGATGGCGTAAAAGGCGATCATCCACGGATTCTGAAACTCTGCCTGAACTTTGGCGAACGACTGCATGGGATGTGTCGCCAGGTGCACGCCGCTGAACCGCAGAAAATAAGTATGCTGCACCATGAAGATCAGCGCGATAATGCCGGTCCAGCGTTGCGCGAGGTAGAGCCAGTTGCTCATCCAGGGGTAATCCGCGACATTGCTCTCGCCTTGATACCAGATATAGACGCCGTAAAGGCCGTGATAGAGGATCGGAATCCAGATAAAGAACAGTTCCAGCAAGAAAACGCCCGGCAGGCTGTTCAGAAACTCGACTTGCCTTCCGTAGGCGATGGGACCTTTGAAGGCTTCGGCGTTCGAGATGAAGTGTTCAAGAAGAAATGCCCCAATCGGCACAACGCCGCTGAGAGAATGCAGACGGCGCAGCCAGAACGACGTACCCTCGCCGGCACGTAGTGGAGCGACGCCCGATTTGATTTGGGGAGCGACGGGACTGGCCGTGGCTGCCACGATGACTACTCCTTACGTGGTCCGGTGTGCAAACTCATCATTATCGGTTTGCGTGAGAATAGAAGTCAAGAACAGATCGTTCATGTGTTGTCGCAACGAAAATGTCGTATTCACTGCAACGAGACTCTGTACATCCCCGAGCTGCGTCTCTCCGGCTACTCATTCAGCGCGCAGCCGCAATCCGCTGGCGGAACATGCGCCTTCAGAAAATCAGCCACGCGTTTATACGCATCAATCTGGTTTTCGACTTTCGCGAAGCCGTGGCCTTCGTTTTCATAGACTTTGTATTCGACCACTCCGCCGCGTTTCTTGACCGCATCGACTACCTGCTGCGCTTCTTCTTTGGGGCAGCGCGGATCGTTGCCGCCCGCCAGCAGATAAAGCGGCGCTTTGATCTGGTCCACGAAATTGATCGGCGAACGATCTTCGTAGAGCGCCTTGTTTTTCACGAGATCGCCCATGGTCGCAAGGTCCGACTGCTGCAAGACCGGGTCTTCGTGCTGAATCTCGGTGAACCAGTTCACAAACGGCACAATCGGAACGCCCGCGGCCCACATCTCCGGAGCTTTGGTGACGCCCATCATTGTCATGTAACCACCGTAGCTGCCGCCCATCAGAATGAGCTTCTTCGGATCGACGTAGCCCGTCTGTTTGATCCAGTCGGCGGCCGCGAGCACGTCCTGCAGATCGCCGCCGCCCATATCGAAAAGATTTGCCTGCTGGAATTCTTTTCCGTAGCCCGTCGATCCCCGATAGTTGGGCGCGATCACAATGTATCCCTGATTGGCCATGTACTGGACGAACCGGTTGAAGGTATTCATGGTCTGCGCCGTCGGACCGCCGTGAACGTAGACAATCGCCGGATGCTCTCCGTTGCGCGGAAGATTGTAAGGGACATACACGAAGGCGGAAATCATCCACTTGCCATCCTTACTGGGATAGTGAACCAGATAAGGTTCGACCATTTCCTCGGCGCGCACTCCGCCGACAAGAGAATGCGTGAGTTGATACGACTTGCCATCGTTGAGACTGTAGACCCACAAATCGCCCGGCGCTGTGGGACCGGTGTGAGCGTAGAGCAGCCGCGAGCCGTCGCGTGTAAAGGCTGACGGTCCCCCAGCCGGCCAGTTCAACCCTTTGGGCAGCGGCAACGCGCGAGCCTTCGCCACGGCTACGTCGTAGATGTAGATCTCCATATTTCCGTCCACGTTGGCGGTGTAGAGGAGCGACTTTCCATCGGGAGAAATACTCGCGCCCTGAATCTCCCATTTGTCTTGTGTCAGCCAGCGGATCTTCTTCGTGGCAATGTCGAGCAGGCCGACATTGTCGTATCCATCGGCGGCATTCGACGTAATCAGAACATGATTTCCATCCGGAGAGACGTCATTGGCCGCAAAGGTCTTCTCGCCATCATGCGGCGTGAGAAGCGTGCTTTGCGCGCTTACAACTTCAACCACAAATACATTGGAGTCGGTTCCCTTGGCTTGCTCTTGCGTATAAACGATGAACTTCCCATCCGCCGACCAGATGGGCGCAACGTTCATGCGGTCCTTCGCGGTTCCGGTAGTAAGGTGCTTCACGTCGCGCAGGACTGTGTCGTAAACGTCGATCTCGAAAACGGACGACGCTTTCGGCTTGACCATGTAGGCGAGATAGCGCCCGTCGGGCGACCAGGTAGGATGCTGCTCCGCGATTTCGCGTGTGTTGGTCAGGTTCATGACCTGTCCAGACTTAGGCGACACCAGAAAAATATCCCACTGCTCGTCGCCGTCGTAATCGGACATGTAGGCGATCCACTTGCCGTCCGGCGACCACGCAGGGCCAGTCTGGCGCTCATTGCTCACGGTTAGTTGCATGGGCCATCCACCTTCGGAGGGCACGAGCCAAAGATTATTGCGGCCGCTCAGGTTGCTGACAAAGGCGACCGTCTTTCCATCGGGCGACCACGTTGCGCCTCCGATCTGGCGGGTCATATAGAGCTTCTCGATGGAAAGATTCCTCTCCACGCGGGCGTCCGGTTTGGAGACGATCTGTTTCGGGTCGGTGATGGCCTGCGGGGCTGCCAGAGTCTGGGATGTTGCGAGCGTGCTCGTCGTTGACATTGTCATTGTCGTTGTCATTGTCATCATCGGTACGACCATAACGAACGGGGTAAGAATACGCATGGCGCCTCGAAGGAATCGGGACTATGGAAAGTCTAGCAGCGCTACTCGACTGTCACTTGGTAGTCGCGGTCTTGCCAGCGCCCGCTTGTTTTCCAGTGAAACGTGAATGCGATCTGGCGGCCTATGGCGAGAGTTTCCGTGGGCAGATCCAGGTGCTGAAGATTCCAGCCGCTCTCTTCGGAGTCGCTGTCGTGCGCCGTCTGCCAGCCATCAAAACTCCAATGCACCAACGCCGGTTCCATCAACAGAATCCGCAGCGTCTTTCCGCGCGGCATGGTGCGCGGCTTGTTGTTGAAGCGCCAGTTGAAGTACTCCGCCGATTTCTTGTTCGTCAAGTAGCGTTCTACCGTTTGCGGAGGCTGATCGAAAATCTTGCCGTCGACGAGCGACCGCCGCAGCTTGATGTATTCGGAGTGCGCCCAGACCAGCGGACACGCCGATCCCGACGCTTTTCCTGCGAACAACTCGCGCTCCGGAATGTCGGTCGCGTCCCAAACCTGTTCCGGAATCAGGCGGCTGGTTCCGGTCGAATTTTCCATCACGCCTAACAAATCTTCGGCGGAACCGGCGCTTCCAGCAGCCAATTCATAGTGCGCCCGTTCACCCGCCAGGAGCGGCCATGGACGGCCGATTCCAGTGCCATCGAATGGAGATCCGTCTTCGTGCTCTCCATAGCCGTCCCGGTTGTAGCGATACCAACCCGGACCATACGGAAGCTGAACGCGCAGCACTGCGTCGATCACTTTGATCGTGTTCAGCATGCGCGGATCGTCAGGTGCGCGCAGGCCGAAGCGTACCAGGGCCAGCGCATCCGGGCTGACAATCTCGACTGCCGGCGCGTTTGGACTTGTGGCCCGATTCTTGATGGGAACAAATCCCTGCAGGGGCGAAGCGGCTCCGTCTTCGTCCGCGGGCGTGACGCGCACGTAGTAGCCTTCAACCCCGACTTGCCTCGCAAGATCGCTATTTACCGCGTAAGTCCAGCGTTCGATGTTGTCGTTCCAGGTGTCGGCCATCTGGCGCAGGAATTCGGCCGGCTGAGGCTGTTCCATCGACTGCGCGAGATCGGCGGCAATAAGCAGAGCAGAGACTTCAGCCGCCAGGGTGAACGGCGAATAGCCGCCGTCCTCTTCCCAGCGGTCCTGCTGCGTGACCGGTCCATTGGCGACAATGAAGGCCGCTGCTTTGCGCACCATCGGCCACCAGCGCTCGGGGTGCTGAAAATAACGCGGCGCTTCGCGCCGAAGTAGATCGACCAGCAGAATCGGAAAGGCGGTCTCATCCATCTGCAAGCCATTCCAGTACGGACGCCCATCCAACCACATGTTCTGCGCCCAGTGTCCGTCGTCTTCCTGGGTGGCTTCGAGGTAGTTCAGGACACGCAGAGCGTCCTCGTCGGCGCCCGCGGCCAGCAATCCACCGGCACTCTCAACCAGATCGCGGGGCCAGATCAAATGGTAGCCGCCGAGATCCTCATCGCCCTTGTTGAAGCCCCAGGGTATGGAGAGGCTGGCGATTATGCCGCCCAGGAAGTCCTTGGATTCGTGTGAGCGCAACACCGCCGCGCTGGGGCGGTACAAGTCTTTCGCCCGCGGCTTCTCGTCGAGCTTCTTCAGCGTTTGGTGCCACTTCTGCCAGTGCAGGACGTACTCTGTGCGGGTCCTGTCATAGGAGGTGAAGAGGGAAGCTATCACTTGCTGGCCGGCCTCCGCCCAGATTCCTCCAAAGCCGAGGGCGAGGATGAACTCCCCGTTGCAAGCGGCGAGGTCAATTTCAGCGGTCAGCGCGATGTTGCCGTTTTCTGCGCGGTCGTACTCCCACGTCATCCGAAAATGTTGTGACAAATCTTGCCAGCCGTCCGAAGCGCCGGCAAATCCGATGGAGCGTTTTGGCATCGGCGCGGAGCAGGCGAGGGCGAGCGCGCAGGAATCGCGCTGGGCAAAGAGCATCGGTCTCCCTTTGTAATCGCCCGTCCAGCCGGTGTTGCCGTATCCGAAATTCGCCAGGTGCGACGCCAGCAGCGCGTACAAGCGGTAGTCGGCGAGATTGCCCTGCAGCGGCACAAATCGAATTTTCTGCAAAATCACATTTCGCCACGGATCGGTCAGCACTTCCTTTTCGATCCGGTAGCGGCCTTCGATGTGCGTGTTGGTCAGCTCGTAGACCGGCACTCCTGGTTCGATGGGAACGTTCGCGAACGTGCAATGGCGCTTTTCTTCTGAAAAGAACCGGCTGCCGTCCGTTACAATCAGTCCAAAGTCGCGAGTGCAGGCTTGATCCACCCTGGGAAAGTAAATTTCATTGAGAATGCCATGACTGAGCGTGAACCAGACCCGGCTGTGGAGGTTGAGTGCGGTGCCGACGCCGGTCTTGGCGCTCGACGTCCAACGCGGTGCGATTCCGGGCCAGCCCGGCGCATAACGAAGGTCATTCCTCACACGGTCATCGCTCACAAATGTCCGTCCTCACCGACAAGCAGTTTGCCAGAAGATGGCGATCCGTGCCGGAAGATTCGCCCCGACTCCAGAAACGCGCATCTAATTCGGCACATGTCAGGATGCAACATCATTCGCGCTTTATTCCGTCGTGGGCTTTTCGCCAAAGCGATCCGGGTCACACTTTTAGCCTCTCTCGTGCTTCTGACGGGCGTTTCCCGGGCGGCTGCCGATCTGCCCTCAGCGGGGCTCGATCGCGGATTTCTCCGGCTCTACGATCTGGATTTTAACGGCGCGCAAAGAGAATTCGAGTCGTGGGAAAAACTGAACCCCGAGAATCCCATGGGACCGGCGAGCGAGGCGGCTGGCGTCTTGTTCTCGGAGTTCAACCGCCTCGGCGTCTTGGAAGCTCAGTTTTATGCGGACGACTCCGTCTTCGGCGCGCGCAAGAAATACGATGCTGATCCGCAACAACGCGCGCGTTTTGAGCAGTACCTCAGCCGCGCTGAAGACTTGGCAAAGTCCAGGCTGAGCCGTGACGCTCGAGACCGCGACGCGCTTCTGGCGATGACGTTTGCCGCCGGCTTGCGCTCCGATTTTGCCGCGCTCATCGAAAAGCGGAATCTGGCGTCGCTGCATTACACCAAGGCGGCAACGGCCTGGGCCACGCAACTGCTCGCGGTCGATCCGACTTGTTACGACGCTCATCTGGCGGGCGGCGTCAGCCGTTACATCATCGGATCGATGGCCGCTCCGGTGCGCTGGATCCTGCGCGTGGGAGGCGTTGCGGGCGATAAGGCGGGCGGCATCGCCGAACTCCAGACGACTGCTGCGCAAGGCCATCTGCTCGCGCCATTTGCGCGCATCCTCCTGGCGATCGCCTATGTCCGCGAGAAAGAATTGCCGCGCGCTCGCGAACTGCTGCTGGCGTTGCAACACGATTTCCCCGACAACACTCTTTTTGGCCGGGAATTAACGCTGCTCGACAAAAATGCCAGCCGCTAATAATGTCCTCGTCTAACGAGGCTGGCTCGGGAGTGGACGGCTTTTGATTAAAGTTGACTAAGCAGTGGTAATGGGTCAACATAGCTTCCAAAGCTCTTCCAGTCGTCATAACGTCGGGGGCTAACTGCAATGAGATCATGGCAAACGGAGAGAGGACATCTCGCATGCCGCTGGTTTGCGGTTGGGCAACACGTCCAGTACAACCCGCCTTGGATGCAAGAGACTTCAAACATTCAAAGTGGCTACCTGCCGCCTGTTCCGGATTTTGCTAGCCACAGTCCATTTGGAGGAGCCTTCTGGTTCCAACTCCATATCGCTGATCGCGATTCCGATTAGCTCAAGCAGAGTCGGTTTATCAGAAATTCATCCCGCTGTAACCTTCCCGTAACATTTTGCCCATAAAAGAAGATTGCATACTTAATCGCACAAGGAGGACTCGTCTAGTGATACGTCTGAGACATTGCATCTTGCTGCTGTTAGCAGGTCTTGCATTGGCGCTCCCGGCCATAGGGCAAACTCAATTGAACGGTGCAGGGGCCACATTTCCGTATCCGATGTATTCCAAATGGTTCAGCGAATACAACAAGCTGCATCCAGACGTACAGATCAACTACCAATCGATTGGCAGCGGCGGCGGCATCCGCCAGGTATTGAACGGCACCGTTGACTTCGGCGCAAGTGACGGTCCCATGACCGATGAGCAACTGAAGGAGGCCAAGACGAAAATCCTGCACATCCCAACCGTGTTGGGCGCTGATGTTCCTGCATACAACGTTCCCGGAATCAGCGGCGAAATCAAGTTTACTCCGGAGGCGCTGGCGGGCATTTTTCTTGGAAAGATTCAGAGTTGGAATGATCCGGCGCTGACCAAAGCCAACCCGGGCGTGAATTTCCCGAACTCGCAAATCATTGTCGTTCACCGTTCGGATGGCAGCGGCACAACCTACATCTTCACCGACTATCTCTCCAAGGTCAGCAAGGAGTGGGAATCGACAATAGGGAAGGGAACCTCGGTGAAGTGGCCGGTCGGTTTAGGCGGAAAGGGTAACGAAGGGGTGGCCGGACAGATCCGGCAGTTGCAAGGATCAATCGGCTACATCGAGCTGGTCTATGCGGTGGAAAACAAAATTACCTACGGATCGGTCAGGAACGCGGCTGGGAATTTTGTGAAGGCCACGCTCGACGCTGTGACTGAAGCAGCGGCCTCAGCGCCAAAAATGCCCGCGGATTTTCGCGTTTCCATAACGAACGCGCCGGGAAAGACGGCATATCCGATTTCAAGCTTTACCTGGCTTTTGGTTCCCGAGCAAGCCAAGGACCCGAAGAAGGGAAAGATCCTCGCCGATTTTCTGGAATGGATGGTGACCGACGGCCAGAAGATGACGAACCAACTCAGCTACGCGCCGCTGCCCGCGAGCGTGGTGGAGAAAGTCAAAGTAGCCATTAAGCAGATCCACTAGCAGGCTGCGAAATTGGTTGAAGTTCCGGGTTCGTAAGGTTCCGGGTTCGTATTAAGGGTATCGCTTTAGCGATACCGTAAACTCCCGAAAATCAGCGGCTCCTTTAGGGGCTGGGCATGCGATCTCCTCTACTGGGAGAAATGTGCCCTCGTGAACGGCGCAAAGCCCAACATGCCGGTGCTCGCGGCTCGAAGCCCGTAGCTCACCGCCCGCTTGGTATACTGGTTCAGGTCGGATGCAATGAATGACGGGGTCGTCCGCCACCCGGTACATACCTCCACCAGCAATAGTCCACAAATATGGTTCGGCAAACTCTGAGCAATCGCGCCACTCTTCTTAACCGGGAAGCCTCGTGGCTGAAATTCAATTGGCGCGTGCTCGAAGAGGCCGGAGACCTCCGCAATCCACTGCTGGAACGCGTGAAGTTCCTGGCCATCTCCGCCAGCAACCTGGACGAATTCTTTGAGGTCCGCGTCGGCGGCCTGTTGCAACAACTCGAAGACGGCCACAACTCCACGACTCCCGACGGTCTCACCATGGTGGAGGAGCGGGAACTGATCAAAGAGGCAACGCGCGAGTTCGTCGAAGAACAATATTCCTGCTGGAACGAGCGCCTGCGGCCGGAACTGGCGGAGCAAGGGATTCGCGTCCTCGGCATCGACGAACTGGATGACGCGGCGATGGCATTCGTGGACGACTACTGCGAACGCGAGCTCGATCCACTGCTCACTCCGGTAACGGTGGACCCGGCGCATCCTTTCCCGCGCGTAATCAACAAGGCGACGTGTGTGGCTCTGTTGTTGCGGAGGCGGCGTCGCTCCTCGCTCACCTACACCGGAGTTGTCACCGTTCCGCGGGCGCTTCCGCGCCTGGTTCGCCTGCCGTCGCAGGGGACCATTGATTTTATTTTTCTGGCCGACCTGGTCGTCCATCACGCCGTTCGGATGTATAAGGGTTACGACATCGTTTCTTCGGCTGCCTTCCGCGTCACGCGCAATAGCAACCTCTACTTGCAGGAAGAAGAATCGCGCAATCTGCTGGAATCGGTGCGCGCCGAATTGCACAACCGGCGCAAGGGCGACGCGGTGCGTATGGAGATCGAGTCCGAGGCCGACCCCGAGATCATCGAGCGCCTGGGCACAGTGTTCGAGCTCGACCGCTGGCAGATTTTTCCAGTTAACGGTCCGGTGAATCTCTCGCGCCTGTTCAATATTTACGACGCGGCAGCACGGCCGGATTTGAAGTTTCACACCTATGTGCCGCGGGAGTTGCGCCTGACCGCGAAGTCGCACGATCTGTTCGAAGAGCTGCGGCGACACGACGTTCTGCTGCACCATCCTTACGATTCGTACGACGCGGTCCTGTCCTTCATTCAGTCGGCCGCGGAAGACGAGCGCGTGCTCTCCATCAAGCAGACCCTTTACAGAACGAGCGAGCATTCGGCGATTGTTCCGGCGCTGATGGCCGCTGCCGCCCACAAGGAAGTCACTGCCGTCGTGGAGCTTAAGGCGCGCTTCGATGAAGCATCGAACATCCGCTGGGCGCGCGATATGGAAGACGCCGGTGTGCAGGTTTTCCACGGACTGGTCGGTCTGAAGACACACTGCAAACTTTGTCTGCTCGTGCGGCGCGATCCCGACGGTGTGACCCGCCAGTACGCGCACTTGGGCACGGGGAACTACAACGCGACCACGGCCCGAATCTATACCGATCTCAGCCTGCTCACCGCCGACCCGGAGATCACCAAAGCGGTGCACGATGTTTTCAGTTTTCTGACCGCCTACGCGGAGAACCCGAATTACGGACCGCTGCTGGTGGCTCCTCTGGATTTGGCGGAAAAGTGCATGAGCCTGATTGAGCGGGAGGCTGAGCATGCGCGCATGGGCGGTCCGGCGCGCATTATCGCCAAGTTTAACTCGCTCCTTGACGAGAATATCGTCCAGGCTCTCTACCGTGCATCGCAGGCGGGAGTGGACATCGACTTGATCGTCCGCGGCATTTGCTCGCTGCGGCCGGGGATTCGTGGCATCAGCGACCCCATCCGGGTGCGCAGTATCGTCGGCCGGTTTCTCGAGCATAGCCGCATCTACTACTTCGAGAACGGCGGCGAACCTGAAGTCTACCTGGGCAGCGCCGATTGGATGCCACGCAATCTGCACGAGCGCGTCGAGGTCCTGTTTCCCCTTAAGAATCCGCTGCTGCGCGACCGCGTGGTGCACGAGATTCTGCCCGTTTACCTGGCCGACAATGTGAAATCGCGATTTCTGCAGAAGGACGGCCGCTACCTGCGCCCCTGGCAATCGCCGCACGGGCGCAGCAAGCGACCCCCCCGGGGCTCGGCCGCCTTCAGCGCCCAGGATTTTCTCATTGCACTTGCGGAAGGAACAAAGACGCCGGAGGACATTCCGGCTGCCATCCCGCACCGTTCTTCTCGATCAACGAGCCGTCGAGCTGCGGCCGGGCGATCCCCGATTGGCCGAGATATGATCGGAAAGGAATAGCCACCGCGCGATGTTTCTCTATTTCTTACGCCACGCCAGCGCCGGACAAAGTTTGATCTCCACTAAGAAAGACGAAAAGCGCGGGCTCGACAAAGACGGCATCGAGCAATGCGGCTACATTGGCCGCGCCCTGGCCGCACTCGGCGTTCAAGTGGAAATCATCGTCTCCAGCCCGCTAAAACGCGCCACGCAGACCGCCGCTCTGGTGGGCAACGAAATGGGCCACGAAGGCAAGCTGGTGATGGAGAATGCGGTCCGTCCGCAGGGTACATTCTCCGATTTTCAGAAGATGCTGGAAAAGTATTCGCGCCTGGAATCGGTGATGGTGGTGGGGCACAATCCAAACCTGGGCGAATTTCTTGGACGCGTGATCTGCGAGGGGGGATGCGAAGCGGTGGTTGAGCTTAAGAAGGGGGCTGTAGCCAAAGTCGAAATGCGGCGTAATTCAGGATCGCTCAGCTGGTGCATTACGCCCCGCATTCTGCGCGCCCTTCACACCGCAGCTACAGAAAGTTCGCGCCCGAAGACTTCGCGGAAATAAGACCGGTCTTTTTCGATCGACCATACCTCCAGATCCACGCTAGCCTTTCCGCGTGGAGTCAGTTTCATCGCCACTCTTCCGTTGCGAGACGAGACTCCCACCTTCCCGACTGACTGGCTTCTTCCCATATTCAATGCACGCGCAATACGAAGCAGCACCGACGCTTTCTCCACATTTTCTTGTTCCTCTGGGCTCAGGCCATTCATCGGCCCGTCTCCGGGCGTAGGACGCGACTTGCCCAGATAGCGCGCGATGGAGCCAATGATGCGCCGCTCCTGGGGCGTGTATCCCAGAATCTCGGAGTTCGCGATGATGTAGTAAGTATGGCGATGGTGCCCGTTGCGGTTCACGTAATCGCCGACCTCGTATAGCATCGCCGCCGCTGAAAGCCACTCGCGATACTCCGGTGGAAGCTGGTGCACCGACTTTAAGGAGGAAAACAGCAGCAAGGCCGAGTCACGCACCTGCAAGGCATGATCCAGGTCGACGCGGTAATGTTCGACGGCGCGCTTGATCGACTCCCACCGTTCCGATTCAATCGCCCGGCCCGATCTCGTGCTGCGGTCGTAGTCCGCCGCCATCTGGGCCAGGATTCCGTCGCGTAGTCCCAGCACCGAGTAGCGAAAGCCGGAGAGATGGCAGCGCTCCAGTAATTCCGCATAGACGACCGCGCCGGCGCAAATAATTTCGGCGCGGCGCGGTCCGATGCCGGGGACATTCCGTCTTTGCTCCAGCGTCAGGCGCGTGATCTGTTTGGCGATACGGCGCATCATCTCGCGGGTAACGTACGTCGCTTTTCTAGTGCGTGCCAGGTGGCTGCCGATGCCCACCAGCGCGGCCGCAGTTCCGGAGGTGGCAATAATGGCACCGACGCGTGCGGACTTCACCCGATCTTGAATGCGCGTAATTTCCCGCGCCACAAACTCAGAGAGCCGCTTCAATTCGCTCTTGCGCGGCGGATCGTGCTGCAGGAATTCGCCGGTCAGGCGCACGGCTCCAAGGGGCAAGCTCACCGTATCCCGGAGTTGTCCCCCGCGCGAAAGCGTGAGCTCGCAACTGCCGCCGCCGAGATCCACCAGCAAAACGCTGTTGGCGCCGAGGCGGCTGGCCGAGACAATGCCCAGGTGAATCAGGCGAGCCTCTTCCAGTCCGGAGATGATTTCGATCGTCCAGCCCGTCGTGGAGCGCACCCACTCCAGAAACGCGCGTGAATTGCGGGCATCGCGCAGCGCCGCGGTAGCCACCACCCGCACCGAATCCGTTCCGCATTCCTGCATGGCCCGGTGAAAACGGCGCAATACGCGCACCGTTTCGGTCATCGCCTCCGGCGCCAGCAGTCCGCTGGTGAATACGCCTTCACCCAAGCGAGTGACTTCGCGGTCTTCGTGGATTTCTTTCAGCCGCCCGGCCTGCAGGCGCGAAATCTTGAGGCGGACAGAGTTCGAGCCGATATCGATGGCGGCGAAAGTGGGCATAGAGGTGTGATCAGTATTCTCACAACCGGGCCGCGGCGCGCAAGGGCAGCTGCGAGCTACGTGCTGCGAACACCCGGTTTGCTCGAAGTTCGCAGCCTATCTGCAGGCTAGTGAGAATTCCCCGTACCCAAAAAGATGGCTCGCTCCCATTTTTTAACCGATTTGTAACAACCGTCTGATAGTCTCGCCACGGAATGTCCAACCAAGCTCTGCCCCGGCCGCGTTTCAGCGCTCCCGAACCGGAGCGGGGGCCGTCCGAACAAGGATCAAAGGCCGCCCTGAAAATCGAAGCCAGACCGACGCCGCTGTTGCACGGGAAGGTCAGCGAATTCCCCGACGCTGCCTTTGGCTGGGCGATGCGTCTTTGCGGCTTGGCCGTGGTCGCGCTGCTGGCTTTGATCGTTTACCAACTGGCGGTGGGCTCGCAACTCTCCTGGCACGCTTTTGGCTGGAAGTTCTTTGCGCAATCGGACTGGAATCCGGTGGAGGATCAGTACGGCGCACTGCCATTCATCTATGGCACGCTCGTCTCCTCGCTGCTCGCGCTGATCATCGCGGTGCCGCTGGCCATTGGCGTGGCGGTCTTCATTACCGAGATGTGCCCGGTCAACCTGCGCGGAATGTTTTCATTTACCACCGAACTGTTGGCCGCCATCCCCAGCGTGGTCTACGGACTTTGGGCAATTTTTGTTATGGTTCCGATTCTTCGCGCGTACGTGCAGCCGTTTCTCGCTAAGACCCTCGGTTGGACGGGGCTGTTCAACGGGCCGCCCTACGGCATCGGCATGTTGGCGGCGGGCGTGATTCTGGCGATCATGATTATTCCCATCATTTCATCCATCACCCGCGAAGTGCTCATCGTGGTCCCTCAGCACCAGCGTGAAGCGGTGCTGGCGCTCGGCGCAACGCGCTGGGAGATGATTCGCATGGGCGTGCTGCGCAATGCACGCGCAGGCATCGTGGGCGCCATCATTCTGGGGCTGGGCCGCGCCCTCGGCGAGACCATGGCTGTCACCATGGTGATCGGCAACCGTCCGGAGATCGCCAAGTCGCTGTTTGCTCCCGGATATACCCTGGCCAGCGTGTTGGCCAACGAATTCACCGAAGCGACTGGCGATCTTTACCTTTCAGCGTTGATCGAAATTGGCCTGGCGCTGTTCTTTGTCACCATCGTTGTGAACGCGCTGGCACGTCTCATGGTGTGGAGCGTGACTCGAGGCCAGCCGGCGAGAAGCATTGCCTGAAATAACATGCCCGATACGAACTCCAATTCGGCAGCGTCCGGAAATCCGCAGCCTGGTATTGCGCCCTTCAATATTCCGCCCATCAGTTTGCGGCGGCGCGTAATGGACCATGTGATGACCGGCGTCTCCGTGCTCACCGTTGTCCTCGTGCTTGTGCCGCTCTTCGCGATCTTTGCTTATCTGGTTTATAAGGGCATTGGCTCGATCAATATCGATTTCCTGACTCAGACTCCGAAGCCGGTCGGCGAACCCGGCGGCGGCATGGCGAATGCCATCGTTGGCTCGATGGTCATTCTTGCCATCGCCAGTGTGCTCGGCGTGCCGCTCGGAATCGGCGCGGGCGTTTTTCTCTCTGAGTACGGACGCAACCGCTATGGCGACATCGTGCGCTTTATCTCGGATGTGATGAATGGCGTGCCCTCCATCGTGATCGGTATCGTGGCCTACGGTTTGGTGGTGATGCGCCAGAAACACTTTTCGGCGCTGGCCGGCGGCGTGGCGCTGGCGATCATGATGGTTCCGACCATCGCCCGTACCACCGAGCAGATGCTGCTCCTGGTGCCGCAGGCCATCCGCGAAGCCGCTTACGGTTTAGGCGTCTCCCGCTGGCGCACCACGCTTTCGATCACGCTGCGCACAGCCACCTCCGGAATTATCACCGGCGTCATGCTGGCCTTCGCCCGCGTTGCCGGAGAGACCGCGCCGCTGCTCTTCACCGCATTTGGAAACCAGTTCTGGAATTGGAAGTCGGACCAACCGACCGCAGCCCTGTCGCTACAAATTTTCACGTATGCCATCTCGCCCTTCGATGAATGGCACCGGCAGGCATGGGCGGGCGCGCTGGTTTTGATTGTCCTAATCGTGGGCGCGGTGGCGGCGGTTCGCATCGCCGTACGGCACGGGACGTTAGCAGGAGCTTAGGGAGTTATGGGCGTCGGAATTGCAGTCGAGCACCTGAACGCGTTTTACGGCAAGACGCAGGCATTGTTCGACGTCAATATCGTCGTGGTTGCCAATCATGCGACCGCGCTGATCGGCCCTTCGGGCTGCGGGAAATCCACGTTCATTCGTTGTCTGAACCGCATGCACGAAACCATTCCTGAAGCGCGCGTCGAGGGCAAGGTCCACATCGGCGACCTCAGCGTTTACAACGGGACCTCAGCCACCCAACTGCGCCGCCGCGTCGGCATGGTATTTCAAAAGCCGAATCCGTTCCCGACTATGTCGATCTATGACAATGTGGCCGCCGGGCTCAAGCTGAATGGCTTTCGCAAGCGCAAGCAGCTGGACGAAATTGTTCACAAATCCCTGCACAGCGCCGCGCTTTGGGACGAAGTAAAAGATCATCTCCACAAAAAGTCCGGCGCCAGCCTCTCCGGCGGTCAACAGCAACGCCTGTGCATCGCCCGCGCTCTCGCCGTCCAACCCGAAGTTCTGCTCATGGACGAACCCTGCTCGGCGCTCGACCCCATCTCCACCGGCAAAATCGAAGAGCTGATTTTTCAACTAAAAGAGCAATACACAATCGTGATTGTGACGCATAATATGCAGCAGGCGGCCCGCGTGGCGGAGTTCACCGGGTTTTTCCTGCTGGGCAAGATGATCGAGTTCGATAAGACCGAGAAGATTTTCACCAATCCGTCCGACAAACGGACGGAAGACTACGTCACGGGCAGATTCGGATAGTTATGAGGTCAGAAGTGAGAGGGGCAGATTGAAGAGGTTAAAACCATCGCACAATGGTGGTTGCGGTCCTGGGGTTTCACCTCTTCAATTTGACCTCTAACCTCTGACCTTGGAATGAGGTTCGGATAATGCGCACGCGCTTTCAACAGCAAATGGAGGACCTGCGGGAGCGACTGCTCCGCATGGGCGGTCTCGCGGAACTGGCGGTGGATCGCGCCTGCCAGGCATATTCCGAACGCGATCTCACCCGCTGCCAACTGGTCCTCGAGAACGAGGGCCTCATCAACGCCGCCGAGCGCGAGATTGATGAAATGGCCTTCGACATCCTCGCGACCCAGCAACCAGCGGCCACCGATCTGCGCTTCATTCTCGCCGTCACCAAGATCAACGCCGACCTGGAGCGCGTGGGCGATCAGGCAGTCAACATTGCCGAGCGTGTGATGGACCTGATTGAATTGCCGGCCGTCGAGTTGCCGGTCGATATCCCGCGCATGGCGACTGCCGTTAGCGCCATGGTGCGGCGCGCCCTGGAGTCGTTCGTGGAAGGAAAAGCCGAGCTCGCCCAAGCCGTGCTGGAGATGGATCATGTCGTCGACCGTATGCGCGACGAAGCCTTCATAGTCCTCGTGCGAAAGATGAACGAAGAGCCGCAAGTGACTCAGCAGGCGCTAGATGCTCTGTTGGTAGCGCGCAATCTCGAACGCGTCGCCGACCACGCCACCAACATTTCAGAGGATGTCATTTTCTGGGTTCTGGGAGCGGATGTTCGACACCATGCTCAGGCAGCCTCAGCTGCACAGCGCCCGGAAAGACGCGAACAGTAGACACGAAGTCGCATCCCATCAGAACAGGATTAAGCTTTCCCCTGTGAACCCCTGTGTCCTCTGTGGTGAAGACCTTTCTCAACCACAGGGGACACAGGGGTTCACGGGGAAAGCTTCGGTCTGACCCTCGCCCCGCATCAATCCATGCGATACACTAATCGACGCCCATGAGCCAGAAAATCCGCGTTTTTGCCACCTGCGACATCGGAGACGCCCTCAACGTTCTTCGCCAGAAAGGATACGACCTGGAAGTTTATCCCCAGCCCGAAGCTCCGCCGAAAAGCCTGATCGTCGAAAAGGTGAAGTCGGGAGTGAACGGCTTGATCACCACCTTACGCGATCCGATCGACGCCGAGGTGTTCGCTGCCGGAAAAGGCACGCTCAAGGTGGTCGCACAGTACGCTGTCGGCTTTGACAACATCAATCGCACCGACGCCAACAAATACGAAGTCCCGTTCACGAATACCGCCGACGTCCTGACCGAAGCGACCGCGGAGTTTGCTTTCTTCCTGATGGGCGCGCTCGCGCGAAAACTCTGGCCCGCCGAACATCTGACGCGCGAAAATAAGTGGGGATATTGGCATCCCTACCTTCCTTTTCTGGGCGACGAAGTCACTGGAAAAACCGTAGCCGTCATCGGCACCGGCCGGATCGGCCTCGCCTTCATCAAAAAGTGCGCTGGGTTCGATATGAACATCCTATGCTTTGATCCCGCTTACGAGAACCACGACTACATACGAGCCATACAGGAGGTGCAGGACCTCCGCTTCCAGCGCGGGATCAGCCATGAGAGAGCCACAATTCGTTACACCACATTGCACGAAGCGCTAAGCAATGCGGATTTCATCAGCCTGCACGTTCCCCTGCTGCGCGAGGGCGAGAGCACCACGCCGACCTATCACCTGATCAATGAACCCACGCTCCGCATGATGAAGCCGACCGCCATGATCGTCAACACCTCGCGCGGTCCGGTAATCGATGAAACGGCCTTAGCCCGTGCTTTGCGTGAGAACTGGATTGCCGGCGCCGCGCTAGATGTTTACGAGAAGGAACCTCTGCCCGCCGATTCGCCGCTGCGTGATCCCGCAATCGCCGATCGCTGCCGCCTTCTGCCGCATTTCGCGAGCGCCGCGCGCATCACCCGCTTATCGTCCGATCCCAACAAAGGCATGGCCGGACGCTGCATTCAGGGATTGATTGACGTGCTGGAAGGGAACTACGGCGGCGATATTACCAAGATGCCGTACGTGGTAAATAAGGAAGCGTTCGCGAAGTAGAAGTAAGACTGTTCGGATTCGATAAAGGTTCGAACCTGCATCGCAACCGGTAATACTTATCGTTCGTTATTGCTCTTGCTGGAACAATGCCAAAAGATCACGGCCTCCATATACGACGCGTTCAATCCTGACGGCTTTCGCTGTTATAGGAAACAAAATCAAATAGCGCCCCACAATCGCTATTCGCGCGCCCTGGCCAATTTCGGGACGCAACTGATATAGCAAAGGATTCTGACCAACCTTGCGGATTTGCGCGCCGATTTCCTCGATAAAGTTCGCCGCCCGCCTTGGATTGTCCTGCGCGATACGGTCGGCGATGGCGTCAAGGTCGCCTTCAACAAACCTGGAAAGCTCAACTCGCATTATTTGGCCGCGTTCGCCAAATCCCGGTACTTCCGTTCCAGACGATCCAGTACTTTCTTGACCGGAACCCCCGGGGTCTTGTCTTCCATCGCCTGCCGCCACACTTGGCGGAGTTCATCGATGCCCTGGCGCCGCTTGCTGCGCTTTTGCGTCCAGTCCCGCAGCGCATCGCGCACCACCTCACTGCTGGAGGCGTATTCGCCCGTCGCAACGGCCTGGCGCACAACCGCCACCATTTCCGGCGGTAACGCGATGCTGATCTTCTCGACATTCGGCATGTGCTTTCCCCTTCGAGTAGGAATAATTCATACCATAAGACATTCCTCCGGCAGAGGCAAGCGATTTGTCTTCGTTCGCCGTTTCTCGACGATCTCATACAAAGATCTGATACAGCATCAGGTAGACGATCACGCCCGTCACCGAGACGTAGAGCCAGAGTGGAAACGTCCAGCGCGCAATGGCTCGATGCCGGTCAAATTGCTCCCGCAAGGCACGGGTCAGCGTAATGAGCACCATGGGCACTATGATCACGGCCAGCGTGGTGTGCGAGATCAAGATGGCGAAATACAGCGGCCGCGTCCATCCTGTGCCGCGAAAATGCACGGAGCCCACGTGATAGTGGTAGTAAAGGTACGAAACCAGGAAAAGGGACGATGTCGCCACAGCCGTCAGCATCACCGCGCGATGGGCGGCAATCTTGCCACGCCCGATCAGCACACGCCCCGTGACCAGCAGCGCCGCGCTGCATCCGTTGAGGGTCGCGTTGATTTTGGGGAAGATTGAGTAGTCGGTCATGGGAGAAGTCCAGTTGTACTGGTAACGGAGCGCGTTGGCAAGGTCAGAAGCCGGAGGTCACAGGTACGAGGTCAGATTGCAGAAGTAAACCTCCGTGTGCTTTTTACCTCTGCAATCTGACCTCTTACCTCTAACCTTGCTCATCCGTTGCGTATAAAATAGGACCACGATGCCTGATGTGCAGATCCCTCAGCCTCAGCCTCCGCCTCTGGCGACTAAAGAATCCAGCGTGCGCCCGCTTCCGGTAATGGCGGTGTGGGCGCGCGATCTGCTGGTCTCAATCGCCATCTCCGCTTTCATCATCATTTTTCTCTATCAGCCGGTGAAAGTGGAGGGCACCAGCATGATGCCCGGCCTCGAAGACCAGGAACGGATCTTCGTCAACAAGTTCGTCTATCGCTGGGAGCCCATCCAGCGCGGCGACATCGTCGTCTTCCGCTATCCGCGCGACACTTCAAAGAGCTACATCAAGCGCGTCATCGGAGTTGCCGGCGACCGCATCCGCATCGAAAATGGACAGGTCTTCGTGAACGGCGAGGCGCTCGACGAGGAGTATGTTCCCAGCGATTACGCCGACGCCCGGTCTTATGGCGAGGTCGTGGTTCCACCAAACAGCTTCTTCGTTCTCGGCGATCATCGGACCATGTCGAACGACAGCCGCGATTTCGGGACCGTCAACGAACGCTACATCTACGGCAAAGCCGTCTTCGGCTATTGGCCCATGGATAAGCTGGGAAGGCTGCGGTGAATCAGGTCTTAGGTCGTAGGTGTCTAGGTCGCAGGAAGATCTCCAAATCGTGATGTTTTTTCCTACGACCTGTCACCTGTCACCTAAATCCTTTCTTCAAATCTACTCTGCTGTTAGAATCTACAAAATCCACTCCCAGGAGTTCCAATGCAAGCGATCCTTGCGCTCGAAGACGGCAAAGTCTTCCGAGGCAAAGGCTACGGCGCTAAGGGTGAATGCTACGGCGAAGTCGTTTTCAATACTTCCATTACCGGCTACCAGGAAATTTTCACCGATCCCTCCTACGCCGGACAGATTGTCGTCCTAACCAACCCCGAAATTGGAAACTACGGCACCAATCCCGAAGACAGCGAAGCCGTGCGTCCCTACATCGAGGGCTTGGTCGTGCGCGAGTTCTCCAAAGTCAGCTCCAACTGGCGCTCGCAGCAGGTGACGGACGAGTTCATGGAGCAATTCAGAATTCCCGTCTTAGCCGACATCGACACCCGCGCCCTGGTCCGCCATCTGCGCACTTACGGAGTGATGCGAGGCGTAATCTCGACCCTCGAAGAAGATACCGACAAACTCGTCGCCAAGGCGCGCGCCATCCCGAAAATGGACGGCCAGGACTTAGCCAAAGTAGTTTCCACCAACCACACCTACGTGTGGGAGAGGGGCGAACGCTCGCACTTGCCCGACGAAATAGTTGGAGTAAAAGACGAGCCCGCCCGTTTCCACGTAGTTGCCTACGACTTCGGCATCAAGCAAAACATCCTGCGAAAGCTGCGCGGAGAAGGCTGTAAAGTGACGGTAGTCCCAGCGCAGACGACGGCGGAGGACGTATTGGCCTTGAAGCCCGATGGAGTGTTCCTGTCGAATGGCCCGGGCGATCCCGAGCCCTGCACTTATGCGGTAGACAACATTCGGCGCTTGATGGGGAGGCAGCCAATCTTCGGAATCTGCCTCGGCCATCAGCTCACCGGCATTGCGCTGGGAGGCAAGACTTTCAAGCTGAAATTCGGCCACCACGGCGGAAATCATCCGGTGAAACAGTTAGCCAGCGGCAAGATCGAGATCACCGCGCACAACCATAACTTCGCCGTCGATCCCGATTCGCTTCCGCAGAGCGAAGTCGAATTGACCCACATGGATCTAAACGACAACACGCTCGAAGGCATGCGCCATCGGAATCTGCCGCTGTTCACGGTGCAATACCACCCAGAGGCGGCGCCGGGGCCGCATGATTCGCATTATTTGTTTAAGGATTTTGTGCGGATGATGGAGGAGTGCAAGCGGTGAGAACGTTGAAACCATTCCTGCTGGCGTTTCTGCTTCTGTCGTTAAGTATTCGAATGGGCGGACAGTTCATAGGCTCGTGCCCACCGAGCCCTGCACGACGCCCGCAGGACATCCAAGAACTACGGGGTGTGGTTGTGGATGAGAATCTCGCGGTCATACCGAAGGTTAAGGTGAAAATTCAGGTGCCTGACGACCGGGGTTTCCGTGATATTGGGTCGGTCGAGACTGATTCGACCGGACGTTTTCGTTTTGCAGCTCAGCATCCCGGAAAATTTCGCCTAGTCTTCTCGGGTCCCGTAGGCTTCTGCCCCGCAACGATCCCCGTGACGTCTTCGAAGGCAGGTTTGAGGGGTATCCGGTTAACACTGCCGGCGGCTGCTACCGACACTTGCCCACAATACTGCGAAAGCAGACTAAAGATTGAAGAGATGACCGGCCGGGAGGGACGTGAATAACAAAAGCCTTGAAGGGGAGCGCATTTAGGCGCGCCGCGCTAACGACAAACGACGGTTTTTAATGCCCAAACGAACCGACATCTCGAAGATCCTAATCCTCGGCTCCGGCCCCATCGTCATCGGCCAATCCGCCGAGTTCGACTACTCCGGCACGCAGGCCTGCAAGGCGCTAAAGTCCGAGGGCTTTGAAGTTGTGCTGGCCAACTCGAACCCGGCCACCATCATGACCGACCCCGAGTCGGCGGACCGCACTTACATCGAGCCGCTCACCCGCGAATATCTCGAAGAAATCATTCGTGTCGAGCGCGAGATGTCGCCGGGCGCGGGCTTTGCCATTCTGCCCACGGTAGGCGGACAGACCGCGCTCAATCTCGCCATCGAGCTCTCCGACGGCGGCGTGCTGGAAAAGTACGACGTGCATCTGATTGGCGCCCAGATCAGCGCCATCAAAAAGGCCGAAGACCGCCTGTTCTTCAAAGACGCCATGCAGCGCATCGGGCTCGACGTGCCGAAATCGGCGCTCGTCAATAACCTGAAAGACGGCATCGAATTCGCCGGCAAGATCGGATTCCCGGTCATTATCCGTCCCTCGTTCACGCTCGGCGGCACGGGCGGCGGCATTGCCTACAACCGCGAAGAGCTGATGGAAGTGCTCGCGCGCGGCCTCGATCTCTCGCCCGTGCATGAGTGCCTGATCGAAGAGTCCGTTCTTGGATGGAAAGAGTACGAACTGGAGGTGATGCGCGACACCAAAGACAACGTCATCATCATCTGCTCGATCGAGAATTTCGATCCCATGGGCGTCCACACCGGCGACTCCATCACCGTCGCGCCGGCGCAGACCCTCACCGATCGCGAATACCAGATGATGCGCGATGCGGCAATTGCAGTCATCCGCGAGATCGGCGTCGAGACCGGCGGATCCAATATCCAGTTCGGCGTCAATCCTTCAACCGGACGCATGGTGGTGATCGAAATGAACCCGCGCGTCTCGCGGTCGTCGGCGCTGGCATCGAAAGCCACCGGATTCCCGATTGCAAAAATTGCCGCGAAACTTGCCGTCGGCTATACGCTCGACGAAATTCCGAACGACATCACGCGCAAGACGCCAGCGTGCTTCGAGCCCACGCTCGACTACGTGGTCGTAAAGATTCCGAAGTGGCAGTTTGAAAAATTTCCCGGAGCCGACGAGTCGCTGGGACCGCAGATGAAATCGGTCGGCGAAGTGATGGCCATCGGTCGCACGTTTAAAGAAGCACTTCAAAAAGGAATCCGCGCGCTCGATACCGGCAAGCGCGTGGGCTCGGAGAAGATCGAACCCAAGATTCTTACCCAGCGGCTGGTGACGCCGCATCCCGAGCGGCTCTCCTACGTGCGCTACGCCCTTCGCCAGGGACACACCATCAAGCAGATTGCGAAGATGACATCGATCGACCCGTGGTTTCTCTACCAGCTAAAAGAAATTAACGACATGCAACTGGAACTGGAAAAGCATCCGATGGAATCAATCCCCACCGCCGTGCTGCGCGAAGCCAAGCGCATGGGTTTCTCCGATGGGCGTCTCGCCGGAACCTGGCGTCTGGACGGCAAGGGCGGGCAGGAAAAAGTTCGGCACTTCCGCAAGAAGCACGGACTGAAGCCAGTCTACAAGCGCGTCGACACCTGCGCGGCGGAGTTCGAAAGCTACACACCTTATCTCTACTCCACCTACGAAGACGAAGATGAGGCTGCGCCCACGGTGAAGAAGAAGGTCATCATTCTCGGTTCCGGTCCCAACCGTATTGGGCAGGGAATTGAATTTGATTACTGCTGCTGCCATGCCAGCTACGCGCTGCGCGAGGACGGCTACGAAACGATCATGATCAACTGCAATCCCGAGACGGTCTCGACCGACTACGACACCAGCGACCGGCTCTACTTCGAGCCGCTCACGCTCGAGGACGTGTTCGCCGTCTGTGAGCACGAAGCCTCCGGTGGCGCGCCGGTGGGAGTGATCGTTCAGTTCGGAGGTCAGACGCCACTGAATCTCTCGCTGCCGCTCAAGGCCGCGGGCGTCAATATCATCGGCACCACGCCCGAATCGATTGATCTGGCCGAAGACCGCAAGCGCTTCGGCAAGCTGCTCGAGGAACTCGATATCCCGCAAGCTCCCGGCGCCATGGTCGCCTCGGTCGAGGAAGCGATCGAAGCCGCGAAGAAGATTGGATTCCCGGTTCTGGTGCGGCCCTCCTATGTTCTCGGAGGCCGAGCCATGGTCATCGCCTACGACGAAGACACCATCACGCAGTACATGAAGCAGGCGGTCGAGTATTCGCAGGACCGCGCCATCCTCATCGATAAATTTCTGGAAGACGCGATTGAAGTCGACGTCGACGCGCTCTCCGACGGCGAGGACGTCGTCATCGGCGGCATCATGCAGCACATTGAGGAAGCCGGCATTCATTCCGGCGATTCTTCCTGCGTGCTGCCCGCTGTCGATATTCCCGAGCCGCTGCTCGAGCGCATGCGCGACTACACATTCAAGCTGGCACGCGCTCTCAAAGTGATCGGACTGATGAACGTTCAGTTCGCGATACCCCGCGGACCACACCTGGCAAATGTGGAAATGGGCGCAAGTGTGGGGACGGGCGACCTCGCCCGTCCAGGCGGAGCGGAGCTCCGCAGCCACACGGCTGATGGCAACGGCAAAGTCTACGTCCTCGAAGTGAACCCGCGCGCCTCGCGCACCGTGCCCTTCGTTTCAAAAGCCACTGGAGTGCCTTTAGCCAAGATCGCCGCGCGCCTCATGACGGGCCGCAACCTGCGCGAGTTCCTCCCGGAAAATATCGAGCGCGGCACAGACCTGGACACCGGCCGCTGCTTCTACGTGAAATCGCCCGTCTTTCCGTGGTCAAAATTCCCGGGTGTCGATACCGTGCTTGGTCCCGAGATGCGTTCCACCGGTGAAGTCATGGGCATAGCCGACAATTTCGGCGAAGCCTTCGCCAAAGCTCAAATTGCCGCCGGCCAGAAGCTGCCAACCAAAGGCACCGTCTTTATCAGCGTCACGGACCATGACAAACCCCACGTGGTCGAGGTCGCGCATCGCTTCGTTGACATGGGATTCAAACTTGTGGCCACGCATGGCACAGCCGACATCCTGGAAGAAGCTGGCTTAGCGGTGGATCGCGTCTACAAGGTAAAGGAGGGTCGCCCCAATGCCGTGGACTTGATCAAAGCCGATCGCATCCAGCTAATCGTCAACACGCCGCACGGTCCCGATCCTTACTTCGACGAGAAAGCGATCCGCCGCGCTGCAGTTACGGGCCGCATCACCACCATTACCACGCTCTCCGCCGCCCGAGCCGCGGCGGAAGGCATCTCCGCACTGCAGCGCGGAGAAGTGCGCGTGCAAGCTCTGCAAGCGCTGCACGCGGAGCGGATCATTGCGAAGTAAACTCGTGTTCCACGAAGATCGCGGGATCACCACGCCTTCTCCAGAACAAGTGCGCTGGTCGAGCTGATCTGGATCGGATCCGTAATCGTCATTGCCGACGGATTCCTTTTTCTACTGGTGCTCATAGCCAAGTTGTCAAACACAAGATGACAAAGTTTAGCGATAAGCACGATAATCTGATTGCAAGAGTAATTGCGAACGACTGGCGACTAACGACCAACGACTTACTGGAGGTGACATGCTCTTATCGGGAATCTTCCCTCCCATCACTACGCCCTTCTATCCAGATGGCGAGGTCTATTACAAAAAGATCGAAGCAAACGTAGAGCGCTATTCGCGCACTCCGGTTGCAGGCATCGTCGTCCAGGGTTCGACCGGCGAAGCGATTCTGCTCTCGGACCAGGAACGCCGCGAAGTGCTGAAGACGGCGCTCGCCGCTGCCTCGCCTAATAAGGTGATGATCGCGGGCACGGGCATTGAGTCCGCACGTGAAACGTTGCGTCTCACCGAATACGCCGCCGAGCTTGGCTACGACGCTGCCATGGTGCGCACTCCGCACTACTACAAGAAGCAGATGTTGACCGCGAACCTGCTTGCGTTCTATCGCACGGTCGCCGATCGGTCCCCATTGCCAATCATCATCTACAACTTCCCGCAAGCCACAGGATACGACATCCCCGCCGAAGTCGTGATTGAACTGGCCGGCCATCCCAATATCGTGGCCATCAAGGAATCGAGCGGTAATCTCGACAAAGTGAACCAGATGGTCGAAGGCACGCGCCATGTGAAACGGCAAGCCACGGTAACGGAAACATTCGAGGCCGTGACGCCGCGCACGTTAAAAGCCGCAGCGGCGGAGAGCGAAAAGCAGAGTAGGGAATTGGTGAGTGTAGCCTCGTTATCGGGTAGCGCCGAATCGGCCGAATCGATGGAGCGCCGGGCGTCCCTTCGGCAAGCTCAGGGCAAGCTCTCGCCCGTCCCCGCAGACGGCAATACACAGCCTTCATCCTCCGCCGTAACCGTCTTAGGGAAATTAAGGACACGGCAGAAAGAAGTCGGTTTCCAGGTCATGGTCGGCGCCGCTCACCAGCTTGAACCGTCGCTTGGATTGGGAGCGGTAGGCGCCATTCTCGCTTTGGCTTGCCCCGCGCCAATGGCGTGCTACGAAATCTACGCCGCGCTCAAAGACGGAGACACCGCGCTCGCCCGCGAAAAGCAGGAGCGGGTGAGAGTGGCCGCCCAGCGCGTGGTCGGCGAGCTAGGCATCCCCGGCGTGAAGTACGCGATGGACCTCAATGGCTACTATGGCGGGCCGTCGCGTCTGCCGTTCTTGCCTCTTTCTGGCGAACAGAAGGCCGAGATTGACCGGCTGATGAACGGGATTAAGAGCTAGGAAGATGAGGCAGCAGGCCCTCTTGTGATCTTAATCGTCTACGCCTATAATTAGAACGAACGTTCGAACGATGGCGACTCTCCCCGTAACCCGCGCTTCCCGAAACCGAAGAATGTCCGGTCGCGTGTCCGCGAGCCGTTTTGACCGCCGCCTCGGGCATATTCTCGACCATGCCACCCAGGTCTTCTGCTCCAAGGGATACGAAGGCGCCTCCATGCGCGATCTTTCCCGCGCGACCGGCATGTCATTGGCCGGCCTGTATTACTATTTCGAGTCCAAAGAGCGCTTGCTCTTTCTAATTCAGACGCACACCTTCACCACCATCCTCGAGAAACTCAAAGGGCGGCTCGAGGGCGTCACCGACCCCGAACAGCGGATTCGCATTTTCATCCTCAATCACCTCGAGTATTTCGTAAGCAACCAGCCAGGGCTAAAGGTTCTCTCTCATGAAGATGAGTCCCTAAAGAACGGCCTGAACTCGGAGATCGCGGCCATCAAGCGCGAGTACTACCGCATCTGCCTCGGATTGATGGAGGACCTGCGGCGCAAGCGCGGCCTCGATTTCAACCCCCGCACCGCGGTGATGAGCGTGTTTGGCATGATCAACTGGACGTACACGTGGTACAAGCCGCGGGTTGACGGCAATGCAGAAGAGTTAGCGCAGCAGATGAGCAACCTTGTTCTCAACGGAATTGTGCACGGCGGTAAGCGGCGCAAGAAGAATTAATGCAAGAAGTTAACATGGAAAGATTAAGGAGCAAATTATGGCGACCATAACAACGACACAGGCGGCCACCGGAGAAGCCACCAAGCAGCTCATCAACTATCGCACCGATGCCGGCGTAGCGGTGATTGAGATGAACGATCCTCCGGCGAATACGTACACCTACGAGATGAACCGGCAGCTCGACGAGTGCATCCTCAAAGCCCGCATGGACAACGATGTGCACGTCATCGTGCTCACCGGCGTGGGCGACAAGTTTTTTTCCGCCGGCGCAAATATCAAGATGCTGGCCTCGGTCGATCCGACGTTCAAATATTACTTCTGCTTGCACGCGAATGAGACCCTTCTGCGGCTGGAGCACACGCCGAAGCTCGTGATCGCAGCGATCAACGGTCATTGTGTAGGCGGAGGCCTCGAGATCGCCATGGCTGCCGACCTCCGTATCGCCCGCAAAGATGCGGGCAAGATCGGTCTGCCTGAAGTCAACCTCGGCGTGCTTCCCGGAACCGGCGGAACACAGCGACTGTCGCGCCTGGTAGGGAAAAGCAAAGCCATCGAGCTGATGATTACCGGCAACACCTTCTCTTTTGAAGAGGCGTTGGAGTTTGGCATCGTGAACGATATTTTCGAGCGTGATGGCTTCATGGAAAACATCATGGAGTACGCACGCCAGTTCACACCGCCAAACAAGGCCGCGAAGGCTGTAGGACGCATCAAACGCGCCGTGCAGACGGGATGGGAAATTCCGATGGAATCGGCCTTGGCCGTCGAGCGCGAGAACCAGCAGATTCTGTTCCAAAGCGACGATGCCAAAGAAGGACTGGCTGCGTACGTTGAGAAGCGTCCAGCCGTGTTCACGGCAAAGTAAATTTTGGTCTCGTAGAGATGGGGCTTGCCCCGTCTCGCGCCGCTCAGGAACTGTGTTTGAGCAAGAACGGAAGGGCACGGCTTCAGCCGTGCCGTCCCGAGTCAATAAAGACGCGGGCTTTGGCCCCTGAGGTCGTATGCCAGGCAAAGTAGCGAAAATCGGAACCTTCAGCGAATGGGTCGGTCTATTCAACGAATGGCGCAAAGAAGTGGGCGTCAACAAAGGAGACGTGGAGGCCTTCCACTTCGACACGCTCTACGGAGCGATCGAGACCGAGGAAATCCAATTTGGTTCCTACAAAGGCCGCAACAAGTGGGAGAACCTTCGCCAGGTCCCCACGCAGCAGATGCGGGACGCGCTCATGAACATGATCGTCTACCAGGGCGACACCGAATTTGCCAGCGTGGAGCAGCAGCGCAACCTGTTTGAGAGCGCGCCCACGGAATATGATCGTCGCGCAATCACGCGAGTCATGATCGAAGAAATGCGCCACGGCTGGCAGATGTGCGCCCTGCTTATCGACTTCTTCGGGGCTTCCGGCAAAGTGGAAGCGCAGAAAATGCTGGAGCGCCGGGCGTTCGAGAACAAGCGCCTGCTGGGCACTTTCAACGTGGACGTAGATAATTGGCTGGACTTCTTCACCTACACGGATTTCGTCGACCGCGATGGAAAATTCCAGCTGCAGATGCTGAAGTATTCGTCGTTTGCGCCGCTCGGACGCTCGACCTCTTACATGCTGCGCGAAGAATCCTTCCACATGGGAACCGGCCACGATGGGTTGCGCCGCGTGGTCGAAGCGGGCGTGATCCCGCGTTGGCTGCTGCAGAAATATTTGAATAAATGGATCTCAAGTTCGTTCGACCTGTTCGGCACGGACCATTCTTCCTCGGCGCACTGGGCCTACGTGTGGGGAATTAAAGGGCGGTACGATGAACTGCAGAACGATAAAACCGCCGATCTCGACGACCTGAACGATTACAGCCGCCACCTCTATCGTCAGGAAGTTGCCGGATTGGTCGAACGGCTGAACACTTTCCTCAAGCCGGGCGAGAAAAAGCTATACACGCCCGACATCCACTTCAATCGTAACATCGGAAAATGGGCAGGACAGAAGTATCACTGCGAAACCGGAGAACCATTAGACGATCGCGGCTACGAACAGCATTGCGAAGAAAATCTGCCGAGCGCGAAGGATAAAGAGTTGTTGCTCGATATTATCCGGAACGAAAAGAAATGGATCAAAGAAAAAGAGGGCGCGCGCGACCCACTTTCAACGATAAGCGAGCCGCGCAAATCGGCAATTAATATCTAGTTCGTGTAGGGCGGACACTCTTGCCCGCCTGAATTGAACCGTGCGCAGAGAACGGGAACCATCGAGAAGGTCGGAGGCGATTTCCAAATTCTCTGTGCCCCCCTCTAGGAAGACGTGCCGTCAAAAATGGCCACCGCCGCCACAAGTCGAATCGAAGTAAGAGTCGCGGCGTCCGTGGCGCGAATCATCCTGAACAACCCGCCGCTAAACGTCATCGACCTGCGCATGGCGCGCGAACTTCAGCAAACTCTCACGGAACTCGAGTCGCGCCCCGACATCTCTGTCATCTTCTTTGAGGGCGACGCGCATGCGTTCTCCGCTGGGGTGGATATCAAAGCCCACCTCTCCGAGCAAATTCACGAAATGCTCGCGAGTTTTCATGCAGTGATTCGAGCAATTGTAACTTCGCGCAAAGTCACGATTGCCGCCGTTTGCGGCGCTTGCCTCGGCGGAGGGGCGGAACTCGCCGCCGTCTGCGACATTGTTTACACAGCGCGTGACGCCACCTGGGGATTTCCCGAAATCAAGCTCGGCTGCTTCCCGCCGGTTGGCGCCGTCGCGCTTCCCGCACTGGTCGGCCAAAAGCGCGCAACCGAACTCATTCTCACCGGCCGCCAGTTCTCAGGCGACGAAGCGGTCGCCATCGGTCTCGCCAACCGTTCCGCGAGCGCCGAGGAACTCGAGTCGGTACTTCAAGAAACGCTTAACGAACTCCGCCAACTGAGTCCAGTCGCGCTGTCCCATGCCAAGCACGCCATGTACGCGTGGGACGCGATTCACTTTGATAAAGGCCTGGCGCGGGCGGAGAAGATTTACCTCGAAGAACTGTCCTCGACCGCCGACGCGCGCGAAGGTATCATTGCTTTCCTCGAAAAACGCGAACCGAAATGGACAGGCAAATAGAAAACGCGGAGGCCGGAGTCGGAACGAAGAACGAAACGAAGAATGGCGGAAAGCAGCCCCACCGTTCCGGCCATCTCATGTGCCGCACTCCGCTTTGGGGCGCGGCCGGCTTTCTCGGCTGTGCCTACTTTGCGTGGATTTCGTTTGCCCGCGTCACGCGGAGCGATTATGACTGGCCGCACGACCTCTGGACTGCGGCGACTTATATCATTTGGATCCTCCTCTTGGCCGGATTGGCGCTCGACACGCGCTGTCTACGCGAGCGCGTATTTTTCAGTTTGCTTCTGATCAATTTTGTGGTCGGCTGCGGCTTGACCTTGTGGCACAACATTCCATCCGCCAATGTGCGCAGCGCTCGCATTGGAACCGGCGTCCTCTGGGCGTTGGCCGCGCTGGCAAGTCTGACTACGTTGCGAGGCGCATCGGATTCACGAGGCAACCGCGTCTGATTTTCTGTGTAATTTCGGTAGAGACGCGGCTAGCCGCGTCTCTGGAGCGGCGAGCGGCCACGCAAGCGAGGACGGTGCAAGCCCCTTCTCTACAACGATTAAGTTATGGACTTTGAAATCTCTCCCGGCCAGGTCAAGTCGCTGCAGAAGAGCGGCGAGACATTCACGCTGCTCGATGTTCGCGAGCCATGGGAATACGAAGCATCGCACATCGAAGGGGCAAAGCACATTCCGATGGGCGATATCCCGACCCGCGCTCACCAGGAACTCGATTCCGACAATCGCATTGTTGTCATGTGCCATCACGGTGTGCGCTCATTGACGGTCACCAACTGGCTCCGCCAACAGGGATACGAAAAAGTTCAATCCATGCGCGGCGGGATCGACGGCTGGGCGCGGACAGTGGATCCGAAAGTGCCGTTGTACTGAAGGATGCTACTGGCCACTAGCTCCTAGCTTCTCGCGAACGACTAAGGGTGGCTAGCAGCCAGAAGCGAGAAGCCAGAAGCAGCTCATGATCACCGACTGCCACATCCACATCGAACCGATCGAACTGTTTAAGCCGCATGCGCTTGAATTGATCAAGCGCAACCGCGCCAACTTCGATGAGATCGCCGGGTATTGCCGCTCACCCAAGGCCTTCCTCAAGTATCTGGACCGCAGCGGCGTCGACCGCGCCGCACTGATCAACTATGTTGCGCCGGAAGTGATCGGCTTTACGCCAGAGGTCAACCAGTTTGTCGCCGACTACACGAGGCACGATCCCAAGCGCCTGATCTCCTGCGGCAGCCTGCATCCGCGGCACACTACCAACATCATGGCCGACGTCGAGCACATCCTGCGCCTCGGCCTGCGCATGATTAAGATCCACCCGCCGCATCAACTGCTGTTTCCCAACGATTATCTGAACGGAGTGAAGGAACTGGAAATCATCTATCGGGCGGCCGAGGCCAATGGAATCCCAGTCATGTTCCACACCGGGACGTCGATTTTCCCTGGCGCGCGCAACAAATACGGCGACCCGATTTATCTTGACGATGTTGCGGTCGATTTCCCCAAGCTCAAGATCGTGATGGCACACGGCGGTCGGCCGCTGTGGATGGACACCGCCTTTTTCCTGCTTCGCCGGCATGCGAACGTTTATCTCGACATCAGCGGCATTCCGCCGAAAGCGCTACTGAGATATTTTCCGCGGCTCGATGAAATCGCGCACAAGACGCTGTTTGGCACCGACTGGCCGAGCCCCGGCGTGACGGAAGTAGGGCGGAATCTCGATGAGTTCAAAGCCCTGCCCATAAGTGAAGAGATGCGCGAGCAGATTCTGAGCAAGACGGCGGCCACGCTCTGGCCGGAATGAAACCGCACGTGTGGGGACGGGTGCCCTCGCCCGTCCAAGCCGAGCGAAGCTCGGCAGCTGGCAGTGGTCCCGGCGACGCAGGAATACTCCAAGTCTGACAAATTCCACTCGTCACCTCCGCATCGGGCCTGCTTCGTGCCCCGCATCGGTACAATAGAAAGCAGCATGATTCGCCGGGTTTATCTCGATAACAATGCGACGACTCCGGTGCTCCCCGAGGTCATGGAGGCTATGCGGCCTTACTTTGGCGAGCACTTTGGCAATGCGTCCTCCATCCATCATCATGGGCAGGAGACCCGCGGCGCCGTCGAACGCGCGCGCGAATCGGTGGCGGCGCTGCTGGGCTGCCGCGCCTCCGAGGTCATTTTTACCAGCGGCGGCACGGAAGCCGACAATCTGGCTGTCTTTGGATTAGCGCGGTCGGGCGACCATGTCATCACCTCGACCATGGAGCATCACGCCGTGCTCAACACCTGTAAGCATCTACAGGCGACAGGATGCGAAGTCACGTACATTCCGGTCGATGGCCACGGACTGGTCGATCCAGCAAATTTAAAGCGTGCGATCCGGTCGAATACGAAGTTGATCACCATCATGTTCGCCAACAACGAGACGGGCGTCGTGCAGCCCGTCTCAGAAATTGGAAAGATTGCCGCCGAGGCGGACGTGTACTTTCACACCGACGCCGTACAGGCGGCGGGAAAGATTCCGATCGATGTCAGCGACATTGGGTGCGACCTGCTGACTATCTCCGGCCACAAGCTCCACGGCCCGCAGGGAGTGGGCGCGCTCTATGTCCGCAAGGGAACTCAGATCCAGGCCCTGCTACATGGCGGGAGTCATGAACGCTCACGGCGCGCCGGCACGGAGAACGTTCCCGGCATCGTCGGTCTGGGCAAGGCAGCCGAATTGGCCTGCGTCGGTTTCGAGCGCGGCGACAATCTTCGAATGGACGGTCAAAAGATGGCCGCTGCCCGCGACCGTCTGGAAAGGGAACTTCTCGAGATCGAAGCCACAGGTCTAAATGGAGAGGGCGCGCCGCGCGTGCCCAATACGACCAACATTTATTTCGATGGCATCGACGGCGAGGCGCTGGTCATCGCATTGGACTTGAAGGGACTGGCAGTTTCGACCGGAGCGGCGTGCTCTTCCGGAGCGATCGAACCATCGCACGTGCTCACCGCAATGGGGCTGCGCCATGATCGTGCGAAGGCCAGCATCCGCTTCAGCCTCGGCAAGCAAAATACGACTGAGGATTTAGACTTTGCTTTGGGGCTGGTCCGCGAGACCGTAGGACGTCTGCGACAGTTGTCGCCGGTGTACAAAGCTGCGAGCTTCGAGCCGCGGGCTGCGAACAACCAAAGGAGTACTCAACCGTAAAGACTCGCTCGAAGCTCGAATCTTGTCTCATATATTAACTGCCGAATGCTAACCATGGAAACCATCGCCGTCGCCATGTCGGGAGGAGTGGACTCCTCAACCGTCGCGGCCATGTTGCGCTCGGACGGCCACAACGTCATTGGCCTCACCATGCAACTGTGGAACCAGCGCCGACTCGCCGGACACGAAGGCATGCCCGAATCCGTGCAGGGGCGCTGCTGTTCGATCGATGACGTTTACGATGCTCGCCGTGTCGCCGAGACGCTCGGCATCCCCTATTACGTGGTCAATCACGAAGAGCGCTTCGAGCGCGATGTGGTGCGTCCGTTTGTCGAGGAGTATCTAGCCGGACGCACACCTGTCCCCTGCAGCCTCTGCAACAATCACTTGAAGTTTGACCAGCTTCTCATTGTGGCACAGCAGATTGGCGCCGATAAGATTGCCACCGGCCATTATGCCCAAGTCGTCTTTGACGAGAAGATCGGCCGCTGGCTACTGAAGCGACCGACTGACAAGGCCAAAGATCAGACCTACTTCCTCTTCGGCCTTACGCAGGAGCAATTGAGCCGAACGCTCTTTCCGCTAGGCAGCATGACCAAGCCGGAAGTTCGTGAACTCGCCCGCAAGCACCATCTGGTGATTGCCGAGAAGCCCGACTCGCAGGAAATCTGTTTTGTCCCCGGAGGCGACTACAAGCGCTTTCTAGAAGCCTACCTCACTGAGCAGGGAGAAAGTCCGACCCGCGGCAAGATTGCCGGAGAAATGGTCGGCGGTGAAATGGTAACTAGCGATGGCAAGGTGATCGGCGAGCATGCCGGCGTCCACAACTTCACCGTCGGCCAACGCAAGGGACTCGGTGTGGCTACCGGCTCACCGCTCTATGTCATTCAGATCAAAAATGACACGCGGCAGGTAGTGGTCGGCAAGGACGAGGAGCTTTATTCGCGCACCCTCCGCGCCCACCGGGTGAACCTGATTTCGACCGCTGAACTGCGCCAGCCCATGCGGGTGGCAGTGAAGATCCGCCACAAGCATCAACCCGCGCCAGCCGTGATTGAATCCGCTGGTCCCAACGAAGTCCGCGTTACCTTTGATGAGCCGCAGCGCGCGCTCACCCCCGGCCAGGCCGCCGTTTTCTACGATGGTGACATCGTCGTTGGCGGCGGCTGGATCGAAAACTCCTCGCAATAGAACGCTAATGCCGAACCAATGTTCTTTGCAGAGACGCGGCTTGCCGCGTCTCCTGCGTGCTGCGCATCGGCGTCCAAAGGAGACGGGGCTTGCGTCTCGGGCCATGCATGATTATGTTCGAGCAAGAAGTGGTAGGGCACGGCTTCAGAGCCTGCCCTGAGCCAAGCCGAAGGGTGCCGCCCCGAGCCAATAAAAACGCGGGTTTGCTTCTTCGATACATGACGGGATGGCTTCCAGTTACTCAGCCTCGTTACCCACACGTACCTTTGCCCGAATTTATAGCACCTTCGTGGACTAGACCTGCCCATAGAGTGAGGGTAAGGTGAGTGCACGACGGGACCTTCGTAGTCTCTCCCCGTAAAGGTCCGGCGTGGGGAGCGATTCTATGAAAATCTGGCATCTTTGTTACGCGGCATTGGGCATTGCGGTGGCGCGCTGGGTTTTTAAGCGTCAACCAATGGCGGTAACCGATCCGATCGCCCGTTTTCGTACCTCTGGCCTGCTGTAATGATTACCATTTAATGAGAGGGTATGGGCGCGCCCCGTTGCGCGTCGCTTCGATCTGAGCGCGTCCATGCCCCTTTCATTCATCTCCCGGTTCGATCCCTCTTTCCCGATCCGCGGAAGTGCTAGCACTACCGTGTCCCTTCGGTAACTTCTTTTCCCGTCCATCTCGCCTAGACTTTCCTTGTGGACTCGCTGACCGTGCCCATGCCTCTCAGCGACCGAAAAATCATGCCATCCAAATTCCCCAACCTGCGCTTGGTCGCGCCCGTCGTGCTGCTCGCCGTGCTTCTCGCACCATCGGCGGCTTCGGCCCAGGACGACCCTCCTTCGCTTGGCGACCTCGCCCGGAATATCCGCAAAAACAAAGCCGAGCAGCAGCCTCAACCCCAGCCGGACCCGGCTCACCCTGCGCCAGTTCGCACTTTGCCCGCTCACACCGTGATCGATAACGACAATCTGGCCCAGGTCATGGAGGACGCCAAGAATGCAAGACCGGTCAAGCAAGACAAGACCGTGTTTTCCATCGACCCTACCGGCAACACCCTCAAAGTATCGTCACCCGACGTAACCTGCAGTCTGTCTTTCAACGCGCGCGCCAGTTCGCTGCTGATCAAGCCGGTTCTCATCGAAGACTTGCCGCTCGCCGAGTTGCTCAAGCTGGACGGTCCCGGCTCCATTCAGGATGAGAATCTCCAACTGCAAGTCTTCAACGGAACGGACTGGGATCTTCGCGAAATTACGGTTGGCCTGACCCTCGAACGCAAGCCCGCAACGGATGCGAAACTGGCCGTGGGTGCGCGCGTGATTCCTGCCGCCCAAGGTATGACGCCGGTCGCCGTCGAGCGGCGTTCCGACGTGACCCTCCTCTATCATCTCAAGGCCGAAGCCAAGCCCTTCAGCACAACCGCCTTTCGCGAAAATATCGGGATCACCCCCGGCCCCGACGAAGATTGGCGCTGGTCGATCGTAGAGGCCAGGGGAATCCGGCCTTCGCAAAAGTAGCCGTCGCCTTCTCGTTGCGAGATTCGGGCTTAACTCCACGGCGATCAAAAGCGTGCCTCAGTTGATCTCGGAAGAGCTTTTCCTGAGGCCTGACACCTAGGACCTGAGACCTGCTTCAGGATGTTTTGACCTCGATTGTCGGAAAAAAGCGCGGCTTCTGGCGGGCTTTGGTGAGTTGCTCAAATCCGTAAGCGATCTTGAGCAGTGTGGGTTCGCTCCAGGCACGTCCGAAGAACGAGATGCCGACCGGCAGACCCCACAGATGTCCAGCTGTCACGTTGATATTGGGATACCCAGCGACCGCAGGAGCGCTTGAACTGCCGCCGGCAGCGTGATCGCCATTGATGAGGTCAGTGACCCAGGCGGGACCTGCTGTAGGGGCGACGAGCGCGTCGAGTTTGAACTTGTCCATGACGAAGTCGATGCCCTCGGTGCGGCTGAGGCGGTGATTCAGGGCCAGCGCGTCAAGATATTCTTGGGTGCTGAGCGGGCCTTTCTGTTCCGATTTCAGGAAAATGTCCTGTCCAAAGTAGGGCATTTCCCCGGCGCGATTGCGTTCGTTAAACTCAATCACATCTTTCAAGTTCTTCACCGAAGAATTGCCCCGCCGCTCCAGATAGGCTGCCAGGTCGGCCTTGAGTTCGTAAAGGAGAACGGTAAACTCGCTTTCGTCGAACTTGCCAATCGTGGGAATGTCGGCGGGATCGACAATCTCAGCGCCGGCACGCTTCATCTCGCCGATCAGCGAGTTCATAAGCTGATCGACGCCATCGTTGAAGCCGAAATTCTTGCGCACCACTCCCAGGCGCGCACCCGTCAGTCCCGCAGGATCGAGAAATCGTGTGTAGTCGGAAAACACCTTGTCCTGACTGCCATTGGTCGAAACAGCCGTGGCAGCATCCTCTGCATCCGCTCCCGCCATAGCGCCGAGGAGAATGGCGACATCACGCACCGTGCGCGCCATCGGGCCCGCCGTGTCCTGGCTGTGCGAGATCGGAATGATCCCGCTGCGGCTGATGAGGCCAACCGTAGGTTTAAGCCCAGCCAGACCGTTTGCAGATGACGGGCAGACGACCGACCCGTCCGTCTCCGTGCCCACACCAGCAAGGCAGAGATTCGCGGAGACTGCGGCTCCAGTCCCGGAACTCGATCCGCACGGATTGCGGTCGAGAGCATAAGGGTTGCGAGTGAGTCCGCCGCGACCGCTCCATCCGCTGGTGGAATGACTGGAGCGGATGTTCGCCCATTCACTGAGATTAGTTTTGCCCATGATCACCGCGCCAGCCTTGCGCAACTGCGCGGCAACGAAAGCATCCTTCGCAGGGCGGGATCCGAGCAGGGCCAGCGATCCCGCCGTCGTACTCATGCGGTCCCCGGTGTCGATATTGTCCTTGATAAGCATCGGAATGCCATGCAGTGGCCCGCGCGCCCCTTTCGACTTACGCTCCCGGTCAAGCGCGTCAGCGATCTGGAGAGCCTCGGGGTTGAGCTCGATGACGGAATTGACCGTAGGGCCGGCTTTGTCGATCTCATGAATGCGTGCCAGGTACTTCTCGGTTACCGAGCGAGAGGAATGCTGGCCGGACTTAAAGGCTTGCTGGAGATCGTCAACCGTGATCTCGTCGAGCTCGAAATCCTTTTCAAAATTCTGGCCGTCCAGATTGACGGCCGGATTCTTAACCGCCGGCGCGGGAGCAGCATCGACAACGCGAGCTGAGCCAAGTGCCGGATAAACCACCGTGGCCAGACTAGCCGTCACTCCAGCGCGAAGGAAGGTGCGACGCGAATTGTACTTCGAGGAAAGTCGTTGGGTGGACATTGAGGCTCCTGCGATGTGGGAGGTGATGAATTCGGATACAAGTCTCGAGCGGGAATGTTACGAAGAGTGCGAGAGAAAAGCAAATTTCCGCGCAATACGCGGAATGTTTGTTTTGGATAGAGCCGGAATGGTAGTCTAACGAAGTTGAGCGGGAGTAGTTCAGCGGTAGAACGCCAGCTTCCCAAGCTGGATGTCACGGGTTCGATCCCCGTCTCCCGCTCCACACCAGGTCGATCCAAGAGCTTGGCCGATTCAAATTGCGGGATTCGAAATTTACTTGCCCGTGCTGCTCGATGAAGCCGCCGACATAGAATGCAATTGAATCATGCCAATGCCCAGGCCGCCAACGGCACCCGCAAGCAATCCCAGCAGGATCAACACAGGCACGCGCTCAAGCAGCGATTTCTTCCGATGTTCCGCCATTCTCGTTCTCCGCTCAGAATTTTGTTGTTCTACCAATTTTAGCACTTGCGCTTTCAGTTCCCCATTACCGAGGTACCGTGCGCGGCGGTGACGGCGGGAGAGGTGGGCCGCCTCTTCCAAGATGACCTCGGCCGTCTCGACGAAAGCCGCCCGCCATCCTATGATGAAAAAGAATCATTCGAGGTGCTTTCATGACAGAACCAAGTTACGAGGAATTGAAAGCTCGCCTGGCCGATCTGGAAAAGCAGGTGGAAACAAAGAGTAGAGGCGGCGCCATACAGTTCCGGGTAAGCGAGAAGGGCGGCGTCAGCGTGTATGGACTGGGCCGTTTTCCGGTGACCCTCTACTACGAGCAGTGGACGAGGCTGCTCGACGCTGTCCCCGATCTCAAGGTCTTCATTGATGAGAATAAGAGCAAGCTGAAGCTGAAGCAGGGCTAACCCCCAGCAGCGCAACAGGCTTCATATCAGGGCATGAATGATTCGTATCAGGGTATGCCTTCAGGCATGCCGATAATGCTGTTATGAGAGCGCCTTTCAGGCGCTCGAGCCCGGGAGCGATCCGTGTTCGCCGAAGACATTCTCAGCCAGCCGCAACCGCGACCCGATGAACGGGTAGCCTATGGCGCCGACGCGAATCAGTTTCTCGAAGTACGTCTGCCGCGCACCAAGGGGGCGCACCCTGTTCTCCTCAACATCCACGGCGGCTATTGGCGGGCAAGATACGACCTCACCCACGCCGGACACCTGTGCGAAGCGCTGCGAGCCGCCGGGGTTGCCACATTTAACACCGAATACCGGCGCGTCGGAAATGCTGGCGGAGGATGGCCCGGCACCTTTGAGGATATCCGCTCGGCCTACCGCTTCGTTCAGCAGGAGCATTCCCGATTTCACCTGGACCTGGACAAGTTTGTGGTGATGGGACATTCGGCGGGAGGGCAGCTAGCCCTATGTCTAGCGGCGCATGAGACTTCAGTCAGAAGGGCAATTTCCCTGGCCGGAGTGGTTGACCTAAAGAAAGGTTACGCGTTGCATCTGAGCCACGACGCCGTGTCGGAGTTTCTAGACGGCAACCCCGACGCGGTGCCCGAGCACTACCGGGAAGCCGATCCGATGGAACTCAGCATTCCAAACGCGCGGCAGTGGCTTCTCCACGGCAAGGACGACGACACGGTGCCGCCCGAGTTCAGCCGCGATTATGTCACACAGAAAAAGAAGGCCGGAGAATCGGCTGAGTTGCTGGAGATTCCCCGCACAGGCCATTTTGAGCTGATCGATCCCGCTTCGGAAGCCTTTAAACAAGTTGCAAGTACGGTGCTGACGGCGGTGGGGGTTTGATTGTCCGCGAGAACCGCCGCAGCCTGGTGAAACATGTAGTGTAGAGACGGGGCTTGCCCCGTCTCGGGCCACCGATGAACTGGGTTCAACCAAAACGGGAAGGGCACGGCTTCAGTTGCGCCCCAGAGCCAATAAAGACGGGGCACATGGAACAGTCTGACGTATTTTCCAGGAAGATACGCTGGCTTGCTATTGTTGTAGGGCTCTCTGCTGCAGCGCGATCTTCTTTCCTGAGTCCTTTGGCTGCTTTTGTACCCGCGTTGCTGCCGTTGGGGGCTGCATTGCAACCAAGTCTCCCTGATCCTGGAAAGCGGATCGTAAAATGGTTCATATGGGCTTGGGCATTGGGATGGAGTCCGTACTTAGTTGTGATCAGTTTTCTTCTGCTGCTTAACAATCTTCCTCACGCCCACTACTTCGTGGTTCTCTGGGTCCTGTCAACGGTATCGGCTCTGCTCATTCTTTGGTGGGATGTCGAGCTAATCGTCGACGGAGCAAGGCGAATACGGATGTGGCGTTCCGCTCCGGCCCAAGAGCCACGTCCGGTAGGTTTGGGCCTATGGATTCTTGCCGTCGCCCTCAATTTGTGGGTAGGTTGGGGCCTGGTGAATATAATAAGCATATATCACGGCGTGGGTGACCTCTATATGCTTCTAATGTCCGTGGTATTAGCAGTTATTGTCGTAGCCTTCGACATTTATCTGATCTGGCGAGTCGTGAAACTGAGGCGAGCTCGGTGTGCCGATGTCCAAGGGTAAGGGGCGTGGGTGATTGATGCGCACCAGAGCTACGTTACTATTACCGATGATCCAGATTATCATTCATTGCTGCTTCTTTGCTGGTTCTTGGCAGCCGGCAGACGCCCTCCGGGGCCTTGTTACTGCTGCTTGGCCTTCGGCGCCGCCTCTGCCTTTTTTTTCTGCTCTTTCTGCATGTCCTCCGTCCACGGCGGAACCACTCCGATGAACCGCGCATAGGCAATCGACTGCCCCAGGTGTTCGGCGGTATGGCGGGTGATAAACAGGAGTATGCCCCGTTCGGTGTTCTTGCCGCCGAACCAATCCAGACTCTTGTCGAGGTCGCCGTCGGGCATAGCCGTGATCGCCTTGCGGGCATGGGCGAACGAGTCCTTAAGTGTGGCGACCACTTTGGCCTTGTCGGTAGTGGACTTCTCCAGTCCTTTTACATCGAAGCCGGTGGGCGGAGGCGTTCCAACCAGCTTATAGAGGTTGAAGTTGGCTGCCGATACATGCAGAAACACTTCAGCAAAGGAACGTACGTCGGGCCCGGGACGCCAAGTGTACTTGTCGGCAGGTATGGCCTCTGTCAGGCGCAGGAACTTGTCTTCCTGGATCATGACCTCAGCCAGGACCTCAGACCGATACCCAGTGACCCCCGGAGTCCCCTCTTTGTAGGGATTGACCTGGGCGCTGAGATCGGTTGCCGGAGCCAGCGCAAGCAGACACACGGCCCAGAGAATGCTTTTCATAGGAGTTTTCCTTTACCGTTGGGGTGAAGTCGCAGTTATGCCATCAGCGATGGTACCAGTCCCCAGCACGGGACGGGGTCAACCGTTCAGCATTATTGGATAAAAAGACTTTCAAAACTTGACAAACACGTAAGACACGTGCTACACGTACCCTACGTGCATTCCGATTTTGTGATTATTAGTCCGACACAAAAATTATGACCAAACAGAACGTCACCATAAGTCTATCTCGGGAAACAGTCCAAAAGGTAAGGGTTCTCGCCGCCCGCCGTGCTACCTCCATTAGCGGCCTCCTCGCGGAGCAAGTTGAAGCCCTTGTCGGGCAGGCGGAAGCCTACGAGCATGCGCAGCGAGAGGCCCTGACTCTGCTCGATCAAGGGTTTCATATGGGCGGCAGGATTCGAGCCAGTCGAGACGAATGGCATGAACGATAGGACCTTCGTCGACACCAACATCCTGATTTACGCTCACGACATCGATGCAAAAGCAAAACATAACGTAGCCAAGAATGTCCTCGCCGAACTTTGGAGCCAACGCACGGGCGTTCTCAGCCTCCAGGTGCTGCAGGAATTCTACGTCAACGTAACCCGAAAGATTGCCTCTCCGCTCTCCAGATCCACAGCACGCAGGGTGGTGAACAGCTACGCGATCTGGTGTATCGAAACGACTCCCGCCGAAATTTCATCGGCATTTCGAATTGAAGATGAATCCCAGGTCGGATTTTGGGACGCCCTCATTATTGCGTCCGCTTCCAAATGTGGTGCAAGCCGGATCCTCTCCGAAGACCTGAATGCGGGGCAAATGATCGCGGGCCTGAAGGTTGAAAATCCGTTCCGCAGGTAGGATGGTGCGCCCGGAGAGAATCGAACTTGAGCCGCTTTGCGGGAGTGAGCGAAGCGGGAGCCCGCAGGCGAAATCCCGAGCGGAGCGAGGGATCTCAAGAGTAGGGGAAGTGGCAGAAAGCCTGGTGTACCCGGAGAGACTGGTGCGCCCGGAGAGAATCGAACTCCCAACCTCTTGGTTCGTAGCCAAGCACTCTATCCAATTGAGCTACGGGCGCATCGTGGCGGAATTGCGTCCTTGAATTATAACGGAAACGAACCATTTCGCCCAAAACCGATCGCCGGGCCGCCTCGTCGATAGACGCCGAAAGACTACGGGCCGAGTTCGACTTCGCGTTCTCGCATCGGCCCAAAAGCCGCGCCAGTTGTGCAAACCGGAGGGTCTGCCCAAGCCGTTGCCAGACCCCGGGAATTTGTAAAGTAGCGTAAAAGTTTCCGGTCCCGCGCAAAACCTACTCGGTCCCGCGTTCTATCGATACACGTTGGTAACGCCTTAGCGATGGCAACCGACATGCACCTCCTTGGGCAGACGAAGTGGCGCGCAACGGGGCATTTGGGAAAATACTTCGGCCAGAGGTCTTTCCGAATGCCCCTTGCAAATCTTCCTTGACGCCGAGCTGCACTCCGCCCAGTTTCCGGATCCTCCCCCGAGTGTCCTCATGAAAATGAGGGCCAATCGGGAAACGGGCGGAGTGGCAGACCGGGCCTTCTCAGTAATCGCCGAAAGAATCGCCGAAAGCCTCAGGCAAGCGCAAGCTGCTCCCGGACGTCGATACCAGCCTCCCGCAATAGCTTGGCTACGTCGTCGCCTTTCAAGCGCGAAGCGTCGAACAGCACGCGCACCGCCCGTTCTTTCTCGTCGAACCGTATACGCTGGATACCATAAACCTCGCGGACACTGTCAATGGCCCGCAATTCAGCTTCTCCCGGTAGAGTCTGGTAGCGGTAGCCGACTTCAAGGTAGGTCATTTCATTTCTCCCAAGGATCAAGGTCCGAAGTCTACTCTCTGAGTATCTAATAAGCGCAAGATTCCGCCAAACACGCTCTATCCGAGATGCATGTGTGGTGACGGGCTTTGTCCCGTCCAAGCCGAGCGCAGCCCGGGCGCAGTCACGGGAACTTCGGATTCAAGATAGACTTTCGGCAATTGAAACATGGACCACTCAATCGCCCACACCAGCGCCGCGCAGCTTCCCGCCAAAGCAATAGACCCAGTCTGCGGAATGGACGTAAATCCCACAACTGCACGCTTCAAAGCGCTGCACAGTGGAATAGAGTATTTTTTCTGCTCAGCCGGTTGCCTGGCGAAGTTCCAGGCGGACCCTGAAAAGATCCTGTCGTCCTCGCCCAAACCAATCGGGTCGGAACTGGTATCCATCGCTGCACCAGCCTCTGCTCGGAAGACGATCATGCCAACGCTGACCAAAGCAGCAGTCGCTCCTCGGGTTCCAGCCGAATCGGGAAAACTGCGGGCCTATGTGTGCCCGATGTGCCCCGAGGTGCGACAGCACGACCCCGGGCCTTGTCCCAAGTGTGGAATGGCGCTTGATCCCGAGTCACCAGCGCTCGCCGCGACTGAGACCGAATACACCTGCCCCATGCACCCGGAAGTTGTGCGAGCAGGGCCCGGGATTTGTCCGATCTGCGGCATGGCACTTGAGCCACGTGCGGTGACGGTGGAAGAAGAAAATCCTGAACTCCGCGACATGACCAGGCGGTTCTGGATCAGCCTGGCGCTGACCGCACCGATCTTCGCGATTGCGATGGGCAGTATGTTCTCGCCGCACACGTTCATGGCGGCGCCATGGAGCCGGGGGCTGCCGTGGCTCGAACTGCTGCTCGCCACGCCCGTCGTTTTATGGGGAGGCTGGCCATTCTTCCAGCGCGGATGGGCATCGGTGGTAAATCGCAGTACCAACATGTTCACGCTGATCGCGATGGGTACCGGCGTCGCGTATCTGTTCAGCGTGGTGGCTACGTTGTTTCCACAGATATTTCCCGCGTCTTTCTCTGGTGCGAACTCTGGTATGAACCGTGGCATCGGCGACCACCCGGATGTCTACTTCGAAGCCGCCGCGGCCATCGTGACGCTCGTCTTGCTGGGGCAGGTGCTGGAGCTGCGAGCCCGCAGCCGCACCTCAAGCGCGATCCGAGCGTTGCTCGATCTTAGTCCGAAGATGGCGCGTGTGTTAAGTGAGGACGGCTCCGATAGTGATCGCGATATCCCGCTAGAACAGGTCAAGCCGGGAGATCGTCTGCGCGTCCGTCCCGGAGAAAAAATTCCCGTCGATGGCATTGTTCTCAAAGGCTCGAGCGTAGTAGACGAATCCATGATCACCGGCGAATCCGTTCCGGTGGAAAAGACAACGGCCTCGCGCGTGATCGGCGCGACCGTAAACGGCAATGGATCGCTCGTGATGCAGGCCGAGCGCGTAGGCAGCGAGACCATGCTGGCGCAAATCGTGCAGATGGTAAGCCAGGCGCAGCGAACGCGCGCCCCCATTCAACGCCTCGCCGATAAAGTAGCCGGCTGGTTTGTGCCAGCGGTGATCGCAATAGCAGCGGTAACTTTCATCGCGTGGGCAAGCTTCGGACCGCAGCCGCGTTTCACCCACGCCATCGTGAACGCCGTCGCCGTGCTCATCATCGCGTGTCCGTGCGCGCTCGGCCTCGCAACGCCGATGGCGATCATGGTCGCTACCGGACGCGGCGCGAGCGCGGGCATTCTCATCAAGAATGCCGAGGCGCTGGAGACGCTGGAAAAAGTCGACACCATCGTCTTCGATAAGACCGGGACCCTAACCGAGGGAAAACCGACGGTGGTATCAGTCTGGCTCGCAGGGAATCCGCAAGCTACTTCACCAGACATTTCAAAGGATAACCTCCTGCGGCTGGCGGCTAGTTTGGAGCGCGCCAGCGAGCATCCGCTGGGTGCTGCGATTGTCTCGAAAGCAGATGAGGAAAAGCTAAGTTTGAGCGAGCCCTCCGATTTTCATTCCGTACCGGGCCAGGGCATACGCGGGACTGTGGAAGGGAAGAGCGTCGCCATTGGCAATATGGCTCTGATGAAACAGCTAGGCGCATTTGGAGAACAAAACGCCATCCTGATCGGCCAGCCCGGCGGTTCCACCTCGCTTTTCGTGGCCATCGACGACCGTTATGCCGGATCGATCGCAGTTGCGGACCCAGCGAAGCTTTCCGCCCATAGTGCACTGCGTCAGCTGGAAATGCAGGGGATCCGAGTGCTTATGCTCACTGGAGATAACCAGAAAACTGCGGAAGAGATTGCCCGCAGTCTCAACATTAAAGAGTTCCAGGCCGAGGTGTTGCCCGCGCAAAAAACAGAAGTGGTGAAGAGGCTGCAGAAAGAAGGCCGCATAGTTGCCATGGCCGGCGACGGCATTAACGACGCACCCGCGCTCGCGCAAGCGCAAGTCGGAATCGCCATGGGCACGGGAACCGACATCGCCAAGGAAAGCGGCGGCATCACGCTGCTTAAAGGAGACCTTGAAGGAATCCTCCGCGCCCGCAAGCTAAGCCAGGCGACGATGCGCAACATCCGCCAGAACCTGTTCTTCGCATTCCTCTACAACTCGATAGGAGTGCCGATTGCCGCAGGCGTACTGTATCCACTGTTCGGACTGCTGCTGAGCCCGAGCCTGGCCGCTGCCGCGATGAGCCTCAGTTCAGTGTCGGTAATCACGAACTCGCTGCGCTTGCGGAAAGTGAAACTGTAGTAGGCAAGGTCGCAGGTCTTAGGTGTCAGGTCTCAGGAAAAACAAAACCGACGACTGTCGCTCGGCTGCAGGGGATCCACAGACCACCGATCAAGAACGGTTTTCCTGAGACCTGACACCTAAGACCTGCGACCTAAAACCTGCGACCTGCCCTACAACTTGCTCAGGTAATCCGTGATTTCCGGACTGGTCCAATCCACCGCCCCGATAAATTTACGGCGAATCACTCCCTGGCGGTCGATCACGTACGTTTCGGGCCAGCCGAACGTCCCGTAGAGAGAGCTCGCCTTCTGATCCCCATCGCGGACCGTGACCATATTGACCTTAAAGTCCTTCAAGAACTTGTGATATGCGGCATCGTCTACGTCGATACTGACTCCGAGAACGACCACGCCCTTATCCTTGAATCGCCTTTGCATCTGGACCATGGACGGCGTCTCCTCGACGCAGGGCGGACAAAAGGTTCCCCAGAAATTCAGCACCACCACCTGCCCGCGAAATTGGCTGAGCGTAATTTTGTGGTCGGAATCCTGCACGGTGAAGTCCGGGGCATTCGAACCGATGCGCGCCGGATGGCTCCCGCCATAGCATCCGATCAGGGCAACCAGCAATCCAATGGTCATACGAACTGCGGCTAGACAAGTTGCGGAAAGGCACGATGGAGAGGGGCATGCTGGAGACGGGCACGCTACGGAAAGAATAAGTCTCGTATCAAGGCATCGCTTTAGCGATGCCGCAAATCCTCCAAGATCGGTAGCCCCTTTAGGGGCTGGATCTTGACCATCAGCCGCATTCAGGGCAAGAAGGGTTCGTCTCACACCCTTATAATAGCGAATAACCGATGGATAGTTCACTTCCAGCCACGTGGCCCGAGTTGCCCCTTAAGGGCGCGATCCGCGATGTCTCAATTGAAGTCTCAATCATCATTCCCGCCCGGAACGAAGAAGCCAACATCGGCGCCTGTCTAAAGTCGCTAACATCCCAAACCGGCGTAATTTTCGAGATCATCGTGGTCGACGACGGCTCAACTGACCGCACCCGTGAAATCGCCCAAGGTTTTGCTCGAGTCCGCGTGATTTCGCCGGATTCTCCACTCCACGGCTGGACGGGGAAAAATAATGCGCTCGTGGCCGGGGTCAAAGAAGCGTGCGCGGATTGGTTGTTGTTTACCGACGCCGATACCGTCCATTTGCCGGGCTCCTTAGGGCGGGCTTTGGGGGAAGCCAAAAATGAGCGCGCCGATTTGTTGTCGTATTCGCCCGAACAGGTAGTCGTCACCTTCGCCGAGCGAGCGGTCATGCCCGTAATCTTCGCCGAACTGGCGGCGCAGTACCCGCCCCAAAAGGTCCGCGAGCAGAACTCGGGAATCGTAGCTGCGAACGGGCAATATATTCTCGCCCGCCGTGAAGCGTACGAAACCGTGGGCGGGCACGCCGCCGTGGCCACCGAAATACTTGAGGACGTAGCCTTGGCCCGCCTGTTCCGTAATGCAGGCAAGCGCTTGTACTTCCGCTATGGCGCAGATGCCGTGCGCACCCGCATGTATCGAACCTGGCAGCAGCTTCGCGAAGGTTGGACAAAGAATCTGTCGCTGTTGTTTCCACAACCCGAACGTCTGGCGCTTCAGAAACTATTCTCGTGGTTCCTGGCATGGTCGGCGCTAGGCGTAGCCGTGTTCGGCGCAGCCAACCGGCACTTCTCATGGATTGGGTTTGGAGCGCTCTGGCTCTGGCTCTATTGGCGCATTCGCAAAGCAAATTTCACAACCATAAATAACCTCATTGCCATCGGGTTCGGTCCGCCAATTTTCGCCTACCTGTTGCGACGTTCGAAGCAAGCGCACGCCAATGGACAAGTATCCTGGAAGGGCCGAGCTTACGATGTAGGGACTCAGAGTGGAAGCACGCCCACGGGATCGCAAGCCGCGAAAGCGATCCTGCGAACTGAGAGCCCGCGACTGAGAACCGAGAACTGAGAAGCGAGAGCTGCCCTTATGGTTTACCTCACACGCAAAGCCGAATTCTCCGCATCGCACTACTATCACAATCCGGAATTCAGTGCCGAAGAGAACCGGCGAATTTTCGGCAAGTGCAATAATCCCAACGGGCACGGCCACAATTACACCCTGGAAGTCACCGTCAAAGGCGCGGTCGATCCCAAGTCGGGATTTGTCGTCGACCTGAAGCAGTTGAAAGACGTCATGAGCAGGGAAGTGCTCGACGCGTTCGACCATCGCCTCCTGAACAAGGAAGTGCCCGAGTTCTTCACCCGCATCCCAACCACCGAGAATCTCGCCATCGCCATCTGGCAGCGCCTCGCCCCGAAACTCAATATGGCGCAGTTGCATCGCGTGCGCGTCTACGAAACGCCCGATCTGTTCGTCGACTTTTTCGGAGAGGCATGAAGACGGGAACCATGAAAGCGCACCTGACCCGCCGGTACATGTTTTCGGCGTCGCACCGCCTGCATAGCGACGAAATGTCGGAGGAAGAAAACGGTGCAACCTACGGCAAGTGCAATAATCCCTACGGACACGGGCACAATTACATGCTCGAAGTTACGGTCAGCGGATCCGTCGATAACCAAACAGGAATGGTCTGCAATCTGGTCGATCTGGACAGCTTCGTGCACGATCAGATACTCGAACGCTACGACCACCAGAATCTGAACCTGCTGTCGGAATTTGTCGAGATGGTTCCGACCACCGAAAACTTGTGCATCGTGATCTACGATATAGTGAAGCGCGGCTTCATCCAGGCTCATCTAGAAACGGTACGGATTGAAGAGACGATGATGAATTCTTTTGAATATTGTGGAGAGGGAGAAGGCTTGGAGGATTTGTAATTGGCAATTTGTAATTGTGGTTTTTAAACTACAAATTACAAATCGCAAATTCTATGAAGTCCACGACACAACCCGCCACCCTGACCGGCGCCACCTACGAAGAACTGGTGCGCGAAATGATTGTCCGCCTCGGCGAAGATCCCGATCGCGAAGGCCTTTCGCGCACGCCCGCGCGCGTCGAAAAAGCCATGCAGTTTCTCGTCAAGGGCTACAAGGACGATCCCGAAGCGCTTTTGCGCGGGGCACTGTACACCGTCAACTACGACGAGATGGTGATCGTGAAAGATGTCGAGATGTTCAGCCTGTGCGAGCATCACCTGTTGCCGTTTTTTGGCAAGGTACACGTGGCTTACATCCCGAACGGAAAAGTGATCGGCCTGAGCAAGATACCTCGCCTCATCGACGCCTTCTCGCGCCGGTTGCAGATTCAGGAGCGGCTAACCACGCAAATTGCGGAAGCGATTCAGAGCGCCATCGAACCGCAGGGCGTCGGGGTTGTCATCGAGGCGCGGCATCTCTGCATGATGATGCGTGGCGTCGAGAAACAGCATTCCTCGGCGGTAACTTCATCCATGCTTGGCTGCTTCCGCAGCGAAGAAGAAACGCGAACTGAATTCCTGTCCCTGATCCGCCAAAGAACAAACGGCATGTAGGAGTTGAGCTCGTGTGGTGACGGGGCTCTGCCCCGTCCGCGCACGTCCAAGCCGAGCGCGGCTCGGCAGGCCGCCCGAGGCCACGGGCAACTCTGGATTCGCCATCGCGTACCTTTCTAATTCGCAGCCTTCCCGCTCGTAATCCAACCCCGGTTGGAATAAGCTGAATGCCGCATGCCCAGACGCAGGTCATCTTGCGAACCCACCCTCTCCGGCCGCCTGGCCCTCATCACCGGCGCCAACCGTGGCATCGGTCTGGCGATTGCCCGCGCCCTGGCGCGTGAAGGATGCAATCTGATCGTCACCGGCCGCGACGAACGAGCCCTGGCCAAGGCGCGAGCTGAGCTGCAGAAGCTCCAGCCGCGGAAACTAAACATTGATGTGCTGGCCCAGTCCTGCGACGTCCGCAGCTCCGAGTCGGTCGACTACCTCTTCACGCTCGTCCGCGGATTGCACAAGCCCCTCGATATCCTCATCAACAACGCCGGCATTGGACATCCCAATCGCACCGCAGGCAAGTTGCCCTATTCCACGTGGATGGAAGTGATCGACACGAACCTCAACGGCCTGTTCCTCATGACCCAGGCAGCGCTCGCCGTGATGAAACGCGGCAGCACAATCGTGAATAATCTCTCGATCGCCGCCGAGCGCGTCTTCGTGGGGTCGTCCGCCTACAATGCCTCGAAGCATGGCGCCCTCGGCTTCACCAACACCTTGCGCGAAGAGTTGCGGCCAAAGGGAATTCGCGTGATCGCCCTCATGCCCGGCGCAACCGATACGGCGATCTGGGATACGCTCTGGCCAAGAGCGCCCAGACGCAAAATGATGTCCGCCGAGACCGTAGCCCGGACGGTAGTCGATGCGCTGCTTCTGCCCGAGAACACAACCATAGAAAAAGTCGTAGTGGTGCCCTCGGTGGGAACGCTGTGAAAGCAGTAAACTTCCGTAGAGACGCGGCTGGCCGCGTCTCCTGTATGCTGCGCCCGGAATGTTGCGGGGCCGGTCTGAGATGGGGCAAGCTCCGTCTCTAGAGAGGAGCACCGCGCGAGCCAGGTTGAGCATCCAACAGTACGTACCGTAACGACCGACAACGAGCGACGCCGAGAAAAGACTATGTCATTCCTCGATTACTTCAAATCGCTGAAAGAATCAGAGCACCGTATAGCTTGGGCCGTAGCCATTGCCACCGATGCGCTCCAGATCGTAGCGTTTCCGTTGTTCGTCGAAGGAGGCCTATCTCCCGCCGACTCGCTGCTCGACCTGATCGTCGCCTTCCTGATGATTCGTCTGCTCGGATGGCATTGGGCCTTCCTGCCGACCGCCGCGGCGAAACTCATTCCCGGCGCCGATCTTTTTCCCACCTGGACCACCGCCGTATGGTTCGTCACCCGACACAAAGTACATTCCGGGGAACCGGAAATTCTGCCTCCCGGCCCCGCCCCAGAATCGCGTCGCTGAGTAATCGCAGGCAATGGCGCCGTCAGCTTTCAGCCGGCAGCATCGCTTACACTCCGTCTGTTCGTTTTTCGTAACAAGAGCCTCGCTAATCACCCAGTGAAACAGGACGCGTGGCAGGACGGGCGTACACCACTCGCGTCCCATGCGGACGCCCCTCCGTGATCGCTTGAACAGGGTCTGTTCGTTTTTCGTAACAAGAATCTCGCTACCGACCTAGTGAAACGGTACATGCATAAAATCCGCGCGGGGTGCGACCCCCTCGTGAAGGAAAGTCCTCGGGTGTGCCTGTATGTCCAGGGCTTTTCCGTCAGGTCGGTAACCAATCCGGCCCGCACCCTTTTTTATACAATCCCCCAACCCATTGGGAACGGCAAGCCGCACTAGCCCCAAAACACCAAAACCCAGTAGCGCGACAGTAGGGGCAAAACTGAAACCCGCCTACCACGTCCCGTACCGGTTCCGGTGCGGTCGTTCCCGGAATACGTTAATCATCACCACGCCCGCGACGAAGCCTCCCACATGCGCCCAGACGGCGATTCCCGAAGTCTGGGTCGTTTCATCGATGGCGGTCGCGGTGCCACTCAGGAAATTGACGACGAACCAATACCCCAGCATCAGCCACGCCGGAACGTGAAAGAAAAATATCGGCGGAAACCAGATCAGCACCCGCGCCCGAGGATACAGAATGAAGTACGCGCCCATCACCCCCGCAATCGCGCCGCTCGCGCCCACGCTGGGTACGCGCGAGGCCTGGTTCAGCAAAATGTGTGTGGCACCGGCCGCAAGTCCGCAATCCAGATAAAACACCAGATACGTGAAATGTCCAAGGTAGTCTTCTATGTTGTCGCCAAAGATCCACAGGAAGAGCATGTTCCCAGCCACATGTAAAAATGAGGCGTGCAGAAACATCGAGGTAAAGAGCGGCAAAATGGCTGTAGCCAGGCTGTCATAAGACTGTCCAGTCAGCACGGCCAGCGTATGATGAGGAACCACACCAAACTCGTACATGAAACCGGTCAGCGCCCGATGGCTGACCGAAAGTTCCCACACAAAAACCATCACGTTCAAGACAATCAGAAAATAATTGACGAACGGTATCGAGAAAGTGGGCTGGTCGTCGCGAAGAGGAATCATTTAATTGGTAATTTGTAATTTGCAATAATTTGCAATCGGTAATGTGAAAGCAAGGTCGCACCGATGCCGAAACCGCAGCGGTTGAGTCTCAAATTACCAATTACAAATTACCAGATTACAAATCCCCATGAATGGTGTCGTGATCATCGATAAGCCGGCATGCCTGACGTCGCACGACGTGGTCAATCGCGTCCGCCGAATTCTCGGTCAGCGCTCGGTCGGCCATCTTGGAACCCTCGATCCCTCGGCCACCGGAGTCCTGCCCATTGTCCTCGGCAACCTCACGCGCCTGGCGCAGTTCTACGTCCATTCCGAGAAGACATACGAAGGCGTGATTCGCTTCGGCTTCGCCACCGACACGTACGATGCCGATGGCGAGCCCACCACGCCGCAGCAAGACGTGCGCATAAATGGCGATAAGGTGCGCGCCCTGGCGGCCCAGTTTCAGGGCGCCATCGAGCAAATGCCGCCGCCCTTCTCCGCCAAGAAAATAGCCGGAGTCCCAGCCTACAAACTAGCCCGCAAGAAGCAAGAGGTCGAACTCAAGCCGGTAAAAGTAGAAATCAAAGAGTTCGAGATTCTCGGGACCACCGCCGATCACGCCACCTTCCGAGCCCGCGTGGCCTCGGGCACGTACATACGGTCGGTAGCCCACGAAATGGGCAAACAGCTAGGCTGCGGCGCTCATCTGGCCAGACTGCGGCGCACCGCCGTCGCCGAGTTCTCAATCGTGGATGCCCACTCGCTCGAAGCGCTGGAAACCGCGAGGCAGCAGGGAATCGCCGAGTCGTTGTTCGTCCATCCGAGGACTTTGGTACCGGAGTTGCCGTCTGTCACCGCCAACGAAGAAGGCGCCGCCCTCATCCGCAGCGGCCGCGCAGTAAATCTGCCTGAAATGTCTTGTGCCCCGCAGGTAAAGGTCTTCTACGGCCAAAGCGACCTGATCGCCATCGCCACCCGAATCGCCGGAACGCTTTTCCACCCGCGAATCGTATTTCCAGGCGAGAACTGAGGACGGGATGGCGTTCAGTCGGCTCCATATGTAATGTCCGATAACAGGTATTATGTTAAGTACCACTCCGCAAGGCTGGCGTCCAGAGTTGGGCGGAAGACCTCGGAGTCACGGAAGCCTTCCCGCCCATTGCCTAGCAAGCATCATTCCTTCCTGAACAACTCCGCGATGTCGTCACGAAACTTCCGCAATAGCGCCAGCCTCTCCGGAGTAGCTTCCACGACCTCCGACTTTGCCTGAAAAACCCGCCGCCCCTCTTTTTCTGTGAGCACGCCCATCACTTCGCCCATGCGCCATCCGGGAGTGCCCATGATTTGCAACCCGTCCACGCCCGGGACGAGCAGTGCAACGCAGTCGTCACGGAGCACGCCAACACACTTAGGATAGCGTTCAAAAGTCTGCAGTTCGAATCCCGCAAGATAAAGACGCTGAAGCTGTTCGGCGGGGTCAGGCATGGCTTCCGATTACAAATTTACCGACCACAAATTACCAATTTCCTCACCGCGCCTCGGCGCGAATAATTTCCAGAGCATTTCCCTCCCCCAACTTCAGGAACGTGAAAACACCCTCGTTGGCCGAGAAGCAGACAAACGATGGGCCAAGACCGCCCGGATCGACGTAGCTGGCAATCTTCCGTCCGGTCTGCGCGTCCGCGACGACCACCGTCTGCCTCTGGTTTTCATCGTTCCAAAACAAAACCGCCATCTGGTTTCCGGAGACATGAAACGCGGTCGGTAATGCGTCCGGCAGAGGCGAACCGACTTTGATCGTTTTCATCACCGTGCCGCTCGGGGAAATCACGTACACCAGCGCCGGAGAAGAACGTCGCATGACGTACAGATTACCGTCACGTCCGGCTTCGGCCTCCGCAAGATCGAGAGTGGATGCCGCTTTCTCAGCATCTTTTTGAGCTGACTTTGAAATTTCCTTCGTCGCTCCCGCTTGCGCGGGGTCCTGAAATGAAAGCTGCGCCAGTTCCCTTCCATCGGCCGAAAACACGGCCGTGAAGTTGCGGCCGTGATCGCTCTTATTAAGCACATCCCGCTTAACGCCAGAAACCAGGAAATTTCGCTCGGCAAACGCCGCAAACGTATACGCCTCGAAATCGGCGTCAAGAAGTGCGGCCGACGAAGGCGATCCGTCGGAAGAAAAATTCAGCACGTAGATACGCGGCTTCACCACACCACTTTGGGCGATCTGATACATGCCGCCGTCCGACGCAGGGGAGAACGCGTCGGCGCGGTCTAGCGCCAATGTAGGGAATGCAGCCGGGTCAAACCGCGCGACGCGCTTGCCATCCGCATCAATCTTCACTACCGGGCTAAGTAGCGGCTGGTCGATTGCGAACTTGCGAATATAAAGGTTGCCGTCGCCGTCGCACTTCGACAGACTCATGAACGCTCCACCCATCTCCGAGACAACGTTCATGGTGGAAGAGGCACGCAGCGCAAGACTCGAACTGGAAATGCCAGATCCTGAAAGGCTCGATCCGGAGACCGGGATCTTAGCCGGGACATCCGGCGCCGTAGACTTAATTTGGGCAATTAACAACTCAGGGAAGTAGAAGTAAAGGAGCGCGAATAAAGCAATAGAGAACGGTCTCATTCTGTGCAGGATCCCCGGCAAACTTTATAGTAGAAACTGAGAGCTGACGGCTGAGGGCTGAGACCTCCCTACATCTTGTACTTGCCCAGGTCATCATCGCCCAGGTCCTCCAGCCACTTGCGGAGTTCCTCGCTGTTCACCGCGGGCACCGGACTATTAGCGGCCTGCTTCGAGTTCTTCAGGACCTCGTCCTCAACGAAGATGGGGCAATCCACGCGCAGCGCCAGCGCCAGCGCGTCCGACGGACGGGAATCAATGCTCACCACGTGCCCTTCCCTCTCCAGCCAGATCACCGCGTAGAAGGTATCGTCCTTCAGTTCGGTGACCACCACTTTGTGGACCAAAGCGTCGAGCCCGGTGAGAACGTTCTTGATCAGATCGTGAGTCATGGGCCGAGGCGTGCTGACCTTTTCGATTTCAAGCGCGATGGCATTCGCTTCGTACACGCCCACCCATATGGGAAGCACTGTATCGCTGCCCACGTCCTTAAGCAGCACAATCGGCATGTTAGAAACCGGATCCATCATCAGCCCGCGAATTTTCATTTCAACTTCCATAAGGCCCTCAAACAAAAAGTCGCCAATCGCGCAAACTGCCGAGAACTCGCTTCTTATCGAAGAATTTGCTTCGTATCAGGGTATCGCTTTAGCGATACCGCAAGTTCGCGAAATCAAAAGCCCCTTCAGGGGCTGGCCATCTCTCCCACCAAACTGTTCGGGAAACTCCCGGTAACCCGCACCGGAACGTAGCTCCCCGTCGCCAGCTCAACGCCCGCAGGCACGGTAAAATTCATCACTTTAATCTGAGAGGTCCTACCAATCCACTGTCCCCGCGCCGGATTCTTCCCTTCCACCATAACCTCCAGCACCTGCCCAACATGACGCTGATTGCGCCGCGCCCCAATCTGCTTCTGCTTGTCATTCAAAACCGCCAGCCGCCGCGCTTTCTCCTCGTCAGGGATCGCGTCATCCAGAAGCAAGGCCGGAGTATTCGGCCGAGGCGAGTACTTAAAAGTAAACACGCTGTCATACCCAACGAGATCCATCAAACTCAAAGTCTCTTCAAACTCCCGTTCGGTCTCCCCCGGAAATCCAACAATCAGATCGCTAGTCAGCGAAATATCCCGCCCAGCCGACTGGATCCACGAGATGCGCTCCAGGTACTCATCCCGAGTGTAGAGCCGCTGCATGGCGTCCAGCACGCGAGTAGATCCGCTCTGGACGGGCAAATGCACATGATCGCAAAGCGCCGGCACAGCTTCGATCGCATCGATAATATCGCGCCCAAAATCCCGAGGATGAGAAGTGGTAAACCGCACTCGCCGAATCCCCGATACCGAAGCCACAGCAGCCAGCAATTCAGCAAAGCTCTTGTTTCCAGCTGGATCCCGATAAGAATTAACGTTCTGCCCCAACAATTGAATCTCGGTATAGCCCAAGTCAGCCAGCTGTCGCGCTTCTTCAAGCACCGACGCAGAAGTTCGGCTGCGCTCCTTGCCGCGAGTGAAAGGCACCACGCAGTAAGCGCAGAACTTGTCGCACCCCTCAATAATTGTGATGTACCCGCGATGCGGATTAGTCCGAGCCGTAAACTCAGTCTCGAAGCATTCGTCAGTCAGCCGATCATCCAGCCCGGTAACCCGCTGCGACCCAGTCTCCAACTGCACCAGCATCTGCGGAAGATTCCGATAAGAAGCCGACCCACAGACTAAAGAAACGTACGGTGCGCGCTCAAAAATCTTCTCCCCCTCCTGCTGCGCCACGCATCCCAGGACGCCAAACTGTTTCCCCTGCGCCCGATACTTCTTATAATCCGCCAGCCGGTTAAACACCTTCTGCTCCGCCTTGTCGCGAATCGAGCAAGTGTTATAGAGCACCAGCCCCGCCTCTTCGACCGTGGAAACCTGCCGATACCCCTGCTGCAAAAGCGTCCCGACCACCTTTTCGGAGTCGTGCGCATTCATCTGGCAGCCAAAAGTTTCCAGGTAAAACGTCTTGTCGTCGGTCCCAGACATTGGTTCAGTATAAACCAGGGTATGGCCGGGTGCCCCATCCTAACGTCCTGCTTTTCGACGTTAGGGTGGGATTCCACCGCCGCGTGAAGCGTGGGATTTTGCGGGAAGTAAACAGGGAGATGTCTCACCCGTCGGTATTTCGCTTTGCTAAGGAACCACTTACACTTATGGCGGGAGTTTGTGGAATACGATACCAAGAGGAACGGTTTGAGCGTTGAATGCCATGCCTCCGAAAGATGACAAACTCGCACGTCCCGAGGATGACCTACCAGAGTTCCTGAAGAAGGTGCGCGCGCAAACTCCCGCGCGCCTGCTAGCGGGCCGGAGTGGTGCAGCGTATCGAACCAATACTCAACTGGAGTTGCGCGAAGCGCACGCCGCCGCCCGCGATGCCGTGAAGGCGGAGTTGAATCTATCGAAGGATCTCGGCGACGATTTCGTGCGGAAGTGGAAGCTGTTCGAGGTCTGCTCCCAAGCCGCAAACAAAGAAGAGTACCTTCTGCGCCCCGACCTGGGGCGTCACCTGAATGAAGCGTCCCGCGTAGAGATGAGCAAGCGATGCGCCACGGGACACGATTTGCAAATCGTAATCGGCGACGGCCTCTCGGTAACCGCCGTTGCCAAGCAAATCCCGCAACTATTGCCGCTCTTGTGTGAAGGAGCAAAGACGCGAGGCTGGAGTATCGGCGAAATATTCGTGATTCGTTACTGCCGCGTAGGCATCCTCAACGAGATCGGCGAATTGCTGACTCCCGGAGTTGCCGTCCTTCTAATCGGCGAACGCCCAGGGTTGGCAACCGCCGAAAGCTTGTCCGCTTACATGGCGTACCGGCCCAAGGCATCGGACACCGACGCCAACCGCAACCTCATCTCAAACATTCACGCTCGCGGTGTGAGCGCAGAGCAGGCCGCCCAACGCATTCTGAATCTGGCAGCCGCGATGGTGAAAACTAAGAAGAGTGGCTGCGAACTTCGAGAGGAACTGCCGGCAACCTTCGCGTCCGGGAATCTCGTAATCGGAGTGCGAGCGTCAGAGAACGGAAAATAGTTCTTGGCGCAGCCTCTCCACAGGTTCCCTATAGCCGCGCTTCCAATCGTTGAATGGTCCCCAAAACCGAAAGGCTCTCGCGCGATGAAACGGCCGAAACAACACTACCAGCGGATTGAACTCGCGGCCTCCCGCGAAGCAATGGAATACATGGACACGAAATGACCATAGCGACCAAGTGTTGCGCTCCGACCAATTCAGAACAATGGCACGCTCCTGCACCATGGGCAAGACCTGCGTCGCCATGTATTCCTTCCATACCGGGCTGTCCGAGTACACAACCAATATGTCTTTTCTCCCTGGCAGCCACAAGACCCAATCAGGATGTACAAAGTGATCCGGTGAGCTCCGTACAAAGTCAAACTGATCAAGGCAAGCGGCAGGACAATGGGCAGAAGCACTACTACGAGCACGCCATTCCAAAATCTTCGCGAGAGCGATTTCTTTTGCCGTGCCATTGGCCCTACTCCTTCACTGCCCGATCCGTAATCTCCAGCCCCCTGTCAATGATCGCAAACGCCTCCCGCAGTTGCTGCTCATTGATGCACAGCGGAGGATTAGTGAAGAAACTATTCCACCGAACAAACGTATAGAGCCCGTTCTCCCGGAAAAACTTGCCAAGCGCAACCATCTCATCCGAAGTGCCATTGAAGGGCGCCATGGGCTGCCGCGTCTTGCGGTCCCGGATCAGCTCAACGATCCCGAACAGCCCGATCGAACGCACCGCGCCCACCGACCGGTGTTTCGCCTGCAACTCCGCACCTAGTATCTTCATGATCGCGCCCATCTTTCGAGAATTCTCGATCAGATTGTCTTCCTCGCAAACGCGAATGGCCGCCAGCGCCGTGGCGCATCCCATCGGATGACTGTTGTAAGTAAGTCCTCCATAGAACACTTTGTCGTCGAAGTGCTTCGCGATATGTCGCCGCATGCCGACCGCGCCCAGCGGAATGTAACTCGAAGTAAGTCCTTTCGCCATGCAAATTAGATCCGGGACAACCTTCCAATGATCGACGGCAAACCATTCACCGGTGCGGCCAAAGCCCGACATCACTTCGTCGGCGATCATCAGAATCCCGTGTTTGTCGCACAATCTCCGCACGCCTTCCAGATATCCATCTGGCGGAACAAGAATGCCATTCGTCCCAGTGACCGGCTCCAGAATGAAAGCGGCAATCGTATGCGGGCCTTCCATCTGAATGGTTTCCTCGATCATGGCCAGCGAAGTGTCGGCCGACTCCCATCCGCGTTCGATGCCGTGATAAGGGTCGAGCACATGCACCACGCCCGGCATCCCAGGCTCAGCGGCCCATCGCCGGGGATCGCCCGTAAGACTGATCGCGCCAGCCGTTGCCCCGTGATACGAGCGATAACGTGCGAGAATCTTTTGCCGTCCGGTGAAGAAGCGTGCGATCTTGATAGCGTTCTCATTGGCTTCTGCGCCACCGTTGGTAAAGAAGAACACGTCAATATCGCCGGGCGTGATCTCCGCCAGCTTTGCACCCAATCGCGCCCGCGGTTCGGTAGCCATAAACGGATTGGCATAAACCAGCACCGCTGCCTGCTCGGTAATTGCCCGCAGGACGCGCTCATCCCCATGTCCAATGTTCACCGACATCAACTGGCTGTTGAAATCGATGAAGCGCTTCCCTTCCGGCGTCCAGAAATAAATGCCCTTCGCCCGCGCCACCGGGATCGGATCGACCTTGGATTGCGCCGACCACTCAAATAAGGTGTGCTTCCTGGTAAGATCGACGATTTCCTGGCCAGTCATAGCTGGCGCCGCTGTTGAAGTAGTCATAAGATTCTCGAAACTGCGTGGGGACAGCCAGGGCGGCTGTGCCTACGTGAGCTGTGCAGTCAACGCGCCACTCTTTTCCGCAACGTGAGCCAGCGCTGCTTCCAGCACATCCAACGCTTCGTCCATCTGCCCATCGGTGATCACCAATGGCATGAGCAGACGAATGACGTTGCCGTATGATCCCGCGGTGATAGTCACCAGACCGTGCTCGTAACAGTATTGTGACACTTGTTTTGTTTCTTCGTCCGCCGGGTCACGCGTCGTCCTAGAGCGCACAAGTTCGAGCGCCTGCATGGCGCCCAGTCCGCGGACATCGCCGACCAGTTCCCAGGTCGTTTGCCACTTCAGCGCACGCTTCCGGAAACGCTCGCCCAGCACATTGGCGCGCGCGCAGAGGTTTTCTTTTTCGATGATGTCGAGCACGGCCAGCGCCGCTTCGCAAGCCAGGGGATTACCCGCGAACGTCCCACCGAGCTGGCCGGCGCTCGGCGCGTCCATGATCTTGGCGCGCCCCGTGACCGCAGCCATGGGCAAGCCACCCGTCAGCGATTTGGCCATCGCGACCAGATCGGGTTCCAATCCCAGCCGCTCGCAGGCAAACATCGCGCCGGTGCGGGCGAATCCAGTCTGAACTTCGTCGGCGATCAGCAGAATGCCGTGTTTACGACAGATCGCGCCGAGCGTTGGATAGAACTCCGGCGGCGGGGTAACGAATCCACCTTCGCCCAGGATTGGCTCGACGATCACCGCCGCCACCGATTCGGCCGCCACTACTCGCTTGAACGTGTCTTCGATGTGCCGCGCGCAATACACGTCGCACGACGGATACTTCATCGAGTAAGCGCATCGAAAACAATACGCATACGGAATGCGATACACATCGCTCGGAAACGGCTCGAATCCCGCCTTGTACGGATGCGTCTTACTGGTCGCGGCCATCGCCATGTACGTACGCCCGTGAAATGCATCTTCGAAGCCGATGATCGCGGGCCGTTTCGTGTAATATCGCGCGATCTTAATCGCGTTCTCGACGGCCTCCGCGCCCGTATTCACGAGTATGGTTTTTTTCGGGCCCTCGCCCGGCGCCAGCGCGTTCAGCCTCTCACAAACGGCAATGTAGCTTTCGTAGGGCAACACATTGAAGCTGGTGTGCAGGAAGCGCTCGAGTTGCCGGCGCACGGCATCAACCACTCCGGGAGCGCGATGTCCGGTATTGAGGCAGCCGATGCCGCCGGCAAGGTCAATCAGGTGGTTTCCGTCCACATCTTCAACAACGGCCCCTTCAGCCTTGGCCACAAAGATCGGCGTGGCATGATAAGCCCCCCGCACAACGGCGTCGTCGCGCCGCTTCATAAGAGCCTGCGAACGGGGTCCGGGAATGGTCGTGCGCAGTTGAATGGTAGACATAAGTCAACTCTCAGCTAATATTCCGTGTAGAGACGCGGCTAGCCGCGTCTCTGCCCGCATCGCTCCAAAGGCATCGGCCCAGCAAGGTCTCAGTACCATCCGATCGGCGCTTCGTTCAGGTTGATATACACCTGCTTGGTTTCGAGATACTCTTCGATTCCCCAAGGTCCCAGTTCGCGGCCAAAGCCCGACTGCTTGTAACCTCCCCACGGCGCTTCTACATAAGTTGGTTGCATGTGGTTTACCCATACGATACCCGCGCGCAGCGATTTTACTGCACGCATTGCTTTGAAAATATCACGTGTCCAGACGGCCGCGGCCAGCCCGTAGGGCGTGTCATTCGCGATCTTCAGCGCATCCTTTTCATCGTCGAACGGAATCACGGCCGCAACCGGGCCGAAGATTTCTTCGCGCGCTATGCGGGCGCTATTATCGACGTCATAAAAAATGGTCGGTTGAACATAGTAGCCTTTCGCAAACTTATCGGCGCGCCCGCCGCCCGCAGCCACCTTCGCTTCCTTCTTTCCGATCTCGAGATACGAACAGACGCGATCGTACTGCTCTTTCGACACCAGCGCTCCCATCTTCGTTTCGCGTTCGAGCGGCGGACCAATCTTGATCTTCTTCGCCTTCTCCGCCATGGCCTCAACAAACTTGTTGTAAATCGATTTCTGCACCAGGATGCGGCTGCCCGCCGAGCAGACTTCTCCTTGATTGATGAAGACACCGAACAGCGCTCCATCGATAGCGGCCTCGAAGTCGGCATCGGCAAAAAAGATATTCGGCGACTTGCCACCCAGTTCAAGCGTGACGCGCTTCACCGTATCGGCGGCCTCTTTCACGATGGTCTTACCGACTGCGGCCGAGCCGGTGAAAGCTATCTTGTTCACATCCGGATGTTTCACCAGAGGCGAGCCGCAACTTGTGCCGAACCCGGTAATCACGTTCACCACGCCCTTCGGAAGGCCGACCTCGTCAAACCACTTCGCCAATTCAAGCGCGGTAAGCGGCGTTTGCTCGGCTGGTTTAAGCACGCAAGTGCAACCCGCAGCCAAAGCCGGAGCCAGTTTCCACGCCGCCATCGTCAGCGGATAATTCCACGGAATGATCTGTCCGGCGACGCCCATCGGCTCCTTTAGCGAGAGGCTCATCGCGTTGTCCGGAACGGGATTGACGTAGCCGACAACTTTTGTGGCCAGCCCGCCGTAGTATTCGAAGCAGGTCGCTACGTCCGTGATGTCAAACTCCGCCTCAACAATCGGCTTGCCCGAGTTACGGCATTCGAGTTCGGCAAGCATGGGCAGGTTCTGGCGCACCTTCTCGGCGAGGCGGAACAAAACCCGTCCCCGCTCCTGCGCCGTTGTAGTCGCCCACGGACCCTCTTCAAACGCGGCCTTGGCAGCCGCAACCGCGCGGTCCACGTCATCCGCGTTCGCGTCGGGAACTTGTGCAATCGCTTCTTCGGTCGAAGGATCGTAAACAGGAAACGTCTTCGTCGACTTACTCGCGACCCACTCCCCGTTGATCAACATTGAATAAGTCTTGACATCAGTAGTAACTCCACCAGGCATAATTCCTCCAAGAACCGGCTCGCGTGGTGACGGGGCTTCGACCCGTCCAAGCCGAGCAAAGCTCGGCAGCCTGCCCTTCCATTACCCGAGTCGAGCGCGCTCGACTAAGCCCTTCGGCTTCGCTCAGGACAGGCTCCGGGCGCGTCCGTCCCTACGTAGGTCGTGCCGATTCCGGTGGCGACGGTTTCAGCCGTCCATACACAAAAAAGAAAAACCCAGCCAGCCCCAGAAAAAACACCGTAAAGCCAAACATCTTCGCTTCATATTTCCAGACCGAAGTAATCTGCCGCGCCGGAAAGAACGCCAAAGCGATTCCAAGCGCGGTGGTCACAAAGCCACAGAATCCAGAAACCAGGAGCGTGCCCCGACTATAGCGCGAGCCCGCCAAGTCACCCACGAAAGCAAATTTCAGCAGCGCCGCAAACACATACAGAAACGGCACCAATTGCAAAACGACGGCCAGCGAAAGCATGGTCTGGAAAGTCTCCTGCACGCCGCCAGACGCGTAGAAATTGATGACGATCAGTACCAATGATACGACTGCCTGCACAATCAGTGCCGCATACGGAGTCGCATACCTGGGATGCACTCTCCCCAGCCATGCGGGCATATAGGAATCAAGTCCGGCGACAAACGGAATCCGCGCCGAACCGCCCATCCAAGCGGAGCCAATCCCCGCAATCGAAAGACTCAACATGAGAGCAAATGGAGTGACAATCCATGCCACGCCAACTTTTCCAGCCATATGGCTGACCGCCTGCACGATACCCTGTAGCACGCTGATGTCGTTCTTGCCGACTGCGACGAGCAGCGTGAGCGTCGCTCCAAGATAAAGAAAACCGGACACCACGGCTCCCCATGCCACCGCGCCCGGCAAGGCTCTCTGCGGATCCCGAATCTCGTCGCCCATCACCGAGGCCAATTCAAGCCCGACCAATCCGAAGCAAATCACGCCAAACGAATTTAGAACAAATCGCGGATCTGGCGGAATACGAAAATCAGCGACCGTTATAGTCGTGCCAAAACGCGACCACACGGTAGCGCCTAGCCCGATCAGAACCGCCGCCGCTATAAACGTTCCAATCGCCCCCAGATTGTTAAGCCACTTCCCTACACCCAGTCCAACGATGTTCACGACCGTAAGCAGCGCCAGCAGCGCCAGAGAAGCGGTCATCGCGAAATTCTTATTGTCGGCCAGCCCGGCATGGCCCGGTCCCATCGCAAACACGGTTACTCCCACGAAATAGAGCATCACCGTGGGCACATACAGCATGTTATTCGTCCAGTAACACCAGCCGGAGAGAAAGCCGTGAAAATCGCCAAACACTTCTTTTGCCCAAAGGTACACGCCGCCTTCGCCGGGATAACGATGCGCCAGCTCAATCACCGCAATCCCCTGCGGCCAGAAAAATAGCAACAGCGAAATGATCCACAGCCAGACGGTCACGCCGCCGTTGGCGGCAATGCTCGGAACCACGTTCAAATTGAAGACGGCAACGACAAACAGCAACACCAGGTCAAAGCGTCCAAGGACGCGCTTAAGGTGCGGCTGGTTAGGATCGGAAGTCATCGGACGATCGGGTTATCAGATTATCGAGTGATCGGGCCATCTACCCGTCCGGTTCTCGGATTTTCAATCACCCGATGACCCGATCGCCAGATGACCCGATCTGACTCAGTGGGTTGCCAAGGCTCCCAGACGCTCGTGTTGCGCAGCCGCCAGCGCCGGAGCGACCTCCGCAAATACCGCCAGGTGCTTGTCAATGTCCGCCTCAGTGTGTTGCACGGAAATCGTCCATTGCTCGTCCCACCAGTAAGGCTGGCACATCACGCCGCGGTTCACCATTCCGAACCAGTAATGCCGCCACAGATCAACATCAATCGTCAGCCAGTCGCGGTAGTTGCGAATCTCTTTCGGATACAACATCAACACGCCATTCGCTCCCGCGCTCGCGATGTAGCCCTGCAAGCCAACTGTCGCGACAGTCTTCTTATATCCGTCAACCAGCTTGTTACTAAGTTTCTCGATGTGCGCATAATTGGCCCGAGTAAGCACTTCGCGGAAAGTTGCCAGTCCAGCAGCCATCGAAATTGGATTCGTGTTGTAAGTGCCGCCGTGGAAGACTTTGTGGTCCGAGATCAAACTCATGACCCGCTTGTGAGTTCCGAAAGCAGCCAGCGGGAATCCGCCGCCAATCGACTTCGCCAGGCAGATCATGTCGGGCCTAACGCCAAAGTATTCCGAAGCGCCGCCCCAACATAGCTTCGCGCCCGTCTTAACTTCGTCGAAGATCAAAAGCGCGCCGTGTTTGTCGCAGAGCTGCCGCAGACCCTCAAGAAATCCCTTCTGTGGCAAACAGAGGCCGACGTTCATCATGATCGGCTCCAGAATCAACGCGGCAACCTCGGTCGGATTCTCGCGAAAGCGGCGCTCCACCGTCTCCAGATCATTGAACGTAGCCACCAGCACGTTAGCGATGCTGGCCTTGGGCACGCCCGCCCCGCCCGACACCGGTTTCGGGTTCTTAATATCGCCAAAATCGTCGGCCGGCGGATGCGGCTTAACGCTGACCAGCGCCGTATCGTGCAGGCCGTGGTAACCGCCCTCGAACTTGATGATCTTGTCGCGTCCCGTCGCCGCGCGGGCAAGGCGAATGGTGTGCATGGTGGCTTCCGTGCCGCTGTTGCCGAAGCGGCACATTTCGATAGGAAACCGCGTGCAGATTTCCTCCGCCAGTTCCCACTCCATGTTGTGCGGCATCCCGTAAGCCGTGCCCTTGTGCAGACGCGCTTCGACGGCCTTGATCACCGCCGGATGCGAATGCCCCGCCATCAGCGTGCCGAAACATAAATTGTGGTCAAGATACTCGTTTCCATCGAGATCGCGAAACTTGCTGCCCGAGGCTTCCGCCACAAAAATCGGATAAGGTTCGTAAGCGCGATAATTGCTGGCCACGCCCAGGGGCAGGCGCTTCAAGTTCTTCTTATGTGCTTCAGCGGACTTCGGAGTGCGGCGCTCGAACGTATCGAGCTCTTTTTTCAATGCCGGGTACATCGTATTCTCCAGTAGTGGCTCAGGCCGGATTCGGCCATTAGATTGGTTCCGGGCGGTCCAAAACCGCCCGGGGATCGGACACTTCTACTCTATTGTTGCGAACTAAAAGTAAAACTTCAAGGCGAACTGCGCCAGACGCGGGTCTTTGACCTGCGTGACCTGGCCAAACTGAGAACCGTCGCTGCTGTTACCGTCTGGGTTATAGAACTGCGTATGGTTGAAGACGTTGAACAACTCGCCTCGAAATTCGAAGTGCGTATGTTCGCTGACCGGGATGTTTTTTATGAAAGAGATATCAGTCTCACTGATTCCCGGCCCACAGCAAAGCGTGCGGGGAGCGGTTCCAATCCGGCCCAAAAGGCTCGGATCGTAGCAGCCATAAACAACCTGCGCGGTGCAGTTGACAATCCCGTTCGGTGGAGCTGGAGGAACCGACGGTGCGATGGTTGCATTTTCGGTGAAGCTGTTCTGGTTAAAATAGTAGTTCTGATTGCTCTGCGGGTGAAGCTTTTGCAGAGGAGCGAGTTGGTCGGGTGTGCCCGGATATTCGAAATCATCGCTGTTCATAAGCTCATTGTCAGCGGAAGAAGTGAAATGGATGGGGAATCCGGTCTGGTAAGTCGTGATACCCGACAGTGCCCACCCATCCAGCAGTTTCCCGGCAAAGCCGCTGTACTTTCTTACCGGCAGCTCCCAGTAGTAACTGATGACAAAGCGGTGGCGCGCGTCGAAGAGCGAGGGCGAATAGTTGTTTGCGCCCGGCAACGGATTCAAGATCCCCTCAAAGCTGGATGCCTGGTCAATGGACTTGCTGTATGTGTAGGCGGCGGTGAACTGAAGTCCGCGAGCAAAGCGTTTGTCTAACGAAACTTGCAACGAGTTATAGGATGAACTGGCAATTGTGTCCTGAGCAAAGATGCCCGTAAACACCGGAATTCCGTCGCCCGGGCACCCGTTGCCAGTGGTGGGATCGCACTGCGGCGACGAGTATGGCCGCAGACCGACAAACTGCAGCGTTTGACCTGTCCCCGCGACGACAGTTCCGTTGGGCATGTGGAAGCCCCCACCCGCGGAACTGGCGAATCCGGCCGGGACGGTGACGGTGAATGGAGCGTCCTCGCCGAACGGGCCGCACGTAAGAGGTGTATCAGGCGGAGTCGGGAGGATCTGATTGATGTCGAGGCAAGTCTGGGGGTTCGAGTAGTTGATGTCGTGCGTCGCCAGCAAGCGATGCCCTTGTGATCCCACGTAGCCGACTTCCAGCTTCAGGTCTCTCGATAACTCGCGCTGGATAGTCAAGTTGTACTGCGCGGAATACTGGGTACGCATATGCGGCTGCAAATCGCCGTATAGATCAATCGGCTCGAATAGACCCCAATCCTGCATGCTCCCCCGTTTGGGACTGATAACTCCGTTAAACGGATTCGGATAGGTAGTGGCCCCGTCCTGACCAAGAAAAGGCAGGTTAAACTGCGTCTCGGAAACAGTGGTGCTGCCTCCAAACGGAGGCTCAGCGCCGAACTGTGCCAGCACCAGCTGTTCGATTGGGTTATAGAAAAGTCCCCAGCCCGCGCGAATGCTGGTCTTGCCGGAACCGCCCGGACTCCAGGCAATGCCAATGCGGGGAGCAAATGCTTTGTAATAAGTTTGGGTCATGCCTGGGGGAACACCGGAGTCGCCCGGAACGACCAGCCCGACCGCGTCTTGCGATGTGCAATCGGTGTTCACCGTATTTGCGCAAGGGTAGATTGTCGACGATTGGCCGGGGCGGAAAGTCTCGACGTGTTGGAACTTATCCGCCAAAGGGGTGTTCAACTCCCACCGAAACCCATAATTCAAAGTGAGATTCGGCCTTATCTTCCAGCTGTCCTGCGCGAACAGGTACAATCCGGTATTGCGGATCGCTTCGTTTTGTGCCGAACCCTCTCCGAATGTATCGGGCAGGCCCAACAGGAAATTTGGGAACAGATTGGTGGCACCGACGTCATTCGACCCTCCCCCGTAATAGTTAAACTCTCCGTTCACGTTGTAGTAATAGAACTGGTTAAACTGCTGCTTACGAAAATCCACGCCAAACTTCATCGTATGATTGCCCGAAATCTTGGTTAAGCTATCTGCCCACTGGAAAGAATTCCCGGTCTGCGGAAGCTCTCCTTCCCAATCGTTGCCGATGGAAAATCCTCCGGAAATAGCGATGAAGGGAAGGCCCTCGCGGTTGGCGCCAAGATTCGGATGGATGCCGTTGACGTTACCCGCAACGTCACCGTAAAAACATGGTGGGGTGCCGGTCACCTGGGTTAGCCAACTGGGAGCCGTGGGGCAGGACTTCTGTACCAGTTCGGTATTCGCCGGATGCTGAAACGTCTGCTGGCCTTCGCGATTGTAATTGAAACGGAATTCATTCACCGTGCTGTTGTTGATTGTAAAGGTGTGAGTAATGTTCCACTGCTGGAAGCGCTCCGCCACAATGTCTCCGAAACCCGGGAGATAGGCGCCAGCCAGTTCGAAGTTGGCGAAAGGGTTGAGTGTGCGATCGTCGTTGAAATAGTAATAGATGCTCAGGTTCTGCTTTTCATTCAGCCGGTGGTCGATTTTGACCGTGACCTGATCGCCGCGTACGGCCTCGGTGGGAACAGTGCTGATCAAAGAACCATCGTTCGGTGGAGTCGGAACGAACTGAAGAAGGTCAACCGCGGTGGGGTCCATGCAAGCGAGCGGGATCTGGCTGTTGGGGAAGATGCTCTGGTACGTGTTGCCATCCGCTATAGGTCCACCGCCAATAGCGGTGTTGGCCGTCTGGCAGCCCGGGCGGCTTGTCAGAATCGAGGAGTTCGTCAGCGACCCGTTAAACGGCAACGGGTTAGGCCCGTTAACAGGGTTAACATCGGAGAAGTCCGAGATAATATACGACTTGCCATCGGATCCGGTCACCGTGTTGGTGGCCGATGGAGTTTCCTGGGAACTGGGCACGGTGACCGCCGGCGATGGGATGCCTTGACGAATGCGGCGCCCTTCGTACGAGGCAAAGAAGAATGTTCGATCCTTCTTAATCGGTCCTCCAAAGGTGCCGCCAAACTGGTTTTGGTTGAACTGCGGCTTCTCGCAAGGAAGACCTTCCTCAGCCGTAAGGCAGTACTCATTGGCATTGAGCACCTTGTTGCGGAAGAACTCGTAGAGACTCCCATGCAGGTCATTGGTCCCTGACTTGGTCACCACGTTGACGACCGAACCGGAATTGCGCCCGTATTCCGCATCGAAAGTATTGGTGAGAACGCGGAACTCTTCAATGCTGTCAGGCGAAGGTTGCACCGTCGGAAGGTTGGCGAAGAGGTCGTTGGCGTCGCCTCCGTTGACGCTGAAGTTGTTGGAGCGTCCGCGGCCGCCATTCACCGACACCGCGCCTGCATTGTCGCTTCCATAAACCAGTGAATTACTAGACCCGACGGTGGACATCACTCCCGGCTGCAGTTGCAGAAGCTGATAGGTGTCGCGCGTGTTGAGTGGCAGGTTCGAGACCTGCCGCGAGTCCATGACCGCCCCCAGTTGCGTGCTTGTCGTATCCACCAGCGGCGCTTCGGACGTCACTTCGACGGTCTCTTTGGTCTCGCCGACCTGCAGCGCCGTGTTCAGGGTGATCACCTGGTTCAGGTCGACCACGATTCCCTTGCGCACGTTGGTCTTGAATCCTGTTAAATCGAAAGAGAGCGTGTAAGTTCCGACCGGAACTTGCGGGAAGCCGTAATCGCCGCTGCTGTTAGTGGTGGTGTCGCTGCCCACACCCGTGGCGTCATTCGTGAGCGTGATTTTCACTCCCGCCAGCACCGCGCCGCTCGAATCGGCGACCCGCCCCAGGATGCGTCCCCCGGTCCCCTGGGCAAACATAAGTGTGGAACAGAACAGGCTCAGGATCGAGCTGCACAACATGAGCCAACTGGACAGCCGGAACGGCCTAGATGACGGCATGGACAGGTCCTCCAGATCACACGAACTAGTTGCCGGATTCGATTCCGCTTGTGCGCAACACAAACCTTGCTATAATCGCGCAAGGTTAGAGATTTCGCGTCCTTCTGTCAAGCGGAAAAGTGCATTCCCCCGTCGACGCGATGAGCAGGCTCATTCGGAAATCGTCTTGCAGAAATATGTCGAGCGAGGCTCAGGTTCTCAAAATCGGTAACGTGGCCCGCTTGGTAGGCATTTCTCCGTCTGCGATCCGTGGATGGGAAAAGCTTGGCCTGACTCGTCCCCAGCGTACCGAGAGCCAGTATCGCCTTTACACCAACGATGACGTTCGTCTGCTGAAAAAAGCGCGCTACCTGCGCAAGGTCCGCGGACTGAACGCCGCCGCCATTGTGCAGATGCTCAAGCGCGAGGGCGTCATCAAGCCTGCGCCCAGCAATGGCACTGCTTCGCTCGGCCCTCGACTGCGGCGGTTGCGCACTCAACGTCGCCTGAGCCTCGCTGAAGTCGCTTCGGCGGCGGGAGTTTCCGTTGGCTTCCTCAGCGCCCTCGAACGCTCCCAGATGAGCGCCTCCGTCGGCACACTGCGCAGGCTAGCACGCTACTACCGCACCAACATCCTCGATTTTTTCGATGCGACCGAATTGAATACCCGATTGGTGCGCCCGCCCAAGCGCAAAGTGCTCGAAGCCGGCCCCGGCGTTCGTATGGAGTTGCTCGCCTGGGGAAACAAAGTGATGGAGCCGCACCTGTTCCGCATCAAGCCCCAGGCCGGCAGCGGCGAGTCCTACGCCCACGAAGGCGAGGAGTTCCTGTTCGTGCTGCGCGGAGAGTTGCAGATCGCTCTTGACGGCGAGGAGTACCATCTGAAGCGCGGCGACAGCTTTTACTTTGAAAGCTCCACGCCCCATCACTGGATAAATCCCGGCCGCAGCGAAACCTGGCTGTTGTGGGTGAACACACCGCCGACTTTCTGAGCGCGGCAACACAGTCGTGATGTCACTGGCTGAGATCGGGAGGGAAAAATAATGTTCCGCAAATTAACTTTCGCGCTGTGTTCCGTAGTGCTTGTCTTCCTCTGCGGATCCTGCGCCAGAAAAACTCCCACCCTGAATCTGCTGGTCTGGGAAGGCTACGCCGATCCCGCTTTTGTCAAAGCGTTCGAAGAGCAGAACCACTGCAAAGTATCGGCTTCCTACATGGGATCGAGCGACGAACTGGTCGCCAAACTGCGCGGGGGCAGCGCGGGTAACTACGACGTGATTTCTCCGTCGAGCGATGTCGCGACCATGATTGCGGCTTCCGGTCTGGCGGCGCCGCTCGATCTCGCCAAATTGCCCAGCTATGGCCAGCTTTCGCCGCAGCTAACCTCATTGCCGCTGGTCCGTGTGAAAGGCGATGTCTACGGCGTGCCCTTCATGTGGGGGCCCGACCCGATGATTTACGACACGACCGCATTCCACCAGCCTCCCGAAAGCTGGAACGTCATGTGGGACCCGAAGCTTAAGGGAAAAGTTTCCGTGTGGGACGATCTCTCCACCGTTTATATGGCCGCGCAACTGCTCGGCTACGACCAGCCCGATCCCAGTCATCTTTATAACCTCAGCGACGATGAACTCAACGCAGTCAAGAAAAAACTCATCGAGCTGAAGCCCAACATTCGCAAGATGTGGTCCACGGGCGGCGAACTCACCAACCTGTTCCAGAACCACGAAGTCGTAATCGCCATGGGATGGCCGCTCATGACCAACCAGTTGCGCAAAAGCAATTTTCCGGTAGGCGAGACCATTCCAAAAGAAAACACCACGGGATGGATCGATCACCTGATGATCACCGCCGGCAGCGAGAACAAAGATCTAGCCTACAAATTTCTAGAATTCATGATCCAGGCGCAGACGCAGAAAAGAGTCACCGACGTCACCGGATACACGCCGGCAAATCCGCACGCGGCGCAGTACATGACGCCGGAAGAAGTGAAGAACCTCCACCTGGACGACGTAGACAATTACCAGAAGCGCCTTTATTTCTGGCAGAATGTTCCCCGTCGAGCCAAGTACAACGAGATCTGGAACGAAGTAAAAGCCACGCAATAGCGGCGTGTAGCGCGGACACTCCTGTCCGCAAACCTGAGCAGCGCCAGAATGACAGCCATGGCAACGACGAAGGAACCGGGAGTCGCAAGCAACAGCCAACCCAACTCCGCGTCCCTCCTCTCCCTCCGCTCCGTAGCCAAACATTTCGGCAAAAATGTGGTGCTGCGCGACATCTCCCTGGAAATTGCCGAGGGCGAATTCCTGACCATCCTGGGCGAGAGCGGCTCGGGAAAAACCACGCTGCTGCGAATTCTGGCCGGCTTCGAGCAATCCACCTCCGGAGAAGTCTGGATGTCGGGCGAGCGCCTGGATCAGCAACCACCCTATCGCCGCCGCGTAAACACCGTCTTCCAGCACTACGCCCTCTTCCCGCACATGACCGTCGAACAGAACGTCGCCTATGGATTGGTGATCGCCAAACGGCCCTCCGCCGAAATTGCATCGCGCGTGAGTGAAGCGCTGGCCAAGGTCAAGATGTCGGCGTATGCGAAGTCGAAACCCTCAAAAATCAGCGGCGGACAACAGCAACGCATCGCACTCGCCCGCGCCCTGGTAAACCGCCCGCGCCTATTACTGCTCGATGAACCCCTCTCCGCTCTCGATGCCAACCTGCGCCGGCAAATGCAAGTCGAACTCAAGGCGCTGCAGCGAGAAGTCGGGATCACCTTCATCTTCGTTACCCACGACCAGGAAGAAGCCATGGTCATGTCCGACCGCATCGCCTTGCTGCGCTCCGGAGAACTGGAACAGGTAGCCAGCCCCCGCGAAATTTACAATCGCCCCGCAACTTCCTACACCGCGCAATTCATCGGACACACAAATTTATTGCAGGCTGAAGTTCACCACGGCACGGCCACCTGCGGCGCATTGGCCTGGCCCACTTCCCTGCCCGATGGCCGGTCTCTTTTCTCCCTGCGTCCGGAGCACATTCGCCCTGCCACCGCTGCATCCGCGGCGAATCTCGCGACGGTTCGCTTCCGTGCCATACTTCGCGATCAGGTTTTCCACGGCGCTACAGACCTTATCCGCATCGAGTCCGATCACGCACTGATCCTGACCATCCGCACCGCCAGCCGCGACCTGCCCAGTTCCGATGCCCAGATCGACTTCGAATTTTCCGCTGCCGACGCCATCCCGATCCGCGCCTCGGAGGAAAGAACCTGATGTTCTCCCGCGCCTACCGCGCCGCCATCACGGTGCCGCCGCTGCTTTGGGTAGCCGTGTTTCTGCTCGTGCCCTACCTGCTGATGTTCTGCTACAGCTTCTGGTCGGTCAACGAGTCGGGGACAATCGTGCATTCCTGGACCCTCGACAACTACCGCGAGCTTCTAACCAAGCCCGTTTACTGGCAGACCTTGTTACGCTCCATGTGGATCGCCGCTCGCGTGATGTTCTTCTCCCTGCTGCTAGGCTACCCGCTAGCTTACTTTCTCTCATTGCACGCCGGCCGCAGAAAAGATCTCTACTATCAACTAGTAATCATTCCGCTGTGGGTAAGCTATCTAGTTCGCGCCTATGCCTGGAAAACGATTCTAGGCACCGACGGCGTCCTGAACACGCTGCTGCAATATGTACACCTGACCAGTCACCCGCTAGACTTCCTCCTCTACAGCCCGTTCGCCGTAGTGCTTACATTGACGCACATCTATACGCCGTTCACGTTCCTGCCGATTTACGCCTCGCTCGAACACATTCCGCGCAACTTGGTAGAAGCCTCGCACGATCTAGGAGCGACACTCCAGCAAACTTTTTGGCGCGTGATTTGTCCGCTCTCCATCCCCGGAGTGCTAGCCGGCGCAACCTTCGCCTTCGTCCTAAGCCTGGGAGATTTCCTCGCGCCGTTGCTACTAGGCGGCCCCAGCGGCATCATGATCTCAAACATTGTAGTAAGTCTGTTCGGAGCCGCCTATAACTGGCCACTAGGAGCCGCCATCTCGCTCTGTATGTTAGCCCTGGTGCTGGCCCTAATCTTCTTCTCCGAGCGCCTGGAGAAGAAATGGAGCTTCCAGTGAGCAAGATGTCGACGAACTCGGCGCCATTAACAAGAGCCGGGCGCCCCATCCTTGCGCGTTCCGTACGCAGGGGTGGGATTCCACGATCCTCACCCGCATGGTGGTTTGACTTTGCTGCCGGGTGCCGCATCCTTCGCGTACTTTCCTTTGCGAAGGGTGGGATTCCAGGGGCATATCCTCCAAGGTGTTTTGACTTTGAAGTCGAGTGACGGACAATATGAAACGTGCTTCACCAGAATCCCCGCGCCTGCTAACCGCCCACGCCCTAGCCGTCTTCGCCTTCCTCTATCTCCCCATAGCCATCCTCATCCTCTACTCCTTCAACGGACAGGGCGTAGGCGGCTTCCCCCCGCGCGATCTAACCCTGAACTGGTACCGCATTCTATTTAACGACGCCGCGATCTGGGATTCAGTCCTAAACAGTCTGCTAGTGGCCGCAGCCGCCATGGTAATCGCCCTACTCTTCGGAATCCCCGCCGCGCTAGCCCTGGATCGCGCCCAGTTCCCCGGCAAAGCTCTGTTCCGCCGCCTGGTCCTGTTGCCGCTGATTCTCCCCGGCATAATCACCGGCCTATCGTTATCAATGCTATTCAAAGTCGCCGAAGTAAAACTAAGCCTCCGAACCATCATGCTAGGCCACGGCACCGCGCTAATCTCCGTAGCCACCACCGAAGTCTTCGCCGGACTGCAAAAACTAAACCGCGCACAGGAAGAAGCCTCTCTAGACTTAGGAGCGACTTACTGGCAAACCTTCTGGCGCATCACCGTCCCCAACCTGAAGCTCTCCATCATAGGAGCCGCCCTCCTGATCTTCACCCTCTCCATGGACGAGATCGCCGTAAGCTTCTTCCTGATCGGCCGCGACAACACGCTCCCGCTGGAAATCTGGGGACGGCTGCGTCGCGGCATCACCCCGGAAATCAACGCCATCTCAACCATCATCTTTTTGTTTTCGCTAGTATCGATTGTCTTCTGGTATTGCCTGCGCGCGCGGGCGGAAGCGACTCCAGAAATCGGCGCGGAGTTAGTCGAAACTTCTGGCAGCCGCTAGTTCGTCGTTTCTCTGTTTCTCGCCTGTATACTCTTAAGGCAACAAACCGCGAGCTGTGGGCAGGTTTGATTGCAGCACTCGTTGGGAGTAACCTTTAATTGACAGAGATTGATCCGGAATAAGGAGAATGCAGTGACCAAACCTCTGAACGAAACGCCGCCACCCCCACCTAAGCCCCTCCATAAAGAGAGCGGCTATGTTCCGCCGAAACCATCCAATATTAAGCCACCTCAGCCCGTTATTCCCCCAAGGGGGAGACCGAATCCATAACAGTTGGCTTTTTAACTCTGGTTCTGTGCGACAACCTGAGTAAACGATAAGGGGAGCATGTGTCGAAGCCGATCAAGGAAACGAGTCCGCCGTCATCTCGGAAGGAAACCAGAGACGGGTCGTATGTTCCGCCGAAACCAGTCAACTATAAGCCACCTCAGCCTGTCATACCGCCCAAGGGAAAGCCATAAGGAAAGGTTATGCCCACGATTGGATACGAAGCCGGGATCGTGCTCCTCATGTTGCTTCCTGGATTCGTTTCTGCGCGAATCGTGCAATCGTTCTGTCTTGGCGCTACCAAGCGAAGTGATTTTGATAAAGTTGTCGAAGCTCTTATCCACACCTTCGTTGTAGCGGTCGTCTATGCAGTCTTTGTGAAAAGGCTTCCGTTGCAACTCAACTCATGGGCAGACGGGAACAAGACGCATTACAGCGTCGACATCCTGAGGGTACCGCTTCTTTCGCTTCTGCTCATTGCCGTGGCCTGGGGCTTCTGCGTAATGATCTGCAACAACCGCGACGTTCCGTGGAAGTGGTTGCGTAGTCTTAACATCGTGCGCCGAAGTTCACGCAATTCCGTTTGGCACGACGCGTTTTATGAATACGGAGATTTGAGCTACGTGCAGGTCGAACTCTCGGATGGACGCTTCGTGCTTGGCTACCTGCAATATTATTCGGATCAGCCGAAAGACAGTTGTCTTTTTGTTGGAGACGCTAGTTGGATTGGATACGGGCATGACGGCAAATCGACCGTAGTCCCGATACCTGGCCCCGGTATTCTGCTTACGAAAAGCTCCGGAATCGTAAATGTCGCCTTTCTAGATCCGCAGAAAGAACCAGCGGCAACTACAGGGACCGGAATACTCAATATCTGACAGGGCGGGTGGCACAGGCCATTGATCTCACTCGCGTAAATGACACTGGGGGTGCCCCATCCTTCGCGCACTTTACGAAGGGTGGGATTCCACGAACGCCCCTAGTTTAGGCTTCGTTCGAGTTTACAGCGTCGACTGGCTAAGCCAGCAACTCCTTGTCAGCCCTTGTACGGAATCTGAACTTCAACATAGTTGCCGGGCGTGGCCGCGTTTACCGCTGCTGCAACTTTTTCAGTGTGCAATCGAACGATCGGCCATTGCGGAGTGCTCAGCACCACCACGGCGATTTTGCGCCCACTCAGATTCTGCTGGTATTGGATGTTCTTGTCGGCGGTAACAAACACGTCGAACCCGGCTCGCTCCGCTTCGGCTAACAAGTCGCCGTTGGAAAGCGTGTCCCATCCGCGCTGTTTCGCCCTGGTGACGGTGTGCCCCAAAAGGAACCGTGCAATGCCGCGAGGTGTTCCATGGTCAAAAAGAATGAGCATCAACGGAGGAGTTCGCAGCAGGAACGCTGACTGGGGCCGGATCAAGACTGCGGGCGGCAAATTCCAGCACTGCATTGATCTGTTCCCGCGTGACGTCGAACTGTTCGATGATCTCGTCCACGGTGGCTCCAGCTTCGAGGTTAAGGAACACGGCAGATACAGGCATGCGCGTATCGCGAAACACCCATGCCCCGCTGAGCCTTCCCGGCACGCTTTCCACGGCGGGACATTGCGACCAATCGAGAGTTGCCATGTTCCAACCTCCCTTCCTCTTAACTTTTACCACGGTTCGATGGCGCGGTCACGTCGGGAAAAACGTTCTCCTCGACTGCTACCTGCCCGACTTCACCGCGCTCAGCATCTCGCGCCGCAAAATGGCATTAATCCGGGACTGATACCCCTTCCCCGGTGCCTTAAGCCAATCCAGCACATCGGCATCGACGCGGGCGGTGATCTGGCGTTTGCGCGGACGATAGAAGTGGCCCCGCCGCGCGTTCTTCCACTGTTCTTCCGTCATTTCGGGGATATTGCTGGTATCGATCTCGCTGTCCGGACGAGCCGCCAGCGCCTTCAGCTTAGCCCGCCGCGCTTTCGTCAACGGCGGCAGCTTGTCCAATGTGTAGCTAACTATTTTCGTTTTCGTCTTCATAGCGTCGCCTCTCTTTCCGGGTCGCGGGTCGGGCTGAAATGATGCGAATGACATCGATCAATTTACCGTCATCGCTTTCTTCTCTGACGGTGTGAGCCACCGTGAGTAGGAGCAAGTCCTCTACGAGACCAAGAGTCTGCCAACGCAGTTCCCCACCCTCGATGCGGTCCTGCACGGAAACGTACAGCGGATCGCGGAATACCTGGCTGGCCTCCTCAAAGCTGACTCCATGCTTGCGCCGGTTGGAGAGGTTTTTGGCCTCGTCCCACTCGAACCGAATTCCTTCCACTTCATTAGCGTAATTATAAAGTTGTAATTATTCAAGGCCTCGCGAGCAAAACCGTGCCAGCTCAAAAGTGAAAGATCAGATCGCTAGCCACCGTCAGCTGATTATGCCGTAGACCGTTGTCGTAGGCCCTCCGGTCCCAGGCGCGCTCGAAACGCAATTCCGGACGCAGTTGGACGGTCGAGCCCCACCAATGACACCACATGATCGTGTTCTCCGAGTATTTGGTCGCGTAGCCGGTGCGCTGTCCCTTTTTGTCGTCGAGAAAGTCGCTGCGGAATGACAGGAAGTTATGCACGGAGAGTTCCTTCTGTAGGAAATTTACTGCCGCGTATTCGGGAGCGGTGCAGCGCTGCTCTCCTGGCAAGCAATACGCGGCGTTCGCGCCGGTTTCCGGCTTGATAGCGCCTCCCAGCGCAGGCACATCGCGCTCGTACATGTACCAGGTCTCGGTCGCCATGTGCACCGTCTTCGAGAACTTGTGATACCAGGTCGCGTCATACTGCTGCAGATTGTTGTAGGCGTACTTGGCATCGTTGATTCCGTTGGCGCAAATGTAAAGGTTGTCATTCACCGACTTGGTGGTATAGCTCAGGCAGGCTGCGCCAGAGGGCTTCGCGTCCGCTGTCCACGGCGCAACGTCGTGGCCCGCGGTGATTCCCAGTTGCACGAGCCATTGGTCGTTCAGCTTTACCGTTGCCATCAATCCTGTGTCAGTAAACGGATCGATCGCATACAGCAGCGAGTGGCTGAAGATGTAGTTGTTCGGCGCCAGTTGGGCTTCGATGCCAGGCACGGAGATGAAGCGGCCCAGCCTAAGATTCATCCCTTTCGCGATTTGTGGAATATAGACATCTACATATTCAAGCGTCGGATCGAAGCCGTATTGGCGATGATCGTTCAACAACTGGCCACTCAGGTAGCCCTTCGCGATCGTGAAGCGATAGTCGGTGCCGTAGAGGGCCGTGAGATGGTAGCCCCAGTCGATGTGATCCTGTTGCACGGAGTCGGGCAGGCGCTCGGCATACAGCACGAACTGATTCAACTCAAAACGGTTAGGGTAAACATCGTTCGCCTCGGGCGCGTTGCTGTTCTTGGACGTGCCGAAATTCAGCGTTGGATCGAGCCATCCATAGAGCTTCGTCCTGCTGCGAGCCTGGTTGATGGCGGTCATCAGCGGATAGCTGTTGGTATCCGGCTCGCCAATTACCGGCGAGCCACCGTAGGACCAGTCTGAATTCGGGAATGGCGGCGAATCCAGCGGCTGCGGCAGGCCTCGTCGCGCGGGAGAGGACTCGGGGGAAGACGCAGTCGGCGGCGACCAGTCCTGACGGTAGAAGTCGGCCCAGCGGGCGAAGAAGCCCTTTGTCTTGGAGATGTTTGGATTCGGAGCGTCAGGCGGCGGTGACGGTTCTCTTTGTGCGTGACAGATGCCGCACGATAAGAACAGGATGCCAGCTAATAAAGTAAAGCATTGGTAGCGATTCGAGTTGATGTTCGGACGCATGAGATGAGGAGCCACTTAAGTCTACAAGTTGTCGTGGAAATCCCTGCGTCATATATGTGGATTGTCACCCTGAGCGAAGCGAAGGGCCTGCTGTCTCCGGCACTGATAAGAAAGCAGGTCCTTCGCTTCGCTCGGGATGACAATTCCTAAAGCATCAACCTTCAGGTCATCCTCCATAGTAAAGTAGTAGTGAGTGCCAGTTCGCAGGCCTGAGGAGTTTTCGATCTGAACCCGAGTATTCGCAATATCGCCATCATTGCTCACGTAGACCACGGCAAAACCACGCTGGTTGACGCCATGCTTCGGCAGAGCGGCACCTTCCGCGATAACGAGACCGTAGCCGAGCGCGTTATGGACTCGAACGATCTCGAACGCGAGCGCGGCATCACTATTCTTGCCAAAAACACGGCCGTGTTTTATGCGGGCGTCAAAATCAATATTGTGGATACGCCTGGCCACTCCGACTTTGGCGGCGAGGTGGAGCGGGCGCTCAAGATGGTCGATGGCGTCATGCTGCTGGTCGATGCCAGCGAAGGTCCGCTGCCGCAGACTCGTTATGTACTGAGCAAGGCGCTAGAGGCGAACCTGAAACCGATTCTTGTCATTAATAAGATCGACCGGCCTGATGCTCGTCCGCAGGAAGTTCTCAACGAGGTTTACGACCTCTTTATCGATCTCGACGCCAAGGAAGAGCAGCTCGACTTCCCCATTCTCTACACGAACGCCAAGGCGGGAACGGCTGCCGTGCATCAGGGAGCGCACGGCGAAGATCTGCGTCTTCTGTTTGAGGCGATTGTCGATACGATTCCCGCGCCGCAAGGCGACAAGGACGGGCCGCTGCAAATCCTCGTCGCGAATCTCGATTACAGCGACTACCTAGGCCGGATTGCCATTGCGCGCGTTTTCTCTGGAACGATGAAGACTGGCGAAGACGTGGCTATCGCCAAGCGCGACGGATCGTTTCATAAGACAAAAATTACGAAGCTCTTCAGCTTCTCCGGTCTCAAGCGTACCGATATTACGGAAACATCGCTCGGCGATATCATCGCCGTCGCGGGCGTCGAAGGCATCACGATTGGCGAGACTATTACCAGCGCGGAGAATCCCGCACCGCTGCCGCCCATCATTATCGACGAGCCTACGATTGCGATGCTGTTCACCATCAATACATCTCCGTTTTGCGGACGCGAAGGCACCTACGTTACTTCTCGCAACTTGCGCGAGCGCCTCGAAAAAGAGTTGCTGACCAACGTTTCGCTGCGCATGGAAGAGACGGGCAGCACCGACTCATTCAAAGTGCTTGGGCGCGGCGAGTTGCAGCTTTCCATTCTGATCGAGATGATGCGCCGCGAAGGCTACGAATTGATGGTCGGCAAGCCCGAGATCGTCACCAAGCACATCGACGGCAAACTGATGGAGCCAGTCGAGCACCTCACCGTCGATATCCCCGAAGAATTTGTAGGCGTGGTGATGGAGCACGTGGGCTCGCGCAAAGGCGAAGTCGCCAACATGCACAATCACGGATATGGCCGCGTTCGCGTCGAATTCCGCGTGCCCAGCCGCGGACTGATCGGCCTGCGCAGCACCCTGCTCACCGACACGCGCGGCACCATTGTCATGAACGCGTTGTTTGACGGATACATCGAGTGGCAGGGAGAAATTCCGCATCGTCCGACGGGCGCGTTGATTGCCGATCGGGACGGAGTGACCACTTCCTACGCTCTTTATAATTTGCAGGAGCGCGGCATACTTTTTGCCGGGCCGGGCATTGCCGTGTACGAAGGAATGATTATCGGTGAAAACGCTAAAGATACCGATCTCGACGTCAATATTGTGCGCGAAAAGAAACTGACCAACATGCGCGCTTCAACTTCCGACGAAGCGATCCGCCTGGTTCCTTATCGGAATCTTAATCTCGAGCAGGCAATTGAATTCATCGCCGACGATGAGTTCGTCGAAGTCACACCGAAATCCCTGCGCCTGCGCAAGAAGGTTCTGCAATCGAATAAGCGGAAAAGGTCGCTGGCGACGGTGGAAAGCTGAGCTCGTGTAGTGACGGGGCTTTGCCCCGTGCAGATTTGGGTAAGCTGGAACGTCGGATGAAAAAGCGAACCAAGCCGAAGAAAAAGCTGCCCGTGAAGCAAGAGCTTCGCATGCTCCTGATCCCATGCAGTTGTCAAACGACCTTTGCCGTGTCCGAAAATTACGACGGACAGGGAATGCATCTGCGCAGCTTCCTCGCCTGCCCCAACTGCGGCAAACGTCACGACCCGCGCAATCGACTGCTCACCCTTGACTATCAAGCCGAACGTTTCTGGAAAGTCGACGGATGTTGAGCCGTCGGCAGGAGACGCGCCTGGCCGCGTCTCTACGGCACCGCCATTGAGACGCCTGTGTCAGCGATGTACACTAGACGAGCGCGCCCGTAGCTCAGCTGGATAGAGCGGCAGCCTCCGGAGCTGTAGGTCGGGAGTTCGAATCTCTCCGGGCGCACCAGTTACTGTTTTCCTCAGAAGTCCTCAGCGGCCTAGCAGGATTAACGTCTCGGTCGCGAAGGTGCCACGCAGAATACCGATGCGAACTTTTCCGGATTTGTCCGATAGCTCAGCGGCCAGCTCCATCGGCGTTCGTACGGCTTTGCCATCCACTGACTTGATCAGATCGCCTGGCTTCAAGGATGCCATCTCCGCGACGCCTCCCGGCACGATCTCGACAATTTTCGCTCCATCGAACTCCTGCGGAGCCACCACCACGCCGAGCGAGGTGATGGGCATTCCGCGACCCGGGATACTCACGGTCTCAGCCGGCTGCTGGACGGCTGTCGGAGGTGTCCCCGCGGAACCACGCTTGGACTTAGACGACGATTGACCTTCAGAAGGAAGAGGTTGGGACTTGCGCGAGGGCTCACTCGAAGGGAGTTCGCCACCAAATCGGAAAACGACCCCGCCCGAGGCGCGGAAGTTGTTTTGGCTGGGAAGGCCGAAGTCGTTTAGATGACGGGTGTACATGTAATCGACCGGCCCCAATTGAATTCCGATGTGACGAAAGAGCCAATAATCAACGCCTCCGCCGCCAGCGAACGCGATCGATGTATCGGTCAAGGGGTTGGTGCTGTTGTTTAAAGGAAGAGTGCCGTTGTCTCGACCAACCAGGGCATGCACAAAGCCCGTTATCCGGCTGGAGCGATCTCTGAGATTATAACGAGGCCCGAACATGTAGGAGAAATCGCTGCAGTTAAAAGTAGTATTGTCGCAATCGTTAAGGCTGTGGCCGCTAATGTCCCCTTCCACCGCCAAGTGATGGAAGAGGCCGACCGCGACGGAGAAGTCATACCCATTGAAAGCCAGCCGCTGAGCGGTCGTACCCGAACTCGGATTCGCCGGAAAATCAAAGCTGAGGTAGGAGTAGCCGCCGAATACATCGATGGCCGGAAGGGACTTTTGAGCGGAAGCGCTGCCTAAAAGAAAAAGAGCTGCCAGAACGAAGCGGACAAGGTTTTTCATGTTCCCTACTGCGCCTCCAAAGAAATGCAAAAATAACACAACTCATCCGACCGCAGGGTCGAACCAGCCACCGGTTCGACCGAAGCCAGCCCTCGCCGGAAACACAGTACTCTCCTGGTCGGGCTTGCCCTGTGTCAACGCGTGCACGGGATTCTGGGCAATTGGCGATTATAGTTGGCGCGTGCAAAAAAAGAAAATAGGGGCAAGGCGGAAGAAGTCCAGAAGGCTGCGAAAAAGTGCCGTAGGCAAGAAGCACACCGCAGGCGCTCAATCGCATACAGCTTTTCAACGACCTGGGCCGCGAGTACACCCCTGCCCGTCTCTTTTCGGTCTCGAAGTTCGAGTTTGTCCAGGAGAGACTTGCATTCCAGAAAAGACAGTCAGGGTCCCATTCTGGAACGATATCGCTAGCGAATCATCACATTTGCCTTGCCCATCCGTCACTGCAAACCCGAGTGCTCCGTTGTACGCTGCCATCGGTCCCGCAGACAGGATCCAGTTCCGAGTCTCGCGGAACCAATTTCACAATTCCGAGAACGAAAGGAGATTTCCCATGTTCGCACGCATCCTTGAGTTCGTTCCGCTGATGGAGAAAAAAGACGAATTCGTTCGGGTCGTAAAAAAAGACGTTCTGCCCATTCTGAAGCAGCAGGAGGGCTTCCTCGAAATCCTTCCTCTTGTGCCCGAGAACAAGACCGAAAAGATGCTGGCGGTCACTCTCTGGACCGACAAGAAGGAGTTCGAGCGCGATGAGCAAGCGTGGTCGCCCAGGGTCGAGCAGATCCTCAAACCTTACCTGAGCACTCCCGCAACGCGAAAGCTTTACACGCTGGAAACCGCGCTCTGCCAGCACTTCGAAAAGACACGGATTGCCTGAAGGTGATCGCCTGAAGGTGATTGCCTGAACACAATCGGCAGAAAGCGGTCGTACCCTAATCAAACACGCTACCCGATATCCGTCCCACGCTTCGGAGTCCGAAACGTGGGACGGGTACCTTGCGCAACAAAAACGATGGCGCGAGGGGCAATTCTACGGGTTGACCACCTGCTTTAGCACTGCCGACGTGCTGGTGGCGTAATTGCCATTGCCCACATAGACTGCGGTGATGTTGTGGGTTCCGGCCGCCAGCTTCGCCGTGGAGAAGGGCGCAATTCCACCGCTGAGCGCGTGCCCTCCCAACTTCGTAGTTCCGTCCATAAAGTTCACCGTACCTATGGGAGTTCCGGTGGTAGAGGACTTCACGGTAGCGGTGAAGGTGACCGTCTGCCCTGAAGTAGACGGATTCAATGAGGAGACAACGGTTGTCGAGGTGGTGGCTTTGTTAACCACCTGTTTTAGAGCCGTCGAGGTGCTTCCCGCGAAATTCGAATCGCCGGAATAGACGGCGGTAATTGAGTGGCCGCCGGTTGACACCGTTAAGGCGGCAGTGGACAAACTGGCTTTGCCGCCACTGACTGTACCGGTGCCGAGAACAGCGGTACCATTCTTGAACGTTACCGTACCGGTTGGCGTGCCTGTCCCTGAGTGCGTGATGGTGGCGGTGAACTTGACGGATTGGCCGTATTGCGACGGGTTCTTGGAGGAGGCCAACGTCGTGGTAGTTGAGTTCTCGATGACTTCCTTGAGAGCTGACGAAGTGCTAGCCGTAAAGTAGGTAGAGCCGTTGAAGACGGCGGTGATGGAATGGGTGCCCGCCGCCAGGGCCGTCGTGCTGTAGGTTGCTTTCCCGCCGCTCAGGGTCTTGGTGGCGAGAACGGTTGCGCCATCCTTGAACGTCACGGTCCCGGTTGGAGTGCCGGAGAACGTGGGAGTGACGATTGCCGTAAATGTTACCGACTTGCCAGTCGGCGCCGGGTTTAAGGACGACGTCAGGCCAGTGGTAGTGGAGGAGGTAATCGTGAAGCTGGCCGATTTCCCGCTCTCTACGTTGCCAGCCACGTCCGTGCTGTGAAAGGCGACCGTGTTAAAGCCGGCCGACGACACGGTAAAAGGTCCAGTGTAGGTCGTAACCGCGCCGCCGTTGACCTGATAGACAGTGTTCGCGACCCCGCTGCCTGGCGAAGGATCGCCGGCACTCAGAGTAACCGTGACGGCACTTACATAAGTTGAGCCACTCAGCGTGCCATTCAGTTTGGCAGTGGTTACAGGGGGAACCGTGTCATAGCAGACCGGGCCGTACGTAGCGTCGCCGACCGCCAGCCCATACCCCATGTTGTCCCACGCCCTCACGTTCACGGTATGGCAACCCTGGCTGACCGGTCCGCCAGTACAAAGCGCGCCCGTAAGATCGGTGCAGCCAAATCCATTATTCGGAAACTGAGGGCCGCTATAGAAGGAATTGCCCGCGCCTTGCGTCGCCTCGCTAAAGGGGTCGCCTGGATCGAAATCCCATGCCTGGCTGTAACCCGAAACGCCGGTCGGGGGGTAACCGCCGCCTGTGTCGGTAATGATCCAGTCGATGAGTTGGTCTGAGTTGTACCATTGCCCAGTCGTGGGGCCGCCAAACGTTATAGTCGGCCGGCCAACGTCAGCCGCGGTGGAATAGTTAATCATCCATGCCATTTGCAGGGCATTGAAAGATCCCCAGCCGGTGATGGCATCATAGCCCGAGCCCGCGCAATAGTATCCGAGCGAGTACTTCGCTGTGATGTCGTTATTGTTGCAGCCCACCAAAATGTCATAGAACGGGTAGTGGGGCGCATAGCTAGAGTTGTAGCCTTCGAAATAGATTGAGTAGTCTACTTGACCCATGGGGGCGCATGGCAGGGTGCCGTTGTTCACTCCGCAGATGTTGCCTAAGTACAAAAGGTAGGCGTCTTCCTGGGCCATGAATCCAGCCACTTGTGGCGTGGCGATACTGGTTCCATCAACTCCGCTCAAGGTGCCGTTAAAGAAGAAGTTCTGTCCGTAACCGGCGTTGAGTGCCACGTCGGGAACACTGCGACTGCCACTGCCGCAATAAGGGCTGGTCTGATAGCCCGGAGCAGACCAGTACGCGCTGCAACCGCCGCCCGAGCCTCCGCCGTTATGGGAGCAGGCGCCAGTATAGGTTCCACCTTCCCATGCAGTCTCAAAGTCGAAAACGCCATCGCTGAACAAAGCAAGGCTGGTGCCGCCGACCGAGACGACATCGGGGTCCGATCCGGGGTAGGTTACGCGATCCGCAGCGTCGCAGGCTCCGGTTGCGCCATAGTCATGCGAGAGCGCCATGATCGTCCAGCCCTGGCCGAGCATGGAGTCGAAGATCGCGTGATCGGTATTCATGTTTCCGCTTGAGTAGCAAGTAAACTCCGCGCATCCCCAACTGGTGGAAAAAACGCGTGCGTTGCCGTCGCTGAGCATCGCATTGTAGACGTCTGTGAAAGTAGAAAGCAGGTTGTTCGCTCCCTCGTAGACATAGACACTCGCAGTGTCCTGATAAGACCCGAAGCTGTTCGCGGTGGCAGTCGCCCACTCCGTATCGAGCGTGGTTTCGCCGTTGCAGCACGAGGGCGTACCGTCGATATAGGTGCGGAAGTAATGGTAGGCGAGGTAGGGATATTGTGACTGGAAGCCGGTTATGTCGCTGCTGGCAAAGTCGCCAGCGGTGGCGATGCCGATCGAGGTTGTGGGAGGTGTGCCGCCGCTGTTGCCCGTCGGGTTGCAGCAATGACCTAGATTTTGCAGCGCGTTAAAGTCATACCCATAGGAGCTATAGATATCGGTAGGATCGATGTACCCGTTGGTGATATCGGGATTCGCTCCATCGACCGGATTCTGACCCTTGTGTACGCCGGTGTTGCCCTTGGTTGATCGGGCTTTGGCCGCCTTTAGCGCTTGCTCATAAGCGGCCTTATTGCCGTCGGCATGCATTTCCGCGCCTATGGACGATACTGCTCCTGCGGAATAATCCGGGCTCATCCGGCGTATATCGCCCTCATGGGGAGCGCGGGCACGCTGAATGCTGTTTAGTCCACCGACAGACTGCAGAATGCCGACGAGGTTCGTCGCAATCGCCGGATCGCGGTCATTCGAGAACTCGGTATTTTCTCCGACCTGATAACTGTTGATCTGGACGCCAAAGGCCCTTTCGATAGTCTCCGACGTTCCTTCCACATCCACGATCAGTCGATTCGAATATCGCTTTGTCACCGTCAGGCCATTGCTCGTGGCCCAATCGACTACGGCTTGCTCATCCTTCGCCGAGGGTGCGAAGCGCGCATTCCATTGCGCGGGAGTCAGAAACTTATGATAGCTAGGAGACTTTTTGTCCTGCAGTTGTTGGAGGAACTTTTCCTCCTCCGCCATCTTGGGGGGAGTCAGCCCCAGCACAAGGCGTAGCGTGCCCGCAGGATTATAGCGGCCGAGAAGATTGGCTGTCCCGTTTGTGACCTCTTGCGGCGTGTTCGAGCGGCCCAGTGGCGTATCTCTCAGATTGACCGGAGCGGGCGCATGATCGGTAGCGGAAGCGGCTTGGGCCCAGGCCAGCCCCGAGGCGAGGACGGACAACATGAAGACCAGCAGGCATCGAAGCGGCCATGCACTGGCCGAGAAATTGGGTGAATTGCTATATCGCATATCGCTCTCCTTTTAGTTCCCGCTTCTTAGTTCACACTTTGCGCGGTGGCGGCATATTCGTGAGTGGCCATAGTTGTCACCGCCGGTATAGTGCGCGTAGCGCCCGTTCCGTTTCAGAGCTTGATCCGTTTCCGCACGAGGCAGTGGGCCGTTCTGTTCGGCAGGCTTTGTGGTTTTCAGCAGTTTCTAATTTCTGTCCCCGAAATCACTGCGCCAAAGTGACTTCTCCCTCAACTCGGGATTTCCTGTCCGGCCAATGAATCTCTGCCTGGATATTCGGTTCAGAATTTTGAAGTTTCGACGATCCATGCTCAGTGAGGCCCAACCGAGGGAAGCGTAGTAGCCTACGCTGACCGCGGAAGCTTAACGCATCCCAAAAATAAGTCAAGTCAATAATCGGGCCGTTGAAAATTCAGGAAAGCAAAACTTTGCGCTCTTGACGCAAGGAATCGGCATTCAAGGAGGTTGCTTGGTAGTGTCCTAAGAGACTCTTAGGACACTACCGAGTTGCTTTGGACCGAGGCTCGGCGAGACCCACTAGAACGTGATGCGCACTCCGAACTCGACCTGCCGTGGAGCTGCATTGGAATAGGTGCCCGAGCCGGGCAGAACCCGGTCCAGACGCGACGTGCAGAATGTGGTTGAGTTGCCGCAGTATCCCGCTGAACTCGCGTTGTTCAGCGAACTGCCGGGCGCGGCGTTGAGCACGCCGCTTAACTGGTTTCCGGCGCCGCCGAAATTGGCCCAGTTGAAGACGTTGAAAATGGCGACGTTCGGTTCGACCTTCACCCGCTCGCCCACCTGGAATGGCCGGCTCAGGCGCAGATCCATTGTCTTCAGCCAGGTCGCTTCCGCGAAATGCCCGGGCAGCGCCTGCCCTTGCCCCGACTGCCCACCTTGAATCAGAGGAGCATAAGCGCCCAGCAGAACCAGTTGCTGACCGCTGAACAGACCGGCATTTGCCAGTGCCGCCCCCGCGGGCGTCAACTTCCCGGCGACGTTGGTGTCGTAAAATGCGATGGCCTTGGTCAAATTGCCGGTCGAGTACTTCCCGGTGTTTCCAATGAATGTTCCCGGCAAAAGGTCGCCCACCGTGCCATCACCTGTGACGTCGCTGCGGAAGATCTCTCCCGCCACTCCGCCACCATCCTGCTGCGGAATGTATGCGCTCAGCGGCAGCGGCGACGCCAAATGCGCGATCATCGAAAGCCGCAAACCGTGCGGCAAATCCGCTATCGGAGCGAATGTAAGCTGGTGCCTCCGGTCCAGGCCCGAGGGCCCGAAATGCCCAAGGTGCGGCCGGTTGAAATCTTCCGCCACGTTCAACAGTGAATAATCTCCGCCGCTGCCGTTCGGTTCCGCGATGTTGCCACGATACCTTGAAAGCGTGTAGGAAACCGAAATCTCGAGCCGCCGTACGTGCCGCAGCGGGTTGTCTCCGGTGGCCGTCCTGTATGCCACATGCACACCTTCATACCTCGACCGCCCGGCCGGAAAGTACATAATGTTCGATCCCACCGCCGGATTGATTCCGCCGAACGCTGCCTGCGGCTGGCGCAGGGGGTTGTTCGTCTGCAGTACCGAGCATGGAAATGGACCGCAGTACGCATTCGACGAGTCCAGTCCATGGCGCGCAAAATCCGTGATACTCGCTCCCGGCACCGCGGCCAGATAGCAAGTCACGGCCGCCTGCGAACTGCTGCCGGCGAACATCGCCTGCGGGCATGACTGCGAAGCCTTATTGCCGGCCAGCGTCAAATTGATTGCTGACAACTCTGCCGCATAGGTATTGAGTGTGCTGTCCAGATTGTCGCCGTCTGTCAGATAGCGGAAGTCTCCCACGTGATTGGTGTCAATGCCCAGCGGAAACTGGGTGCCGATTTCGCGCACGTAGTCGGCGGAGAACATGCCACGCGCTCCCATCTGATGCTGAATTCCAGCGGATAAGTGCACAACACGGGGCGTTCTGAAACCGGGAGCCAGAAGGCCGCCAAAATTGGCGACGCTGTTCGCCAGCGAGTACACATTCGGTCCGCCTGTCACCCCCGACTGCGTCAGCAGGAATTGTTTTTGCAGATCCTGAATTGCCGTGGCGACTTCAACCTTCCCCTGAGTTCCCGTCAGTACGGCGTCCATCGGCTGCCCGCAAATCTGGGTGGCGATATCGAGCCCATCACTCTGGCTCACAACGCCCTCTCCCGGCAACAGCGACGCCGCATTTGGAAACAGCACCGACCCCGTGGGACAGAGCGTCAGGCTGCGGTTGTATTGGCCGTTGGACAAGCGGTTGATGCGATCCTGATATGCATTCTGCAAGAGGAAATTGTCGTAGAACAATCCGCCGCTTGCGCGCACTACCGTCCGTCCGTTGTGTCCCGGGTCCCACGCCACACCCAGTTGCGGCGCAAAATTAAAGTTCGGCGCATTACCGCTCTGGCCGATCGTCGGCTGTGGAGTTACTACACCAGCGTTGTTCGGAAGCAAGTCGAATTGATTGAGAATCAAACCGCTGACGCACGGCGGAGCCTGCACAATGTTGGTATTGATCGCCGAACATGGCACCGCCGGCAAGTCGGTGTTGGTGCGGCCGGTGTCGCGCACATAATTCATGCCAAAGCTGACGTTCAGGTTCGGAAGCACGTTGAACGTGTCGCCCACGTAGCCTTCGAGGCGCGTATCGAAGTGTCCGCCGGTCGCGCGGTTGAACGCCGAGTTCTCGCTGAAATTTCCCAAGCCATTGAAAATCGTGACCGTACCCACCGGATAATTCAGCGGATTGTCCGCCGCTCCCCGCGGATCGCCCGGGTAAAGAGGCAAAAGAGTCGGGTTGCCATTGATGGCGTCGATCACGTCCAATCCATCCGAACTGGTGACTGATGGCCCATAATTGCCAATTCCCGGCGCATAGAAATCACCCTGCGCGATGCGGTGAATCGCGCCGCCGAAGCGTATGGTGTGATTCACTTTATAAACGGTGCTGCTGTCGTAGCGTCCGAAGAGGTCGCGCTGAATGGTTTGCCGCGGACCGGCGATGCTCGGCCCCAGCGCATACGATCCAATCTGCATGTGGAACGGCGCCGCCGCCGAATCGGCGAGATCCGGATTGATCGCGTTTACCATCTTCTGATAACCGAAGCGCGCGCTGTTTACAAACCGTCCATGGTTCCAATCGAACCCGACGACCGCTGCCGGAACATTGACCTGATTACGAAAATTCGACAAGCTATCGGACGGACCGATGCCGTTTGCGTTGTCGTAGCTGAGCCGCACGAATCCCTTCATGTTTTCGCTGAAGTTGTAATCCAGCCGCGCCGTCAGCATGTTCTCGCGAAAATAGGCGCTGCGCAGGGCCGTCTCATTGAATGCGCCTAAATTGGGCAGGGTCGGCAGAATCAAATCCGCGGACATCATCGGCAAAACGCCATCCTGCTTGGTGCGTTCCCCGCCGACGAACAGAAACGCCTTGTCCTTGATCAGCGCACCGCCCACGCCGAGCCCATACTGCTGCCGGCTGTACTTGGGGCTTCCAGACGGAAAACCAGCGAGGCCGATCACCCGGTCGCGCAGATTTCCAAACAGATCGCCGTGCCATTCGTCCTCGCCGGAACGCGTTGTAACCCGCACTGCTCCCGTCGCGTTCAGGGACTGAAACACTTCCGGCAGGACCCGCGAGACGATTACTTCGCGCACGGCATCCGCAGGCAGGTTCAAGGTGGACGCGCCCTTGGTCTCGTCCATCACTTCAACTTCATCCATGTCGAAGTGAGTTGTTCGTCCTGATTGGCTCTCGATCGAAAGTGATTGGAACCCGCTCTTACCCGGATCGTAGATCCTTCCATCCACCGTCTGCACACCCGGCTCAAGCTGTCCTGCATTCAGGTAGTTTCGTCCGTTGATCGGCAGCCGGTCGGGAACGTCGCCACCAAACCTGCTTTCCAGCCGCACTGGCCCGGGATTGATCCAGTCCAGTTTGAAATCCGCCGTGGCCGCCGCTACAAGCACTACCGTCACGGTGCTCTCGACCGGCACCATGTCGCGTCCTTCCACCCGCACCACGTAAACGCCCGGCGGCACCCCTTCGGTAACGTACTTCCCGTCCTTGCCGGTACGCGTCACCCCCCGAGTATCCGTTGCCTGCGAGCTGTATAAAATCCGCGCCCCTGGTACCGGAGCGCCAACGTCATCCAGCACCGTGCCCTGAATGGTGCCGACAGTCGGATTTTCCGGGGTCTCTTCCTGCGCCCACACGGCAGCGGTGAGCGCAAAAATAATAATAATGACGAGCAATGGGCCAATAAGCAGGGAACGACGGACTTGCAAGCCAGCGCAATCGTGCAAAATGCCACTCTCCTGGGGGCAGAACCTCAAGTAGAACCTGGAAGCGATTCCGCGTCTCAGGATCCTAGTGTCTGGTGAAATCGAATAGAACAGTTTACTAGATGCGCCCACTCAACCGGGGCGATGTATGTGTTTTCTTAGCGGGATAATCCCGTGTCCGGTGAGCTACGAGCTTCGAGCCGCGAGCTTCGAGCAAATCGGGCGCTCGCAGCCCGCAGCTCGTAGCCCAGAGCGTGGCTCAGAACGTCCCCTTGTGCGTGTAGTATCCCGCACGATAGTGCGACTGATAGGGACCTCCCGCCGGCGGATTCGTCAAATCCACCCGCAGTTGACGGAAATCCGAATTCGAATAGTGTTGCGACGGATAATATGCCAGCAGATACTGCGTTCGCAGTTCGTCGCCGATCTGGCGGAAGGCGTCGTCCAGTTGCGCCAGGGACTTGGCGTAATAATACTTTCCGCCTGTATCCGATGAAATCTGGACCAGTGCGTGTTCGCCGCCCGTGTCTCGTCCCGCGTCCGCTTCGATGGGCACGATGATGATGCTATAAATAATCGCTTCCGCCTCCTGCGCCGCGCGCAGCGCCTCTTTGTAATCTACCTGGCTCATGGTGTCTCCGCCGTCGGTAATCACCACCATCACTTTTCTTCCCTGCCGCCGGCTCAACGCCTGCGATCCGAGATAAACCGCGTCGTAAAGAGCGGTTGCCGAGCCATTCCGTTCGCGCTCGATTCCTTCGTCGATCTTTTTCAAGTCGGAGGTGAACGGCACCATTTGACTCACTGTCTCGCTGAATTTGTATACCGCCAGCCCGTCCTGCAGACGCACAATCGCGTGCGCAAACTTGCGCGCGGAGATCAATTCCAACGGCAGATCTTTTCTGGTGCTCAAGCTGGTGTCCACCGAAAGCACAATCGACAGTGGCAGCGCCGATTCGCGGCTGAAGATCGCGATTTTCTGCTCTTTGCCGTCTTCCTTCAGCAGAAAATTTTCTTTCTGCAGATTCGCCACCGGAGTTCCGCGCACGTCGGTCACGGTGACGAATACGTTGACCAGCTTCACGTCAACCTTGATGGTGGTTTCCGGCTCCTCCGCCACCAACGCGACGGTGGTGCACAGCGTGAAAACGCAAACGATCAGGCAGGCCACGGGCTTCGAGCTACGAGTTACGAGCCACGAGCAAACCCCGACGCCGTTCACTCGCAGCCCGTAGCTCGAAACGCGAAGCATATTTTGGATTCGCTTCATTTGAGAGTTAGTCATTTGGATGCAAGCTGCTCCCCGGCTGTGCCTCCCGGCCGTCGAATTTCTTCGGGAAACGGCTCCCCATCCGCCCATACCGCTCCATCTTCAAAGTATTCTTTCTTCCAGATCGGCACGGTTTTCTTCAGTGTGTCAATGATCCAGCGGCAGGCCTCGAACGCCGCGCCCCGATGCGCCGCAGCCACCACGATCAACACACTGGTCTCCCCAATCTCCAACCGCCCCAACCGATGGACGATCGACACTCCCCGCACCGCAAAACGCTCTCGCGCGGATAGTGCCAGAGATTCCATTTGCTTCAACGCCATCGCTTCATAAGCTTCATAATCCAGATAGAGTGTGCGCCGGCCACGCGTGTTATCACGCACCACGCCATCGAAGATCACGGCCGCGCCATCATGCGGACGCTTCAACCGCTCTACCACGGCCTTGGGGTCAATCCGCTCGCGGACGATCCGAATTTCTCCCGGAACTTCGCCGCCTCCATCCAACCCGCCGCTCACCGGCGGCAACAATCCGACTTCATCGCCTTCATGCAGAGCGCGATCCACTCCCGAATATTCCCGATTCACGGAAATCGCCAGTGACGGTACCATCGCCTCAAACCGCGGCGCCTCGCGCTCATAATAGAGGAGTAGTTCGCGCACCCGCGCCCCGTCCGGCAAAATAACGGTCTCGCCCGCGCGACCGACCACGTCCTTGAGCACTCCAAAAAAAAGCACGCCGATCTTCATCAAGTTTTCCCGTAGAGACGCGGCTTGCCGCGTCGCCTGCGCCCACCAGTGTAGCGCGCCTGCATCTCTGGCGAACGCAGCGGGGTATCCGGCAGCCCCCAGGACAATTATGCCCCTGACACAGCCTTCGCTATTATCGAAGACCCGCCAACCGTTAAGTTTTGAATGTGTGCTTTTTTGTACAGACTGCCCAAGCCTCGACCTGTCAGACTTCTCATCGACCCGGGTTTAAGCAGGCCGGTGCAGCCAACAAGAAGGGCTTATCGTGGTAGCTGGTGATGCGTTCCGTTCAAGCTGCCGCCAACTTTAGTGGTCGGCAATAGTCGGCCCTTTGGAGGACTTCAAGATGAGTCTAGAAACGATTGTGATTATTCTCCTGGTTGTGTTTTTGTTTGGTGGAGGCGGTTGGTACTGGGGACGCGGGCGCGGGTAACGCGACCTGTTCTCGAGCGGGACCTGGCATAGAGGAGCAACTTCGCGACTCCGTCAACGACTGACTCAGAATCGAGTCCGATTCTCGGTCGAAGGATGGTAATTGTGCGGGACTCGTGAAGTCCTGCTCCTTCAATACTGACGCAAGATTCAACGATTAAAGGAGAAAACAGATGAAGCCGAGTACGAAGGATGAGATTAAAGGCACTTTTCATGAAGTGAAAGGCAAAGTTAAAGAGACAGCGGGCCAAGTCACTAACAATCCGAGCCTAAGGGCTGAAGGCACAGCCGAACACATTACCGGCAAGGTTGAAAAAAAGGTCGGGCAGATCGAAAAAGTGCTCGAGAAGTAAATTAGGTGGGCTCTGTCGGAGCACCGCGTTCGGGACAAGCGATGCACTGCCGGTGCCCCTCTCATGTGCTGGAGAGAATCGGCGAACGCCGGTTCGGCGCTTGGAGTTAGGTATTGAAGCGGGCCACACATATCAGCCCCCCGAACCCCTGCTTCGTCGCCTAAATCAGCTTTAACACGAACGCAAGGACTTACCAACAACAGAAAGACCAGCAAAAAGGAGAAACAAAAATGTCAGATCAAGAAAATCGCAATCCGCAACATAACGATCCGCAGAAGCCCATTCAGGAGCAGCAAGCTGCAAACCAACCGAACCAGCCAGTGCAACCGAAACCGCCGGTTCCGATCGCACAGCCCAAAGGTCCGCAGCCGGAACAGGAGAAACACGATCAAGAGCGGAAAAAGCAGGCTTAAGCCGCATTGGATTTAGAGCAGTGAAATAGCGGGGTTCAGGACGGCTTCGATTGACATAGAGCAGTCCTGATAACCGTCGAAGTAATTTTGGCTTCCAGGCCGCTGGCGCGATGGCGCTGGCGGCTTTTTTGCGCGATTGCCGGGTCATAAAAGGGGAGGTTAAGAGAAAACCTTTTCCCCATCCGCGTATTAGGCAGATGATTTCCTGACATCGCCGCACTTGAAGCTGCGTCTGAAGTTGGCTTGATTCGGGGTAGACTCTCTGACTACCTCGAAGTAGCTGGCAAGCTGCAGGTGTTACCGCGCGGTCGGAATATCGCCGTCAGGGGAACGTTTTCAGCGCCCATAAGGACCTGTCCTTCAGTGCAATCATCGACGCTTGGCAGCCCCTTCCGTTCAATTACCTCCGTAATCGTGCATTCGGTCACTTTCCCGCTTAGTCTTGGCGTGATTAACTCTATTTTCCCGAGAGGAGGCTGTTATCTCTAACCCCACCCAAATCGATACCAGCCGCGGTGCGTCCGCCCGCTCTTTCATCCACAGCCTCAACATTCTCATTAAGTACACGCGGCTGTATGGAATGACTCACAAACGCACCGAAGGCCAGTTCGAGAGCACATGGAACGAACTGCAACAGGCGCTGCCCAAAAGCGGCGATACTGGCTTTCTGCTCGGCGTCTCCGATAACAAACTTCTTCTCGACGGCATCCCGCTCGAAGCCGGACAGGCCGAGCGCAGCTTCGCACAGTTGCTGAACGCGGCCGGGCTCTCCAGTATCCTGTTTTCCAATCACGTCACTATCGAAGACTTTACCCGGTTGACCCAGGCCTTTGCCATAGGCGGCTCCAAAGCGCAGGACTTCGCCAAGCAGATCAAAGAGACGCTGGGCGATAACAAACAATCGTCCATCCGCATCAATGAAGTCAAGTTCGTCGCTGCCGATCCCGTCACCGGCGAATTTTCCATGGCCGCCCAGCTCGCTGTCCAGTCACTCGGCCCCGAATTTAAGGAATGGCTGAACGATCCTCAGAAGCTTCTGCAATTGATTGCCGCCGCTCAGGGAGCCAGCGCCGGGGGGTCGGGTTCGGGTGCGCCCATCGGCAGTGTTCCCAATGTTCCCGTGGGTACGAACTCGGGCGCATCGTCGGCCGGCGCCTTGCCCGGCGGAGGATCGCCCATCGGAGCAACGTCCGTCGGAGCATGGACTGGCGGTGTCGTTGCCTTACAGGAAGAGGAAGTCATCCAGACCATTCGCCTGCTCACCCATTTCGGACAGGCGATGCAGGACCCCAAAGCTGGCGAGCAAGATCTCCAAGCGGAGTACGGCAAGGCTTCCGAAGGTACCAAGGTTAATCTCGCCCAGTTGCTTGGGAGTCTCGCCGCGCAGGTTTCCCAGGACCAGGGCGAAGGCAGCAACGATAACACTCCACTTCTAATGAAGGCCGCGGAAAGCATGGCCATCAAATTCGCCCTCGACCGCTATCAGCGTGGCGAAGTCAAGGTCAATGCGGTTCACGAGATGATGGAGCACATGAGCCGGCAGATGGACACGCTGCGACAGATCCTGCGCACTCAGGAAGATAAGTTATCGAAGGCCGGCGTCCTGGTTGAGTCCCACGCCGACATTCTCGACCGCATGTTCTGGGCTGAGATTCCAGAAGCCGGCAAGAAGAGTGTTCTGCTCTCAAGCGAAGCCATCTGCGTGCCGCCGCGCAATATTCGCCAGTTCGTCGAACTGCTTTTTGAACGCGACGACAATGAGATCGCCGCCAAAATTCTCACCAACTACTGCAGTGGCCTCGACGCCAAGGATGCCGATCCCCGGCGCAAGGCCGCCATTGGCCTGAGTCAACTCGCCGACCTCTATGCCACGGCGCCGGAAGAAGTGATGCCCAATGCCCTCGCCCTGATCGCCGAGAAACTGGG
>Ga0182024_10000274_pt1 | contig 129866 bp, 105 predicted proteins | sample P32metaG_FD_120480 | JGI IMG/M metagenome (GOLD analysis project Ga0182024, IMG submission 120480) | Permafrost microbial communities from Stordalen Mire, Sweden - P3-2 metaG (Illumina Assembly) | ecosystem: Environmental > Terrestrial > Soil > Wetlands > Permafrost | place: Sweden: Stordalen... | reverse complement strand
TTTTCGATCACCACCTGCGCCTCCTTCAGCGAATAGAAAATCTCTCCATTCAGGCATTCATCCCGCAGCTTGCCGTTGAAGCTTTCACAGTATCCGTTCTCCCACGGACTCCCTGGCTCGATGGCTTGCGCAACTGCTCTGCTGGTTCCACTCGTACTAGACCCATCATTCCGGCGTCCTCGTGCTCAAGCAAGTGGCAATGGTAAGGAAAAACTCCAACCGCATTCGGATCTCGAGAGTCCATTCGCAACTTCACCCTCGGATAAACGCCGCTTTCTCCATCCCAGAACGGCACATTAATCGTGTCGCGCAAAAAAGGCCCGTTGACCGGCAATCCAAACCATTCCAGCAGCACAAAGTGGACTTGATGGATGTGAAAGGCGTGAACTTCCTGGGTGCGATTTTCAATGATCCAGTCCTCGACGTCGCCCTGACGCGCCACCACGTTCACAATTCCAGAGCTAGGATCGAATGCCTTCGGAGTATCTCCATCGACGGTCAGGAAGAAGGCTGTCGGGCTCTTGGGATCGTCCGGATTTTGCGGCGCTTCGGAAAAATAAAGTTTTCGAACGTGCACCGGGTTGATGTTTCCGACCCATGCTAACTGCCAGGGTGGCAACGGCCCGGCAGATTGGGGCAATTTCGACAGCGGCTCGGGTGCGTCTTGTTTCGCGACAATAGTTGCCAGCGGCCGGGATGGATCGTTCTCTCCAATAGCACCGGTATTTACACTGCGTGTAACCATGCTGGCCGCAGTGCCTTCCGCCGGCCCTTTCACCACGAACTCGATTCTTCCCCCTGGTGGAATTCCCAAATGGTTTTGCCACAGCAAATGGTTTTTGGCGTCGCCATTGGCATCCACTGGAACGCCGTCAAGGGCCACGACCCCTACTGCTTGCGCTTGACCTGCGGAGAGCAGTTGAAGATTCACATAAGTGATTGCTGAGGCGTTCAGCACGCGCCACAACTGCCGTTCGTTGGGCTTCATGGTGATGACGGCGGGCCGGTAATCTGGATATGGAACGGAAACAAAATTAATCGAGAGGTCTTCCGCGAGCTTGCCCGTCCCCGTGCCGGTATTCATCACGTCACCGTCTGCATCAAGCACAACTGGGGGGAACGCGGCTCCGTTCGTCGAGGGCACAGCGTTGGGATGCAGCAAATCCTCATCGCGAATGACCAGCACGCGTTCGGGCAAACCCGCTAGCCCCGGCGCAGCCCGCTCGATGCCCTCGACGATCAACGCGCCTGAGGCCCCGCCAAGAACCTGGGCTTTGGTCGAGCCATGAATGTGCGGGTGATACCAATACAAGCCCGGCTGTTCATCGCGTGGAATTTGAAAGCGATATTCGAACGGTGCGTCTCCAGGTTGGATCGTGGTGTGCAGAACGTCGTCTTGATGACAGACGGAAGGAACTGTTAACCCATGAAAATGGAGATTGGTGGAATCAGGCTGCATCGCACCACTGGCGCATCCCGGAGTCTGCATTGTGTGGGTATCTTGACCAGGCACAACGGACGCCGAAGATGTTTTCCTTACTGCCAAGTCGAAGCTCGCGACGGTGCTGTTCGGTGGGAGCGCCCGACTAGTTCCGCCTTTTGGCAATGCAGCCGCCTCATTTTTCAAAGCGAGAATGAGCCAATCCCCAGGATGGACGCGAAGAGTTGGAGCCTGATTGCCCTCACCATCGACATAACAAAAACGCGTGCGCCCAGAATCATCTCGAACACTTCGATAAGCCAACTCAACCCTTAGCACGCCGTTCTGACTTCTAAGATCTTTTGGCTGCGGAACTTCGCTTCCCTCTGCGGGACGAGGGCAGACTACCTGTGCGTGGTCCTGCGCCGGTGTGAGCGCCGCACAGCCTAAAACCATGGTCGTCCCCAGCAGGCCAACGCGCAGTGACCACATTTACACTCCCAAATGGATGACGATAAGGGTTCACGCAAGCGCGGGTTTTCTCAATCATCATGGAGTAACCCGCGGCACACACTTATCCGCGCATCATATAAATCAGAATTGTTATTCCCAGATGACAATCAGGTGAATCTATTGCGCTTAGCACCCACAAACGAGAAGCGGTCAGTAATAACCGACTTCCACCATGGGCTTTTGGACCTGACGGCCTCGAAAAAATTCCAGCGATGCGGTTTAAGGGATAGTTGCTACTGCACCGTCGTATTAAGTGGAGCTATACTTTTGGCCGAAACGCTCTGGACTGTTCAAAACGCCGGCTAGGCGGGTACATTGTGGAAGACCGGGGCACGTAAGCGAAGTGATGACGGGAGATTCTCGAGGAAGCAAACCATGCGGAAGATGATTTTGCTTGGGGCAGTGCTCGCAACGGGGACGATACTTCTGGCGGACAGCAGTGTGCAACCGCTTAACGTCAAGCCGGGTCTTTGGGAAGTGACGATGAACATGACGCTCAGCAACTCTCGAGCGCCACAGTCCAGGACCTATAGATCGTGCGTGAAAAAAGAAGATTTGAATAAGTACCCGTTTGTCGATCCGGACAAAAGATGTACATATACGGTTTTGAGTTCAACTGGTTCAACGATGGAAGCCAGTGGAACGTGCGCGCCGGGAAACGAGGGAGCGAAGATCGACTTTAAGATACGGCTGGATGCACTCGACAGCGAAAACGTTAAAGGCACTGGGCAGATGACGATCAGCGGAAATGGCGCCAGCATGGGCGGAAACTATGCGGGTACGGGCAAGTGGATTAGCGCGACGTGCCCCGCTAACGTTAGATAGAAAGACTAAAGCGGGAGCGCTTTAGCTCCTTAGTTGTATTTGTCCCTTACTGAAGTTTTTCCCACTCTACATTCGTTGATCGAGTGTGAGTGGCCTCTGCAGGTAATTGAATTCGGGGATGACTTTGGCTACGGCTTCAATGATCGAGCGTTTATCTACGGGCTGATCTGGAGCGGAGACAAAGTCTCTAATCACGTTCAGGAAGTTGTGCAGCAATTCCGCCGGGACAGGACGATAGCGGACGGCGAGAATGCGGGACATGCCAATTTCCACTATTTCTTCCTCCTGGTCCGCAAAAGTTTCGGACGACTTTTCGCCCTCGGTATCCAGATCGGTCAAGAGCAGCGGATAGCGATTGGAAACTAAATCCCGAGAGACACTTGCTCTCGCGGTTTCTTCTTGCTGGTAGATCTGCGGCTCGAGTCCTTTCTGGCGAAGAAAGGCCACCGCAATCTCATCGAGAAGCTTGGTGTCTTCGCGCGGATTGAGACTGGGAATCATAATGTGACGGTGTGGACCGCAGGTGGCGGCAAGAACGCAAATTTGTCCGGCTTCTCGTTGAGAAATGAAATACCGGCTGGTATTACGAGGAGCAGCGAGGGGCTGGCGCTTCTCAAAGCGACGGACAAAACTTTCGAGCAGACTGCCATTTGAAAATGCCACGTTGGCGAAGCGAGACGAGGTGGCACGTTTGGCAGAAGACATCAAGCCTTGTTCACAGAACATCACGTGTTCCATGAGTCGCTTGCTGGCGCCCATCAAATTTGCGGGTTCGGCAGCTTTGTCGGTGGAAACGCTGAAGTAATTGGGGGTCGAGCTGGTGTCCTCCAACCAGCGCCAACAGGCCAGAGGCTTCAATAGATTGGTGTCGAACATTTGCAGCAGAGAACAGACATCTTTGTCTGAGCGAACATGCTTCAGCGCAGCAAAATTAAATAGCCAATCGTAAGGTTGCTCCGTTTTCAGGAATCGCAACATGATTGGCGAGCCGAAATCTATGGGCACAGCGCGAAAGTCGCGAACACGAAGTCCGCCGTTGCGGCTTCGCAGATCGCGCACAAGTTCAGCCAAGGCATTTTCGTTATGATCGACGACGTGTAGACAGGCGGGATCGAAGTCCGCCAGCAGGCTTACCGTAGAGGCGCCAATACTGCCCGCACCACCCAAAACTAGAATTCGGCGGCCCTCAAGTTGCCCGCGAATTTTGTCCGATTGACAGCGTAAATCTTCGGCAAAGAGATCGTCCGAACGACCGGTGGCTAGTGCAGCTAATTCATCCATTGGCAAAAAAGGTTAGCAAATTGCGGGAAGCAAATACAGCTTGGATGAAAGGGCGCAAGCAAATTTTCATTGGTACACAGCATTCGTTGCGAAGGAGTTGCGTTTTGGAAAGAATTGACCGACGCCGCGTGAAAGGCCACTGCCTCAGGGCTGCTTTGACATTATTGCGGCGTGGCCAAGCTGCGATCGGGATTCACGGCCAGCCACGCCAACGCACCTAGCGCCGCTAAAACGGCTGCCACGTAAAAGGAGACGGTCCAGCCGTATCTCGCTGCCACCGCGGGGGTAAGTGAGGCTGTGACTGCGCCGCCGAGTTGCGCGCCCATATTCATGAACCCAGAAACTGAACCGGAAGAGGCGGCACCGATGTCGGCGGTGACGGACCAGAAGGAGCTTTGCGAAAGATAAAGCGCGCCAGCGCCACCAGCAAGTACGATGCTGGCTAGGCGAGCGCTCGCGACACGTGAGCCGAGCAGGAGGAAAAGCGCGGTGACGGCCATGGCGAGGACAGCGATGCCACAACGTCCGACGCGTTTTCCGCGCCATAGAGTTAGGCGGTCGGCGATAGCGCCGCCGAGGGGGCAGCAGACGGCCATAGCCAGGAAAGGAAGGGTGGCGTAGAAAGCGCTAGCTTTCAGATTCAGGCCGCGAACTTTAGCGAGATAAATATAGAACCAACTGAAGAAAATCCAGGCGACGTAGCCGTAGCAGAAATAGCTGAAGGTTACGGCCCACACATTTTTGCTTCGCAGGATGGTGGACCAGGGCAGGGATTTGGCGGCGTTGGCTTGAGGCGGCGGTGTGGTCGAGACGGGTGAAGATTGGATGGACGATAGAGTGCGTCCGGACTGGATATAGTTTAGTTCGACGGCAGAGACGGAGGGATGGTCTTCGGGTTTGTCGCGAGCTATCACAAGCCAAACCAAACCCGCCACGAGGCCAATGATGGCGCTCATCCAGAATGAGGATCGCCAGCCGTAGTGAATCATCACATAGCTAATCGCTGGAGGAGTTATGCCGGCGCCGACGCCGACTCCGGCGAAAATGACGCCATTGGCGATACCGCGCTCCTGCGTAGGAATCCACCAGGAGACGAATTGATTGGACGCGGGATATATAACGGCTTCACCAGCGCCCAGCAGGAATCGGATCGCTACGAAAAGGAGTAGCGCTGCCCTCATCTGGGATGGCACGAGGGCGGTGAGGGCGGTGAAAATTCCCCACCACACTACGCCGACAGTGAGCACGCGGCGTGGACCGAGCTTGTCGCTGAGCCAGCCTCCAGCAGTCTGAAAGAGCGCGTAGCCTAACAAAAATGAACTGAAGACATAGCCCAATTGGGTATTGGTCAGGCTATAGTCCGCGGCAATGGAAGAGCCGGCGATGGAAATGTTCACGCGATCGAGAAAGGCGACCGCGCTCAAGACAAATAGCCAAAACACGAGAAGCCATCGCGTATGGCTGATAGTGGACTGAATCATTCGGCTGCGCGTCTCATTTCACGATTCGCAAAGGACCGGCACTCAAGCTTTGTGGGCCTTGAACAGTTGTGCCAGTTGATCGGCGATGATGCGGTCTTCGCCCGGTTGCAACATGAAGGAGTTCATCGATAGGCCTTGTTCCGAAGCGCTCAGAACGATAGAGGGATCGGATTTTTTCAGGATTGAGCTGGCGTCTTTTGGCGTGATGGCAACCTGGCGTTGATCCCAGGTGATGCGCATGTGCGGGACGTGATTGGCGATGGAAAGGGGAGGGAAGTCGGTTGTTACGCCGGGGACAGATTTTACTTTAGCGGCAATCAGATCGAGACGACGCTGCCATTCGGTATTGAGGGCGTCGTGGTCTTCTTTCAGATAGGATTCCAGCGCTTTTACCATCCCGACGATTTCTTCCTTGCCTACTTTTTGACTGCGGCCAATGGTGTCTTCGTGTGGGCTGTTGTTGAGCAGGGCGTTGGCTATGAGATCTTTCTTGCCGATGAGCAGACCGGCGCATTGCGGGCCTCTGATGGCTTTTCCTCCACTGAAGCAAATCAGATCGTAACCCATGTTGGCGTAGTCCCAGAGATGCGAGACCGGAGGAGTATCGGCGGCGGCGTCGATGAACACGGGAATTTGATGGTCGTGGGCGAGCTTTAGCCATTCTTCGACTTTGATTTGGCCTTCGTCGTTCGCAAAATTGGAGAAGTGCATCATGGCGGTTTGTGGCCCGATGGCGCGCTTCACATCGTCTGCGGATTCCACAACGATCAGCTTCACTCCGGTGGAACGCAACTGGTGATCGAAAGGGTTGCGGTGGGATTTCTGGATGAGCACTTCTGATTTCATGCCGGTGAGGTCGGGCAATTGTTCGATGAATTTGGGATTGTTGCCGGTAAGTATGCCGGCGAGGCCAGATTGCATGGCGGCGGCCGCGCCGGAGGTAACGATCACGGCGTAGTCGGCGGGAAGTTTGAGCATTTCGGCGATGCGCTTTCCGGCAGCAACTTCCAGGTCAGGAATGCTGACGAAGTGGCGGCCTGCTAAGGCCATCACAGATTCCACTTCCGGGCGCATCAACGAACCGCCAAGGACGGTCATGGTGCCTTGACCGTTGATCACGGTGGTGATGCCCAATTCTTTATAGACGTCACCGGAGGCGCCGAAGCCCTTGATGGAAGCATTTGCATCTGTCGTTTTGGCTGGAGGCACGGAAGCAGACGCTGTAGAGGCGAAGAGCGTTCCTTTGCCGACAATGGCGGAGGCGAGCGCGGTTAGAGCGCCCAGAAAAGTTCTGCGATTCCAGTGTTCGCGAAGACTCATATTTTTCAGCCCTTCTTGGCGGAGTTCACTACCGCGGCGGTGCAATTGATTTCGACGAGGGATTGACCTGGAAGCGCAGCGACAGCAACGCAGGTGCGGGCCGGGCCACCGTTTGGAAAATAAGTTTTAAAGACTTTGTTGAGGCCGTCGTAATCATCAAGTTTGGTAAGAAAAACGGTGAGCTGCAGAATGCTGTCCATGGTGCCGCCGCCGGCTTCGACGAGAGTCTTGACGTTTTCCATGACCATTTTGGTGTGCATTTCGATGTCGGGGGTCTTGCCTGCGTCAGAATTGTCACCACGCGAGTGGGCACCTTGTCCGGCAATGTAAATAACACCGTTGTACACGATCAAAGGGGTAATGAAGCCGGTGCTTTTGGCGGGCTTGCCTTCATAGTCGAGTTTTTTGACGGTGCTATCTTCCGCAGCATCGGCTGTGGGTGAGACCAGTGCAGCGATTCCGAGACTTGGCAAGAGTGCTGCCAGGCGCGCGGCAAATCCCCTTCTGGTGCTTACATTCGAAAGCATAAATTCCTCCTCGTGTGAATTTGACTTGCAAACTTATGGCAATGCAAAACTGAAAATGTCGCTTCCGACGGCGATGGCTACATATTGTTTGCCGAGCACAGCGTAACTCATGGGCGAAGCATGAATGGATTGACCGGTATTGAAATGCCACAAAGGCTTTCCGGAGCGCGGATCGACGGCCTCGAAGGACTGAGCATTGTCGCCGAAAAATAACAGGTTGCCGGCGGTGGTCATGGTGCCTGCAGATGAGTATCCTTCGCCACTTTGCAGGTAGCGCCACGCGGGCTTATCGGATTCGAGATCATAAGCGAGCAGGATCTTTTGGCCGTGATCCATAGTGCTGCGGCGTGCGCCGGTGGCGTAATAGGTTTGACCTTCCTTGAAGTTTTCAGGCTTGAGCAAATAGATAGTGCAGTCTTCATTGGCCACGAAAAAGAAGAGCTTTGAGGCGGGATCGTAAGAAGGGGAAAACCAGTTTGTGGCACCGGTAAAACCGGGACAGGTGCGTGTGCCGCTCTCGGAGGGTTGTACACCGGTTCGAATTGGCCGGCCTTGAGCGTCGATACCGCCGGCCCAATTTAATTTTTCGACGAAGCGTACCGCGGAGAGAAATTTTCCATCGGTGCGGTCGAGCACGTATAAAAATCCATTGCGATTGGCCTGCACCAGGAGTTTGCGCGGAGTTCCGCGAAACACGGTATCGATGAGAACCGGCGTTTCGGTGGCGTCGTAGTCATACAGATCGTGCGGGGTGAATTGGAAATGCCATTTGAGCTTGCCGGTATCGGGATCGAGCGCTAGCACGCAATCGGTGTACAGATCGTCGCCAGGTCGAACGGCGCCGTCGAAATCTGGGGAGGGATTGCTGGTGCCCCAGTACAAGGTGTTGAGCTGCGGGTCGTAGGTGCCGGGCATCCAAGTGGTGCCGCCGCCGTGTTTATATAATTCGCCGGGCCAGCTATCGGAACCGGGTTCGCCGGGACCGGGGATGGTCCAAAAACGCCAAGCGAGCTTGCCGCTTGCGGCGTCGTATGCGGCCACGAAACCGCGAACGCCATCGTCGCCGCCGGAAGTGCCGACGATCACTTTACCTTTGACGACTAGCGGAGCGCTGGTGGCGCCGTAATTTTTATTTCCTTCAGCATAGGCGACGTCCCAGAGCAGGTTGCCAGAGCGGGAATCGAGGCAGAAAAGATGCGCGTTGTCGGTTTCGGCGTAGATGCGGGATTTCCAAACGCCAACGCCACGGCTGTGATGTTGCGCGGCATCGTCGATAAGGCCCTCGCTGACAGGGCGCGAATAGTGCCACACGGTGCGTCCGGTTTGCGCATCCAGCGCAAAGACATCGTTGGCCACGGTCACGAGCATCAAGCCGTTGACTACTACTGGTGTGACCTCCATGTCGCGGGAATTTGGGGCATGAAAGACCCAGGCCGCGCGTAACTGCGAGACATTGGTCTGGTTGATTTGTTCGAGGCTGCTGAATCGCCGGCCGGTGTAGTCGCCGTTGTAGGAAAGCCAGTTGGCCGCTACGGGTTGGGTGCTTAGGTCTTCCGTTTTCACGTCGAGGACAATCTCCGAGTGATTCGTTTTCTGAGCCGCGACAGGCGTCAGCCAAAGAATCAGGAAAGCCAGAGCTATAAAGGCTTGGCGAGACGGGATATTCCGCCGTCTTGCGACAAATGAGATTGCAAATTTTTTTCGGGCATCGCGACTTCCGCGCCGTTCGTGAATCATGAGAACGGGAACACGCGCAGGTGAGTCCGTTTTCGCGTGCTCATGAATAGGGTTGTACATTCAGCAAATCATTCCTAATTCAACCGACACTAAATTACAACCGTCCAAATTTCTTTACCGCTTCCTGAATGGATTTCAGCTTTTCAATGTCGGCGTACATGGAGTGCTCCTTGAAATCCATGTCCTGGGCCATTGACAGGACCTGCGGAGCCAGCGCATGGGGGACTACCGTGACGCCATCGGTATCGGCGACGATGATGTCGCCCGAATTGACGGAGACTCCGTCACAGACGATGGGGACATTTGCGCCGGCAAAACGATAATGGCTTACGGAAGTGGAGGGGACGATGCCCAGAGCATAGACTGGAAAACCAATTTTTGTTAGGTAGGCTACGTCGCGGACACCACCGTCAATGACCGCGCCAGAAAAACCACGGGCGGACATAGCGGTGCCCATCAAACCGCCCATGCCGGCGATATCGATGCCGTCTTCCACAGCCATGACGTAGACGGAGTTAGCGCCCCCCTGGTCGATGGCGGCGAGCATTCCGTCCAAGGCGTGGGGGTCGTTGTTGGGGTCTTTTTTCAACTGTACGGTGAGCGCGAATCCAGCGAATTTGCTGCCGAAAATTGGTCGCATGCGGTGGGACATGTACATTTTGTGGCCGGAGATTTTTTCGATGGCGTCGGAGACGGAGGCGACTTCCACGCGCCGGAAGGCATCCAGGACGGCTAAGTCGTCATTGGCGGCACTGGCAGCGTGAGCGTTCAGGGGCGGGCGTGAGGTTCTTCCAGATAATGCGGTGACGATAGCCAAGGGCAAGAGACAAACCAGAAGAAGTCGGTTGAGTGATGCGAAAGTGGAGCGTTGTTTCACGAAACCTCCCGAACTAATCCTTGCCCGCGTACGTCCAACTCCATTACGAACGGTGGCAACACCGAATATTTCTATATCTAAATCGATTCAAATCCAGAAAGCGATTGACACGAATAAACTTCATGCAGTAATACCACACACACTGGTCAGAGTGAATTTTTATTGTTGGAATTTTATTGACGCTTATCGAACGGCAGTCTGGTCATACAATGGCGGTGAGGTTTTGAACAGCGCGTGATGAAAATTATTCCTTTTAGGTGGGGCCCGTTGCGATGGACGGGAGCGGTGGTTCGATTGCTAGGCATGGGCGCGTGTTTGATTGTTGGTCTTTGGTGGTGGAATTGCGGCCAGTTAGTGGTGCACGCGCAGAAAACCAAGCAGGCGGCGAGCACGGTGCTGAGCCATAAGCAGGGTTCGGAGGCGGGGCGCGAACTGTTTGAGTCTACTTGCGCGGGATGTCACGGGTTGGACGGCCGGGGCGGTGAAAAAGGACCAAATATCGCGACACGGCCGGAGATCTCAAGGCGATCGGACGACGAGATTCTGGCCGTTCTCCAACATGGCGTTCCAGGCACGGGGATGCCGGCATTCGGAAGATTGGGAGACGCGAATCTGCAAGCCCTGGTGGAACATTTGCGAACCTTGCAGGGACTTACTGGAAAAACTGAGGTTGCGGGAAATGCGGAGGAAGGGAGAAAGCTGTTTTTTAAGGAAGGCAGTTGCGGTTCATGCCACATGATGAATGGCGCGGGAGGATTTCTGGGTCCGGATTTGAGTAACTACGGCGCCATTACCGACGTGGCGGAGATGCGTGAGGAGATTACGAATCACGACCAGTCGCCGCGAACCAGAACGATCGTTGTTTCGACGCGAGACGGGAGCAAACTGTCGGGTTTTGTACGCAACGAAGATAACTTTTCTCTTCAATTGCAGACGTTGGATGGGAATTTCCATTTTTTGGATAAATCCACGGTGGTTAGCGTTGATCACTCGCCAGCAGCAGGAGATGCTGACAAGAAGTTAAGCAAGAGCGATCTGGACGCGCTTATAAGTTATCTCGTTCGCGTAGCTCAAAACCCGCAAGATGGAGTCAAGCGGGAGGTGCAGCGGAAACATCATGAAGAGGACGAGTAGGTTTGATGGTGTGGCCGCGATGCTGCTTGACCGAAACGTAGGGAGACGATCGTGAAAGTTTTGAAAATCTTGATCGCCGGAGGCGTCATAGGCGCGATGGTTTTGGCAGGACTCATCAACCTGGGAGCGCAAACAAAGCCGCGGGCGTTTGAGTTAACGGCGGCCTCGCCGAAATTTTGGAATTTGTTTGAGCATGACGCACAGCTCACTACAGTTGGTCGCGGCTTTGGATTTACGGAAGGTCCGGTATGGGACCCAGCTGGGTTTCTATACGTCAGCGATGAGGAGACCAACAAGATTTTCCGTCTTTATATAGCGGACGGACGCAAGGAAGAGTTGGTGTCGCTGGGTGATCCGGATGGCAACACTTACGACCGGCAGCATGACCTGATCGATTGCGCGAGCGTTTTACGAGCGATTATTCAGCTGGATGACGCGGGTCATTACAAGATTCTTGCGGATCACTATGAGGGGAAAAAATTTAACAGTCCTAACGATGTGATTATAGGGCCGGACGGGGCGGTTTATTTCACCGACCCCACTTTGGATTTGCCTAAGGGCGAGAAGCAGGAGATTCCATTTCAGGGGGTTTACCGGCTTGGATCTGATGGAAAGGTACAACTGTTGACGAAAGAATTGTCACAACCCAACGGCTTGGCGTTTTCTCCTGACGGAAAGAAATTTTATGTGGATGACAGCGAACAGAGAAATATCCGTGTCTATGATTTTGGCGCGGATGGAAGCTTGAAAAATGGACGAATTTTTGGAGAAGAACCGGGCGGGAAAGGCGACGGAGTGCCTGATGGAATGAAAGTGGACCAACAGGGGAATATTTACGTGACGGGACCTGGAGGAATCTGGGTTTGGGATGCGGAAGGGCACCACCTGGGCACGATCAATTTGCCGGAACAGCCTGCGAATTTAGCGTGGGGCAATGCTGATTATAGTTCGCTATACATTACGGCGACGACTTCGGTTTACCGCTTGAAGACCAAAGCTCGTGGTTACTTACCGTATATATCTGAGTCCAGATAAGACTATTTATCGGACTATGCCTCTCTGTCGATCTTCTCTTTTAACCAAAGCGTATATGACCAGGATGGCGACCAACCAATACAACACAAAGGCGACAAAACCTACCGCGTGCCATAGCAGTACGCTGGGTAATACAACCAGCATTGCGACTAACGAATGCCCTAGGTCGCTAATTTAATTTGCCTCTGGTAGGACAGTAGGCTCGCATTGCGAATAAACCAATAGAGCGTAGGTACTGCTTGCGGAGTCACATCGGTACTGCTGCGGAATTAACGACTACTTTCCGCGCTGATTTTGCCTCTGATGACATTTATTGAAGCGGGGGGCAGCGTGAACGTTGTTTGCGAATTGGCGTTAAGAATTTTTGCGGCGGGCGGATTATCGGGATCGGGATGACTGTTGGGCCCGTCGTTGATCCAGACGTATTGTTGGCTGCCGAAAGTGACGAAGGTGGTGGGGCCGTCGAAGAGTGCACTTCTTTTTTGACCCGGCGCGTCGAAGAGCACGCGCACAGTGTGCGGATTAGTCTCGTCGCGATTGACGAGCATAATCGACCAATTTCCGTCGGGACGATGCAGTGCGTAGGTGGTCACCAGGGTGTTGCCGCCGGCATCTTTGATATCGGCATTGGATGGGAACATGTGGTGCATGCCTGCGCGATGCTGCACCCATTCGAGATTGATCATATGCGCGGCGAAATATGGCGAGGTGTAGCCTTTGATGTCGTAATTTTCATCGGAGACGAAGTTCGACCAGGAAGACCAGCCCAGGCAGGTGTCATGAATGTCCTGCGGTTGAATCGGGGAATGATAAAAGGCCGCGCCGCCGCCTTCGAAAAAGGCACCCACGTTATCGGCCAGCCATAAGGCGGCAAACATGGTGGTCATCGGGCCGGTGAGAGCAGCGGCAAGATGATTTTCGGTGACCATCAGCGGCACATTTTTGGGTACGCCGTCTTCGCGCCAAACCTGCAAGATGTGTTTTATGAGTTGCGGCTCAGTGTACAAATCCTTCCAGATGATGGTGCAGGGGTGAAAAGGATAGTGTTCGAAGGAAACGAATGCGAGATCGGCGAGCCGGCTGTGCTCCTTCAGGTAGGCGACAAAACGGCCCATCCAGGAGACGCGACCCTGAGCGTCGGGCCACACGCGAATATCTTCGTTTACTCCTTCGAATACCGGGCCGCCCAGTTTTAGTTTGGGATCGACTTTGTGAATGGCGGTGGCCCACTGCAAATAGAGGGCGCCGTAGTCTTCCGGCATGGCGTGTTTGCCGTCGGGTTCTTCGCCCATTTCCACATAGCTAATGGGATAGCCGCGTTTTTCGATGTAGGCGATCTGTGCGGCAGCGTCCTCGGGGGTGCCATATAACATGGTGACGGGAATCATGGCGGGCAGATTATTGGTGAGGCCGCTCGAGAAAAAAATGTCGAAGCCGCTGTGCTGATATTTTCCGCCCGAATATACGTCTTCCGAGGAGTGCCACGGATCGATGGAAGAGACGCAATAGGTTATGGGGCTGTCCGTGGGATTGCGAGGCGCTTCGATAAATTTTCCGGCTGCATCGACTGTACCCGCCTGGATCGCCTGGATAGCGTAGCCAACGCAGTTGCGAGCGTCTGAAGAGTCGTGCTCATCGCAGGTGTTAGAAGACTCCGTCATCAAAATGCGCACATATTGTGCGGAGATGGGGTTGTCGCCCAGCTTAACGATGGCGCTGCCACCATGGGCGTTCTTGAGGATTGCGGATGGAAAAGTTCTCCATTGACCCTGGGGGCCATCGTCGAAGTCCAGGGCCTTCGTGCCGTCCCAATATTCCACCTGGTATTTCGTAGCGAAGGGACTAGCCCATGAAATCTTTACAGCGTTGATGCTGGTGGGAGACTTGAGGTCCACAACGGCCCATTGAGGATGCAGTGCGTCGCTTTCGCCGGTGAATTTGTTGGTGAGATATGGATTGCTTTTCCAGTAGCTCAGATTAGGGCCTTGCACGGGGCGGTCGCCGTCGGTGGCGAAACCGCGGTGCGGCAGCGCGTAGGCGAGAATATAGCGCGTGGGAGATTTCAGTTCGGTGCTGCCGGTGAAATAACCGCTGAGATGTGCGGGATCGCTCCAGGCGCCGTTCTCGGTCCAGTGCCAGGCAGCCATGCGTAATTCGGTATTGTTGCGGTAGGTGATGGGACCCCATCCGGCGGAAAGGGATTCCTGAATGATATGGGGAGAATAAACTTTGTCGATATCGAGATGGGATAAAACATCGATGGAGCTTCCGAGGGCGGCGTCGGGATCGAAGGAGTTGAGCTTGTGTGCGGGGGCTATATCTACGTGGACGGTAGCTGTTGGCGCGTCTGGTGACGCCGTACTGGACTGAGCAAATGTGTGCGGCGGGTGCAGGAAAATATAACAAAGCGCTGATGCGCCAAAAAGGGTGTTCAGGCCTATTTTCACGGGCTCTCCAAAGCTTTCCGACGATTCGCGACTTTAATCATCTGGCAAAATTTGTGCGCGCAATATCTCGCGACTTAATTTCTGATAAATCGTTCAACCAGCCTGCAATCAATCTCCGAGTTTGCCTGCTAAGACGGTAACGGAAGCCTTCGGGAGAATATACCTGGTGTTGGCGTTGCCTGAGATGGTTGAGCGGGCCGCTGGCCCATCAGGATCGGCGGTGCCTCCATCGATGTTGGAGTGCCACTGATACTGTTCGCTGCCGAAGGTGACCATACTGACGGACCCGTGGAAATGGCTCTGTTTCGCTCCCGCTCCATCAAAGGCGATCTGCACGGAATGGGCGTTTTCCTGATCTTTGTTGATGATCATCAGGGACCATTGTTTGTCGGGTCGAAGAACGGCGTAGGCAGTCACCAGATTATTTCCCACGAGGTCATGAATATCACTGGCAGCAGGGAAGACTTGATGCTCACCGCTCCCCGGCTGGACCCATTCAAGGTTGATCAGTTGAGCAGCGAAGAATTGGGAATCGGGCTGTTTGATTTGAAAGTCGAGAGTGATGGTGAACATGCTGAAGGTGCCTGGAGATGTTCCACCGCAGGCATGGGACATTTCCTCGGGAGCGTAGTGGAAATAGTAGACCGCTTTGCCGCCGGCTTCGAGAAAGGCGCCGATATAATCGGCCCACCAGAGGGCGGCGAAGACGTCCACAAAGGATTCGTCGGCGCCGGAGGCGATGTTCGATTCGGTGATGAACATGGGAACGCCGGGCGGAAGACCGTCTTCACGCCACACTTGGAGGATATGGCTTACCATGTTTGCTTCGTTATACAGATCGCTCCATTTAATGAGGCAATTTTCCAAAGGATAATGTTCAAAGGAAACAAAGGAGAGATCGGCCAAACGTTGGTGTGATTTTAAGTAGTCGAAGAACCGTCCCATCCAGGAAACTTTTCCCTGCGCATCTGGCCATACTTCGATGTCTTCGTTTACGCCTTCGAAGATCGGGCCACCCAACTTTAGTTTCGGATCCACGCGATGCAGCGCCGTGGCGAATTGCAGATAAAGCTCGGCGTAATCTTCCGGCAGGGAATGTTTGCCATCGGGCTCCTCGCCCATCTCCACGTAGGAAATGGGATATCCGCGTTTTTCGATGTAGGCGATTTCGGCAGCGGCGTTTTCCGGGGTGTCGTAAAGCATGGCGATGGGAATCATGGCCGGCAGGCCGCGGGTGATGCCGCTGGTGTAGAAAAGATCGAAGCCCACCTGGTCGGCGCGATCGTTTACGACCGACGCGGTATGCCAAGGATCGACGGACGAGCAGACGGTATTGGTTTGGGCGCGGTCGGCGGTGTGATGCACGACATCGTGAAAGCCGCTGTCATTCAAAGTGCCAACATAGAGTTCACGAATTGCGTAGCCGACGCAGTTGCGCTTGTCGGCCGAACCGTGGGTATCGCAGGTGTTGGAGGACTCAGTCATCCAGATGCGAAGGAACTGAGTGGCGACCGGCAAGTGCGAGAGCGTTAAGGTAGCGTCGCCGCCCGTTCCGTTGGTGATGTCGCCGCGTGGGAAAGTTATCCAACTGCCTTGAGCAGCGTGGCGAATCGGATCACGGCCTGTAAAGTACTGCACGAGATATTTGCCCGCGTATGGATCGGCCCAATCAATGCGAATGGCGTTGATCTGTTGCATGCCGGCCAAGTCCACCACAACCCATTGCGGGTGCAAGGAGTCATCCTGCCCAGTGAAACCTTTGGTCAGATAGGGATTGCTTTTCCAATAGGTATTGGTGTCGCCGTCCGTGAGCCGCGAATAGCTGTTGCCATCGGGCTGAGAGAAGCCCGCATGTGGCAAGGGATAGCCGAAAGAATGGCGGATGGGTTCGCCAAGGGTAGAGTTGCCGACGAAGTAGCCTTTGTCGCCGTCGCTCCAGGTGCCTTCCGGATTCCAGTGCCATGCTTCAACGTGGAGTTCAGTGTTTTGACGATAGGTGACAGTTTGCCAGCCGGCAGAAAGCATTTGTTTGAGGATGGGTTCGGTAAAAATTTTGTCGGTGGATGCTCGCGAAATACGATCGAGGCCTGCGCCCAAGGCTTCGGTGGGACGAAAAGAGTTTACGGCGTGGTCCGGCGCGGCATCCACGTGGATGGTTTGCGTTCGGGCAGTTGATGTCAGGGTAGCTATTAGAGAAAAATAAGCGAGCAGCCTAGGCATGCAGCACCAAGTGATTTTCGGTTTGGCAATCGTAGCGTTCATGAGCGCCCCTTGAGAGAGTTGAACTCGGTCGTGACAACAAAATGCGCTACGGCGCTACGATGTCCCGGCGCAAGTATTCCGCATGTTCACGGCAGCCAGCGTCGCTGCGCTCGCGGGCTAGAAGTAGACCTTCAAAGCCAACTGTAATTCGCGAGGATTATTTACCGTCGACGTGATTACGCCGAAATTGCTATCTCCGACAAGCATGTCCGGGCCCTGGAACTGTGGATGGTTAAAGACGTTGAAGGCCTCGGCGCGAAACTGGAGATGTATACCCTCATTGCGTTTGGACAAGGTGAAATTTTTAAAGAGGGATACGTCCGCGTTTTCAGCCCCTGGCTGGCGCACGCTGGTGATGGTGCGTGGAGCATTGCCGAAAGTAAATGGCGCGACGGTGGCAGTGTCTTGCAAGACGCCGACATTATCGCCAGCGGAAGTGCTGTAGCTAGCGTTGGAAAAATAGCTCGTTCCTGAATCCGTGAAATTTTCGGGCGCTCCGGATGCGCGTTGTAACGTGCCGGTCAATATCGGGCGCTGGCCGAACGTGGGGATGGCGTTGGTATTCAGCAGCAATGGGATGAGCGGCCTGCCACTGTTGATGCGGACGATCCCGTTGATTTGCCATCCACCTACGACGGCATCGAGGACCGGATGCATTTGATCTCCGAATCTTCGACCGCGACCGATGGGCAATTCATATACGAAACTAGCCTGAAAGATATGCGGGATGTCGTATACGGAGACCGCTCGCTCAGCGCGGAGGTCGTAGGGATTCTGTACGGAAAGCGTGGAACCACCCGTGGTGCCGCCGCCGAGGAATACGAAACTGTCATCGCTGGCGGAAGCATCGTCGATGGACTTGGACCAGGTGTAGGTAACCAAAAATTGCAGGCCGTTGGAAAATTCACGCTCGGCGCGAATTTGTAGAGCGTGATAAATAGAGTTGGCGATCGGCGGCGAATCGCCCTGAAAGCCGGCGTATTGGGGATAGGGCAACATGAGTTGATATTCTTGGACGGTTGGCTGTGACAGAGCGCTGTTTGGGTCGCAAATGTAATGAGTGCGATCGCATGGCCCCGGGTTAGGATCGAAAAACGGATTGGCAACTGGATTGGTAAGGTTTCCGATTTGAGTGGGGCTCAGGCCCAAGACGGAAGCGGGAAGAATATTATTTTCGCGGAATCCGCCAAGATACAGATGGGTTCCTTTTTTACCGACGTAGCTGGTATCGAGGAGAATCTTACCGGGGAGCTTCTTCTGGAATCCGAAGCTCCAAGCTTGCTCGTAGGGCGTATTGAGGCTGCGACTGGGTATCGGTCCTACGGCGGCGAAACCTATGTCGTTGAAGGCGCCCAAACTATTTCCTGGAGGAGGTGCGACGCCGCAGGTGTATGGCGGATTAAATTGACACGACGTATTACTTAACGTGTTAAACGGGGTGGCATGATCGAGATTTAAAGTGGTAAGCCACGGGGGTTGCACGTCAAATCCCTGGAAGCCCCAAGGGCCGGTTCCAGAAGCGGAACTTCGCGGCGTGGAGAAATAGATGCCGTAGCCGCCACGGAGGACAAATCCGCCCCAGGTCTGATAAGCGAAGCCAAAGCGAGGCTGGATATCTTTGAAGTCCGTATCGTAATTGGAACGATTGGCTGGGCTGGCAAAGACCTCAATGCCATGGAGATCGCTCAAAGTTTGAATTGCCTGGGATGGCAATCCCAGCGACTGAGCCTGGGATATCTGGGCGGCGGTGAGTTGGAGCGGGGAGACCGCGGTGGGATCGAGAGAATTCATGCGGTTGTAGCGCTCTGTACGAGGAGTGTTCAACTCATAGCGCATGCCTAGATTGAGCGTGAGCTTGGGAGTTACGCGGTAGTTATCCTGCACGAAAGTCGCATACTGAAAGCTTTCGGTGCTGACATAATTCACGAATCCGACTTGACATGGTGTGCATCCTCCTCCTCCGTTGCCTGGAGGGCCCACACCCATGAGGAAACTAGCCAGCCCATCTCCTCCAGAATTCGGGTCGCTGGAAACCTGGGAGCTGCCGCTAAAGTCGAAGCTGAAAGCCCCGGAGGGCCAGCCGGGTTGGGTGAAGTTTATTTGATGCAGGCGCCATTCACCGCCGAACTTAAGTTCGTGCTTGTTGTGAACCCAACTGAGGGTGCCGTCGAGATGATAGACAATCTGGCCTTCCCTCAGAATGCTGAACGGATTTGTTCCGATGTTAGTGTTGTTGCCGCTCTGATTAGCGGGAGCATATCCAGTGATGGAGATGGCGGGAAGCGTGCCAAAACCATGGTTGAGATATGACGGAAATCCTAAACTGGCGAGGCCTTGCTGGGCGCCGGAGGCGTTGCCACTAACACCTTGCTGGTTGTCGAAGCCGCGCTGAAATCCAAAGGTGGCAGTGAATATCAGGGTGTTGCTGAAGGTATGAGTGTCAGTCAACGAAAAGATATGACGACGTGAAACAACTGGACCGCCGGTGCAAGGGTCGGCGATGTTATTGAAGCAATCGAAGCTATTGCTGCTGGCATTCTGCTGCGAGTATTTGGCGCTCAGCAAGTCACGTTCGCTGAAGCGCTGGTCAATCTTGATGTCGAATTGATTGTTGGAAGAAGGATTGACGCCAGAACCAAACCAATTGCTGTTTTGCAGGGTGCCCAAATCGGTAGCCGGATTGGTGGGCAAAGGGAAAAGCTGGATGAGTTTGGCAGCGACTGGGTCGATAAGATTGCCCGGACGGGCCGGGAGTTGAAAGGGCGTTCCCACCAGATTTGGATTTCCGGCGCTTTGGTACGTGGCGAGATTATTAAACGGAATGAAAGTTTGACGAAGAGCGCCGGGGCCAATGTTGGGATTGGCGGGTTCGGGAGTTGAATTAAAACTGCCGCTGTAGGGATCCCAAAGTTGCCCGGAGGGAGCGGAGCAGAGGCCAGTGGCGTCAAAAGTGCCACCGTTTGCGCTGCAGAGAACGCCGAAATCGCCAGTCCTTTCCGCAGCGGTGGGTACGCCCGCGACGGCGTTAGTGGCGTCGCGTTCTCGCAAGCCCTCGTAATCAAAAAAGAAAAAAGTCTTGTCTTTGCGTATGGGGCCGCCAATGGATCCGCCGAAATCATTGCGCTTCAAAGCAGAAATAGGTTGGCTGTTTTTATTGTTGAACCAATTGTTGGCATCCATTTCCGAGTTGCGGAAAAATTCGTAAACGCTGCCGTGAAATTTATTGGTTCCCGAGCGGGTGACCACGTTGATCAGTGCTCCGGCGGAGAATCCATATTCAGCGGTGAAGTTGGCTTGCTGGACCTTGAACTCTTCCACGGAATCGACGGAAGGAGTGTAAAGGACGTTATTTAGGCCACTGTTTTGGTCGAAATTCGAAGCGGTGGCGCCGTCAATTAAAACGTCGGCGGTAGCGTTGCGGCTGCCGTTGGAGTTGAAGTTGATGCCGCCTTGCGCGTTTTTTGTGCCGGGGGCGTTGGTCTCAGTTACGCCGGGAGCCAGATAAGCGAGATTAGTAAAGTTTCTGTCGACCAGTGGTAAATCATTCACAAATTTTCGATTCACCACCTGACCGGTGACGGCATCCTCAGTTTGCAGTTGGACGTCGCTGGCTTTTACTTCGACGGTGTCGTTAATGGAGCCGACCTTTAAAGCCAAGTCGACGGAGATGTTTTGGCTGACGTCGAGCTTAATGCCTTCCTGGGTTTCTTTTTCAAAATTGGCGGCTTCCGCGGTAATGCGGTACGTCCCTGGAGGAATGGAGCGCAGAAGGTACCTACCGGAATTGTCCGTGGTGGCAGTGAACGAGTAGCCTTTGCCCTGGTCCACCAAGGTGATCTTGACACCAGGGACGGTGGCGCCCGAGGAGTCAGTGACAACACCGGTCACAGAGCCGGTGTAAAGTTGAGCGTGGGCCGGAAACGGGGCAAGAAGAAGGGCAGCGAGGAGCAAAAGGAACAGCCAACATATGCCGGGGAATGGAGAAATGCGAGAACTGTGTTTTTGTTGTGCTACCGATTTGGCAATTGCGAAAAATTCGGGGATATGGCGCGCCCCGTCGAGTTGAGCCACAATAACCTCCTCATTTTCCTCGACAGAAAATCCACCGCGGGCCAGAATTCGTGATGGCGTACCCGCAACAACGGGACTTTAAAACGATTTAATAGACGGTTTAGCGATTGCTGTCAAGAGCTAAATGAATGACGGAGGGCTTTTTGACGCAGGGAAGAATTGGCGGTTCGTTGGCTAGCATGACCATCGTACAGAGTCAGAGACCATTAAAAAACCCCTCGTGGAATCAGCGTTGATAGCAGCGAAAATCTGGACTGCCCGGCTGCGTATTGGTGAGCTAAGATGACCAACGATTGTTGGTCCCCGACATGATTGGGCAAATACTAGGTCATTACCGCATCGTTGAACGGGTAGCCGCGGGAGGATTTGGTGTGGTTTACCGGGCGCACGATGAGCAACTGGAGCGGGATGTAGCACTTAAGGTTTTGCCGCCGGGGACGTTGAATAACGAAACCTCGCGACGAAACTTCCGAAAAGAAGCGCTAGCGCTGGCCAAGCTCAATCACCCAAACGTTGAGACGGTGTATGAATTTGGATCCCAGGACGGCATCGACTTCCTGGTGATGGAATACGTGGCGGGGAGGACGCTGGCGGAAAAGCTGACCGAGGGCGCGCTAGCAGAAAAAGAGCTGGTTCCCCTGGCGATGCAGATTGTGGAGGCCGTCGGAGAAGCGCACGATCGCGGGATTGTGCATCGCGATTTAAAACCGGCAAACATTCTTATCACTCCTAAAGGTCAAGCAAAGGTATTGGATTTTGGGCTCGCCAAGTGGATACAGCCGGGCGAAGAGCTAACCGCCGATCAAGTAACGGATACGTTAGGCGCCGCCGGCACACTGCCGTACATGTCCCCTGAACAATTAAATGGTGAAGCGGTAGATGAGCGCACGGATATTTATTCGCTTGGGGCGGTGTTTTATGAAATGGCGGTGAACCAGAAAGTATTTTCGCGACCGCTAGCGTCACAGGTGATTGACGCGATCCTCAATCAGCCCCCGGCGCCGATGCGGGCCGTGAATGCCCGCATTTCTCCCGCGCTCGATGAAATGGTCATGAAATGCCTGGACAAGGAACCGGCGCACCGCTACCAATCGGCGAAAGAGTTGTTGGTGGATTTCCGCCGCATGGCGACACGATCGTCCATGGTAATGCCTGTGGCTGTGCCGTGGCGAAGGCGTGAGCGGAAAACATTATTTTTGATTCTTGGGGGAGTCGCCGTAGTTTTGACGCTGGCGGCGATGCTTGGCCGTGTTGACGTTCGGCATCTATGGGACAGGTTTGGAACTAACGGGGGAAGTCCGGAGATTCGCTCCCTGGCGGTACTGCCGCTCGAAAATCGCTCCGGCGACCCTGATCAAGATTATTTCGCGGATGGCATGACGGACGAATTGATCACCGACCTGGCGAGGATAAGCGCGCTACGAGTTATTTCCCATACCTCGATTATGCGGTTCAAGCACACCAATAAGCCTTTACCTGAAATTGCCAACACGCTGCATGTTGACGCGTTGGTAGAAGGTTCGATTCAACGATCCGGGCAGCGAGTGAAAGTGAATGCGCGACTCATTCGAGCCAGCGACTCACAGGAGCGGCAAGTTTGGGCACGAAGTTACGAGCGCGATTATAGTGACATTTTGACGTTACAAACCGAACTGGCAACGGCCATCACCGACGAGGTGCGCATCCAGTTGACGCAAAATGAGAAGGCCCGACTATCGAAGAGCAGGTCCATAAATCCTGAGGCGCATGAAGCGTACCTGGCGGGGCGCTACTACTGGAACAAGCGGACGACTGAAGGACTCGAAAAGAGCATCAGCTATCTAAACAAGGCGATCGCTAACGACCCCAGGTACGCTTTGGCGTACGCGGCGCTGGCAGATTCGTATCATTTATTGCCGGAGCTGAGCAATGTTTCGGTCGGGGAAGCATTTCCCAAAGCTAGAACAGCGGCATTGAAGGCACTGGAAATCGACGATTCGGTAGGAGAAGCGCATTCGGCGCTCGCAAATATCAAAGAAGATTACGACTGGGATTGGAAAGGCGCGGAGATTGAATACAGGCGGGCCATCGAACTCAGCCCCGGGGACGAAGTTGCGCACGCTTCTTACTCAAATCTGCTCCTGGAACTCGGGCGGTTTCCGGAGGCGCTTGCGGAAGCAAAAATCGCGCAGTCTCTGGACCCATTATCGGTATTCGCAAACGATAATCTTGCGGCGATGTTGTATTACGCGGGCGAATTTGATCAGGCCATCGAACAATGCCGCAAAACTCTGGAGTTGGATCCGAGAAGCCATCAGGCGCATCGTCATCTCGCGGAAGTGTATATCCAGAGGCACATGTACCCGGATGCGGTTGCAGAATTGAAAGCGGCCATAGATCTTTCGCCAGCGAACTTCGAAGCTTTGGCGGAATTGGGTTATGTCAACGGAGTAGCGGGGATGGAAAATGAAGCGCGCGCGGTATTGGCGGAACTTAAGTCCAGCCGGAACGTATCGGCCTATCGGCTTGCGGTGGTGTACGCCGGATTGGGCGAAAATGAGAACGCTTTGAAATCTTTAAAGGAGGCGGTGGACAGCCGAGCCCCGGGGATTGTGCATTTGAAGGTCGCGCCGTTTTTCAGCGAAATACGAACCGCCCCGCAATTCCAGCAACTTTTGTTGTATATGGGCTTGGACATTCCGGAGCGAGCGGAAGCCGTGAAAAACGATGTAGCGAATTAGAGGCGAGTTTATTTGGCCTGCCAGGCCAGGGCAAGCGTGCTGCCGGGAAGGAGGCTCAGCAAACGACAAATCCAGTCCACTACATCGCCCGGAGGGGAATCGTGGTGGGATTTTTCTCCACGCATGAATTCGTTTAGGGCTCGATCATCGCCAAAGACGGCCTCCAGTTCCCGCCAGGTAAATGCCGGTGGCTTTCTTTTGCCGAGTACGTCGACTACCGCACTCTTTGCGTCGCGAACGCTGTCTTGGAGATTTTCGGAGGTTATGAACTTGCGTTTATCAAGTTCGAAGGCTGCCGGAGGATCTGAGTCGTTCCAAAGAACCAAGCGCCCAGTTTTAGAGTCATCAGTATTGGAAAGAAAGACAGACGTGGAATGGTCATTGTCGCGGAATACCGAAAAAACGGATTTATCGTGATCATAACTGAACATACTTGAATACAAATCGACGCCCGCTAGCGTGGAGTTGATGATTACAGCTCGATCTCTGCCATCCTCAAAGGCTCTGGCTTCGAGCGTCATGTGACCTGTCTTCAGTTGTCCTTCCAACTTAAGGGAAGAGTAGCCACCTTCCAAGCGCCCCTTGCCTTTAGCGGTTGAGTCATCGTTCAACGCGAATGCCGGTGTAGCCAAGGCAGTCGCCATAGCGAAAGTTCCGGCCTTAAGGAAGTCACGGCGTTCAAAGGACATTTGATAGGCCTCCTTCGATTCATTTGGCTGCGGTAAAAAGGCTAGCTAGTGGGTCGCCCCGGTCTCCCGTAAATCCTCACGGAATAGGAATTCGAATCGCTATAAGTCAGAACGTGAATGGTGCTTACCGCGGTTTCTATATCAGGGCCACAGAGAAGTCAATCAAGTTAATCTAGATTGGGGCGGGCGACCATGATGGAAATCACTCTCCCATTTTTTTTTGGTTGATGGCGTGCCGCCTATATTAGCAGTGATTATTTCTGCTTTGGCTACTAGGGTGGCGATAGCACCTCCAATTCGGGCCAAGTGACCGGACGCACCGGTCCTACGATGAAAAGCCAAGACGAAGCGCCGGCGAGGGCAACGAGAGCGGCGAGAGCGAATGGCCACTCGAAGTGGCCGGTACGATCCAAAATGAATCCGGTGAGGGCCGGAGCAACAATTCCGGCTAAGTTGCCCGAGCCATTTTGCAAACCTGTCCAGCGTCCCGCGGCGTATGGGCCTGCGAGAGTTTGAGAGATGGCCCAAATATTGGAGGAGCTGATGCCCTGACAAGCTATGCCCAGGATTAGCAAAGGCACGTTCCATGCTGGGGGACTGACGGCGGAGAGAAAAAGCAATATGCCAGCGCCTGCCAGACCGCCGGCGACGAAAGGTTTGCGAACGCGAGTTGGCGTGCCTCCTGAGCGGATTAAGCGATCGGAGAACCAGCCGGAAAATATCGCGAGAAGAGCGCTGAGAATGTAGCCAGTGGCGCCGATTTTGGCCATGGCAGCCAATGAAAAGTGTCTGTCGCGCACCAAATAAAATGGTAACCAGGTGAGCAGGAAGTAGCTCACGTAGTTGTAGCCAAACTGGGCGATGATGGTGCCCCAGGCGGAACGCTGGAGAAGAAGAGCTGCATAACTTGGCGCAGCTATTTTGTCCAGATGAATGGCGGATTTCGCTTGGGGCATCCAGGTGAGCCAGGGAATTAGCCAGCACAAGCTCAGCAGTCCGAGAAATATGAAAAAAGCGCGCCAGCCGAATCTGGCGATCAATAAGCCGCCGGCCAACAGGCCAAATCCTGGGCCGAGCGCCAAGCCGGCCGAGATCATGGAATTGGCGATGCCGCGATGTTCCTCGCGATAGTGCAGAGCGATGATTTTTGAATAAGAAGGATAAGCGACTGACTCTCCTACGCCGAGCAATAAACGCAACACCAGCAGCAAGAAAAATCCGTGAACGAGACCAGTCACGATAGTAGCGATAGACCACAGAAAAAAGCCGCCCGCAAAAACCCAGTTCACATTTAGACGATCGACGAGCCAGCCGGAAATAAGTTGCAAAGACGCGTAGGTCCAGAAAAACGAAGAGAGTAAGAGTCCGAGCTCGGAGGAGGAGAGATGGAGTTCGTCTTTGATAAGAGGAGCCGCGATAGAAAGATTGGAGCGATCGATGTAGCTGATGAAAATAGAAAGGCCTAACAAAATGAGCACACGCCAAAGGGCGATGGTAAGTGGCTGGGATTGCGATGGAAGTGTGGACATTTCTGCTTGGGGAAGGGATTCTCTCCTGTGAGCGCGGAAGATTGCAATTTAAATGCGTCACGGTTCGTAGGCCCCGTAACGGAAATTTTTAAGACGCGATTATTAATTGCTCGCGGGCCGGCACCTGTGCTTAATTGTCCCCGCTACAGGAGTTCGATGTCACACACGAAACTGACATCAGCACAAATCGCCGGCTTCTGGGGTGCGTGGTCGGGATGGACTCTCGATGGCATGGATTCGTTTATCTATGCGTTGGTGTTGAGTCCGGCGCTAACTGAGCTTTTGCCCAAGTCGGGATATGCGAAGACGCCGGCGAATGTAGGGCTCGCTGGGTCGATTTTGTTTGCGCTGTTTCTGGTTGGTTGGGGGCTCTCGTTTATGTGGGGCCCGATTGCCGATCGGTTCGGGCGCACGCGCGTGTTGGCGGCCACGATTTTGGCTTATGCAGTGTTTACCGGCGCAGCGGCGTTGGCCGTGAATGTGTGGCAATTAGGATTGTTTCGTTTGTTGGCCGGCATTGGCATAGGAGGGGAGTGGGCATTGGCCGGAACGTACGTTGCGGAAGCTTGGCCTGAAGACCGGCGAAAGATGGGCGCGGGATTTTTGCAAACGGGTTACTACTTTGGGTTTTTTCTAGCTGCGGCGCTGAATTACACAGTAGGGGCGCGTTTTGGATGGCGCGCGATGTTTCTCTGCGGATTGTCGCCGGTGCTTATTTCTGCACTTATCATGGCGCGCGTGAAAGAACCTGAGAGGTGGAAGGAAAGGACGGTTCAGCCAGGGCTCGCCGGGCAGCCGCAGCGCCGGGGATCACTCGCGGAAATTTTTACCGCGAAGTATCGAAGGAAAACAATCGTCAACGCGGCGTTGCTGACGGTTGCGATCATTGGTCTGTGGGCTGGAGCAGTGTACGAACCGACCGCAATTATTACCCTCGCGAAAAAGGTCGGCATGTCGGTGGCGCAGGCTTCGAAGATGGCTTCCATAGGGACGGCCATTCTTTCTATTGGAACCATATTGGGTTGTTTGACGGCGCCGATTCTGGCGGAAGGGTTGGGAAGGAAGAAAACACTGGCTGTCTATTTCTTGGGCATGAGCGTGTGCATCTGGTTGAGTTTTGGCTGGGCGTTTTATCTGCAGAATGGACTGACAACGTTTATTGGCTGTTTATTTTTCCTGGGATTTTTTGGTGGAAATTTTGCTTTGTTCAGCTTGTGGCTGCCCGAGCAATATGAGACTTCGGTTCGGGCCACGGCATTTGCGTTTGCAACTTCTTTTGGAAGGTTCATCGGTGCTGGTGTGAATTTCATGATTGGCGCGATGGTGCGCAACGCGGGAACGATAGGGAAGCCGGTGGCATACACTGCGATTGCGTTTGGACTCGGGCTCTTGATTGTGCCGTTTGCGCAGGAGACTCGTGGTCAGACTTTACCGAGCTGAAGGACGGATATGATCACTGAAGTCAGCGGGCAGCAAAGCAGCGACGTGCCCCCCAAAGGGCGCGGCTACGCGGTGGCGTCCGGAATATTGGGCTGGACGCTGGACGCCTTTGATTTTTTCGTAGTCGTTTTCCTGGTCGATACGCTGGCAACACACTTTCAGGTAAGCAAGAGCTCTATCGTGCTTACTTTGGGCGCTACGCTGGCGATGCGCCCTGTGGGTGCATTGTTATTTGGAATGACGGCGGACCGCTATGGGCGGCGAAAGCCGCTGATGGCGGTGGTGGCGTATTTTTCGGTGATCGAAGTTTTAAGCGGGCTAGCGGTGAACTACCCGATGTTTTTAATTTTGCGGCTGCTGTACGGAATTGGCATGGGCGGATTTTGGGGAGTGGGTGCGTCGCTGACGCTAGAAAGCGCGCCAACGCGCTGGCGAGGTTTACTTTCTGGATTGCTACAAGGCGGATATCCGCTGGGATATTTATTGGCGGCGGTGGCGGCGCGTTTGATTTTGCCCGCCTGGGGTTGGCGAGCGATGTTCTGGGCCGGATTGATTCCTGCAGCGATCACGATTTTTGTTACGTATCTATCACCGGAATCAGCGGCATGGAAACAACATCAGGTACCCAGCATAAGTGGAATTTTTCGGGTGATGTGGGAGCATCGCAAGGGCTTCGCGTACCTGGTGCTGACACTGACGTTAATGATCTTCCTATCGCACGGGACGCAGGATCTTTATCCGGATTTTCTGAAAACCGCTCACCATATTTCGCCGAATGTGGTCGCCTATCTGGCGATGATTTACAACATTGGTGCGTTGCTCGGGACGATCTCGGTTGGTGCCATTTCCGAGGGGCTAGGAAGGCGGCTGAGCATCATTGGTTCGCTGGGAATATGCGCAATGGTTATTCCGCTTTGGGCTTTCGGACATTCGCTGGCCATTTTAGGTATTGGGGCCTTTTTAATGCAGATGGGAGTGCAAGGTGCGTGGGGAGTGATTCCTGCGCATTTGAACGAATTGTCGCCGGACGCAGTGCGCAGTTTGTTTCCCGGCTTTATCTATCAGTTGGGAGTGCTGTTTGGTTCGCCGACCAACACCATTGAATATGCATTGCGTGATCGCGTTGGGTATCAATGGGCGTTAACGATTTTTGAGGGGTGCACGATCGTGGCGCTGGTGATTGTCTTTGCGTTGGGGCCGGAACGCAAAGGCAAGGATTTTCTCCGCAACACGTTATCGTCGCAAGACGCTGAAAGCACGGCGTAATAGCCCTAGTACCCCAAGACCTAAAAGAAACTTAATGCAGAATTAACCGCTTGTGGAAGTATTATGCGAGCAGAAAACCGTTGGACTTGTCGTCGAGATCGATGTCAATTAACCGCACGGGGATAGTCCGAGCAGGGAACTAAAGTATCGGGAAAGTCGCAATCTATACGGATGGAGTTCATGGGATTTTCTTGCGCGAAATTTGTAAATCAAGCTGTGGTCTCGTTGATGCTGTTTGCATGGGCTATACCCGCCTGGTCACAGGCTAAGTCTGGCGTGAGCGCGGAGCATTCCAGTGAGGCAACGCAAGAACAGCAAACTCAAGTGCAGCAACCGCAAAATTCTCCTTCACCGAATCCCATGACGCAAACTGCGACGCCGCAACATCCTGAGGCACAAACTCCTGGCTCGGACGTCCAACCACTGCCGCCGCCAATAGACGCCACGGTGGTGGCGCGGCAAGGAGCACCAGCGCCAAGCGGCAGCACGCTGCGTTTGACATTTCAGCAGGCGCTCGACCTGGCGCGCAAAAATAGCACGCAATTTCAAGCCGTGGTGGTGAACGCGGGGATTCTGCGGGAAGACAGCGTGCAGGCGCGCGACAGTTTGTTGCCCACGGTCGCATATGACAACTCCGCGCTTTACACACAGAGCACCTACGGTGTCCCAGTCGTTGCTGGAGCGCCACCAGTTGTATTTATTGCTAACAACGCGCCGCACGAATACATCAGTCAGGGGAATGTGCATGAAGCAATCGATATGGCGGCTTTGGGAAATTGGAGGCGAGCGTCGGCTGCGGCGGCGGTGGCGCGGGCGCAGGTGGAAATTGCAGCGCGTGGGTTGGTGGTGACCGTAGCGCAAAACTATTACAAGGTTGGAGCGGCTGAACACAAACTAGAAACCGCGAAAACGGCGGCTGGAGAAGGCGATAAATTTTTCCAGCTGACGCAAAAGCTCGAGAGCGGCGGCGAGGTAGCCCACGCGGATGTGATCAAAGCGGAGCTGCAGATGCGTGACCGGAGGCGTCAACTGCAAGAAGCGCAGTTGGCACTATTGAATGCACGACTGGATTTGGCGGTTTTGATCTTTCCAAATTTCAATGACAACTTTGAACTGGCCGACGACATCCACGCGGCGGCTCCGCTTCCGAGCATTGAGGAAATACAGCAGCGCGGCACCAAGGATAATCCTGATTTGCGCGCGGCGCTGGAGGCGGTGCGGCAGTCGAGGTACGACGTGCTTGGCGCGCGGGCCGGTTATCTACCGTCACTGAGTTTCGATTATTTTTATGGCATTGATGCGCCGCGTTTCGCCGTAAACACTGCGACGCCGATGGGCAAGTATTCAAACTTGGGCGATTCCGCGCTGGTTACATTGAATATTCCGATCTGGAATTGGGGCTCGACGCAGAGCAAAGTGCGGCAGGCGGAGTTACGGCGGGATCAGGCAAAACGCGAACTGTCGCTGGCGCAACGAAAATTGATCGCGGAAATTGAGTCGTTGTACGCGGAGGCCAGCACGGCGTTAAGTGAACTGGAAGATCTGAAACGATCCGGAGAACTGGCTTCGGAAAGTCTGCGGCTAACCACACTTCGTTATCAAAACGCAGAGGCAACGGTGCTGGAGGTGGTGGACGCGCAGACGACTTTCGCCACCGCGAATTCCGCTTACCAGGACGGCGCACTGCGCTATCGCGTGGCGCTGGCAAGCTTGCAAACTTTAACGGGTGTATCCACGAATCCATGAAAATCAAATCACTAGACGGCGCGCAAAAACATTTCAAATATGCAGCGATGGGCGCGGGAATCGCTTTGGTGCTTGGTTTGGGCTGGGGTTGCGCCAAGGACGAGAAGGAAAAAGAGCCCGAGGTAAGCGTGCGGACCTCGCCAGCGGAGAAAGAAGATATCTCGCAGGTGGTGAAGGCCGATGCGGTGATTTTCCCGCTGCAACAAGCCACTGTGGCGCCCAAAATCACTTCGACCATCAAACAGTTCTATGTACAACGCGGAAGCAAAGTGAAAAAGGGCCAGAGGCTGGCGACCTTGGAAAATGCCGATCTGTCTGCGGCTGCGGAATCCAGCCGCGGAGATTATGAACAAGCCGAAGCGGCATACACAACGACGGTGACATCAAGCTTGCCACAGCAGATTCAGAAAGCTCAGCTGGATGCAGCGTCGGCGAAATCCGCGTTTGAAGCTGCGGAAAAGATTTACAACAGCCGCAAAGATTTGTTTCAACAGGGGGCATTGCCTCGTCGCGAGCTTGACGCGGCGGAAGTGGCCTTGGTAGCGGCACGAAGTCAGAATGAGCAAGCGCAAAAGCAGCTGGCGGATTTGCAACGCGTAGGAAAGGAACAGGCACTTAAGTCTGCGGAAGGTCAAAAGGTGTCAGCAGAGGGGAAGTACCACGGGGCGTCAGCGCAACTGAGCTATTCGGAGATTAAAAGCCCCATCGACGGGGTGGTGACGGACCGGCCACTTTACGTTGGGGATTTGGCGACGGCGAATCAGCCACTTCTTACGATCATGGATATGTCCAGGCTGATTGCCAAAGGGCACATTCCGCAATCGGAGGCAGCGCAACTGAAGGTCGGGAATCCCGCGCAATTGAAGGTGCCGGGTATGGATGAACCGATCGAAGGCAAAGTGACTTTGGTTAGCCCGGCATTGGATCCGGGAAGCACGACCATTGAAGTGTGGGTAGAAGCTAGGAAAGCGAATCCCAATTTGCGGCCGGGCATAACCGTGCAAGTAGCGATGACGGTGAAGACAGTTAAAGATGCTGTGGTAGTGCCCGCGAATGCGGTTTTCAAAAATCCGGAAGGATCGGGCGATTACGTTTTACTGGCGGGAACCGATGACAAGGCCCATGTGAAAACAGTGCAAGTAGGGATTCGCAACTCTGAGGATGCGCAGATTGTCAGCGGCATTAAAGAAGGTGATCCGGTGATTGGCAACGGGGGATACGCGGTACCGGATGGCACGAAAATAAAAGTTGAGAGGGCCGAGGCACCGGAAAAAGAAGGAGCCGATAAAGCGGACAATAAAGGCGAAGCCGACCCGGGGGATAAAAATAACGCGGACGGCAAGAAAGCCGACAAAAAAAATGATACCGCGGCAAAGCCCGGCAGCAAGGACAAGGAGTAGCCTGGCATGGATTCCGGGACATCCTTACCGCGAGGGGAGCGGCTGGCTGCGCGAGAGGAACATCCGTGGTTTCAGCGGCTTTCTCGGCCGATACTTTTCTTAATCGTCAGCTTGGCATTGGTGGGAGTTTATTTCGCGTTCACCATTCCTGTTTCCGTTTTTCCCAACACCGATTTTCCGCGCATTGTGGTGGGCATCGACAACGGGGTCATGCCCATCGATCAGATGCTGGTGACGATCACCCGCCCGATCGAGGAAGCGGTTAACAGCGTTCCTGGATTAACTAAAGTGCAGTCCATCACCAGCCGAGGATCGGCTGAAGTCGATCTGTTTTTTGATTGGAAGTCGGACATGGTGCTCGCGCTGCAACGGGTTGACGCGGTGGTAGCGCGTTTGCAGGCTGAGCTTCCCACGACCGCGAAGGTGGAAACCCACCGGCTGACCTTTGCGACCTTTCCAATCATTGGATACAGCCTCACTTCTGATACCGTGCCGCAAAACAAACTGTGGGAAATCGCGACTTACAATTTGAAGCCGCGCATCAACAGGTTGGACGGCGTAGCTTCCGTACTGGTGCAAGGTGGCAGAGTTCCGGAGTTTCAAGTAATGCCGGACCCCGCGAGGTTGTTAGCAGCGGGAGTTACGGTGCCGGAAATATTGGATACTCTGCGGCGCACCAACCTGATCGATTCGCCTGGTCTGCTGGAATACAACCACCAGCTGGTTCTCGGCCTGGTCAGCGGACAAGTACAAAACAGCGACGAAATCGGGCAGATTGTGATCAAGGCATCTGCGGCTGGTGTGCCGATTCGCATCGGGGACCTCGCAACGATCTCTCCGTCAGTTGCACCGGTTTACACCATCGTGACGGCGAATGGGAAACCCGCGGTATTGCTCAGCGTGAATCGGCAGCCAGACAGCAATACTTTGGATGTAGCGAACGAAGTTCACAAACAAATTACAGAGTTGCAGCCCACGCTGCCCCAAGGCGTGCATCTAGAACCGTTTTACGACCAGTCCACGATCGTGCACGATTCGATCGCCAGTGTTCGAGACGCCGTGCTGCTGGGGTTACTGCTGTCGTCCGCCATTCTGGTCTTGTTCTTGCGTGATTGGGGAACCTCGCTGGTGGCCGGACTAGTGATCCCGGCTACGCTGCTGATTACTTTCATCGTGTTGAAGATGACCGGGCAGAGTTTCAACCTCATGACTCTTGGGGGTCTGGCTGCAGCTGTGGGCCTGGTTATCGATGACGCGATTGTGGTGTTGGAGAATATTGTTCTGCATCGCGATGCCGGACAGGGGCGATTCGAAGCAATTAATAGCGCGCTGCGAGAACTGACCGTTCCACTCATCGGCTCGACCATCACTCCTATAGTTGTTTTCTTGCCCCTGATTTCCATTACCGGCGTCACAGGGAGCTTTTTTCGGGCGCTAGCGGTCACGATGACGGTGTCACTGTTCACTTCGCTTCTGCTAGCTCTGACTTGGACGCCTACGCTTAGCCAATATTTGGTAAGGCGTAAAGATACGGTTCCCGGCCCGGGTGACGCTAAAAGTGGAGATGACGCGGCGGCGTTGCTGGCTGCGGAAGAGGCGCATCTCTCCGGTTTCTTTGGGCGCATTGTGAGGACTTATGGGCGGCTGATGGAAGCGGTGTTGGCGCGGCCGCTCATTTTAGTAGTTAGTTCGGTTGTGATTGTGGTTCTTTCCGTGGTTTGTTACGAGTTTCTTGGAAGTGATTTGCTTCCAGAGATGGATGAAGGCGGATTCATTCTGGATTACTTCACGCCGCCTGGCAGTTCGCTGGCGGAATCAAATGCGATTTTGTTGCGTATTGAAGCCATTCTGAAATCGGTGCCAGAGGTAGAGAACACTTCGCGAAGGACCGGGCTACAGTTGGGGCTTGCGGCGGTCACGGAAGCGAATCGCGGGGATTTTACTGTAAAACTGAAGCGCGATCGGAAACGAGATATTGACGAGATTATTTCCGATGTTCGCGGGCAAGTGGAAGAGACTGAACCGGCAGCCAAGGTGGAGTTCGTCCAGGTGTTGCAGGATATGATCGGCGACCTGACCAGCCAACCGGAGCCGGTGGTGATTAAATTATTTTCAGAGGATGCCAAGCTACTGGAACAAACCGCGCCGAAGGTGGCTGACACGATTGGCAAGATTCACGGCGTGGTGGATGTGCTTAACGGTATTGAGAACACCATCAGCGGACCGGCGGTGACCTATCAAGTGGACCCGAGCGTCGCAGCGCGAGCGGGATTCACACCGGAAGATATAGCGGTAAATGCGTCGGCGATATTGGAAGGCGAGCCCGCAGCGTTGCCAGTTATCTTGAATGATCGGCCGTATAACATCCGCGTACGCTTCCCGGAGGCGAACCGATCCTCGCTGGAGGCCATGAGTAACACGCTGGTGGGAAGCTCCACGGGGAAAACCGCGACACTGGGATCCTTAGCGAAGGTCAAAGAGGAAGCGGGGCAGACGGAAATTCGGCGCGAGAACCTTCAGCGACTGGTCGAAGTAACTGGGCGGTTTGAAGGGATCGATTTAGGATCAGGAATCACGGCGGTAAAAAAAGCGGTATCGGATATGCATCTACCCAGCTCCATACGCGTGGAGTACGGGGGCATTTATGAAGAACAGCAAAAATCGTTTCACGATTTGCTGATGGTTTTATTTTTGGCGCTTTTGCTTTTGTTTGTGGTGCTGCTATTCGAGTTTCGAACGTTTTCCGCGCCTATTGCGATTCTTTCTTCGGCATTGCTGTCCACGTTTGGTGGATTTCTTGCGCTGCTGATTACCCGCACCACATTCAATGTGGCTTCTTTCATGGGCATGATCATGGTGATTGGCATTGTGGCGAAGAACGGGATTTTGCTCCTGGATGCCGAGCATAATTTTCAGGAACTGGGCTTTTCCGCGAAGGACGCTATGATTCAGTCGGGCCGGCGGCGGCTGCGGCCCATTGTGATGACCGCGCTAGCGACGATTGCAGGCATGCTGCCGCTGGCTTTTGCGATCGGGGCCGGCTCCCAGATGCTGCAACCTTTGGCCATCGCGGTAGTAGGCGGTTTGCTAAGTTCGATGGTGCTATCGCTGGTGTTTACACCAGCCATTAACTACTACCTGCAGCCGAAAACTGTCGCCGAGCCCGCCACGACCTCGATTCCGCAGCGCAATGCGCCGGGACTGTCGCTGCGTTAAGAGTCGCACAGGTGACGTTTCGGAGGGAAATCCTCTTTTTTAAGGTCGTTGCCCATCCTTATATAATGGCCAATAGCGCGAGGCATCGTTCGAGAATGGTGGAAATATGATGAAGGCGAAAACTTTGCGTTTTCGCATGATTATTTTGTTTTGCTCCGTAGTCGCGGGCCTTCTGGCGGTTTCCTATCTTGCCTTCTGGGCGTTATTAAGTCGCGAGGTGGGAGCTCAGCTCAACCGCCAAATGCTGGAAACCGCGCGTCCGATCATAGCGGATCTAATTTCCGAACCTGATGTTGAGGACGTGAATAATCTCAATATCCCCGATGAATTTTTTGAGCTGTTAAATGCTGACGGGTTGGTTTTGCAACGTTCCGCAAACCTTTCCTCGGCGATTAAATTGAAAGGCATCGATCCACGGGTAACTGGGCCAACATTCGGAGCCGGCAGTCTGGACAACGGACGCCACGTACGGGTGGCGTTGATTCCATTTCGGCTGGTTAACGAGCCGCGAGTCTTGGCGGTGGCCATTCGAACCTCGCGCTTTGGCAGCACACTTGAAAACTTTGGCAGCGTCGCTTTGCTGATATTTCCATTGAGCTTGCTATTGACCGCAGGTATTTCGACCTTTTATGTAGGGAAAAGCCTGGCGCCAATTACCGAGCTCACGAATCATGCCGCGTTGATGGCTAAACGGGTCACTAACCGCGAAGGTTTCTGGACCCCGCTGCCGGTACCGCCTCGCCATGACGAGTTGAGCTTGCTGGCGCAGACAATCAATCAGCTGCTTGAAAGGGTGGACTCGTCGGTTCGCCCGCTGCGCCAATTCGTTACCGATGCCTCCCATGAATTGCGCACTCCGCTATCTGTTCTTCACGGTGAAACGCAATTGCTGCTTTCCAAGCCGCGTAGCGCGGAAGAGTACCGAAAAACGCTTTGCGAATTCGACGAAGAGTTCAAGAAGCTTACCCACATCGTGGAAGGATTATTCACGCTTTCGGTGGCGGATGCGGGGCAGTTGCGTTTGGCGAAAGAGCCGCTGTATCTGGACGAAGTGCTGGAAGAAGCGTGCGCGCTGGTGAAATCGCGCGCTGACGCAAAGAATATTGTTCTGGTCCGAGAACTTAGGCCGGACGTTCCATATGTCGGCGATGAAGCATTTATGCGCCAGCTCTTTTTGATTTTTCTGGATAACGCCATCAAGTATTCCGGCAGCGGCACGTCCATCACAGTGCGTTTGGAAAAAGACGATGACGCAATCAAACTTCATTTCGAAGACAAGGGCATCGGGATATCCACCAAAGACCTGCCATTTATTTTTGAGCGATTCTATCGCGCAAACTCCTCATCGAGTAATGGAGGTCCTCATCAGAGCGGAGGATTGGGGCTGGCGATTGCCAGCGCCATCGTGGAGGTGCTGGAAGGCTCGATTGAATGTAAAAGCACGCCTGGGGTGGGGTCAAATTTTACGGTGATCTTACCTTCGACCACTGCGGTCGCCACTGTGGCAGTCGAGTAACGGAGACCTCACGGGCAGTTGGGCCTCTACAGGCATCCCGGGTTTTCCAAAAACCACGCCAACGATGTTGTTGAGGCCCGAATACGGTCGCGAATCCGCCGGTTGCGACTTAACTCGCAGGCGTCTCTACAGTGAATACCGTAGGCACAGAGGCATAGCAGGCATGTTAGTTATTAGAGATAACTAAGGGGTTTTTTCATCCCCAGGTAAGGTAATTTTGGTAGAAGTGGGTTTGGCGGTCCATGCAACTGCCCGGCCAGTCACAGAGCACTTGATTGCGGTATCGGGATTCGAACAAACGGGCTAGGAGAATCAGAATGAAGCGAATCACGCAAGATTTGGGTCCTACGAAAACACAAATACTGGAGCCGGCTGCCGACGCTGAAAAGGGTGTCTCCAGCGGCAGTGACGGGACCAATGCGAAGACTCCGGGAGGCTCGAAGAGCGGTGCGGGCACCAAAGGCGGCACCCCGCCGAATACAAAGACTGGGACTCCTCTAGGAAAGAGCAACGGTTCGCACTCTAATGGGCAAGTGTCTAGCGAGTTAGCGGCGATACTCGCCAGTTTGCAAACAATGCGTGACGGCGATTTCTCGGTGAGGCTGCCGGGAGCATGGACCGGTCTATCTGGGAAGATTGCAGACACCTTTAATGAAATTGTGTCGGCCAATCAGCACATGGCCAACGAACTCAAGCGCGTGGGACAAGTAGTCGGTAAGGAAGGGCGGACCAGGGAGCGCACACGCTTCCATGAATCGAAAGGCGCGTGGGGAGAGATGGAAGGGTCCGTTAACACGCTGGTTGAAGATTTGCTGCGGCCAACCACGGAAGTGACGCGCGCGATCGCGGCAGTAGCCCAGGGGAATTTGACGCAAACGGTGCGGTTGGACGTGGATGGGCGGCCGCTGGAAGGTGAGTTTCTGCGGTCGGCGACGATCGTGAATACCATGATTCAACAGCTCGGCGTGTTCACCGCGGAAGTGACGCGCGTGGCGCGTGAAGTCGGTACGGACGGAAAACTTGGAGGCCAGGCGCAGGTACCAGGCGTGGCGGGCACTTGGAAGGATTTGACCGATTCGGTGAACTCCATGGCAAGCAACCTGACTGGACAGGTTCGCAACATCGCGGAAGTGGCGACGGCGGTGGCCAGCGGAGACTTGTCACGCAAAATCACCGTGGACGTACGAGGCGAAATTTTGCAGTTGAAGGAAGCCATCAATACGATGGTGGACCAACTGAGGTCGTTCGCATCGGAAGTCACGCGCGTGGCACGCGAGGTTGGTACGGATGGAAAGTTGGGCGGGCAGGCGGTGGTGCCGGGCGTGGCGGGCACGTGGAAGGACTTGACCGACTCGGTGAACGCGATGGCCGGAAACTTGACCGCACAGGTTCGCAACATTGCTGAGGTGACCACCGCCGTGGCGCGCGGGGACTTGTCGCGCAAGATTACGGTGGACGTGAAGGGCGAAATTCTGGAGTTGAAAGACACCATCAATACGATGGTGGACCAGTTGAACGCGTTTGCGGGCGAAGTGACGCGCGTGGCGCGCGAAGTTGGTACCGAAGGAAAACTTGGAGGGCAGGCGCAGGTGCCTGGAGTCGGTGGCACGTGGAAAGATTTGACCGACAACGTGAACTTCATGGCCAGCAACCTGACCGGCCAGGTGCGAAACATCGCGGAAGTAGCCACGGCTATTGCCAGTGGTGACCTTTCCCGCAAGATCACCGTGGACGTGCGCGGCGAAATTCTGCAATTGAAAGAAACGCTGAACACCATGGTGGACCAGCTGAACCGGTTTGCTGGCGAAGTAACCCGCGTGGCGCGCGAAGTCGGCAGCGAAGGGCGGTTGGGTGGACAGGCGAACGTGCCTGGAGTGGCGGGTACGTGGAAGGACTTAACGGACTCGGTCAACTCTATGGCCGGAAACTTGACTGGTCAGGTGAGAAACATCGCTGAGGTGACCACCGCAGTGGCGCGCGGCGACTTGTCACGCAAAATCACGGTAGACGTGAAGGGTGAAATTCTGGAGTTGAAGAACACCATTAACACGATGGTGGACCAGTTGAACGCATTCGCCGGCGAAGTAACCCGTGTGGCACGCGAAGTTGGCACGGAAGGGAAACTTGGAGGGCAGGCGCAGGTACCAGGCGTGGCGGGTACTTGGAAAGATTTGACCGATAACGTTAACTTCATGGCCAGCAACCTGACCGGCCAGGTGCGAAACATCGCGGAAGTATCTACGGCGGTGGCACGCGGCGACTTGTCGCGCAAGATCACCGTGGACGTGAAGGGCGAAATTCTGGAGCTGAAAGACACCATCAACACGATGGTGGACCAATTGAGGTCGTTCGCTTCGGAAGTCACGCGTGTGGCGCGCGAAGTCGGAACGGACGGTAAATTGGGCGGACAGGCGTTGGTGCCTGGAGTCGCGGGAACGTGGAAGGACCTAACCGACTCGGTCAACTCCATGGCCAGCAACCTGACCGGCCAGGTGCGAAACATTGCGGAAGTGGCGACGGCTATTGCCAGCGGCGATCTTTCGAAGAAGATTACCGTAAACGTCAGTGGCGAAATCCTGCTACTGAAAGACACTATTAACACGATGGTGGACCAGCTGAACGCATTCGCCGGTGAAGTAACGCGCGTGGCGCGCGAGGTAGGCAGCGAAGGGCGACTCGGTGGACAGGCAAACGTGCCTGGAGTAGCGGGCACGTGGAAGGACTTGACGGACTCAGTGAACTCCATGGCCGGAAACTTGACAGGCCAGGTGAGAAACATCGCGGAGGTCACTACCGCCGTGGCGCGCGGAGACTTGTCGCGCAAGATTACGGTCGACGTGAAGGGCGAAATTCTGGAGTTAAAAAACACCATTAACACGATGGTGGACCAGTTGAATGCGTTCGCGGGCGAAGTAACGCGCGTGGCGCGCGAAGTTGGTACCGAAGGGAAGTTGGGAGGGCAGGCGCAGGTGCCTGGTGTCGGCGGCACTTGGAAGGATTTGACCGACAACGTGAACTTCATGGCCAGCAACCTGACGGGCCAAGTGCGAAACATTGCCGAAGTGGCGACCGCCATTGCCAGCGGCGACCTTTCGCGCAAGATCACCGTCGACGTGCGCGGAGAAATTTTGCAGTTGAAAGAAACGCTCAACACCATGGTCGAACAGTTGCGATCGTTCGCCGCGGAAGTAACCCGCGTGGCGCGCGAAGTCGGCAGCGAAGGGCGGTTGGGTGGACAGGCGAACGTTCCTGGAGTGGCGGGCACGTGGAAAGATTTGACGGACTCGGTAAACTCCATGGCCGGAAACTTGACCGGTCAGGTGAGAAACATCGCGGAGGTGACCACCGCCGTGGCGCGCGGCGACTTGTCGCGCAAAATTACCGTGGACGTGAAGGGCGAAATTCTGGAATTGAAGAACACCATCAACACCATGGTGGACCAGTTGAACGCGTTTGCCGGCGAAGTAACTCGTGTGGCGCGCGACGTGGGTACGGAAGGAAAACTAGGAGGCCAGGCCAAAGTTCCGGGAGTGGCGGGCACGTGGAAGGATTTGACCGACAACGTGAACTTCATGGCCAGCAACTTGACCGAGCAAGTGCGCGGTATCGTCAAAGTGGTGACCGCGGTGGCCAACGGGGAGTTAACGCAGAAGCTCACCGTAAACGCGAAGGGCGAAGTTGCTGCGTTAGCTGAAACCATCAACAACATGACGGATACGTTGGCGACGTTCGCGGACCAGGTGACCACCGTGGCGCGCGAAGTTGGTGTGGAAGGGCGCCTGGGTGGACAAGCCAACGTGCCCGGCGCTGCCGGCACGTGGAAAGACTTGACTGGAAACGTAAACCTGCTGGCGGACAACTTGACCAACCAGGTCCGCGCTATCGCGGAAGTGGCGACGGCGGTGACCAAGGGCGACTTGACGCGTTCGATTCAGGTGGAAGCGAGCGGCGAGGTCGCGGAACTAAAAGACAACATCAACACCATGATCGACAACCTGCGCTTGACGACCGACCGCAACGCGGAGCAGGACTGGCTGAAAACAAACCTGGCGCGGTTTACGGGCATGTTGCAGGGACAACGCGATCTGACCTCCGTGGGACGCATGATGCTTTCGGAGTTGGCCCCGCTGGTAAATGCGCAACAGGGTGTGATCTACCAGATGGAGACAGAAAATTCCGCGGGGATGGTGCTGCTGTCTGCGTTCGCGGACGACGGAGAAGGAGGACACCGGCAACATCTGCGGGTAGGCGAAGGACTGGTGGGACAATGCGCCGCCGAGAAGCGGCGAATGTTGATTTCGGATGTACCCAGGAACGCAGTACCGGTACGATCGGGATTATTTGAAGCGGTGCCGAAAAATGTGATTGTGCTGCCAGTTTTGTTCGAAGATCGAGTTAAAGCGGTCATCGAATTGGCGTCGCTTAGTTCTTTCACCGCGTCGCATCTGGCTTTCCTGGAGCAATTGACGGCCAGCATCGGCATCGTGCTGAACAGTATTGAAGCCACGATGCAGACGGAAGGCTTGTTGAAACAATCGCAACAATTAGCAACCGAGCTGCAGACGCAGCAGAAGGAATTGCAGCAGACCAACGAGCAACTGGCGCAGAAAGCACAGCAGCTCGCCGAACAGAACGTCGAAGTGGAACGCAAAAACCAGGAAATCGAACAAGCGCGCCGCGCATTGGAAGAAAAAGCCAAGGAGTTGGCGCTCACTTCCAAGTACAAATCGGAATTCCTGGCCAACATGTCTCACGAGTTGCGCACGCCGTTGAATAGCATTCTCGTTCTCGGACAGCAATTGAGCGATAACCCCGACAGCAATTTGACGCCTAAGCAAGTGGAGTTCGCGCGCACGATTCACGGCGCGGGCACGGACTTGTTGAACCTGATCAGCGACATCCTGGACTTGTCGAAGATCGAGTCCGGAACGGTTTCGGTGGAGGCGGAAGAAGTATTTTTCGCGAGCCTGCTGGAAATGATCGGGCGGCCTTTCAAGCACGAAGCAGAGAATCGCAGGTTGTCGTTTGAGGTGGCCGCTGATCCACACCTCTCGCGCAGCCTGGTTACGGACTCGAAGCGACTGCAGCAGGTGTTGAAAAACCTGCTGTCTAACGCTTTCAAGTTCACCGAACACGGTGGGGTGCGATTGTCGGTTGCCGCAGTAGAAAGCGGATGGAGCGAAAATCATCCGATTCTGGATGGGGCTGCATCGGTCATCGCTTTTGAGGTTTCCGATACTGGTATCGGCATACCATCGGAAAAACAGAGGATTATTTTCGAGGCCTTCCAACAAGCGGACGCGGGAACGAGCCGCAAATACGGCGGGACCGGTCTGGGATTGGCCATCAGCCGCGAACTGGCCAGCTTGCTGGGTGGAGAACTTCAACTGCGAAGCCAGCCGGGTAAAGGTAGCACGTTCACGTTGTACTTGCCGAAGACCTATGTCGGGCCATCGAACGCGCTGGGCACTGTTAACGAGCGCCAAGCATCGTCGAATACCAAGACCATACATCTGGCGAGTGCCGCGATGCTGGAGCACCCGATAGAGACGATACCCGATGATCGCGAGAGGCTGGAGCCTGGCGACAATGTGCTGCTGATCGTAGAGGACGATCCGCACTATGCGCGGGTTCTGGCGGATCTGTCGCGCGACAAAGGTTTCAAGGTGCTGGTGGCCTCGCGCGGCGCTGAGGCCTTGGCGTTGGCGCGCGAGTATCATCCGACCGCTGTGTCGCTGGACGTTTTTCTACCGGATATGCTGGGCTGGACGGTGCTGAATCACTTGAAGCAGGATCCCGCCACCCGGCATATTCCCGTGCAGATGCTGACCATGGATGAAGACCGCCATCATGGACTGGCCCGTGGAGCATTTTCTTTTGTGACCAAGCCGACCACGCCCGAAGGACTGGAGTCGGCACTGGAAAAAATTAAAACATATTCCGCGCCGCGCCGCCGAAGGCTGCTGGTGGTGGAAGACAATCCCGCGGAGCAATTGAGTATTCGCGAATTGCTGACGCACACGGACATTGACGTTACCGTCGCGGAGACCGGCACGGAAGCGTTGATGAGCGTGAATGAAAATAGTTTTGATTGCGTGGTTCTGGATCTGCGGTTGCCAGATATGTCGGGTTTCGATGTGCTGGAGCGCATTGGAAACAGCCCGACCTTAAGCGATCTGCCGGTAGTGGTTTTTACCGGCAAAGACCTCTCTTCCGAAGAGGACGCGCGATTGCACACGCTGGCCCGCAGCGTGGTCGTGAAGGACGTGGAATCTCCGGAACGGTTGCTGGACGAAACCGCCTTATTCCTGCACCGTGTGGTTACCGACCTGCCGCTCGAGAAACAGCGGATGCTGGAGAAATTACACCGCTCAGACGAAGCGCTAGTAGGCAAGAAAGTGTTGGTCGTGGACGACGACGTGCGGAATATTTTCGCTCTAAGCAGCGTGTTGGAACGGCGGGGCATGACGGTGCTCACAGCGGGCACCGGACGGGAAGCCATCAAAATGCTGGAATCCACAAAAGACGTGGCCATCGTGTTGATGGATATTATGATGCCGGAAATGGATGGATATGAAACCATGCAAGTGATCCGTCAGAACGCCGCACTGCGACGTTTGCCGATCATCGCTCTGACTGCTAAGGCTATGAAAGGCGACCGTGAAAAGTGTCTGGAAGCGGGCGCATCGGAATATCTGGCCAAGCCTGTGAATACGGACCAACTGCTCTCCGCGTTACGTATGTGGCTGCACCGATAGTTTATGCCCTTGTTTAAACTATCGGATGAGCATGGCCAGTACTTTGCACGCGGGAACGCGGTCGGGATACAAATTCCGGAGCTTGGCGGATAAAATATGATCGTGCCTGACAAAGTAAATATTTTGATGGTGGACGATCAGCCCTCCAAGCTTTTGACTTACGAAGCGATCCTGGCTGAACTGGGCGAAAATCTAATCAAAGCCAATTCTGGACGCGAAGCCCTGGAATTGCTGTTAAAGACGGACATCGCGGTAGTGCTGATGGATGTAAGCATGCCGGAGCTGAACGGCTTCGAGTTGGCGGAAATCATCAGGCAGCATCCGCGATTTCAAAAGACAGCGATAATTTTTATATCGGCAGTTCATTTGACCGATCTGGACCGATTGAAAGGTTACCAGCGCGGCGCAGTGGATTATTTGTCTGTGCCCGTCGTTCCGGAACTGCTGCGAGCGAAGGTTAGCGTGTTCGCGGAGTTGCATCGTAACGCGCAACAACTGGAGCTGCTAAACACGGAATTGCGCGGGCTTTCGGGAAAATTACTCAGCACGCAGGACGAGGAACGACGGCGCATTGCGCGTGATCTGCATGACGGGCTGGGCCAGGAGTTGAGTGCGGCCAAAATGCTGGTGGACGGAATTCATATGGGACACCAGGGGGTCGAGGCGAAAAATCAAGCGGCGCTGCAGGCAAGCGGATTGCTGGAACGGGTTATGCAGCAAGTCCGCAGCATTTCGCACCTCTTACATCCGCCGTTGCTGGATGAGATTGGATTGCAATCGGCGCTGCGGTGGTATCTGGATGGATTAACGGAACGGAGCGGGATTGAGACTGTTTTCGAAGTAGACCCCCAGGAATTTCCACGGCTCGCACCGGAAGTCGAGACCGCAGTTTTCCGTATCGTTCAGGAAGCTTTGACAAATGTTTTTCGTCATTCGGGAGCAATGAAGGCCTGCGTTACTTTAACGAAAAATGAGCATCAAGTGTCCGTGAGCGTTCGCGATTTTGGAAAAGGGATCGCCGGACATATTGTGGAGTTGCGTCCTGGCAGCGTGGGCATCGGACTTGGCGGGATGCGCCAGCGCGCCAAAGAATTCGGCGGCGAGTTGCGAGTGAAAAATGCGGATCCGGGGACACTGATCGAAGTGACGATTCCGATAAAGATGGGCGCTACGGAAGTGCCCGCCACGCAAGCTTCTCTGCGCGGGTCTGGCTCGTAATCGTAGTTTAGTATTCGGGCTCGCCATGCGACTTGGCAAGCGAGTGCGAAACTTGCCCATCACCCCTGACAAACTTCTGGCATAGCACCGTGATCGACTTGTATGAGAGCCAACGGTTTCGAGTCTGAAATCGGCGGTGATAAATTGCTCAAAAGCCCTGGGATTAGCAGAAGATAGAGTTACGCGTGCGCGCGCCACAATTTTTTGTGTGATTGCGGGATAGCATGAAACGATTTTGGGCAAATGGCACGTCTAATCGATCAAACGCATAGGTGTGCCTACGCGCTGAATACGAGATCGAGGCAATTATGAAGTCCCCAGAACAACACATTTCCCTGAAACGAGCGAGATACGCGCGACTGCTGCATTTGTGTGCGGTGGCTGCGGCAATGGTAATGGGGGTGTGGATTAGTGGGCCAGGTGCGCTGGCACAAGAGGCAGCACAACCCAGTCAGACAGCGGTTAAATCAGCGCCGGCGCTGGGAACCATTAAATCCATTTCGGGGAATACCCTGGTATTGACCAGCGATGCGGGCGTTGAACTGAATGTTGACGTTCGGGACTCCACAAAGATCGTTCGCATCGCTCCCGGTCAAAAAGATTTGAAGGATGCCCAGCCCATCGCACTGACGGATCTTCAAGTAGGGGACCGCATTCTGGTGCGCGGGAAGGCCGGGGACGACAATAAGACCTTCTCGGCCACTTCCATAATCGCGATGAAGAAGGCCGACATCGCGGAAAAACAAAGCCACGAGCGAGACGAATGGCAAAAATCCGGCGTCGGAGGATTGGTAAATAATGTGGACGCGGCCGCCGGCTTGATCCGCATTACGACTCCGTCGTTACGAGAAAAGAAAACCGTCGCGGTGCACCTAACGAAGGACACCGTGCTGCGACGCTACGCGCCGGGCTCGGTAAAGTTTGACGATGCCAAGCCTGCGCCACTCGGGGAAATCCGGCCCGGCGATCAATTGCGAGCGCGAGGCGAAAAGAACGCGGATGGCAGCGAGTTAACGGCGCAGGAGATTGTTTCTGGCAGCTTCCGGAATATTTCGGGAATGATTTCATCACTGGATAACGCGCAGAGCGCCATCACAGTACATGACCTGGCCACCAAGAAAAACGTTACGATAAAAATTACTTCGGACTCGCAACTTCGTAAATTGCCAGCACCGCTGGCGCAACGTATCGCGCAGCGATTGAATGGATCAGCTGGTGCGAATGGCGGTGGGAATGGAGATCAAGCGGCCACGGGCCAGACCGCTTCCTCAAGGTCCGGTGCGGTTACGCCCACGGCGAAGGAACCAGCTGGGGGTGCAGGACAAACGGCGGGCGGCGCCGCTGCAGATGGTCGTCAACGAGATTTTGGCGAACGTGGACGAGGCACGGGAACCGGCGCGGGCGGCGGTGGCGCGATGGATTTGCAACAACTGATCAGCCGCATGCCGGCATCCACAATTGCAGATTTACAGAAAGGCGACGCGGTTATGCTGGTGGGGACGGAAGCAAGCGGCGATGCAGTGACGGCCATAACGCTGCTTGCTGGCGTTGAGCCAATTTTGCAGAGCTCGCCAAATGGCGGGGCATCGTCGATTCTCTCGCCCTGGAGTCTGAGCGGAGCGCCCGGCGGCGAAGCAGGAACACCATAGAGCGCGTCATACCGGCTCGCCTGCGCGAATAAATTCGGAGAGTTAATGAAAGTTCGGGTTTTCTACATCGCTATTTTATTTGTTTTCGTTTCGGTGTTCGCGCCGAATGGTCCCGCACGGGCACAGGCGCCCTCGACAGGATCGTTGCACGGGCAAGTTACCGACCCTTCCGGTTCGACAGTCAGCGGTGCAGCAGTGTTGCTTACGGCTCCAAACGGGAATTCCATCGATACGGTTACAAATAAAGATGGATTTTATGAGGCCAATGGTCTGGCGCCGGGTATTTACTCGATAAAGGTTGTGGCCACCGGTTTCGGTTTATTTACAGCGGCAAATATCGTGGTTAAGGCGGGACAAGTTCAGACTCTCAAGATTGCCTTAACCCTGGAACAGCAGAGACTGGAAATACATGTCGAGGACTCGCCGACGCAACTGGATGTGAACCCCGAAAACAACGCAGGCGCCATTATTTTGAAAGACAAAGATCTGGAAGCGCTGTCGGACGATCCGGACGAATTGATGGACGAGCTAACGGCGCTGGCGGGGCCGTCCGCGGGACCCAATGGCGGGCAAATTTATATTGATGGATTTACGGCCGGCCAACTTCCGCCAAAAGCTTCCATTCGTGAGATTCGAATTAACCAGAATCCTTTTTCCGCGGAGTACGACAAACTGGGCTACGGACGAATTGAGGTTTTTACCAAGCCGGGCACAGACAAATTTCACGGACAGTTATTTCTAACCGGAAACACCGCGGGATTTAATTCCCGCAACCCGTTCGAAGTCACACCACCGGGCATGCAACCCCCCGGTTACGAGTCCACGCAGTTCAGCGGCAGCATTGGTGGACCATTAAGCAAGAAGGCGTCATTTTTCTTCACTTTCGAGCGCCGGAATATCAATGACCTTTCCATTGTGAGCGCAACAATTCTGGATCCCAATTTCAACATTGTAAACTTCAGCGACGCGGTCGCTAATCCACGGGTGCGCATGAATTTTGGCCCGCGACTCGATTACCAGCTCAGTAAAAATAACACTCTGATGGTGCGCTATCAGTACGAGCACAATCAGCAGGACAACAATGGCATTGGACTCTTCAATCTTTCCTCCACGGGATACAACAGCCTGGAAACCGAGCAAACTCTTCAAGTAAGCGACACCCAGATTGTGAGTCCCAGGATAATTAACGAGACGCGCTTTCAGTTCATCCGTGAGGGAACTAATCAAACGCCTGCTAGCACCGCGCCGACGCTCGATGTGCAATCAGCTTTTGTAAGCGGCGGCAGCACGCAGGGAACGCTGCAGGACGTTCTGGATCGCTATGAATTTCAAAACTACACTTCCATGGCGCTGGGGAAACACTTTCTGAAATTCGGGGTTCGGCTGCGCGCCAATCGAGACACGAATGTGTCTACATCGAATTTCAACGGCAACTTCACATTTGGTTCGCGGCAGAATCCCGCTTGCCTTCCGAACGCTACACCCGCGACTTGCCCGTTTATCAGCGGCTTGCAGGCGTATCAAATCACGGAACAAGGATTGGCCGCCGGACTTACCTTCCCGCAAATTGTGGCGATGGGCGGTGGCGCGAGCCAATACTCGGTGACCGCCGGCAGCGCTAGCGCGGATGTTACCTATTTCGATGCGGGATTGTATGTACAGGACGATTTCCATCTAAAGCCGAACATTACCCTGAGCTACGGTTTGCGATTTGAAAGTCAAAATAATCTTGGCGATCATGCGGACTTCGCGCCGCGACTTGGATTCGCGTGGGGATTGGGCGCGGGGGCAAAGAAAGGCGCGCCAAAAATTGTGTTGCGTGCGGGCTACGGAATATTCTACGAGCGCTTCACCTACGACCTGCTATTGCAGCAGGAGCGGCTGAACGGCTTGACACAACAGCAATTCGTGGTTACGAATCCGGAGTTCTTTCTTAATAACATTCCCAATTCCAGCTTGCTGACCGGCAGTTCAACGGCTCCCACTATCTATCTAGCGAATCCAAACTTAAGAACTCCTTCCATCATGCAAACGGGAATCAGCGTAGAGCGACAGCTCACTAAAAACGCTAACCTGGCTGTGACTTATCTGAATTCACGAGGAACGCACGAATTTTTCACGGAAAATATCAACGCCCCAATATGCTCGGCATTTCCGTGTGATGTGTCCACCGCTCCGCGACCCCTCGGATCGCCGGACAATATTTACCAGTACCAGTCGGAGGGCATCTTTAAGCAGAATCAGCTGATTGTGAATAGCAGCGTTCGAATCGGAGCCAAGCTTTCGCTTTTCGGTTATTACACGTTGAATTATGCCAATAGCGATACGGGCACCGGCGCTGCCAGCTTTCCATCCATCAACAACGACATCAGCCTCGATTACGGTCGGTCGGCTTTTGATATCCGGCACCGCGTATTTTTCGGTGGCACGATCGGGCTCCCGTATGCTTTTCGTTTGAGCCCTTTTATGATGGCAAGCTCCGGCACGCCCTACGACGTTACGACCGGGCAGGATCTGAATGGCGATTCCATTTTTAATGACCGGCCGTCCTTTGCCACGCCGAATACCCCTGCTGCTAACGTAGTGACTAACCGCTTCGGATCTTTCGATATAGTTCCACAACCCGGCGATCTACGTGTTCCGATTAATTACTTGACCGGCCCAGGTCGGTTTTCCATGAATTTGCGATTGAGCAAAAGTTTTGGGTTTGGCAGAAAGACCGAGGCCACGAATACTCTGGGCGGTCCTGGTGGCGCGGGAGGAACATTTGGACGCGGACCGGGCGGTCCCGGTGGCCGCGGTGGCGGCGGATTGGGCGGTCGCGGAGGAGGCGGACCCGATGCGGGCGCGACCAATCATCGCTATAACGTTACGTTCAGCGTGGCCGCGCGAAATATTTTTAACAATGTGAATCTCACTACGCCGGTCGGCAACTTGGGTTCGCCGTTATTTGGGCAATCGAATGGAATCGTGACCGGGTTCGGTCCCGGCGGTATTGGCGGAGGACCCGGTGGCGCGGCGGCCAACCGCAAAATTGATCTGCAGGTTTCATTTAATTTTTAGAATTCATTGCGGGCAAGACTACTGCGCGACGGCTTTGTAGACTTCTCCACCTTTCATTACAAACGTAACTTTTTCCATTACAGTGATGTCGGAAAGCGGGTCGCCATCCACGGCAACAATATCAGCGTATTTGCCTGGCTCAATCGAGCCGATGTCTTTCGAGCGCCCCGTTAGTTCAGCTCCATTAATGGTAGCGGCTTTCAGAGCCTGGATGGGGGTCATTCCTCCGCGCACCAAGGCGCCAAATTCTTTGGAAACAAAATCGGGATCGTCATCCAAGCCGTAAGCGATCTTTAGATGATGATCGAGCGCGCGCTTAAAGGCCGGTCCTTGCTCCTTCATGATGGCCACACCTTTCGCGAAGCTAGCGGGATCGCGGCCCTGCGAGAGGCCGGTTTCCATGTCGTGTTGAAAGCAAAACAGCGTGGGGACAAGCCAGGTGCCGTGTTGCTCCATGAGCTTGGCGCCTTCTTCGTCGAGCACCGTACCGTGCTCGATGGAATCCACGCCGGCGCGAACGGCGGCTTTAATGCCTTCGCTGCCTTCCGCGTGAGCCATGACTTTTTTCCCCGCGCGATGGGCGATCTCGACGGCCTTGGCCATTTGTTCCTGGCTCAATTCCTGCACGGTGTAATCACTGATGGGATCCATGACTCCGCCAGTGGCCATCAGCTTGATCCAGTCGGCGCCAAATTTAATGTCGCGGCGAACGGCGACGCTGACTTGGTCGACGGTGTCAGCGATGTTTGGCGCGCGCGGTAGGGACTTATCAGATGCGAGCAAATCAGCATCGCCGTGGCCGCCGGTGAGCGAGACGAAGTTGCCAGCGGAAACGATACGTGGTCCGCGAATCAATCCTCGTTCAATACTGTCGCGCAGCGCCAATTGGCCGTAACCGATATCGGACTCGCCCGCGTCGCGGAGCGCGGTAAAACCGTGATCGAGCCAAATGGTTAGGTTGTGCACACCCCAGATGGCGGCTTGCCCGGAAGACATCCGCAGTCCAGACATGGCAGATTGATCCTTGGGATTGCCGAGCAAATGCGCGTGACAATCAATCAGTCCGGGGAGCACCGTGTATTTGGAGAGGTCAATGAGTTTCATACCCGCCGGAGCGGAGGTGACGATGCGCGCTATGCGATCTTTTTCGACGACGATATAGGCGTTGGTAGTTACGTAACCGGTATGCACGTCGATGAGGCGACCCGCCAGGATGGCTACAGACGAGGCAGAATTGGATTTCTCCGCGGTCGATGCGACCGGCGTCGACTGCGACCTCGCGTCGGTGGCGAGAAGCGCAACTACAACAAATGCGGCGACGAGCGTTGGAATTTTTAAACTGGTTTTCACATGGGCTCCGGGATCATAGAATTGTCCGGCAAGAGCTTACGAAGCGAGTACACGGAACGCAACGGTAATATCATGTGTGACGGGCTGGGCTCATGAGAAGAATGCGCAAGAAGAAATTTGAGAAGGGAACCGAGACGCGACGTGTGGCGCGGAAATCCGGTATCGTTCCGGCGAACACCCGTGTGATAGAGGATAAGAGAAAGCGTCCGCCGAAGCACAAGAAGAAATGGCTTGAAAAGGAAGTAGTGGAGACTATTCCGTAATTGCCATTTTGACGAAAGTTTGACGAAAACCCGGCCGCATACGCGAAGACTTTGGTTTTGGTAGGTTCGACCGAACCTAGTTTTTCGATCCTCAACCAGGTCTATTGGCCGGGACGGATTCGTCGGGACGAAAAAGCGCGGAGAGCGGCATTTTGCGGCGCTCGGAAAGTTCCGCAGCGACGTCCTCCAAATCTTTTTTGTTAAAACCCATAATTGCGATTTTTACCGACCCGTCGGTGTCGATAAGGAAGCCGGTGGGCACATTCGTCAAACCGTAGGCATTGGAAGCCGGATAGCCTTCGGCGTCCAGCACAATCGGGAAGGTAATCCCATATTCGTCGCTGAACTCCTTGGTGGCGCGCGCGTTATCCTGAGAAATTCCGAGGAAGATGACGTCGTCGCCGCTATAACGTTTGTAAAGGCGCTCTAAGAATGGGAATGTGAACTGACAAACCGGACAGGAGACTTTGAAGAACGAGGCGAAAACCGGGCCCCGCTTTAGAAGTTTCGACAGCGAATATTCTGTTCCGTCAGTCGATTTCAGTGAAAAATCCGGTGCTGTTTGGCCGGCAACGATAGTTGTCATTTTTTTGCTTGAACCTACCCAGCGTGAGAGCCGCTGCAAGATTCCCATAGCTATAGTTTATCGCAAGTCTCACGCGCTGGACGCGCCCGGATCAGTGGATTTGTTTGGTCTTGCGATGCATGTAGTCCATCAGCAAATACTGGCCAAGAGTATACGGCGTGGTGAAGTAGGCTTTGCCGCGGCACATTTCAGTTATTTTTTGCACGAAATGCACTAGGCTGTAATCGGTGGCCAGCATGAACGTGTTGATCAGTATGCCGGCGCGTTTGCATTTGTTCACTTCTTCGAGCGTTTGGCCTACCACGAAGGGGTCGAGGCCGAAAGCGTTTTTGTAAATGCGACCGTCTTCCAATGTGAGCGCCGACGGCTTTCCATCAGTAATCATAATGATCTGGCGCATATCCTTTTTCTGGCGGAGCAAAATACGTTGCGCCATGCGCAGGCCTTCGCGAGTATTGGTGTAATAGGGTCCGACCTGCACGCGGGCGAGCTCGCCGAGAGGCACTTCCTCGGCGCTGTCATGGAAAAGCACCAGGCTTAGCGTGTCACCCGGGTACTGCGTGCGAATCAAGTGCGACAGGGCCATCGCGACGCGCTTGGCGGGCGTGAAGCGATCCTCGCCGTAAAGAATCATGCTGTGGCTGCAATCGAGCAACAGCACCGTGGCGCAGGAACTGTGATATTCGCACTGATGGACCATCAGGTCCGAGTAGGTCATCTCGATGGGTACTTTGACGCCTTCGCGGCGCACGGCGTTGAAGAGCGTTTCACTCACGTCCATATTTAAAGTGTCGCCGAATTCGTAAGGGCGCGAGACGCCGCCAGATTCCACGCCGGTGGATAGATCGCGAGTGTCGTGACGGCCAAAGCTGCTGCGACCGACGGAGCCCATCAAATCCTGCAATGTTTTGAAACCGAGAAAATCGATGGTCTTGTCGGTGATTTCGAAGCGCGCCTCGGTTTGACGCTCCTGTGGCTGACCCAGGGTGCCGCGCGCAGAATTCTGATGCGGCGGCGTGACTTGCGGCGGCTGCTGCGGATTGATGAATCCCTCTTGCGCGAGGCGGTCCATTAATTTTTCCAGCAAATCTTTTACAGCCTGGCTGTTCTGCGCTTGTGGGCTCTGCAACATCTTGCGTAGTTCTTCGCTCATGGCGTCTTCAGGCAGCAAGTCGCCTTCCTGCAAGGCCCGCAAGATGGCGTCCTTAAGCGCTTCCATAGAGCGCTGGTTGTCCATTTCCGAAACGCCGTAATATTGGGATTCGAAGCCGCTCTGCAGGAAGAAGTCGCCCATGCGTTTCACGAGCTCGTCGAGGTCGACGGCGTCCGCCGGCTCGCCAACATATTTTCCGTAACGAATTACTTTCATAATATTCCCCGGGCCCGGCTCACTGGTCTTTGTAAGGCGCTTCTGTTAATTGAACTGGCGGCGCGGTCCACGTGACGATGGAGTTTCACGTGGTTCCTGCGGCTTTTGCTTCTCGGCGTAATAGCCGCGCTCTTCGCTGCGACCGATGCGGCGGTGCGCCCACAGCCCTTCCAGGATCATTTCTGAAGCGGCAGCCACGGCGGCGTAATTTTTTGTGTCCGTCGCGCCGATACGCCCAACGTGCTCGCTCAGGCCCTGAATCTTCGATAATTGGCGGTAGCGTTCATCGGTGGAAGCTAGCTCGGGAAGTTTTAATTCACCGCCTAGTTCGAACCACTGAATCACCGGTTGAAAATTCACTTCGCCAAAATATTTGGTGAAGACGCGGCCTACCGCGGTGCGAATTAATTCGCGCGCGATGGTATCCGCACCTTTCAATTCGCCTTCGTATTCCAACTCCATTTTGCCGGTAATGGCGGGAAGCGCGGCATAAATGTCCGCGACGCTGGCGTAGGAGCTATTTTCTCCGGTGCGGGCGGCACGTTGTTCGGCGCTGCTGACCACACTCTCCAGTGTCGTGATGGGCAGACGCTGGCTCACTCCCGATCGGCGATCGACACGCTTGTCTTCGCGAGCTTGGAAGGCGATTTCTTCGACAGTCTCGCGAAGGTAAGAGGGCACTTCGATGGCGCGCCCGGCGGCGCGGCGCACCCAAGCCTCCTGCGCGGTGATGACCATGCCCTCTTTGACGCTAGCAGGGTAGTGAGTACGAATTTCTGCGCCGATACGGTCTTTCAGCGGCGTGATGATTTTCCCACGTGCGGTGTAGTCTTCCGGATTGGCCGTGAAGACGAGCAGCACGTCGAGCGGCAAGCGCAGCGGGTACCCTTTAATCTGAATGTCGCCTTCCTGCATGATGTTGAAAAGGCCGACCTGAATTTTTCCGGCCAAATCGGGCAGTTCGTTGATGCCAAAGATTCCGCGGTTGGCTCGGGGAAGCAAACCGTAATGAATAGTCAATTCATCGGATAGGTCGCGGCCGCCACGAGCGGCGCGAATAGGATCAACGTCGCCGATGATGTCAGCCATGGTTACGTCAGGCGTGGCCAACTTTTCGACATAGCGGCTGTCGCGCGGCATCCACGCGATGGGCGTGTTATCGCCTTCGGCGGCGATTTTCTCGCGGCAGGCGCGGCAGATGGGTTTCAGCGGGTCGTCGTTAATTTCGCAACCGACCACTACAGGAATTTCAGTGTCGAGCAAATTTATCAGGCCGCGCAGAATGCGGCTTTTGGCCTGGCCGCGCAATCCCAGCAAAATAAAATTGTGACGGGAGAGCAGTGCGTTCACAATCTGCGGCACAACCGTGTCTTCATAGCCATGAATGCCAGGAAAGAGCGGTTCGTCGCGTTCGATCAGACGCAAAAGGTTACTGCGAATTTCATCTTTGACGGAACGCGAAACACTTGCGGCATCGAAATCGGGTATGCCCTTCAATTCGCCGAGAGTACGCGGCTTTGGGTGTTGCGAGTGCGACTTCATCGATGAGCTAGCGGTCATTAGGTCCCCAAAATAGATAGCGTTATGATTGCTGCTCCAGAATTAAAAAACGGTCCGGTTCGGACGTAGGAAAGATTCTCCCAACATGATCAATTTAGCCCGTGCCCGTTCCCAGCCGATTGCGCGCGCACAGACCCTACCTTCTGTAGATGCGGGGCCCAGCCACGAAGGTAGCCCATTAATCGCTCCTGGCGTTCTGATTCGGTGCGAAGCTCAAGAAGTTGCTGCTTCCACATTAAATCCATGGGCAAAGCCGCGGCTATTTGAAAAGAAAACGATATAGCGGAATCGCCGGGAAGATTTTTCGGGTAATCGCCGAAAATAAGGGTATGGCAAGTCTCGTAGAGTTCAATCAGCTCAGGACGAGGAGGCTGGTTGGAAACTTCCCGGTCCTCCAGATAGTCGACCTGGCCCTCCAGCAGCGGATTTTCGGTGAAAAGTTCGACGGCGCGGAACGGCATGCGCCCAACGGATACGATATCCATTCTGCCGTCGGGATAGCGCGTGAGCACTTCCATAATCTCAGCGGTGCAACCCACCCGCGCAACGCCATTGGGCATGGCCAGCAACATGCCAAACTCGGAACGTTCGCTCAAGCATTTATTGACCATTTTCCGGTAACGCGGCTCGAAGATATGGAGAGGTAGTTCAGCGCCGGGAAGAAGTACGACGTTCAGCGGAAAAAGCGGGATGCGATCTGGCCGCACAAGCACCATAGGTGATGATACCAGAGCGGGTCAACACTTGCTGATGGCGTGCAGACTGTACACCTGCTAAGGACCGGTTGATGAATCATTTTCGATGCAAGCGCCGTTTAGCTGATGTCGACAAGCAAGGCTTCCATTTCCGACGAAGCGTGCTGATCGCCTTTTTTGGCGGCAGCAGCAATTCCGCTTGTGAGGATCTGTTTCGCTTCATCAGGCCGAGCTTCGCGCACCAACAGCTGACCGTACATCAGGTAGGCGGGGATATAGTCGGCGTGTTGTTTGAGCAATAGATCGAAGTTCTGAATAGCGGCGGTCGCATCACCGGTGTTCATGCATTCCATAGCGAGTCCATAGCGCGAGAAGGCGTCGGCCGGGGACTTCTGCACAAATTCTTCCAGCACTTGCCTGCGGGTTTTCTTTTGGTCTGTCATGATGGCTACCGTAGTATACGGAGGGAACGCGAGGTTCCAAAATTTCGGCATGCGGGGACGAATGAAGCGAGAGAAAAATAAAACGATAAATTTGATAGCAAATTCGAAGCTGAAGCCGAAGCCGGTAAGCGCTTCGAGGTCTGAAATGGCGGAGGTGGTTCTTCCGGCCCAGACGAATCCGCTGGGAAAGCTTTTGGGCGGCCAGGTTATGCACCTGGTGGATATGGCGGCAGCCATGGCCGCCAGCCGTCATTCCAATAGCTACGTGGTGACCGCCTCGGTGGACTACATCGATTTTCGCAACGCCGTGAACCTGGGTGAGCTGGTAATACTAAAGTCGCAGGTAAACAGGGTGTTTCACACGTCCATGGAAGTCGGCGTGGAAGTTTTTTCCGAGCAAATTCTGACCGGTGAACGAAAACACACCACAACCGCGTACGTTACATTCGTGGCCATCGACGAATACACCAAGCAGCCGAAAGCGGTGCGCCCCTTGCTATTAAAAACGGCGGAAGAAAAGCGGCGCTTTCGCGAAGCAGCGGAGCGTAGGAAAACGCGATTGCGGCTGCGCTTCGGAAAATAACCTACAGACAGCAACCCAACTAACTCATGGCGCCGACCCACTTTGGCGTAGTGGTGGGTGCAGCGCTGCCGCCCGCAGGCTCTTCGGTGATGGCGAGGGCCTTTGTCTCGGTGCCTGAAGCGGGCGGATTGGTGACTAAGAGGACAAAGTTGCCATTTGCGTCAGGACGCACTGTCATGGACGGCATGGGCTTGCCACCGGGGGCCTTTGGTATCAACCACAATTGTAGAACGTGGTTGCCCGAAGGCATGGGGACCTTTTGACCTGTAAGCACAATGCCGTACTTGGCGTGCCACATCGCGACCATCTGCGGAGCCTGAATTTTTTGCGCCGCAAGCGTTATTTTGACGGAGGTAGGATCAGTCAAAATGGCAGTTTCGCGGTGCATTTTGGCCATTTGTTCTTCCATGGCGGCGAGTTTCTGCTGAGTTGCGGTGCGCTCGCTTTCTGTACTGGCGACTAGTTGCTCATTTCTTTGATTTTGTTCGTTGGCCGCGAGCAGTTCCTGTTTCAAGCGGCGCACATCCCAAGCGAAGTACAGAGTCAACAGCAACAAAGCCGCGATGCCCGCCGACAACCAATAAGGAATGTGCGAGGTTGTTGTTGTTTTGTCCCCAATCGCAACTGGTGATGAGGATTTTGCCTCCGACCGCACCGTTTGCATCAGACGGCCCTTCAGCATGTCGGAAGCGGCAGCCTCGGGCGCCAGGTAAGCCAACTGCGTGACAAGCCAGCGCGCTTCCGCAATGGCCTTTGCGCATTCCGCGCAGCCTGTGGCGAGATGAGCCTCCAGTGCAGCGCGCTCAGGTGGATCTAGCGCGCCCAGCGCGTAAGCTTCGTACATCTCCCGGAATTGGTCGCAATTGCTCACGACGCGGTGTGCAATCCTTCCTTAAGACGTATTAATCCGTTACGGATCCAGCTTTTTACCGTTCCAAGCGGTTCCTTTAATTCTGCTGCTATTTCGCTATGGCTCAGGCCCTGGAAATAGGCTAGTTCAATAGCGCGTTTTTGTTGCGGATTTAATTCGCCGACCAGCGAGCGTACGCGCTCGGCGCGCCGCTTTTCGTCCAGCTCCCGTTCATATTGCGGCGCAACCACGACGGAAAATAACTCGTCGGTCTGATTCTCCAGGCGCCGCTGGCGCTCGCTCTTAAGTCTAAGCGTGTCGAGCGCGCGATTTCGCGCCATGGTAAGCAGCCAAGGCACGAAAGGACCGCGGGCGGCGTCATATTGCGCAGAATTCCGCCACAGCTGCAAGAAAACGTCCTGCACAACTTCTTCGGCAGGTCCTGACTGCTGAACGATTCTTAGAACGAGCGAGTAAACGATGCGGGAATATTTGTCGTAGAGTTTTTCAAAAGCGCCCACGTCGTTTTGAAGAAGCAGACGCACGAGCGTAGCGTCGGGGGACGCTTCGCGATCATCCTTTGGGCTAAATGCCGCAAGGAACACGAAGTTTAGCATCTTCTCCTAAGTAGGAATACGGAATACCCGGTTAACTGGATGAGCTCGCGTACTTTGCTGGTATCGCTCATGTTGTCCGGTCTTTTTTAATTGCTTCCTGGACGACGGTCAAGGCTTGCTCGACACAAGCGCCGAAGGCAGGGCCGCGAAGATAATTGCCGATGATCCGAGTCGATGGATACTTACTCTGCAATTGATCCAGCCGACCTATGTGTTGATTGTGCCCGAGATTGTATTGGGGTATGGCCCGTTGCCAGGCTTGAACATGCGAAAGCGATGGCGCCTGCGATATGCCGAGTATGGACGCGAGCTCCCCATGTACGGTGGAAACAATTTCAGATTCAGGAAGGGAAACCGCGCCCGGGTCGGTGGCGCCGCCCACGAAACTTGTGAGCAAGACGTGTCCGTCTGGGGCGCGGTTAGGAAAGAGCGAGGAGTTCCAAACCGTGCCCAAAATTCGCAACCCGGACGAACGCGGCACCAGGAATCCGAAACCGTCCAGCGAGTGTCGGACTGCACTTTTGACATAACCGAGCGAGACTACTGCAACCGCCGCATACTCGATTGTTGATAGCGCAGATTCGAATTGGGGATCAACATCGCGCAGCAGCGTGGCGGCTTGCTGTGCTGGCGTGGCGATGATCAGGCGATTGGTAGTGACAACCTCTTCCCGGCCGCTCGCGAGAAGCGTTACTTCCAAGGTTGGAGTGTCGTCGCGGGATGCTGATGTGAAGCTGATTCTTTGAGCGCTAACGCCGCAACGGAGGTTGGATCCGAGATTCGCGGCCAGGGCCCGGATTAATGTCTGATTGCCTTCGCGAAAGGTTTGCAGTGTGGGTTTCTCCGCCGAGGTAGAGCGCTTTTTTGCGGAAAACAATAAACCACGGATGACGCTGCCCGCGGATTTCTCCGCTTCATACAACTGTGGAAACGCGCTACGCAGGCTAAGCTTCTCTGGATCGCCAGCATAAATCCCTGAGACAAACGGGCCGACAAGCTTATCGAGAAGTTCGCGTGAAAATTTTCGGCGGACAAAGGCTGCAACGGATTCGTCGTTTTGCGGAGGCGTGGAACGGCCGAGAATATCGCGCAGGACGCTCAACTTGGTGATAGGGCTGAACAGCGATGAGGCCACAAATACCGGCGGGCTGAGCGGAACTGGCCGCAACCTACCCTTAACCAGCACGTGGCGGGGCGCCTTAGTTGGAGCCTGCACCAGCTGATCGTCAATGTGCAATTCGCGGCACAGGTTTAGCAGTGCGGAGGTAGCGTTGAAGCTTTGCGGGCCATATTCCAGTAAATAATCGTCGCGACGTTCGCTGTGAATGACACCGCCGGGTATGGTGTTGGATTCGATGACGTGCGCGTCAATGCCCGCCCTGCGCAAAGCGTAGCCGCACACCAAACCGGATATGCCCGCGCCGATAACCAAAGTTGGGACGTGAGCGGTCACGATATTGATGAAGACATGGTGGTTGATGCTACAGAGTTTTTGAAAATAAAGGTATGGAGTTCAAGTGCTGCTTTTCGAGATAGGGATCGAAAAGCATCGCAAGATTGCGGATGAAGATTCTCCCGAGCCAGGTGGCGCGCACTTCTTTATTGTCCAGCAACACCAGACCATCATCGCGCGGCCCCTCAAGCTGACTCAACTCAGCGGCGAAGTGCTGATCGAAGTCGACGCCGAATTCACGAGAAATTTCCTCTTTCACGATTACAGTGTGGCAGAGCAGCCGGTTGATGACTGCGCGGCGCAAGAGATCCTCGTCTGAGAGGCGATAGCCGCGCATGGTGGCGATGCCGCGATCCTGCACGGCCTTTTGCCAACTTGGGAGGTCACGATGATTTTGCGCGTAGGCGTTCTGAAACGCGCTGATGGCAGTGACGCCCATGCCGTACAGGTCGGCTCCGGCTTTGGTGGTGTAGCCCTGAAAATTACGATGCAAGGTGCGCTGTTGTTGCGAAACGGCCAACTCATCGCCGGGCTTGGCGAAATGGTCCATCCCGATGTACAGGTAGCCGGCTTCGATAAACTTCATCAGGCCCGAGCGAAAAATTTCGAATTTTTGCATGCCCTCGGGCAAATGCGTGGCGAAAGCGCCTTGCTGCTTTTTAAGCCAGGGGACATGGGCATAGCTGAATAGCGCGACACGGTCTGGTTGCAATTCAAGAATCTGATCGACGGTGTGGCTGAAACGTTCCGGCGATTGATACGGCAAACCGTAAATGAGATCGACGTTGATGCTATCGAACTGCACCTTACGCGCGGCAAGCAGCAAGTCGCGCGTCAATTCGAAAGGCTGGACCCTGTTAATGGCCGCTTGGACTTCTGGATGAAAATCCTGCACGCCCATGCTGAGGCGGTTAAAACCCAAGCGACGCAGAGCCTCGAGATGCTCGTGAGTGGTTACGCGCGGGTCGATCTCAATTCCGATTTCGGCGTCTGCGGAAAAATTAAAATGCGCTCGCGCGAATCCAAATAAATCCTCAAGCTGTTGCGGCGTGAGATAGGTAGGGGTGCCGCCGCCCCAGTGGAATTGCACTACCGGGCGGTCGTGCGAAACTCCGCGACCCACGTGTTCGATTTCGCGTTTCAGAACGTCGAGATAAGGTATCGCGACGCGCTTGTCTTTCTGAATAATCACGTTGCAGGCGCAAAAAAGACACAAGCTTTCGCAGAAGGGAAGATGCATGTATAGCGAGACAGGTGTCTGCGCGCGTTGTGCTTCTGCGTGGACGGATTCAAGATCGTCGGGACTGAAGGCGTCATTCCAGACGGGCGCAGTTGGATAACTGGTGTAACGTGGCCCGGGGCGATTATAGCGGGCGAGGAATTCTTCACTTACGTGCAGTTCGTCGCGCATGCGTTCGAGGCTTGGAGTAGTGAACGTCACGTCATGATCCTCAGCGCGAATACGCAGCGGAAGTCGGCTGATTCGCTTTTTCCTTTGAGCCGACGACCGTTCTCTGACCGGTTTCGATAAAAAGTCGAGCGTTTTCCACGGGTGTCTGTTTAAAGATACCGTGACCGAGATTAAGGATGTGGCCTGCCCCGTTCAGTGCCGAAAGGGCGTTTTGCGCAGCCTCGCGGATTTTGCCCGCGGGTCCGAGCAAAACAGCGGGATCGACGTTGCCCTGCAGCGCGATTTTGGGGCCGAGGTTCTTTCGCAGGGCAGCTAGATCGACGCGCCAGTCGACGCTCAGTACGGTGGCTCCTGAGCGAGCCACCGCTGACATGAGGTGATTGGAAGCCTTGGTGTAGTAAATGACCGGAACTTTGCCGGAAATGCCCGATATGACCTGTTGAACGGCGGGCAATGCGAAATTTTCGTAGTCCTGCAGGTTAAGCTCTCCGCACCACGTATCAAACAATTGAACGGCAGAAGCGCCCGCGTCAATCTGGGCGTTTAGATAAGGAATGGTGGCCTGCGCGATTTTGCTGAGCAGCAGCCGAAAGGTCTCGGGCTCATGATAGAGAAAGCTCTTAACCGTCGAGAAGCCTTCTTTGGTTTTCCCTTCGACCATGTAGCAGGCCAGCGTCCACGGGGCGGCCGCAAACCCCAGGATCGGCACTTCTGGGCCGACGCTTCTCACCATGCGGCGGATAGCCTCGGGCAGAAAGCCGGTCTCGGCTTCGGGATCGAAGCTCCGCAAACGAGTCACGTCGGCCGCGCTGCGGATAGGACTGGGAAGATTTGGCCCGGCGTCGTTGAGCTCGAGATGCATACCCATGGCTTCGGCAGGAATCAAAATATCCGAGAAAACTATGATCGCGTCGACTCCCAGGATGCGAAATGGCTGTAAGGAGACCTCGGCGGCCAAGTCGGGAGTCTTGCAAACTTCCAGGAAGGGCCGAGTGGCGCGGATGGCGCGATATTCCGGTAGATAACGGCCGGCTTGGCGCATCATCCAAACAGGGACGCGAGTCTGCGCTTCACCGCGGCAGGCACGGAGAAAGAGGTCCTTGCGATTGACCGCGCCGCGTTCCAAGGGCGTGACTGCGTCTAAGGGTGCCATATACCTATCGTCGGTTCAGGGAGTCCGCAGAGAGAATAGCAAATCCAGCGCATCCTTGCTGCGTAGCGCGGCTATGTAAGTGGTTGTTCCCGTGGGCTATACTCAGGATATAGGTCAGCTGACATTTTGCGCGTTTCGGTGACGTAACGTGGGAAGAGTGCGGCTGGGATACAACTAATAAGATGACCCATCTCTATTTCATACTGACACTTGCGGCCTACACATTGAGTTTAGGTTGTTACCTGGCCTTCTTGAATACTGGCAGGGCGATGCTGGGGAGTTGCGGGTCAGTGCTATTGGGACTTGGGCTGGTGGCGCATTATTTCGCGTTGCTCGAGCGCTCACGGGGACTGCATACCGTTCCGTATCATGACTTGTACGGCTCGATGTCGTTATTCGGATGGCTGCTGGCGCTGACATACCTGGCTCTCGAGTTTTACCACCAGCAGCGCTCGGTCGGAGCATTCGCGGTACCGTTTATTCTCGGATTTTTTTTAATTTCGCATCTGGCACCTGCGGACCGGCTTTCTCCGACCGCAGCGCATGGCGTGGTTTTCGCATTGCACGTCACCCTCAGTATTCTGGCGTACGCGGCGTTCGCCCTGTCGTTCGTGTTGAGCCTGATCTATCTTGCCGAGGAGCGATTGTTGCGAAACCGCAAGCTCAGTAACGTCGTATGGCGCTTGCCGTCACTGGAACTGCTGGAACGCATGAGCCACTCCAGCGTGCTGGTAGGAGTGATTTCCATCGCCATCGGCACGGTGCTGGGATTCATCTGGGTGGATCGGCTCACCGGCCAATATTGGTTTTACGATCCCAAATATGTGATTACGCTCGTAGTGCTGTTCCTATATTTGCTGTATTTCCAGTTGGCGCGGTCCACCGCATGGCGCGGCGCGCGCGCTTCGAAACTGTGCGTTTTCAATTTTTTCGTGGTGGTCATGAGTTTCACGGTCGTGAACCTGTATCTATCGCATAGCCACAGGTATTTCTAGGAGTAGTGCTTGGATAAGTGGCCAGCCTGATGGAAATTGTTCTCGTTGGATTGAATCACCGCACTGCCCCGGTGGAGGTGCGCGAACGCGTCTCGTACACCGCCGAGCAGGCCAGCCGTGCCGCCAGTGAACTGCGTTCGCGAGGCATTCTTGAAGAAACTTTAGTGTTATCGACCTGTAATCGCAGCGAGGTTTATGGTGTACCGCCGGAGACTTCGCATCAGAGTGCGGCGGGTCTTTCTTCTTTTCTGTGTGAGTTTCACAAGGTACAACCCGATATTTTGAGCGTCTCGCTATATCACCATTATGACCGGCACGCGGTGCGCCACTTGTTTCGCGTTTCTGCCGGACTGGATTCGATGATGTTGGGCGAAGCGGAAATTCTGGGTCAAGTTCGCGAGGCGTATAAATTTGCTTATGAACAAGGCGCAACCGGGCCGGTCTTAAATCGCATGTTTCAAGCTGCGCTCGAAGTGGGGAAGCGGGTACGGTCGGAAACCGAGTTGGGCACCCGGCCGATGTCGGTGGCATCCGCGGGCGTCAAATTGGCGGAACGAATTTTTGGCAAACTGAGTCAACGCACGGCGCTGGTGTTAGGAGCGGGAACGATCAGCGAGCAAGTAATTTTGCAATTGCGCGACCGCGGCATCGGGCAATTGTTAATGATGAACCGTTCGAGGGAGCGTGCGGAGAAATTGGCGACGGAATTTCACGGGACGGTGGTGCCGTGGGGTGAATGGGCGGACGCGCTGGGAAGTCCAGACGTGATTGTTTCTTCGGTGACGGCGGAGGAGCCGATTCTGGAGCGCGCAATTATAGAGCGCGCGATGTCGGCTCGCGCCAATCGCGCGTTGTTTATCATGGATCTCGGTTTGCCCCGCAATGTCGAGCCAGCGGCGGCTGAAGTCTATAACGTATATCTCTATAACCTAGACGATCTCGGTGGAATTGTGCAGCAAAGTCGAGCTATGCGAGAAAGTGAAATTCCGCGGGCGGAAACCATTGTCGACGAGCATGTAGGTAAATTTCTTTCCTGGCAGGCCAGCGTCGAGTTGGTGGGGCTGGTCGACGAGTTGCGGGCGCGTCTGCAGGACGAACGAACTACTTTCATCCAGAATCGCATGGACTCGATGAAACATCTGAGCGTGCAAGACCGCCAACACATGGAAGCCTTGATGGCCGAGCTGCTCGAGAAATTATTGCTGGAACCTGCAGAGCGCCTGCGCGGCGAGAAAGAATTGCGGCGCAAGATTCAAAACGTGGAAGCCTTGCGCGACCTGTTCCTTTCCAACCGGGAGAAACAATGAAGCATCTGCGCATCGGAACACGAGGGAGCCTGCTGGCGAAATGGCAGGCGGAGTCCGTGCGCAAGCAACTTTTTGCGATCGCGGGAGTCGAGGCGGAAATAATCATTATTAAAACCGCCGGCGACAAAATGCAGCAAGCGCCACTGACGCAGATTGGTGGGAAGGGGATTTTCATTAAGGAATTGGAAGACGCGCTGCTGGACGAGTCCATCGACCTGGCGGTGCACAGCGTCAAGGATATTCCTACCGAAGTGCCGCGGGGATTGAGCTTTCCGGCAGTGTGTCGGCGCGACGACATCCGCGATTGTTTGATTTCTCCCACAAGTTCGACCCTGGAAAATTTGCGGCAGGGCGCGCGTGTGGGTACCAGTAGCTTGCGTCGTCAAGCGCAGCTCCTGCGACTTCGCGCCGATCTGGATATTCGCGAACTGCGCGGGAATGTGGATACCAGACTGCGCAAAGTGGGCGACGGCGAGTATGACGCCATTGTGTTGGCGAAGGCGGGCTTGGACCGGTTGGGATTGAGTCAACGAATTTCCGAGGTTTTCGCGCCGGAAATATTTATGCCTGCCGTCGGGCAAGGAGCCATCGCGGTGGAAACGCGACTGGGCGACGATGCGACCGGCGAACTACTGTCCAAGTTGGACGATCCGGAAACGCGAGCCGCGATCATTACCGAGCGAGCACTCCTCGGCGCGCTTCAGGGCGGCTGTCAGGTGCCCATAGGGGCGTGGGCTCGAATAGAGCGCGGCGAAATGGTGCTGGAAGCTTGCGTCACCTCGGTAGACGGCCAGCAACACGTGAAGCAGCGCTTGACGGGTGCGCCCGACCAGGGCCCTCAGCTTGGCGAACAAATGGCTCGGCTGCTGATGGAAACCGGCGCGCAAACGATTCTCGAGGAAGTAGGGCGTCAACGTGGCTAACAGGGGTCCTACGTCTATATCGGTTCTAGCCGGCAAGCGCGTTGTGATTACCCGCGCGGCACGGCAGAGTGTTGAACTGGTCGAGAACTTTGACAAGCTCGGTGCCATGCCGATTTTGCTGCCGCTGGTGGCCTTTTCCGCTCCAGAGGACTACGGCCCCATGGACGCAGCGTTGGATCGATTGGAACAATTCGATTGGATTATTTTTACCAGCGAAAATGCAGTGCGCGCGATCGTTAAGCGCGCCGGCGTGCGCGGCAATTTGCGGAATGTGGCCGGGAGGCGTTCCCGCGCCGCCGCGGTTGGACCGACGACGGCAACCGCAGCAGAACGCGCCGGATTTTTTGTGGATTACCAAGCCCAAACGCATAGTGGGGCAGCACTGGCGAATGAACTGGGAGAGAAGCTGCGGGGCCAATCTGTATTTCTCCCGCGCAGCGATCGTGCCAATCCGGATTTGCCACAGCTTTTGAGAAATTATGGCGCCGAAGTGACCGAGGCCATTGCCTACAGAACGGTCACACCGGTTAATCTGGCCCAGGATAAAATCGCGGCGATCGATAATGGCGAAGTTGAAGCGATTTTATTTTTTAGCCCCACGGCCGTGGAGCATTTTGTTGGAATTGTAGGCCAGGCCAAACTTCGCGATTTACAAACGCGCGTGGCGATTACCGCTGTCGGGCCAATAACGGGAAACGCTTTACGGCAATCTGGTGTGGACACTTTCCTGGTGGCTGAAGATACCACCGCTGACGCTGTCATTGCGGTATTGGAGAAACATTTTGCCGCCACACCCAAAGCTTCGGTTGCCGGAGTAGTTCAAGAATGAGCTTTCCGACCCACCGGGGGCGGCGATTGCGCCGCAATGAAGCATTGCGTGGACTTGTTCGCGAAACGCGATTGAGCACTGCAGGGCTGATCTATCCGATGTTTGTATGTCCCGGGCAAAAGGTGCGACAGGAAGTCAACTCCATGCCCGGAGTGTTTCAGCAATCGGCCGATCAGATAGTGGAAGAATGTCGCGAAGTTGAGTCGCTGGGGATTCCGGGAATAATTCTATTTGGGCTGCCAGAAAAAAAGGACGCCCGGGGCATGAGCTCGATTGCGGCCGACGGCGTGGTGCAGCGTGCAATAGAGGCGATTCGCAAGGCAAAATTGAAATTGCTGGTAATCACCGACGTTTGCCTGTGTGAATACACGGACCACGGCCACTGCGGGGTAATCGAAGACGGTGAAGTGGCCAACGATGCGACGTTGGAGATTCTGGCCAAGCAAGCCGTCTCGCACGCTCGAGCCGGCGCGGATATCGTGGCTCCATCCGACATGATGGACGGACGCGTCGGTGTCATCCGCGAGGCACTGGACGAACATAAATTCGAAAGCATTTCGATTCTGGCGTATGCGGCGAAATATTCTTCCGGATTCTACGGGCCTTTTCGCGAAGCGGCGCAATCGACGCCGCAGTTTGGCGATCGCCGTGGCTACCAGATGGATCCCGCAAATGCGCGCGAAGCGTTGAGAGAAGTGGAAATGGATCTGGACGAAGGCGCGGACATGGTAATGGTCAAGCCGGCGCTGCCGTATCTCGATATCATCAGGCGCGTTCGCGATGAATTCGATGTGCCCGTGGCGGCATATAACGTGAGCGGCGAGTACTCGATGGTGAAGGCCGCGGTGCAAAAAGGGTGGCTGGACGAGCAACGGGTGGTGACGGAAATCCTGACAGGGATTCAACGCGCTGGAGCGGAAATTATTCTGACGTATCACGCCAAGGATGCGGCGAGGTGGCTACGAGCTTGAACATCCAACGGGCCCAACGATGAACCCCAGACAATCGCAGGTTACACGGAAGCGCGAGAGCAAACGCTCGCGCGAAATTTTTAAGCGCGCCGAACAGGTGTTAGTCGGCGGCGTAAATAGCCCTGTGCGTGCGTTTCGCTCTGTCGGCGGTGAACCATTCATCGTCGATCACGGTCGTGGGCAATTTCTGTACGACGCGGATGGCAATGAACTGCTCGATTATGTGTGCTCCTGGGGGCCGATGTTACTGGGGCACGCGCATCCGGCGGTGACCGAGGCGATTTCCAAGCAGGCAGAGCGCGGCACCAGCTTTGGCGCCACCACGGAGTTGGAAGTCGAGCTGGCCACGCTGATCACCAGCGCTATTCCGTTCATCGAGAAAATCCGGTTCGTTTCCAGCGGCACGGAAGCTACCATGAGCGCTTTGCGTCTGGCGCGCGGCGTGACCAAGAGAGACCTGCTGCTTAAATTTGAGGGCAATTATCACGGGCACTCCGACAGTTTTCTATCGCAGTCAGGATCGGGTCTTGCCACGCTGAGCATCGCGGAATGTCCCGGGGTACCGCAGGCGTTGGCGGCGTTAACGTTAAATGCTCCGTACAACGATTTGAACGCTGTGGAGAAACTCTTCGCGCAGCATCACAACAAGATCGCTGCGATTATCGTTGAGCCGGTGGCCGCGAATATGGGTGTGGTCTTGCCGGAACCCGGATTCCTCGCAGGTTTGCGCGAAATTTCGCGAAAGAATGGCGCATTGCTGATTGTGGATGAGGTCATCACCGGGTTTCGTCTGCATAACGGCGCTGCGCAGCAGTTGATGGGAATCGAGGCGGACCTGACGACATTTGGCAAAATTATCGGCGGGGGCGTGCCGGTTGCGGCGTACGGCGGCCGAGCGGAACTGATGAACAATGTTGCTCCTCTCGGTCCGGTATATCAGGCTGGAACATTAGCGGGGAATCCCTTAGCAATGAGCGCCGGAATTGCGACGCTGAAACAATTGGGAGCACCTGGTTTTTACGAAGCAATTGAAAAACGTGCGCGGCGGCTCGCAGACGGCTTACGCGACGCCGCGGAGAAAGCTGGAGTTGCGGCACAGGTGAACTCCGTGGGCTCGCTGGCTACCATGTTTTTCGCATCGCAGCCGGTCCGTAATTACAGCGATGCGAAGAAGTCGGACACAAAACGCTACGGGGAATTTTTTCGAAACATGCTGGAACGCGGCGTCTTTCTGGCCCCATCGCAATACGAAGCGGCCTTTGTGTCCGCAGCCCATACGGACGCGGACATTGATTGCACGATAGAAGTGGCAAGCGAGTCGTTGAAGAATAACTAAGCGAGGAGAAGTATCGTTCTATGGCCGAGGATTTCGAATTACCGGAAACAGGAGAAGAGCACGGCAACAATCCGCTGGTGCTACCGGTCTCGCTGACAATTTCAATTCTGGCTGTGCTGGTGGCGGCGGTGACCTTGTTGGGGCATCGCGCGCACACCGAAGAGTTGCTGCTGCAGTCGCAAGCTACCGATCAATGGGCTTTCTACCAGGCAAAAAATATTCGTTTACATGAAATGCAAGGCATGGTGGATTTGCTGGGTACGATTGCTCCGCTGGACAAGGAAAAGAACGCAACGTTGCGAGAGAAATACGTAAAAGAGGTGGAACGCTATAACGACGACAAGGAAAACATCAGCGAAAAGGCCAAGGATCTGGAAAAAGAACGCGATACTGTCAGCCGCCGGGCGGACCGCTTCGATGGCGGTGAGGCGCTGCTGGAAATCGGGCTGGTCATCTGCTCCATTACCCTTCTGACTAGGCGTAAAGCATTCTGGATAGCCGGAATACTGGTGGCAGCGGTGGGGCTCATTTTCGCCGCTACTGGATTTTTAGTCCATTTGCAGTAAATGAATCGGCTAGGCGTTGGCAGGCGGTAGTTCGCCGCGCAGTCGAACAACTTCCTCCATCAAGTTTTTCAAGCGCTCAACCACTTCCTGATGGCGGATGTCATCGGTGGCGGGCTTCTTGCCAATAAAGGTTAAGTTTCCGCCCGGCTCAAGAATACATTTTTGTACATCGTTCAACGATTCAAACCCTTGCTTACGCGCGGCGGCTTCCAATTGTGTGGGGCTGATCAGCTCTTTCTTCAGTCGCTCCGGACGGACAGTGCCGTTCTCGATGAGCACGTCCGCGTTGCCTTCCACCAGTTGGTCGATCCTCTTGTGTCCATAAAGAAACCGGACCACCAGATAATTCACCGCCAATAACGAGGTGGCGCCGATTATTCCGCCGCTGACGCTGTTATCGTCGCCGATGATGGCGTTCTGCACAGTATTGGAAAGCGTCAGCAATACCACCAAATCGAAAGGATTCAGCTGTACCAGTTCACGTTTACCCGACAGGCGCAAGCTGATAACCAAAAAAGCGTACACAAAAATTGGTCGCAGAATCTTCTCGGCTAAAGGCAGGCCGAGAACAAACATATCCTTCCAGGTGTCATGCATTTCTCACGTTCCTTCGGTTCATAAAATTCAGAGGCTATAATTACTCAGCTTGGGCCAGGGCGGTACTCCTGCGATGGCACGCGCCTGTACGTCTGTACAGTCATCAATACGATGAGCCTTTACTAATGATTACGCGCATTACGAGAAAGTGAAGCTATGCTTGCAGCAGTGTGTTTGCGTGTCCCGTCTTTCTGCGACCTCTTAAGGCGAGAAAATACACCATTAAACGAAACGTTATGTCACAACGGACATATTCTCCGGATCTCGCTCTGGCCAATGTTAACGGGCAACTTCCGGCGTTATTAGAATGCGTACGCGAGCTGTTGGCGGTATTCGACGCCGACGGCACGATACTCTTCGTAAATCCTGCGTTGCACACCGTCCTGGGCCACACCCCCCTCGAGATAGTGGGCAAACCTATCGGGGAATTGATCCATGAAGACGATTTTGATTTATTTCTCGCAACGCTCCGGCGCCTAAGCGCGAATCTCGAAACCACCGTCAATGTGCGATGCCGCCTGCGCAGCGCCGAAGGTGTGTGGCGCTGGTTTGACGCGGAAGCGCGCCGCAATCCAGGGAACGATGAAGGTGGAATCGCCGTTAGCCTGTTGGACATAACGGATTTGCAGCGGATGGAAGCTGAGCGCCAGGTGATTATCGAAGTAGTCCATGCGCTGAATGAAACCTCTAACCTGGACCAGTTGCTGCAACACATTCATCAATCGCTGAAAAAAGTATTGTATGCGGAAAACTGTTTCATCGCGTTGCACGATGCCGATAAGGATGCTTTTCATTTCCCGTTCTTCGTGGACCGCTTCGACGTGGCGCCACCGCCGCAAAAGGTAGGCAGAAGCTGCACCGCGTTCGTGTTTCGTACGGGGCGCGCGATGTTGATACCGCAACCGGAATTCGACCGGTTGGCGGAAAATGGCGATGTGGAATTGGTAGGCTCACCGTCGCCTACATGGTTGGGTGTGCCGCTGAAAACACCGACGGCCACAATCGGCGTGCTGGTAGTGCAGCATTATGAAAATCAAAATGCTTACGACGTTCGCGATTTGGAATTTTTAGATTCCGTAGGCGGGCATATTGCACTGGCCATTGAGCGGCGCGGCGCGGAAGACGCGCTACGACAAAGTGAATCCACCTTCAGGCTGCTGTTTTCGCACAATCCGCTGCCAACCTGGGTCTTCGATTGCGAGACATACAAATTTATCCAGGTAAATGATGCTGCGGTCCGCCAATACGGCTACTCCGCAGAAGAATTCGCGCACTTGACGGTTTTTGACATACGCCCGTCTGAAGAGCACGCCGCTTTGCGCGAACATCAGAAGGACTGGGAGACCCCTGGGCAATATCACGGGGTATGGAAGCACCGCAAGAAAGACGGCAAGATTTTTGAAGCGGATATCATTTCTCACCGGCTGGAATACGGCGGACGCAAAGTTCGTATGGTGGTGGCCCAGGACATCAGCGAACGCCAGGCTCTGGAAGAGCAGTTGCGACAGGCGCAAAAAATGGAGGCTGTCGGACGGTTGGCGGGCGGCGTGGCCCACGACTTTAACAATTTATTGATGGTCATCAAAGGTCACACTGAACTATTGCTGAATGTAGTTCCGGTGCCGGGACCAGTATTGAAAAAAATTGAACATATCGAACGTGCCGCCGATCGTGCCGCGGCACTGACGCGCCAACTTTTAGCCTTCAGCCGCATGCAGGTTTTGCAGCCGCGGGTGATGAACGTAAACGGTGTGGTCGAAGAGATGGGCAAGCTGCTGCCACGGCTGATTGGAGAAGACATCGAGCTGATCCTGCGCACCAGCCCGGACCTGGGAGTGATTCGTGCTGACCCCAGCCAGATGGAACAGGTCATCATGAATCTGGCCGTGAATGCCCGCGACGCCATGCCATCCGGCGGAAAGCTAGTAATTGAGACGTCGAACGCCGATCTAGATCGCGCGTACAGCGCGGTTCATCCGCTAGTTCAGCCCGGCCGTTACGTACTGTTGGCCGTGTCGGATACTGGAACAGGAATGGATGCGCAAACACAAGCGCGAATTTTTGAGCCCTTTTTTACAACCAAGGGGCAAGGAAAGGGAACTGGCTTAGGGCTCTCGACCGTTTACGGTGTTGTGAAGCAAAGCGGTGGCTATGTCTGGGTGTACAGCGAGATCGGTAAGGGAACTTCCTTCAAGATTTATTTACCGCGCGTCGATCAGCCGGAAGACCAGGCACCCCCATCGCCTTCTTTGGAAGCGCCTGCCGGTGCGGGGACTATTCTACTTGCAGAGGATGAGCAGGAAGTTCGCGAGGTCGCCCGGGAATTTTTGGAATCCGGCGGCTACACAGTTCTGGAAGCCCGTGATGGAGCTGATGCATTGCGAGTCGCGGAACAACATGCGGGAGTGATCGATTTACTGGTCTCGGACATGGTCATGCCCGGGATGACTGGTCAGGAATTGGCCACGCTCATACAGGAAAAGCGCAGAGGGCTGCATGTGATCTTTATGTCCGGTTACAGCGAATATGCCGCCTTGGAAGCCGCGCATTCCGATCCTACGCTGCGATTGCTTACCAAGCCGTTCAGCCGCGCGGTGATTTTGCGGGCGGTGAGAGATACCCTGAAGGGTTCTCGGGCCAATTAAATTTCGCGGGCTCTGAGTTGACTTGGGACGACTTCCGACGAATCGGGCTTGCGCTCGCGAACTCCAGCTCAGAGGTTCAGTTTTTTGGGGGGTGATCGGCTTCTCCACGAGGAGCTTTTTCACTCAGATTCAAGCCTGTCTCGCCAAAGCTTCGCTTGGGCTGGACCGTTGAAGGATGAAAGTGGAAAATGATCCCCACTCCAAATACAAAAACCAAAGTCGCAGAACTGTCATAACTAGAATGAACGCCAGCCCGCTGTATCCAAGGTAGAACGACAGGGCTACACCTGTTAATAAGCTCACCACGAACCACAAGTAATCCTTCCACGTTGACTCATATTCCAAAGTCCCGCCGCAAGCCGGGCAGTTGAAATCGGTAACTCCTCTCGAAGCTTCCGCATCTTGAAAGCAGGCCCCACAGAGTGGACATTTGATTTGGCGTCGAATTATTTGCATTCTTTTGTACTGTCCGATGATGGCCCTTAAATGGCAAAGCTTGACATAGCTTCTAAAAAACGAGGCCACCTCGGATCCATTCCCAACTTCCAAAGTATCTTAGTTGGCGTTGATCAGTGTGTGGATTTGCTTTTCGAGTGCTTGATTGTATTCGCGCTCGAGCTGCAATTCGGTTTGCACTTTTTTCACCAGCAACTCTAAGCGCGCAACTTCCGCGCGGAGCATGACCAACTCTCGCGAAGCTGGCGCAGGCGAAGATTGCTGACTTGTTTGCGGGATTGATGGCTGCTGTGCGGGTGCCGGTGGCGCCAGGGATTGTTGCGTGCTGGCAGGTTGAACTGCCGAAGGCTGTGGCGTCTTTTGATTTTGGCCTTGCTGGGCGCTGTTGCCAGAAAAGGGCTGCAACAGTGGTGTAAAGGCTTCCGCAAGGGCTCGCGGCCACGCCGGCTCACCGGCATTCTCCGATGCTGGCTGAGTTATCGCGGGCGATACGGGTACCGGGGCAACCGCCGTAGGCGCAGGCGCAAACAAATTCTGCAGAGCGTTCGAATCGGATCGCTCGCGAGTTGTTTGCGTTGCCGCCCCCTTGGGAGCCAGCAAAGTTCTTACGCGGCCAATGAGTTCCTGCGGCTGAAATGGTTTGCGAATCAGTTCGTCGGCCTGGACCGAGACCGCTTTGTCGGCCACGCTCTTGTTTACTACGCCGGACATCAAAACAACCGGTATGCCGCCGAACTCGGGATGCTGTTTGATCTGACTGCAAACCGCATAGCCATCCTGGTTCGGCATGATCACGTCGGTAATCACCACGTCAGGTCTGTTCTGTTCGAATTGTGCTAAAGCCGAAGCAGCGTCGGCGCAGGTAATGACATTAATATTCTCGCGGCGAAAGGCGATCTTGATGACTTCGCGCATGGTGGCGCTATCATCAATGAAATAAACGGTGGGTGCCCGCTTCACGGCAACTTCGCCGGCCGGCGGCATGATCAGCGCTTCGCTCATGGTGTTTTCCTATCCGCCATGTCCTGCATCATCATCCCTTCATCAAATTCGCGCATGGCATCAAGCATCAGGTCGGTAGCGGTGCGCAGTACGGTGCGCTGCAGAGAAGTCGTGCCGTAAACAAATTTGTAGACGCCGTCACCGCCTTGCACGCTCTTGAGAATGTGAATTACCGCTTCGTCGCCAAAGTAATTGCCGCTTTCCGCGTGAGTTATTTCTCCCGCATCAAAAAACATCAAGGCGTCGATCTCGCCGGCATTGATATGCAGGGCGCCCGTCTGGCGAGCTTGGCCAAGCATTTGCATCACACCGGGAAGGTCATGATGAGCCAGACTTCCGCTGAGACTGGTGTTGGATTGATCCAGCATTTGCGTGGGTTGAAAGCCTTCGGCCTTGCTGATGATAATTTGTTTCACGTGCGCGGCGATTGTCGCCGGCGGGCTATGCCTGTCGATATAGTCGTCGCACCCAGCTTGAAAAGATTCCAGCAAGGCGCGCTGGCTGCCGTCGCCGATGGCAATGATCGGCAACGTGGCATTCTTGGGATCGGCGTGAACAATGTTGGCGATTTCTAGAGCACCCATTTCGCGCATATTGGTCGCGCAAAGTATCGCGACCGGTGTGTCATATTCCAAGGTAGTCAAGGCAAAGGCCGCCTGACTGGCGGAAATCACTTCAAAGCCTTCTTTCCGTAATGCGTCTCCGACGCGTTTTGAAAAGTAAACATTGCTGTCGATGAGCAAAATCTTGGCAGGGCGGCCGGAGATCATGTCGTGGCCTCCTGCATTTCAAGTGGCACGCATACGGCAGGTGTGGAAACGGGCCCAGGGGTGAGCGCATCGATGTTCAAAACTTCAATTACGTCGCCGTCGTAAGAAATCCAACCTGCCACGTACGGCGCATCGGCTTCGGTTGCGGGAGACATTTCGGTGGCGATCAATTCACATTCCCCGGTAACCGGCAGCGCGACCCATTCAGATTTCTCGCCATAATTACGCACGGCGATCAGGTAAAAACGGCGGGTCAGGAGATTTTTGCCGATTAATTTCTCGGATACGTCACAGACCGGAACGATGCGTCCGCGACGAAGAATCACACCCTCCACCCGTTCAGTTCGATGTGGAAAGCGAAACACCCGGCTGGGTGCGACGAGCTCGGCGATTTGACTGGCAATCATGGCGAACCGCCGGTCGCCCAGCCGCAGCAGCACGAAAGATTGCGAACCCAGATCATTACGCGGGTTCATGGGGCGATCCTGTCGAACCCCCGGCAGTCTTAGCACCGGAAGCAGCGGGTGGTTGGGATTGCTCGAGTAACGCTAGTTCTTCAGAAGTCAAAAAACCTTCAGGATTCACGACCGGAACAACATTTTGCTCCAGGGCCGTGACCCCGCGATACCAGGTGCGTTCTTCGTTGCAAAAGGCCTGGGGTAGAGCCTGCAGTCGTGTCATGGTGGTCATTTTTTCTATGCCATCAACGAGTAACGCTGTGCGCGTGCGGCGAAGCACGAACACCAATAGCCCGGAGGTCACCGGCAATCCAAAATGTAAAGCTGCGTTCACCACGAAAAGCGATTTGTCGCCGCGGCGTACGATGTGGCGCACTTTTTTTAAACCCGAGGCGGTGATTTCCGCGGCTGAACCTGCCAAGCTGTCGACGCTGCGAACTTCCTGGACGGACCCTGACGACACTGCGAACAATTGCCCACTGACGCGGAACAAAATAATTTGTTCTGTGCGCAGTGCAAGAGATTTGCTGGGAGCAGGAAATTGCATCAGCGCACTCCCACTGTGGCGATGCGGGAGATCGCTAAAACCTGCTTTTCGATGGCCGGGTAAATGTCGTCAATGCCCAGGACCTGGCTAACCGCGCCAGCCTTAATAGCTTCGGCAGGCATGCCGAAAATTACCGAGGTGGCTTCGTCCTGCGCCAATACCATCCCGCCTGCGGATTTGATTGCGCTGGCACCGGCCGTCCCATCGTTTCCCATGCCCGTTAAAATTACGCCGATGCTTAATGGTCCGGCGAAAGCCGCGACGCTTTGCATGGTGATATCAATGTTGGGAAGATAACCGTTGATGCGTCCACTGCTGCCGTCCAGTTGAAACCGGCCTGTGGGCATAACGCGCAAGTGCTGGCCACCGGGGCAAATGTAGAACGTCCCCGACGTCAGGGTTTCATTGTTTTCGGCTTCTTTTACGCGCACACCCGTGAACTCGGCCAGTTGGGTTGCGTATTGTGTGGTGAACGCCGCCGGCATGTGTTGCACCAGAATCACCGCTGCGGGAAAATCTCGCGTGAATCCAGGAGCCAACCGCATTACCGTTGCGGGCCCGCCTGTAGATGCAGCGAGAACAACGACTGGAAAGCGCTGATCATATGTTGCCGCCGCAGATGGCCTGCTTATAGAAGCCAACGGTGGCGGAATCACCCTGCCGTCGGCATTCTTGATCTCGGATACGATTCGCGAGGCGCTGCGCACCACACGAACTTTTGCGGCGAGGCGCACCTTGCGCAGCAAATCTTCGCGAACGCTGTGCATGTCCAGGTCAATGCCACTGGAAGGTTTGGCAACAAATTCGATGGCGCCGAGTTCCAGCGCACGCAGCGTGCTGGCCGCTCCTTGGCGTGATTCAGAACTGACCACCACGATGGGCCGCGGGTTGGTGGTCATAATTTCGGCGGTAGCCTGCAAGCCGTCCATGACCGGCATGTTGATGTCCATGGTGATGACGTCGGGCTTCAATGATTCCGACAGACGCACGGCCTCCCGGCCATCTTTAGCGTGCCCAACCACCTGCACGTTTTCATCGGTGATTAAAATGGTCTCCAATACTTTTCGCATGAACGCCGAATCATCCACGATCAGCACGCGAATTTTCTTGAGAGTATTGGCAACCATGGTCGTTTAACTAACCGGAACGAGGTGCCGTTCCGATTCCTTCCCCATGAGTTGTTCCACTGCGGCCAGCAGCTGATCTTCCTGCACAGGCTTGGTCAGAAAAGCGGAGGCGCCTTCTTTCATGGCGCGGTCTCGATGTTTGGCGCCCGCGCGGGAAGTGACCACCATGACCGGAATTCGCCGCGTGCTGGCGTTCTGGCGCAACTGCACCATCAGTTCGTAACCGGTCATGCGCGGCATTTCCAGGTCGGTGATGACCAAATGGCATCCGTGTTGTGTGACAAGTTCGGCTGCTTCCAGTCCGTCGGCCGCCAGCTTCACAATGTAGCCGTTCTTTTCCAGCATGCGACCCACAAACTTGCGCACGCTGATGGAATCGTCCGCCACCACAATCAGGCGCTCGTGCGTAACGCGATCGATGGCTTCGGCGGGAATCGTTCCGTGAGCCACGGCAGCGGAGCCCGGTGCAAATATGCGTGCAGCACTTGATGTGGCCTGCAAAGTACGTCGCTCGGTCGGGTCGGTGGCAACCATGCGGTTCAAATCAAGCAAGAGAATCAGGCTGCCGTCGGGAGCAATAGTCGTTCCTGGAAAAAGTTTGACGCGCCGTAAATATTCGCCGAGGTTTTTAATAACGATTTCGTCTTTGCCAATGACTTCTTCAACCACCAAACCGATCTGCCGATTTCCGGTGTTGGCTACCACCATGTGGAAATAACCGTTGATAGCTTCCAGCGGCGGCAACCCAAGATAACCATCAAGCCGAACAACTTCCGTGACAACATCGCGAACTTTGGTGAGCAGCTTGCCGCCCACATTTTCGATCTCATCAGAACGGAGGCGCCGAATTTCCTCGACCACTGCCAAGGGCAATGCAAAGCTGGTGGCGCCGCATCGTACGAATAACGCGGGCGAGATGATCAAAGTCAGAGGAACTTTTAGCGTAAAGGTGGTGCCCACTCCGGTCGTGCTTTGAATATCGATTTCGCCATTCAGCGCGTTGAGGTTGGCGCGGACCACGTCGAGGCCGACGCCGCGGCCTGCCAGCTCGGTCTTGACCGGAGCGGTCGAGAATCCAGGATGGAAAAGCATCTCGCGCAGGTCGCGCTCGGTCAGGCGATCTGCCGTTTCTGGCGAGACCAGACCACGCTCGATGGCGCTATGCCGCACCCGGCCATAATCGATGCCGCGCCCGTCATCCTGCACTTCGATATAGATGTGATTGCCCCGGTGATACGCGCGCAAGCTGACTTTTCCGAGTTGCGGCTTACCAGCGGCGATGCGATCCTCGCCGGACTCGATGCCGTGTGCCACCGAGTTGCGCACCAGGTGAACCAACGGATCGGAAATCTGCTGAATGATGCTGTTGTCCAGCTCGGTTTCGCTGCCACCTAAATCGAGTTCCACCTGTTTGTCGGCGGATTTGGCGGCGTCACGAACGGCACGCGACAGGCGCGAATACAAAGTGCCGATGGGCACCATGCGCGCAGCGGTAAATTCGTCTTGCAAATGGTGCGCCAGCTTCGTGAATTCGTCGATGTCGCCTTCGACGCGCCCGATGTAGCCCTGCAGTTGCGAGAGCACTTCGTTAACGTCAGCGGAGATTTCAGCCATGGAGCGCGACAAAATGTTGAAGTCGTCGTAGCGGTCCATTTCCAGTTCGCTGAAATCGGACCAGAAAGAGGTGTCGCCGGCAGCAGCGCTGGTGAGTCTTTGCGAAGTTGTATTGGTATTCCAGTCCGCGGATTTGGCTTGGGAGCTGACGCGGTTGTACTCGTATTTTTCCTGGAATTCGGAAACTTTGTCTTGCAAACGTTCTTTCGAGAAATTCAGAGTGTCGACCAGCTTCTCAAGCTCCGACACACGTCCGACCATGCGGGTGCGATTGATGACCAACTCGCCCACGGTGTTCATCATGCGGTCGAGGCGATCCAAGGCGATGCGTACGGATTTGACGGCCGCTGTGGGACTCGCCTGGAACTTCGCGGCAAGTTGGGCTTTGACCTCAGGCTTGATTTCTGCGAGTGCAGGATGTGGCTCGGCCAATGGGTTAGAAGGATTGACAGGCAGCGTTAAATCCAATTCTTCGGGGTCCAGCGGTGCGAATTCCGCGATGCGACCGAGCAGGGAATCGACGCCCGCGCGTGTTTCCCGTTCATCGGCCCACTGTTTATGGAGCGTTTTCTTCAGTACGTCAATCGATTCCAGGCAAACATCGACAACCATCGGAGATGGTTCGATTTCTCCGTCGCGCAAACGGCCTATCAAATCTTCGACGCGATGGGCAATGGCGCCTAGACGTTTCAGGCCGACCTGGGCGGCCGAGCCTTTCAAGGTGTGAATAGCGCGGAAAAGCTTGTTAATTTCTTCGGGATTATTGTTGCCTTCCAGCGAAATCAAGCAGTCGCTGACGATCTGCAGATGCTCTTCGGCTTCTGGCTGGAAAAATTCCAGGATTTCATTGGGAACATCATCGTCGGGCGGCAAAAGATCAAAGTAAGAGCCAGTAGCTGAAGCAATGGTCGCAGCTTTCGCGGTTGGCACGGACAAAACTGCAGTTTGCGTTGGTGCTGCGTAGGTGGTTTTCGCCGCTGCTTCAGGAAATGCGAAGCTGTAACGCTCTTTGAAAGTGTGGATTTCGTCTACTGTTTCCGAACCTCTATCGCTGATTTCCAGCAAGTCTGTTTCCAGCAAGGAGATTGCATCGGATAGAAATTCAGCCAGTGGGCCGTGAAGATCATCGCCCAACGGAGCATTCATGGCGTATTGAAAAACATGCGCCAGTTTAGAAGCAATTTCTGCAAAACCGGGAAATTCGTAACTGGCGGATGTTCCACCAAGAGTGTGCGCGGCGATGTACAAGCGTTCTAGGTCTTCGTGACGCGGCCCAATTTCCTGCAACACGCCAACATACTCGCGGAGGTATTGCAGGTGCTCGGAGGCCTCCTGAAGGAATAGCTCCATGCCTTCGCGTCGCGGAGAGCTCACGAGCGCCCCTCCACCGGCTCCGATTTGTGTACTTCTTCCGCCGTTGGTTTGCGGTACAAAATGCAATCATTCAGAACTATGGCCTGGAATTTCACGGGCATTTTGGAGATGGATTCTGAATGGCCCAGAAAGAGATAGCCGCCCGGTTCGAGGGTGTCGTAGAAATGTTGCACTAACGAACGACGCCGTTGTTCTGAGAAATAGATCAGCACGTTCATGCAAAAAATTACATCCATGCGTCCGACGTACGCCACGGAAGCCAGATTCATCTGCGTAAAATTGATCATCTTGCGCAGCCGCGATTTGACCTGCTGCCCGTTTTTGATGGGGTTAAAGTGAGCGGCCAATTGCGCTTCGCTGACGGAGGAAATGCTGCGGCCCGAATAGCTGCCATTTTCTGCGTGCTTTAATGCAACGCGGCTGACGTCCGTAGCGAGAATCTCCACATTCCAGGCGTCTGCGAATGACAAAGTGTCGGCGATGGTGATGGCAATTGAGTATGGTTCCTCGCCGGTGGAACAACCGGCGCTCCAGATGCGTAGACTGCGCGGATTCTTCCAGAACTTTTTTATATGCAATTCGGGCAAAGCGCGCTTTTGAAAGGCCTCGTAAACGGCCGGGTAACGGAAAAAAGTGGTCTCCTGAGTAAGCAGGCGCTCCAGAAGCGCTTCGTACTCGACGTTGGTCTTGCGAGCGGCACGCAGGAAATCGGTGCCGCGTTCGAAGCCCCGCGCTTGCAGGTGTTCACGCACACGGGTAACCAGGAATCGCTCGCGCGATTTGTCGAAACAAATCCCCGTACGCTCTTCGATCAGCATGCGGATCTCGCTCAACTCGTGCTCACTAAGTTCGAGCTCGGTTATCTGGCGCTCGTTCGCGGCTTTCACGCTTGGTTATTCCGTTCGGCTCCGGCGCTTGCCAAAGCTAGAAATCGTTTAGCAACTCGTGCATTCGTCGTTCAGGAAATGCCTACCGCGACGCTCCCACTGGAACGCGCTCAGAATCTTCCTGATGAGTGCCGCCGCCCTGTTTAGAAGAGGCGCGGAATTGTGCAAGACCGTCGTTCAGTTGGTCCGACAGCTTTACGAGCTGGCTGACCGTGGCGACCGTTCCTCGCGTTCCCTGCGAAGTCTGGCGCGTAATGTTGGAGATGATTTGCATGGCATGCGCGACGCCTTCAGTGCCGCGCACCTGCTGTTTGGAAGCCAATGAAATTTCCTGTACCAGTTCGGCTGATTGACGCACTACGTTGGAGATGGCATCGAGCGCGCGGCCCGCTTGATCGGCGAGGGTTGCCCCGCTTTCCACTTCCTTGGTGCCTTCTTCCATGACGACGACTGCTTCGTTGGTCTCGGCTTGAATGGCCTTGATAAGCGCGGCGATATCTTTGGTGGCGCTGCGGCTGTGTTCCGCGAGCTTGCGAACTTCATCGGCGACGACCGCGAAACCACGGCCGGCATCGCCCGCGCGCGCGGCTTCGATAGCGGCGTTCAAGGCCAACAGGTTGGTCTGCTCAGTGATGTCGTTAATGACGTTGATGATTTCTGAAATTTCCAGCGAACGGTCGCCCAGCGATTTAATTTTCTTGGCCGTGGCTTGCACTGAGGAACGGATGCGTTGCATTCCTTCTAGCGTGTCACGAACGGCGCGGTTGCCTTGCTCGGCGGCGTCCAACGCGCGGCGCGCGGCTTCCGCGCTGGCTTCCGCGTTGTTGGAAACCTGTTTCATGGAAACGGTGAGCTCTTCCACGGCGCTCGAAGTGTTGGTAATTTCCTGGTCCTGTTGCGTTGCGCCAGCTTGCATTTGATCGGCGGCGACCAGAATGTTGTTGGAGCACGCGGTAACTTCCATGGCCGCTTTGCGAACGCGCTCGAGAACTTTGGTGAAATTGTCGAGCATGTAGTTCACGGAATCGGCAACGTTACCGAGGGCATCGTTGGTCACTTTGCCGCGCAGTGACAAATCTCCGCGCGCAACCTGATTGATGACCGTCAACAGCTCCGTAATACTGCGCTGCAGTGCGTCGCTGGACTCCTGGTTACTCGCGGCCTTCGAGACTTTAGCGACCGCGCGATTCAAATTGTCGGCGATGTAGCCCAGCTCGTTGGTGGCGGTCACTTCCGCTCGTGCCTTGGGATCCCCGACGGCCAGGCGCTCAGAAAATTTGGCCAACTCATTGATGGGAGACAGCAGTCCTCCGCCAAATCTCCACGCCAAAATGATGGTCATGAGCAACGCGAGGCCTACGGCGACCGCCGCAGCTCCGACGGCGCCACTTGGTAAGGCCGCGAAGTCAAAGATTGACACGTTGCCGGATTGACGCCCGGCGTTATACGCGAGTGCGATGACGGCAGCGAGCACGATGCCGTTCAGCACAACCAGCGTCCAGATGGTAGAACTCAGTCGCGATTTCATACTTCCTCCAAGATCGTTTTCACCGAGCCGTCAGCGATCGACGGATGATGCCGACATAAAGCTAAATGCTTGGTCCGGGAAAAGCTTCCAACAGCCTGCCTAAATCAATCACCAACGCCAGGCGGTCATCGTGCCGCAGCATTCCGATGCAATGCGGAACATTTTCAGGGGCTTGTTCCAACACCTCGTCGCTATTTACCGAATAAGTGCCGATTACTTCATCGGCAGCTATTCCGACGCGAAGAATTTCGTGATGTCCATTAGCAGGCAGAGACGCAACTACGACATGCCGCGGCAGGAGGCCGGGGCGTCGGCCTTCGGTCATGGCGATGTCGATCAACGGCACAATAGTGCCGCGTAAATTAAAAATGCCGACCAGATACGCGGGGCTCAACGGCACTTTGGTCAGAATCGGCCAATCCAATACTTCCTCAACGTCCAGAACTGGAAGGCACAATCGTTCACGGCCGCTGCGAAACACGCAGTACTGCGACTGCGGCCGGCGCTCTTCCATGGGACCGAGAGCTTCCAGCAAACTGCCGGTGCTTTCGTCAGCCGCTAGCGGCTCAAGGTGAAGAAAAGGATTCATCGCGTCTTAGTAAGTCTCCGCAAAAATTGTCATGCGAACCGCTTTACCGCTCGAAGCAATTCTTCAGACGTAAAAGGCTTAGTGACATAGCCGTCGGCGCCTTGCTGTTCGCCCCAGAATTTGTCGCTGGCGGTGTCGCGGGAAGTGACCAGGATCACGGGAATCGTTTTGTACTGGTCGTGGCCCTTTAACTCGCGGCAAACCTGGAAGCCGTTTTTGCCGGGCATGACCACGTCCAGCAGAATTAGATTGGGTTGTTCGAACGCGATCGTTTCTTCCACACGCATAGAGTCGTGCAGGTCGACAAGTCGGTAACCTTCGCGTTCCAGCACCCCGTGCATCAACCGGACTTCCGCCGGTGAATCATCGACAATGAGCACTTTTTTCTGCACAGCTAAAATCTCCCGGACTTATCCGGGAAACAAAGGTGCACGCCAGCGGCCAGCTTTAAGGATCGCTAAGAGAATGTTACGTATTGAGTGAAGGGCCGGTAATACAAGGAGTTACAGCTAGGTTTACGGCTCTAACGGCGAGACGGCGCCGGGACCTCGGTATCTTCCGTCTCAGCTTGAGAAGCATTCTCAGCGTCGCGCATCTCGCTGGCAAGCGATGAGAATCGCTGCATGATTTCGTTCATACGCATGGCCATGCTGTGAATGGTCCTGATCTGCGCCAGGGATTGCGACGAAAGTTGGCCGGGCTCCAGCAACAGCAATTCGGCATTGCCCAGCATGGAGGTCAGGGCGTTATTCACGCTGTGCTTCATGTCTGTCATATAACGCCCCAGAGTAGCCAGGCGCTGACATTTAGCGGCTTCGCGTTCTGCCTGTCTTGCGAAACTCAGGGCTTCCATGCGGCGCAATGTTTCGCCCGCTACCAGCAATAGAGTGTTAGTCCAGTCTTCGCGCTGCTGCACGTGAAGGACTCGCGGGTACAGAGTGCGCAATTCGTCGGACTCGCGGGCATCCGCGGAAATACAAAGAATCACAGCGGGCTGGCGGTCGAGCGAACGAAGAACCTCGTGATGTTTTCGGCCGCTGATAGGACCGACCACGATGAGGTCGTGCGCCGTCGCGTTGTAATTGCGCCAAATCTTGCTATTTAAAACGGTAATGTCGGGTGATTTGCGTTGCGCTTGCCAGCATCCAGCCGCAATTCTTCCGAATTCGGTTTCATCGGTCAGAATCAGGACGCTGGCATTCGGCAAAGGACAATCCATCCCAGAAGTATTCACCCGCAAAAGCCGGGGAAAATTTGTTGCACGCTACAATTTTTCTGCTTCATCCAACGCGGACAGCAGCCGCTTGGCACTGATCCCAAGATTTACAGCAGCCTCGGTATCTTTTGCTTGCTTGGCTGCATCGACGCGGTCTTGGAGCCGGGACGCTTCTACCCTTCCCACCGCGAGAGCCTTATCCAAGGCAAAAGCGTGACCTTTTTCTTTCGCATTGGTGGTAGCAGTGGAAACCATTGCTCGCGCAGCCACAGCGCGACGCAAGTCTTCCGCAGCAACGCCTGTTTCGCTTACGAATGCGGCCACTTCCCAGGATGACAACAAAATGCGCGTATCGCCGAGTTTTACGGTGGTCATGGAACGACCGTGCAATGGCGGCGTGGCGATCAATTGCTCCCAGATCTTTTCCATGCACGCTTCGAAATCCAGCGCTTGAGGCGGTTGGTTTGTCTGCGCGGCCTCGCTCTTTTTCAAAGTGTCAACGGTGTCCTTAGCGCGCCCGGGGAATCCAGGCAAAGGCTCGCCGGCAATCTTTTTCTGGGTTTCAGAGCCAAATCCTTTAGCCGCGTCGATGACCAGACGATCGGACATCTTCGCGGCGCTCTTCTCCAGCGCGTTTTCGACGTCGGCGCGTAGCCCGAGCAACTTTTCAAAAGCCTGATTGACGGAGCGCTCCGTATACTCTTTTTGGAAGGGTTGTTTCCACTCGTCGGCAAGTTTCTTAACTTTGCTTAGCGGCTCGGCTGCTGACAAACCGGTATTGCGACAATCGACGACGTGAACATCGGAAGCTTCCAGCTTGGCTATGCCCGCGCGCGTCGCGATCAGGTCAGCATGCATCAACTCGATCAGCGTGCGGCGCAGGATAAAATTAAAACGGATAAAAGCCAGTAGCGCGGACGGATCATAGAACATTCCGGCGGCCGCTTCTTTGACTTTGCGACCCTGCTCGATGAAATTGGTTTTCAGGACTTCCCGGAGGCTTCGAAAACTGTGCAGGGACTGGATCATGGCTTCCAACGGTGCACACCACGGCAAAGATGTGGCCGCCACTTCGCCAAGAATCGGCTTCATAACCTCGGCGACGTCCGCAGGCTCAATGCGCTTGTGATAAATCTTGGCTGGCGCGCACAGTGCAAAATATTGCACTAGAAGAAAGTCGATCTTGTCGCGGTCGAAGGTGGTCTTTGTTGGTTTGCGCAGATGCCGTTCGATCAGCGATTTCAAGCTATTCTCGCTGGCGTTCATGGTGGTCATCTGCAAGAGGTGGCGCAGTTGGTACACAAGCACCCGCTGGTCTAAGTCATCCAGCCAGCTCTGGACTTGTTTGGAGAGCTCAGGATCCGGAGTTTCCGGCAACTTTCGCTGCAGGAACGGAACGGGGATGCCCAACTGTTTTGCGAGGGCTAAGTAAATTGGGAAAGCGGAAATGGTCTCGGCCCACTGGCTTTGGCCGACCTCTGCAGTTCCGGGCGCCGAAGGTGAAGTCAGATTGCTCATGAGTGCATCATCCAACGGCTGGGACCGCGCAAAAATTTAACGGCCACGGCCTTTTGTCCGCCATGATATTGCACGGCAACCACGGTAGCGTCGGAGGTGTCAGCTTTGCGGCTTCCTTCCAGGCGGACCTTGTCGTCGAACTCCAATGGCAAGCTGGAAATCAAAATGGCGTGTTCCAGGCCCGCAAACTCTACCACGCTGGCTTCTCGCAGACGGGTTGACCCGCCGCGCAGTGCGGTCACCTGTACTGGCAAACGAACAGCCGTAACCCCCGGAAAAAATCGCGCTAACTGTTCCGTGCAGCTTTGCTGTTCCGCAATAAGAGTGGTTTCGTCAAACTGTCTCACGGGGCCTCACCAAATGGTCGACTGCAACTTTAAGGTTTCCAGTAGCCTTGGGACGCAGGCAGACAAAAGAATCCCCAAGGAAGAGAAGCACGACTGGCACCAAAAGAAATGGCGGGCGCTTCCAACGAATCACTAAGAATCAATGGCAGTTAACATTTAGAAAAACGCGCAGAATAGCTCATTCGTCTCAGGCTGAAACAAATCTGTCTCAGCGTCGCGTTTGTTGGCACCCACAACTCTGCGTCAGTGAGACACCGTTTGTGGCTCTTCAATGTGAGATTCGGCCTTAACCGCTATGTTGTAGCGCTTAAGTTTGCGATAGAGAGTTGCGCGACTGATGCCCAGCATTTTGCCGGCCAGCGCTTTGTCACCGTTGGTTTGTTCGAAGACGCGCAGAATGGTCATGCGTTCCATTTCCGCTAAGGCGGTGGTGGAAAGAGAACCTGCATCTTGGGTCAATGCTGTTCCGGAGTCGGCTTGCTCGGCGCGAATGGACGGAGGCAGGTCCGCCACATCGATAGTCTGGCGATCGCCGAGAGTTACTGCGCGGGCCACGCAATTTTCCAACTCTCGAACATTACCGGGCCAGTCGTAATGAAGCAGGCTTTTCATTGCTGCCGCGGTTACCTGAATATTCGCGCCGTGCGCGTAGCGATCCAGGAAATGGTGCGCCAACATGGGGATGTCCGAACGGCGTTCGCGCAGCGCCGGAATATGTACCGTGACAACGTTCAAGCGGAAATATAAATCCTTGCGGAACGTTCCATTGCGATACGCGGCTTCCAGATCGCGATTGGTCGCGGCGATTACGCGCACGTCAACATTAACCTTTTCATTGCTGCCCACCGGTCGCACTTCTTTTTCCTGTAGCACCCGTAGCAGCTTGGCCTGCATCTCCAACGGCAGTTCGCCAATTTCATCCAGAAAAATTGTCCCCCCGTTGGCGGCCTGAAACAATCCAGCTTTGGTTTTCATCGCACCCGTGAACGCGCCTTTTTCGTAACCGAATAGCTCACTCTCCATCAGTGTGGGCACTAACGATCCGCAATCCACAGCCACAAAAGCGGTCTGCGCAAGGGCGCCGCGGAAATGAATCGCGCGCGCCACAAGCTCCTTTCCGGTTCCGCTTTCGCCAGATACCAACACCGGCGTGCGAGTATCCTTCAGCCGCGAAATCATACGCAGCACATCTTGAATGTTAGCCGACGTGCCGATGATGCCATCGAGATTCTCTTCCGTGTTGACGCGCTCGCGAAGAAACTGATTTTCGGTTACCAACCGGACTTTTTCCGCCATGCGCTGCAGCAGCATGCGCATTTTTTCAACACGAAATGGCTTTTCTATATAATCGTAGGCGCCGAGTTTCATGGCATCTACTGCTGATTCAATCGAACCGTGTCCGGTCATGATGGCAACTTCAGTGCGCGGCAACATGGCTTTGGTCTGCTTGAGTAACGCCACTCCGGTCTGCGTCGGCAACTTTAAATCCGTAAGCACCAGGTCGGGGGTGTCGGCTTCCAGCCGTGGGAGTGCGGCCTCCGCGCTTTCCGCTTCGGTGCAGGAAAAGCCTAGCGCTGTGCCGATAGTCATGCACAGCCGGCGAATACTTTGCTCATCATCTACAACTAACAAACGCGTTTTCAGATCGTCGCTCATGGTTTCCCGAAGGTTTTCTCCACTACTGACATTAATTGCTGAACACGGAAAGGCTTTTCGATACAGGGCGTGCCACTCTGAGCCAGAAGAGTTTGCGTTTCACTATTGGCCGTATCTCCGCTGATCAAAATGATGCGCGTGCGCAGCTCCGGCCTGTTTTTCTGAATCCATGCGTGCACTTCCGCTCCATTCACTTTTCCCGGCATTCGAATGTCGGAAATTACACCCGCGAACCTGCCGTCGGAAAGGCGCTTCAAGCCCTCGCTGCCGGACCCAGCGTTAACCACCGAATATCCTCGGCGCTCCAGCGCCGCGCGCAGAAATGCAATCACCGACGGCTCGTCCTCAATTAACAGAATCGGCCCGCCGGTCCACATGGTGGCTTGCACGCTCATTTACCGGCCTCTTTCGCGGAGGCGGTTGGAGTGGCCGATTCCGTGTCCGCCAAAGGAATGCGAACCATGAATGTGCTGCCGGAATCCGCGTTGTTGTTCCAGCATTGAATTTCCCCTCCGTGCGCCCGAACGATGCCGTAACAAATGCTCAAGCCCAGGCCCGTTCCTTTGCCGGCATGTTTAGTGGTGTAGAACGGATCGAAAATGCGCTGAGGATCAACAATGCCTGTGCCGTTGTCGGTGATGTTCACCTCAATGGCGTGATTGTAATGGCAGGTTCGAATGGTGATTCGCCCACGTTCGCTGGATTCCTGGACGGCGTCGTAGGCGTTATTCAAAATATTCAGAAAAACCTGCTGCAATTGCTGTGCGTCTCCCAGTGCCGGCGGGAGCGCTTCGTCAAACTCCTCTAGCACTTCGACGCCATGGCTCGCAAAATCATAACTGCGCAGCTTGATGGTCTGTCGCAAAACATTGTTCACGCTGACAAGCTCGCGTTGCACCGGGCGCTGGCGCGCAAAACTCAGCAGGTCCTGCACAATATCCTTGGTGCGTTGCGTCTCCTGCAAAATAATCTGTAAATCTTCTCGAGCGGAGGCGGGCATTTCCGGATTCTCAAGCAGCAAATCCGTAAATCCCAGGATTGCTGCCAGGGGGTTGTTCACCTCGTGAGCGACGCCGGAAACGAGGCGCCCGATGGTGGCCATTTTTTCGCTATGGGCCAGCTTGGCCTGCAGCAATGTCGCATCGGTTATGTCGGTCATCACCACGACGACGCTGTTTACTGTTTTCAGTTCATCGCGCATGGGACTCAGGCTGATGGAGAAATGTCCCATGGAGCTATCGCTGCGGCGCACCCGAAGCTCGATATTTTCCACCTGCTGCCCATGCGCAGTGGTATCCAGCGCATCTTCAAAATCCTGGCGGTGGCCCGGCTCGATCCAATCCACCAACCGGTGTCCAATCAGATCGCTTTCCTGATAACCCATTTCGTAGCAGCGGCGGTTCGCATAGCTGATCAGCCCGGCAGTATCCAGCACCAGAATCATGCTTTGCGTAGTGTTGAGGATCTTCTGATTGAAATCGCGCTCGCGTTGCAACTGCGATTGAAATGTCCTTTGCTCGGTGACGTCCAGCATCAAGCCACGAATCTGTGCAATGCGGCCGCTGGCATCGCGCACGGCGGTAATGTTTTGCAAGGTGTGAAGAAGCGTGCCGTCTTTTCGCCGCAGGGTCTCTTCGTAATTTCGCAAAACACCATATTGAGCGAGCTTCGAAAGAAAGCGCTCGCGGGCAGCCGGCACGGGATACAAATGAGGGCCCACGTCAGCGCGCAACAACTCGTCTCGCGACGCGTAACCAAGCATCCGCACCATGGCGTCGTTTACGTCCATGAAGCGCCCATCCGGCGTAGCGAAGAACAATCCCTCCTGGATGCTATCGAAAAGCTCCCGGTAACGACGCTCCGCTTCGCGGCGGTCGGTGATGTCCTTCAGCACGTGAATCGTGCGGATGTCATCGTCGGTAAGACCAGGGGTTCGAGAGGTGGAGATCAAAAAAATGCGGTCGTCCGATACCGCGACGTATTCTTCGCGGGCTTGCTTGGTGTCTCGGCAAAATGGGCACGGCAGATGACTGCCGGATTCCGCGATTTGCCGCAGACTGGCCATTGCTTCGCCGACCAGCGCGACCGGTGGCACACCGAGATGCGATGACAAGGAACGATTAGTGCGCACGATTTTCCAGCTGCGATCATGAACCACGATGTAATCGCTGATGGCGTCAATATCCTCGACCCATTGACGCTTCGATCTTTCTAGTTGTGAAAATCGGCGGAAGTTTTCGAGCGATAGTGCCGCGTGGCTGGCCAGCGCCTGCAGGACGCGGCTCTCATCCGTCGTAAAGGGAGCCTTCTTGCGAATCAAACAGAGCGTTCCAAGACGTTCGCCATCACTGGCGGCAATGGAGACAAACGCCACCGTTGGGCGATTGTTCTCGCTCGCTGTGTAGCTGGTGGCATCGATCGGAAGCTCGCGAAATTCGAGGCCCAGGCGTGGTTCGCCCGCGGCAGAAATCAGCCAGCCACGGCCTTCGTGAGAGAAGAGCGGCTCAGTTTGTGGAGTTTCGTAAAAATCGGTTTCGCGGCCGCGAAACACCAGCACTGCACCCCAAGCGGCGTGCAGCATGCGCGCCGAACGTTGCGCAAAACGGTGCAGAAAATCGGGCAGTTGACGCGACTGCGCGGCATCGACGGCGAGCTCCATGAGCTCGTCAGCATGGCGCACCGAAGATAATTCTACGGCGTCAGCCTTGCCTGCGCGGCGCGCAGGGCGACTTACAAATTTAGACTTCGTTCCACGCATGGGGTTAGGGGGACTGAGTGCGTCTCAACTTGAGTATTCCCAAGCACTACCAACCTAACGGGTAGTCTCAATGTGAGTCAACCAATCTGGCGCGAGGTGTTTCTAGAATCGTCACTCTAAAACCGGTACCCGCTCCATGCGTCTCAGCCTGAGACCCCAGTCACAGGTCCCCCGCGTGATGAGACGATTTTTCGCTGTGTAGAAAAAGCCGTTCACCACATGTCTTCACGTAACTTCACACTTTTCTATCACTTGAGAGGAAAACTTACCTGCCGCCCCAAGCTTGGCAAACCTTAAAGCCGTGGCCCTGCACGTGCCTTTCTCTTACCGGGGTTATCTCCAAATACGGGACGGGCATTCAATGACAGCGGGTAAATTGAAAAAACTGATGTTCACAGCGACAGCTCTCACGGTCTTTAGCGCAACAGCCCTGTCGGCGCAAATAGCCAGCACCGATGAGACCAAGCGAAAGGTCAGGACCAGGGTTGCTCCAACTTATCCGGAATTAGCAAAACGGATGAGTGTGGGCGGCAAGGTCAAAATCGAAGTCGTGATTACACCGGACGGCCGTGTACGCAGCACAAAAGTTGTTGGGGGACACCCGCTGCTGGTGCAGGCCTGCCAGGACGCGGTGAAGGAGTGGAAGTTCCTGCCGGGGCCAGAAGAGAGCACCCAAATCGTGGAATTTACCTTCTCGAGCTCAGGAACCTAATAGCAAAAATATTGAGCCGCAGCTCGCGACTTTAGTTCGAGCACATTGGCCAGAGTATCCGGAGGCGTTTGGTAATGAAGATAGGCAAGAAACTATACGTGGGATTCGGCGCGGTGCTGGCCGTCCTGGTGTTGTTGTTCATCGTCAATCTCTTCGCTGGATTGCGTGAGCGGTCGGCGCGTCTGGACGCCTCCACGGCTCTCGAAAGCGTTCGCGCCATTGAAGCGGTGCGTTACCAGATCATGCTGAACCGGCTGAACCTCAATAATTATCTACTGAGCGGCGACCCTCGCGATGAAGAAAAGGTCAACAAAGGTCTGGTGGACATCGCCGACGCCATCAAGCGCGGCGAAGCTCAGGGCGGATCCGACAACCTGAAGTCTGCGCTTATGCAGGTGGAGAGCACCGAAACAGGTTGGGCTGACAACTTTGCGAAACCGCTGCTGGCCAAGCGCCACCAAGTGGATGCCGGTGACGCCACCGTTTCAGATCTACAGATTTTCTATTTGCAGAAAGATCCCAGCTCATGGCTCACCAAATCGTCAGTAGTCCTGGATCGTACCAATGACGACATAAGCAAATCGCTGGACGAAACCTCCAAGTCCGCTGCCGTGGCCAGCACTGCAAGCACCGTAGCTACTGCAGGCGGCACCTTCTTCGCGATGTTGTTGGGATTGTTGATCGCTTATTACACCGCGAAATCCATTACAGATCCGCTGACCCATTTAATTACCGTGGCCCGGGAAATCGCCGATTCCGGTGACCTCAATCAAAACATCGACATTCATCGCACCGACGAAATTGGAGCCCTGGCTACCACCTTTAACAATATGGTGGCGTACTTGAAAGAAATGGCGGCGGTGTCAATGGCCGTTGCGGAAGGAGACTTGACCATTGAGGTTGCGCCACGTTCCAAGCGCGACACTTTGGGCAACGCCTTCTCGCGCATGTCACATGGGCTTCAGGATCTGGTGCGCACCACACGCGATTCCGCGGGACAGGTTTCGGCTGGTTCGAACCAAGTAGCGGGGGCCGCTGACGAGTCCGCGAAAGTCAGCGTGCAAGCTTCTTCGGCAATCGAAGAAGTGACCAGCACGATGCACGAAATGAGCATCAACGTGCAAAACGTGGTGAAGAATACTCAGGTGCAGGCCTCCAGCGTTGCGGAGACCTCTGCATCGATCGATCAGATGGTGACTTCTATCCAACGAGTGGCCGATACCGCCAAGGTGTTGCTCGATATCGCCAACCGTTCTCGCGAAGAAGTTGTTACCGGTATTAAAACCATGGAGAAGGCTACCGACGGGCTGAACCGCACCAACCATGCAATTCAATCGTCCGCGGAGATCATCAATATCTTGGGCCATCGTGCCGATGACATCGGGAAAATCATAGAAGTCATCGACGACCTCGCCGAACAGACCAACTTGCTCGCTCTAAACGCGGCCATCGAAGCGGCTCGAGCCGGCGAACACGGTTTGGGTTTCGCCGTAGTAGCCGATGAGGTGCGAAAACTGGCGGAAAAATCCACGCAATCGACCAAGGAAATCGCCGACCTCATTCAAAGCATTCAACGTGAAGCGCGCCAAGCCGTCGAAAACATGGAGCGCAGCACCCGCATCGTGGAAGAAGGTCTGAGCCTGGGCAATGATCTTGGCGCCGCCTTGCACAAAATCGAAAATGTGGTCACTGAAGTTTATAAGTTCTCGCAGGAAATTGGCGCAGCCACCAACGAACAATCTGTCGGCTCATCACAAATCGCCAAGGCTACCAGCCGCCTCACGGAAATCACTCAAGAGATCAATTCCGCTGTCGAAGAACAAGCTTCGGGCGCCCAAGCCGTGGTTCGCGCCATGGACAAGATGCGCGAATTGGTGCAGCAGTCTGCTTCCAGCTCCACAGAGCTTTCCGCAGCCGCGGAACAGATGCTGAAACTCTCGCGTAACTTGCTCGACAGCATGGACCGATTTGTTCTGGACCGCTCTGTGCACACCAGGGGGCGCAGAGGCGAAACCCCAGGAACGCGGCGCCCGGGGGAATCCTCGCGGGATTCACAAGAACTGGAATACGCTGAACTCGCTCGTCCCTAAGGCGCTGGAGATCATGGGATGGAAAAAGATTTACAGGTCGTAGGATTTCGCATCGGTAATGAAACGTACGGAGTCCGTATCTCCGCAGTGCGTGAAATCGTGCGCGTTCCGGAAATTACCGCCGTACCCAGCGCACCGGACATTATTGAAGGGGTAATCAACCTGCGGGGCAAAATTATTCCGGTAATGGACCTGCGCAAAAGATTCGGACAGGTGTACACCGTGGCCGATAAGAAAAATCGGATTCTGGTCGTGGAGATCGATAACAAGTTGGTTGGGCTGATCGTGAATGCGGCATCTGAAGTTTTGAAAATTCCGCCTGCGGATATCGAGCCGCCAGGTTCAGTGTTTGCCGACGGCGAATCGGGTTACGTAACTGGAGTGGGCAAGTTGAAGGGTCGCTTAATCATTTTGCTGGATATAACAAAACTTATGTACCACCGCGATTTGCGAAGCCTTGAAGCAGCGGCAGAATCACTGGCGATGTCGAAATAGTTTTAGATCGAAGCGCAAGGCGTTTAGGAAAGGCTGCATAGCCGAAAATGGGAACGATCGCCGCACCGGTCCAACTTACCGAACCTGAATTGAAGCTGTTGCAAACCCTGGTGTATCAGGAATGCGGAATGTTTTTCGATGAACGCCGCTCCCATTTCCTGAAAGACCGCCTGCAACGGCGCCTGAAAGTTTGCCAGCTCGATTCCTTTTATTCTTATTACCGCCTTTTGACCAGCCGCGAAGGTCGCCCGGAACTGGCGTTACTCCTTGAAAATCTCACCGTCAACGAAACCAGCTTCTTTCGCAACCGGCCACAACTTGATTTGCTGCAAAAATCCGTCCTCGAAGAAATTCTCCATCGCAAACAGGAGCGCCGCGATTTTCATATTCGAGTGTGGAGTGCAGGATGCAGCGCCGGTCAGGAACCATACTCGGTGGCCATTCTAATCGCCGATGCCCTGGCTTATTACTACCTGCGAAATCCCCTGCCTTTTGAAATGCCAACGCCTAAGCCGCTGATTCCTCCTCCCTGGAAATTGGAAATTGTAGCTTCAGATATCAGCTATGCAAGTTTGCGCACCGGTCAGGAAGGCAAATATACCGATCCCCAAATGGAACCGGTCGATTACACCTGCCGCCTGCGTTATTTCGAAAAAGTGGGAGACAAGTACGCCGTCAAACAGCAATTGAAAGACCTGGTACAGTTCGACTTTCATAACTTGAAAACCGAATTTCTTCCACGCCGCAACGACATCATTTTGTGCCGCAACGTCATGATTTATTTTGACGAAGCGGAACAGAAGCGGCTCATCGATAAATTCTGGCATTGCTTGAATCCAAGCGGCTATCTGTTCGTGGGACACGCCGAAAGCCTGTTTGGCCTCACGCAAAAATTTAAGATGATCCATGAAAATAACGGCACCGCGTATCAGCGGCTGGAGGCCCGTACATGAGCCGGCCGCCTGAAGATCGCGGCGCCGAACTGCGCGCACTTTTTTTCGAAAGCGCCTATGAATTGCTGCAGGCGCTTAATGAAGGCGGGCTGCAACTGGAAACGCAGCCGGGCGATGAAGAAGTTCTTCGCGGAGTTCGGCGCGCTGTCCACACCCTGAAAGGCGACGCCGCAGCTTGCGGTTTTGCTCAATTGAGTGAGCTGGCTCATGAATTGGAAGAAATTCTAACACCCGAGGTGGTGCAATCGCGAGGAGCCGGGATTGCAGAAATCGTGCTGTCCGCCGCCGACATTTTCGGAGCCATGTTATTCGCGCACGAGCGTGGTTCCGAGCCGCCGTCCGGAGCGCCGCTGCAAAAGATGGTTCGAGACTTGCTGGAGGGTCCAGCTTCGAAAAAAGGCCTGGCTGCGCGCGCGTCGCATGGATCGGGCTCGCAAGTCGCGGCGAAATTCGCCTGGACCGAGTATGAACAGCTGATGATCTCCGAGGCGGTTCACCGCGGCGAATCGGTTTATAACCTGGCATTGCGAGTCGATCCCAATAGCGTGATGCGTGCAGCTGCCTTTCAATTGATTCGAAATGTACTGCATGGAAGCGGTACGGTAATCGCTCTTAGACCGGAAGATAACATTGCTGCCGCTACCGTGGAAGTCGTCGAAGCCGCCTTAGCCACGAACCTCACTGCGGAAGAAATGGCGCAACGCTGCCGCATTCCTGCGATCGTATCGGACGTGCGCATCGAGCGGGCGGCCACCCCGGGAATGGCCGTGCATGAATTGTTGGACGATCTTCTTGAAGTACAGGCGAGTCTCGCTCACGCCGAGCATCCCGACGATCCAGCGTCCGGAGCGGGAAATGCGATTGGCGCTGCGGTAGCGGCCATAACCGAAACCTCCTTGCGTGTCGACGCCTCCAGAATCGACGCGGTGATGAATCTGGTTGGTGAGCTGATTATTGGAAGATCGATGCTCAATCGCACGCTGGCCGAATTCGACAAGAAGCACGCGCGCGACCCCGTCAGAACGAAACTTGCCGACGCCTTGGCTTTCCAAACGCGGGTTCTCGATGAATTGCACAAATGTGTGCTGAAGATTCGCATGGTGCCGGTCGAGCAACTGTTTCGGCGCTTTCCACGCGTGGTGCGAGACGTCGCGAAACAGTGTGGCAAGGACGTAGCCCTGCAAGTTGCCGGGCAAAACACCGATCTCGACAAAGGCATTCTCGATTCGCTGGCAGAGCCTTTGATGCATTTGGTCCGCAACGCCGTTGATCATGGCATCGATCCAGTTGATGAACGCGTAGCAGCGGGCAAACCTGCTCGTGGAACAGTTTTTCTCAATGCTTATCACCAGGGCGCGCAAGTGGTCATTGAAGTACGCGACGACGGCCGGGGCATCGACACCAACAAGCTACGGGCGCAAGCAGTGGAAAAAGCAATTCTCAAACAGGATGAAGCGGTGCGCCTGAACGAACAGGAAGCTTTGAATCTGATTTTCGAGCCAGGCTTCAGCACCGCAACAGAGGTTACTGAGGTGTCGGGCCGCGGCGTTGGCATGGATGTAGTGCGCTCAGCTATGGGCAAGCTCAAAGGCACCGTTCACGTGAGTACACAACTGGGCAAAGGAACCACCATCCAGCTGCGCGCGCCATTAACGTTAGCCAGCATCCAGACGTTGTTGTTTCGCGTTGGCGGCCGCCTGTTTGCTGTTCCGTTGTCATCCGTGGTTGAAATCACCCGCATTCGTGAAGACGAGATTCACATGGTTGATCAGCGGGAAATTTTACGTCTTCGCGACCAGCTTCTAACCCTGGTGCGGCTAAATCGCTTGGATCATATACACGCTGTGGTTGCTTCGCCGGCTCCGCCAACAAAGAAAACCCGTTTCGTAATTGTAATCGGCGCATCGGAAAAGCGTTTTGGCCTGCTCGTGGACGCTCTGGTGGGCGAGGAAGAATTGGTAATCAAAGCCCTGCCTAGCGACATTGTCTCCAGCGACCTGGTAAGCGGCGCGTCCATACTCGGTGATGGGACAGTCGTGCTGATTTTGAATGTACCCGCGGTGGTTTCTAGATTTTCAAAGGCCCTCCCCATGGAAGCAATAGCATGAGCGAACGAATCAAAGTTCTAGTCGTTGATGACTCCGCGTTGATGCGCAAGCTCATCCCGGCAATTTTGAAGCGCGACGCTGCCATCGAAGTGGTCGGCACCGCCATGGATGGAGCTTTCGCGCTCAAGAAAATCCAAGAACTGCGGCCAGACGTGGTCACTCTCGATCTTGAAATGCCTCGCATGGACGGTATGGAAACCCTGCGCCTGATCATGAAGAGCGCGCCGGTCCCGGTAATTTTATTCAGCACCCATTCGAAAGAGGGAGCCTACTCGACATTTAAGGCTCTGGCATTGGGCGCAGTCGATTTCGTGGCTAAGCCGCAGGACGCGGCGGTTGGCCATCTGGACGCCATCGCGGATCAGCTTATCGAGAAAATCAAAGTTGCCAAGCGCGCTGCCGGACATCGCTTACCACCAGCAGTGGTCACCGAATCGCCAGTAGGGCTGAAGAAAAAACGCGGTATCCCGGTGCCTCCCAACCGCATCATTGCCATTGGTATTTCCACCGGCGGGCCAAACGCATTGCAGTTCATGCTTTCGCAACTTCCTGCGGACTTCCCATCTTCGATTTTAATCGTGCAGCACATGCCCGAGGGATTCACAGAGATGTTTGCGAAGCGTTTGGACGAATGCAGTCCTTTGGATGTTCACGAAGCGCGCTCCGGCGATCTTCTCTTGGCAGGTCGTGTACTTTTGTGCCCCGGAAACCGCCACATGATGGTTCGTCGCATGCCTCGCGGTGACATGGTGGTTTTGAACGATGCAGCTCCTGTGAACGGTCATCGGCCATCCGTGGACGTGCTGTTTCATTCCGTGGCCCAGGAATTTGGCCTTACCAGCGTCGGAGTGTTGATGACCGGCATGGGTGACGACGGAGCGGCAGGTCTAGGCGCCATCAAAACTGCCGGTGGAATGACCATCGCGCAGAGCGAAGAAAGCTGCGTGGTAAGCGGTATGCCACGCGCGGCAATCGCCAAAGGATACGCCAACAGGATTGTACCGCTCGATGGTTTAGCGGCGTATTTATCGAGCCAGTACGGTACGGATCGAAACAATTCAGAAAAAAAGGAAAAAGATAAGTTGGAGAAAGCCGAGACCATTTCCGTTTCTCATCGCGATTGACGCGGTCACGGCCCAAGGAGACTCTTATGGCACAATTCGCACCCCTTCAACGCAAAGACAACAAGTCCGTCCGCTACCTGGTGGTAGACGACTCGGTATTCGCGCGCAAGAATCTCATCAAAATGATCGACTCTTTCGGCGGCGAAGTGGCTGGCGAGGCTGGCGATGGTCTTACCGCCATCGCGGAGTTCAACCGTACCAAGCCCGATATCGTCCTGATGGACATCACCATGCCGCAGATGGAAGGCATTGAAGCTGTGGAGCGCATCGTTCGCCAGCACAGCGACGCACGCATCGTCATGGTTTCATCGGTGGGCTACCAGGAAAATATTCTGGCCGCTTTGCAAAAGGGGGCCAAACATTTTGTGCAGAAGCCTGTAAAACCAGAGGTGCTTTACGAAATCTTGCGTTACGTATTGAGTGATGATCCCGCTGCGGCTGGCGCGCCCGCAGTACTGGCAGGAGAACACGCATGAGAATGGAGCTGATTCAACCTTTCATCAATGCGGCGGATGCCGTGTTTTCCGAATTGCTTCAATCGTCCGCGAAAATAATCGATCTCACCATGGACGAAGATACTTATCGCCGTAAAGGTGTGGCCGCGCTGATCGCCATCAAAGGAGACATCGAAGGCCGGGTAATCCTTGATCTCTCGCCCGAAGTCGCCGTGAAAGTTGCCAGTCATCTTGCGGGCACGGATCTTCCTGCCAGCGAGCAATTGGTACGCGAGACTGTTTGCGAGCTGGCGAATATGGTTATCGGGAATTCCGTAACACTGCTGAATGATCAGGGATTTCGCTTCAAAGTGTTTCCGCCAGAGATTCACGAGAATGAAGGCGGCCTCTCAAGCACGGTCGATACCGAGGCCATGGTTCTTGGTTTGGAAACACCTTGCGGAGAGGTTTATTTGAATATCGCGATGCACTACTTGCATCGCCGCCGTCACGAACGGGAGTCAGTTGGCGCGCTGGACTGATTGTTTTTTCTGTGGTAACGCCTATCTTCTGATTGATCTTCTCTTGTGTGGATCTAGTCGAATCGAGACTCACGTGACAAATGGTAATGTGCGGGCATTCGCGGAATGCGTTCCGCCACTTGCCATCGAATTTTGTCGAAGGTCTCGCGCGGGTAGCAAAACAGCTGTCTCATGGAGGGGACATTTTCACGTATGCCGCGCCATGCTTGAAAAGCCCCGCACTAGGCAGCGCCACGGAAAACACGATTCGAACCGGCACAAAAATGGCGCCGCTCCCGGGGGTAAACGGTACCGCGACCTCTACTCGAGCGCCTTCCACATATTGATTACGGCTGCGGAAACTGAGACCGCCCTTGGATAAATCCTCACACACCGCAATTTCTTCCTCAAAGCCACGCCGCCGAATGCATGCCAGTACGCGCGTTTTAACGCGTGCGCGTTTTCGCCTTGGAACAACGTGTTGATCGATGTTGGCGACGTAACCTTCCACTGTCGGCGCGGGCATTTCGGATTGCGCTTCAATCCAGATGGAAGGAGCAACGCACTGGCTGCAAACGCGGGCAACGCATTTGCGCATCTCGAAAGATTTAAGCTCTAACGGGTTTAAATACACGACTTCACGGCGCTCGCAAAAACTGCATTCCATCAACAACCGGGCCACAGCTTCGTCGGCTTTGTTGAGTGCTGGAAATTCAATGTCCCAGAAATCCGCACGCGGCTCCAAAATTTGAAAAGCGTAAAGAAAGCCTTCGGAATCCTGGTCAATTTCAGCTACTATCCGTGCTCTTGCGGATTTCCAGACGTCGCCATCCTGTTGGCGGCGCAGGGTCAGTTCCTGGCCGGCGGCGAGTCTCTCCGCTAGCCTCAAAACCCCACCGTTTTTGCTCACCAGCATGGTAGTTGCAGCGCGTTTGAATGTGGCTCCGCTGTCGCCAAACCACGATGCCTCCACGGGCATTCGAAAATCTATACGATCACTTTGACGCAGCCCATCCGCTCGCATTTGTAGTTGTCGCCTGAGAGAGAGAAGTACAAAGGCAGGATAGCATTCGGTTTCCTGCTGATAACTGCTGGGTCTTGGATGCTTTGTCGTAGCGGCTAATAACGCAAATTCATGGATGTAAACGGCAACCAAACGGCCAGCTATTAGCGTTTTCGCAATTATAAATCATGAAAAGTCGACTATATCTTGCGGTTTCGAGGGACAATTTATGTACCGGGGAGAGTTTCCAAGGGCTGGTAGTTGCGCAGACCTCATACGACTGTGAGTAATGTAATCTTCATGCAAGAACCAACCTCAACTGGCCCGTGGCGCTCCATTGCAGTGCGCGACCGGCGATATTCCATTCGTTATCCTTTTGCTGCCGATGCCGTATTGCTTGATCTCGAGACCGGCGCGACTGCCACTGGAGTTACTTCCGATCTTTCCATAGCAGGCGCATTTATCTGCTCTAGCAAGGCTTTCAAAGTGGGATGCCGGATTCGCGCAACTCTGACGCGCAAAGATCAGGTGGTTGAAGCTCTGGCCGTAGTTCGTGTTTACAAGCCCCGCATCGGGATGGGTGTAGAATTTCTGGACGTAGAATCGCCCTTCGATCAAACCCTGTTTCGTTGGATTGAACAGCTTCGCCGCAAGTAATTACCTCTAACAAAAATCCTACTCATCATCCGGTAAGCACCTGATCGAGAAGCTGTCCCACGGCCCGCTGCGCCTCAAGAATCGAATATCGATGGTCCATGGCGCCAGCCAGGTCCGTATTAGCAAACGCGATTCGCCCGAATGGAGCGCTGCGCAGAATTTCCCGCGGTGCGGGCTTGCCGTCCTTACCAAAGAAAAATCCCGGTTGCGGGCTCAGGTACGCATGGCCCCAGCGATTCAAAATAATTCCCGCGATATCCCGTCGCGCGTCGAATCCAGAACCAGAAAACATATCTGTGAATTGTTGCCGCAAGCGCTGTTCATATTCACGAAAAGACGTGTTCAGCAATTCGCCGCGGCCACGAATGCCTTGCGCTTCGGTAGACTCGCCAGGATAGGGGTACAACACCTTTATGGAGAGCACTACCGGTGAATCCGGCCCAATCACCGCGCTCCCCCTGCCGCATTTGGCCATTTTACGAACGTCCATGTAGTTGCCCACGCCGTCGAACCAGCGGCACCCGGTGATTCCCATTTTGTAGAGAAAACGCCAGTTGCGAACCGCCATGTTTATCATCATGGACGGTGACCGGTAGAACTGTGCATACGCGGCGCGATGTTCTTCGGGAAGATCGTGCACGATGTGCTTGGTAGTCCAGCTTCCTCCCGCCATCACCGCGGACCGCGTCCTCACGCGAAATAATTTGCCCTCCTTGGCATAAACGACGGACACGGTGTCTGCCTTTTGCGCGTCTCCATCATGCCGTACAGAAACCACCGTGCACGATAAGCGCACCTGAACTGGAGACTCGTTAACATCCAGCGCCGCAAAGTTCACCGTTCCTTGCGTCACTCCTTCTACAGTTGCGGGGCCGTCAATCGCAGTGGGCAAGAGTGTTTTCACCATCAGTCGCGCAATGGTGGTGTTGCCGCCCGGGAACATTTGCACCGCATCACCCCCGGCTTCGTACGGATGAAGCATGTCCGCGGCATAATCGTTGTAAGCCGAAAGTGCGTCAGGTCCCAGACCAGAAGCGCCACCTTCCACGGGTGACAGAAAAGTTCGAATGGTTTCTCGGCTAACTCCGAATTGCTCCATGTAGTGCTGTTCCAGCGTAATGGAGTCGAGTCGCCGGGAAATCTCGTCGCCTTCAAATTTAGGCCGCACAAATTTTGATTTGGCCGCGGCCTGGCCTGAAAACCAACCATACAATTCGCTTTTAGTTTTTGCAGCCAGTGGAGCGCCCTGCATTTGTTTCCCTAGAGGATCAATCAGCCACACTCCTGGTTTCTGTCCGAATTTTGCACCGAACCAGAATCCGTATTGGCCGATGCTCAATCCCGCGGAATCGTAGGGAGTACGTCCAAGGGCCATCTCGGGATCTCTCCCGGACCACGCTTGGTAGGAAAGCTTGGGAGCATGCAAGCCAATGGAATGGTAAAAATTGGCGATGAAGCTGTACGGATACGGTACCAGGTAGATTGCCGAGCCCTGATGAGCGGTCAGGTGTTGACCATCCACCTCAAACTCATTCTGTTTTGCCTCGCCACCAAAAATAGGGTGATTGTCGATCAACAGGCATTTCGTGTGCGAGGATGTCTGTCGTTGAAAGAATAATGCGGCGGCCAACCCACTGATTCCGGCCCCGACAATCACGCAGTCATACAACTCGCCCGTATCCTGAGCATCCATTTCCGGATTTGGATACGCTCCATCACGCATCCTATGACCCGCGAGCATGACTTCGCGCGGATTGCCGCTGGAATTGCGATATTCTCCGACAGCCCCATAGCCCGCCCAATCGTCTGGTTCCGCCAGCAATTGCGCGGGAGTAATGCCGCCAAGCAGCGCGGCTCCAGAAGCGAGCAGCGTCGAACCGAGAAAATCACGTCTGGTGATCGAGGCGTGTAATCCCAGAGCGCGATCGGCGTTGATTGATTTATTTCTGGAACGCATGAATTTTCAATCAGACATCCTAGGGTCGGGTATCAAGCGGATGCTTGCTCTTTTCGTAAAATTCGTTTTGCAGGCGCAGGCTTTGATCGTCGGCTTGGACAGCGCGAATAGCAGAGGCGATGGCATTGATCCATGCGTTCATTTCAAATTCACCGAGTTCCCTGGCGGCTAAGGCGCCTTCACCAGAATAATGATTGGGAAAACGCGCGTACCACCAAATGCCGGTGTAAACATTGCTCGGAAGGTTAAGTCGTTTCTGATCGGCGCCCGATTCGCTCGTAGCTCGATCCAGATGCACCAAGTCTGGATGAGAAATCATCATGGTAGAGGTTTCCGACTGCCCGGCGTGCATGTCCAGGGCGTCTTTTTTTTGCGGGCCGCCCTTGGGTTCGTCGCGTCCCCATTGGATATACACCACGTAGTCATGGGGTTTTTCCAATTGGGATTGCGCAAAAAATGGCAGCAAGCTTTCGTTTCCGCCGTGACCGTTTACGATCACTATTTTCTTGCAGCCGTTGCGGGCCATTTCATCGGTAGTTTCTTGAAGGAGTTGTAATTGCAATTCTCTGCTGTAGGCCACAGTTCCTGGTTCATGTTTAGCTTCAAAAATCTGGCCAAAGTAATATTCGGGAAACACGATCACGTATTCTTTTTCCGCGGCATGCAGCGAGGCATATCGTACATTTAACAAGTCCGTGCCCAACGGAAGTTGCGGTCCATGTTTTTCGAGGATCCCAAATGGCAGCAGGCATGTCCCCTTGGATTGGTCGATGGCCCGCCTGAAATCACCGGCACTCAGCTCTTCCCATTTGGCGGAGAGTTTCGCTTGGGCCCGTGTGTCGTGTGCTGCTAAGAGCGAAGTTGCAAGCACCGCGATCAAAGCTCGTTTCATTATTTCCTCCACAGCACAGGCATTCTAATGCGCGACTAGCCAGTCGTGCATCATTAAATCGATTTAGCCCCGCGTCACAGGCGGGAAGTAAAGAGGGAGCCCATCATGCAGGATAGGCTCAGATAGCCTTGCCACCGCTAGCCCTTGGTGTGCAACTTCGGCATGGGAGTGCCGCCTGAATTGGCCGGCTCAACACATTGGTAGTCACCTCATCGAAGCCATCCCGCCAGCGCCGTCATCCCAATCCCAAATTTATTTCTTCTGCTGTACGTTGGCCATGCTCGCAGCTTCGAGTGACCTTACCTTCGCGAACGAAACCTCTCCTCGACCCACGTCCAGACCTATCACAACCGCGAGCCAAATTCGTTCCATGTCGATTGAGCAAGCCAAACAGGGAAGTCCCGTGCATCTCAAAGGCGTAATTACCTACTACGACCCCGAAGAACCCGACCTCTTCATTCAAGACTCCAGCGGAGGAATATGGGTAAACCTCGAGGTTGTCAAACCAAATGTGCCGCTCAGCGCTGGCGATCTAGTAGACATACGTGGAGTCACTGAAGCCCCAGACTTCGCCCCTCAGGTGGGCGCCCCTATTTTCAAGGTCATCGGAAGAGCTCCGTTACCACCTGCCCGTCGTGTCTCCTTCGTGGAAATGCCCTCCACTCAGGAAGACAGCCAGCGGGTAGAGGTGGAAGGGCATCGTTCACAGAGTTTTTAGGAAGGGCAATCGTCTTTATTTGGAAGTAACCACTGCCGATGGCCGTGTAATTGGCCGCTTGCCCTTTTTCAAGCGCGAAGCGCTACCCGCGCTAGTAGACGCGCGAGTTCGTATTCGCGGAACTTGTGGCGCCCAGTTCAATTCCGCAAATCAACTTACCGGCGTATACATCAATATTCCGTACGAATCGGAAATACAGATTCTTCAGCCGCCCCTCGCGGACCCGTTCAATGTGCCCGCACATGCAATTTCCGATCTTCTCAGGTTTAGTCTCGCTGGCAATCTGGGACACCGCGTAGAGGTGCAAGGGGTGGTAACTCTATATAGGCCCGGCAAAGCGATTTTCATCCAGAGTGAAAACGGTTCGGTCTTCGCTCAAACGCAACAGGAAACGCCCGAGATTGCGACCGGCGATCAAGTGGACCTCGTGGGCTTCGCAACAGTGGGCCCGTACCAACCGGAGTTACAGAATGCCATCTTTCGTCGAACCGGCGTCGGAGCCATGCCTAAGCCCCTCAGCCTCTCGGCAGCGGCCGCTCTGCGTGGGCATTTTGGGAGAGAGACATTATGTTTCAAAGCTACGAGGGAGACCTCGTCGTTGTAACCGGGAAACTGACCAAGCACTCGCTTAATCCCAGTCAACAGATTCTGCATTTACAGGATGGAGACACGGTATTTGAAGCGGAGCTGTCTAGCGCTCAAATCCCGCCGCAGTTTGAGTCCTTGCGCGACGGCACCCTGTTACAAAACACTTCCACTTGGTCCTCATGGATATTCAAATGCCCGGAATGGACGGATTCGAAGCCACCGCCGCTATTCGCGCGGCGGAAAAGGTCACCGGCGCGCGCGTACCTATCGTGGCGATGACGGCTCACGCGCTAAAGGGTGATCAAGATCAATGTATGGCTGCTGGTATGGACGGGTACGTTTCCAAGCCCATCCGCAGCACTGATCTGTTTGCGGTGATGGAAGGTTTGCTATCCATTAAACCAGCCGTGAATTCTCTGGTTTAATGCGCGAGCGATAATGGGTTTGCCTTTCAGTGCAAGCAACAGGTCCATTCTACGGCGTGGAGAATACTGGTCTGGCCAACTCTTCCCGCGATGCCGCCTCGGGATGTTCCGCCTTCCAGCGCATCGCCGCAGTAATTCGCGTGCGCCCGCTGGGGTGATCGAAGAACACAGACTCTTCAATCGGCCCCGGGTCCATCTTTCGATATTCGCCTAACAGCAGATCCACGTTGGCCTCTGCATCGGGTTGCCGCGCGGCATTAAGCCCATACATATCGGCCTCAAATTCCATGGTGCGCGTGATGGTGTTGTTGATGGGTGTTGTAAGAAAAAAATAAGCGGACAACACAATAACCGCAAGCGGCAGGACCGCGATGTCGCCGATATCCCGGACGCCCCAGGACTCGCCCCATCGCGATAGCGCAAAACTGATTCCCCAACTCAGGAACGCAAAGCCAATCACGATCACCACGCCGTTCATCACCAGCCCCTTATAAATATGGTTAAGAACGTAATGGCCCATCTCGTGTCCCATAGTGGTAGCAATCTCTGGCAGGGTGCAGCGCTTCAGAAGATTGTCATTCAGCGAAATTCGCAAAGTTCCGGCGAACCCGCTCACGTTAGCGCTCACGCGGTTGGATTGCCGTGAAGCATCGAATTCATACACGTCAGTCGCCGGAATTCCATTAGCGCGCGCCATGCTGAGAATTGGATCCTTAATGCTCGGGTCTTGCAGCTTGGTGTACTTGTTGAATAGCGGAGAAATGTAAACCGGAGCGATCAAGGCGAAAAAAGCGATAAACACCACACTGGCGACCGCTCCCCAAACCCACCAGTTTTTTCCCAGACGCCGCACTAACCCGAATAGCGGCACAATAAAAATAGCGCCCAAAACAACCCCGACCCCCAGCATTACTGCCTGGTCGCGCATCCACTGACTGAAAGTTTGATTCGACAGGCCATACTTGTGTTCGCGAATATAGCCTTCGTAAATCGTCAGCGGAAACGTTGCCACCGTCAGTATCACGATGAACTGAATCCAGTAAATCGCGGTTTGCAGCGGGCGGAAGCGCGTCATGCGCTCGGCGAGCTCTCGCATGCGCATGGACAAGCGAAACCGTAACAGCAACCACAACACGACCACACTCGACAGAAAATCCCACAACTGCAGCCAATAACCCCCTTCAAAATATGCATTCGAACGAGCTCGTTCCGACGGCGGCATCTTGGCAAGATAAGTTTCCACTGCTTGATTGACGTCGAAAGCAGGCGCAGCCTGTCCGGCGACCGGCGTGCTGGAAGTCTGAACGTTACTGGGTCCCTGCGCGTTCGCATCGCTCGTGGCGAACACAACGATCACGAAAACTAAACACAAAATGCATCTCGTAACACGAACCATGGACCCTCGCTTTACCAACACGTTGGGCGAGAAGTATAACCGTTAATTCCCACGATAGAGAGCTGGCACAGACTCCATGCATTTGCGGCGAGCCGAAATGTTGTTCGCGCACAATTTACAGGTCGCGTTCTTCAAAATTGTAAAGCGCGATGATGAGCGCGATAAGCAGGTACAACGCGGTGTAGCCCACCATCGCGGGGCTTGGCGCCGATGCGTTTGAAAATGGGGTGAACTGTATAGATCGAGTCAGCGAAGACTGCATCTCGTACGAAGCCCGGCGCCACATGGCCTCGCTGGGCATGATCAAGCTTGAAATGATGCCTAGTGTCACCAGGCGTGGACTGGTGGTCAGTGCACCGATCTGCTCGATCCACCCGCCGATGAAGGCGAGACCGTGAAGGCCCAGAACGATCACGCCGTTCGCCAACGTGGAAAATCTCGTTCCGCAAGCAAATGTAACCGTCAGAAGTAATAAACATTCCAGGAAAACCAGCAGCGCACCCCGCTCCACATTGTGCGGTCGCACGCCTGCGATGAAAAATCCGATCGCGGACACACCCCCAAACATCGCACTCACATAAATGGCGATCATGCCGGCAAAGCCCATCCATTTGCCGATCAAGATTTCCCATCGGGAAATTGGTTTGGTGGCGATAGCTTGGATCGTTCCCGACGAGATTTCGCCCGAGAGCGTATCCACGGAAGTTAAGATAGTCATAACCACCGCAAGAAGATCGACCGCGTAAAATCCCACCTGAATCATGGCCACTTGCACTTGGTGGCCAATCAACGGCGGTACGCCGTGGCTAACCAGATCCTTTACCTGAAAGTGCATGCCGGTGCCGAATAGCGCGAGAAATCCTGCGCCCGCGGCCACCGCGGTCCAAAGAATCTTTCTGCGTGCGGCTTCCTGAAACGTAACCCCAGCCATGATCCATGCGCCCATCAAAAGCCGCGATCCTCGCCCATAATATTCAGAAATTGATCTTCGAGTGAAACGGTTTGTGGCCTGAACTCAAAGACATCGCCCCCGGACGCCACCAGATGACGAAGGATGTGCGGTAGGGAAGAAGCGGAAGTGGTGATGAGCGTTAGCGTTTCTCCCTCCAGCGCTGCGGAGTCACTCCATTGCGAAAGTCCCGCAATCGTTTCCGGGGACACACTACGCACGCGGGCCACGACACGGGTTTCTCCCTCGGGATTTGCTCGCAGGTCGCGGCTGCCGACCACTCGGCCTTCCTTAATAAAGACCACCCGGTCGCAGGTGATTTCAATTTCACTGAGAATGTGCGAGTTCAAAAAAACAGTTGCTCCGCGATCGCGCTCCGCGCGGATAATGTCCCGAACCAGGTGCCGCCCCATGGGGTCGAGTCCAGAAGTAGGCTCGTCGAGAAAAACCAGCTCAGGCTCATGAATCAACGCCTGGGCCAATCCGATACGCTGAAGCATGCCTTTGGAGAAATCACGCAAACGTTTTTCGCGATGAGGTGTTAGTCCCACAAGATCAAGAAGCGCAGGAATACGCTCACGCAGTCGCGCCGCACTCATCCCGCACAGCCGGCCATGGAATTTCAGGAGTTCGAACGCCGTGAGCCAGGTATAAAAACGAAAATCCTCTGGGAGAAAACCAATCTTCCGGCGGACTTCCACATTGTCGGAGGGTGCGCCAAGAACGAACGCTTGCCCGCTGCTGGGCTTTACCAGCCCCAACAGCATTTTGATGGAGGTACTCTTACCGGCGCCATTCGGACCAAGGAAGCCAAACACTTCGCCGCGGCGTACCGTCAGCGAAAGATTGCCTACCGCAATCTTTTTCCCAAATACTTTTCGCAGTTCCAGCGTTTGAATGGCAAAGTCAGCCGCTTGATCCAGGTGCCCCTCCAGGAGCCAACGGGATTTAGTTCAGCGAGTTCGCCAGCGCCACCGCACTGCCGGAATCACCGTGGCCGACGAGCCCATAGATGATCCCATTCTTCACCCAAATTAATACATAGTCGGGTCCGCGATGTCCGGAGCCCTGGATCAATGTGCCTTGCACGCCGTTCACAGTGACTTGAGTATACGAACTGGCAAACCGCGGAATCGGAAGCACCAGCGTGGACTTCCAATCGATGGTCTGGCCGAGTTCGCGCGCCTGTGTGGCGCTCATGCCTGCGAGCTGAAAACCGATTTCCGCCAATTGCTGAAGGTTGAGGTCGGCAGGCATATTCACGACCGGGCTCGGCACTTCCTGTAGAGCCAGGCAATTAGCCCATGTTCCAGTGCGTGGTTGTGACGGCACGGGTTCCGTGCCAGCCGCCGCGTGCCCCTCGGGACAATTGCCGTACTCCACCATAATCGAGCGCGGCACATTCACCGAAACATTGGCGCCATCCAACGTGGCGGGCAACAAAAGGTCCGCACGCCCAGCCTGATCGAAAATATCCTGCAAGCGGTTACGGTCGATGGTCATATGGAAGGCATGTTGCCCCCCAACGATAAATTTCGGAGCATCGGTTCGCGTACTCAGCACATGTACTGGGAACCCCGCTAACTGGCTCGCGTCCGCAGCGCTCGAAGCCGGTTGCATCTTTTCATCTGCGGTAACCATCACTTTGTCGGAAATCATCTGGCGCAGCATTTCCTGCAATGGTCGATTGCCATCGAGAGCGGAAAAATCCAAACGCACCGGCTGTATTTTTTCAACGCGCAAAGTCCCAAGAAAGCGCTGGGCCAGCCCGCGTCCAAACGGAAACGCCAGGCTGCACAACAAAATCGTCGCAGCCACAGCCCCAATCCACAATGGACGCCAGCGCTTGCCCCGCGCAAGCGCGCGGGCACCGGTCTGATTGCTCCTATCAATATCAAGCGCCGCCGCCAATGGCACGCTCTCCGTCGTGCCCTCGTGTTCGGCCTTAAAACGAGAAAGCGCAGCATGCACATCGATGTTTGGTTCCAGCGCAACAGGGCCCAATGACTCAATCTGTCCCTGTACATACTCCGAAGTCGCCGCAATTTCACGAAGGCGATGCGAGCAGGATGCGCAAGTGGCGAGATGCGCCTCAATTTCGCTATCCACAGCAGCACCCAATTCAGCATCGTGATATGCGCGCAAATTATTTTCAGAAACGCAATTCATACGTCCTCCTCTGAAGCAAAAAGTTCCAGATAACGTTGCTCGAATGCTTCCTCTGCCCGAACCAAAAGCGTCCCCACCGATCCAGGTTCAATCTCCAAAGCTGCCGACAGTTCTCTATAACTGTGCCCTGAAGCCCGCAAGAGCAGCAATTGCGCCTGAGCAGGCTTCAGTTCGGCAAGCACATCGTGTACTCTTTGCGCTTTCTCCGATCGCACGATTTGGTCGAAGCCATTTTCAGCGGTTTTGTTGTGGTTACTGTCCCTTGCCGCGGCTTGTTCAAAATTGTTCCTCCTAGCCGTCGCGCGAAGAGCATCGATGCCTAGGTTCGTCGCGGTCCGATAAAGCCACCCGGCGACGTTGGAATCCTGCGGCAATGAGTGGCGATGAAGTTTCAAAAAAACTTCACTAGCTAGGTCTTCGGCTCGCCCATGATCCCCAACAATGCGTCGCAAAATACCGACAATACGCGGATAGTGCTTGACGAACAGCGCCTCAAATTCCTCCGGGCTGAACCGCCCATTCATAGCACTGGACGCTCCAGCCGTCCGAGTACCGGCGTCTGGACCGCGAAGTGTTCGCGACACGGTCTGTGATTCCCGAACCGTGTGCTTTCGTACCGCAAAACCTTCCAACACGTTCTCTGCCAAGGATAGTCACCCGTTCTTACACTAGTTAAACGTCTGCCGTCGTCAAATTGTGACACTTTGATCGAATCTGCGCGCCACAACTTTTTAGATGTCGAAGTGTCATTATTCAGCCGCTAAGAATGGCAACAAAATTTTATATACAGCCCCCTGGGCAATTATCCACATCTATATAGAAAAAATGTTGTTGACAATATAGTAAACACAAATCTATAACGCCGTAATTCCCTATTAAAATAGAGATAACTTCAATCTGAGGAGTCAACAATAGACGATGGTTTAAACTGGTGTTGGCGCAGGCGCTCTCCAGAAGGGGTTGCGCCTGTTGACCGGCGTCCGCTCAAAATCCAATGGTTTGCTGTTTCCCAGCGGTGACTTGACCCAGGGGATCCAAGAATTGTTGCCGATGGGAATTAGCGTCCTTGACCTCTCCTCTTATATCGGCCTAATCGCCGTTGCGGCCGTGACGTTGAACATGGTTCTCGGCATACTGATGGCCTTTCGCTACAGTCCTCTTCGTTCCTGGCCTCATCGAAGATTCAATTATTTCCGTCTACACAATTGGCTGGGGTACATAGCGCTCACTGCATCATTGCTGCATCCCGCAGTGCTGTTGCTCAATAAAAAACCGGCATTCCGACTGCGTGATCTTGTCTTTCCGGTGCACTCCCCGAGCCAGCCGCTAGAAAATACTGTGGGAGCCGTGGCGCTATATTTCCTTGCTTTCGTGGTGGTCACGTCGTATTTCCGCGTGAGACTGGGCCGCCGCTTGTGGAAGGCCTTTCACTTCGGCATTTATATCGCCGCGGTCCCTTTATTTTTTCACAGTCTGCTGACCGATCCAGACCTGAAAAATTCCGTGGATTGGCTTGATGGAGGAAAAATATTTATTGAGTTTGCGCTTATATTGATCGTTGCTATCACGATCCTGCGCTTCCGCAAAGCGCGCATTCATCTTTGAGAGTTAATTAGCGGCCCGATTTCGTTTCTTCTTAAAGCATGATCAACCCGTGGCGGATTCCGGAGGTAACCGCTTCGGTCCGACTGGACGCGTTCAGCTTGCCCATTATCGATGCCACGTGAAATTTGACGGTGTGTTCTGAGATTCCCAGGCGCTTTGAAATTTCTTTGTTTCCCCAACCTTCAACCATCATGCCTAGCACTTCAATTTCACGCGGTGTCAACGCCTCGACCAGCGGCGGCGAGACGGCCCTATGCGATGCGGTGCTTTCTCTCAGTAGATTGTCGAGACTTTCGGACGGCAGCACAGTCAACCCTGCTCCCACAGCTTCAACTGCTGCAATGATTCCGGCTGGACTCGTGTTTCGCGGGAGCACGGCTCTGGCCCCGTTCCGGAAAGCATCTAGGTCTCTTTCCGTATTTGCGTCGCCCACCAAGAGGACGATCGCCACCGGAGCTTCCTCCGACAGCTCCAGAATTTCTTCAGGAAGCGTTCTGTCGTGCCCGGCGATTTCAGCGATCACCACGTCCGGCTGCAATTCTTCCACCTTCTCGGAAAGCTGCCCGACGTCCGAAAGAACGCCCACAACCTGTAAGGATGTACTCGTCCGCAGCAAATTCTCCAACCCACGCTGCGAGATGGAAGACGACGCCAGAATCAAAACGCGAATCATGCCGCGACGCGACGGGCCATCCCGAGTCTGACAGCGACCCGGCGAATATTTCGTCTGTCCCCTCGAAGAAAGAGCAGATTTAAAATGCGTTCACCGGTTCCGTGAAGGGCGATCTCAAGGTCGTTGACAGAACGAAACAGTTCGCCGTCGACGCCAACCAAAATGTCGCCGATCATGAGCGAGGCTATGCTGGCGGGTTCTCCGGGGCTGACGTCCATCACCAGCAAACCAATTCTGTTTTCATTGCGAAGATCAATTCGGACAGGCCGAACCTCTACACCGAGTAGCGAATGCGAAGGCCCGTTGGCGAGGAATCGCGCGACGTCATTGCTAGGAATCGCAAGCGCCAAGCCGCCCGCGACCATAGTATTGATGCCCAACACTCGACCTGGTGCGTTCGCGAGCGGACCGCCGGAATTTCCGGGAGCGAGTTGTACATCGGCTTGAATCCATGAACTCATCCCGAGACCCCGAACCGAACCTGCAGCATGAATTATCCCGGTGCTTAACGCGCCGACAAATCCGAGTGGATTGCCTACAGCCAGCACAAGTTCTCCTACACGTGCCTTGGCTGAATCCGCCAGACTCGCTGCTGGCAACCCTGAGCCGCAAGCAAGCAGGGAAGCCAAATCTCGCGCCAGATCACGCGACGTTACGACTGCTTCCAAAGTGCGCCCGTCCCACAGTTTCACCTGCGCATGCGAAGCTCGCACCACATGCGCATTGGTGACGATTAATCCGTCTGAACTTAGGATAACGCCAGATCCGAATCCTCGTCCTCCGCTACTCACTTGCACAGTGGTGCGCCGCAGAGCTTCAGCTACTTCACCGAATCCCACTTGTGTCATGGCGTTTCAGCTCCTGCGCGGCCGTTCTGCGATTTGCACGGACAACTCGATGGGTTTGCCGCCGCGGATGGCTTGAACCTTAGTGGATTTCCCAACCGCATCCGCATTCAGCAGTGTCTGCAAGTCGTCTGTCTGATCCAGCGCATGGCCTTCCAGAGTTATAAGAATGTCGCCGATCATCACGCCGCCCCGTTCGGCGGGACCGCCCGGTTCCACGCTGAGCACAATAATTCCGTTGGTGTTGGCCAGCGAGAGTTTGGTTTTCAGATCGGCAGGAATCGAGACCGGCTGCAATCCGATGCCAAGATAGCCGCGTGGAATGTGGCCCTTTTCCAGTAGCGTTGTAGTTACGCGATTCACTGTCGAGACCGGGACGGTCAGAGGAGCCACGCGCGAGAGTGCCGCAGTGGCCATACCAATAATTCGGCCTTCGACATCGACTACGCTGCCTCCCGATGAGCCTGGATAAAGGGCAACATCTAGGCGGATGTAGCGATCAAGCGTTCCCCCAGCCCAGGTGCGGCGAGAATCGGCAACCAGGCTCACCGCCCCGAGCGACGCCATCAATCCATTTTCGCGGTGGCGGCCTAGCACCAACGCCAGATTGCCAACGCGAGTTTCTGACGCTTCGCTGAATTGTGCGCGAGAGTCGCCCAATCCCTCAACCTTCAACACTGCGAGATCAGTGCCGCCGTCGCGACCTACCAGAGTGGCCTTTAATGACCGCCCGTCTGGCAACGTCACAGCGATATCTTCATCACGCTTCACGGCGTGATTCGCCGTAACCACCACATCTCGCCGCCAGTGGATTCCGCTCGAACTGCCATGCGAACGTCCCCCAACATTGACGACCGAAGAACCGGCTCGCTCCGCAGCTGCCGCTAATTGATTAGAAATCTCAACCAGTGCGCTTCCCATTTCTGATTCCTCCTGAACCCAGTTTGCAGAAGTTCTAAGACATACACATCAGTCGAATAGCTAGGTCGGAGCCAGGAAGAAAGACTGGGTAGTGGGGAAGTGGGGCTTGTACTCAGCACTGCTTTGGTAGCCCAGCATCACCTTGATCCTTACGAACTTCCGGATTTCTCTTCGTCCGCGAAAGTTTCCACGCTGCCGCTGCGGCTATCGCCGTGAGCAGGCAGAGTACCGGATCGATGGGGTGACGATAGCGAAGGTCAGCGTGCGTGACGTAATACAAACATGGATAAATCACGGGAAATATCGCAAGCGGGAAAGTCATGGCACTGCGCCTGCGCCACAGGGCCACTATCCCGAACAGCGCTCCGATGGCGGTAAGAAAACTAGATAACAGTATTGCTCTTACCAAGGTGGAATCCGTTTCGCGGAAAGTTCTTAACGGAGACTCCACGCCGGTCCAAAAAGCCGCGCACTTTCTTCCGACAAGTCGCAATTCCAAAGCAGGGTGAGAGGCCATGAAGGAAGTGGCTATTTGCCATTTTTCTTGCATGTAAGCGGTTTCTCCAAGCTGCGCATATCTTCTTGTTTCTTCCGTTCTGGTAATCAGCTTCCTGCCGTTTACAGCGTGCTCGTCGAAAATGTCATTGTTCCCGAGCCAAAGTTCAAACGGCAAGTTCGAGCGCAGCGGAATAAATCGATGAAAGGCGGTGTAGTTGCGAATTGTCCACGGCACACAACACAGAATGGTAACGATGGCTGCTAAGGCTATCCGTTTCCATCGTAGTCGGCTTTCGCCGACAGTGCGATTGGCAAGCTCGTCTCGATCGGCCTGCCTGCCTGAGTAAGTAAGCCATCCGAGCAAAAAGGGAAGCAGCGCGCCGAGCGCTGGATTCGTCATCAGCGCGAATCCCCACAAAAAGCCGTATCCACACCAATCCAGAACGCGCCCCGACTCCACGAGTGCCAGCGTCGCCCACAAGATTGTCGCCGCCAGAAGCGCCGATAGTGAGGTATCCCAAACCCATTCAAATGGCATCATGATGGCATTCGGAAAAAACGCCCACAGCCACGCCGCCAGACTAGCCGTTCCCACTCCGCCGACTCGTTTTCCGGCGAAGAAAACAGGCATGCAAGCAGCCGATGAAAACAGGATGTTCAGGAACACCGTTGCAAAAAAAGCTCGAACTGTGAAAACTCCAAAAATCTTAAACATTCCCGCAACTAATAACGGATAAATCGGCGCAAGCCACGCCGTGGGCCCAGTATCGGTTCGAAATACCGCCCCGAATCCCTTGCCTTGCACCAGCGAATACGCGATGTTCCCGGTTTCCTGCTGAAATGGAACAACAGCCAAAACGTCCGGCGGAATTTTGTGCGCCTGATCCCATGCGAAAATCAATCGTGCAGCCAGGGCCGCCAGCACGATGAACACAAGCGACGTCACGAACTTGCGGATCATCCGTTTCACGCGCAATTCCTTGGGCCACCAATTAATTCGGGCAAGATGAAATTTTTATCCTCGTTCCCACGTATCATTGAATGACACCAAGATTGACGCCAAACTCGTGCCAGTTCCCATTCCCGCTATCCAACTCGATCATATCTCCCGCCACTACACTATGGGCGCGAGCAGCGTGCGCGCTGTCGATGATCTCTCACTCGTCGTCGCCCAGAATGAATTTCTTGCGCTTCTTGGCTCGTCGGGTTCCGGCAAGTCCACGCTGTTGAATTTAATCGGCGGGCTGGATCGACCCACCTCCGGCTCTATTGTTTCGAATGGACAGAATATCGCCACACTTTCGTCTCTGGACCTGGCGCGTTATCGCCGCAACACCGTGGGAATGATTTTTCAGTCCTTCAACCTGCTCACGCGCATGACCCTGGAAGAAAACGTTGAGCTGCCACTGCGCCTCGCAGAAGTTGATCGCGCGGAACGCGCTGGCCGCGTGCGGGAAGCGCTGGAACGCGTGCGACTGACCCATCGGTTAGGCCATCGTCCAGTGGAACTTTCTGGCGGCGAGCAGCAGCGCGTGGCCATCGCACGCGCGCTGGTCAATCGCCCGAAAATTCTTCTGGCCGATGAACCAACCGGGAATCTCGATTCCGCCACCGGTGAAGCTATTCTCACGTTGTTGCAGGAACAAACAAAGTACGGCATGACCATCGTGATGGTTACTCACGAGCGCGCCTTGGCGGAAAAATTCGCCGACCGCCTAGCCATTATGGGAGATGGCAAGCTGCTTTCTACATCGGCGGCCAGGAGCCTTGCCCAATGAAAGCGCGGGACCTAACCGATCTGGCGCTGCGCAATCTGCGCGAAGCTGTATTTCGCAACGCGCTGACGACTCTCGGTGTAGCCGTCGGGGTAGCCTCACTTGTGGCTATGCTTTCACTTGGCGTTGGCCTTCAAGAATTAGCTTCCAAGCGACTCTCGCAAAGCGGACTCTTCGATACCATTCTGGTTACGCCCAAGAACAGTTTCCGTGGCGGGGGCCGGCCGCAGCGCGACGAACAGCCGGGCAAGCCTATCCGCGCGCTTGACGAAGACGCCCGCAAAGAAATCGAGAAACTTCCCAACGTAATCGAGGTCTATCCGCAGATCCGTTTTTTTACCGAGGTGCGTTTCAACAACAAACCTTTCGCGACCGTGGTCGCAGGCATGCCGGAATCGTCTAAGAATTCAGGTTCGTTTGATGGCATGAAGGGTCGTTTTTTTTCCGCGCCTGCTGCTAACGAAGCCATTCTGCAGATCGAATTCGCAAAAGAACTTTCCGAACAGCCCGATTCGTTGATTGGACAAGAATTAATATTGCGCTACGCGGAACGCCAGGCACTACAACCAAACGCAGTTGGGTCGGCGGAGTCCTCGGGTGGTTTTTCTGTGGTTCCCAAAGAATTGCGCCTGAAGATTATTGGCGTGGTAGAAACCGAGCCAGCCGCGGGATACGGCGGATACGGCAACGCACGCTTGCTGATACCCCTTCAAACTGCGGCAACGTTGCGTGCCGCGCAGGTGAATGATCTGCGCGACATCGTGCGTGACTCAGCCGCCAATAAAACTACTTACGCCTCGCTGTCCGTGCGCGCTAAGGCGCCGTCGCAGGTTGAGGCTCTGGAAGCCTCAATCAAAAATCTCGGCTTCAATGCGTTCTCGCTTTTGGATGCTTCCAAATCGCTGCGCACTTTTTTTTCGGTCTTCGACTCACTTTTGGGGATATTTGGCACTCTAGCCCTTGCGGTCGCCACTCTCGGCATCGTCAATACTTTAGTCATGTCCATTCTGGAGCGGCGCCGCGAGATCGGCGTTTTGAAAGCTCTGGGTGCGGCCGATTCCGATGTGCAGCGGCTTTTCTTTGTCGAAGCCGGAGTCATGGGTTTGCTGGGCGGAATACTAGGCGTGACCTTCGGTTGGCTACTGGGCCGTGCCGTCACTTATGGCACCAACGTTTATCTCCACCGCCAAAATCTCAATTCTATTGAGCTCTCTTCCGTTCCATGGTGGCTGGTACTGGCCGCGCTCGGCTTTGGTGTGCTTGTGAGTCTAGCCGCCGGACTTTATCCTGCTTCCCGTGCTGCCAAGCTCAATCCGGTTGACGCTCTCCGCTATGAGTAGGCTGGCACGTCGTTGCCTTAAATTTTGCTTACTAATTTGTCTCCTTTATACGTATATGCCGGGACCTGCGCTGGCAGCCGGCCGCGTCGAATGCAATTCCGTTCCCAGCAAGATTTTGGCGCGCCCCGTGCCGTACTGCATAGTTCTTCCGCCGTCATTTGACGCCGACAAAGCTCGCACCTTTCCAGTCTTGTATTTCTTTCATGGCCTTGGCGACAACGAACAATTCTTTGTCCACTCCGGTGCCTGGAATCTCGTTGAAGATATGCGCGACAAAGGCGAACTGAAAGATTTTCTAATCGCCACGCCCGAGGCCCGCTCTACCTTTTATATCAACGCGCGAGACGGGAAGGAGCGCTACGAGGATTTTCTGTTACAGGAATTCTTCCCGTACATCGAAAAGCACTATCGTGTCACGGCTGGCCGCGCCAACCGAGCCATCTCCGGTATTTCCATGGGTGGCTATGGGGCGCTGTACCTGGCGTTTCGCCATCCACAGCTTTTTTCCTCGGTGAGCGCTCACAGCGCCGCGCTGATAGAAAAACTGCCAACCTTTCTTGCTGGTGTTCAGCCGAATTCGCCACGGGCTCGGGTCTTGGGTGGCGCATTTGGAACCCCCCCCGATCCGGTTTTCTGGCAGGCGCACAACCCCATCGCCATTGCGCGCACTTCAAATTTAGCGGGCTTGCCTATTTATTTTGATTGCGGAGACCAGGATGACTTCGGCTTCGAAGTTGGAGCGATTGCTCTCGATAAAGTTCTGACTTCTCGCCAGATTCCTCATGAATTTCACATTTATCCGGGCCGTCATGACCCGGCGTACTTCGCCGAGCATCTTCCCGCGTCGCTGGTATTTCATTCGCGGCTCTTTCCCGCGCAGTCAGGCAAGTAGCTGGAAATCCAACCATACTTCCGAGCGTAGTTAATGCGGTTCGGAAGAATGGGGAGGTTCCGTTGGTGGGCTCGCAGGCGCATCCGCGCCAGTTTTTGGTTTACCCAACGTGGATATACTTTCTACGTTGAATCTCTTGTAATCCGAGTAGCGGATCACGGCGTTTACCTTGAAGCCTTTCACCATCAAGACGCGGACGCCAACATGAACTTCTGCATAGGTCGGCAGCCATACTTCGTTGTTCGTGAATGCCTGCTCGAAAACGAAGCTCGTACCTTTCTGTAAATTGGCTACCATTCCGCCGGCTAACCTGAAATCGCCTACAAAGTAGGCTTCCAGGCGCGCCACGTCGTGACTCCTTTCGTCTATCCAAATAACGCCGGCTAGTTTCTGCACCACTTTTTCCGCCAGTTTGTGGGCCTTAAACTCGGGATTCGGCTCGAAATCGAAAACGAGCACATCTTGTCCGCGGAAGCGCTCACGTCTGGGATTCACAAACTGACACGCGCGCAAGAAAACCTCGATTCCCGGGTCGTCATCTTCCTTCTTCCCGTTTTCTTTATCTTTGGCATCCTTCTTTTCGTGCTCTCGAATTTCCTTCTGGGTCCTTTCGTTTTCTTTCTTTTGTTCTTCCTCTGCCAGGGGTTTGCCGTCTTTACCTATCAGCGTGGAAACCTCGTCGCCGCTCAGATAAAAAAATGTGTACTCCTTGACCTCGCGTTTTGTCACTTTTCCGGTTTTGTCGTATTCGGTCATCTCTTCCGAGCGCGTGCCGGTATAGTTCTCCTTTATTTTGTCGATGGCTTTCTGATTGTCGTCAATTTCCTTGAACAATGCCTTCAGATCAGGCAACTGTACTTGCGACTTCTTTGGAAAATCGAACACCCTCTCGCCCACCGTGTCGTTTAGAACTGCACGAGTGACAGCAATGTCATACACATCGTTTCCACGGTGCAGTTCGATCTTGAACGGAAGCTTCACGCCGTCCTGCGCCCGGTAGTCATCGTAAACAAACTGCTCATCGATGCCGCCGATCATGGCCGCTTCTTTCACGATAAGGTGCGTCTGCGCGTCAAAAAATATCTCCCGCTTCAAACCCGCAGGCGTGGTCACTTCAATCTGTAGTGCGTCCTTCCCTCGCACCTGCGCATGTCCAATGAACGCGATTCCCAGTTTGTTCTTTTTCGCGTTGACCAGCCGCGAATTGTAATATTGGCCGGCAGCTTCCAGTTGAGCGCCTTCAGGCCCAACCAGTGTCCCAAGCTCGCCCGCGTTTTGGTGCCACGCAGACTTCCCGTTGTATGCCTCGATGGATGTTCGATCCCCATCGACAAGCTCGGAGTAATAACGATTCGGAAGTTTGGTAATCAGCGTGTAAGTTCCGGACTTCTCATTCGCTGCATTGGCCAGGGTGCCTTCGAGCCTAAGGGTATTAATCTTGGACAGGGTCTTCGAACCGCCCTCAGCTTTGATATATTGATCTACAATCTTGCCGGCGTCCTGCGCCCGGGCAGGACTAGTCATGCCCGTCGCGATGAGAGCGGTAATCGCCGGAAGCAGAGATGTGCGCATATGTCTTAGTGGTATGAACGCACGAACGCGAGAAAGGTTTCGGGCAAACAGCAATTAAAGAAGAAAGGATTCGTGTTTATGGCGGCCGCAGCAAACAACGGAATAGTCAGCAAGCCCAGTAAACACTCTGTCGAGCAAACGGTTGAGGCGCTCAGTGACTTTCTCAAATCCAAGGGGGTCGCGGTGTTTGCGCTCATCGACCACAGCGGCGAAGCGGAGAAAGTAGGACTGAAAATGCGGCCGACCAAGTTACTGATATTTGGTAATCCTAAAGCCGGCACCCCGTTGATGGTGGCTTCGCCCGGCAGCGCCATCGATCTTCCGCTAAAAATCCTGGTGTGGGAAGATGGCCAGGGAAAAGTCTGGCTGTCCTATAACAGTCCAGAATATATAAGAGAGCGGCACGGGTTGCCTCAGGACCTGATGCAAAATATCGCCGTCGTAGAAGTTCTAGCGACTAAAGCTGGAGAATGACATCTAGCGCTTCGCGCCATCGACTCTCGCGCTATTTTACTTCGTGCACAGTTGCCACTTTGAGCTGGGCAGACAGTGCCAATAATCGCATTCCTGAGAATGAAATACATCAATGGATAATCCAAAAACCTGGCTTGGTTGCCAGGAATTGCGGATTCTTTCTCGATCGGGCAAAGTGTGCTCAGCGATAAATGACATAGTTTTCGCGAGAAGTCTAGGCGGTGAAACCGACACGGCGAAGTAGAGCTTGGAAGCGAGGGTCGGACCGCAGGCTATCAAACCTGGAGTCTGCTCTGAGTGACCAGGAAAGATCCAAATCTTTGACCAAATAGGCTTTCTCCAGGAACTCGAACGCCTTCTCTTTCTCTCCAAGTCCAGCATAGATAGTTGCCATCATATACGGCGAAACGTACGTACTTTTCGATTTTCTCCCCAAGTTATGAAGGATGTTCTGCGCTTCCGCTTTTCTACCAATCGCGGAGTATGCATACGCCAACGCAGCCGTAGGAGCCTGATCACCATCCGATAACTCAATGGCCTTCTGATACTCAGTGATCGCTTCTAACCGTTTGCCTGTAGCCTCGTAGCCCACGCCGAGATAGTAGTGTTCAAGCCATTCGTCAGGATCCGAAATCATGCCTCTGCGGGTTACTTGAATCAAACCTTGGTAATCCTGCAGCTCAAAATAGGTTGCGGATTCTGTCAGAGCGAAGCTAGGACTTAAATCCAACTCCCGGCTCTTGGCGAGTTCCGAAAGAGCCTCGCGACGCCGGCCCGTAAACCCGAGATAAATGGCGCGATCTTCATGAGCGCAGCTGTAGCTCGGAGCGAGCGCAATTGCGCGGTTGAACTCCCGTTCGGCAGTGTCCCAGTTCCCCTTATACCGCCAATTCAGCACGCCGAGCGTATCGTGTGCTTCGCCGATACTGTCGTCAAGCTCCAGGGCTTTATTGACGGCGTCCTCTGCGGACCGCTCAGCGAACTCCGGCGTTAATTGATGCGAAAATCCCAAATAGACATAGGAGTCCGCAAGACCTGCATAAGCGAGCGCGAAGTGAGGATCTTTGCGGATCGATTCTTCAAACAGCCTCTGTGCCATCTTAAGCGCCTGAGGCTTGGTGAATTCCGTCGTAAGGTAGAAACGCCCCCGAAGATAAGCTTCGTATGCCTCTGGGTTCACCTGGGGCGCCGAGTGGAGACGGGCACGCAGCTCTGGAGTTAACTGTGCGCGGATTTGCTCCGCTATAGCCTCTGCTACTTCGCTTTGTAAGCCGAGGACATCGCCAAGATCACGCTCGTACGTCTCTGCCCAGAGGTGGTGGTCTGTCGAGGCATCAAGCAGTTGAGCGGTAATTCGCACTCTCTGGCCCGACCGCGTGACCGATCCTTCCACGATGCCGTCCACGTTCAATTCTCTTGCAATCTCCGGCAAACCTTTCCTGGTGCCTTTGTAACGCATTACAGAAGTGCGAGAGACCACGCGCAAGGAACCGACTTTAGCAAGGTCGGTGATCAACTCATCCGTCATTCCATCCACGAAATAATCCTGAGACGAATCACCGGATAAGTTATCGAGTGGCAACACAGCGATCGAGTGTAAGCGGGCAGCCGCAGCGGCGCGATAGGAAGATTTCCGCGCCAGCCACAGGACCGAACCGGCAGCAAGAAACGCCAAAAGCATTAACGTCACCACTGCGCGGCTATTCGTTGGTTTAACGGCAACGGGCGCTTTGGTGGATTGCGCGTTTTGTAAAGTGGGCCCTTGGGGACGGAGCTCCACTGCTGCCGTCACGGGCGCAATGAACCGATAACCCCGCCTTGGCAGCGTCTCGATGTATCGTGGAGTGTCGACTGAATCGCCGAGTACTTCGCGAAGGCGCGCGATGGCGTTGTGCAAGCTATGGTCGAAGTCGACAAAGGTGTCAGCGGACCAAAGCTGCGCCCGAATTTCGTCGCGGGTCACCACATCTCCCGCGCGGTTGAGCAAGATTGCTAGTACTTGGAGAGGTTGCCCCTGGAGGCGAAGTTTTACGCCGCGTTTGCGCAGCTCACCCGCGTGCACATCCAATTCGAAGACGTCGAAGCTGAGTCGGCGTCCGGCTGATTCAGCAGTGGCCATAGAACCGCCGCAAGTCGGGCAACAATAGCACACTTCTCTCACCATGGGGCGCCTCTGTCAGCGTCGAAAACATGCTTGTATTTAATGTTTTAGGAATGGAGGAAAGTTTGGGGATAGATAGGGGCGGCGTGCATTGACGCTTTTGCAATTGCCGCTAAGAGTTGCCGGGAGAATCGCACTTGAGGCCTAGCGTCAGCACTTCCCGGCTGTCGGTGGTTTCCGGGCGAATTGTTGAAAGGAAGAAAAAAGAACCATGACGAATACACTAGTGAAGCTCGGTTTAGCCATCGGTTGTTTCTTATTCGCAGGCTGGATGGACCAAGACGATGCGCCAAGTACAGCGCAGGTCGTGACCTTGGATGAGTGTGATCCCGCTACGTTCAATGCTCCGACAGCGGTCGGGCCGGACTTCTGCAAGAACATCGCCCTTGGAGCCTCCACCACGTTCTCCCAGTTGTTTGCCAAAGCGGCGGCTGGAACGCCAGATCCGAAATGGGACTTCGAACCTGACACACTTACAATCAAGAAAGGGACATCTATCAATGCCGTCAATCAGGGAGGCGAGCCTCACACCTTCACGGAGGTTGCCAGATTCGGTGGTGGCTTTATACCGGGGCTCAATGGTCCAGGAGAGGGAGTAGTTCCCGAGTGCGCCGGCGGCTTCTCGCGTGTCTCGGTGGCCAGAACACGCATTCTGCAAGGCAGCCAACTGCAGTTCGCGGGTCTATCCAAAGGAGACCATTACTTTCAGTGCTGCATCCATCCGTGGATGCGCACGACAGTCGTGGTGAAATGACATCTTTGGAGTTGTGCGAGCGGGGCGCAACAAAAAGGGGCGAGCAAATTAACTTGCTCGCCCTGGCATCGCAGAGCGGCCTAACGCCACTGGTGTGTTGGGTTGTTATCTGCCTGAGTTCGTCGCGCTTCCAGCCGACTGGCCATTGGCCTTGGGAATGCTCAAATAGCCGCTGACCTGATCTTTTCCTACTTTGTTGATTACCACTTCTTCAGGCTGATGAGTGCCGGAAGTGTAGAAAAGGATCGGCTCGTTCAAGGCGCGATTCTTTTTCTCAAAGCGCTTGTCTTCGACAGTCATGGCCACAGTGTATTGATTGTGTTTCTGATTCACGCCTTTCAATTCCACGGTGACGTTGCCTACTTTTTGCGGTTTGTTTTTACCGTTGATAGTGAATTCCAGATAGTCGCGTTCACCGAGGAGACGCAGTTGGTCGATCTCATCGTGATTGCGTGCGATGAGCGTGCCCATTTCGCTGCGCGCCATCTTCAAGTCGTCACGCGTAGCGTCTAGGTCAGATTTAACTGCAACCACCTTGGTGTCGACAGTCTTCACGTCGTCGGCGGTTGCTTTGGTGGCCAGCTCGCCCTTGACGGAAGTATCGAGCTGGGTCAACTTCTGGGAAGTTTCGACGTTCAACTTGGAGGACTCTTCGCGAGCCTTCTTCAGTTGACCTTGCGTGAGTTTCAACTTATCGGTGACCACTTTCAAATCGCCTTGCAGATCAGCGTTGGCCTTTTCATCTTGAGCGAGCCGGTCACGCAGGGCAGAGACATCCTGCTGTACCGTCTGTTGCTCAGCCTTAAGCTGATTAGCAACGGACTGTTGCGTGCTGTCCAGCTTCGATGAAGCGTTCCAGCCAAAACCCAGGCCACCGATTGCAATCAGGCCTAACACGATGAGCGCTGGGAGCTGCCAGCTTGAGCGTCTCGTTTCCCTCGTTTCCACAATTCTCTCGTCAGTCATTCATTTTCTCCTCACCCGACAGGGTTCTTTCACCCAAAAACTGGGTTTCTGTACTTTTGAACCCATTAAATGTGCAGGCTGGTGCCCAAGGAAGCCAAATTCTAACTTTCGCTGCGTTAGCTACTTATACAGCATCCCAGCGAGTAAGGGTAGTACTAGTCCCGGCAATCTTTACTCGCCGGCAGCCTGAAGCGGAGTTTTTGACGCGATTCAGCCTTCCTGTTGCTCGCTGGCCAGCCCGAACTTTGCTAGGTCAGCGATCAGTTGTTCTGGGGACTGAAAAAGAATGCCAGTCATTCCTAACTGGCGCGCAGCTTTCACATAAGCTGGGATGTCATCAATATATATAGCGTTGTCCGCGGTAGTTTTGCAGGCCTGCAGTGCGGCACGAAAAATCAGTGGGGAAGGTTTGCTCGCTCCGACGGTGTAGGAATAAATGCGGTGCTTGAAGAAGCGGAAAAAATCAAAGCGTCTTTCGAGTTCGGCTACATGAATAGGGTCCGTGTTGGAAAGTACGGCAAGGCAATAGTGTTTCGACAAGCTCTCAAGAAATGAGCCGTCCAAAAGTGGCGTCGGATCGAGCACTTGATTCCAGATATCACTGAATTGTTCAAATGAAAGATTCACTCCCAATCGCCGGCAGATATGCAGCTGCCAGTCACGCGGAGACATGCGGCCTTCTTGCCAGTCGCGCCATCGTGGATCGTGTTCGATGGCGGCCCAGGTCTCTTGAGGTGTGAGTGAAATAGTTCCTGCGAGTCCGCCCATCGCACCGGCGATGTCGAGCCGCACCAACACGCGGCCAATATCAAAAATGATGGCGCGAAGTTTCTTTGTCGCTAGTTTCTTGGGTAACCGATTCTTGGGTTTCAAAGGTTTAAGCTTTTTCGATTAACGGAGGTTTCACTGTGGAGCTGCTCTTTGCTTCGCGGCGTTCGCGAAGAATGCTGATGACCGCGGGGAGCAGCGAAGCCACCACTACTGCCGCGATTACATAATGAATTTTCTTGCCAACGTCGGGGATCGAGCGGCCCAACAAGTAACCGCCCAGAATCATGCTGCCGACCCACAAGATGCCGCCAAAAATATCGTATGTAACGTATCGCGAATATGGCATTCCTGCGGCGCCTGCTACGGGAGGGCAGAATGTTCGGACGATGGGAACGAAGCGCGCGAGGATTACCGTCTTGCCGCCATACTTTTCATAAAAAGCGCGGGCGCGATGCAAATGACTGGGGCGAAAGAAAAAAGATTCTTCACGTTTGTACAGCGAAGCGCCGGCGCCGCGGCCAATCCAATATCCAATTTGATCGCCAACAATGGCGCACAGCATTACGGGGAGCAGCAGCCATCGCAGCGGAATAGTTCCAGCGGCGGCAAAAACGCCAGCGGTAACCAGCAGGGAATCGCCAGGGAGGAAAAAACCGACGAAGAGTCCAGTTTCAACAAAAACAATTATGCAAACAAGAAGAGGTCCGCCGGAGCGGATCAGTCCTTCCACATCGTAGAGCGAGTGGAGTAAATGGCGGATGGATTCAAACACCTAGAATTATTCCTCGAAGCGGGATTGGTTACCGGCACCAAAATTTGCGGGCGTGAACGAAAGCTCGCAAAAGCGCCCATCCCAATACGGTAACAGAACAGTGCGGGATTCTCGCCGCATTCGTGCCAGAGCAGCATACAAATGCTAATGGATGCCATCCACGCGCTTAATCGCATCATGAATTCATAGCCTCCGTGATGAAATGCAAGCCACTGTCGCTGAACTGGTTGTCACTGGACTGGTTGTCACTAAAAGGGGTCGGATGGGTAAGGCGCGATTGGTGTCCGTCATCTTGGGCAAGAAGTTTTAAGATGCGGGGCAGCGCAATTTTTGCGGCGATTTTGCCCGCTTCGATGGCTTCATCGGCGCGATGAAAATCGTCCCACGCCAGAGAATGCACGTCGGGCCTGATGATCAGGTCGGCGTGGCGCTCCCAAATTTCCAACTGATGTTTTTGCGCGGCGCATACTGCACGGCTCACGACCTGGAAAATATTTGTTGGTTTGCCGCGATCGCCTTCGGGCATTCCGACGGAGACGCCAAACACATATTTCGCGCCCATGTTGCGGGCAGCCTGCGTGGGAACAGGAGCGATCAATCCGCCATCGACGAGCCAGCGAGTACCAATTTCCACCGGCTCGAAAATTCCAGGGAAAGCGCAACTGGCGCGAATCGGATCGATCATATTGCCTTCGGTGAAGACCACGGCTTCACCGCTATTTAAATTGGTGGCAACAACCGCCATCGGAATTCTCAAATTTTCAAAGGTCTGCGACACAAAAACACGTTCGATCAAGTCGGCGAGGCGGTGATTGCTGGCCAGGCCGAGGCGCGAAACGTGCCAGCGCGCAATGTCGCGAAATTTGAGGGTGCGGCAAGTAGCCATGATTTGCGCGAGTGGCGCGCCGCTGGCGTAGGCGGCACCGAGAATGCTGCCGACACTGGTGCCGGCAATGTGCGAAATGGCGATGTGATTTTCTTCAAAGACCTGGAGGACGCCGAGATGCGCGAAGCCGCGAGCAAATCCTCCACCGAGGGCAAGTGCCACACCGGGGCGCGAAGAATATTTCGGGAGAAGTGCATCGCTTTCAAGTGCGGCGCGGCCGCGGAGCACTGAGCTGGCAAAGCGGTCGTGCTGCGTTGAATCGTTCTGCTGCGCTCGGCTGGCAGCGTTGTGGGGCTGTGCGTTTTGCTGAAGATTTTGCCGCACATGGCGAGGGAAATCGCTTGCTGGCACTGGACGCTGGGGCAGGGCGGCGGCATCGTCCGAACGGGCGGGCACGCGGCGGCGCGGAGTGCGAGGCGCTGGGCTGCTGTAGAAATATTCGAGCGGTGCCATCGGTTACAGAATGGCAGCGCGGCACTCTGGGACATATGGGCTAAGGGTCCCGCAAAAACAGTACGGAGGTACTCTGCGCGGAAAAAATTAGAAAATTGAAATGATTGGGCCAGCAGTACCTTCTTACTAGTCGCGGGTCCCATCTGTACCATTGTTGGTTTCTGTGCCGCGCGCGATTCTCTGTGTGTCGGACAGGAGTGAGGGAGCGGTATGGAGAACGCATACACAGCTTGGGTGGGGCAATCAGTGCTCTTGCAAGTGGCACTGGGAGACATCAAGGTTCCGCTACGAGGAACGTTGTTGAAAGACGGAAACGAAACGATCCGCATGCGCATTGGCGAAGGTTGGGATGTGGACATATATAAGTCGATGATCATGACCGTGGAACGCGATTCCATGAGCTTACTTTCCGCATAAGGGGGAGTGATGAGACGCAACGCGATCAACGAAGAACATCAGCAGTTGCAGCAAGCGCTGAAGTTTGTGACCACGCGCCGGGCAGCGGTGCTGCTGGGAATCTCCGAAGAGGAATTGCGGCGGATTTCGCACGAGTCCGGCTTCGGGCGCACGGAAACAGCGGGCGACGAAGAAGACACCTATTTTACTTACGAAGAGCTGCGACAGATATGCGTGCTCTCCGTGAACACGATTCACTAAAGTTTGCAGCTGCGTTGTCGTGCCGTTGCCCTCCCTCCGGCGCGGACAACGCAGCTGGCGAGTAAGTGGCGGAGTCATAGAGGACGCGCCACTGAAAGTTTTAACGAGCTCCTCAAGGCCCAGTCCTCGATCTAAGCCCCCAAGCCCCGGATCGCCTCCCCCCAGGCGGTACGGGGCTTTCCCCTTTTGGGAGTGGAATGCGGTGGGCAGGTCATTTGAATGGTTGACTGCATTTACCCCCCCATACTCCCTGCTTTTGCGACAAGAGTCTGTAAGTGGATGAAAACAAATAGAGTTGCTTGCAAAAAGTGACAAAGAGTGCGCACCGCATTGAGAAGATTGGAAATATCCCGAGATTGATGGTCCGCTGAGAACCTGCTGTGGGAGCGATTGGTATGGGCGGAATTGATGAGAGAGCGGGCAGAGGGAGAAGTGGCGGGGCTGCTGCGGTGTGCATGGGGCATTATACTAGTTAGATATAGTAACTGCTAGTTAAATTTATGGCAGGCTCGAAATTTCAATCAGGAAGTGGGGGAGCGCGGTGTGCAGAGTTGTGGGGAGCGGTGCGGGTGTGTGGTGCTGCGACGGTGTGGTAATATTTACGAACTGTGCGCCCGTAGCTCAGCTGGATCAGAGCGTCTGGCTACGAACCAGAAGGTCGGGAGTTCGAATCTCTCCGGGCGCACTTGTGATATCCAGATAAAAAAGGAAACGCCCCGGGTGTCCCCCTTTTCGTCCGATAATAGGCTAACGCTTGAGACAATTTAGAAGCCATGCCACCAAGATACTATCGAACGGATACCATTGAGAATGCCGTGGATGCCTTGGCGCAGAGCGCCCGGTTTTACAAATCACATCTGAAGCACAAGTGGAAGTGGTTCGTGATCTGCCTTCATGATGCGCTCTATTCCTTTTCCATCTGCGCAATCACGGGCACGAATCCTGACCGGGTTATGAGGGGGCCAAACCTTGTTAGCGCTCGTGAAGCCCTAATTCGCTGCCAAAGCAATACCTACATGCACCGTTATGTCCACAGTATTAGCCTAAAGATGACCGACGAGGAGGAAGAACTGGTCGGCGAACTGTTGGTTTGGGCGCGCGATAACCTGGCTCATTTTACTCCAAAGCTTTGGTCTATCGAAATCGCTTGGATAAAGAGAGTCGTGAAGCCCACCGCACGAGTCGTCAGATTCTTAGCCCTAGAATCAGGCAATGTCAGGATGACGGAGGCACAAAGAAATCGTGTGACGCGGGCCTTAGTCGCACTGGAAAGAGAATGAGCTGCCTTCCTTCCAAAATTGAGGCCAAGCAGCCGGATAGCTATAAACCCAGTTCAGAAGGCAGCTCGCTCTGTTGCAAAAGCGGCAGGAATTCGCCAAGAAAAGTTCTAAAACCGTCTCTCCGGGCGCACCAGTTCACCGCCGCTTTTTGATTTCAGTAACTTAGCCGCAACCCTTTTGGATCGTTTCGAACTCAGACGCAAAAACTAAGATTTAAACCGTTCAAGCTCAATTCCGATGCTAGCGAGGGTCATCACGAGTTTTCACCTCGGCCCTGCCCGTTCTGTATACTCTTCGCATGCGTTCAGCCACCTGCCAGGCGCTTATTGCGGTGCGGACTCCGGGCGTCTTTCTAGTGGCTCTTTTCTTGTGTTTACTTGGGTGCAAGCGGAACTTCAGGCCAACCCGTCCCGCGACTGTTCCGGCTTCTGCCGTTTGGGTTGACAGTGTCTTCATTGAATGTTCGGTTGAGACAAAATCACAGGCGAATCGCTGCACAATCTACAAAGATGGCACAGGCGAAGTTTTGGAGTCGGGATTGTTTATTCTCAGTGGCGGAGGCCGAGAAGCTACGAAGACAGAGTTAAAATACGCCGCATTCGGTGGTCACGTAATCTACTTGCAAGATGCGAGACTCCTATACCCTGTTCCGCTGCCCGAAAGTTCGACGCCTAGACCGTGGATTTTTCCGGGCGATTTTCGGGAGCGCCTTCGTATGTCCGACCTCGTTGTCTCAGGGACTATTGAAGATACATCCCCGATCGGGGTCCAGATCGTAGATCGCATCGAACTTGCTGCCAGCACCGCTCGTATCCGAGTGGACCGGGTATTTCAGGGCGAGTACATACAGAACCTCCGGTTCAAGTGGTTCACTTTTCAGTGCTCGACAAAATCAGGAGGATTCTATTCCGGCCCGCGCCCCGCTTGCTTCCAACCCCAAAAGCGATACCTAATTTTTCTCAGGAGGGACACGTCTGGTTGGGTGGTTGCACTGCCGCTGTATGGCATTGAAATCCAGCTAGCACCTGCATTGCCGTCAGGTGCGTTTCGCGATCTGTCCCACGCTTCCATCCAACGGCGATACGAAGCGATTGCCGAAGAACTTGAGATGGCTGCGTCACTCCTGCCCGTCCCGCTACCGGGCTCGACTGGAGAAGCTGCGACATACTTTTCAGAAGCCTTTGACCTTATTGGTGGATGCGCGGAGCCCTTCTACCGCAGCTTCCTATCCTCCCCCAGTCACGAGCTGCGCGGGGCAGCTCTCGACTGGTTAGAACTGATTCGTTCGCGTCACATGACTTGCAAAACGGGTGTTTCGCTCCGCTCCTTGCCGACTGCTATCCCTAAAATTACCGACAATTAACAGTGCCACATTCGGACTGACGGTCGTTTTTACTTCAAGTCGGCGGGCGCACAACGTGCTAACCGCACAGGCTCAATCCAGGCAGAGTGTCGGCTTGAGGCAAACAGGCCACGAACTGGCTAATAAAAGTTCTAAGATCGTCCCCTTGGGCGCACCAGTGATATCCAACCGCACCTATCAAGCGGTCGTCCACCCGCCAATAATACGCACCGCCGAGAAAATCGCAAAAGTGCGCCGAACTTTGAGATGTTATACTTCCGCTCCGTAAACTCGCATAAATTCATGCCACGGCTTAGTGACACGTTTTGCCACTTGAGAAGCTTTTGCCAGTACGCGATCGTCTTCGGCGCCGCTTAACCACATCTGCCAACCTGATCTGTTACAATTCCCGTGATCACGGAGTTGGGCACGCTTGCGACAAGGATGGAGAGCGAAAATGGCAAAGACAACGCCTAAAGCAAAGAATAGCGCTTTTATGAAGCCAATGCAGCCTTCAGAGCACCTGGCCAAAATTGTTGGCACAGAACC
>Ga0182024_10000273_pt1 | contig 129894 bp, 115 predicted proteins | sample P32metaG_FD_120480 | JGI IMG/M metagenome (GOLD analysis project Ga0182024, IMG submission 120480) | Permafrost microbial communities from Stordalen Mire, Sweden - P3-2 metaG (Illumina Assembly) | ecosystem: Environmental > Terrestrial > Soil > Wetlands > Permafrost | place: Sweden: Stordalen... | reverse complement strand
CGGCGTCGCTGCGTCAGGCTTTCGCCCATTGCGCAATATTCCCCACTGCTGCCTCCCGTAGGAGTCTGGACCGTGTCTCAGTTCCAGTGTGGCCGGCCATCCTCTCAGACCGGCTACCGATCATTGCCTTGGTGAGCCATTACCTCGCCAACTAGCTAATCGGCCGCGGACCCCTCCTCCTGCGCCCTTGCGGGCTTTGAATTCAACAGCCGAAGCCATCGAATTGTTATGCGGTATTAGCCCGCCTTTCGGCGGGTTATTCCCCACATGAGGGAAGGTTATCCACGTGTTACGCACCCGTTCGCCATGCGCCCACTCACTGTATTGCTACAATGAATTGCGCATTCGACTTGCATGTGTTAAGCACGCCGCCAGCGTTCGCTCTGAGCCAGGATCAAACTCTCAGTTGAATCTGGCTTCTCTCCGGGGCTGATAAATCAGCCTCGGACAGTCAAACTTTAATCGCTCGGTTCACTTGGAACCGACCGAGTTCTGGCACGTTTCACGGATTATCAAAGAGCAGGACTTTCCCGGTCAACAGGAAGGTGTGAAGGACAATTGGAGATTCTACGCATAGGCGAACCGAAAGTCAACACAATATTTCATAAATCTCTTAAGGCCCATTTCACCAATGAATACGGGCGTTTTAGCATCAGCGCGGCTCTCTTCGATTATCCCATAAGCACCACGTGGAAAACCAACCTCCCGTTGCGCGGTGGCAAATTAAGCGCGGAAAATCACTCGTCGAGCCCTACTAGCGGCAGTCGGCGGTATGGTAAAATGCCCGCACAGGAGAAATCCTCGGATGAAATTCGGCGTAGTGGTGTTTCCAGGCTCCAATTGCGATCACGACGCGTGGCACGCCATTACCCACGTCCTCGGCCAGCCTGTGGAAATGCTTTGGCATCAGTCCGAAGATTTGGCCGGGGTTGACGCCGTCATCCTGCCGGGCGGTTTTTCCTACGGCGACTACCTGCGCACCGGGGCGATTGCGCGTTTTTCTCCAGTGATGCGATCGGTGCGGCGTTTTGCCGCTGACGGCGGTCTGGTGCTGGGCATTTGCAATGGATTTCAGATCCTGCTGGAAGCCGGCTTACTGCCTGGAGCTGTGCTGCGCAATAGCGGACTGCGGTTTATCTGCCGGCCAATTCACATTCGCGTGGAATCGTGTGACACGCCATTTACCTGCGAAGCGCGGGAAGGGCAGGTGCTCACCGTCCCCATTGCTCACAGCGACGGCAATTATCATTGCGATGCCGAAATCCTCGCGCAACTTGAACGCGAGCGCCGCGTAATTTTTCGATACACAAGTCCGGATACTGGGCGCGAGAGCACGACCCACAACGCGAATAAGCCGGATGGGAACCCGAATGGCTCACTCGCCAATATCGCCGGCATCTGCAATCGCGAACGTAACGTGGTGGGCTTGATGCCCCATCCTGAACGGGCCGTGGAAATGGGGATGGGATCCTCCGACGGCCTTGTCATCTTTCGTTCCATGGTAAGGAGCTTTGCGGGCTACGTCGTCCCAGCGTGATTGCGGCGTTGCAGACCATTGAAACATTCCGATTGGATTTCCTTGTACGCACCCATTTGGGGATGAAGTGCCTTTCCTGAGCCATACAAGCGGGTAGGCGCGGACCACTCGGGGGAACTTACTGATAACCATGCTGGATACTAAAATCAAAATTACTCCCGAAATCGCCGCTGAGCACGGGCTGCCCGCCAGCGAATACGAGCGCGTGTGCGACCTGCTAAACCGCGAGCCTTCGATTACCGAGTTGGGTATTTTCAGCGTGATGTGGAGCGAGCATTGCTCCTATAAATCCAGCAAAGTTCATCTGCGGCGCCTGCCGATCCGCGGTCCGCAGGTGATTCAAGGACCTGGTGAAAATGCCGGAGTGGTGGATATTGGCGACGGCCTTTGCGCTGTCTTCAAGATTGAATCGCATAATCACCCCAGTTTCGTGGAGCCGTTTCAGGGCGCGGCTACCGGTGTTGGCGGAATTTTACGTGACATTTTCACCATGGGCGCGCGACCCATCGCCGTTTTCGATTCGCTCCGATTCGGGCCCATTACGGCGCAGGATGGCATGCCCCAGACAGATGTGTTGCGTAACCGCAGGTTACTCGATGGAGTGGTCAGCGGCATCGCCTTCTACGGCAATTGCTTTGGTGTGCCAACCGCCGGAGGCGAAGTCCTCTTCGAACCGTGTTATTCATCAAACCCGCTCGTCAACGTGCTGGCCTTGGGTCTGGCGCGCCGGGATGAATTATTTTTTGCGCGGGCGCGAGGCGAAGGTAATCCAGTGATTTACGTAGGGGCGCGCACCGGACGCGATGGCATCCACGGCGCGTCGTTGCTTGCATCCGCTGAATTTAGCCAAGAATCGCAGCAGAAACGCCCGAACGTGCAGGTGGGCGACCCGTTCATGGAAAAACTGCTGCTCGAAGCCTGCCTGGAGGCGATGCGCACCGGAGCGGTCGTGGCCATTCAAGACATGGGCGCTGCGGGTCTTACCAGCTCCAGCTCCGAAATGGCATCGCGGGGTGGATTGGGAATCGAGATGGACCTGGCCCGCGTGCCGCAACGGGAATCGGGCATGACTCCGTATGAAATCATGCTTAGCGAATCGCAGGAGCGCATGTTGCTCATCGCCGAACGCGGCCGCCAAGCTGAAGTTCTGGACGTATTTCGCAAGTGGGGCCTGGACGCGGTGGAGGTGGGGCACCTCATGCCTGGCGATCATCTGCGCGTGCTGGAAAATGGGCGCGTAGCAGCGGACATTCCCGTGAATGCCATCGCCGAAGAGGCGCCTGTCTATCAGCGCCCTCTGGCGCCGCCGACAGGATCATCGGTCAGCAACGCGCGACCGGTTAATTTTGCAGACGACGCGCAAGATTTCACCGAGAACTTCGGCCAGCTTCTTGCGTCGCCCGCCGTGGCCTCCAAGCGATGGATTTTCGAGCAATACGACCACATGGTGCGCACCAATACGCTGGTGGGGCCCGGCGCGGGAGACGCAGCTGTGTTGCGCGTTAAGGGCACGTCAAAGGCATTGGCGCTGAGTGTGGCGGGTAATGGGCGCTGGTGCCAACTTGCACCTCGCCTCGGCGCAATGCATGCGGTAACCGAAGCCGCGCGCAACGTTTCGTGCTCTGGCGCTCGTCCGTTGGCGGCCACCAATTGCCTGAATTTTGGGAACCCCGAAAAGCCGGAAATCATGTGGCAGTTTAGTGAAGCGATTGACGGGATCGCGGAAGCTTGCACCGTGCTGGGCATTCCAATCACCGGCGGCAACGTCAGTTTCTATAATGAAACACTGGGCAAGGCCATTTACCCAACGCCCGTTCTAGGAGTCTTGGGACTGCTGGAGGATGCCACTCGTGCTCTTGGAATGGCATTTCAGAGCGAAGGTGACGAGATTCTGCTTCTGGATGGCACTGAGCCGCCGATTTTTCGTCCCGGTGATGAGCCAGAGCATCAATGGGCGCGGGAATTTTCTTCCTCTGAATATGTGCGAACCGTGCATTCCACGGTGGCCGGCGATCCTCCAGCAATTAACCTGCCCGCGGAGAAACGCCTTGGCGAGTGTCTGAACGCTTTAGCCATCGCGGGCGTCGTTCGTTCCGCGCACGACCTCAGCGATGGGGGATTTGCGGTTGCATTGGCGGAATGTTGCTTCGCGTCAGCCCACGCAAGCTCTAGATTAAACTCCAGATCGAATCCCGACGCGGAATCTGAACTGGCCGCGCATGTGGCATTCGAAGGTTACGAACCCGCGGAATTCGCACTATTCGGTGAGCGCGGGGCGCGGGCCATTGTATCCGCTCCGGCTGAATTCCTTGCCCGGTTGTTCGAACTTACGGCACAATATAACGTTGGGACGAGGCAAGTCGGCAGAGTCACGCGGGGAGAATTCCGCATCCTATACAACAGGGGCACCGCGATCCGTGCGGATGTCAGGGACCTTCACCGCGTGTGGGCCGAATCTCTCGAACGAGCCATCCAGACGAAATGAATCTTCATCGCCAAACGGTGGACGACAAGTTCCACGATGAATGCGGTGTCTTTGGCATCTTCGGGCATCCCGAAGCCGCCAAGATGGCCTACCTGGGCCTTTACGCGTTACAGCATCGCGGCCAGGAAGCCGCCGGAATCGCCGCAAGCAACGGCCTTGACCTGCACGTTATTAAGGGCATGGGCTTGGCCGAAGACGTTTTCGATCCCCAGGCTCTCGCGCAGTTACCCGGCGATATTTCCATTGGACACACCCGCTACTCCACTGCGGGAGACGCCGGCCTGGCTAACGCTCAGCCCGTGGTTATTGACTGCAACAAGGGCAAACTGGCCATTGCCCACAACGGGAATTTAACCAACGCCATGGAATGGCGCCGCCGCCTGGAGCACAAAGGGTCCATTTTCCAGACGACCAGCGATACAGAGGTAATTGTTCACCTCATCGCCAGGAGCCAGCAGCGCAATCTGCCGGGCGGCTTGGCGGACGCGCTAAATCAGGTAGAGGGCGCGTATTCGTTACTGGTCTGCACACGCGATGAAATCTATGCCGTGCGCGATCCTCGCGGATTTCGGCCGCTCAACCTCGGCCGCCTGGATGGCGCGTGGGTGGTCGCGTCGGAAACCTGCGCATTCGACTTAATCGGCGCGGAATATGTGCGCGAAATTGTGCCCGGAGAAATGCTGCGGATAAGCCGCTCGGGCGTGGAATCAATCCACTTCGCGCCGGAAAAACCCCATCAGTATTGCATCTTCGAGCACGTTTACTTTGCGCGGCCTGATAGCACCATCTTTGGGCGCTCGGTGAATGAGAGCCGCGAAAAACTAGGCGCGCTGCTGGCTCGTGAACATCCAATGGATGCTGATCTGGTCGTGCCGGTGCCGGATTCTGGCGTTCCGGCGGCAATTGGCTATGCGCGCGAAGCCGGTATCCCTTTCCAAATGGCATTGATCCGCAATCATTACATTGGACGTTCCTTTATCGAACCGGCACAATCCATTCGCGACTTTAGCGTCCGCGTGAAGCTGAATCCCATTCGCGCTCTGCTGGAAGGTCAGCGGGTAATTTTGGTGGATGACTCCATCGTGCGCGGCACCACCAGCCAAAAAATTGTACGAATGGTACGCAATGCCGGAGCGCGTGAAGTCCATTTCCGCATTAGTTGTCCGCCAACCATTTCACCGTGCTATTACGGGATTGATACGCCTTCCCGGGACGAATTGATTGGCGCCCGGCTTACCGTAGAGCAAATACGCGAGTTTATCGGCGCGGATTCCCTGGGTTATCTTTCTCTTGAAAATCTCCGTAAGGGCGTCGGTGATACCGATGGCCATTTTTGCACATCGTGCTACACAGGGTCTTACCCGACCGAATTTGTCCAATTAGAAGTGGGAGCTCATCGTGACTGTTGATTCGCATCCGTCAGCCCATCTGACGACCAACCAGAAAATTAAGCGCGAAATTGTTTCATGGCTGTGGGTGATTCTCGCCTTCATGGTTATTGAAGGGTGCCTGGTACAGGCCCGCGTGATTCCCAGCGCTTCCATGGAGAATACGATTCTGATTGGCGACCACGTGATCGTCAGCCGAATTGGTTACGATATTGGACTTCCCTTCACCATGTGGCATCACCCTCTCTGGCGCAATCCGCATCGCCAGCAGATTATCGTGTTCCGCGCCCCGCTCCCCGGCACGCCCGATTACATCAAGCGAGTAATCGCCATTCCCGGCGATGTCTTCGAAATTCGCGGTGGTGTTGTTTACATTAACGGGCAGCCCCTTCCTGAGCCATACCGGCTTGGAGTTCCCAACGGAATTGACAGTTATGGTCCTGTGACGATACCTCCGGGAAAATATTTTGCTATGGGCGATAACCGCGACGATTCCTACGACAGCCGTTACTGGGGTTACGTTCCTCGCGAAAACATTCTAGGCACACCGCTCTTTATTTACATGTCCATTGATGCGCCCGAGGAAGTCTGGGATCCCGGCCATCTGGGCGAGCGCCTCGCTACTTACTTGAGCATTTTCATCCATCCCCGGGAGGTTCGCTGGAGCCGGCTTTTCCGTCCTTTCTAATCGCGCCCAGTGTCCTGCCGGCCGCTCTAACACATGCGCTATTCCGACGCAGGCGTGGATATTTCCCGGGCCAATCAAGCTAAGCAGCGAATCCGCGCCCTGGCCACCCGGACTTTTTCCAAAGCTGTACTCGCCCCCATTGGCGGGTTTGGCTCACTCTATCACCTCGATAAGAAGCGTTGGCGTGATCCGGTCCTTGTCGCCAGCGCCGATGGCGTTGGCACGAAGCTGAAAATTGCTTTTGCCACTGGCATTCATTCCACTGTTGGCGCAGACATTTTGAACCATTGCGTCAATGACATCCTCACTCAGGGCGCCGAACCACTTTTCTTTCTGGACTACCTGGCCATGGGGCGCGTCGATCCCTCCACCGTTGCTCAGATCATTGAAGGCATGAGCCGGGCGGCGCGACGGGCTGGTTGCGCGCTGATTGGCGGTGAAACGGCGGAGATGCCGGATTTCTACGCGCAGAGCGAATACGATCTTGCGGGCTTTATCGTTGGCGTTGTGGATCGCCAACGGCGCCTGAATCCTGAACGCGTCGGCCACGGGGATTTGCTGATTGCACTTCCTTCCAGCGGTCTCCATACCAATGGATATTCTCTGGCGCGCAAACTGGTGTTCGAGGCGGCGGGCCTGAAACCGCAAAGCTACGTGGCGGAAATCGGCAATAAAATCGGAGCGGAATTGCTCAAACCTCACCGTTGCTACTGGCCATTGCTGAAAACCGCTCTGCAAAAAGGCTGGCTTTCGGGTATGGCACACATTACCGGGGGTGGCATTACCGAAAATCTGCCCCGCGCGCTGCCACGCAATGTCCGCGCGGTGGTAGACCTGAATTCGTGGAAGGCGCCACCAATTTTCCGCTATCTTGCGCGGCTGGGAAAAATCCCACAGGACGAATTGCTGCGGACCTTCAATCTCGGCGTGGGTATGATCCTTATCGTTCCTTCGCGGCACATCCGCAAATTGGAAGCCGATCTAAAGCGTCGCCGCGAAAAATTCCGGGTTATCGGCCGCATCGAGCGAACCAAACTTGGCGAACCGCACGTCTTGTATTCCGGCCAGCTCGATACCTAACCAAAGCAACCCGCGAAGCGGTGGGGAAGCAGATACCCTGGAAAGTCACTGGAGCGCAAGCATTGCGCCTAACTTCGCCCGGAATAATGAGCCACGGGTGATGGACAGTCGTTCTGGTTAAGCGTCTATTGCGTCGTAGTCGGGCAATCCACCTCGGCCTTCCAGCTACCATCGCTCTGACGCGACCAAACTCCGACATACTTCCCCTTGGATGTTCGCGCATGTCCCTGGCTGTCACTCCCTGTAAACAAATACTCGCCAATTTCGTAGGCCATATGGCCGTATCTGTCCGCCTGAACGTCCAAGGGCGAGAATTTCACCGCGAAGTTTGGGTCGGCCAGGGTTAGCTTCCACGATGCGCGAATGGCATCCGGGCCGCGCGCCAATGCTGCGCCGGGTATCAGCATTACGGCGTCTTGGGCGTAGAAGGATACGGTCCGATCTAGGTCCTTCGCCGTCACGGCGCTCTGCCATTCGGCATCCAGTGCGCGAATTTTTGCCTCGACGGCGTTTTGAACCATCATCTTCTTGGGCTTAGCCGTGGATTTCGTCTGTGCGGCCGCCGGACCTCCCGTGATGGCGAAAAGGGTAACCGCTGACAGAATCCTCAGTGTCTTATTCATAGTTTCGTCCTCCTCAGTCGAAAACATTGGAAAATACTGGCAAAGTCTCGCTCACCTCCGCCTTGATCGTCAAGTGCTTAGGCTTCGCCCTGACACAGGATTCAACGGGCCTTCCTTAGCGCGCGAGCACTTTGCAATTTCCGCTTTTCCCCGGACAATAGACGTCAATGAATACGGCGTTCCATCGCGGGTGCGCCACGGTGCCGCTCCAATGCCTCACCAAATAGCAGTGCTTCTCAGCGGACGGGGATCGAATTTCGAGGCGCTGGCCGATGCGGCGTCAGACGGCCGAATCCCCCATGCGCGAATCGCGGTTGTGGTCAGTAATCATGAAGACGCGCCAGGCATTGAAAAAGCGCGCGCGCGCGGGATCCCGGCGGTCGCACTGCCGTCGAAAGGATTACAGCGCGAAGAGTTCGACCGCCAAGTGGTGGCAGTCCTCCGCCAACACGCTGTGGACTTGGTTTGTCTCGCGGGCTATATGCGCCTGCTCTCACGATATTTCGTGGCGGTGTTTCCGGGGCGCATACTGAATGTCCATCCGTCGCTGCTGCCCGCGTTTCCCGGCCTCGAATCGCAACGGCAGACGCTTGAGCACGGCGCGAAATTCGCCGGATGCACGGTTCATTTCGTGGATGAAAATTTGGACGCGGGGCCCATAATCCTGCAAGCGGTTGTCCCGGTGCTGGACGGCGACACGCCGGTGACTTTGGCCGCTCGAATTCTGGTGGAAGAGCATCGCCTTTATCCCGAAGCGGTGCGGTTGGTGTTGGAAGGCCGTTACCGTATCGAGGGACGCCGCGTGTTGCAGGCTGAAAAATCATGATTACTTCCGATAATAACTTGCCCGCCTGCACTGATATAGCGGGCCAGCTCGCCTATCTGAGGAAAGGCGCCGCGGAAGTTATTCGCCAGGACGAATTGCGCACGCGTCTGGAAAATTCCGCGAAAACCGGCAAGCCTCTTCGTGTGAAGCTGGGCGTGGATCCGACCGCGCCGGACCTTCATCTGGGCCATACCGTGGTACTTCGCAAGCTTAAACACTTTCAGAACCTCGGTCACACCGCAATTTTCCTGATTGGCGACTTCACCGCCATGATTGGAGACCCGAGCGGACAATCCGAAACCCGTCCTCCCCTCACCAGCGAGCAGGTGCAAGCCAATTCCCAAACCTATCTTAACCAGGTGTACAAAATTCTGGATCCCACGCGTACCGAGGTGCGCTATAACAGCGAATGGCTCGGCAAACTTACGGCCGAAGACGTTATCCGGCTCTGCGCGCACTATCAGCTCGCGCGAATGCTGGAGCGGGAAGACTTTCGTTCGCGCCTTAACGCCAATAAGCCCATCTCAGTGCACGAATTGCTCTACCCATTGATGCAGGCCTACGATTCCGTCGCACTACATGCGGACGTGGAACTGGGCGCCACTGAGCAAAAGTTCAACTTGCTGGTGGGACGCGAAATCCAACGCGAATATGAGCAGACTCCGCAAACCATTATGACCATGCCGATCCTCGTGGGCCTTGATGGCGCGAGAAAAATGTCCAAAAGCCTGGGGAATTACATTGGGATCACGGAGCCGCCCGCGCAGATTTTCGGCAAACTAATGTCGCTCAGCGATGAAATGATGTGGCCCTACTACGAGTTGCTCACCGACCTCCCGCCGGCCCAAATCGAGAGTCTTAGAGAAGGAGTGCGCGCTGGCAGCCAGCATCCCATGGAAGCCAAAACTGCGCTGGCTGAGCGCATTATTACGAGCTTTCATGGCTCGAAGGCGGCTCGAGAAGCGGAGGAGGAGTTTCGTCGCGTCTTTCGCGACCGTCAGGCACCCGAACAAGCGCCCACAATGACTGTGCCCTGCGGACCGACCAAACGGCTGGTTGCGCTGCTAGTGGAATTGCAGCTCGCGCCATCGCGCGCTGAAGCCGAGCGGCTTATCAAGCAGGGCGCGGTTGAAATGGACGGCCAGCGCGTGGAAGATGCCCGCGCTGAAGTGGATTTAGCATCACCACGTGAATTCCTGCTGCGCGCCGGCAAAAAGAAATTTGTTCGCGTTTCAGTAACAGACTAGAGCCCGCCTGGTCTGCAAGACCCTTTTGTGTGTTTTAACGAAAAGCAGATTCCTCGTCCGCCAAGGCGAATTCGGAATGACCGTTAACTCAAATGCGAGGAAATTTCAGGCATTAAGCCTTGGCCTATCCTTCGGCGGAAAGCGGGAGGCAGATAAAGCCCGTAACCCCTCACGCCCCGATAGCATTGTGAATGGCGCAGGCAATCGCGCTGGCCCAGCGTTGCACATCTTCCTCGTTTTCCCCTTCCACCATTACCCGGGCCAGTGGTTCGGTACCCGAATATCGCAGAACAATCCGTCCCCGGTCACCGAGCGCTTCTTCAGCGCGGCGCACTTCTTCGGCAACCCCAGGAGTAGCTTCGAGCGGAAGCCTGGTCTGCACGCGAACATTCACTATCGTCTGCGGAAAAACCTTTAAGTCCGCCACCAGGTCATCCAGCGGCCCGGTTAGGGCCACAAGGGAGGCCATTTTCACCGCCGTCAACATGCCGTCGCCTGTGCTCGCGTCGTCCAGGAAGATAATGTGACCCGATTGCTCGCCGCCCAAGTTGGCGCCGATGCGATGCATTTCTTCGAGCACGTACCGGTCGCCCACAGGCACTCGTGTCAGGCTCAACTCATCCGCGGCCAATGCCCTCTCCAATCCCAAATTCGCCATTGTGGTGCCCACAATCGTCGAGCCCTTCAGTGTTCCGGTCTTGCGCATGTATCGCGCCATGCCCAGCAATATTCCATCGCCATCCACGCGTCGGCCCGTACCGGTGCAAAGAACCACGCGGTCCGCATCGCCATCGAACGCCGCACCCAGTGCTGCTCCGCTTTCCACCACACGCGCCTGCATTTCCTCGGGATGAAGCGAACCGCAATTGTCATTAATGTTTTGGCCGTTGGGTTGATTGTGGATGGCAACGACTTCGGCGCCCAGCGAACGAAAGAGATTCGGCGCCAGCGAGCTTGCCGCGCCATTCGCGCAATCGAGAACGATTCGCAACCCGCTAAAATCTGCGCCCGCAAGTTTGCCCGCGCGCAATAAATCCAGATATTCGGCAGCCAGTCCCGTTTGCTCCGCTATTTCGACAGAGAGGGGCGCAGCGGTAACAGCCTGCGATTCCATCCCGCTTTCAAACTCAGCTTCCACCGCATCTGCGAACTTCCTTCCTCGTGGTGAAAACAACTTCACGCCGTTATCGCTAAAGGGATTATGTGACGCGGAAATTACCACACCAGCGGAAAATCCCCGCTGTCGAACCAGCCATGCCACGCCCGGCGTCGGAATTACACCAGCGGAAATCACAGAACATCCCGCAGCCAGCAACCCGCGAGAAAACTGCTCGGCGATCCATGGCCCGGATTCTCGCGTATCCATTCCCAAGAGAACCTCCGGCCCCGGGACTTCGGATGTAGGCTCATGCGCCCGCAAATATTCCCCTAGCGCTCGTCCCAGCTTCGCCAGTGTCTCTTCATCGAGCGGAAACAATCGAGGTACGCCTCGCATGCCGTCGGTACCAAAGAGTTTTTTTGTCATCGGACCCAAGTCAATATTTCAATCTATTCCGCAAAAGCCCACCACGGGTGCATGGCCCCTTCATTCCCCGCGTCATTCCCGAATATAAATATGGCAAGAACATCGGCCGAGGAAACATCTTTCCAGCTTCCGCGCGCGTTACGCGCTACAACGTGGTTATAATACGATGCCTCGGTACAAAGCTGCGAAAATACATGCCTGACGGCATCACAAAATATCGCGTCGCCAGCACGCCCAGCCAGAAAATCGTGGCTGCCGGCGTGGTACTCGGTTTCTGTTATCTGGGCGCCAGCGTTGTGGTCACGATTCTCGTTTCTATTCTCTTGGCCTATTTTCTCGATCCGGCCGTAAATGCACTGGAAAAAATCCATCTGCCCCGGGGCCTGGCTTCCCTGATTATGGTACTGGTCACTCTAACCGCGATTGGGGCCGTATGCTGGGTTTTAATGGAGCGCGCTGATGAGTTTGGCCGCGACTGGCCCCTTTATCGCGCGCCGATTAGCAAAGCGGTGGGCGCCATTGACAAACACCTGTCAAGTTTTGAGGCGAGGGTGAACGAAATTACCCCGGCGGCGCCCAAGTCCCGGCGGCCAGTGATCGAGGTAGAGCAGCCGGCCCACCCCGTTCGAGAAGTATTGTTCGAGCGGCTCCAATCTGTATATCCCCTTCTCATGGGGATGACGTTTATACCGTTCCTGGTATTTTTCATGCTCGCCGCCAAACGCCAAGTGTGGTACGCAACCATAAAGCTGTTCCCGCTTCAGCACCGATCAGACGCGGAACACGCTCTGGAAGAACTTAGTACGATGCTGCGAGGATACGTTATCGGCATCCTATTGGTTTGCGCAGTTCTCGTAGCCGCCAGTTGGGGTTTTTTCTGGTACATGGGATTCAATTTCCCTTTTATGATCGCATTGATTTCCGGAGTCCTGAATATCATCCCGTATATTGGGTTGCCGCTCGCATGGATTCCGCCGTTCGTAATTGGCCTTGGGCAATTTGCAACTCCAGGCATCTTCATAGGCACGGCGGTGATGCTGACCGCATTCCATCTGATCAGCGCGAATGTGCTGTTTCCAGCATTTATTGGCCGCCGGTTGCATCTAAACGCCGTGGCACTGACGATTTCACTGCTATTCTGGGGATGGCTGTGGGGCGCAATCGGCCTGCTATTGGCGATCCCGATAACCGCGGGGCTGAAAGTGGCATGCGATCACGTCGAATCGTGGCGACCATTCGGCCAGTGGCTGGGCGCTTAGGCTCGGATTCGTTATTTTCGCGTTAGGAAGCGGCTACGGCTCTCGCCACTGCATTATCCCTCACGCTTTTAACGTCACAATTTCGGCCACCGTCAGCAGAAGAGCGTAGCTCGCAAACAAAAATGCTCCATATTTCCCGCCGCTCTCGGCATGCATGCGTGGCATGAATGTTGTGAAGCTTGAAAGAATGGCGGCCTCTCCGAACATCCCGGGCAGCGCGATAAGAAGAGACGCCTCAGCCCACTTGTGGGCGGGGATGTGGCGCGCCTTCAATAACACGATGCAAATCGCGGTGGAAACAATCGGAATTACCACAAAGTTGACCCAGTAGCGCACGCTACCGCTCTCAAATACGAACGTGCCGCGCATTCTGTAGGCCAGTGTGCCAACGATCCAAAACACAACTCCAAACAAAAAGAACAGCATGTTGTCATTTGATTTCATCAACGATTCTCCCATTGGCATTGATGTACCACGTGGTACATCAATAAATTGTACCATATGGTTCATGAAGAGGCAAACTAAGAAACAACAGCGATACACAACACGGGATCGCATGCTGGAAGCGAGTTTGGCGGTGTTCATCGAGGCTGGGACGTTGGATCTGAGCCTAGACAGGCTGGCTGCCACGATTGAAAGCAGCAAGCGAATGTTAATTCACTATTTCGGCGGAAAAAAACCATTGGAACGGGCGGTTATGGTTCGTTTGGAAGAAAGCCTCCGGGCACAATTTCGCGCGGACTCGTTCCCTCCAGGAACATCCTTGCCAGAAGTACTGGCCACACTTTGGCAACGAACCACGCATCCGAAAGCGCGCGGAGTCTTATTGCTCACCATGGACCTGACGCGCCGCGCGTGGAGTGGCTCGAAACGGGCGAAGGAATTTTACGAGAAGCAGTGGCGCATCTGGATAAATCTACTGCTTGAGTTCTCGCCCGATGGGACGCTGGTGGAATCGGCACTCCAACTCTTCCAGGGTGCAATGCTTACCTACCTGGTCACTGGGGATCGCGAGAACGGGCGACGTACTTTGGAACGCTTTTTCTTGAATAGCGGCAGTACCAACCGAGGCTCCAATGATCAGACCTCATAACCGGTTTTGACCCTATCCTTCAGGCCATTGCTCTGAAGAGAGCGCTCGCTTTATTGGAGCTGGTGCAAATGGTCAATAACGCCGCGCAGGTCACGAGCTTTCTGGAAGAGACGGATGGCGGCGATGCCCGATGCTCCGGCCCGCAAACATTCGCCGGCGTTTTCGGGGGTGATGCCGCCGATGGCCAGCACTGGCAGATGCGATCTGCCGCAGGCTTCGGCAAGCTTTTCCAAACCCAGCGGCGGCCCGTAGCGTTTCTTTGAAGGCGTAGGGAAAATGGGCCCAAAGAAAATGTAGTCCGCGCCGGCAATTTCGGCTTGCTGGATTTCATCCAAGTAGTGGCAAGAAACCCCAATTAGAAAATCCGGCGCGATTTTGGCGCCCGCGCCACCCGCTCGATTAGATTTAGGTTTAGCGTCATGGTTCGCCGTAGAGCGCCACTTAAATACACTTTCGACTGGCAGGGATTCCGCACCCAGATGAATGCCATCTCCGCCCACAGCGACGGCAACATCCAAGCGGCCATTGATAATTATTCGCATGGTCGTGCATGCCGCTCGGGCAATCGCGCTCGCTTCTCGCGCCAGACAAACCAATTCTCGCGCAGGCAAATGTTTCTCCCGGAGCTGCACCCAATCCACTCGCGCAGCAGCGCATTCGCGCACGACGTCCAGCACTTGATTCGCGGTATCATCCACGGTTTCGCCGGAGCCGCGATGGCCGAGCGCACGGCTATCGGTAACATAACAAAGGATGGGCTTAGGAAACTTATTCGGGAGGAGTGGTAACGGGACCATGGCGACGAAAGGCATCAACGGCCATGAAGGAATTCACGACGCCCAGGCCTGAAATAATGCCGCGGATGTATGGGTTAAGCGCGAAAAGGATCAGCGCCGGATACCGATTCAAGAAATAATTCCTATCCCAGAAAGCGGACCACGGCAGCAGGACCAGCAACAGGCCCATTTCGAGCCATGCGAGCAGCAATAAAACCCGGAATGCCCGCTGCATTATTGTTCAGCGCCTGTGCGAAAAGACATTCGAGGCTATGTTCCAATTCCCAGGGGCAAGGGCGGCTGGGTGGCCGCGGCGCCCCAGCAAATGGCTTCGCGAACGGGGGAAAATGAAAAACGGTGTAGTGGCGACGGGCCAAACTCCTGCAATGCGGCAAGATGTTCCACGGTGGAATAGCCCTTGTTTCTGGCGAGCCCGTAGCGGGGATAAACAGAATCAAAATCGCGCATTAGGCGGTCGCGAGTTACCTTGGCCACGATAGAAGCAGCTGCAATGGAAACCGAACGGGCATCGCCGTGAATAAGGGATTGCTGTTCGGTGGAGACCGCTAATTTCATGGCGTCAATCAACAAAAAATCAGGCGCTGGAGTCAACTGGGCGAGCGCCGCTTGCATGGCCTGACGGCTGGCCTGATAAATATTCCAGGCGTCAATCCGGCTGGCCTCAATTTCAGCAGTGGCCCAGGCCAATGCATGTTCCCGGATGCGATCGGCAAGTGTCTCGCGGCGGGCGGCGGTGAGTTTCTTGGAATCGTCGAGGCCCACAATGCGCCGCTTGGGATTCAAGACCACCACGGCGGCCACTACTGGGCCAAACAGCGAGCCCCGGCCCACTTCGTCAATCCCGGCGATACGCTGCCAACCACGTTGGCGCGCGGCGCGTTCGTAACGCGAGGAGCAAAGACGATACATCGTCGCGGATTTTAACACGTTGCGAAGAAACGCAGTCAGAATAATTTCGCAAATGCGACGTCCAATCAATCTTGCCGAAACAGAAAAACGCGCTCGGCAAAAAATCGTTGCGTCCCTGAGTAATTTATGAAGGAAGCCCCTTTTGCAAATATTAGGAGGACTTGGCGGGCGCCTTGGTCCTGGTATCGAGACGGTCCACGCGCTTGACACGAGCTGCTTTGCCTTTTAGTCCGCGCAGATAATAGAGTTTGGCGCGGCGGACACGGCCCTGCTGCATGATTTCTATCAAGCTGATCATCGGGGAGTGAACAGCAAAAATTCTTTCCACGCCGACCCCGTAACTCACGCGGCGGACGGTAAAAGTTGCGGAGGCGAGTCGCCCTCTGCGGCTAATGACCACGCCCTCGAAGGGCTGAATGCGCTCTTTATCGCCCTCGCCTTCCTTGAGGCGCACATGCACCTTAATGGTATCGCCGGGTTTGAACACCGGAAGGTCTTTCTTAAGATAGGGCTCCTGCGTTTTTTCAACAATGCGACTCATGACGAAATTTCCCCGCGGACCCGCTTAGTCGGGCCAGCTCCTTGTGATGTGTTGAAGGAATATCGTACCGCAAAGCAGGGTTTTTGCCTACCCCATGGCGGCCCTTTGAACAAACCCATTCCCTGGGCCAGACGCATGGATGGCCAGTCCGGAGCCGTCCCAGTTCTCATTCGGTTGAGTGCTAGGCGGCATTTCGGAAGTTCATAACATCATAGCGCTATTGAACCTACAGGCAAAACGAAGCACTTGTCACCTAGACCTATAGGCGGATTCGGCAGGCCAACGTTCGTTGGCACCGTGGCGTTTGGAGGCCTGACGGCAGGCGTGCTTGATGGAATGGACGCTGTCCTTTTTTACGGTTTGGTTGACGGCGTAAAACCATCCGCGCTTTTTCATTTCATTGCCAGCGGCCTGCTGGGGGTGCAGTCCTTTTATGGCGGTTGGCGAACCGTGGCTCTTGGGATCGCACTGCACTTTGTCGTAGCCTTCGGGGCCGCGGCCTTCTATTACGCCGCTAGCTTTCAATTTCCGGCAATTCTGCGAAGGCCTTTTCTGTGCGGGCCGGTATTTGGGATGGGTTTGTTTTTTTTCATGCAAAGAGTAGTAATACCCCTATCGGCCGTACGGCAGAGGACAACCGACATGCCGCCGATTGAGTTGCTCGATCAGCTGCTCTCACACACTGTATTTGTGGGACTTACGATCGCTCTGTTAGCGCGACGTTCAGCCCGCCCTGGCCAGACTTCAAGCTGACTGTTTTTCCTCTCCAGTCTCAGTAGCCAATTCTGTTAAAAAAGCTGCGTCTTCTCTGGTCAACGGGACATCGGACAGTAAGTCCGGGCGATTTCTCAGTGTTTTCGCGAGAGCCGCGCATCGCCGCCAGCGGCGTATTTGCTGGTGATCGCCGCTTAGCAGCACCGGCGGGACCTCCCACTCGCGAAAGACCTGCGGGCGGGTAAAGTGCGGAAAATCCAGAATACCGCGCGAAGTCTCGGCGGGAGACCGCGTCCCTGCTGGCCAGGCAATCTTTGCGGCGTACGGCGGAGTGACCGGCTGGTTGGCGTCGGAGACCAAGCCAGCGGCTGATTCAACTGTGCCAGCATGCTCCGCATCGGCCGTATGGAATGATTCGTTGCGGGTAGAATCTTCATTCCCCAACGCGCCGGGGAGAAGCCGCGTTACGGCATCCATAATTATTGCCGCGCCCAGTTCCCCGCCCGACATCACAAAATCGCCCACTGACAATTCGTGATCCACCAGGTGTTCGGCAACCCGCTCATCAACGCCTTCATAGCGTCCGCAGAGCAGAATGATCCTGTTCAGCCGGGATAGCGCCGCGGCCCTCGCTTGGCGAAATGCTTTCCCCGATGCCGAAAGCAGAATGACGGCAGTGGAAGTGCGTTCTTCGGCTCCAGCCGGCCCTAGCACGGACTCCACAGCTTCAAAGAGCGGCTCGGGTTTGAGCACCATGCCTTCGCCGCCGCCGAACGGGCGATCGTCCACAGTGTTGTGGCGGTCGCGGGTCCAGTCGCGCAGGTCGTGAATTTCCGTCTGGATGATACTCGCGGCGCGGGAGCGACGCATAACGCCCCAGTCAAGCGGGCCTGAGAAAAATTCGGGAAATATCGTGATAATGTCGAATCGCATTGGAAGGGTTCGGATGCCTTGGGCAAACGCACGCATTGTGAGATTTTCAGCTAGCCCCAACACACCTAAATTTTCGGGTCGGAAAATTCATTCAGCTTCGGGTCGGTAACCTTTGCCTCAAGCACTTTAGGCTCAGGCATTCCAGGGTCCGGCAATTTCGGGTCGGACAATTCGGAGTTGGGCGGCTTGGGGGCGTTCAACTCGCGGAGACCGTCGGGAAGTCTCACTACAATTTCGCGTGCTGCCAGATCAATACGAACACAGATCTCCGCAGCCAGTGGAATCAGCAATTCTTGTTTTCCGCTTTGGACGAGCAGCACCGGCGTTCCCATTACCTTGTCGCCCGTTTCCTGGACGTGGGCAACTTCGCCCAATGCAAGGCCGCCTTCTTCGCGAACGGCGCATCCCTCCAAGTCAGTTATGTAGTACTGGCCGCTGGCCAGCGGGAGGCGTTCAGACAGGGGAATTTGCACGTGCCAACCGACCAGGGCTTGCGCGTCTTCAATGGAATTACAATGAGAAAATTGAAAGAGGGCTTGGCCGCCCCGGCTGGTGGTCAACCGGCAGGAACGTACTTCCACATCGCGCAACTCTTGGGTGCCATCCCACAGCCAAACGCTTTCGAGGGATAATAACCGCTGAGGAAAGCCGGTAAGAATCTCGGCCGCGACTTCTCCGCGCAGGCCATGGGGCCGAACGATGCGGGCGATGCTGACCCGTTCAGAATCAATTTTGGGCACAACTTGATATTGGTTGTCGCCATTAACATCAGGCCGCTGTAGGGAACGCTCAGACAATCTTTTGGTTGCGCAGGAAGCTCCGGACAGTATCGCTGGGTTGCGCGCCATGGCCGAGCCAGTAGCGGATGCGCTCCTCGTTCATCTTGATGTCCGCTGGATCACGCAGTGGATTATACGTCCCCACGATTTCGACCGTTCGTCCGCCGCGCGGACGCGTTTTTTCAATCACCACAATGCGATAGGCTGGCTGTTTCTTCTTGCCAATTCGGGCCAAACGAATAGCTAACACTCGATGCACCTCATATCTGGAATCCCACTAGTATAGCGGAGAACCCGGCAGGAATGAAGTTACCCTGGCTGAAATCCCAACAAACTTGGCTACAGCAGGCTCTGAAGGTCCGTGCCGCGCTCCTGATTGATGAGCACAGTCGAATCCCTATCCAAATCGGAGAAGGGGACGCTACGCCGGGCGCCCGAAGGCGTGACGTAAACAAGACTGTTACCCTGATGGTAGAAGGCGCCAGCGGCAATCTGATCTCCTTCCTTGGTTACGAGCACGAAATCGCCGACATCTGGCAATGGCGCGGAGACATTCTCATTAGCCGCCGACTCCTGAGATTCGGATGGATCCTCGGCTGAATTCGCATCGGGCTCGGGATCAGCGTAGGCGTTCGCCGCGCCAGGACCCGGGTCATAATATCCCGTCGGCGCGGAATAGAAAGCTCCACCATAGCCGCCATATCCGAAATAGGGCGAATACCTGCGAAATCTTCCAGCCAGCGCTAATTCCGCCTGGGTCCTGGGATCAATGAGCGCCTCTATTCCCAGATTCGAACCTAAACCTAAACCGCCGAGGCCAGGCACACCTGAACCGGGGAAAAAGTTATTCCCGGCGAAGGCGGGGCGATTCCGAAATCCCTGATTGGGGCGGCGATTAAAACCTGTCCGCGGAGGCGGGAAGCCCCCACGACCCCCACCGGAACCGCGGAACCCGGCTGATGCGGACATGGATCGGGACATCGGCCGGGACATGGAAAAGCCATGCCCCATTGAGGAGCTTCCACCCGATCGACCACGCATACCTTGGGCGGCAAGAATTCCCGGTACCAAAATAGCCAAGAGAGAAAGATTCCGTCGTAACGTTTTCATAATTCACCAAACACTTGCGACCTGTCTGGATGGCCGAACATGCCCTAGTATAAAGGGATGCGCGGAGCGGCTGGCCGGTTGCAGTGATAATCATTTTAACCCAATGCCCCGTTTGTATGGCCGATTTCTTGCAGCCCAAGTTTGCCGGGGTAGGTTTTTCGCAAGCCGAGGGTTTCAGAGGGTACATGCACCGAGAACAATATTGACGCCGCGGAGGCTAACCATGAGGGAGAGCTTTGTGGTTGTGGTGGGTTATGCTATAAACAACCGAACGATGGACATTAAAGCCGCAGTAAACAGCATGGCCGGGATTCCTGGCATCGGCGGATTCGCGTCAGTAGCCCAAGCGGGCAGCACGGAGCGCGGTGGGCAAGACGAGCCAATGCAATATTGTCCTTCGTGCTCGTCCAAGCTGTGGGCGCGGAGTTGTAAGCTGGTTTGCCCGTCGTGCGGCTATTACATGTCCTGTTCCGATTTCTACTGAAAGGCTGTGCCGGATTGCGGCTCAAGCGGCGTACAGCCCGCATCACATGGAGTTAAGCAACGCGGAAATTTTGCCGACGGAGGAGATAAAACGTGGCACTTAGAATGATTGAAAAAGAATCAGGTGGTGTGACCATCCTGGAACTGGAAGGGCGCATCGTGCTGGGCGAGGAAAGCAATGCTTTCCGTGAGCGGGTGAAAGCTCTCCTGGCCGGCGGGAAGACTAAGATTGTCCTAAATATGGCCAACGTGACTTACATTGATAGCGCCGGACTGGGCACGCTGGTGGCTTCGCACCAGAGCGCCAGAACACAGGGGGCGACGCTGAAGCTGGCGCAGTTGGGCGCAAAGTTCATGGAGCTCCTGCAGGTGACCAAACTCTTGACGGTGTTTGACGTTTATCCGAGCGAAGCGGAAGCAGTGCAAAGTTTCAGCTAGCGACTCTCAGCGTGGGCTGGAGATAGGGCAAGTCCGGCCCGCGCTATTTCTGCCGATCTTCTATTTGTCGAGTCCGCGCCATCAGTACCGGCATTTGCTCGTTGCGCCCCATTATCCATCCAGACGATAAATGACCAAGCCGCTTAAGAGTTTGGGATAAAAGTCTGTGGATTTTTGCGGCAACGCTTCGCCGGCGATGGCCATGCCGGCAACCTGAGTCACACTCACAGGATTCAGCAAAAACGCGATTTGTGCTTTGCCGCGGCCCACCGCGGCAACGGCGGCGCTCATTTCGCGCTGGTAGGTAATGTGCGATTCGCGCGTTACAGCTTCAGCGGATATTCCCATGCATTCCTGCAGGATCAAGCGGTGTAGCAAGACCACGTCCAGGTTGCGTTGCGCGGGGGAAAGGTCCGGCAGCAGATTTTCCAAGGCGACATCGTCTCTCAGCCGGTACAAAACACATCCTTCGGAAGTGCAAACTCCAATGGCATGTTCGGCAACATGATCACGCAACGCTAAGTGGAAATTATTGTGGGCGCTGGCCTGCGCCACCTGGGGGTCTCGCGGAACCGGCAACTCCTCGTACCAGCGCAGCAGTTTTTGGCGGAAAGCCGCGGGATCGAAATCGCGTACATTGCGAATTACGCGATGGGTGGGGAGGATGACTAATCCAGGCGCCGTGTAATTGACGAATGTCATCATGGCCTTTTCATAGGTCTCGTTGCGAACGGGCGCTATGTCATGGAGGCGGCATTCATCGCGATAGGCCAGCGCCGTTTCATAGCGGTGATGACCGTCGGCAATCACGATTTTCTTCGGGCCCATGGCGGCGACAAACTGTTGAACCGCATGGGCATCAGAAACTCTCCAGAGCCGATGCTGCACCTCGAATTCGTCCCGCAATTCACTAAGGGACGGCTGGCGCATTGCTTCATCCATGAATACTTCAATTTCGCCCCCGTCATCCTCATATAACATAAAAAGCTGGCCTGTTTGCGTGCGTGTCTGGCGCAATAGTTCCAGCCGGTCTGCTTTCGGCCCCGAAAGCGTCTTTTCGTGGGGGAAAACAATTTCCGCTGAATAATCCTCCAACCGGCCCAACGCAATGAATCCGCGGCGCCGTATGACTTCTGGGTGTCCGCCTCTATCGCCGGTTTGGCTTTCCGCGGGTATCACAAATTCTTGGGCGTAGATATAGACGGAAGGCGCGAAATCCTGCGCCAGCACTCCAGCGCTACTCCATTCCGCCAGTTTCTCCGCAGCGCGCGTGTACACGTTATTGTGCGCTGTATCGTCCTGAAATGACTTTCCTTTTTCCACGGGAATCAGGTTGAAAGGGCTGGTCGCATAATAGCGCTCCTGCATGGCGGGCGTGATTTTGTCGTAGGGCTGGGTAAGGACGTCCGCCAGACGTACTTGACCTTGGTTGTATCGCCATCCACGAAATGGACAAATTTTAGCCATTTTCATCGCTCTGTCATCGCCCTCGCGGCGAAGATGTATTTGCCAGAGTGAAAGATGGTAGCAAGCGTGCGAACACCAACCAAATCCATGCGCTGCCAAAGCCAGTGGCACATGCGAGGTGACATACAATGGAACGCATGGCGGCAAGTTCGACGAAGACAGGGAATTTTAGCGGTGTGCGCGGGCTGATCTTCGATCTCGACGGCACGCTGATTGATTCGAAAACCGACCTGGTGCATTCGGTAAATGCCGCGCTGCAAAACAGCGGACGCGAGGCAATTTCGGCAGAAGCTGTGGCAAGTTTTGTCGGTTCCGGTGCCGACACGCTGATAAAGCTGGCGATGGGGAAGGTTGACGCCGACGCCGAAGTTAGCAAAACGCTGGCGTTTTTTCTGGGCTATTACCGCGAGCACATGCTCGATAACACAGTACTCTATCCGGGTGTTCTTGACGTGCTTCAACAGCTTGTTCCTTATCCCATGGCCGTGCTGACAAACAAGCCAGTGCGTTTTAGCCGGGCGATTCTTACGGGTCTGGAAATAGATCACTATTTCCGTTTCGTGTATGGCGGGAATAGCTTTGAACGCAAGAAACCAGATCCCATGGGAGCACTCGTTTTATCCCGCGATTTCGTCCTTGCTCCTGCCGAATTGATGATTGTTGGCGACTCGGATGTGGACGTGCTCACCGCTCGCAACGCGGGAATGTGGGCCTGTGGCGTTACTTACGGGCTGGGAGCAGACGGCCTTCGCCAAACGCCTCCTGACCTGCTGATTGACAGTTTGGTTGACCTCCCGCCATTGCTAAAAATCTGACAAAGTCGGGATGGACGGGGGCTACCCTTCCGGGGCGCTGATCCAGGGCGCTAACGGGAAGTTCTACGGGACGACAGCCTTGGGGGGCAATACACACAGCATGTGCGGCACCCTTGGCTGTGGCACGATCTTCAGCATTACAGCGGGCGGCGAGCTGACGATGCTGTACAGCTTTAATGCCAACGTTCCGGCCGGCGCCACCTCCGGTACAGTCAAGGTCGTAACGCCCGCGGCACACTTTCGAGCAATGTCCACTTTCGGGTGACGCCATAGGCGCATGTTCTGGCGAGCACCAAAGTATCCGTCATTAGCGGCAACAGAAGCTGGCACGGGGCTGGCCAGCGGCGCGCGCTATTTTTCATAGCCGGTTTGGAACCATTCCCAGGTGCGCCGCAAGCCATCCTCCCATCCGACCTCTGGCACGTACCCGAGCACTTCACGGGCCAGGCTTATATCGGCTTGGGAATGAAGAATATCGCCGGAGCGAGGTGGGTCGTATCGCGGCTGCAATGACCGTTGCGAAATCCGCTCTAATTCGCCCAGCACCTGATTCAGCGTTACGCGTCCGCCAGCCCCGACGTTGAAGACACGGCCCGCGACGCCCGGCGCTTCGCACGCCCGCAGCGTGGCATCCACCACATTTTCCACGTAGGTAAAATCGCGGGATTGTTCGCCATCGCCGTAAACCACTGACTGCGCATTTTCTCGCGCGGCAAGCAGGAAACGAGACAGCACGCCAGAATAAGGCGACCTAGGATCCTGGCGCGGTCCAAAAACGTTGAAATAGCGCAGGGATACCGTTTCCAATCCATACACCCGGGTGAAAACGTGCGCGTAAAGCTCACCGGCAAGTTTGGACACGCCGTAAGGGGAGATGGGAGCAGGCGGCATGGACTCCACTTTGGGCAGCACGGCGGTTTCGCCATAGACAGACGAAGACGCCGAAAACACCATGCGACGCACGCCAGAATCACGAGCCGCCATCAGCACACGCAGGGTGCCTTCCACATTGACCCGATTGGTTTCCAGCGGCTCCTTTACCGAACGGGGGACGGACGTGCGCGCGGCCAGATGAATTACATAGTCGGCGCCGTGAAGAGCCCGCCCAACAGCTTCGGAATCACAGATACTGCCGATAGTAAGCTCAATCTCAGATCGCACGGCAGACAGGTTGTGTTCATGGCCTGTCGAAAGATCATCGAGAACCGCAACGGAGTGGCCGCGACGAAGCAATTCATCCACAACGTGTGACCCGATGAAACCGGCGCCGCCGGTGACAAGATAACGCATCCTGCCCCTAACCTTCCCCGTTAAATTTCAACGTGAAAACCGGGCCGCATGGTCAACGATCAGATAGTTGACCAGGGTCCAATCCAAGTTAGCGATGACGAACAAATCTCTCCAAAGCTGCGACAGGAGGTGACCCGCGCCTGCCGTTCCGGTACGCTTGAATATAGCCCAGCGCATCGCCGAGCTACAAGCGGCGCAGGAACAATACCGAGTGGCGATTAGTAGAAGTAAAAAAACAAAACTCGCTTTCATCGCGATCCTGGCCGCCGGAATTATTGGCTTGGTGATATTGCGAGCGCGGGAGCAGCGCGGCTCAACCAGTTTCGAAGGCAATGGTCATGCCGGTAATGGTCCGTCTGTCGTGGACGAATTGCGTCCAGGACAGAAGCTGGCATCGGCAGTGCGCATCGGCGAGTCGCTTTCCTATCGCGTTTCGTGGTCATCATTCGCCACCGCGGCTACGGCAACGATTAGTGTTCCCAATCGCTTGTATTATCTTGGCAACGATGTGTGGGACCTGCGCGCCCAGATAAGCACAGTAAATCCAGTGCGGCGGCTTTTTACGATTGACGATGAATTCACATCATACGCCGATGTGCATACAATGGTGAGCCGCCAATACGTCATGCAGCTCAGCGAACTAGGTCGAGATCGAACCCAGCGATTTCGCGGGGCCCAGGACGGACCGACCGGTGCTTCAAGCGGAGGAATTATCCCTTCCGATGCCTGCGATCCGCTTGGCGCTCTCTTTCTCCTGCGCGATTCCGACTTAACCCGACCATTGCATGCTCAAGTATTCGACGGCAAACAAATCTACGAAATGTCTGCGCAACAAGTGGGTTCTGAATCCACTGCCGTGCCTGCGGGGAGATTCGCCACGTCGCGCATACAAGTGGAATTGAGGGGAATGGCTGACAAGAATGCGCACATTGGCCTTACCATCTGGCTGGCGCGGGACGCTTACCGCACGCCGGTTGTCATCGAGGCGGCGCTGCCTTTCGGCAGTCTGCGTTTGGATCTCACCGCGCGAATTCCCGGACGCTGAAGCGGGAGGAGAATGGCTATCAGCAGCGGATGATTTTTTCGCGGTGCGCCGTTACATTCTTAGTCGCGTTGCGCGTATCAACCACCAGTTGCGCTGATTCCACAATCGCTGGGTAGTCATAGGCCCCATGATCCGTCGCGATTAGCACGCAGTCATATGACGCAATGGTTTCGGGCGACAACGGCACCGATCGCATGTGGGAATAATCGTAATGGCGCATGCGCGGAATTTCCGGGCAGTAGGGATCATTGTAGTCGAGGGCCACTCCACGCTCAATCAGAAGCTGCATCAATTTCAGCGACGGGGATTCGCGCAAATCCTCCACGTCCTTCTTATAGGCCACGCCCAGAAGTAAAACTCGCGAACCCTTCAAGCTCTTCTCGCGCTCATTGAGCGCAGCAGTTACCGCGCTGACTACGTGATACGGCATGGCGGTATTAATCTCGCCGGCCAGTTCAATAAAGCGCGTGGCGAAATCGTATTCGCGAGCCTTCCACGATAAATAATAGGGGTCCACGGGAATGCAGTGGCCGCCGAGCCCCGGCCCCGGATAAAACGGCATAAATCCAAAGGGCTTACTGGAAGCGCCCTCGATAATTTCCCAAATGTCCAGATCCATGCGCTGGCACAGCAATTTCAACTCGTTCACCAAGGCGATATTCACGCAGCGAAAAATGTTTTCCAGCAATTTCACCATCTCGGCGGCGCGAGTGGAACTGACCGGAATGACCCTGGGCACAATCTGTGAGTAAAGCAGCGAAGCGGCCTTCAGGCTGGGAGGATTAATGCCTCCGACGATTTTAGGTATCTGTGAAAGCCCGTATTGCTGATTGCCGGGATCTTCACGTTCCGGAGAAAATGCCAGATAAAAATCGACCTTCTCCGCGGATTCCTCTGACCTTGCCGCGGCTCGGCATTTAAGTCCATTACGCTCGAGGATGGGGAGCATAATTTCTTCTGTTGTCCCCGGGTATGTCGTGCTCTCGAGGACCACCAACTGGCCGGGCCGGAGATTCGGCGAGATTTCTTCAGCAGTCCTCCGGACGTAGCTCAAATCCGGTTCGCGACGCTCGTCCAGCGGGGTCGGCACGCAAATCAGAATCGCGTCCATATCAGCCAGGCGCGAGAATTGTGAGGTTGCCGTTAAATTTCCGTCCGCGATATGACCGGCGATACTGTCGGAAGAAATATGTTTGATATATGACCTTCCGCCGTTCAGCGCCGCCACTTTGCCTTGATCGGTATCGAAGGCCGTAACACGGTGTCCCACACCGGCATAGCGGAGCGCCAACGGCAGACCCACATAACCGCAACCGATAATTCCGACGGCCAGCGGCTTCCCCGCAAAATATTCCGGCGTACGTTCCACTTTATTCTCCTGACTCCTACAGAGCGTGATATGGCCCCAAGATAATCCCTTAATATAGCAGACTGGGAACGGGCTTGATTCGTTGTCACGCCCGTCGAGCTGAGCTATTCTCGCTGCCTATGGTGGATATTCACTGCCACATTTTGACGGGGCTTGACGATGGCGCGCCGTCACTTGAAGTGTCATTACAAATGGCGGAAATGGCCATTGCCGAAGGCATCACTCACATTGTTGCCACCCCTCACGCGAACAGCCAATTTCCCTTCGTATCCGGAACTATCCGTGAGCGGCGCGAAGAGCTGCAATTGCGGCTCGCCGACCGGCTGACTCTTGCCACCGGCTGCGACTTTCACCTCAGCTACGAAAACTTGCGGGACATCCGCGAGCATCGGACCAAATACACGCTCAACCAGAAAAATTATCTATTGGTGGAATTCGCGGATTTCGCCATCCCTCCGGCTATCGAGCAGGAACTTCACCAACTCCAGCTTGCCGGCATTCGCCCCATCATCACCCACCCGGAACGGAATCCGCTCATTCGCTCTCAGCCGGAGCGTCTTTTGCAATGGATGCGGCAAGGATGCTATGTCCAGGTGACCGCGCTTTCGTTTCTCGGAAGGTTTGGCGGCGCGGCGAAGCAGTTTGTGGAGATGCTGCTGGCCCGCGAAGGAATCCACTTTGTAGCCAGCGATGCTCACAATACAACGTCACGCCCGCTGAAACTTCGCGAGGCATTCGATCGAGTAACGGCCCTCAAAGGGGCCGCCGCCGCCGATTCCCTGTTTCGCGACAACCCCAAGGCGGCATTTGACGGCCAACCGTTACCATATACCCCCGACGTTCCTTCCAAACTCGAACCGCCTTCCCGCGCCTCCCACGATTCGAGTGGCAAGCGTCGCAAGCGGTTTGGAATTTTCTAACTAATTGCGGCCAGAGATCGTCCGCGAGAGCATAGCCAGCCAATCCCCCAAAGCCGGAAATCCAACGGCAGACCGTTCGATAATAACTACCAAGATATATAAGATTGTGGTATCGAAAAACGGAAGGAAATCTACCTCTAAACCCTTGATTCGACACGCGTTCCATGTGATACACTTTCCGCGCTATAAAGAAACTTTGCTGTCGTTTTTCCATAATATCTGTACCCACTAGGGGGAACAATTATGACGACCGCGCAATTGGGAGCGACCCTCACGCAATTACGGAAGGAACGCATACGAATTGAGAGGCTGCTTGCTGGAGTGGACGACGCGATTCGTGCAATCAGCGGCGTGGTAGGGTCGGGATCGGGATCACTCGGGCGGCGGCGCTGGCACTCGGATGCCGTACGGAAGAAGATCGCCAAAGCTCAAAAAGCGCGATGGGCGAGGCTCAAGCGGGAAAGCGCGGCGCAAATTAAATCAGGAAAGACCTCCTAGCCGAGGTTTCTTGTCGGAACACCACGCAGGAGGCAACATCCAACGACCTCGCGATCAAATCTACACGTGGACAACTGGAAACATGGTCAAAACGATTGCGTGCCTGTCTTCCATATGTTGTGCTAATATTTCTGGCAATGTGTAGGAGTTAAGGGGTTCAATAAGCGAGATTAGCTGGCGGCGGTCCCTTCCAGGAATTTAATATCTATCTTAAGGACAGGTGGACATATGGGACGTAATGCAAGATTTATCGCGGGGGCCGTGCTGCTATTCTTTTTTGCCTCGCTCTCACAGAGTCGCGCACAGACCACGGCGCAGGATCGGATTTCGGGCTCAATCAATAATGGGCCGCTGTTTACACTTACCAAGAACGTCACCGCACAAGCGCAAGCGCGTTATGACCAGGGGCCGGCGCCCGCATCGCTCCAAATGCCGAACATCACATTAATGCTGGCACCTACAACGCAGCAGCACGCGGCGCTTCTTCAGCTTCTAGCGCGACAGCAGGACAAGACCTCGCCTAATTTTCATAAGTGGTTGACGCCCGAGCAATATGCCGATCAGTTCGGATTGACTCAGAACGACATCGGCAAGATTGCGGCCTGGCTAACGGCGCAGGGCTTCAATATGGAAAAGCCCGCACGGGGCCATAACTGGGTGGCATTTGACGGCACAGCCGGACAGGTTCAAGCGGCGTTTCACACCCAGGTTCACAATTACCTGGTTAACGGCAAGGTGCATTATGCCAATGCAACTGCGCCCCAAATTCCAATGGCGCTGGCCGGAATCGTGAGCGATATCCGCGGGCTGCACGATTTCCATCCCGAGCCACCAAGATTTAGCGCCGGCCAGCTATCGAAAGAGCATCCCATCGCCGACTTTACCAACGGGGCGGTAGGCGCGGGCAATGAATTTTTGGCGCCAGGGGATTTAGCGACTATCTATGACATCACTCCCCTCTACACCGCCGGCACAAATGGCGCGGGACAGAGCATAGCCATCATCGGGCAGACTGATATCGTCGCCTCGGACATTACAGACTATCAAACTCTATTCGACTTGCCGGTCGTTGCGCCCACAGTGGTGCTCTATGGCGCGGACCCTTGCGGCGGGGTTATTGCCAATTGCAATCCGAACGATCAGATCGAATCGGATCTGGATTTGGAGGTCTCTAACGCTGTCGCGACGAATGCAACCATAATTTACGCCACTTCCACAGACGTCTTCACTACCGTGATGAACGTGATTGACAACAATCTGGCACCGGTAATCACCATGAGCTATGGGGGCTGTGAACTGGACGATCAGTCAATTCTTGCTTCCATGCAAGCCGAAGCCCAGCAAGCCAATGCGGAAGGGATCACTTGGATGGCGTCCTCCGGCGATAGCGGCGCAGCCGCTTGTGATTTTGGCACCGAGGGAGAGAGCGGACTACAAGTGAACATTCCGGCCAGTATTCCCGAAGTGACCGGCGTCGGGGGCAATGAGTTTAACGAAAACGGGAATTATGGCCTCTATTGGAGCGCCACGAATGGCGCAAATGGTGGGTCGGCTCTTTCCTACATTCCTGAGATTGCCTGGAATGACACGACCGAATGCCTGGCGAATCCCCAGTGCGACACACTGGAAGCAACGGGTGGCGGCGTAAGTACGTTCTATGCGCTACCTGGATACCAGAATGGCATTAGCGGCCTTCAAGGTACTTTGCGCAATGTTCCCGACGTTTCTTTATCCGCGTCGCCCAACAACGATCCGTATTTCATCTGCGCGCAAGGCCTTTGCGAGGAAAATATGTTTTTTGCCGTTGGGGGAACCTCGGCCTCCGCGCCTTCGTTTGCGGGCATGGTCGTCCTGCTAAACCAGTTCCTTGCGACTCAGGGCACGCAGCCAACGCCTCTGGGAAATATCAATCCGTCGCTTTACAGTCTGGCCCAAACCACACCATTGGCATTCCATGACATCACTACGGGCAATAATATCGTGCCCTGCGAGTCGGGAACACCGGATTGCCCAGCGGGCGGTTCTTACGGCTATAACGCCGGTATTGGATACGATCCCGTCACGGGGCTCGGTTCCGTTGATGCGAACGTTATGATAACGAATTGGGTGGGGGTCTTGTTGCCAGCCACCACGACCACGCTTACGGCCGCACCCACAACCATCAGTCAGGGATCCAGCGTCACGCTCACGGCAACGGTGGCCGCTGTCAGCGGGGGCTCGCCGACGGGAACGGTAACCTTCCTCAACAGCACCACGTCGCTGGGTACTGGAACGCTAACCGCGGGCGTCGCCACGTTGATGACCACAGCTTTGCCAGCAGGAAGCGATTCCATCACCGCGGCCTACGGCGGTGATTCCAATTTTGCTGGATCCGTTTCTTCTCCCGTCGTTGTCACGGTGACCGCGCCGCCAGGATTTTCGGTCAGCAGCACTCCGGCCAGCCTGGTTGTATCGGTCGGCGGGACCGTAACGTCCACGTTAACAGTCGCGTCCACTGGAGGGTTCACGAGTGCCGTTAGCTTCTCTTGCTCAGGGGCTCCGTCGGAAGCAACCTGTAGTGTCAGTCCGACCAGCGTCACACCAGCCGCGGACGGCACGGCCACCACAACCCTTACCGTTACAACTACCGCGCCGTCAGCGATATTTGGGCCTCGCCGCGTAAATCCTGGACCGCAAGCGCCATTGCTGGTGTTCGCAATTGGCTTGCTGGGATTCATGGGCCTCGCTTTAACCTACAAATCGCTAGCAACTAGGGCATTTCACGTGCGCTGGGCTGCCATGGCTGGCGTGATTGTGCTGGCTGCGGTGGGCATGTCGTCCTGTGGCGGCGGGGGCGGTAGCAGCGGGAATGCGGGCACACCGGCTGGAAGTTACAGCATTGTCGTCACAGCTACCAGCACCGGAGCCCCGACACAGACGTTGAGTGTCCCGTTGTCGGTCAACGCTGCAACCTTTAAGGTGAAATAAAGTCAGCGCCGCACCTGAATGTTTTCTGGCTGTGGCCGACTATACGCAATGGCAGCGCTGCCGGAACCACCAGGGCGCTGCCATTGTTAGATTAGCCGTAGGGACTCGAAGGGAGCGATTCGTCAATCTATGAAGGGATTTTTACGGGCAGGCCGGCGGATTGCCAGGCGTCGAATCCGCCAACCATATTGATTACGTTCGAAAATCCGGCCCGTTGCAGCAGGCTTGCGGCTATCGTGCTGCGATAACCGCTCTTACAATACACCGCTACCGGCCTCTCGCGGTCCAACTTATCCAACTGCGAATCCAGATGGCTCAGGGTGCCGAAAATTGCGGCGGCCACATGCCCGGCCTCCCATTCCGACGGACGTCGCACATCGAGGATTTGCGTTGAATCGCCGCCCTCGATAATTTTTGCGAGCAATCCTTCCGCTCTGATTTCACTGAACTTCTGAAGTGAGAGGCCCGCGCCGATCCACGCTGCAATGCCGCCCTGCAAATAACCCGTCACGCGTTCAATGCCCACGCGTGACAGACGCATGCGCGATTCCTCCTCGCACTCATTATCTTCCGCAACCAGAATAATTTCCTGCTGAAGTCCCAGAAGAATGGCCGCCCAGCTTGCATATTGACCCGACAGGCCGATTTGAATCGATCCAGGCACGTGTCCCGCCGCGAACTGGTCCGCTGGTCTGGTATCGAGAACCATTACGCCAGACTCCTGCATCGCCCGAACTTTCGCGGGCTGCAATGCTCTCAACGGTGGAAGGAGGCCCAGCGATTCCGCGCCCGCGCGATTGAGTTCTACGTCCTGCGCAAAATACCCTGGCCGTTCGGGAAGTTCGTGGGCCAACAGGTCAATAAACTCATCGCGACTGCGCGGTTGCAGCGCATAATTCAACTTTCTTTCCTTGCCAATTGTAGAACTGCGCTCCGGCCCCATATTCCGCCCGCAGAGCGATCCCGCTCCATGCGCGGGATACACCTCCACATCGTCCGGCAAAGTCAGCAATTTCCCGTGCAGGCTGTCGAAAAGCATGCCGGCAAGTTCTTGGGGAGTATATTCGGCGGACAAGTCTGGCCTGCCCACGTCGCCGACGAAAAGCGTATCGCCGGTAAGGACAGCGTAGAGATGAGGGGATTTTGCTAGATCTGATATCAGAACAGAGACGCCCTCGGGAGTATGGCCTGGGGTTTCCAAAAAGCGCAGGACACAATCCCCAAACTGAATTTCATCACCTTCATCCACTGGATGATGGGGAAACGTCGCGTCCGCGCGCCGGCCAATATGGATGGTCGCGCCGGTTATTCCCGCCAGTTCGCGATGACCAGAAACAAAATCGGCATGGAGATGGGTCTCGATGATGTGGCGAATGGCGAAGCCATGCCGGCGCGCTTCATCAATGTAAATTGCCACGTCCCGCTGAGGATCGATTACCGCGGCTTCCCCATCCGAGGCTATCAGATAGGACGCGTGGGAAAGACACGTCAAATAGAATGACTGAAAATACATGGCGGATTCCGTCCGAAAGTATATTAATTCACCGGAGCCATCAGGCCAAGCACCGGCTTATAAGAATGCAACTCTCAATTGTCCTAGTGGCCTTAGTAGCCCGCCAATCCATAAGACGTTGTGGGAATTTCCGACGTAATGCTGTTCATGGTCAGGCTGCCATCGGCGTTAATATTCAGCACGTATATCTGGCCCAGCCCCTGATCCAGCACGTAGAGATAAGAGCTGCTTGAATCTACCAGATCATCAAGCGGATGAGCATGAGCGGGCAGAGTATACGTGATTCCATTGGACGGGTTAACCAATGCCAGAGTCCCAGTAGCCGATATGGAATAACCCGAAATCGTATCAGAACCCGTATTTGTCGTGTAAGTATATTGTTGCGGAAAACTGCTGTTTGAAGTCGTTGCCACCCAGCATGCCGCTTTTCCCAAGTCTTTTACTTCGCTGCTAATCACCCTAAGTTTCCCCGCATTGGAAAGACTATAAGAGCTCATGGAGCTCTTTACGGCCTCGGAAACCAGCAATTCTCCCGCGCTGTCGAAATCAAACCCAAACGGGCCAGGTCCGGCCGATGACTGGACATCCACTGCGTTGGCCGTACCATTTGAGTTCACCGTAAATGTGTCAATATTGTTTGCGGAAGTTTCGGCAGCCACCAGCACCTTTCCCTGATTGTCAAAACTAACCTCGACCGGGTTAACATTAGGCGCGCTCAGCGGCTGTGTCGATCCGAGTTCGGTCAAAGAACCATCGTCGTTGCGGAGGAAGCCAGTAATATTTGCCGGACTGCCGTTATTTAGAACGTAAAGCCAATTCTTATACACCGTAGCGCTCAAAGGCGTTGTGCCATTCGAGGGATAGCGCCCGATAAAATTGAGCACACCCTCCCCACCAACAGCGAAAGCGGTAATGTCATTACTCCCAAAATTCGTCACATAAAGAAACTTGTGGTCCTGCGAAACAGTTAGCGCACCCTGAGTGTCAAAGATGCCAGTCATACCCTGCCCCTCTGTCGAATATGTGCCTAGAAGTGTGAGGTCCCCGGTTTTTGCGCGGCTGTAGGCATATACCTCGTTGGCGGCAGCGTTGCTCTCGGTGTATATGATACCGTTCGTGACATGTGCAGGCCACGTGGAGCAGCTGACAATCTAGACAGAGGCATTGCTGAAAGAATCATCAGTATTCCGGCCACAGCGGCAACCCACAGTTCAAATCGAAAAAGACCCATTTGGCTGAATTTCACGGAAGGCCTCCAGTATAAAATGTGCTGCCACTATATCACTTACACTTGATTACAGACATGATAAATTCGAGCCTTCTCCAAACTCTTCAGCCCGAGGGATTAACATCCCCCGTATATCGCACGATGCAGCCAATACGGTGCCATGCCCATCAGGGGAGTAATAGCAATTCGCCAACTATCGCTACCGGACCGGATGCCGCAGAATGGTGCGGAGCTTCGAAGGTGGGGTGCGCCGGGGGTCGGAAAGATAAATTTCGTGGTGCAGGCCGTGGAGCGTCAGGCCCTGAGCCACCACGAAATCGCGCATGGCCTGCAGTGCGGGCGCTTCGGCTGTATACGGCCCCACATGCAGCATTTGGACGCACCGCCCTTCTTCCAGTTTTTCCACCTTCACCTGCGTGATCTCTGGCGCCTTCCCTTTGTCGGTTAGCTTGCTCGTCTCGCGGGCGATTTCATCTTCAGAAATGAAATCGGGCAGCCGAATCAGCAGCTTCCAGTTCCATATCGTTCGCTGCTGGCCCATCAAGACTTCTTCAGGATTTTCGCCCCACCACTGACCTTCCATTTTGGGTACCACATAATCCCGGCCCCCTGATTTCGAGGCTGCCTTTAGCGCGAAAGCGAGATTATAGATGGCGCCCGCCTGAGCCTGAAACTCGCGACCGCCTGCTTCGCCGTGCCCGCTAATGCCCAAATATCGAGCTGGCGGAATTTCCAGAAGGAGAGGACACTTGGGTGCCGCGTAGTCGGCCTTGCGCTCTTTAAGCAGATCGAATTTTGTGAGGCCCGGCATCGGTTTCCTGTGAACTGTCATTATACAAGCGTGCGTCAATTCGCTTGCCATCTTCTCCGCGAAGGAGTCTGAAGCCAGGCATCGTGAAACCCGGGCACTGGGTGAACCGATGGGTGCTAACTGAATTTTTAGGGAGCCAGCCGCTATTCGGTTGCCAGCGCTTGACGGCGACCACGATGATATTCCGTCAATTGCGCATTAGCCGACATAATCGTTCCCAACTCCGCCGTTATCGCGGGCATCGCGTTCCCCGGAACCGCCAGGTACATTCCGTCGTCTTCCAAATCCGTGTAAACGCGATTGCCGATACAGCCCGTGCTCATTACTGCGCCATTCGCCATTGCGGCCGGGAGGGCCATGCACGTCGGGCGACCCAGAAGTGGCAATTGTGCCGCTTTTCCCGCCCGTTGCGCGGCCTCCTGTAACAGCATGAGTTGCCGTGGCGTTCCAGGGAACAGCACCACGTCGGGCGCCACGGGAGAATCTGCCAGTGGAGAGTAGATAATCACGCCCGGAGCTTCGGGCAGGCGCGGAATCCCGGCCACCTCTTCCATTTTGATGTAACCAATACCGCTCATGAACGAAAGCGTTTGCTCCAACTCGGCCGCACGCTCTGGAGGGAGCGTGATATTGTGAGTATGGCTGCCAACGGCGCAATTGTAGTGGTCGGCGGGCATAGTGTAGAACGTCCGTCCCGCGCCAGCCAGTCGCCAGAAACTGCATCCCGAAGGCTCCGTTCCACTGAATTTCTCCACGCCAGCGGGGGCATTTTCCCGGAATGAGACAGCGACCGGCCTACGGGTCAGACCCAGCGTTTCCGTAAGCTGCTTTTCGAATTGCCGGGACTCTTTTTGTTGGTCGTATACCACTCGAGGGTCCTTTCATATCAAACGTGCCTTTAGCCATCATCGTACATCATTTGCATACATCCTTCGCACCGGGCGCAACACTTGCTCGCTTAGAATCGTATTAATGACGGGTGACCATTTCATAATCGTGGTGAAGGGGTAACTTCTCGCGTGAAACTAGTCATTGATTTGGTGAGCAAACATTATCGCGGGGACGTCTGGGGCCTTCGCGATTTGCGGCTCGAAATCGGCCCCGGCGTGCTCGGCCTGCTGGGTCCCAATGGAGCGGGCAAGTCCACGCTGATGCGCATACTGGCAACGGTTACCCGCCCTACAGCGGGGCGCGTGCTCTGGAACGATGTTGATATAGCCCACTCCCCCGATTTATTGCGCATCGTCCTCGGCTATCTTCCCCAGGACTTTGGTGTTTACCCGCATCTTACTGCTCGTGAATTCTTGGAATACCTCGCCGCAGCCAAGGGACTGGACGCGCGGCTCGCCCGTCAGCGAATTGATGAGCTCCTCGCCGTGGTAAATCTAGGCGAGTCGCGCAATCGCCCTCTCGGCGGTTTCTCCGGTGGCATGAAACAGCGCGTGGGCATCGCTCAGGCGTTGCTCAATGATCCCCAAGTATTGATTGTAGACGAACCCACTGCTGGATTGGATCCCGAAGAGCGCGTACGTTTCCGCAATCTCCTTTCCGAGCTATCAGGCGAACGCATTGTCATCCTGTCCACTCACATCGTTTCCGATGTCGAAGCTGTCGCCACCGACATCGCCGTGCTGGGGGGCGGCCGCCTTCTCGCGCATGCTGCGCCAGAAGAGCTGCTGCGATCCGTAGAAGGAAAAATCTGGGAAGTGACCATTGCCAGCGCGGATGTGCCGGCAATCAAACGGAAGCATCTCGTTTCCGGAACCGTGCGGCGAAGCGATGGCGTCCATGTGCGAGTGGTATCGCCGGAGCGGCCCGCGCCAGATGCCAAGATCGCTCAACCCACTCTGGAAGATGCATACCTCTACTGCATTGCGAATCAGCACACGACGGTGGCGGCATGACCATCGCAGCAACCCACAGATGGCGAGTGCTATATCAGATTGCGCGCGCCGATTTCCTCGAGCGTATCCGGCGCTACAGCTTTCTGTTCACCCTGGCCCTGGCAATCTATCTGTGCTATGCCGCGGCCTCTGGCCGTTTGACGCTACGCATTGGAGACACACGGAGCGTCTTTAACTCTGCATGGACAGGCGCGTTGATGGCCCTTATTGGGAGCACATTCGTTTCGCTGGCGGGGTTTTACATCGTCAAGAACACTATCGAACGCGACCGCCACACGCGCGTGGGTCAAATTCTAGCATCCACCCCAATTTCAAAATTCATGTACGTCATAGGAAAGGGTGTCAGCAATTTTTCCGTGCTTGCTGTGATGGCCGGCATCCTCGCCTTCTGGGGATTCATTTTCCAGCTTTGGCGTGGCGAGGATCGCCATATTGAAATCATAAAACTCTTCGGTCCTTGCCTGCTCATCACATTGCCCACCCTGGCTGTGGTTGCCGCTCTCGCGGTATTGTTCGAGACAATCCCTCTGTTGCGAGGTGGCTTTGGGGACATTGTGTACTTCTTCGCGTGGGGCGCCGGGCTAGGAGTGCCTATGACGACTAACAGCCGTTTCTTCGACGTTAGCGGCAGCTTCCTGGTGGTGAAATCTTTGATGAAGGGTACACGCACCTTGGGCAAGAACACTGGATTCAGCCTCTCGTTTGGCCCGATCAAATACATCCCTGCAACTTTCCGCTCGGAAGGTATCCTCTGGAGCGGGGGGATTATTCTCGGGCGCATCGCATGGATCGGTGTTGCCCTGTTGCTTGCGTTTTTGGCATCGCTGCGTTTCGACCGCTTCGATCCGAGTGCTGACCGGTCAAGGGAGAAATCATTTCGCGAAGCTCGCGGCAATAAAATAGCGGCCGCGCCAATTGCCGGTAGTGAAGAACCCGACCGTATTCCGGCGATCACGCCCGTGCTGACCATGACCGCAATGGGAAACGCGAAGCCTCGGTTCCGCATTGTGCCCATGCTCGCCGCGGAAATCCGTCTGATGATCAAAGGCCAGAAATGGTGGTGGTACGCCATAGCTGCCGGATTGTTGATTGCGTCCGCAGCGGTACCCGCCCCGGGACCGCGAGGCATGGTGCTCGCTTGCGCGTGGTTCTGGCCGGTAATCCTGTGGTCTGGAATGGGAGTGCGCGAGAGTCGTGATCGCACCGATCAGGTGCTCTTCTCCGCGCCGCATCCGATTGCGCGTCAACTTCCCGCAGTCTGGATGGCGGGAATCACCCTAGCTCTCCTTACTGGCTGTGGATTCGCGATACGGCTCGTGGCGGCCGGAAACACAAGAGGACTACTAGCGTGGTTTGTGGGCGCGCTATTTACTCCCACTCTGGCGCTCGCGCTGGGTGTATGGAGCGGAAGCAGCAAGCCCTTTGTCGTGCTTTATACCATCCTCTGGTACGTTGGTCCGCTACACGCGATCCCGCTGTTGGACTTCATGGGATCCGCGCCCGCAACAGCGGCAACAAATTACCCCGCAACCTATTTAGTCGTTACGTGTGTATTAATTGTCATCGCGATCGCAGGCCGAAAGCGCCAGCTTTTGGCCTGATAAATTCTGCAACGCGGCGCCGGACTTCACGTCCCACGCTCATTCCAGCCCGGCGCCAGCCTTCTTGCCAGTAAGGAGGAGCGCCCCCATGGCTCGGAACGCGGCCAGTTCGGCGGCGTCGCGAAACCACCGGCCCGTGTACGCAGCGGGCGTGGGGGTGGGATCGGGAATATTGGTGTGGCTAACATCGCTGAATCCGGCGGCAGTGAAAAGCGCCTCCCATTCTGACCCGGAAAGCAGATGGGTGGGCACGGCCAACGTTTCGCCCCATTGATGGCAATATGGATTATCCCGGTAATAGTTGATCAGGATCCACGCCGAGCCGCCTTCACGCAACACGCGAAAACATTCGGCGAGGCCGCGCGCGGGATCCGGCCAGTAATACGCCGACTCGACCGAAGCCACTCGCGTAAAGAAATGGCTCTCCCAGGGAATTTCATCCAGCCCGCCAATAATGAACATGACATTCGCCGCGTCAACAGAGGCACGCCGGGCGTGGCGGATCATCTCTTCGGAAATATCCATGCCAACGACGCGCCCTTGCGTAACGCGGCCCGAAATCAGTCGCGAAAGCCAACCTGAGCCGCAGCCCGCGTCCAACACATTTTCGTCGGCCTGCAGATCCATGCGGGCAAGCATGGGCAAGGTGATGGGCAAATGATCGCTTTCCATTCCTTCGCCACGACCGTCGGCGGCCCAGCGGTCGAACTCTTCGCGAAGTTTGGTTTCGGGTTTTGCTTCAACCATGGTCATCCACAATAAATAGGCGGTCAGACCAATATCAATATATCGCTGGGGTGGGCAAATGATTTAATGCCCGTGCGAATATTTCTTCTCGCCCGCTTCAACGCGCACAGGCAGCCGGTTTTCGGGCGGCGGCAGCGGACACGTGGTGTACGGATTGAAGGCGCACGGCGGATTGTAGGCCTTGTTAAAATCGAGCACTACTTTCCCGTTGGCCGGGAGCTCGGAATAGAGAAACCGCGCGGCGCCGTAGGTTTCTTTGCCACTCGTCATGTCGCGAAAAACAAACCATAGCGAATTCGGGTCATCCTGAACGGCTTCCATGCGGAGTTGTTTGTCCTGCAGGGTGAACACGACCTCTCCGGGACTGCTCATTTTGTCCACGTCGCCAAGAATGTTGGCAATCTGCACTTCTTTCGGCGAGGCATAAGGGAGATATTGCGCGGTCACGCGATAGGATTCATCCACCGGAAACCAGCTCAGACCTGCAAACTCCCTGCGCAAACGGCTGTCTTTATCCTTCAAACGAATCCCAAGTCGCGCGCCGCTGGCGTGAACCAGCAACGTCAAATCGCCGATGGTCAGCACGCTTGGCCCCTTATCGTCGGAATCGGGAAGCATCACCGCATCGCCATGCACTGGTTTGCCGTCGAGCAAAATTTTGGCCGAACCGCCAGTCGCGCCATTCGCCGCCGCCGCCGCGGGGGTAACGTGCAATGTGATTTTCCCATTGCTCAGAATGAAATTTCCCGTTTCCGCCGCTACCGATGGCTCAGGCAGCACAATGTCATTCAGTGGACTGCTCCCAAAGCGGTTGTCGCCTTCTTTTAGCCAGAAAAGGCCCGCCACCGTTAGCCAACCGTTATCCGAAGTGAGCCGAGCCTCGCGCTGCTGCCGCCATTTTTCGATCTCCGCCCTGTATGCGGGATCCGTGGTGTTTGCGGTGCCGGCTAGCACAGCCAGTGGCAAGAACAAAGCCATGGCGCTAAATACGCTTTTATGAAATCCCACTGAATTTCCCCTCACCCCGAAAATTCCTGTCTCAAATCCTTCGCGAAAATCCTAAAAGAGAGCCACCCGCAAACGAAATTACTTTCCCACCTTCGCCAGAAGCTCAACGAATTTCTGCTGACGGTCTTTCTGATCGAAGCCCTGGTAAATTTCGGCGATCTGGGTGGTGTTCATGGAGCAGAATTTCGGACCGCACATCGAGCAGAACTTCGCTTCCTTGTAAAAATCGTCAGGCAGGGTTTCATCGTGCATCGCGCGCGCCATCTCGGGATCGAGTGAAAGCTCAAACTGCTTGTTCCAGTCGAAAAGAAACCGCGCATAACTAAGAGCATCGTCGCGGTCGCGCGCGCTGGGGCGGTGGCGAGCCACGTCCGCGGCATGCGCGGCGATTTTATAGGCAATCACGCCCTGGCGGACATCATCGGCATTAGGCAGGCCCAGATGTTCCTTTGGAGTGACGTAGCAAAGCATCGAAGCGCCATACCAGCCAATCATCGCCGCGCCAATGGCGCTGGTGATGTGATCGTAGCCAGGAGCGATGTCAGTGACCAGGGGGCCCAGCGTATAAAACGGTGCCTCATAGCACAGTTCGTTTTCCTTTTTGACCTGTAGTTCAATCTGATCCATCGGAATATGACCGGGCCCTTCGATCATCACCTGGACGTCGTATTCCCAGGCTTTCTTGGTCAGCTCGCCCAGCACGCGAAGCTCGGAAAATTGCGCTTCATCGCTTGCATCGGCCAGACAGCCGGGCCGCAGCCCGTCACCAAGCGAAAAGCTGACGTCGTGTTTCTGGAAAATTTTGCAGAACTCGTCAAAGTGTTCGTAAAGAAAATTTTCAGCTTTGTGAAAACTCATCCACTGGGCCATCAACGCGCCGCCACGGCTGACGATGCCGGTGATACGGTTGCGCACAAGCGGAAGAAATTCGCGAAGTACTCCCGCATGAATGGTCATGTAGTCCACGCCCTGTTCGGCCTGCTCTTCCACTACTTCGAGCATCAGTTCAACGGTCAGGTCTTCGGGACGGCGCACGCGCGAAACCGCCTCATAAATCGGCACCGTGCCAATAGGCACCGGCGAATGATCAATGATGGCGCGCCGAATCGTGGGAATGTCGCCGCCCGTGGAAAGGTCCATCACGGTATCCGACCCGTAATGAACGGCGCGATGAAGCTTAGTCAACTCTTCTTCGATATTGGACGACGTGGCTGAATTGCCGATGTTGGCGTTGATTTTGCAGAAGAACGCCACACCGATCCCCATCGGCTCCAGATTGCGATGGTGAATATTCGCGGGAATGATGGCGCGACCGCGAGCCACCTCCGCGCGTACCAGTTCAGGCGTGAGTTTTTCGCGCCGCGCGACGTATTCCATTTCCTCGGTAACAACGCCCAGGCGCGCGTAATGCATTTGGGAGACATTGCACACCGCCCCATTAGGCGCGGCAATTCGCTTTTCAATCCATGAGTCTCTTAGAGCCATAGCATTCTCCCTTATGTTGCGTCTGAAGCTTTCCGCAATCCGCAAGATCCATGCGCCTAGAGCTGCTACTTGATGCAATCTCCGCGCACTAGGCTAACTTTTGGGGCAGAAGTTTCCATGGGGAATTATCCCACCCGCTACATGGCGCGGCAATACCGGAGAGCACAACACCTTACTTTGACGCGAAGCAGAGGACTCTAGTGGCCGCTACGCGGATACTTCGGCCACGCTTCGTTGCATCAGCAGAGCTGAAATGGCATCCGCATCCTCGACTGGGGGATAGCAGGTTGCTCCTGCACATACCATGGCCTGGGTACGTCCATCCGCCGCCGGCTGGCTCAAAATACCATCAATTGTTTGGCGCAGCACGTCTGGTAATTCGGCAGACGCCGCGGCTTCCGCTGTAATGCGCACTACGGCCTTTCCAAAGCGGTAAATCGCGTTGGCGGCGCGTTCTAATTCGCTGGCCTGGGAATTATTTTTAGCACTCACAATAATCACATGCGCTGGACGCGTTTCCTCCAGCAGCATTGCCAACCCCAACGTTGCCGCGAACAAGCCGTATTCCGGCCCTATTCCCGCAAAGGATTCCAGAGTCCGTCGTGCCGCCTCGCCATAATGGTTTTCACCCGTCCAATCCTGCAAACGCGTCAACACAATTGCCGCCATGGAATTCGCCGATGGTACGGGTGAATCCTGCGTAGGCTTGTGGCGTACATCCAAGCCGCCCAGCGGCTCGGCATCCGATGCCCGGTCAAAAAATCCGCCTTGGGGATCCGCGAATTTTTCGAGAACAACTTTCATCGCCCGTTGCGCCATACGGAAGTACCGCGAATCGAGTGTGTCTTCCCAGGCGTCCAGCAAAGCCGCGGCGAGAAACACCTGATCGTCCAGCACGCCGGCCAGTCGTGGCCCACCAACGCGATGAAGCGCGCCATCATCGTCGTCCCATGCTTCGGCCAGAATTAGATCCAGAGTCTTCAGCGCAAATTCGCGGCAATCCGCGCGGCCCAGTACGCGACCCGCTTCCAGAAACGCCGAGACATAAAGTCCATTCCATCCCGTGTAAATCGTGCGGTCAACCGTAGGTGATGCGCGCTGTTTGCGGGCGGCGTGCATGGTGGCTTTTGCGCGCCCAACAGTTTCGGCAATCTCAGCTTCGACGCGCCCAAGGCGCTCGGCGATTTCCGCCGAGGTCGCGGCTATCCACAGCACGTTACGCGTGGGATCATGATGCATCTCGCCCGATTCGCCCACGTCATAATAAATTTCCATCACCGCGGCATCGGCGGTCGGCAGGGCGGCGCGAAGCTCCGCGAGCGTCCATGTAAAATAATCGCCGTCGTCGTCCAGCGAAATATCTGCGTCCTGACTGGAATAAAATCCGCCATGCTCGCGATCGGCCAGCACATCGAACGTCCAATCGATGATGCCGTCAGCGACCTCGCAGAAAAGCGGATTTCCCGTAGCTTGCCATCCGTGCAAATAATTTCTCAGCAGCCCGGAATTGTCGTAGGCCATTTTCTCGAAATGCGGCACCACCCATCGTTCGTCCACCGAATAGCGGTGGAATCCACCGCCGATCTGATCGTAAACGCCGCCCCGGGCCATTTTTTCCAGCGTGGTTTCCGCCACAGCCAGCAACGCCTTTTCCCCGGTAGCCTGATATCGCTCCAGAAGTAAATCAATCGCCGACGAATGCGGAAATTTCGGGGCCTGCCCAAAGCCGCCATTCCGCGAATCAAATCGCGCAACAATTGCATCCGTCATCGCGGGGACAAAACCGTCCGAAAGCTTTCCCGGAGCGGCCATTGCTCCTTCCGCGTTTTGCACCGCTTCCTCAATGGAAACGGCCGCACGCTCGACGTCTTCGCGTTTGGATTCATAAGCCTGGGCCATGGACATTAGAATGCGGCGAAAGCCTGGCCTCCCCATCGCATCTTCAGGGGGGAAGTATGTGCCGCCAAAGAAAGGCCTTCCATCGGGAGTGAGGAATGCGGTGAGGGGCCATCCGCCCTGGCCGGAAACCGCCGAAACGGCCGTCTGATAACGGGCGTCCACGTCGGGCCGTTCATCTCGGTCCACTTTTACGGCCACGAAGAACCGGTTGATGATCGCGGAAATTTCCGGATTTTCGTAACTCTCGCGATCAATCACGTGGCACCAGTGGCACCACACAGCGCCGATGTCGAGCAGAATTGGTTTTTTTTCCGCCCGAGCGCGTTCGAATGCTTCATCGCCCCATTCGTGCCAGCCCACCGGCTGATTTGCGGCCGAGCGCAAATAGGGGCTAGTGGAATTTGCCAGCCGATTGAGGGGAGGCCCGCCAGATTCATTCGTAGCGTTCAATTGGATTCCTTAAGGGGCCGGTTCGGCGTGAGCAAGCTAGTGGACGGAGCTCGAAAGATTGGAGTCACGCGGATCAATCGGTTTGCGCTCGGAGAACCCTTCGTCCTGACGGTGATAGAAACGGATCCGATCTTCACCGACACGCCAGCAGAAATAAATCTCTTCATCGTTTAGGCGCGCGGGGAAATCCAGCAGTCCGCTGCCTAGATCCTTGACCACGCAGCCGGTGGACTGTATGCGCTCCAGCGCTTCGCGGATTACATGCACCACTGCTTCGCGCTCCACGCGAACCTTGGCTACCCGATCGTAGGAGACCAGCAATCCCCCGCTCTGGTGAATGCGGTTTCCCAAGGAGGACAATTTGCCTTCCAGTTCATTCATGCGCTGATGCGCCTGAATGGCCTCGAGTAAAATCGGTTCCACCTTGGCCCGAGTGCGTTCAGCGTCGGTCAGAGAAAATAACCGTGTTGATTCGTCGCTCATAGTGTCTTCAAAATCGCTGATGCCGACTCGTCGCGGCGCCTGACAAAAAACAAATGCAGATCCTTCACTGCATTCAGGACGACCTGCAAGGGAAGGCTTACCCGCCTATCGAAACCATCGTTCGTGAAGGCGGTGTAAACCCAGTTTCGTTAATTCGATGTCCCCGCTCTTTTTGATGCACCACTTCGCGGATACGGTGCTCTACCGCCGAATCATCCGCTCCCCCGCGAAGCAGCGCGCGCAAATCATGATCCTTCTGGCTAAAAAGGCACGTGCGCACTTTGCCGTCGGCTGTCAGCCGAATCCTCGAGCAATGGCCGCAGAATGGTTGCGATACTGGCGAAATCAAACCAATCTCACCCCTTCCACCGGCAAACCGGTACCGCCGGGCTGTTTCGCTCCGTTCGTGCGAAATTTCCGTAAGAGAGCAACGCGCCTGAACACGGCGCAACACTTCATCGTTGGTGACTACCGATTCGCGCGACCAGTGGCGATCGCCATCCAGCGGCATGAACTCTATAAATCGCATGATCAGGTCGTGTTCGCGGGCAAATTCGGCAAACGCTTCCACTTCGTCATCATTGATGCCGCGCACCAGCACAGCATTAACCTTCACCGGACGCAGCAGGGATTTCTGTGCCACGGCAATTCCCGCCAGCACGCGATCCAAAGAGCGGGTACGCGTGATCCTCTCGAACTTCACCGGATCCAGCGAATCCAGGCTGATGTTAATGCGGTTGAGACCGGCGGCAATCAGAGCTTCGCACTTTTCAGCCAACAGGTGGCCGTTAGTCGTGATCGCAAGATCGGCCACGCCCAGCATATGAAGCCGCGCGATAAAATTCTCCACGCCCGGCCGGACCAAAGGCTCGCCTCCGGTCACGCGAACCTTGCGAATACCCAGGCCGATCAGAATGCGGGCCAACCGCTCCATCTCCTCCCAGGTCAGCAAATGCCCCTCCGCCACGTGTGTTTCAGGATCGGCGGAACGGCAGTACACGCAACGAAAATTGCAGCGGTCGGTAACAGAGATTCGGAGATCGGTGATTGGGCGCCCGAACGAATCCCGCAACTGGCCTCCGTATGCGGCAAGTTCTGGCCCGGCAACCGGCGGCACGAATTGGGATGGCGCCACTGGTGGGTCCGAATGTTCAACTAGCTTGTTAATTTGGAATGTAGTGGCCACAGTTCGTAGAACAGCACATATTTTGACGGGCTTTCAAAAACCTGCCCGTCGATTTCGAGAGCGCCTGGGTCAACTCTACATAAATTTCAGTAAGTGGCCAGTACTGGGGGAGAGGAACGGTTGCACGGAGCGCTCTGGGGTCGGCGAGCCGGTTGTTCCTTCCCAAAACTGGGAGGCGCGAGCGTTTCCCCCAATACCATTCGCGGCGATTTTCCATCACCACGTTTCCACCTGCAGCCGGGAATCGTGTCCGACCCATGGATTTCACTTCCGCAGGATCTGAAGATCCAAGTCCCCTCCATTCTACGCGCGAATGAGCTTCCCACAAAGAAGAGAGCACAACTCTTGGAGAAATGACGCCAATTCCCGAAAGAGTGTCCGCTGGGAACCGGTGGAATTATAAGAAGTGGCAAAGGGAGGATTGAGAATATTTACTACGGGCGTAACAATACGCCATTGCTCGAGTTACAGTTGAACTGGATCGTCCGCCAGTCCGGGTCCGCTAGGGAATTTCGTCCCCCTCGACACTCACCGTAACCGCGGAATGCGTTCCCGCGCTTGCCATCCCAGCATTCGCTCCCATTAACTCGGCATTTGTGACCGCGATCTCCGCGCCGGTTGCCACGTTTACAGGCGGGGAAATGTGCGAGACTCGCCAGCGGACCGTCCCCACTAGCAGCAAAAGGTTGGAGAAAAGGATCAGCGCAAAGGCCAAAGAAACCAAGAATCCAAAATCAGCGCCTCTCTGTTCGGCAATTTCCAGCGCCAGCACAGCGGTAATCAGGCCCCGAGGGATCATTAAGGTCGCAATCTCCCTTTCATGGCGTGTTGTTCCGCGCCAGAGCAGGCGGCTCACCTGCACTGCCAGTCCGCGCACCAGGAACAAAGCTCCCAATACCGCGAGTGATAATAGGGCTACCCGGCGAAGCGCTGTGAACTGAAGCGTCGCGCCAATGAGAACGAAGAAGAAAGTTCTTACCAAAAAACCCAGCTCCGCATGAAAAGAAAGAATCCCCTCCTGAGGGTGCTGACCCGGCGGATTCATGAAATTAACTATGCCCAGGGAGATATCGCGGCCGTGGGTATTGGCCAACACCATTCCGAAGATCATTACGGCGAAAAGATCGCTGCCCTTAAGCACGTCAGTAACCGCATATAAAATCAAGACCGCGCCGAACGTCAGTACCTGCCAAAACCGCTGGTCGGACAACAGCGGCAGTAAACGGGCCCACAGAATGCCAGCGGCAACCGCAATGGCCACCGATAATGCAATCTTCAATATGAAACTGCCCACCAGACCACCCACCATCGATCCAGCGGAGATCAGATTCGCGGCGTGCGCGACCGATGGCGAAACTGGGGTGATTGCTTGTCCCTTAACGGCGAACCAGCTCAAGAGGGTGCCCACGGTCAGGACTCCCAGGGCGTCACCAACGGATGCCTCCACCACCAGGGTGATGCGGGCCGCCGCTGGCAATTCCATCTGTTGCAACACAGGCAACATAATGCTGCTCGAAATACAGCCCAGGCACGCCCCCGCCAGTAAGGCCGTTTGCCTGGGAATACCGATGGCGTAAGAGCACACCCCCGCCGCGGCCGCCATGCTGAAGGAATAGCTGGTCACCGCCAGCAGCAATCCGGCGGGAAGCTGTTTCAAGGTCTCGCGAAGATTCAGTTCGAGGCCGGCTTCAAAAATAATAATAATCAGCGCTAGTGTGCCGAAGCCGCGGCTTGCCGATTCAAACTTTGCCGCGTCTATCCAATGCAGCACCGGGCCTAGTAACAGCCCCGCGGCCATCAGGACAAGCGCATCAGGCACCCCGGTACGCTTGGCCAGACGGTTGGCGGCGAAGGCCAACACTAGCAGCCCGCCGAGTAATCCGATGAAGTGAGTTAGTTCCATTGATTCGGTGACAATTCCGATTATGCCAAGAAACAAGCGGTTAGAAACAGCATGAGGGTACGGTGGGTCGGGAAGAGCAAGAAGCGGATATTATAAAAGGATCAGTGAATATTAGTGCTTGACTGCGCAACTAATGGCTTACCAGGTCCTCGACGAACTCTCCGTCAGCAGGTAAGTTGGTCTGGCTTCAGGCGAAAACCATTCAAATTCCCTAGCACGCTTGCGGATACGCGGCCGCTTCGGAAAAATTCCCGCGCGACGTCCTGCACCGCTTCCCTCGTGACGTTCTCGAGTTGCGCCAACAGGTCCTCCGTCTCGAAAAACCGGCCGAAGTAAAGGTACTGCCGCGCCAACCGTGCCATTCGCGAGCCGCTGGATTCCAGCGCCAGCAGCGTGGCGCCTCTTAAGTTATCCTTGGCTCGGCGAAGCTCCTCATCGCTTACCAGTTCACTTCGCATTCCCTGGAATTCCTCCAGCACCGACCGCACCACTTCCCCAGCCGTCTCTAGCGCCGTACCGGCGTAGACCGTGAGCATGCCGGTGTCGCGGTATGGGTTTACGTCACTGAACACCGCGTAGGCTAAACCCTGTTTTTCGCGAATCTTCTGGAAAAGCCTGGATGACATCCCCGTACCCAGCACAACATTCATCAGCGAAACCGCATACCGTCGCGGGTCCGTCAGGGGTACCGCCGGCACCGCCAGGCAGATATGGACCTGCTCCAACTCATGCTTGGTTTGCAAAGTAATATGCGGTTCCGCGCAGGGATTCGTTTCCATCGGAGCGCCCTTGCTTCGCGGCATGCTGCCAAACGCGCTGCCTGCAAGATCCACAATCTGCTCGTGGCGCAAATTTCCCGCAGCGGTAATCAATAGGTTCTCGGGGCCATATCTTTCGCCGAACCAAGCCATCAACCCTTCCCGGGTAAATGCTTGCACCGTTTCCGGTACGCCCAAAATAGGCCGCCCGAGCGGGTGTTGTCCCCAGAATTTCTGAGTTAGATTTTCATGTACCAGATCCTCCGGGTTGTCCTGCACCATCCTGATTTCTTCAAGGATTACTGACTTTTCGCGCTCGATTTCCTCGGGCAAAAAGAGAGGACGAAGGCATAAATCCGTCAGCAGGTCGAAGCCCTGTAGCAGATGTTCATCCAGGACTCGAATTTGAAAGCAGGTCATCTCCTTGGCGGTAAATGCGTCCAGCGCCCCGCCAATGCGGTCCGATTCCCGAGCGATGTCCTCCGCAGTGCGGCACTCTGTGCCCTTAAACACCATATGCTCGATAAAATGGGAGATGCCGTTAAGTTCCGCGGGCTCATTCCGCGACCCATGCCGTATCCACAGGCCCACGGCCACGGAGCGCACATGGGGCATTGCTTCCGTCACGACCGTCAAGCCGTTCGGAAAAACGTGCTCACGCACCTGCGCTTTGTCTTGGACTAACGTTGTCATCGATTTTCCGGCTCCCACCGCTTAGCTAGTAAAGGGCCTTGCGCCGCGGGGCCCTGAGATTACCTTAGGTAAGAATACTAGAGGCGGGGAACAATGCAATATCCCCTGCCTATGGGAATTGGTGCCAGCTTAAAACCGCACTGGGATGAATTGAGCGCCTAGGTCAGCGTTTCGTCGGGGGAGAGTCGGCCATATTCGCTGGAATAATGCAGTGGCACATCCATATAAGTGCCCTTATCCTGCGAATAGATTTCGCATTCCGCATAGGGATGCGAATAGATATGGACGCTCGTCGCCTGCCCGCCGAACTCATGTAAATTCGCCACGGTATGCACTGGCTCCCTCGGGTCAACGACGGCGGGATTTTGCGGATCCATGTCGTACGCATTGGTGGGCACTAGATGGCAGGTGCTGTGCGCGGCATCGCGGCCTTCCACGCGGAAGTTCTGCACCCGCAGCCTGCCAATTGGCGTGGCCATCCAGCAATTTTGCCCTCGATGATTGTGGATCCGGCTCACCTGACCGGGCTGCCAACAGATCGCCAGCACCTCGAAGAGAGGACACTTGTAGATCAAGTTACGCGTGTAATGGCTCCTGGCGTAATAGACATAAGGTTCGAGCGAAGCCGGGTCAATGCCATGATTCGTCACAAAATCCAAGACTCGTGGAATTCTAAATTCATCTTCGGAGATCGTCGTAAGACGCTGCACCCAATCATCAATTGAAAATTGCAACGCCATTGAGCGTCCTCCTTCCAGTAATCCGCCAGCCATTATAAACGCTAACGGCATGCTTGCGGGAGCACATTGCCCACGGTCGCCAGTCGGTCCCCAGTGTTGGTGAACGCCATAGGACGATCCTTGTAAAGCAGGTCCGGACTCAGCTCACCCCAGGCAAGGTCACGATGCTAAGATAAATCCCGGGAAGCTTCGGATGTCCGCGATGAGCCCTGCTACTACAACCTTGAAACCGTGCGAACTGCTCGGTCTACCCGCCGAGGATCTTTGTGCGCTTATGGCTTCGCTCGGCGAGCCTGCCTATCGTGGACGCCAGGTTTACCGCGCCTTATACGCTGAACGGCGCGCGAGTTTTGACGCCATTACAAATCTTCCGCTGGCCCTGCGCGAACAACTGGCCCGCGATGGTTGTATCACATGGCCGCGGGTGATTCGCGCGCATGAATCGGCGGATGGTACGGTGCGTTACGTCCTGGCGCTCGACCCAGCGCTTGATGCCTCATCGCCACTCGGTCCAGCACCGGGCGCTTTCCCTCAATCCTCCGCATCACGGCCTGCGACGGTCGAGGCGGTTTTCATGCCCTCAGCAGCGCGGCAGACCATCTGCATTTCGACCCAGGCAGGCTGCGCCGTGGACTGCCATTTCTGCCTGACAGCGACTCTGGGCCTGACGCGCAATCTGACCGCCGGGGAAGTTATCGGGCAGGTTCTGTTCGCGCTTGAAGAAAATCGCAACAACCTCCGTCCCCAAACGAACGTGGTACTAATGGGACAAGGCGAACCGCTGCTGAATTACGATCCTGTTATGGCCGCGCTTCGCATTTTGCTGGACCCCGCGGCGCTGGGTCTTTCGCCGCGCCATGTCACTCTTTCCACCAGTGGCATAGTTCCGGGTATTGAGCGGATGGCTACGGAGCCGGTGCGCCCTAAGCTGGCAATTTCGCTCAATGCATCCGGCGATGAACAGCGCGACGCGCTGATGCCCATCAACCGGAAATATCCCCTGGGCATGCTGCTGGACGCCTGCCGCCGCTACCCGCTACGCACTTGGGAGCGTCTGACGTTTGAATATGTTCTCCTCGGAGGTTCGAACGATGCGCCGGAAGATGCGCGGCGGCTCGCACGTCTGCTGGCCGGTCTGCGCTGCAAAATTAACCTGATCCCATGGAATCCCGGGGAGCTGCCCTATCGCGCGCCACAGCGAGAGGCCATCGAGCGATTCCAGAGCATCCTGGCGGGCAAGGGATTTCCGGCCTTTGTCCGCCTGCCCCGCGGCCAGGACGTGATGGCGGCCTGCGGCCAGCTTGCTTTGCTGGAAAGCATTCAGACCGCTCCCACGCCAGATAGCCTGCTGGGCATAACCCGGCGAACCGCCTGATACCATCTGGTATCGAATTCCCCGAGCAAATGGTTGAGATGTTTTGCCTTTTCTTCAGGGACGTTTGCGCCGGACCGGGGCGGAAGACATATTCAATAAATCTTCCAAATAAAGTGTCCCGCCTACGACTCCTGAATTGCCCACTGCCAGCAGGTCTGGTTTGCCATCATTGTTAAGATCGGAAACGATGATTGAATTCAGCGCCACCGAAGGCAGATTGGTGGGCGCCAGCTGAAACGTGCCGTCTCCATTGCCAATTAGGAAGCGGAAAGAATTGAGGGCGGGATACAACAGATCCGGAATTCCGTCCCCGTTCGCGTCGGTAACCGTGGGAGTATTTCCATACCCAAGTTTGCTTTTGATTCCGGGAAACGTGAACGTGCCATCATCATGCCCCAGCAGGACAAACAATGCCGTGTCGGCGTGCAGAACCTCCTCCGCGGTCACAACTAGGTCCTGGTTTCCGTCGTTAGTCATGTCGGCGCTAACCAGGCTCCCGATTACACCAGTCGTCGAGCCAAAAGTGATTTTGGAGGGTGCCCCAAATGTTCCATCGCCATTGTTCAAAAGGATGCTTACATAAGCAGTGCCGTTCGATTTCTTGCTCAACACCGCCAAGTCCGGGTACGCGTCGCTGTTAAAGTTGCCTGCAATGATCGTTAGCGGCCCAGGCTGTCCTACGTTATAGGGTCCCGCACTTGTAAAATTTCCATGCCCGTCGCCCAGCAGAATTGTGACGCTGTCCCCCGTCTTGCACTGTGGGCCGGCGCAATTGTTCAGCACCGCGAAATCGAGATTGCCATCTTGATTGAAATCAGCGCTGACGAACTTTACCGGATTCAATCCCGCCGGAATGGTCACTGGAACCTGGAACGTACCGTTACCATTGCCAAAGAGCAGATACACGCCTGAGTTTCCATCTGTCAATTTCCCGAGCACGGCCAGGTCGGTAATGCCATCGCCGTTGAAATCGCCCGCCAAAATCCCTCCCGGCAATGTTGTCCCACTGGGAATGCCCGTCACCGGGGGCTGAAAGGTGCCATTCCCGTTACTCAAGGTAACGGTCACCCCTGTTGAATCCACTGTAGCCGCGTCAGGGTAGCCATCCCCGTTGAAGTCAGCAGCGGCAACTCCGGCATAAGAGGCTAAATAGGTTCCTGCCGGAAATGCCTGGGCCGCTTGAAAGGTGGTATCGCCATTGCCCGCGGCGAGTGTTATCGTGGAGTTTCCGGCTTCGGCAAACACCGCGTCCGCAATGGAATCGCCGGTAAAGTCGGCCAGAGCAAATTCGGCCCCCATACCGCCTTGCACATAGAGCGGACCTGGAGTATTAAACGTGCCATCGCCATTCCCAGCGAGGGCTAAAAACAATCCCGAATTGCTGGCCACAACAATATCCAAAATTCCGTCGTTACGGAGACTGGCGGTTTGCAAGCCCGCCGGCTCAAAACTGATCGGATATTTTGCCGGAGATTGGAAGTTGCCGCCTCCGCTGCCCAACAGAATATCCACACTGTATGGGGAAGTGGTTTCGACGTCCGCGACATCCGGAATGCCATCCTGATTGAAGTCCCCTACAATTCCGACGCCAGTTCCGCCGGCGGTGGAAGTGCAAGGCCCTACGGTAAATGTTCCATCACCAGCGCCTAATAGCACGCATGCTTGCGCACCCAGCGCCAAAATATCTGTATGACCGTCGCCGTTAAAATCACCGGTGAACACGTATCCCAGCGGAGATCCGCCGCTTCCCACCTGATTGAGCATTGGCGCCCCAAAAGTGCCGTCCCCATTCCCAAGGGCCACCGCAACACTATTTCCCTGCACAAGCTGAATCACCAAATCCGGGTTGCCGTCGCCATTGAAATCCGCCACCGCAAACTGATTGGGGAACGAAAGGGCGCTCGTAAAAACAACTTTTTGAAAGGTGCCATCTCCATTGCCCAACAAAATGCCTATCTTGCCCGCCGACCCTGTAACGCTAAAAGCCAGATCGAGTTTTCCATCATGATTGAAATCAGCGGCCAACAAGTAACCGGTTTGCTGTTTATTGGGAAGCTTATAGGTGAAGGAGGGCGTGAGCGCGCCAGTTCCGTTCCCCAGGAGGACCTGGAGACCATTCGCATCCAGCACCGCCAAGTCCATTTTGCCGTCCCCGTTAAAATCCGCGGCATAGGAGTTTTGGGGCGCCGAAACGGACGTGACTGGAATTGCCGCCGCGCTTTGATAGATCAAACCATCGGGAGTGCCGGGCAAAAGCGGCGGGGTTATATTGGCCGTGGCGCGAAGCAGTCGCGGCGACAGATCACTTGAGGCAAATCCACTTGCTGGCGCGTCCTTCCGCATAAATCCAGGATCATGCGCTCGAGCGGCCCAGGCATGTGATGTGACAACAGCGGCTGTTAAAAATCCAAATACGATTACAATTTTACACAAAGGTATGGCTGCCTTCATGATTTCTCCCCCCAAGAATTTAGGACACGGATTGTTGAAAAGGACCGTGACTCTCTGTGGCTGGGGCTAGTTTGCCCATTATGTGAATTAATTTCAAGTTAATCTGCGGTTGACCACTTGTATTCATACCATGATAACGGGCGACAGGAACCTTATACCGCGCGGGGACAATGGCTTCGGCGTCTGTTAACTGATAGATAACGTAGGTTCAAGAACTGGACGACGTCGGGCGCATCCCAACTGAGTTCAACAGCCGGCCAGTGGTTTTCTCATTCCTGTAGCTGAAAAATAGGTCGCCCCGGCAGGAAGTGCATAATCCGCATAGAAAAATATATTGGGCGCGCAATCCCGCGCGAATCAGAATTGAACGGTTCGCGGCAGCCAGGTTTAGACTCGTTCGCGGAGGCGGCAGGGGATGCCCCGGCGGCGCCATCGTTAGCCACGGAAGAGGATTCGGCTCTTCGTCACCAGCCAGACGCTCGAATTTCTCGTCGAACCATAATGCCGCATCGGCAAATTGCGAATCGAATTCCCGGGCCACTTCATAGCCCACTTCGTAGCAACACGGACCGATTCCCGGCCCCACGGCTGCCACGACGTTTTCCGGCCGCGTTCCAAACTCCATGCGCATTTTGCCTACCGCTTTCATCGCGATGCGTTGCAACGTACCGCGCCAGCCGGCGTGGATCGCTGCAATGCTCCGTTGCTTCGAATCAACCAGCAGAATCGGCAGGCAATCCGCGGTTTGCACTGAGAGCAGTAATCCTGGTTGATTGGAAATCATCCCATCTCCACTCCGGACCGATCCGGGGGAAACAGGGCGGCTTGGTGAAGAATCGGCGCCACCAACCAGTTCAATTGCATCCGAATGGACCTGGCGCAGAGGCCTCAGCGTAAAATCCTCCGCGTTCAGCGCCTTCAGCCACCGTACTCGATTTTCCATTACATTCTTGCGCGCGTCCCAGTCTGTAAAGCCCAAATTCAGCAGCCTCGCGGATTTCTCTTCTTCTCGGGAAGCCAACAGGCTGCTAATTCCCCCACCCCGCGTGCTGAAGCCATGAACAATCCAATCAAGTCTTGCCAGAGGGACACATTCCAGAATGGTCAAGCCGCCAGAACGTCGGAACCGCCAGCCGTTGCCAACTGTCTCATCTCCAGCACCTGCAAACTTCGCCTTGTCCCCATTTCTATCTCTGGATTTCACGATTTCGTGGTTCCGCTGTTTTGCATGCTTTCTAATATAATTTGCCCAAGGCTAAGGAACCGGTCGTCGGCACGGCGATTAACCATACATTCCTCAGCCATTGGCCTGCCACGCGGACACGCTGGTAATTTCCGCTGATTGCTTCTCTCCAGCCCTCCCCAGCGGTCTCCAGGGTCAGCACACGCACGGCTTTCCCCGCCTGGCCCTCGACGAAATTCCGGCGCTTTTCCTCTGCTAAGGCGCGCAGATCCTTTGCCCGCTGGCGAACCACATTCGGCGCGACGTGCCCTGCCAATTGAGCGGCCTGCGTTCCGGGCCGTGCCGAGTATGCAAAAACGTGCAGATACCCGAATGGCAGCTTGCTAATGAATTCCAGGGTGGCGCAATGGTCGGCTTCCGTTTCACCCGGAAAACCGGCGATCACGTCCGCTCCGATGGCTGCGTCCGGCATCGCCTCGTGGAGGTATTCCACGCGACGCGCATACTGCTCGGTTCGGTACCATCGGTGCATGGCCCGTAAAATCCTATCCGAGCCCGATTGGAGTGGCATATGAAAGTGGCGCGCCAGCCGATCCGACTGAGCGAACATGTCGATCAATTCCTCGGTCACGTCCACCGGCTCAATGGAACTCAGCCGCAACTGATCCACCGGCGTCTCGCCCAGCAACCGCGTCAGCAGATCGCACAGGTTGGTGCGAGGAGATAAATCCTGCCCATAGCTGCCAAGGTTGATGCCGCTGAGGACGATTTCGCGATACCCAGTTTCGGCGAGGGTGCTTACGCGATGTATGACATCATTAGGCAGGGCGCTCTGGCTGCGGCCGCGTACTGAAGGGATGATGCAATAGGCGCAGTGGTGATCGCACCCATCCTGAATTTTCAGCGTGGCGCGCGTGCGTCCGCCAACGGCCGATTCCGCCATCGCCAGCGGCATGCCGCCGGGGCTCTGCATTTTGCCGGATAGATCACTAGTCAGAATCTTGGCCGCACTGGCTAGCTTTCTTCCACCACTATCTTGCAGTTCGCTGACTGGAAAAAATCCACTCGTAGCCGGTGGCGTTGGCCACGCCGCGACAGTCTCATCCGGTTCCGGGCCCAATAAACCGGGAACGCCCGAAATCAGTCCCGCAATCTCCATCTGATGTGCATTACCCACCACCCACGTGACCCCCGGCAGCGCTCCGACCTCCTCCGGCGCGCGTTGCGCGTAGCACCCCGTGACAATGATTCGCGCTTCTGGATTGTCCCGTTGTATCTCACGAACGGCTTGCCGGGCCTGTTTATCCGCCGCCGCTGTGACAGTGCACGTGTTTAGCACCACCACCCCCGCCGTATCCAGGGACTCGCTATGCACGTAGCCCGCTGATACCAGCTGGCTCTCGATCAGGGCGGCGTCTGCCTGTGTTGCACGGCAGCCAAAATTTTGTACGAAAAATGTAGTCACCGGAAATTGCACCTGAATTGCATACCCTACCCGCTTAACCGCTTCATTATACGGAACCACGCGGAAAAGCGCGCCACCCGGCCATAAGGCTGCCCTCCGGTACAGTATCGCGCCCTGTACTTCAATGGTCCTGCTCACCAGTAGTTTGAGGTATTCATACTCTGTAACCTCGTTAGTGGGAGAAAAATCATGAAAACGATTAATCCCGTATTTCCATCATGAGCTCTACCTTCGAATCTTCTCGCCGTCGTAATCATCAATATTCATGCGGGTGTAAACGCGATGAAGACGCTCCGGAGGCCAGTACCCAATGGGTGAGATACATAATCGACCCTTTCAGCTCTCCTTCAACACCTCTCTCAAGGTCGATTTCCAGGGTTCCCGGGTCACCTCCGACGGCGGGTTGATCTTGGTGCGCGAACTCGACGTAAAACTTAGAGTTGATGACCCGTTTCGAGGTTGAATAGTGGTGGCATTTCGGTCTCAAACACCCTATAACATGCAAAATGGGCCTTTGTCCTGACGGTGGATACCTGGTGTCTGCTCCTTTTGCTAAGCATTTAGCCCTCTGATAGGTGCATCCAAAGCGAGGGATTGGGCACAATCGCCCATGTGAGCACGGCGTAGCCGGAGGGAGCGAGCGAGCAGAGGCCGGTACCGGAGAGCGAGTCCCGCAGGGACGAGCTCGGAGGTTTTCATCATAGGTAAGTGGGGGATAAACTCCTCGGTTTGCGCCACCGCTGAGTGGCGCGCTCGCATTTGGTTTTCGGTGGGGTCGAGTGCTTAGGGTGTGGGTTTCGGGTTTAGCTTCAGTCTCCTTCCTCGGTGAAAACGCTCCAATCGGGAGTTTTGCCGAGAAGTGCCATTAGTTCCACGGGATCGATACCGAGTAGCTGTTTGCACGTTTCCAGCTCGAATTCGATCTGCTTGATGACGATTTTAGCGGCCTGGTGGTAGGCGGTCTCGCTTCCGGGTTGGATTTCGGAGAGCTTCATCACTTGACCGACTCCGTGGGTTCGAACCAGCCGATTCCTGCGTCATAGACCAAGCAGCATACGTAGCCTAGGCCGTGGCTTTCTGGCGGGAGGCCACAATTGGTAAATGTTTGCGCGCGAGCGAAATGGATGTAAGATGGCCGCTGATTTCGGCTCCAAGAATGGAAGGGCAGCAGAAAGGCAAGTCACGGTCATTCCGCTCGTTGGTTCTCCTCCCAGGGAATGCGCCCGGCCCGAGGACATAAAAGGAGAAACTCATGAGAAATTTCCTCAAACTATGCTCTCTCGTGTCACTGTTCGCTGTCGCGCTTGTGCTGTTTCCGCCCCCTTTGCACGCGCAGTGGGTGTATGTAAACGATAACAACGCCAACACTGGCGCCAACACCGCGACCGGGTTCATGAACATACCCACAAACAAACTGCTTTCCATTCCCGGCTCGCCGTGGGCTACCGGCGGCACGGGCCGGGGCACATCCTCGGCTTTGAAGAATCAGGCGCTATACACCGTGGGCGCTCCTCCTAACACTCCCTGCCTGTATATTTCCGATCCCAACGCCAGCACCAGTTATCCAAACGGCGACATTGCCGCGTTCCAGGTCAACACGGGGACCGGGTCGCTGGCCCTTGTGGCCAGGTATGCCCCTCCCGCTGGCAGCAGCGGCAGCTCGAGTGGAATTGCGCTGGCTACCGGCAAAGCGACGCTATATGCCGGCTTTACCTTCAGCAAAACCATCGCAGTATGGAAGATAACAGGTGCAAACTGCACTTTGACCTACAGCTCTCTAGTGACGGTCATGCCTCTTCACGGGGGGCATATTAATGGGATGTCTGAGTCTTTGAACCAAAATACGCTCGTGGTGACCTACGATGACGGCTCGATTGAGTCCTTTACGACCACGGGCTCCGGGATCGCTAAGACCCCCTGCGTCACCGCGATCAATTCCACGGGCTATAGCGATGGCAATGGTGGACACCCAGCCGGTGTGGATATCACCAGGGATAGCAAGTATGCGATTTTCGGCGATCAGTCCAGCGGAGCCCCAACCGAACTTGAAACTGTCGAGCTTCCTATAACTTGCAGCACGGTGACGACAGATTTCGGTGGTTCTATCGGGGCCAGCGGCATTAACCTGGGCTCGGGCCAGGACTCGGAAGACGTGTGGCTTAGCCCCAATGAAGAATTTATCTACGTGGCGAACAACAGCAACGGCAAAGTCACCACGGTTGATTTCACCGAGACTCCGACGCCCGCCCTGGCCTTGGCCGGTCCATGCACGGCGCCTTTCACGAACCCCACAAGCTTGAGGCCTGCGTCGTGGGCGATTGATGCAGGGATACAGACGTCTACGACCACGGGTACCGGAACGCGCCTATATGTGGCAGAGTATGGCGCGCCTTCATCCGTTGCGCTTCTGGCCGTAAATGCCGCCGGGTGCACGCGGGAAGCGCCGCTTTCGCCCTTTACTGATAACAACAGCAACTACAGCCTGTACGGCTTTGGCTTGACCTCGATAAACGCGTGGCCTCCGCGTCCGTTCTAGCGCGGCCTTCACTGACCTTCGCTATCGCGACACGAAAAGTTCCGAAGTTTGTAGTCCCCGTGGTAACAGTTCACACATTTCTGGAACTCGTAGGCAGGCAGAAAATCCATCAACTGCGAAAAGACGGCTCGTCCGGTATTCACGCCTCATTGTTGCGCACCGCAGGCCGGGCGGTCGGATAGAAGACGTGGCTGCAATTTTTCAAATCGAAAAAAGTTGGATTTGCATCTAACTTTTCCAGTCACAATCAGTTACAGGGTTCCCTTCATTTGATAACCGGACAGCAGTGCCGGGCAACATAACGCCCTGAACTCAAAAAGAGGGCGCCTTTCCGTGTTCTAGCAATCAATTCTTCTGTGGCGGCAGGCTAATGCGGGCACTGGAAATACTTGGCGCGATTCCAGTATTCAGAAGAACGCTGATTGATTGCTGACCGTCAATTGTCACGATGTCCAGCAGGTGGTCTCCATTAAAATCGCCCACTCCAAGAGCATCAGTATACCCAGTGGGATAGATAGAGGCGGTCCCGAATGTGCCATTCCCATTGCCCAGCAGTACGCTCACAGCGCCTCCGACCGCAACCGTTAGGTCCTGATTGCCATCCCCATTGAAATCCGCAACATTTATAGAATCGGGCTCGGATCCGACAACGTAACTGACATAGGGCTGGAAAGTGCCGTCTCCATTACCCAAAAGTACGCTCACGGAGGCGTTATTTCTGCACGCCACCGCCAAATCGGCTTTTCCGTCCTTATTGAAATCGCCCGTCGCCACCGAATAAGCTCCATTGGCTGTCGGATAGTCCACGTGAGGCTGGAAGGTGCCGTCGCCATTTCCTAGTAGAATGGAAACAATTCCCAGATTTGGTCTGCTGTTGTTGGATTCCGATACCGCCAAATCCGGACTTCCATCGCCATTAAAATCACCCACTGTGATGGAAGTTGCAAAAGAACTCAATGGGTAGTTCACTGCCTGCTGAAAAGTTCCGTTACCGTTCCCTAGGAAAATTGACACTGACCCGTTTCGGCAAGAGGAATCCGCGCACTCGTTGGCCACCGCTACATCTAGCTTGCCATCGCTGTTAAAGTCACCGACGACGACACCCATGGAGTTTACTCCTGCCGTATATCCCACGGGATTCTGAAATGTACCATCGCCATTCCCCAGCAAAATATCCAGAATAGCGGGGCTTTGATCATTCACCACTGCTAAATCCGGATTGCCATCATGATTGAAATCACCAATAGCAACAGCATAGGGAAGTCCCCCCGCTGGATATGTCACATACGGCTGAAAAGTCCCGTTACCATTGCCCAGCGCCACCGTGGCCCCATAACTTCCCGCGCCCACTATATCCAATTTTCCGTCATGGTTAAGGTCTGCAACAGCTTCGTGGTAAATGAAGGCCGGTCCGGGGTAGTCCTTGCGGCTCTTAAACGTCCCATCGCCACTATTCAATATAACGCTTACGGAATTTTCCGTACCATTCGAAGCAATGAGATCAGGATGGCCATCACCGTTTACATCGGCTATCGTCACATCCGTGGATCCCACGCCCGTTCCGTAATATTGAGCAGTTTGGAACGTTCCGTCTCCGTTGCCGAGAGCCACGCTGACGTTATTGTCATAATCACTCACCACCACGTCGAGCCTGCCGTCCCCATCGAAATCAGCTGCGGCTATTGCGTTCGGATTATTAGCTATGTCGAAGTAATGCTGCGGCTGAAATGTCCCATCGCCATCCCCCAGCAAAATCGAGAGACTGCCCACTGCCGTGCATTGCCCGCTCCCACAATTATTAGCGACTGCCAAATCCGCTTTTCCATCCCCATTAAAGTCGCCAACTGTTATTCCGGCGGGAGCAGAGCCCACCCCATAGTCAACGAAAGGCTGAAAAGTTCCGTCTCCGTTCCCCAGTAATACGGAGACGGCCCCGAAACCGTCGCAAGTGCCGGTTCCGCATTCGCTGACTACCGCTAGATCCAATTTGTGATCGCCGTTAAAATCGGCGGTCGCCAACCCCACTGCGGTATTTCCCGTACGAAAGTCGGCATGAGGCCCGAAGGTTCCGTCTCCATTACCCAGCAGCACCGAGACCTTGCTTGCTTGCGTATTAACGCAGCTGCCTTCGGATGCACAAGTTGACACTGCCAAGTCCACGTTCCCGTCGTTGTTGAAATCCCCAGTTGCTACCCCGGTTCCATAACCGGCGGTGGCAAATTCCACGCCCGTACCAAACGTTCCGTCGCCATTTCCCAAATAGACAGTGACGAACTTCTCAGAAGCAGTGGTGATGGCAAGATCCTGGATTCCATCGCCATTCAAATCCGCTATAACCACCGCATTCGGATTGACCACGGTGTCGTATGAGACCGGCGCTTTGAATGTGCCATCTCCCTTGCCAAGCAAAATTGAAAAACGCCCCGCGGGACATATATTCGTCTTACAGTTGTAATCCAGCGCTACCAAGTCAACCTTGCCGTCCCCATTAAAATCGCCGGAGGCTACCACTAGAGGCTCTGTACCGGCTTTGGACTGCGGCGCTTCGAGGAATTCCTGATTGGTGAATATCAGATCGGGATTCATGCCGGTATTGGTGAAGCGGTTCGCTGTCGGCGCTTGAGGCAAGAATACCGGCGGTATTGTACCGCTGGCAGTGGCACCCCAATTGGGCAACGGTCCCGAGGATTGCCGAGGCCCTCCTTGCGGCGGTAACGATACTGGCGAATTTGCCGCCGCGAATCCTGCAACCGTAAGTCCGATGAGTAACATGACGAAGAAAATGGAAATTACCGGGGAGCGTTTCATAAATACCTCTTGAATCCAGTGGTACTTCGACGGAACAGAAATTGCGCGCTTCGCCAACGGCAGTCGCGAGTATATAGCACCAGAGGCTTGCCATACCAAGGATTTTCTTCATGTCCCGAGGTGGCCCGTCGCCGGGCGAGCGTCGGTGTGATTTAGCGGCTAGTAGTGGTCTGTCGCTCGATTTTTCTCTTCACAGTTTGCTTTCGTTTAATGTTTTGGTGGATAGTTTTTGAGCGCGCGAGAAAGCGAATAGCGCTGAACCTTTGGCTCGTGTGCGGTAGCGACAAAGAGGGATAAGAGGTTCGCTGATGAAGATTCTAGTAACTGGAGTGGCTGGCTACATCGCCAGCATTTGTGCCGAATTACTATTGAATGCTGGGCATACCGTCGTTGGCCTCGATAATCTCTCGGAAGGCCATCACTCCGCCGTGCCTCCCGACGTCCAGTTCTTTGAATGCGATCTCAATGACGCGGCCGGTCTTGACTGCGTATTCTCCTCCGCCAAGATTGACGCCGTAATGCACTTCGCCGCCGTCGCACTGGTGGGTGAATCGGTGCAGGATCCCAGCAAGTATTACCGGATTAACGTTGCCTACGGCATTCTGCTGCTCGACGCCATGACGCGCCACGGCGTCAGGAATTTCGTCCTTTCGTCCACCGCCGCTACCTATGGGGAACCCAAGAGCACGCCCATCCGCGAGGATCACGAAATCGCGCCGATTAATCCCTATGGGCGGTCAAAAGCCTTGCTGGAACGGATGCTTGCCGAATATCGGGAATGGACCGGGCTGAATTTTGTCACTCTGCGCTATTTCAACGTCTGCGGCGCGTCCACCGAACGCGGCGAGCACCACCGCCATGAAACTCATGTGATTCCGATGATCTTCGAAGCCGCTCTGGGCAATCGCCCGCATTTTGAAATTCATGGCGGCGATTACCCCACGCCGGACGGCACCTGCATCCGCGATTACGTCCATGTGCTCGATCTGGCCGAGGCCCACATCGTCGCTCTCGAAAACATGAAACGCTTTTCAGGCCAGGCCTTCAATCTGGGCACCAGCCACGGCTGCTCGGTGAAGGAGTTGGTGGAAACCATCGAGCGCGTTACCCGCCGCAAAGTTCCAGTGAAGATTGGCCCTCGCCGCCCAGGCGATCCCGCCGTGTTGGTCGCAAGCTGGGAAAAATTGCGCCGCGAGGCTGGCTGGAATCCGAAATATTCGGACCTTGAAACCATCGTCCGGAGCGCGTGGGATTGGAAGCAGCGCCATCCCCAGGGCTACCCCGACTAGCAGGCCCCGTTTCCTTCCGCGCCGACATCGCGCTCTTGTACGACGCTTTCAAAAACTCGCGGTTCATCGACTGCGCTGTCCGACGAGGGATCCACTTGTTCGCTTCCAGGATTTAGCCTTCGCGGTTGAGGATTGGCGTGGATTCCTAACGCTTGGGAAAAATAATGTCTTCCAACAGATCCGCGCGCGCCTTTTCGTCGGAAGCAATAATCTGCAAGAGGTCCGATATGGAGAGCATTCCGTGGAACCGCCCGCTATCGTCCACAATTAGCAGGTGGTAAACAGTGTGCTGTTCCATCAGCCGCAGGCACGTCTCAAACGGAGTATCCAGCGGAACGGTGACCAGGTCCCGCTCCATAATTTCGTTCACCCGCATCCACGCTGGACATTTGTTTTCAGCGGCCACCTTATCGGAAATATCCGCCTGCGAAATCACCCCCACAAGCTTTCCAGCGCCGTCCACCACGCCGGCGGCGCGCACCTGCCGCTCGCGGAGGTAGCGCGCCGCGTCATGCACGGTGGCCTCATCCGAAATGGAATAGACATCACTGCGAGAAGCAATTAGATCCGCAACGTTCATGGCCTGCTCCCTTGGGTTGGACCGTGCCATCGTAGTGCGGAGGCGGGCGCGAATCAATACCAAATTTGCATTATTCGGATGAAGGTAGTTATGCCTCGATGGCGTGATGCGAGTTCAGCAGAGGAAAGAAATTTATCTCGCCGAATGTATTGCCTTGCGGTGGGCCGCTGTCAGAAGCCTCCCCTGCAATTCGCGTGAGAGTTTATACCGCTGCGGCGTCGGCCCGCACGATATCGTAGCTTTCCATGGTGGCGGCCACACCGACGCTCGGTCCGTTCGTTCCGTTTTCGCGCTCGACCCGAATCACCCGTCCTCGCGCGCGAATGAAGACGTCGCCGGCCGGCAACGTCAGGCTCAATTGAAATTCCGTGCCCGGGGCCAGTTCATCGCGGGTGACGAAATACAGACCTCGCGTGGAAATGTCCCGCGTCTGCCCGTTGCGCTGCACGGCCTCAGGCCCCGCCGCGAAATTCATTACCATGGGCAACGACAAATCGTAGCGGCGCGCCTGGCGGCGCTCATCCGCAGTGGCCTTATTGTTGACGTCCGTATCCATGCATCCCCCTGTACCGCGTTTCAAATATTGTGGCCTGCCGGCCGCGCGCGCACAAGCGTTAAAGCATCTTGATGTTACATGGAGTGCTGGTACGTGAAATGGTACGCACGTACCAGCCGAGCTGCACTCCCTAGGGCTCGCCCATGTCGGCGTCCGGCATGTTATGTCCCTGGCGGCCTGTGTTAGACTTACGTCGCTAACGCGCGGCATCCGTTTTTCCCGCCGTAATTCAGAAATTTCGATTGAGGCAATCATCATGTCCGGACATTCCAAGTGGGCCACCATCAAACACAAGAAAGCCGCCACCGACGCAAAGCGCGGCAAGATGTTTACCAAGGTCATCCGTGAAATCACCATTGCCGCCCGCATCGGCGGAGGAGACCCCGACACCAATCCCCGCCTTCGCAGCGCCATGCTGGCAGCGAAATCCGAAAACATGCCTAATGACAATGTCGAGCGCGCCATCCTTCGCGGTACCGGCGGCCTGGAAGGTGAAACCCTCGACGAAGTCACCTTTGAAGGCTACGGCCCCGGAGGCGTGGGCATTCTGATCCAGGTGGTCACCAGCAACCGCAACCGCACGGTCAGCGAAATGCGCCATGCGCTTGGCAAGAATGGCGGCAACATGGCAGAATCCGGCGCGGTGGGATGGATGTTCAGCCGCAAGGGTGAAATCACCGTTGCCAAGGAGAAGGCCGACGAGGAAAAGATGATGAGCATCGTGCTCGACGCCGGTGCAGATGACTTGCAGGACGACGGCTCCGCCTGGAGCGTGGTCACTCCTCCCGAAGTCTTTGAGAAAGTGCGTGACGCTCTAACCACCGCCGGCATCACTCCCGACGCCGCCGAAGTCGGCTGGGTGCCCCAGAACTACATCAAGCTTGCCGGCACGCAGGCCCAGCAGATGCTCCGCCTAATAGAATCACTCGAGGATCATGACGACGTGCAGCACGTTTACGCCAATTTCGACGTGGACGAGAAGGAACTCCAGGCCGCCGTCGCAAACGAATAATCTCACCCTCCGCGGCGCTGTTCTTATGTAGCGGCGCTCTTTACGGGCCTATTTCGCTCGCGGAGCCGGCAATGGCGCCGCAACTCCACGATGACCAACTCACGAGCACGACGACCCACCTTTCCGACCGCCTTTCCATTATCCACAAATGGCTTCCGCAGACCTGCTTAAAAGTGTGGTCTTCTATTAAGGAAAACGTGGTTGTGTAGTTAGCGGTCAGGCAAGCCATTTGGTTTGAGCCTCGTATGCGGCGATCTGTAATTTCAATGCGGTGAATTTTCGCCGGCCCGCGCGTCATCCACGCCGCGACCGCCATGCGTCCCAAAATAGGCTTCGCGTCAGGCGGCCACAACTCGATGTCATCGGCGCACAACTCCATCAGGCTGTGATTCGTTCCCACGGCTTCGAACTCCATCCAGCGTGCATGGATTCGTTCGATTTCCAGGATCGCTTCTTCAGGCAGCTCGCCCATACTCCGAAATGGATAGCAGATGTACGTGTTGCCGTGCAAGCCGACCGGCCGGCAGTAGCGGAGTCTTTACGCCATCGTCTTCGCCGGTTGCCTCTCCTATCTCTTGTGTAACGCCGGTCCGCAACGGGCGGCTTTGTCCTGAGTGGTGTCGGGAAGGGCGTCCTGCCATTCCAGTCTTTTAGTGCGACCGGGCGGCATTCCTCCTTTTTTTCAACATTCGAAGAGTGCAATTTTGTGGCTCGCAACCAAAACGAAATTTCCAAATCACCTCAATCAAGCATCTTAACTACGTTGGGCCCGGCCGTCCGCGGTTTTGCAATTTGATGACGAGTCCGCGCGACAATGGGCGGATAATGTAGTTTCTAAGATCACGACTTCGATGGTGGAAACAAAAAGGAGAATAGAAAAATGCAGCTCGTAAAGATATCCCGGTTAACCGCCGCCCTCTGCGCGTTGTGTATCGCGGCAGTGGTCGTGGGAATGCGCCCCGCGCGTGCCGCCGATGCACCGGCGGTGGGCAGCAACGCGCCGGCTTTCACGCTGAATTCCCAGGAAGGCAAACCCGTCAACCTGGGCGATTTTCGGGGCAAGTGGGTAGTGCTCTATTTCTATCCCAAGGACTTCACCAGCGGCTGCACCATGGAGGCGCATAATTTCCAGCGCGATTTGGCGCAGTATCAGCAGAAAAACGCCGTGATTCTCGGTGTCAGTGTGGATTCAGCGGACTCCCATCAGAAGTTCTGCACTAAGGAAGGTTTGAATTTCAAGCTGCTCTCTGATCCCAATCACCAGGTGTCGGGCGAATATGGCTCCGTGATGATGCACGGAATGGTCAACTTCGCGTCGCGGCACACGTTCCTGATTGATCCACAGGGCGTAATTCGCAAATCATGGATGGACGTGGATCCCAGCAAGCACAGCGAGGAAGTGCTGGCGGCCCTGACGGAACTGCAACAGGCACCTGCCGCGAAATAGGCCATTAGAGATAGGAGTCGTGCGGTAAGCGTTCTTAAAACGACGAAGCCTCGCGGCGGTCACGCTTTATATCACGCGCTTCGGCGAGTCTCGCGCAGCGCGGCTAGAACAGCTTTCCGCATGGCCGCTTCTGGCGCTGGTTTGCCAGTCCAGATTTTGAATTGGGCCTCGCCCTGCGCGAGAAACATCTCCATGCCGGGCACGCATTTGATCCCCTGTGCCTTGGCCAACTCGAGCAGTCGCGTTTGCATTGGCCGATAGACAGCGTCGACCACGAGGCCGCATCGCAGCTCCTCGCCGCGCAATGGCGAGGAAGCCGTCTTTGGAAACATTCCGACCGGCGTTGCGTTCACGATGACGTCGAATGATTCATGACGGAGTGCGCGCCGGGGCAGCGCTTCTCCATTCACAAGCCGCGCCAGCCTTCGCGTTCGCTCCGGCCGCCGCGCGCAAATGCTGACTTCGGCTCCCTCGCGGGTCAATGCATATGCCGCAGTCCTTGCTGTACCCCCCGCGCCCAGGATCAGCACACGGCTTCCGCCCAATGTGATCTGGCGCTCCAGTGCCCGCAGGATGCCAAAGTAGTCGGTATTGAATCCTGCGAGTTTCCCGTCGCGGCGGACAACAACCGTATTCACCGCGCCAATTTCCGCCGCCAGAAAATCGCACTCGTCCAAATAGCGCATGATTGTTTCTTTGTGCGGCAGCGTCACTGCGAATCCACGGATGCCCATTCGGGGAATGCAGCGGATAAAATCGCACAGAGAATTAGTTGGGAATACGGCCGGCGCTGGAGTTAGGAATGGCAACAACACCGCGTCCATTTCCAGCGCCTGAAAAGCGGCGTTGTGCAAGGCCGGCGAGAGGGAATGCGCGATGGGATCGCCCAGCACTCCGTAAATTCGGGTTTTGCGCGTTATTTTATCCGCGTGATAAAGATGGAGCGCTTCGAGTAACGTGGGCTGCCCAGGCGCAGTCATCGCACGAGCCGCACTGTAGACGAGGGGGCTTCCTTCCCTGAGCGCGAGCATCCGCGCGGGCAGCGAGATTTCCCCCATGGGAATGGCAACGGTTCGCCGGCCCCCTAGCCCATCGACCGCGCGATTCGCGGACCCGGCGGCGGATCGAGTGGTGCGTCGGTCGGCGCGGAAGCGGGCACGTCCCAACGCGATTACATCGAGCGCTTCGTGTAGAGTGCGTGCGGGGAGCGCAATTTTTGCGATGTCAGCACCCTGAGCGTGTAACAAGGCCAGAGTTCCCGCGGCCGACGAAGCAGTCTTGCCATGAGTGTCTGAAAAATCATGCGCCGAGACAATCCACTTCGCTGGCGCAATCCAGCGAGAGATTGCTCCCTGGGGTAATTTGCGCGACGTTTCGATTTCCACGTCCGCCCATTGACATCCGCAATTGACGGCGAGAGCAATCCAGGCAAGCTGCTCCGCGATTGAGCCTCGAAACCGCCCCTTCGCCTCGCGGCGTCTGCACGTTGCGATGAAAGTTGCGGCACAGACGGCGGATGTGCTCTTTCGCTTTTCCCGCCGCAGCCATTCCAGGAACCGGAACGACTCCCAAGGCGCCGCAAAATCATCCAGACGGATCTCGAGCAGATGCGTTTGCGCCAAAGCATCGCGCGTTTGCCGGATAGCGGCGCTGGCGGTAGTTTCCGCAATTACGGCGCAGATATTATCGCTGCCAAACGGACCTGATTTTTTTGCGGATGCTCGTGCGGGGCGATTCACGCCAGCAAGTGATGCCCGCAGATTTCTCGATATAGGTTGAGCACGCACAGGGCGGGACAATTATGCTCCGGCGTATGGAGAGGGGTGAGCGAAATCTGATTCGGAGAAAACTTCAGCGGTGAACGCCTCGATGCAAGTATTGGGCTCGCGCCACGCTTCGCGGGGAAGTCCCGCTTTGATGCTGGTTTCATCCAATAGCCGCTCAGCGGACCAGCCTTGTTCAATGGCAACCTTAGGGAGCAGGACACCCCTATAGTGTCCCCGGCTGATTACCACACCATGCTCGCCGACAATTACCTGAGAAGCCACAATCTGAAATGACGGTGAGAGCACGGAAATCTCAATCTCCAGTTCCGGCAGTTCCTCTGAACTTACGGGTGCGAAGCGAGGATCCTCGAGCGCGGCGCCAAACGCGCAGTGGGCCACTACCAGCGCCACTGGGCTGGTGGCGTCCAACTGGCCAATGCAACCCCGAAGCCGCTTGCGTTTCCACAAGGTGACGAATGCCCCAGCCGGCGAGCGCAGAGCTACAGGCACCGATGTAAGCGCAGATTCCCGGCGGCATTGGACACCTTCAACAACAGATTTGCGCGCGATGATCAAAAGCGCGCGGCGGCCGGAATCATCGAGAGAAAACATCCTGGGTTTTCTTTTCTTGTTCTATCATCATTTCGGTGCGGCGTCGCTGCACCACCCGGCTATCCACCTGTTTCCAAAACATCAGGAAATAGTGGATACACGACGCGATGGCGCTTAGCACCACCAGCCACAATAAAACTGTGGCCAGCGGCCGTACCGCAGCATGACGCGCACCCCAAATCACCGTGCTGCCCGCGAGCACTTGCAGCACCATCTTGGTCTTTCCCAGCGCCGATGCGGAAATTATCAAGCCTTCAGCGGAAGCGATGTTGCGCAGGCCAAGAACAACGAATTCGCGCCCAATAATGATCACCACCATCCACGCGGGGATCAGTCCCAAATCCACCAGCGAAATAAAAGTGGCGGAAATCAGCAGCTTATCGGCGATCGGATCCAGCAGAATGCCGAGGGTCGTAATCTTGCCCTGTTTCCGGGCCAGATAACCGTCGAATGCGTCGGTGGCCGCCGCGCACAACAAAATCAGAACGCCCCACACCTCGAAGTGCACTGGAAGACCCCAAAAGGCCCAATTGGGTTCACGCGTCAGCAGGATTACAACGAGAACCGGCACGAAAAAAATACGGAGGACGGTGAGACTATTCGGCAGATTCATGTCGCGTTCGGCGGGTTGCCGACCTTGGCAAGCGAGGCCTCTCTCTCCCGTGCGGGAAATTCGACTATAGACCTGCGCCCAATGTGAGTCAACGATAAGACCACAGAAGATAAAAAAACAATGCAAACGAGACGAGTCCTGTAACGGATTCCAACAATGCGTCATGGCGAAGGATGCGCGCAACTCATGACGCAAACCTGGGATTGAAGGCTGGTACCCCTCCTGCCAGTTAAAACCGGGCGCTGGCGAAGGCGGCAAAGCGATACAACGTTACCAGCACGTTTCGCCATCCATTCTTGTAGCGTGCTAGTGACCATCCTGCCAGTACAATAAAGAGTTGATGATATCGCACACGATCAAGTGGGGAGGGGCGTCTCTATTTATACTGGGCGCATTATTTGGCGGAGGGGCTCGTTCCCAAACACCCCAATTAGCATCTGGACCGGCTCAGGTGGCCGCTCCAGTGGATACGGATGCAGCGGAAGATTCCTTTGACAAGGGGCAATCTTTCGAGAAAAAAGGGGATTGGCAGGGGGCATTCGACGCTTATAGCGATGCAACGCGAAATGAGCCTGGAAACCTTGAATATCTGCAGCGGCGCGAAATAGCGCGCAGCCGGCTGGTGCAGATGCGGGTGGACGAGGCCGAGCGTTATGCGGCGGCGGGAAAGATCGCCGAGGCCCGTCAGCAAATGCGCGTGGCCAGCCAGCTCGACCCCGACGACTCGATTATTCAGGAGCGAATTAAAGAGTTGCGCCGGATGGTGCCCGATGTGGCCCTGGAAGAGCCGGTGGACCTTGCCTCGGAAACCCACCTGCAGGCCACTGCGGGAAAATTTCCCTTTCATCTGCGGGGCGATACGCGAAGCGCCTATCAACAGGTGGCGCAACGCTTCGGCTTGAGCGTATCGTTCGACCCCGATTTGCGAAGCCACCCGGTGAGGCTGGACGCTGATGATCTGGATTTTGAGACGGTGATGCGCGTTCTGGAATATGAAACGGGAACATTTCACACCGCCACCACGCCAAAGTTATTTTTCGTGGCGGAGGATACGCCACAAGCCCACCGGCAATACGAGGCCAGCGTAGTTCGGACGATCAGCCTGCCGAATTCCACGACCCCGGATCAGATGACTGAAACCCTTCGCATGATTCGGGAGATGCTGGGCGTTCCACGAGTGGATCTGGATTCCGCCAGTCGCACCCTTACCGTTCGGGGGACGCCCCGGCAAGCTGAGCTGGCCGCCAATATCGTGCAATCCATTGAGCAGCCTCCCGGGGAACTGGTCCTGGAATTTGAGATTCTGGAGCTAGATCATGATGCCGCAAGTGCGATCGGAATCGTGCCGCCGCAATCGGCCACCATCTATTCGCTTAGCCAGATGGAAATACAGGAAGCTCAGACCGGTGTGAACGGATTGATTACCGTGCTGCAGGAGATCTTCGGCCAGCCATCATCGCTTATGGGCGACTCCACGGGGCAAATAGGCAATTTGTTGACCGCGGGCCAGCTCGGTATGACCAGCTTGATTCCTCCGCTATTTGCGTTTGGCGGTGGTGCAAGCACCTTCCTGGCGACCATTTCGGGCGCGGCCGCGAATTTCTCCAACATGCTTACGGTAGTCCGCACTGGCGAGCGAGTATTGTTGCGAGCGCAGGATGGAAATCCAGCCACATTTTTTGTAGGCGACCGAATACCGGTTCCCTTGAATAACTATTCATCGGCCCTGGGGACCAGCATACCCGGTGTATCCGCCAGCAATTTCCCTATAGCGGACTATCCCACAGGAACTGGGCCCACGGGAATTGCTACTGGGGATTTCAACGGAGATGGAGTGCTGGACCTGGCCACGGCCAACAACACCGCAAACACGGTGTCAATCCTGCTGGGAAACGGGGACGGAACATTCGCGATAAACGTTGACTATCCCACCGGTCACGGGCCGGTTGCTGTGGCTACGGGCGACTTCAATGGCGATGGGTTTACGGATCTGGCGGTCGTCAATCAAACCGACAACACAGTTTCGATCCTTCTTGGCGTGGGAGATGGTACCTTCATGCCCATGGTCACCTACCCGACGGGCACTTTGCCCGCATCCATTGTGGTAGCTGACTTTAATAACGACGGATTTCTCGACCTGGCGATTGCTAATTTCATATCGAATACCGTTTCCATTCTCCTTGGCAATGGCGATGGCACGTTCAAACCCAAGGTTGATTACGTCACCGCAGTGGGACCGATCTCTGTCACGACGGCTGATTTCAATCTAGATGGATTTCCAGATTTGGCTATCGCGGATATGACCGCGAATGCGGTTTCGGTCTTTCTGGGGAATGGCGACGGCACGTTTGGCCCGCGAGCGGATTACCTGACCGGCAATGGTCCCACCGCGGTTGCGAGCGCTGATTTTAACGTGGACGGAATTCCGGATTTGGCCGTGGCCAACGGTACGGATAATACGGTTTCCATTCTGCTGGGCACTGCGACCAGTACGGGCACCGGGACTGGTGCTTTTAGCCCACAAACGGCCTTTGGAACCGATGTGGATCCCGTAGCCATCACTGTGGACGATTACAATATTGATGGCCTGCCCGACATCATTACGGCCAACAAAACGGCCAATGACATTTCAGTTCTTTTGAATACCGGCGGCGGCACGTTTTCGGCCTTCGTGCCTGTCGCGGTGGGCACCACCCCTGAAGGAATCATCTCCGCCGATTTTAACAACGACGGCAGCCCCGACGCCGCCGTCTCCAACTTGGGCTCCAACAACGTCACCGTGATCCTAAATAACACAACCTTCGAGCCAGGTGCGCAAGCGGCCAGTACAGCACTGACCGCCTATCCCGGGGTTGAATATGAGGACGTTGGAGTGAAGATCAAGGCTACGCCGCGGCTGCACGGCGACAATGAAGTTTCACTCCAACTCGACATTGAAATGAAGGAACTTGAACCCGCGACCCTAAATGGCATTCCCATAATCTCCAACCGCAGTGTGGAGCAAACAGTCCGAGTGAAGGAAAATCAAACCAGCATTTTGACGGGAATTCTCGATGTTGAAAGTACGAAAACTGTGAATGGATGGCCCTACGTCGGTAACATACCCATACTGGGCAAATTCTTCTCCAGCACTTCGAAAACGGACACAAATACCGAGTTACTCATCCTGGTCACGCCACGCCTGGTCCGCGAGGCTCCGCGACAAGACCGAATGTTTTATGCCGGACACGGGCCTATAGGCAACGATGCGTTTAATCTCGTAGGCCGGCCCTTCGCGCCGCCGTTTGCTCCTGGGCGCGCGGGAGTCATTCCTCCGCCGTAGCGGGACGCGTCAACGGCATGCGAACGTCTTTCGCAGGCACACACCCACACGAAAACAACGCAGCGCCGTGAAACCGATTGAGGGATTTTCATGGCGCCGCTTCCAGCACGACAATGGGCTGATAGAACCGCGGAACCACCGCCTGTGCTATCGCGATTAGGCGCTCTTGCTGGTTGAACACTCGCACCCGCGCTGGTTTCCACGCATCCGTGTCGAGAGATGCGGGAGCGCCTTCTGATACCGTAGCTGCTCCCGGATGCAATTGGTTCAAGGGCACGCTGAAGTTGACGCCGTGGCAGACACGCCTTTCCACAATAGGCAGTACCGTCGTTCGCGGCAAATCCTGCAGCAAATTCTCCAGCGGGACGACCACATCGTTTAGCCGGCCGCTCCTAGCCGCAGCCGCAACCTCATCCAAAGAGCGAGCGTGATCGAGAGTGAACTCCCCTACCGCTGTGCGGGCAATTTGTGACAAGTGGGCCCCCGTTCCCAACATTTGGCCCATGTCATGGGCCAGCGAGCGGATGTAAGTTCCAGGGCCGCACTCGACGGTGAACTCCGCCACACTGCCTGCGAATTTCGTTAACCGCAATTCGAAGACGTCCACTTCCACAGGCTTGAGGGTTACAAGTTTTTTCTTGCGCGCCAATTCATGCGCCGGCGTCCCATGTACTTTCTTGGCGGAAAAGGGTGGCGGCGTTTGCATGACGCGACCAGTCAAAGCGGCTGCAAACCGGAGAAGGTTTTTCTCATCCAGGGACGGCATCGCATCGGCATTCCGCGGTTCGCCATTGGCATCATAGGAATCGGTGGCATAGCCAAATCGGACAGAGCACGTATAACGCTTCCGGCGAGTGCCATAAAATTGAGCCAGACGTGTGGCTTTGCCCAGCATGAGCACCAGCACACCGGTCGCCAGCGGATCAAGCGTTCCTAAATGGCCGATCTGGCGAAATCCGGCCATACGGCGCACAATTTCCACGACGTTGTGAGACGTTGGGCCGGTAGGCTTACGGATTACGAGGGCACCGTTCAGTGATGCTTCCAGTTTGCGTGTCATTGGGAGTAATTGATTTGTTCTGTGGGAGCCTACCTGTGGGGGCTTCGGCAGAGTGAAAAATTAGTGTGATTGATAGCCGGTTATATCGCTATAAATGCACAGAAGCGCGCGCGAATAGATCACCTTTGATTCGAAGATGTCGTCCCGTGCAGCAACTCCTCGATCCGGCGGCCAGTTTCCTCGGTATCGTCCAGGTGGAAAAAGACCTCGGGGGCGCGGCGCAATCGCAAACGATCCACCAGCTCGTGGCGAATGTAACCGCTGGCCGCCGCCAATCCAGCCAGCGCGGCCTCGCGTTCAGCGGGGGTTCCGGGCACCTGCACAAAGATTCGGGCCTTGCGCATGTCGGGTGAGACTCGAACCTCGGTGATATTCACCTCGATGGCGAGCCGGGGGTCCTTTAAATCTCCCGCCAGCATGAGGTTGAGCTCGTTGTGAATCTCTTCGGCAATTCTTTCGCGGCGATGTCCAACAATTGTCATCGGTCTGACTCGATAATTACTCAGTAATATTCTATTTCCTGGGAGATCAAATCGCGGCCGAGGAGATTTTCCGAAGCTTCCATAACGGCCTGCAATGACTCCCGCAGGTGATCTTTATCGGAAGAGATTCCCACGATCCCGACAACTGAGCGCTGCCACAAATCCTGGTGTTCCAGTTCGGCCAGCGCCACGTTAAACTGCCCACGTAGACGGTCTTTCAGGCTGCGGAGAATCTGGCGCTTGTCCTTCAGGGAATGGGCATCGGGAAGAAAAAGTTCCAGAGTAAGCAAGCCTATGGGCATGCAAACGCTCCACGCAAAACGCCGGTCGCTGGGGTTCAGGCGGGTACTGCGACGGGCGCAACTTTCTCAACTTTGAAACATTCCAGCATGTCGCCCACTTTCAAGTCAGCGAAGTTTGATACCGTGGCGCCACATTCGAAGCCTGCGCGTACTTCACCGGCGTCATCCTTAAAACGCCGCAGGGAAGTCAGCCGCCCGGTGTAAATTATCTTGTTGTCCCGCAGCACGCGGACATCTGTATCACGTTTCAGCAGACCATCCAGCACGTAGCATCCCGCGATCATCCCCACGCCCTTGATTCGGAACGTATTGCGCACTTCGGCATGCCCCAGGGTCACTTCTTTTTCTTCCGGAGTGAGCAGTCCAGTGAGCGCCTTCTTCAGCTCGTCAATCAACTCGTAAATGATGGTGTGCGTGCGAATGTCCACACCTTCCTGGCGCGCCAACTCGGCTGCTTTGCGCTCAGGTCGGACGTTGAACGCCACGATGATTGCTTTCGATGCCGATGCCAGGAGCACGTCTGTTTCCGTCACCGCGCCCACACTGGCGTGAATTGTTTTCAGTCTCACCTGCTCCGTGGAAAGCCTGGGCAGGAGTTCGCTCAGCACCTCCACGGAGCCCTGTACGTCGGCCTTTACGATGATGGGAAGCTCCTTCACTTCGCCAGCTCGCAATTGCTCATGAAGCTGATCCAAGGTAAGCCGCGACGATGCCGAGCTGGCCAAAACCGCGTCACGTTGTTTGCCCTGACGGTACTCCACAATATGGCGGGCTTCGGCCTCTTCGGCAACGAGCAATTGATCACCCGCATCGGGCATGCCCTGCAATCCTAATACCTCTACGGCGGTTGCGGGGCCAGCTTCTTTGATGGAGTTTCCTCGGTCATCGAAAAGCGCACGTACGCGCCCATATACAGCGCCGCAGATGAAGGAATCGCCCACGTGCAGCGTGCCGTTTTGTATTAGCACGGTAGCAACTGGCCCGCGTCCGCGATCCACGCGCGATTCCAGCACCGTACCGCTGGCGGTCGTTTCGTCATTAGCCTTCAATTCGCGAAGTTCGCCAACCAACAAAATCATCTCCAGGAGATGGTCTAGCCCTTGTTTGGTCTTCGCGGATACTTCGGCAACGATTGTGTCGCCGCCCCACTCCTCGGAAACCAGACCCACGTCGGCAAGCTGACGTTTCACCCGTTCGGGTTGGGCGTCGGGTTTATCAATCTTGTTGAGCGCCACAATAATGGGTACTCTGGCGGCACGAGCATGATCGATGGCTTCTTTGGTTTGCGGCATGATCCCATCGTCCGCACCCACCACCAGGACGACGATATCGGTAACTTTGGCGCCGCGCGCGCGCATCCGCGTGAACGCTTCATGACCAGGGGTATCAATAAATGTGATGCGCTTGCCCTTTAATTCCACCTGATAAGCGCCGATGTGTTGAGTGATGCCGCCGGATTCGCCTCCAGCGACGTTAGTCTCGCGAATTGCATCGAGCAAACTCGTCTTGCCATGATCCACGTGACCCATCACTGTCACTACCGGTCCCCGCGGCGTCTGCTTGCCGACTTGTTCCGGTTTTGCGGCATCCTCGAGGATCAGATTCTCCTCATAAGTGATCACTTCCACCACGCCACTAAACAATTCGGCCAGTTTTTTCGCCGTCGCGGTGTCCATCGCCTGATTGATGCTGGCGAAGATTCCCTGATCCATAAGCTTCTTGAGCAGTTCCTTGGCTCGGACGTCGAGTTTCTCGGCCAACTCGCGAACCGTAATTCCTTCGGTAATGGTGATGTGGCGCGGTTCGCGAACCACTACAACGGGCGCGGCCACCACGCGAATGGACGAGCGCTTGTCGCCCGCCACCGCGGTGCGGACAGGATGCAGACGACGCTCTCCCTCCTCAAAACGCTTATCGAGGCTGGGCCGCTGGCGTTGCGCGGATGGGCGGCGGTAAATGGGCTCACGCTGACTGGGTGGCGCCGTTGTTGTTCCCGGAGCCGTGCTGGGAGACCCGCTCGCGGCCTTCCGAGCGGGGGGTGCGCCGCTGACGCGGACGCCGGGGGCCGCTGGACGTTGCGGTCGTCGCTGCTCGTCCAATCTGGGCGGCGGTCCAATACGTTGCGTATCAATTGGACGCGAAGGAAGTCGAGGCTGTGGTCCCGTGAGAGCTGGTTCCGTTAGACCGCTTTGCGCTGTGCGATGCGGCAAACGAGGCTGCGGCCCCCTTGGCCGCTGGACGATGTTAGCCGCGGGCGTTGCCAAGCGGTTTACCGCCGAGGGCGGGGCTGGATTTACCCGCCGAAAGGGAGGCGGTGGGGTTCCCACCCGTTGTGATGCGACGCTCGAAGTAGTTCCCGCCGTTTGTGCTGGGGTCGGTATCGCCGCGGAGGAACCTGTAACTGGAGACAGGGTTGATCGCTGTGCGGGTGCGGAAATCGGGTGGCGCTGTCCTGGGCTCGGGCTTGGCCGGCCAGATGGGCCGGCTGGTCGCGGCGGAACCGGACGTGAAGGCGGAGCAGTTACCGGCAGCCGCGGATGAATCGGGGCTGAGGCTGATACAGCCGCTGGTGCCACCGCAGGCCGCCGAACGTGAAGATAAGTGGCAGGATTTGAGGCCGAAGGGCCCGCTGGCGCTGTTTGCGTTATCGCCGGTGGCCCCAATATCGGACGATCAGGTGAAGGAGCCGGCGGAACCTCCGCTAGGGACGGCACGAGATGCCGGGGCGATTCCGGCGAAGGGGCCACTGGAGCGGTGACCGGCGCGGGCGCGGGTGCTTGTCGCACCTGCTGGATTCGTTCCGTCGCATCTTCCGCCGCCCCGAAATGCTTACGAACCAACTCGGCATGACTCAGATCAATCGAACTGGAATGGGTCTTCTTTTCGAGTACCCCAATTTCGGGAAGATAGTCCAGTACCGCTTTGGCTTTTACTTCCAGCTCGCGGGCCAGCTCGTTGATACGTACCTGATTTGGGTCAGCCATCTTTAGTTCTGTTCTTCGTCCCCCTGCGACGGTACTTCGGTTTCCTTGGCGGCGTCTTCGCCGCCGTTTGTATCAGGTTCCGTATTAGCGGCCTGTTCCCCGGCGGCAGGCTCAATTCCTTCATCTCCGCTTTCGGTTCCTTCCATGAGTGGATTTCCACCTTCAGGCGCGGCGTCCGCTGATGGTTCGTTTGATTTCCCATCTTCGGGAAATGCGGCGGAGCCTTCCGCGGAAAATTCCAAGCCGCTTTCGGTCTCGGTAGCGGCCTCAGCCTCTGACTGAGCGGCCATTTGCTGCGCGTCCAGATTCTCGAAATGGGCGGCGACGGAAGTTCGAATTTTCTCTACCATTTTGTCGCCGATTCCAGGAATTTCGAGCAATTGCTCCGGCGTCATATCCGCCAACCGCTCAATGGTGGTGATTCCGTGAGCTTCCAGTTTTTCGAGCAGCTTCGGACCCACGCCCGCCAATTCCGACAGAGGAGCGGTGGGCGCCGTCAGCGCGGCCATTTGCGCTTCGATTTCCTGGCGTTTTTCCTCCTCGCTCTTAATGTCGATGTTCCAGCCAACCAGCTTGCTGCCCAGCCGGACGTTCTGGCCTTTCTTGCCAATGGCCAGGGAAAGCTGCATATCTTCTACGATTACTTCCAGCCGCTTTTCCTCGGCGTCCACCACTTGCACCCGGGTGACCTTGGCCGGGCTCAGGGCCTTTTGCGCAAATAGAAGAATATCTTCATTGAAGGGAATAATGTCGATTTTTTCGCCCCGCAATTCCCGGATAATGGATTGCACGCGCATGCCCTTCATGCCCACGCATGCGCCCACCGGATCGACGTCCTTGTCACGGCTTTCCACGGCGATTTTGGTTCGTTCGCCGGCTTCGCGGGCCACGGCGCGAATCTGCACCGTGCCGTCATAAATCTCCGGCACTTCCATCTCAAAAAGCTTTTGCACCAGAATGGGATCGGCACGCGATACGATTACCTGAGGACCCTTTGCGGCGCGATCCACCATGCGGATTACCACGCGCAAGCGGTCGCCAACACTGTAATTCTCCAGCCGCGACTGTTCCCGCTTGGGCAATCGCGCTTCGGTGCGTCCCAGATCCACGATAATATCCGGGCCTTCGGAGCGCTTCACGATGCCGTTAAGCATTTCGCCGACCCGGGTGTGATATTCATTAAAGACAATTTCGCGCTCGGCTTCGCGCACTTTCTGCAGGATCACTTGTTTAGCAGTTTGCGCGGCAATACGGCCCAGGACATCGGTGGGCTTGGATTCCAGCACTTCACCGCCTATTTCGGCGGCGGGATCGCGCTGGCGAGCTTCGGTGATCGAAACTTCACGAACGGGGTCGACAGCCTCTTCCACAATAGTGCGCACCGAATACACATCCACTTGCCCGGTATCGGAATTGAACTTGGCGCGGAGATCCTCTTCGGTCTTGTAATACTTACGCGCAGCCGCGACCATGGCGTCTTCAATTGCGGCCACGATCACGTTGGGCTCAACGTGCTTTTCGCGGCTGATCGCCTCAATCGTCTGAACCAACAAACTGGCCATACGCTCTTAAAACTCCACTACAAGGTTTGCTTTGCGAATGTTCGCAAAGGGCACTTCTACCATGTGCTCCCTCAGTTCAATCCGAACCGTGCTGCCCGAACATCCGGCCAGGCGGCCATCGAAATAATTCTGCCCTTCCACAGGCTGCATAAGCCACAGCCGCGCCCGGCGACCCTGAAACCGTTCGTAGTCACCGGGCTTCAATAGCTTCCTATCCAATCCCGGCGAACTCACTTCCAGAACGTAGGGTGGGCCGGAAACTAAATCTTCCGCGTCCATGATGACGCCCATCTGCTGGCTTACAAACTCGCAGTCCTGGTGGCTGATCAAACCACCCTGTGGCGCTTCGGCCGATGGTGGACGATCCAGATAAATCCGGAGCATCCGTTGCTTCCCTACTTTCCACTCTATGTCGAGAACTTCCATTCCCGCGGATCGAGCTACCCGCTCCGCGGCCTCGCGAATCTGCTCCAGCTTCATGGCTCCGAACCCAAGACTTCGCGTCTTTCGACACCAACAAAAAAGTGGGCTTCCGCCCACTCATGTGTTCGCCCTTTCGCGAATATTGTTATTATAGGCGGCCATAGTCTACTAAGCAAGCGAGGCCACGAAGCAGGCGGGAAGGGGGGACTGGAATATCCTTTCTCCAATCCAGTTTATTGTTCAGAGGGGTTGCTCTAAGTCGTTAATTATGAAATGAAAAACAGTTTAGCCTGTGCAAATAGGCCGGTTTCCGGGTTAGCTCCGCAAATTGGCCGGTCAATCCCACCTTTTCATGTTCCTCCCCGCAACCTATTGTATTAATGATGGTTATGCCGGACCTTAGCCACGACCCAGATACCGCTCAATAAGAAATGTCTTCCAATACGGCTGAATAGTCCTCCCTGCCGCTATTTCTCACAGCATTTCCACAGCCAACGCCGGAACTGTTAATCCAGGCTTGGATCTTTTGGATTCTTTATAGAAGTTTCCGACAACCGCAGTGCCAAAGACTCCGGCATTTCCGCGTCAATTACAAAATATTCGTCCACAATTTCCGAGGTAAACACCTTACCGGCGGCGTGTACCATCGCGAGCCGACGTGAATCCATAATGGGTACGCGCACCTGCGCCCGCACCATACGATCCATGGGCACTTCCTTGTCGATCATGGCGAGCAGCTCCGGCAATCCTTCCCCGGTTTTCGCGGAGATCAATACAGAGTGCCTAATGGTTTCCTTGTTTGGAAATTCGGGTTGGGCGCCCCCAAGCTGGATGCTCCCATGTTTGGCGATTGACGTTGCGCGAATTATTTCCTGGTCAGCAGCCGAAAGGTGATCGGCTTTATTCAGCACGTGAATGCATGGCCGATCGGCGACGTCCAGTTCCTCGAGAATCTTGCGCACTTCGGCGTCCTGTTCGGCGTGCTGCGGATGCGAAGCATCAGTGACCAGCAGCAAAAGCATGGATTCCTGTACTTCTTCCAGCGTGGCCCGAAAGGCGGCTATCAGCCCCAAGGGAAGGTCGCGCAAGAATCCCACTGTGTCAGAGAGCAGGACTTTACGGCGTGAAGGCAGGGTCACGGCGCGCAGGGTGGGATCCAGTGTCGCGAACATTTTTGCGGAAACCAGCACATCGCTGTGGGTGAGCGCGTTGAATAGTGTGGACTTGCCCGCATTGGTATATCCCACAAGCGCGACCGTGCCAATGGGCACCGCTTGGCGCGCTTGGCGCCTCGTCGTTCGCTGGCGGCGAACCGTATCAATTGCCTCCCGCAGCTTTCCCACGCGATCACGAATTCGGCGCCGGTCGGTTTCCAACTTTTGCTCGCCAGGACCGCGCGTTCCTATGCCGCCGCCAAGTCGTGATAGCTCCACACCGCGGCCGGAAAGTCGCGGCAGCAGGTAATTCAACTGGGCAAGTTCCACCTGCAAATGCCCTTCCCGGGTGCGCGCACGACGGGCGAAGATATCCAAAATAAGCTGGGTGCGGTCGATTACACGGCAATCGGTCGCGTCTTCCATGTTACGCAACTGCGCTGGCGTCAAATTGCGATCCACTATGATTAGCTGCGCATCGCGAATTTCCGCTTCGACCTTTACTTCTTCGAGTTTGCCGCGACCCATAAGAGTGGCGGGGTCCAGGGTGCCGCGAACTTGCAACATGCTTCCCGTTACCACCGCGCCCGCGCTCTCCGCCAGTGTTTCCAGTTCGGCAAGGGATTCGCGCGCCGAGGCCGTTGCCGCCCCGCCGCGAACGCCCGCGCCGCGTTTTAACGAGACGCCAACCAGAAATACCTTTTCCCTGCTGCTGAGTGACTGAGTGGATTTCATTCTTCTCTCAAGAGGTGCAACGCCCGCTGCCTGATTTCGGGGAAGTCTCCAAACCCCGGCAACCAGCAAACATCGGGCTCCTTGCGAAACCAGGTTAGCTGTCTTTTAGCGTAGCGTCTGGTGGCCTGTTGAATCCGGGCAATCGCGTCGGCCAGTTTCATTTCCCCGTGAATATGCCCCAGCAACTGCGAATAGCCGATGAAAGTAAAGGGCTTCGATGACGGCGAAATGCCGCTAGCAAGAATTCCGCGAACTTCCTCGATCCAGCCGCTTTCGATCATCCGATGCACGCGCCGGTTAATGCGGGCATAAAGTTCGTTTCGCGGTGGCAGGAGACCAATTTTTTCCACTTGGACTCCTGCCAATTTTTCCCGCGGGGACTGGAGAACCTCGGTAGCCGTCTTGCCCGAGAGCAGACAAATCTCCAGGGCGCGAATCAGCTTCTGCGCGTCCGCGGGCTCAATGCGTGACGCGGCTTCACAATCGAGTTTTTCCAACATGCGGTGCAGATACACGGAGCCATGTTGGACGGCGTCCTGGCGCAAACGTTCGCGCAATGATTCCGAACGCCGCGGCGTATCAGAAAACCCTTCCAACAGCGCACGCAGATATAACCCCGTGCCTGCAGTGAATATCGGCAGGTTTTCGCGATGCCTGATTTCCGCCAGCACTTCCAGCGCTCGCCGGCGATATTCGCCCGCCGTGAAGACTTCGTCCGCTTCCGCAACGTCCATCAGATGATGGGTAATGCCCTCCTGCTCCGCAGGAAGCGTCTTGCCCGTGCCCACCGTGAATTCGCGATAGACTTGTGTGGAATCGCAGGCCACAATTTCCCCGCCGAGTTGCCGGGCGAGCCAAATTGCAAGAGAAGATTTTCCAGAAGCCGTCGGCCCTAATATTACGGCGAGCGTCTGACATTCCTTCATCGCGCTTTCATTTGGATAATTTCCAATACCGAAGCAGCAGGATTGCCAGCCCGATGATTCCCAGGAGCAAACTACCAAGGACTTGAGTGCGCGGCAGTGTCACTGAGAGCCCATCGGCAAGTTATAGAGAAAGGTAAAACGCAGTTCGATGTATGGTCGCGTGTAAGCCGAAGGCAAAGGCTCGAATGGATTTGATGCACTGATGGCGCCCATGGCCGCGCGATCCAGCGGCTCTTTTCCGGAGCTGCGCACCAGGTTGGGTTCGGGATAGGGGACAGTACCATTGGTCTGGATACGAAACTGAATCATCACCTTGCCCTTGTCACCCATCCGGGCCGATTCGGGAATGATGGCGTACCAATTGCGCTTTACGCTGGCCAGCAACCGCTGAAGATAGTTGGTAAAATCCACGCCGTCTGTGGGGGTGAGAAGCTGCAGACCTTCGCCCAAAGTTGGCTGCCCCCCGCCCCCGCCAGGGCCTTGCGGAAGCTGGTCTTGCGAGCTGTAGCTGTTTCCGCTGCCACCTTGTAAAGCCTGATGCAGCGATTGTTGAATGGCGGCACCGGGGGAAAGATTAGGCAGAGTGAGCCCACTGCTGGTGCGCGGCGGGGGCGCAGGCTGACGGGGTGGCGCATTCATATTTGAATTCGCCGGCTGCGAAGACGACCGTGATGGCGCCGGTTGCGATGGCGGCGAACCGGATGCTGGTCCCGGCTGTGGTGTTGGCCCGGGCACCAAGTCTGGCTGCGGGTGCGGCGGCGCAAGCCGTCGTAGTTCTCGCTGATCCACGTGAATGCGAGGGCTCGGCGGCGACGGGCGCTCTTCTTTTTTCAGCATGTCCTTCGCCGAGGGTGGTAAATACAGATAATTGAGTTGTTGCGGGGCCTCTTCGACCGGTTGATTGCCATGAAACATCTTTGGAGATAGCAGTACGAAGACGATCAGCAGTACGTGAAAACCAATTGAAATAATCCGCGCGGGCCCTTCCCATTTGTCGCGTTGCCGCTCATTGCGTTCCGGTAAGAACGTTACTTCACCGGTTGTAAGCACGTCAGGCTCGCGAAGTTCCAACAGTTCGGGCGGCAGCGGACCTATTTCGCTGTGCTCCGCCATCAAGACGTTCATGGGCGGCGCGGGATCCACATCACGCGGCACGACCATCGGAGTGCCCAGAACTTCAAGCGGAAAATACGACGGCATCTTGCCAATTACGGTAAAAGGCTTAATCGGCATTCCGCGTTGGACTAGCGTCCGAGGAGCGAGCACGTCCAGCGGTACGAAGGACGGAATAGAAGTGTGTCCATCGAGCGGGCGGCCGTCGGCAGGGCGAGCGGGCAGTCCCGCCGGCACTGTAATCCGGCGGTCCAAGGGCGAATAGAGCCGTTTTCCGGGCGCAAAGCCCACGGCTTCGTCCTCGGGACGGACCTCGAAGGGAACCAAAGAACGGAGGATCATTGATGGTTGGGTGAAGTATTCGCTTGAGGCATCGCTGCAGCTGAGATGCGGCGTCCATGTTCGTGGATGCCGTCCATTACCCGATCAGCCAGTTCCAACGCTCGCCGCCCGGCATGGCCATCCACCCGCGGTGTTTGGCGGGTGTGCACACACCTGAGAAAGGAACGTAATTCGGCGCCCAGAGGCTCCTCATTGACGGTGGCGATTTTCTCGAATCCAAAGGACGCGCCATCCCGCTGGACCCTGACGCGCAACACATCCTGGCGCGTGTAATCCGCCGAAATATATTCGTGCTCCTGAAAAAATCGGAGCTTGCGGACGCGTTCGGTGGAAACCCGGCTGGCGGTGAGATTGGCCACCGCGCCGGTGGCAAATTCCAACCGCGAATGAGCGATATCAATTTTATCGGTGAGCACCGCCATCCCGACGGAGCGCGCATCCACCACCGGGGCATCCACCAAAGACAGCAAAATGTCGAGATCGTGGATCATCAAGTCATATACCACGTCAATATCCAGGCTCCGCGGCGCGAAAATACCCAGGCGATGTACTTCAAAAAACAATGGGCGCCGGAGCAGGCCTTGCAACGCCACAATCGCCGGATTGAATCGTTCGAGATGGCCAATCTGCAATATGCGGCCTCCGCTTTGAGCGCAGGCAATTAGCGCATCGGCTTCGGCGAGAGAAGTTGCGATGGGTTTCTCCACCAGCACGTCCAGCCCGGAATCCAGCAACTGGCATCCCAGCCGGGAGTGCTCTTTCGTGGGCACTGCCAGGCTGACAGCCTGCGCTTCCCTTGCCACTGCCTCAATATCCGGCAGTACACGCGTGCCGAATTCTTCCGCCACCTGACGTGCTCGCGCCGGATCCATATCCATTACCCCGACGAGCTCGGCTCCTTCGCTTTCACGCCAGATGCGCGCATGGTTCCGGCCGAACTCTCCCACGCCCATCACGGCTATTCGAAGTTTGGTATTGCTCAACGCGCGTCCTTGGGTGGCTGTGCTTTTTTTTCGATGCTGGCGTCCCAGACTGGGAACGCCTGAATCGCAATACCCGACTGGTCGGCATCCTGAATTAATTGCTCGCGCTCAAAAAGCAGCGTCCGCTCCGCATCGACCGCCAACGCCGTGGCATTGGCGCGCCGCATAACCTCCAGAGTGCGCCGGCCAATCACCGGCACGTCAAATCGCATGTCTTGTCCGGGCTTGCTCACTTTCACAACCACGATGCGTTGCCCGCTGGTGATTCGCGACGCCCGCTCAATGGTTTCGTCGGTGCCCTCCATCGCTTCAATAGCCACACAGGCGCGGGCGCGGACTACAACGGTTTGTCCCAGGTCCATTTCGGCGATGCGCTGCGCGGCGGTTCGGCCATATTCCATATCGGCCAACTCCTCGTCATCGGGCGCGCGTTGCGTCAGGATGCCAGCTTGAGGTACCAGCGGTTGCAGGAAGGCCGTTGAATTCACTAGGTGAATGCCCTCCTCCTCCAGTACTCGCGCCACCGCGCCAATCAGCGAATCCGTATTGCGCGTTCCGAGCGACATCAGTAGGCGCATTAACTTCAAGTCCGGGCGCAGGAGCTGAAAAATTCGGTTGTGCTTCACCTGGCCGGCCATCACCGCCTGGGTCACGCTCTCCGCGTGCATCAAGTCGAGTGTGCGACTCAGTTCACCTAACCCAATCCAGTGCAGGCGGGTAGCGGATTGCTCCAATTCCTGGGATGCTTCTTCGCGGATGGCGAACACAGTCATTTCGATTCCGCGGCTTCTCGCCGCATCCAGAACCAGAAACGGAAATTTACCGTTTCCGGCGATTAGTCCCCAGCCTTTGGTGGTTTGACTATCCTGCAAAATGGCCCGCGGCCCTCCTACTTGGTCAGGCCGCGCTCAGCGGACTCGATAAACTGCACCAAGTCTGAGACGTCAGAGGAGCCTTCGAGAGTTTCGCGAATCTTTTCGAGGGCCTGCGTGGTGTTGAGCTTGGAGCGTAGAAGAAAGCGAAAGGCGGTTTCGACGGACTGAATACGCTCGGCGCTGAAGCCGTTTCGCTCCAGACCGATGGAATTCACTCCGTAACACTTGGTTTCGCGTGGCGCAACCACCTTGGAAAAAGGCGCCACATCTTGCGTAATCACCGTCTGCGCGGCTATATAGGCAAATTTTCCAATTCTGCAAAATTGATGTACGGGGCAGAACGCCCCGACGGTGGCGTGATCTTCCACGGTCACATGTCCCGCCAAGGTCGCACCATTGATGAAAAGGGTATGGCTGCCGATCTGGCAATCATGCCCAATATGGGCGTAGGACATGATCAGGTTGTGGCTGCCAAGGCGCGTCACGCCCCCGCCATGGGCGGTGCCGCGATTCACAGTGGAAAATTCGCGGAACCGGTTGGAATCGCCCGCTTCCAACCGGGATTTTTCGCCATCAAAGCGCAAGTCTTGCGGTTCGCCGCCAATTACGCAATGTGAATAGAAATGATTGTCGCGTCCAAATTGCGCGGGCCCCTGTACGACAGCATGGGCCTCCAGGACGCATCCCGGACCGAGCTCCACATCGTCGCCAGCGATGGCGAACGCGCCTATGTGGACGCCTTCGCCCAAGCGGGCGCTGGGAGAAACAATGGCATGTGGGTGAATATTACGCTTCATGCGGATTTAGGCGTCTTCACGATTGACTGTCTTGCACATCAGCTTTGCTTCCGCGGCGATCTCGCCATCAACCAATGCTTTTCCGGCCAGCTTGCAGAATGAGTTGGTGCGAAACCGGAGCACGTCAATCTCAATGCGGAGTTGATCTCCCGGTACCACCGGCCGGCGGAATCGCGCTTCGTCAATTGCCACGAAGTATAGAAGTTTGTTCTCGCGGTCCGGAATTTCCTGCAGCAGCAGCAGTCCACCCGCCTGGGCCATGGATTCAATAATCAGGACGCCCGGCATCACCGGCTTGCCGGGAAAATGGCCCGCGAAATGGGCTTCATTGATGGTGACGTTCTTTATCGCCACGATGCGCTTGAACCGTTCCATTTCCACGATGGTATCGACCATAAGAAACGGATAACGGTGCGGGAGAATCTGCTGAATCCCGATGGTATCGTAGACCAACACCTGTTTCTCCTGGCTATCTGTTGGATGAAAGGTAAATCCGTGCGCTTAACCTGTTAATTGTACCGGAAACAGGAAACTGGCGAAACGCTGCTTGCTGGAAAGGGCTTGATGATTAAGTTAGCGAGCGTCGCATTTGACAGATTCCATTGCCCGCCTGGCGCGGCGTTGTTAGCATCTAGTCTGTTATGTCTTCCGCAAACACGATTCCCCGCGAACGACTCCGGGCAATCGCCGGCTACCTTGAGGGCCAGCGGGCTGCGATGATTCACCTTCTTCGGGGGCTGGTGGAACTGGAATCGCCCAGCACTGAAAAAGCCGCCGTGGATCGGTTGAGCAAACTAGTATCGAACGAGTGGACGAAACGCGCTACCGAGGTTCGCCTATTACGCCGTCCGAACCGGGGAGACTTAGTTCGTGCTGTATTGCCGGCCACAGGACAGACCTCCGAATCATGCAGCCCGAATAAATCACGCGCGCCTAATTCACCCATTCCGGGAAATCAAATTCTCGTGCTGGGGCATCTGGACACGGTCTATCCGATGGGCACACTCGCGCGAATGCCGTTTCGTGTGACCCGAGATCGCGCATTTGGCCCCGGCGTATACGACATGAAAGCGGGAGTGGTGATGGCGTTATTTGCTGTGGATGCCCTTCGCCGCGCTGGCCCTTCGCCCAACAAGAGCATTGTTTTTCTATGGACCACCGACGAGGAAATTGGAAGCGAAGCGTCCCGTCAGGAAATCGAGCGCGAAGCTGCGCGTAGCGCAGCCGTGCTGGTCCTGGAGCCGTCGCTGGGCCCGCAAGGCCTGTTGAAAACAGAGCGCAAGGGGATGGGCGAGGTTGAATTGCATATAACCGGAAAATCCTCTCATGCGGGCGTAAATCCAGGCGCGGGAGTGAATGCGGTACATGAGTTGTGCCTGCAACTCGCCCAAATGGCCCATTGGAGCGATCCTGCACACGGTCTTACAGTGGCCCCCACCGTAATCAGCGGCGGAGGTTTTTCGAACGTGATTCCCGATTCCGCGACGGGCCACGTGGACATACGTTTCAGCCGTGCGAAAGACGCGCAAATTCTGGCCGCGCGGCTTAGAAAACTTACCCCAATCCTCAAAGGTGCGAAGCTGGAAGTTCGTGGAGGAATTAACCGCCCGCCGCTCATTCGCGACGCGGGCGTAAGCGCTCTCTTTCGCCACGCTCGGGAAATAGGCCGTAAGTTGGACCTCGATTTGCGCGAAGGGTCAACCGGCGGAGGCTCCGACGGGAACTTCACCGCCGCGCTCGGTGTCCCTACACTTGACGGCCTTGGGGCAATTGGCGAGGGGGCGCACACGCATGGTGAATCCATCGTGCTTCGCTGTCTTCCCGAACGGGCGGCTCTTCTCGCGGGGTTGCTGGCCACCTTATAGTTCGATGGTGCCTCGCCATCGGCAATTGGGGGATCTAGCGGGACGCGCGCAATGCCATTCAGGCATGTGCAGGCAATCGCTCGCGAATAAATTCAATGCCAGTTGTTCATCGCGGGCTTCCTTCATTACTCTTGATTCTCGCTTGTGCCTCCACGCGCATCCAACAACCCCAGCTTCCCGCTCCCACGCCAGATGTCGTTACCACAGTTTCTGATTCAGAGCGGCGCCCCGCTCTCCCTGCCGGTGATGTGACCGCCCTTTATCAGGAGCTTCGAGCGCTTCGTTTGGACGCGGGCCTTGTATATCAAGTGCAAGATCTCCATTTGCGGCGAGGGCCTGTAAGTCTGAGCCTGACCCAGGGCCGACTTGCTTTTTATGCTCCTATCCGCGGTCGAATCACTGGAGCCGTCTTCACCGGTGCGGGCCGCGTAATTTTGCTGCCCCGGCAGCCTTCCGAGAAACTATCGCTCCTTCGATTCGTTGGAGTTCCTTTGCTCGATCAGGGTTTTTCTCGCGCTTATCTTCGCTTCACCGGTGATACCGCCGACAGTCTGCGGCGCCAGCTTATGGAACAGGGCGCTACCGGGGTCCCCGACGCATCCTTTTCAGACCCCTGGAATGCTGTATTGGGAAATCTTGGCTCCTGGCAATCTTTACGTGTGCTATCGGATTTGCTTGCCCAGCAGCCGCGCCCTTTTTTCTACGCGGGTCTCTCCGGAGGGCCAATTGGCGCGTTTGACGTTCTAGTTGACCCGCGCAGGCAGGAACCGGTGCTGGTGGGCCAAACAGAGTTAGCGAATGGCATCCCGCATTACGACGTTTGGACGTCTCTGCTCTCCACCCAGCCTGGCGTAGCTGAATGGAGCGATTTTCAACCGTCCTCTTATGCGGTGACCACTACGATTCACGAGGACCATAGCCTGGATGGCGAAACCATACTCAAAATTCATTGCGTACGGCCCGAAGAGCGTATCCTGCCCCTGCACCTGGCACCTGAACTTCACGCCAGTCAGATTGTCCAACAAGCTGCCGGTGGCGCAAGTCAGCCTTTGACGTTCTTTCAGAGCGCCCAATTTGACTCCCATGGCGCAACATCAGGCGCAGGAGGTGATGTTCTAGTGGCCCTTGCTCAGCCCTCGATCGCTGGCGGGGAATATGAACTTCGCGTCTCCTATCACGGCACAGTGATCTCTGACGCCGGAAATGGAGTGCTTTTTGTCGCCGAGCGCGGAAGCTGGTATGCCAGCCTCCCGGGGCCGGATCGATTCTCTCCCTTTGAACTTTCATTTCGCTGGCCACGCCAATTGACCCTGGTGGCGCCTGGCATGCAAGTGGAGGAACATGCCGAAGGCGAAATGCGGACGGCCCGCTGGATCATTCCTCAGCCCGTGTCCGTTGCGGGATTCAATCTTGGCGAATATGTCCGGCATACCGTAAAAGGCGGTTCCACTGATTCCTCCATCCAGGTTGACGTCTATGCCAACCGCCAATTGGAAGAGGCTATTGCGCAAAGGATAGCAACCGCGAACGGTACCATTAGCGAATTCATGGGCAACGCGCCGACGCCGCCAGAATTCAACTCCGAAAAAAACGCGCCAGTTCTCGCACCGGGCAGCCACTTGCCCAATCCCACTGCGGCCCTATCACTTCTTGGCGGGAAAATTCTCGACTCAATCGGCTTCCTGGAAAAATGGAATGGACCATTTCCGTTTGACCGTCTCGCCATTGTGCAAATTCCCGGCTCATTCGGTCAGGGATGGCCGGGCCTCATCTATCTGCCGACGCTGGCGTTCCTTCCGAGCCAAGCGCAGCAACAAGCTGGCGCAGTGCGTCAGGCACAGGAAGAATTGAGCCAGCTCGTTCCCTATCACGAGGTGGCTCACCAATGGTGGGGAAACACCGTGGGCGTCGATAGCTACCGCGACACCTGGATTTTGGAAGCGATGGCCAATTATCTTGCGCTGATGTATTCCGACTCACGCCAGCCAGCCGCCCACGTGATGGATAACTGGCTGGAATCCTTCCGCCAGCAACTCACCGCCGTGATTCCCGGCTCGGGAGACTCGAAAGAGAGCGTCGAATCCGTCGGGCCGCTCTCACTCGGCTATCGCCTCCAGTCTCCACAGGCGCCCACTGCATACGACTCGATTCTTTACGGCAAGGGGACGTGGGTGATTCACATGCTGCGGATGATGCTGCGCGGTTCAAACGCGCGCGCCGCGGAGGGGGCGACGGAAACATCCGCCGACGCTGTTATGTCCGACAAAGAATCACCAAGCAGCGGCGCACAGGGCGGGCACACGCAAGATCCCGATTTCCGCTTTGAGGCCGTTCTCCGCGATTTGCTGGAACAGCACCGCTTTCAGGCTATTTCCACGGCCGATTTGCAGCACGCGGTCGAAAATCACATGACTCCCGCAATGGACTTGGAAGGCGGCCACAGAATGGATTGGTTTTTCGATGAATATGTCGGCCAGACTGGTCTCCCTGAATACCGTATCGAGTTTCAGACCCGCGTTTTCACAGACGGAAAAATTCAGATTCGCGGCACGCTTTTCCAGGATGGCGTGTCTGATACGTTTACTTTGCCCGTCCCCCTTTATGCGGCCAGTCCCCGGCCAAGCGGCGGGATCGTTGGCCATCAGATTGGCAGTGACGAGAGCAATCATTCCAAGGTCGGCACAAATGGCAAACTCGTTTCCCTTGGCGACGTAGTTACGAATGGCCCCGAAACGAAATTTCAGTTCTGGCTGCTGCCTGTTGCGCGCGCGCCTCACAGCGTTTCAGGGAGCACTTCGGGGTCTTCGGGGGGATTCGGACGCACAGCGCTGCGGCTGTACATCGACCCAAACCACACATTGCTCTGCCTGATAAAGTAGTTCCGTGACTACCTTATCAATCCGGCAGCGTTTAAGGCCACATACGCTACAATTACACGCTGCAGTTCGGGCCATCTGATGATTCACAACCGGGTCTTCCACAATCATCGCCTTTTGCCCCTCGAAGACGTACGGCTGTCGCCCGGCCAGGCAGGCCTGTTTAACGGCTGGGGGCTATTCACAACCATGCATATTACCCGCGGAGAGCCGTTCGCTTTTGAGCGCCATTGGCGGCGCCTGCTGCACGACGCGGAACGCACTCATTGCCCGCTGCCCTTCGATGCCGACACCGTCCTGCACGAAGTATGCGAACTTGCTCGCATCAATGACGCGCCCGAATCGGCTGCGCGAATTTATGCCATCTACAATGGCGCGGGAATGTGGCGCAGCGATGAGCCGTTCCCAGAGGCGGATTTGCTGGTGTATACAGCGGGGCTGCCGCATTATCACGAACCATCGCGCCTTGCTCTCCGCGAGAATGGCCGCCATGCCGCGTCGCCGCTGGCGGGGGTGAAAGTCACCTCATGGCTGTTAAACGTCTGGTGCCTGCACGAAGCCCAGGAGCAAGGCTATGACGAAGTGGTGCTCTTAAATGAACGCGGCGAAGTTGCTGAATGTACCGCTGCGAATATTTTCTGCGTGAAAGATGGCCGGCTGCTCACGCCTCCCCTTTCATCGGGCTGCCTGCAGGGAGTCACACGAGACGTGCTGCTGGGAATTGCGAGCAGTGCCGGCTTCCCGCCTGAGGAGCGCGTTCTATACCCGGCCGATCTTTTTGGCGCGGACGAGGTTTTTCTTTCCTCGACAAATCGCAACCTGCTGGCGGTGAGCGAAATCGCCGGACACCGCATCGCCAGCGGATCCGCCATAAAGAAACTTGAAAGGACATTTGAAAATTACGTGGAAGAGTACGTGACCAGCCGCGTCAATGCCCGGCATTCCCGCGAATAACGGTCAGGTGGTGTCCCATAAGGGAATTGGCGTCGGCTCCCTAAGCCTGACGCTATATGAAGATTCGATTCGGCGATAGAGGATGAACGATGACTGATTTGGCCAGCAAAACTTGTTTCCCCTGCAAGGGCGGAATTCCCCCTCTTGTTGGGAAGGAATTAGAAGAATATTCGCGCCACACGCCTGATTGGCGCGTGGTGAATGGGCATCACATCACCCGCGAATTTAAATTTCCCGATTTCCGCGCGGCCCTCGATTTCGCCAACAAAGTCGGCGCACTGGCGGAAGAGCAAGGTCACCACCCCGATATTTTCCTCACATGGGGCCAGGCGACGGTCACGCTGTGGACCCATAAAATCGACGGCCTGACCGAAAGCGATTTCATCATGGCCGCCAAAATTGACCGCATGGCGGCCTAGCGAGCGGGGCGCTATTGGTTTACCGCGGGAATCAGCACCTGCGCGGGAGCATATATTTTCACGCCCGGCATTTCCGTGCTGAATTTTATTGTCTCCAGAGACGGCTTGTTTTTCGCGTGGGCCATATAGGAGATCCAATACTGGCTGCGCAGCACGTCTTCAAGCTGGTTCAGGAAAGGCGTCATGTCTACGGGCGTCTGAAATCCCTGGCTGTATAGAAATCCGCCGCTCTGCACCGTTACCTGCGAAAGATTGTTTTGGCCAACGCCAAGACGCATGCTGCCGAAACCCCGCCTTCCGCCAACGACATTAACGAATATGCTCTGCACTATGATCCCTTGTTTCTGAGCCATTTCGTAGGTGGTTTCAATGTCAGGACTCAACGGGCCACGGCGGAACCTGTCAATCCCATCCGCAAACAAAACCAGTTCCCGGCGATCCTGGGTAGCCGGCCAGCGCTTCATCAAGTCCATCACCGACAAATAAACGCTGCTGGAGGCGCCCCCTTGTCCCAGAGGGATTCTTAAAGATTTTGCGGCCAGATTGTGGTCGGGCGTGAAATCCTGCCTTACCTGCACCGTGCCATTACGAGCATAAAACACGCCAACTTTGACTCCGGGTTCCTGGTCCCGAACAAAATGAGCAATGTCCGGGAGCTGGTTGTTCAAAGAACTGGTAGCGCCGTCGTCAATCACAATCGCCAGTTGCATTCCGCCATTTTCGCCGGTGGCCAGTGTCACCGAGGTTACCCGCAATCGCGTTTTATTTTGCTGCACCAGGAGGTCCCGGGGAGTGACATTTACTGGTTCAGCGCCTTTCTTCGAGGTGATCGTCACCAGTGTGCGAACGGATACCGTGTCTGCCGGTTGGACGGCTTGCTGGGGGCGCGCCGCAACCACCGAAGCGAGGCCGCCGAAAGTCAGGAGCGCCAGCGCTATTGAGCGAGTTGAAAGCTTCATAAGACCTCCAAGGTTATTTGATGCCAAAACTCACTAAGACTGTAAGAAATTTTGAAACTGTCCCGGAATTCCCCCGGAATCTTATAGCATCTCGAGATATATAAATAAAACGGAAAATCCGCCCACCAGGTTTCAACCCGCTGGCCATCCATAGATTGCGCTCGCGCGCAGCCGTATTGACAGGAAAACATGCTATTGGTGCTGCCCTTTGGTTTAGCGGGCGAAAAAATTGCGCAGCATGAATATCATGTTGGCGGGGCGTTCCGCCAGCCGCCGCATGAGCCAGGGGAACCAGTAGCTGCCGTATGCGATGAGAACCGCGGAACGCCATCCCTCCCGTGCCAGGCGCAATTGTTCTTCGCGTTGAATGCCGAAGAGCATCTGGAATTCCACCGTGTCTCGGGATAATTCATTGGGTTTCGCCGTACCGATCTGGCCCTGATCGCTTTCCACCAAACTGTTTTCCACGAAAGTAACGATGCGGGCGATCAATCGTTTGTCGTGGGTAGCTATCGCAGTACGTACGCCCGCCGCTCTTGCTTCGGAGCTCAGCAGCCGCTGGGCCAGGGCGAAGTAGTTTTCGTCCACATCCATTTTGCGCGGATAGGCGATCTCTGCTGGCTCATTGTAAGCACCCTTCACCAAGCGAATGGCGGCGCCCATTGGCAACAAGGTGTCGAGGTCCTTAGCGGTGCGATATAGATACGCCTGTACGCAAACTCCCACACGGGGTGAAATAGAGCGTACCCGGCGGTACATGTCCAGCGTCGCATCCACGTATACGCTGCCCTCCATGTCCAGCCACACGGTAATGGCACCGGACATTTCAAGGATTTCTCGCAGGTTCGCGTAGCAAATTTCCGTGCCCACATCAAGCCCAAGGTGAGTGAGCTTGAGGGAAATCTCCGCAGGCAACTGCTCGCGGCGGATACGCTCCAACGCCCCAATATAGTGTTCTGTGACCGTGCGGGCCTCCGCAGAACTGGTGACATTTTCGCCCAGTTGCGTGAAGACCGTACGTATTCCCTGAGTTTGCAATCGTCTGGATGCGGCAATCGCATCGTCGAGGGTTTCGCCGGGCATAAAGCGCGTGACGGTTCGGCGCACAAATCCCAGGCGTGGCGCTCGTTCGCGCAGCCATACGCTCTGCGATGCCGCCAGTAACGCGTCTCGCATCAGCGCCACGGCAGCCTCGGCCAGAAAGAGAATGTTGGGGAATCAAGCGGAAGCGGGTGATTGGGGAGCGGGAAAAAAACGACAGCGTAGAATGCACGATGCACCAGCATCGTGGCCCGTCAGGCGTACGGGCGCCGATAACTTTCCCTGGCGCCGCTCCGATAATCGATAGTACTGGCCGCAATATGGCGTTGGCGGAAATGCTCTTTCGCGCGACGCCCCCACTGGCGCACAAAGTAGTAATTCAATGCCGCGCCAAGCGCGCCGCTCACCACGGGCACAATACGCGAAGCCCACTGCTCCACCATTTCGGCGCTCATTCTCGCTGCCATTCGCTCAATGATGCGCGGGACAATACGTTCAATAGCCTGTTTCTCGATAAAATCGCGGCCCAAGTCCACTCCGGCGGCGCTGGCCGCCGCTAGCCATAGCAGCGCGGACTGCTCTTCCGAGGAATATTCGAAGCCGTGAAGTAAACTGAGCTTCTGCAACATTCTCACGACAATGACCGCAAGCGCGCCCATATCGGGCCCGAGCAGGACAAAACCGCCCATCCCGAACCCCGCGCCTTCCAATCCCGCGATTCTCATTGAGGCCTTGATCGCACCATCGGCGATGGGATCGATTCGACCCAGGGGAACGCGGCTCATATCAGCGAAGGAGCGTATGGCGAGTCCGTGCCGATTCTGGACATGCCGTAAATAGCGCTCGGGATCAACGCCAACACGCGCATAGGCGTGCGAAAACCCCTTTACAAGGGTTTGCTGCAAGCGCTGGCGTAGAATGGAAGATGATTCGTTATTTCTCATAAGGATAGCTACAGATCGCCTTTTTTCAGAGTACATTAAAACTCTCGATCAAGTCGAAGTTTGCCGAAGCGAATCGTTTCCCCCCCCCAGACTTGGGCACCCCCTATAAGGATGGCGTACAGTGGGACACGAGATTTCCGCCCGCGAGAAATTGCCCCTAGGGGTAGTATAGTTGCCCACGTATGGGCCAAGGGGTTCCATGGATATCGCTCGTCCAGATTTGAAACGCACTCGCCGCAATAGGCGGATTGCATACATCGCTGCGGGCATCGTCGTGGTGATGGGAATAACCGCGGCGCTTTCCCGGCTGCGGCCTGCCGCCCCCACAGTCAACAAGTCCACGATTTACACCGGCGTGGTCAAGCGCGGCCCGATGCTGCGAGATGTACACGGCCCCGGCACGCTCGTGCCGGAAAACGTCCGAGTAATTCCGGCGGCCACGGATGGCCGAGTGGAGCAGCGTGTATTGTTGCCTGGATCTAGCGTGAAAGCCGGCACTACGATCCTCATACTTAGCAATCCTGTTCTAGAGCAGGATGCCCAAAACGCCGAATTTGAAGTAAAAAATGCGCAAGCCGATTACCATAATTTAAAGGCCATCCTGGAAAATCAATTGATGGACCGCCGGGCCAAGGCGGGTCAAGCGCAATCTGATTATCGTCAGGCTGAAATAGAGCGGCAAACCAATCAGAAACTTTTCGATCTGGGCTTAGCGGCGGAGATGGTCCTGAGGACCTCGCAAGTGAAAGCTGAGGAGCTTGGCAAGCAAAATGATTTTGCCAAAAAGGAAGTAGATACTTTCGCCAATTCCATCAGTGAACAATTGGCTGTCCCGCAAAACAAAATTGAAGAAGCTCGGGCCCTCGCCGCGCTTAAACATTCACAGGTCGAAAAATTGAGGGTGCAGCCGGGAATCGATGGCGTGTTGCAGGAAGTGCTCGTGGAGGTTGGGCAGCAGGTGACGCCAGGCACGGTGCTGGCCCGCGTGGCCCAGCCAACTGAGCTTAAGGCTGAATTGAAAATCGCCGAAACGCAGGCCAAGGACATTTCGATTGGCCAGAAAGCTGACATCGATACCCACAACGGCGTAATTCCCGCCCACGTTACACGCATTGACCCGTCCGTACAAAATGGGACGGTGACCGTGGATGCCGCCCTCGATGGCGCGCTTCCAGCCGGAGCGCGTCCGGACCTTAGTGTGGAAGGGACAATTGAAATTGAGCGGCTGTCGGACGTTTTGTATGTGGGACGGCCAGTACACGCCGAGCCGGAAAGTACCATGAGCCTTTTTAAGCTTAGCCCTGACGGGCTGGAGGCGGCGCGCGTGGCCGTCAAACTGGGACGCGCTTCCGTAAGCTCCATCGAAATCCTGAGCGGCTTACAAGAGGGTGACCATGTCGTGCTGTCGGATATGTCAGCATGGGATAATTACGATCATGTCCGCTTGAACTAGGATGCCGCCCGCGGGATATCGGATGAGCGACAGTCAGGAAAGTGGAGCGACTATGAACACCAATTCGCCTCCTCTGATTCGAATGGAAGGCGTAACAAAGATATTTCTCGCGGATGAAGTGGAAACTCATGCTCTAGATGGCGTGCATCTGCAAATTGGCCAAGGAGAATTCTTGGCAATTGCCGGCCCTTCAGGTTGCGGCAAGTCCACTCTGCTTTCAATTTTGGGATTGCTGGATTCACCCTCGGAAGGAAGTTACCGCCTGAAGGACGAATCGGTGGCCGGTCTGTCTCTTTCCGCGCGTACCCAAATTCGCAATCGCGAAATTGGATTTATTTTTCAGGCATTCAACTTAATTGGAGACCTTACTGTATTCGAAAATGTGGAATTGCCGCTCACCTATCGCAACATTTCCGGCGCGGAAAGAAAACCGCGCGTTCAGCAGGTGCTTGAACGCGTTGGCATGGCGCATCGAATGAAACACTATCCCTCACAGCTTTCCGGCGGGCAGCAGCAGCGCGTGGCCGTGGCCAGAGCGTTGGTCGGGAAGCCCTCCATCCTGCTGGCCGACGAACCAACTGGCAATCTGGATTCCAAAAATAGTGAAGCGGTCATGGAGCTGCTTCAGCAACTCCATCATGAAAGCGCCACAATCTGCATGGTAACCCATGATCCCCGCTTTGCCGGCCTGGCTGACCGCACCATACATTTATTTGACGGAAGGATCATCGAAGAAACCACGCGCTTTTCGGAACGGATTACCGTGCTTCAGGAAATAGATGCCAGACCGGATTAGCGCATAAACAAGTAGGGTGAGACCAGAAATAGGGGAGATGGATGGGCAAGTTTCTGGAGGATATCCGATATGGCTGGAGGGTGCTAAGGAAAAGCCCCGGTTTCATGGCAATTGCTGTACTTACGTTGGCCTTAGGCATCGGCGCGAATTCTGCGATTTTCAGCTTTGTGCATGCGGTGCTGCTCCAGCCGCTCCCGTTTCCCCATGCGAAAAGGCTGGTTTTGATATGGGAGACTGATCCTAACCGGCAAGTAACCCGTGGAGTTGTAGCCCCCGCTGAACTGTTAGATTGGCGCCAGCAAGCGCATTCGTTTGAGTCTCTGGGGGCATTGCGCACATGGTTTTATAATCTTAGTGGAGGAACCGAGCCCGAGCAGGTCTGGGGCATGTCCGTAACTACAAATTTCTTTGACGTGCTTGGAGTCTCGCCTTTACTGGGGCGGGCGTTTCTTCCCAGCGAGAGCGTTCCCGGGCGCGATCAGGTAGCCATTCTGAGTCATAGCCTCTGGATGCGCCGCTTCGGCGGTGATCCAGCGGTTCTCGGGCGCAGCCTTACAATCGATCAGAAGCCTTATACGATCGTGGGAGTGCTGTCTGCCGATTTTTCACTTTACGGAACAAGCCGCGATTATCAGGTTTGGCTGCCTTCCGCCTGGAATACCGCCCAGTTGAGGCGCGATGCCCACTCCCTGGTCGTTTTGGGCCGCCTGAGCCCAGGAGTTTCCATCGCCCAAGCCCAGGCGGAAATGTCAACCTTGCTTAGCCGCGAACAACAACAATATCCCGACGAAGATCAGGGATTGGGCATTCGCGTGACGGGGATGCACGATGAACTGACCCATAAACTGCGCCCGGCGCTGCTGACGCTGATGTGCGCCGTAGGATTCGTATTGCTAATTGCTTGCGCTAACGTCGCCAATTTATTGCTCGCGCGAGCCGCCACACGCCAGCGCGAAGTGGCCGTGCGCGCCGCATTGGGCGCCGGCCGCATGCGGCTCTTTCGCCAGTTTCTTACCGAGAGCTTGATGCTGGGATTATTGGGGGGGGTAGCGGGAGCCGCCGTGGCGGTGGGCGGGCTGCGCCTGCTGCTGACGGTTCTGCCGCGCGCCGGCGGATACGGGGAGATTCCTCATCTCGAATGGATCCGCATAAACATCCCTGTTTTGCTGTTCACACTGGGCATCGCCGTAGCTACGGGAATTATCTTTGGGCTGGCGCCAGCGCTCCAAAATTCCCGCACGGACCTGAGTGAATGCATGAAGGAAGGAGGACGCGGAAGCACCGTCCGTCATGGCCGTGCGGTGCGCAGTGCATTGGTAATTTCCGAAACCGCGCTTGCGCTGGTGCTCCTGGTGGGTGCGGGATTATTGATTGAGAACTTTGTTCGCCTGCTGAACCAGGATGTTGGCTTCCGTCCGGAGAATTTATTGACCATGCAGGTATGGATGCCAGCGGCGAAATATGCGTCAGAACAGGAATTGGTTTCTTTTGTGCAGCAGGCTCGCGACAGGCTGGCGGCTCTTCCGGGGGTGCGTTCCGTTAGTGCTATTAATTTCCTTCCGCTGACAGGCTGGGGGGACTTCACGGATTTTTCCATCGAAGGCCGCCCGGCGCCCCAAAAAGGCGAGGAGTTTACATCGCAATACCGGGTCATTGACCCCGGCTATTTTCAAACTATGGACATTCCATTAAAGGCTGGTCGCTATTTTGCCGAAGCCGATAATTCTGGCGCGCCTGGCGTAGCCGCCATTAGCGAATCCCTGGCAAGGCAATATTGGCCCAATGAAAATCCCGTTGGTAAGCGCATCCGGCTTGATGCGCTACCGTCTTCCAGTCCCTGGCAACCCAATGCCAGGACGGATTGGCTGACTGTCACGGGGTTGGCCGGAGATGTCCACGACAGCGATCTGGATGAAAAATCCATGCCTCAGATTTATCTGCCCTTCGCGCAGAATCCCTCTCGCATCATGCGCTTTGTTCTTCGCGTGGATGGTGACCCCGCAAATTTGACCGGCGCGGCGGCTCGTACGGTTGCTAGCGTTAATGGCGACCAGGCCGTCACCGAGGTGGAAACTATGGAAGGCTTTGTTTCGCAAGCCCTGTCCCAGCGGCGCCTGAATATGTCCCTGTTAGCGGTTTTTGCTTTTGTGGCAATTTTTCTGGCATCTATAGGGATCTATGGAGTTGTAGCCTACTCTGTCTCCCAGCGGACTCACGAAATCGGCATACGCATAGCCCTTGGCGCTCAGCCTTCTCAAGTCCTGCGTCTGATCGTTGGGCAGGCGATGAAACTGGCTTTGGCGGGGATCGCCATTGGATTGCTGGCCTCCGTTTTTCTGGCCCGCTTGCTATCGAGCTCCCTGCTTGGCGTCCAATCAGGAGACCCGCTCACCTTCGCCGGAGTCGCGGGGACGCTGGTATTGGTTGCACTGGTGGCCAGCTACTTGCCGGCTCGCAAAGCCATGCGCGTTAATCCGATGATTGCGTTACGTCACGAGTGAGCGCCACGCGATAATATTGTCGCAAGCTATCCTAGGGCTTCAGTGTGATGCCACGTCAAACATCGTAGTTGCGATTTCAGACTTGGAGTGTGTCGCCGTCGCGGGCGACCATTTCATACAGCACGGGATTGACGAAGAAGCCGAGCAGAAGGCGCGAAATCAGGCCGGCGACTACGACAATAGCGAAGGGTTTTTGGGTATCAGAGCCGACGCCGGTAGAAAGCGCGGCCGGCAGTAGTCCCAGACAAGCCACGAGTGCCGTCATCATAATGGGCCGCAGACGTAAAAGAGATGCGGCGCGGGTGGCGGCGCGAATTCCCATGTTTTCCAGGCGCAGTTTATTGATGTAAGACACCAGAATTACGGCCGTCTCCACTGAAACGCCCAGCAGAGCCAGCAAGCCTAGAATGGACGACACGCTGAACGGCGTCCCGGTAAGTTTCAGCGCGATCAATGCGCCAACCGGTTCGGTCATTACCACGCCCAGCGCAATGGTCACCGGGAATTTGAAATTGCCATAGAGCGCGAATAGGATTAGGAAAATCAGCACGATGGCCAGCGGACCGATGATGGCAAGCTGGCGGCGAGCTTCCACCAATTCGCTGTATTCCCCCCCCCACGAGACTTGATAACCCTCGGGAAGGTGGCCGAGCGCGGCATTTACGGCCTTTTGTCCCTGCTCGACCGTACCCTGCAAGTCGCGTCCCGTAATGCTGAACTGCACACCGACATACCGCGAATTGTTTTCGCGATAAATAAAAGACGCTCCGTTGCCTTCGTGAATATCGGCCAGCTCGCGCAAGGGTATTTGCTGGCCTGTGGGCGTACCCACCATCAAGTTACCAATGGCTCCGGGGGTCTCGCGATACTGCGGCTGCATCCGCACTACCAAATCAAAAAGCTTTTCGCCCTGAATTACCTGCGTGGCGGCCTGGCCTCCCACAGCGGCCTGCACAACCGCTTCCACGTCGGCCACGTTAATTCCATAGCGTGCGATTTTGTCGCGATCGGCGTCAATGATCAGGCTGGGCTGGCCCAGTTCGCGTACCACGGTTAAATCCGTGAAGCCTGGCACTTGATCGAGCGCCTTTTTGATGACCAGGGCCTTATCCTGCAACGTTTGTAAATCGGGACCGTAGATCTTCACGGCCAGCGAACTTTTCAATCCGGTGAGCGCTTCGTCCACGGCGTCTTCCGCGGGCTGCGTAAAATTGAAAATCACACCGGGAAATTGCTGGAACTGTTTATCAAGCGACGCAATCAATTCCGGTTTGGTGCGAATCGAGCCTTGCTTCCAGGCCGCATCGCCGTAGGGTTTCAGGCCCACATAAAATTCACAGTTGAAAAATCCTGTCGGATCCGTGCCATCGTCCGGGCGGCCCAGCTCGGACCCAACCAAAGTGACCTGCGGATACGCGCGCAGAATCTTGCTAATTTCTGGAGGGAACTTGGCGGCCTCATCATAGGAAATCGTGTAAGGCATCGTCGCCCTCACCCACAACGCGCCTTCATCCAGGTGAGGCATGAATTCGCCGCCAATAAAAGGGACCAGGAGTAGAGAGGCAAGAAAAATCAATCCGGTAATCAGCACCGTGGATTTCGGATGATCCAGGCACCGGTCAAGCTGCCGGCCATAGCGATCCTTCAGCCATTCAAACGGGCGATTGCGAGGTTCCTTGACGCCTTTCTTGAAGAAGTAGGAGCACAACACAGGCACCAGCGTGAGCGTAAGGATTAGAGCACCAATCAGGGCGATGGACATCGTATCGGCCATCGGATGGAACAACTTCCCCGCGGGGCCGGACAGAGCGTATATCGGCAGATAGCCGGCGATGATTACAGCCACGGAATAAAAAATGGGGCGATCCACGTCACGAGCGGCGTGTAGAATTACTTCGTGGAGATCGTATGACGTTCCCGCGCGTTCACCCAGCTCGCGGTAAATGTTTTCGACCATTACCAACGTGCCGTCAATGATGATTCCAAAATCGATTGCGCCAATGCTGAGCAGGTTCGCCGCTACGCCTCCGGCGTGGAGAAAAATAAAGGCGAAGAGCAGGGCTAGCGGAATGGTCAGCGCGACAATGACGGCGGCGCGTACGCTGACCAGGAACAACATCAGCACAATCAGGACGAGGATCATCCCCCGCAGAAGGTTTCCTTCCACTGTGTCAGTAGTTATGCGAACGAGATCGCTGCGGTCATAAAACGGCCGGATACGCACGTCGGGAGGGAGGACGTAGCGGTTCAATTCCTCAGTCTTTGCTTCCACGCCTTTCAGAACGGTTTGGGTCTGCTCTCCCGTCCGCATTAGGATGACGCCTTCTATGGCGTCATTATTTAGTTGAAAGCCAAACTTCCCCAGGCGTGGCGCATTTCCTATTGTGACGTCGCCGATATCCTTGACCAGCACCGGTACGCCATTCTGGCTGCCCACCACTACATTGCCGATATCCCGCGTGTCGCGCAGCAGGCCCAGTCCGCGCACGTAAGAGAACTGTCCACCCTGTGAATAAAATCCGCCGCCCGCATTGGAGTTATTCACCGAGAGCTGCTGCACCACCTGCGGAACGGTGACGTGGAAATTGAAAAGCCGGGTTGGATCGAGCAGCACCTGGTATTGCATTACTGTCCCGCCAAATCCGGAATCGTCGGCCACACCGGGGACAGCGCGATAAGCGCGTTCCAGCACCCAATCTTCAATGGTCTTTAATTCCTGCGGCGTGCGGTCCGGGCTCTCAATTACGTAGCGATACACCAGCCCGCTGGGGCTGGAAAGTGGGGCCAAAGATGGCTGCACGCCAGGCGGCACGGTGGCGTCACCGATGCGTTCAAACACCACTTGCCGTGCGAAATAATTGTCGGTGCCCTCGTCAAACGTCAAGATGATGTCGGAAAGGCCGTAGAGCGAAATGGAGCGCATCACGTTCAACTGGGGAACTCCATTCATTTCAACTTCGAGGGGCAGAGTCACCAGGCGCTCGGTTTCTTCGGCCGCATGGCCCGGCCACTGGGAAATAATTTCCACAATAGGCGGCGAAAGATCGGGATAGGCGTCCACCGGCATGCGCTGGAAAGAGACGGCGCCAGCGACAGCAATGAACCCTGCCAGCATCAACACCAGAAACCGCTGTTTCAGCGCGAATTGAACGACGCGATGGATCATGATGGATTCAACCGGCTGGTTAGTCTCTCGGCGTGAAAGTTAGGCATTTGCGGCCATCCTACTGCTGCAAGGAATTAGCGAATTGCAGGAATAAGCTGCCATCGGCAGCCACACGTTCACCGGTTTTAAGTCCGCTAAGAATTTGGGTTTTTCCACCCCCGCTCTCGCCAATTTGTACTAGCCGCCTGCCAAATTGCTCGTTATTTTGGGCGTCGCTGCCTGCGTCAACGTAAACGAATGGCATATTTTCCGAATCGCGCAGCACGGCGGCATCGGGTAAAGCAATGGCATCGGCAGTCGTCCCGGCGGCGACTGAGGCGGTCACGTACATGTCCTTTTTCAGTTTCTCACCGTGATTTTCCACTACAATGCGGGCCTGCACGGTACGCGTTGTGGGATCGAATCCCGGAGAGATGTAGGAAATCGTGCCGTGGAAGACGTCAGGATAGGCGTCCGTTTGGATGGTGACTTTGTCGCCCAATTGCACGGCGGCGAGATCATTCTGCGCCACGTTAACCAACACCCATACGTCGGTCAAATCAGAGATCGTGAAAGCCTGTGTGGCACCGGCTTGCAGCAACTGACCGGGCGAGACCAGGCGCTCAACAACTTCCCCGCCGATGGGGGCGAGCAGTGGAATTTGCGGACTGCTGGGAATACTGGCCAAACCTTCCGGTTTCTGGATACCTAGGATGCGAAGGCTTTCGCCGCCTGCATCCAAGTCGGCCTGGGCTTGCGCGCGGTCGGATTCGGCCTGTTGCAAGTCGCGCTCGGCAATGGCGTGATGAGCATAAAGCTCTTTGGCGCGAGCGTAATTGCGGTCGGCGAGGTGGTACGCGTCCAAAGATTTCAAATAGGTGGCGCGCAACAAGGCATAATCCGGGCTGCTGATTTCCAGCAGCGGCTGGCCAGCATGGACGAACTGTCCGGGGTCGACGAGGATGCGGCTCACCGGTCCGCCCACCGGGCTGATTACCTGAGTCGTCTTAAACTGGTTATAGGCCACGGCGCCGCCCAGTCGCAGGGTCCGTTGAAGCGGTGCCGGCTCGACCGTCACAACTTGCACATGGGACATCTGTTCCCGCGGAACAGAAAACAACGCCGCCGTGTCCGCGGCCTTTTCCTGTCCGGAAAACGAAACCATCTGGCTACCTGCCTTATTTTCACTGGACTTGCACGCGCCAAGTGCCACAAGCATTGCCAGCATCAGGCCAACTCTGAATTGCCGCATTGTGCCGCCATTAAGTTTGATCATGGCAATGTCCTTGTACCCACAGCTTCACGGAGTTGCTCCATCGCCATCATGTAGCTGGCTAGGGACTGGCGATAGGCCAATTCCGCCGCTCGATAACTGCGCTCGGCATCCAGAAAATCCAATAGGCTGGCGGCGCCATGTTCGTAGGCAAACTTGCTGATGTCCCGCGATTTGGTGGCTTGGTCCCTGTAGCCGTTCTGGTAAAGCTGAATCACTTCGTTATTGGTGCGCAGACCCTCATAAGCGTTTTCCACGTCGGACATGACAGTCTCCGAGGCGGCCTTTTCCTGCTCTACGGATTCGTCAATCACGAAATTGGTACGGGCGATTTCACCCTGGTTGCGGTTGAAAATCGGCAGATTCATATTGAAAAAAAATGAGCCATTGTTTGAAGCCGACACGTGGTCGTAATCGAACGTGAGCGTCACGTCCTGCTTTCCATTTGCTTTGGCCAGGTCGTACTGGCTCTTCGCCGCGATCACCGCCTGATGCGCAGCCAGCAAGTCCGGACGTTGGCGTAGAGCCATTGCCTGCAGATCCTCCTTGCCCACGGTGATCGCCTGGTAAGCCAGGTCGCCGGCAACATCGTAATCGGCGGGAACCGATCCATATCCTAGAAACTGGCGCAACATGGTTAGAGCTTGGACCCGTGCAAGCCTCGCCTGGGAGACGTCGGTCTGAAACTGCAATAGCTGAAGCTGGATTTTCAGCAGATCGCCTTCGCTAATGTCCCCTGCCTTGTATTGTTCCTGGCCAATGTCCACCGTCTGCTGAAAACCCTTTAAATCGCTATTGGCTAAGTCGAGAGTTGATTCCGCGAGCAGCGCATTGATGAACTGGGTGGCCACGTTGTTGGTAAACGTCCGCTCATTATCGGCCACTGTCGAACGCGTTTCCGCAGTTTGATCTTTTGCCGCCTGGAGACGGCGCTGGCGCTTGTCTCCGCGCTCGAAAAGGTAGGACACTCCGGCGTCGAATTGGGCCACATCGTCAATATAGGTGCCGCTTAAATTCTGCGGACTGAAAATGGGAATAAACTGGGAATCCAGAGTCAGTACCGGATTGGGACGCAAGTTCGCTGTAATTTCCTGCGCCTGATTCTGATTAATCGTCGTGCGCTCCGCCAACAGAGTGTGGTTGTGCGTCAGGGCAATCTGGACGGCCTCATCCAATGTGATCCTTACAGGCCCTTGCGGCGGCGTGGCCAATGGCATTTGCGAAGGAGCTTGTGCCCGAGCGACCAGCGCAATCGCGCTAACCAGTAAAGCGAACGTCGCAAAATGCAATAACTGTCGTAGTTGCATGGGCGTCATATCTCCGCCGATAACTAAAATCCCCGGCTAGAAAACCGGCTGAAAATACATATGAAAGCGCCGCGAAAGCGCTAGAAAAAAGAAGGGGGGTTAGACGGCAGGGGGAGCGCGAGAGGGAGAACGGGGCAGCGGAGGACCGGCATGAGCTTCAAAGCTGTCGAGAATCGTCCCACTGTCAAGCACTGCCAGTACGGCCACACGCTGAGATGCCGCTTGCGGCTGCGCGGGCTGATGTCCAAAATGGCAGATGGAACAGGTTGCTTCGGAGCCAGCGGTGTGGTGATGACAAATATTTCCCGCGGTGACAGCTATGAGCAGCCATGCAATAAGCATGGTCACCAAGGCGCGGCGCAACACTCCACTCCACTTACTTCCGCGAGTTGGCGTCGGGATCGTCATAGGACTGCCATAGATTCTAGCGCGGTATGCCAGCCGTAGCGAAATTATTTTTACAGCATTTCACGCCACTAGCCAAACCATGCCTGCGGCATCCGTAAAACGAATCTCCCCATCCAGGCAGTTCCGGCAATCTGATGATTGGCCCGCGCTGAATCTCAGGAACTTTGCCGCAATGCCTCATCCACGAGTTCCACGCATTTTTCCAGACGCTGGCGAAGCGGGGCTGCGGAATTTCGCTGCTCGGCCCGCAGCGCAAACAACTCATCGGCGATATTGAGCGCCGCCAACACGGCCACACGCACGGAATCCACCGTATGCGTCGAATCCGCGACCGCGTTCATTTTCCCATCCACATAGGCGGCCAGCTCACGCGCATAAGATTCGTCCTGGCCACTATTGATGTTGTACGTCTGATCGTAAATCTGAACTTTCACCGATGATCATCTCCCGCGTAGCGCCGAATATCTCCGCATACCGCATCACAAAATAGACTCTGGCCCAAAAATAAATGAAGAATTACCGCTGTCGAGATCGAACCGTGAAAAAACATCAGTTAGACCGCAATGTGGCGCCCACCTGCTCGAGGGCGCCAATTATACTCGTAGAAAATTCAGAGAGCTGCGCGTCGGTTAAGGTTGCTTTCTCGCTCTGAAAAGTTACCCGGAGCAGCAGGGAATACCGCCGCTCGCCAACACTCGGTCCGCGAAACAGATCCACAGGCCTCACATGCCTAACTTCCGCAATACCCAGCGAACGCACCGCATCAGCGATCGCCCCGTACGATGTGGCATCGGAAAGAATCAGCGAAAAATCTCTTTCCACCGCGGGAAAGCGTGGCCACGCCGTAAATCGCCGCGCGGCCAGATTGCCGTCCATGGCGTTCAGAAGCGGCGTTAAATCAATTTCAGCGAGAAAAATTTCCTGGCGCAGCTTGAATTCCTCAGCCACGCGGCGACTCAACTGACCTGCGCGGCCCACCTGTTCCTGCGGCCCGCCGCCCAGCGATAAACGCGCGGAACGTCCGCTGGTAAGCCATGGGGGGCCGCCGGGTTGCCACAGCCAGCCCCCGGCAAGTTCGCCAATGGAATCCAAATCGCCGCGCAAATCGGCGAAGCCAAAATCACGCGCCGGGCAGTTGTCGTACAGATTCTTCGCTCGCGTCTGGCCCGTAGCCCCCACCGTCAAAATGCGCGTTTCGCTGTCCGCGCCATCGCGGAGTTCATACCGTTTGCCGATTTCAAACAGACGCAAATCTCGCTGGCCATGATTGATGTTCCATTCCAAGGCCTGCAGCATGTTCAGAATGCCGCTCGACCTCATGCGCGACGCATCTTGCGCCAGGGGATTACTCACCATGGCTGGCTGCGGCGGCGTGTCATTCTCTCCGCGGAAAAGATCATCTCGTTCCGCGTTCACCAAAGGAATGGAAACAATCTCCTGATAGCCGAGCGCGGTCAATCGCTCACACAGATGTTCCTCAGCAGCCGCCAGAGGCAGACGCTTTACCGGAACACGCGCAGGAGGCAGGCGAGGTGGAAATTTGTCGTAGCCGTGCAGCCGCGCAATTTCCTCGATCAGATCAATTTCGCGGCTGACGTCCTGGCGCCAGGATGGCTGGCGGCATTGCCATGCGGCGTCGACTGCGCCTGGAGCCAATCGGGAACCTATCCTGTTTGGCTGGAATCCGAGGGTTGTGAGTATCACCTCAACATCCTCGTCAGGAACGTCCACGCCCATCACCCGCAGCCACTCGCGCCTGGTGAATTTGATTTCAACGGCCTTCGGCGGGTTGGGAAAAACGTCTATAATGCCGGCCGGCGCTTGGCCCCCGGCCAATCCCAAAATCATTTGCGCCGCGCGGCGCGAGGCCACCTCAGCCATCTGAATATCGGTGCCGCGTTCGAATCGAAATGACGCTTCGGAGCGCAGTCCCAGAGCCTTGGACGTCTTGCGGACACTAATGGAATCGAAGGCCGCGGATTCCAGCAGAATGTCGTGGCTGTCGAAGCTTATTTCCGAATTCGCGCCGCCCATCACGCCGCCAATCGCGATAGCGCCACTTGCATCCGCAATTACGCAGGTGTCTTTCGGCATTACGCGCTCAATGCCGTCCAGCGTGCGAATTTTCTCATTGGGCCGTGACCGCCGCACAATCACCAAGCCTTCCTCAATTCGTGCCAGATCAAATGCGTGCATCGGCTGGCCCATTTCAAACATGACGTAGTTGGCCACGTCCACCACGTTATTGACAGATGACTGGCCCAGCGCCGCCAGCCGTTCGCGAAGCCACAAAGGCGAAGGCTGCACGGTCACACCGCGCAAGACTCGCGCGGTATAGCGAGGGCACAGGTCGGGGCACTCAATGCTTACCTTAACAGCGCGCAAACTCTGCTCGCTGCCCTCCTCCAACGTCACCTGCAGCGGCCTTAATGGCAGGCGATAAATTGCCGCGGCCTCGCGAGCCACCCCGTAGTGGCTCAGGCAATCCGCGCGATTGTTGGTGACTTCAAGATCAAGCACCGCGCCGGCCTGGCTCTCCTCAATGCTTTCCATTGGCAAGCCCGCCAACGTAAGGCGCGCGCCCACTTCCGCCGCAGGCGCTATCACCTCCACAAACTCTTTCAACCACGGAAACAGTATTTTCATGATGATTAGGAAAACTGCCGCAGAAACCGGACGTCGTTCTGAAAAAGTCTTGGCACTTCGTCAATTCCGTGTTTCATCATTGCCAAACGGTCCACGCCCATGCCGAAAGCGAAGCCTGAAAAGCGCTCAGCGTCGTAATTGACGAAACCATACACGGCGGGGTCCACCATGCCCGCGCCAAAAAGCTCGACCCATCCGGTGAACTTGCAGATCCGGCAGCCCCTGCTGTCGCAGAAGATGCAGCTGGCATCCACTTCCGCGGAAGGCTCCGTAAACTGGAAATAGCTGGGACGCAGGCGGGTCTTGACGCGGGGACCGAGGAATTCGCGGACGAAGTATTCCGCAACGCCCTTAAAATCACAAAAAGTGATGTCGGTATCCACAGCCAGCCCTTCCACTTGATGAAACATGTAGCCGTGGGTGGCATCCGGATTTTCGCGTCGGTACACTTTGCCCGGCACGATAATCCGCACTGGAGGCTGATGCGCGAGCATGGTATGAATCTGCACCGGCGAGGTGTGCGTTCGCAATACCAGCGCGTGCGTGCCCGTTCCGCCGCAAACGTAAAACGTGTCCATGGCATCGCGCGCAGGATGATGTTCGGGGATGTTGAGTGCCTCGAAATTGAAGTAGGTGTTTTCAATTTCAGGGCCTTCGGCGACCGAGAACCCGATCGCCGCGAAGATGCGCTCGATTTCCTCGATGGTCTGCCGGACAATATGCTTGGTGCCGATAGTGCGCGGTACTCCGGGAAGTGAGAGGTCTATTCGTTCGCGCGCATTGGCAGTCTGTTCCGCGGCGGCTGCCACATCCGCGCGGAATTTCTCTACTTCGCTTTCGACATGCTCGCGGAGAGAATTGAGTTGCTGGCCAACAACGCGCTTCAGTTCCGGCGTGGAGGGCTTCAGCCAATTGTCAGTGATGGCGCTCAGTATGCCCGACTTGCGCCCCAGCCATGCGTTGCGAAGCCGCTCAAAACCTGCTTCATCCTGCGTCTGCGTACTGCGCTCCAAATTGAAATGTGTTCTGACATCCCAAAATAAGCGCACCACATCCTCGGGCGCGGTGATGCCTAGCTGTTCGAAGGTTTGCTGTAGTAGCCGGTGCTGCTCCGCCATGTATTCTCCAGTTCGCCACGACGGGATAACCGGCGCCGGCGAACGCATGCGGCAGGACAGAATTTAATTGCGATGAAGCTAGGCTTTCTTCGGTCGAGCTGCTATCGCGTTCTGGGCGGATTCAATCAAAGTTCCGAATCCCGCATCGTCTCTCACAGCCATGTCCGCCAGCATCTTGCGGTCAAGCTCAATGCCGGCCAGCTTCAATCCGTGAATAAGCTGGCTGTAGGACATGCCGTGATTGCGCGCCGCTGCTCCCAGGCGCTGTATCCACAGCCGCCGGAAATCGCGTTTTTTGTTGTGCCGGTCGCGATAGGAATAGCGCAGCGAACGGTTGACCGCCTCGCGCGCCGACCGGTAGAGCTTGCTCTTGGTTAGGAAGAAGCCCTTGGCGTGCTTCAGCAGTTTTTTGCGCTTGGCGCGACGTTTGGTGCCGCGTTTAACTCTAGGCATTGGAAATCTCCTCGACCACTCTATGCCGCGAGTGGCAAACGGGGAGACAAACACCGCGGAACACACGCTCTCTTAAAACTACCGGACAAGCGCGTCACCACGGGTTTGTCTCACGAAATAAAACCTGTCCCGCGATTGCTCGGGGACGGGGTCGGCAGGCACCCGTTGAAGCGCTGCCTGACCCTTGGGTAAAAATAAAATCTGCTTACAGCCCTGCGAATTACAACTTGCCGTAAGGAAACATTAACCGCATGTTGGCCAAGTCCGCCGCGTTCACTTCGATGGATTTCCCCAGCCGCCGCATCCGCTTTGGTTTTTTCGTGCCAAGCAGGTGGCGCTTGCCGGAACGCATTCGCATGATCTTGCCGGTGGACGTAATCTTAAGCCGCTTCGCCGCGCCCCGGTGTGACTTTAATTTTGTTTTCTTAGCCAAACTGCACCTCTATTTGTATTAGCGCCGAATCGTCGCTTCTAGCAAGCCTAGGCTTGTTCGCCAGCCTCGGATGCCGGACGCGGCGCCGCGCCTTTCTTCGGGCCTAGCATTGCCAACAGAATATTCGCTTCCATCTGGGGGCCGTATTCCACCAGGGCATGATCGGCGATGTCTTTCAGCAGCCGGTTCATTTTAGCGCGGCCCACATCCTGATGAGCCATCTCTCGGCCACGATGGAAGATCATCGCTTTTACCTTGTGCCCCTCGCCGAGGAAGCGGATGATCTGTGACTTGCGAACCTGGTAATCATGCTCCGCAGTCGCCGGACGGAACTTAACTTCCTTAATCTGAGTGCTTTTCTGATGACGCCGCTTCTCGTGATTTTTCTTGTTCTGCTCGTACAGAAAGCGCCCGTAATCGGTCAGCTTACAGACCGGCGGATTGGATGTGGGGACGATTTCCACCAGATCCGTTCCGCTGTCCCGCGCCGCTTTCAGCGCGTCAAAAAGAGAAACCACGCCTCGCTGCCCGCCTTCGTCATCAATCAGGCGCACTTCCCGGGCGCGAATGCGCTCATTTATTCGAAGTCCACGTTCAGCGATAAAACCACCTCCGCCATTCCCTGCCTGAATTCAACACAATGTCGCGCTCTATCAAGCGGGTGAAAAGTATAGCACGGCCATGGTCTGGTGAATCAAACAGAGGTATATTTTGGCCTGTTGCGGCCACCGCGGGTTGAGCGTAAATCTTCTTGCTCTAATGTGCACATTCGGGACTATAATTCGCCCGTATACGGGTCCGCCCTTGGCCAAACTTTAGGTTGGCTTCTGTTGAAGGCGCGCCCAGGAGGCAAACATGGACGCTCTCCGGGAAAATCCACTGCTGTTTTATCTTCTGATTCTCTGGGCCGTTGTAACCATCATTATGCTGATCCTGTTCGTATGGCGCGCTTTCCTCGAAGGCCATGAGGACGATCAGGTGTTTATCGGGTCAGCCGAAAATCACCTGGCACAGGAACAGCGCGCGCTGGTCTCCAAGATTGAACGGTTGACCAAGCCAATTCACTCCTTGATGTTCGCCTCAGGAGGGCTGTTCATCATCGGTCTTGGCACGTGGCTGTGGCAGATCTACAAGACTTTCTAGCCGAGCCTCTAAGCAACCGCCCGTCTTCGCATTCAGTTTCGGCTAGCGCGGGCCTGTGCTTGCGGTTGGCAATAACGCGCCCGCGTGGGTGCGCGACTGGCTTAGCAAGTTGATGAACAGCCGATAGGCTCCCGGAACTCCGGCGGGTAACTGGCGGAAAAACGAAATCCCCGTGTAGATGTACAGGCCTTTCCCGTCGCGGGTCCAAACCAGCGGGCCGTTGACTTCGTCTTCGCCGGGATCCTTAAACGCCAGCACCGCCTGGTATCGCGGATCAAAATCTCCCCAATAATACAGGCCGCGCTCCTGCACCCATCCCTGAAAATCAGCCGGGCCGATGCGATTTGGGAAATTGAGCAGCGGGCTATTGGGAGCTAGAAAGCGCACCGGCGAATTTTCATCGGTGGTTCGCGAAGTAACTCCGGGCATGGTGGCGGGATACGGCGCGAGTTGCTGCGCGTTCCAGGCGAAATCGCGCTGGTATTGCACCAGGAGGGTTCCACCTGCCTTCACATAATCAAGGAGGCGCGCATTGACGCGCACCACCGCCGGCCGCAATTCGTATGCGCGAATGCCCACCGCAATAGCGTCAAAGTGATTCAAATCGCTGAAGGCGAGTTGCGCGTCCGTGAGCAAATCTACGGTGATACCGAGCTGTCTCAGTTCATCGGGAACAGGATCGTTATCGGCCGCGATATATCCGATATGCAATCGGGAAGGAATTTTCAAATCCAGCACATGCACGGCGGCATGTGCCGGCTCGCCATACAGACGAGACGGCAAGGTTGGCAACGATTCCACGGACATGTTGAATTGCCGCGCACCGATGCTGGCCGAGGGATGCAATGTGTAGGCGCCTGGAGCAACGCGGATTGGCGGCTTCATGCTGAAGCGTACAAGTTGATCGCCCGCTCCAGAAAACGCTATTGGGGCGACAGGCGCTACTCGCCATCCGGCCGGCGTCCCCAGTGCTGCGGTTACGTGTACATTGCCGCTGCCGTGATAGCGGATCCGGGCCAGTAGCGCAAGGGGATTCGCCTGCGCGGCCAATCGGCTCACGGGAACCATCAATTCCGCTGGCTCGATGGTGAGGGTAACCGCGGGAACGAGTGCGAGGGGCGCCAGTTCAGCGCTCGTGGAAGTTTTTCGGAACGACATCACTGGCTCTTCGACAGCGAACGGAAAGCCATCTATCTCCGCTGAGAAGCGCGCGGGAATCAGCGGCGCGGATTCGGTCTCAATAGCGTCGTTTGGTGACGTGGGCGCACTAGCTGATTTCGGCACTGCCACGGCGTAGACTTGACCATTGCCCGCAGCTCCGCCTACCTGAGGGCTGTTGGAATCCTTGGTGGATTTAGGCTGGATGCCCCAGCCCTGTGGCGCTTCCAATTCCACGTGGGTCCCCCGAATGCCCACGCCGTCGCGGAATTGCTCTCGAACAGTGACCGTGGCGGATTCGCCGGCAACGAGTTCACTTTGCATCGCGCGAGCTTCTACTTTCACCGCGGCGGTATCTGCCAGCGCGGTGTCAATCTTCAATTGTTCCTGCGACAGCGCCCAGCAGAAATCCCATGCGGGGTCTGGCGCGGCATTTGACGATTTCCTGCAATTGGCGGTCTGCACCGCCGCGATGTCCTTGCCTGCTTTTGCAATGGACTTCGCCGCCTCTGCCCAGTGCAATTCCAGCGCTTCTCCGCTCGCCTCTCCCAGTGCGTTATCCGCTTTATTCAGAGTTTCGCTAACTTTCGATTTCTCATTGGATGTTGCACCAGAAATGAGGTCGGCGAGGGCATCCAGCGGCCTCGCCAGCGACTTTGGGTCGAGCTTTTCGGGACCGGTGGGGCGCAAGTAAATGGCTTGGCGAAAGAATGGCGCGTCAAGAAACTCTGTAATACCCTGCGAGCGGTGATGCGAAAACGCGTCCAATCCAATCTCGCCGTAGGTCCGTCCCCACAGCGGCGAAATATCATTAACAGGTACCGGCCACGCGCCCGCCGGTGGAGTGCCGTTCCGGGAAATTTCCAATATTTGGCCCACTCTCCAGGGATGAAGCCCTTCGGCGATTTGCTTTGGAAACGCAGCGGAATCAGCAGCTTTTTCCGCCGCTTGCGGCAGCAGTATGCCCGTCGCCTGATGCTGCCCATGCCCCGAATGCACTCCGCCCCATTGATTGATGACTACATCGGGGCGGAAAGTTCGCAGGACGCGAACCATATCCTCAATGGCGACGCCATCCCAGATATGCAATGTTTCCTCGGCTGTTTTTGAGTATCCGAAGTCGGGCGCGCTGGTAAAAAATAAGCCAACCCCATAACCGCGGGTGGCTGCCAGCAGCTCATTCGTGCGCAGGACTGCCAGTTCGGGGCCCTGTTCCGGGCCGATGGCATTTTGCCCGCCTTCACCGCGCGTGACCGAGAGCAACGCCACGTCGGCGTTCAACCCGCGCGATAGATACGTCAAAATGCCCGACGATTCATCATCGGGATGTGCCGTCACGTAGAGGATTCGTGTGGTGACTCGTGCCCTCGAGATCGCCTCCACTGTGTCTGGCAAGCTTTCCCCCGCGGCGTGGAGATCGCATACGGGACCAACGACAAAGATTGCGGCATACATCACCGCCCATATCGCAATGCATGCCAATGAAACAGGCAGCGCGCCCAGCGTTCGATTGGATTTTGTCACTCCGTTTTCCTTTCCACTCTTCGCCGTACCTATTACCGGAGCATGTAATCAGGATGCTTGGCCTTGCCGGGCGGATTCCACAAAGGGCCATTGCTTTTCATAAGCAGCGCGCGCCAGGAACGCCGCCACGCCAGTCCCAATTACCACAACACCCCCGAGCATGAATCTCGGTCCCGCGGCCACGAACAATGCGCCCCAGCCGCAAATTGTCAACACCACCGGCCACGGGTAGAACTTCATCTTAAATGGCAGCCGCGAGGAAGGCCAATGGCTGTGCAGCCGCATCAGCCCGACGGCCTGCCCAATAAACTGCACCAGCAAACGCGTCGCCAGAATCGCTGATATCACGTCCACCAGCCGGAATAGAACGCTGAAGATTGCCCCGGCCGCGCCCAAGGCCAGCAGAGAAACATAGGGGAAGTGTTTCTTGGGATGCAGCCGCGAAAATACTCGGAAAAAGTTTCCATCGAGTGCTGCGGCATAGGGAATGCGCGAATATCCCAGAATCAGCGCAAATAGAGATGCAAATGCCACCCATAGCACCATAATCGTGGCGATCCGCGCAGCATGTGCGCCATAGAGATGTTCAAAAAAAGTGCTCACCACAAAGGGCGAACCCGCCGCTTCACGCCATGGCAGCGCTCCTGTAATGCTAAGTTGCATGGCCAGATATAGCACCGCAATGCCTATGATGGAGAGAAAAATTCCCCGCGGAATGTTTTTCTCTGGCTCGCGGATTTCCCCGCCTAGATGGCAGACATTGTAATAGCCCCAGTATGTGTAAATGGTTTTTCCAGTGGCTGCTCCCAACGCCGCAAACCATGCCGGCGATATGTGCCATGCATCTTTTGGAAAATCGAAAGCCAGCGAGGCGTGAAAATGGGTGGCTCCGGCGAATATAATCCACAGCAGCGTACCCACCACCCCAGCCCACAGAAACAGCGACAACTTTCCGATTCCGCTGATGCGCCGGTAAAGCAGCGCAATCAGCGCCACGATCAGCGCGGCGGAAAGTGATTTTTGCTGCCACTTGCTCAATGGGATCAGGTAGGAAAAATATTGCGCGAAGCCAATCGCTCCCGATGCCATCACCAGAGGCGCTTGAATTAGCGTCTGCCACACCAGCAGGAACGACATCAGCCGCCCCCACTCGCGCGGACCGTATTCTTCGCGGAGAAAAACATAGCTTCCTCCCGCTTCCGGCATCGCCGCGCCAAGTTCCGCCCACACGCAGCCATCCAGCAGCGCCATTGCCGCCCCCGCAATCCAGGCCAGCATGCACTGCGGGCCGCCCATTTCTTGAATCACCAGCGGTATCACGATGAACGGGCCAATGCCCACCATGTCCATCATGTTTAGAGCGGTAGCTTCGGCGAGACCGAGGCCACGCTCTAGTTGGTTACCGCTGGTAATGGTGTCCGCCATGCGAAGTCGCCAGCATAGCAAATCTGGACTCTTGCCTATTGCTACCGCAAGCCGCAGAGTTTACTTTTGCGAAGAGGGAACTGCCCCGTGACTAAAGAGCGCAGATGCTTCTCATGGATTGTACACACCTGTGTAGCGCTGGTTTGCGCGGCGCTGCCACTGTCTGCCAGGGCGCAGACTTCTGCCCGGTCACGCGATTCGGTATCCGTGAGACCTTCTACGTCTCCGGCCCGCAATCTGGAGATTCCACCGGAAGTGACCAAAGCCCTGGACAAGATATACAGCGGTGATCCAGACGGAGCGATGCCGGTTTTCCGCCAATTGCAGCAGCGCGAGCCGGGAAATCCCCTGGGCTACATTCTGGAAGCGGAAGCGCGCTGGTGGAAAATCTACTGCGCGTCGTCCACCGTTAAGTGGGGCATGGTGAACGCGTGGAAGCGCGGCCCGCAGCGTGGCGACAATGAATATCTGGCCCTGCTCGACCGCGAGATTGATCTGAGCAACGGCGCGATCGCGCAACATGATTCTGCGGAAATGCGCCTCTATGCTGGCATAGGTCTAGCGATGAAAGCCCAGCTTTACGGGCTGCAGGGCGGTAACCATGCCACCGCCCATAGTGCCGTAGCCGCCCGCCGCGAATTTCTGCGCGCGGTCCAGATGAATCCCAACCTGGCGGATGCATACACGGGCTTGGGTCTTTATAACTACTACGTGGATACCTTAGCGCCCGTCGTCAAGGTGTTGCGCTTCCTCATGGGTATTCCGGGCGGCAACCGCGAGCTGGGGATTCAGCAGCTCGAGCGCGGCATGAAGGATGGTCAGCTCACTGCCGTGGACGCGCGTTTTTATCTGGCCACCAATCTACGGACCTATGATCACGATTACCAGCGCGCGCTGACCATTGCCCAGCCGCTCGCCGCGCGATATCCCGGCAATCCCATCTTTCTCTTAGTGATTGGAAACCTTCAGCAGGAGCTTGGAAATCATGCCCCGGCGGCGGCCACGTTCCACGCCGCGGGAGACGCTCCCATCCACGACTCCGCGTGCGCCGCGCGAGTTCGCCAGCTTGCCGGAGAAATGCCGGCATCGCGCTGAAATCGGGAGGTTGGTCCTCGGCTGGAACTAATCGCGCAAGTCAAGCCCGCGCGGCTTCTTCCTGCTCGAAGGCGTGATATGAAGAACGCACCAGTGGCCCAGCTTCCACATGGCGAAATCCCATCCGCTCCCCCAGGAATTTGTATTCGGCAAATTCCGCTGGCGGAACATATCGCACGATGGGCAAATGCTCATGAGTGGGCTGCATGTATTGCCCAATCGTGAGAATGTGCGTGTCCTGTGCGGCAATTTCTTCCATCGCCGCCAGCACTTCCTCGCGTGATTCTCCCAAACCCAGCATCATTCCTGTTTTAGTGGGAGTTTCCGCCGCCATCTCGCGCGCGCGGCGCAGCAATTCCAGCGACCGTTCCCATTCCGCGCCCTTGCGAACCTGCCGGTAAAGCCGTGGCACCGTCTCCATATTGTGATTTAGAACGTCGGGATTCGCCGCAAGGACGGTCTGGAGCGCAGCCCAGTCGCCGCGAAAATCAGGAATCAAAACTTCTACCCGGCAGCCAGGAACGCGCCGGCGAATTTCCGTGATGGTGCGCGCGAAAATTGCAGCGCCACCGTCCGGCTGGTCGTCGCGATTGACTGAAGTAACCACGGCGTAGCGCAGGCCCATGCGTTCCACGGCTTCGGCCACTCGATCGGGCTCGTCTTCTGCCGGCGGCCCCAGCGGCTTGCCCGACGGTACCGCGCAAAAACCGCACGCCCGCGTGCAAATATTCCCCAGAATCATGAACGTTGCGGTGCGATGTTCCCAGCATTCGCCCATGTTGGGACAGCGCGCGCTTTCGCACACAGTGTGCAGGTCAAGCGTGCGCATGATGCGCTTTAGTTCCTGATAATTCGGGCCGCCGAAGAACTTTACCCGCAGCCAGGGCGGTCGGGGATGGGAGCCCGCGCCCATATCATTCGGTGAAATCGCTGGCGCGGTGGATGTATTCGCGAGAATAGGAAAATGCGTAGACATTTACAAGCAATTGATTCGCTTTATTGGAAGATCGATTCTAAGCGCTTCGGCCAGCGGCAGCAAGCCTGCGCCTATCCAAGCGGTGGTAACTTGGTTAAACTAAATTTGCCTCGGCAAGACGGATTTCACCATTTGGATGGCAAGATCAGGATCGGCGACCTCCACGATTAACTCATTGTATTCCTCATGATTCAATTCCATCACAACCGTGCGATCGGGGTTGTGGACGTCCCAAAAAACTCGTTTCCCGCTCTGATAGAATGTGCCTGCCGTAATCACCCCTGGAACACTGGTTCCCGGTAGCCTTATTCCGTGCCACCAGCCATGCGCAATGGAAGGATCCAAACGAATATTAGTGATGTGCCGCAACGGGATTTCCAGGGAGCCTTTAAACGCCCACAGCTTGTCGGCACCTTTAACGTTTATGGTCAAGCTGTCATTGGAGATGGATAATTCCACCATAATTGTGCGGCCTTTTGCGTCGAAATGTTTTGGCATCTTTCCGGACACATTGTACACCGCTGTCGGCTTTGATGGATGCAATGTCCATCTCGGCGAAACTAATTCGTAGGCTCATGGAATCATCGTTCTTCTCCACGAAACCATAACTAGAATGAGGCCACAAGTAGCCGCATGTGTGTGGTAAACAAGCAACACTTTGGGAGGTCTGCCTTCGCCCACACCAGTCCCAATCTAAAGAAAACAATAACCTTATACTCTATCCATACAAGGGAAGCTAAAATGCTAACAACGATTAAGTGATTCCTCAGTTGCAAACCACTATTGCGCGACCGGTTTCCGTGGAAGGCATCGGCCTGCACACCGCCGTCAGATGCCGTTTGCGCTTGGTACCCGCGACCGCCGATACTGGCATCGTTTTTCGCCGGGTGGATCTCGATAATTTTGAGATCGAGGCCCATGGCCGCAATGTGGCGCGGGTGAGCTATGCCACCAGCCTGATGAAACAGGGCGTGTGGCTATCAACCACCGAGCATTTGCTCGCCGCTTTATATTCGTCGGGCGTTGACAACGTTTACGTGGAGATAGATGCGCTCGAACTGCCCATCCTGGACGGTTCCTCCCAGCCATTTGTCGAGATGCTGGATCAAGCCGGTCTGCGGCGGCTGCGGAAGCCGCGTCGTTACTTGCGCGTCGTCAAATCACTCGAATTTTCCGTTGGTGATCGCCATATCGGCATCTATCCTTGTGAAGATTTCCGGGTCAGATGTCTGATTGATTTTCCCCATCCGCTGATTGGAAGACAAGAGGCTGAACTGGTGGTGACAGCGGAATCGTTCCGTCATGAACTCGCGGCAGCGCGCACATTTGGTTTCGTTGAGGAGGCCGAGAGCCTTCGCGCACAGGGGCTGGCGCGGGGCGGCTCGCTGGAAAATGCCATTGTCCTCACCCGCGTCGGCCTGTTGAACCCTGAGGGGCTGCGCTTTCGGGATGAATTTGCCCGGCATAAGACCCTGGACCTGATCGGGGATCTGGCTTTACTGGGTCTGCCCCTGCAAGCCAGCGTAATTGCTCACAAGGCCGGCCATGCTCTCCATACCCAAATGGTCATGCGTCTCTTGTCCGACCCCACGCTCTGGGTTAAAACGACGGAGGTGGGCGCAGCGCAAAACCCCTCAGTGCTCTTCCCGCTTTCCGCAGCTTCCTGATTTCGCACAGGGCCCGGGATTCCACGATGTTCAGACTTCGTCTAACGTGACGTTCGCCATGGTCTTCAGCGCAATCGCCCGCGCATACATTCAATATTGCCAAATCCCATTAGCGGGGCGAGAATAGCCGCGCATGTCCTACTCCGACACAATTGTCGTTATTCTCGCAGCCGGCAAGGGTACGCGGCTGAAATCTGGCGTCGCAAAGGTTCTTCATCGCGCTGGCGGACGCTCACTTGTCGAACACGTAATTCGTGCATGCCAGCCCCTTGCCGCGCGGGGCACGATTGTAGTCGCCGGTTATCAGGCGGACCCAGTGCGCGTGGTAGCCGAATCGCTGGGAGCAGCAACAGTGCTTCAGGAGCCCCTGAAAGGCACCGGTCACGCTTTGCTGGCGGTGCGGGAGGCAATTCCGCCGGGCGTCACGCGAGTGTTGGTTGTCCCGGGGGATGCGCCGCTCATCCGTTCCGAAACACTGGCTGCTTTGCTCAACGCTCATGAGGCTTCAGGTGCAGTCGCGGCGGTTTTGACGGCCCACCTAGATAATGCAACCGGCTACGGGCGAATAGTCCGCGGATCAGATCGAGATGTCGAGGCCATCGTCGAGGAAAAAACCGCCACCCCCGGGCAGCGCGCGATTTGTGAAGTCAATTCCAGTATTTATTCGTTTAACTTGCACGGGCTTTGGCAGGCGGTGGAGCGAATCCGCCCCAATAATTTTCACGGGGAAATCTATTTGACCGATGCAGTTGCTCTGCTCCGTGAGCATGGCAACCGCGTGGTGGCGGTCTGTTCCGATGATGCCCAGGAAGTCCTCGGCTGCAACACCCGCGCCGAACTTGCCGACTTGGACAGAATTTTCCGGCACCGCAAGGCTGCCGCATTGATGGACGCCGGAGTAACCTTATACCTACCCGAGACAAGTTTTATTGATGCGGACGTGGAGGCTGGCATGGACACGGTAATCCAGCCAGGCGTGCAGTTGCTGGGACGCACGCGGATTGGCGAGCGCTGTACGATTGGCGCCGGTTGCGTCCTGATGGATGCCGACATAGCCGACGATGTAGAGATCAAGCCCCATTCGCTGGTGTTCAATTCGCGGCTGGGGTCGGGTACGGGTGTTGGGCCATTCGCACACATTCGCGACGGCGCGGAGCTTCGCCCCGGAGCGCGCGTTGGAAATTTTGTCGAGGTAAAGAAGAGTATTGTGGGCGAGGGCACCAAGGCGATGCACCTGACCTACATCGGCGACGCTACCATTGGCGCGGGAACAAATATCGGCGCGGGCACCATCACTTGTAATTATGATGGCGCGCGCAAAAACCCCACCACGATTGGCGATCGCGTCTTTATTGGCAGCGGCACGGAACTGGTGGCTCCAGTGAGCGTCGGTAGTGGCGCGTATGTCGCAGCCGGTTCGACCATCACAGAAAATGTGCCGGCTGATTCCCTGGCCATCGCCCGCAGCCGCCAGGTCAACAAAGATGGTTGGGCCACATTCCGTGCCCGATTTTTAAAAGATTCGGCCGCTCCTGCGACTGCGGACCCCGCCAACGGCAATACCACCGATACCAAGAACCCACGGCAGCTACGCCGCGGCAAGGGCAAAACTTCCGCAAAGTAAACCGCCCCCGTTTTCCTCGTTGCTGGAACCACGATTGTCCGCACTATATTGCTCGGATACGTGGGCTGTGCTGAAATAACGCCATGTCGCCGCCTGACACATCGCCAAAAAATAAGCCAGAAGCAGCGGTTCTCCGGCAATTACCTTCTCTCGACGAATTGCTGCGCGAACCTTCCTTGAGTGAGTTAGCGTTAGCCGCTGGACGCGATCTTGTAGTCACAGAAGCGCGTAGTGCATTGGAAGAACTGCGCGCCAAGCTTTCATCTTCTGAAACGGCGGACACGACCTCCGCCGCCATTGAGGCAGCCGTCGCCGAAAACGTTCGCCGCGCGCTCGCGCCTTCCTTGCGGCGCGTGATCAATGCCACAGGCGTGATTTTGCATACTAACTTGGGCCGGGCTCCCCTATCTCCCGCGGCGATGGAGCGCATCCGCGAAACGGCTGGCCGCTACACCAATCTCGAATATGATCTGGCTGTTGGCGCGCGCGGACGCCGCGACACCCACACCAGTGCCCAGCTTGCGCGAGTCATCGGCTCCGAAGCGGCCATCGTCGTCAACAACAACGCCGCGGCAGTGTTACTCGCATTGACCGCGCTGGCCAAAGGCCGCGAAGTGATCATCTCTCGTGGCGAATTGATCGAAATCGGCGATGGCTTTCGCATCCCCGAAATCATGGCCGAAAGCGGAGCTTTTCTGCGCGAAGTTGGCACCACCAACCGCACTCGCGGTGCCGACTATGAACGCGCCATCAATGAGCGCACTGCTCTTTTGTTGCGCGTTCATCCATCGAATTTTCAGATGACCGGTTTCACCGAGCGCCCGGCCATCGAAGAATTAACCGCGTTGGGCCGCAAACATTCGTTGCCCGTTTTTGAAGATATCGGGTCCGGCTGTCTTGCCGATTTAAGCGGCATCGGAATTGCCGAACCGTTGGCGTGCGCGAGTCTGACGGCGGGCGTCGATCTTCTCGCATTCAGCGGAGATAAACTTCTTGGCGGGCCGCAGGCAGGCATCATCGCCGGGAGGCGCAATCTGGTTGACCGCGTTCGCCGGCATCCATTGTTTCGGGCGTTGCGCGTGGATAAGCTCACCATCGCCGCTGTGGAGGAAACGCTGGGCGCTTATTTGCGTGGCGCATGGGACGAAATCCCCACCCAGCGGATGTTGCGGCTGTCGGCGGCCGAGATCCACACGCGTGCTAACGCGCTCCTGGAACGCTTGCATGCACATTTGCCCGCTGGCGCTTCGCTCGGAATTATCGAGGGATTTTCAGTGATTGGCGGTGGCTCAACGCCCGATCAGAAACTCCCTACGTTTCTGTTGTCTGTCGCCAGTACGAAACTAAGCGCCGCGCGCCTCGAAGAGCGGCTCCGCCGGCCTGCCGAAGGCATTCCCGTCATCGCGCGGATTGAGGACGGCCGCCTGCTGCTCGATCTCCGCACCGTCTTCCCCGATGAAGAGGGCCCCTTGGCGTGCGCCCTTGTCGGCGCACTCACCAACGTTTAATTCGCATGGTTTTTGTAGAACCGGGCTTTAGTCCCGCCATTATTGATGTGCCTGTGGGTTTGGGTGCTGATTTTGGTCGCCCCACCGAACCACCCTCTTAACATCGCGCACCACCACACCTGTCATCCTGAGGCCCGGCGGGTCTTGGCGCACCGAAGGATCTGCATTTGCTGTTCTCTGCTGTATTCGCTACAGGCGGTTGATGGAGCTCGCCACGCACGCCGCTCCAAAGCCGTTGTCAATGTTCGCCACGCATACATTAGACGCGCAACTATTCAGCATCGCCAGCAGCGCCGCGTAACCGCCCGCTCCCGTGCCATAACCTGTGCTCGTCGGCACTGCAATCACCGGCACGCTGACCAGGCCGCCTACCACGCTGGGCAGCGCGCCTTCCATTCCCGCCACGCAAACAATCACGCGCGCCTCGGCCAGCTGCTTGTCATGCCCAAGCAGCCGGTGAATTCCCGCCACTCCCACGTCGCAAAGCATTTCAGCGCGATTGCCCATGATCCGCGCGGTAACCAGCGCCTCTTCGGCCACCGGCAAATCGCTGGTCCCGGCGGTGACGATCAGGATTAGTCCCTTGCCTAGTTCTGCGCGGTTTTGTTCGATGGCGATCGCGCCTGAAAGCGGAAAGAATATTGCCTTGCGCGACACTTTACCGACAGCGGCGAAAATCGGCTTCGACGCGCGAGTAATCAGGATATTCTCTCGTCTGCTCCCGCGCAGCATGCCTTTTGTGATTTGCGCAACCTGCTGCGGGGTTTTCCCGCGCCCGTAAATTACTTCGGGATGTCCTTGGCGCAGCCCCCGGTGATGATCAATTTTGGCGAAGCCGAGGTCTTCAAATGGCAACCGCCGCAACCGCGCCATCCCGTCCTTCACGCTGGCCCGCCCCGCGCGGATATTGCCTAGCAGCTCCAGCAGATCTTTTTCGTCCACGCGCGCATTCTACCACTCGGCAGTTAATCGGGCTGATAGCCGCGCCCACTCAAACCCGCGTCAGTTGTTCCATACGCGCTGACTTTGTCTTGGCTGATTGCCACCTCTGCTCAGGCCAGTCTGGTCCCCATGGGCGGCGGTAGGCACTGGCTCCCGTTGAACGCGCGTATTCGCGGCGAGTTGGGCATTGAGCTCGGCGATCCGGTGCGCGTTTTGCTGTTGGTGCCGGAAAAGCCGCCAACTCTTCCACTGCCCGCTGACCTTGCTCTGGCCCTTAGGGAGGGTGATCTGCGGGAGTCTTTCTCAGCGCTTCCCGTGGGAAAGCAGAACCACATCATTCTATGGATCGAGGAAGCCGTACGGCCGGAGACTCGCAAGAAGCGCGTCGCGCAGGCCATCGAGGTGGCCTTCCGCGCTCGCGAGCGGGCATATGACCGGAAAAATATCCGGAAGGCACCGCGCTCTGCCTATTGAGGAGCAGTTCGAAGACTGAGATGGCAGTAGAATCAATATCATGTCAATTTTCTCGAAACCGCAAGCCAGACGATCTTAGTGCGTGACCAAATGACGAGAATTCGCCAGCGCCCCATGCCCCAAGCAGGCAAGACCATCACCATCGGCGTCACCGGCGCAAGCGGCGCGATTTACGCGCGAACCATCCTTCGCCTGGTCGATGCCGACCCGCGCGTATCTCGCGTGTTTCTGGTTATCACCGAAACGGGCGCGCGGCTTATTTCCTCCGAGCTAGGAATTGTTTCATCGGAGTTGAAAAGACTCCCTTCGCTGCTCACCGGCACGCCTGCTGAAAAGATTGAATACCTACCCAACCGCGATATCGGCGCGGTGATTGCCTCCGGCAGCAATCCAGTGGACGCCATGGCCGTAATCCCTTGCTCCGCCGGGACGCTTTCAGCCATCGTCACCGGCGCGAGCGACGACTTGCTATCGCGCGCCGCCGACGTCTGCCTGAAAGAGAGGCAGCCTCTCGTTCTCTGCCTCCGCGAAACTCCTCTGAATCGCATCCATCTCGAAAATGCATTGCGCGCGCACGACGCGGGCGCAATCATCATGCCCGCCATGCCGGCTTTTTATTTCGCGCCTAAAACTATCGAGGAAGCCGTGGAGCAGTACGTCCTGCGCGTGCTCGCTCAGCTTGGCCTGCCCCACGATGAGCAATACCATTGGAAGGGCGGCGCGGCTTAGCGTTCATTCGGGGCGTTTTCCCGGGCCACAATCTCACCAGCTCACTTCATACACCACCATGACCACCGGAAGAATTCGCACCACGCTCGAAATGATCAAATTCGAGCATTCGATTTTCGCTTTGCCATTTGCGCTGGTGGGAGCGCTATTGGCTTTTCGCGCAAGCGTCTGGCAGGGGGGATCATCTTTGGCATGGCCGCCTTCCTGGGCCGTGCTGCGGATTTTTGTATGGATTGTTGTCGCGATGGTGGGCGCGCGTTCCGCTGCCATGACTATGAACCGCATCATTGACCTGCGTTTCGACCGCGAAAATCCCCGAACGCGCGGGCGTGCCCTGGTCACCGGGGCGCTCTCGATGAACTTCGCCGTCGGCTTCGCTCTGGCCTCCTCGGCGCTGCTCGTATTTGCCGCGTGGCGCCTGAATCCGCTCGCGCTGGAGCTTTCCCCATTGGTGCTGGCTGTGCTGTTTGCCTATAGCTACACGAAGCGCTTTACCTCGTGGTCCCACCTGGTGTTGGGCCTCTGCCTGGGAATTTCTCCCGGCGGTGCGTGGATCGCAGTGCGCGGAAGCCTCGATTGGCGCATCGCCATTCTATGCGCCGCTGTTACTTTGTGGGTGGGCGGGTTCGACATTCTCTACGCGTGTCAGGACGTAGATTACGACCGCGGGGCAGGGCTGTTCTCCATCCCTTTGCGCATGGGAATTGGCAACGCGCTATGGCTCGCTCGCGCCATGCATATTACTGTGATCGGACTATTGATCTGGGTGGCGTTCCTCTTTCATCTCCCATGGCCAGCTTGGGCGGGTATTGCGGTGGTGGCCGCGTTGCTCGCCTACGAAAATTCGCTGGTGCGTCCAGCGGACCTCAGCCGCCTCAATGCTGCATTCTTCGCCGTGAACGGCTATATTAGTCTGTTGTTTCTTTTGTTCTGGGGCGCCGCGGCAGTGCTCGGGAAATAGCTCCGGCCCTCAAACGTAGAGCCTATCGCGCGTACCCGGCAGCGTCGAGATTAAGAACGCGCCATAATAGAAGCGGCCATGCCAGACCTCCAAGCCAAGTTCCCGATAGATGACCCGCGACTCAATCCCATCGCGGAAAAAGTGCTGGCTGGCGTGCGCCTCAGCGCCGCAGACGGCCTGGCGCTTTACGAATCCCGCGACCTGCTTGCGGTGGGGCAACTCGCGAATTACGTTCGCGAAAAGCTCCACGGTGACATCTGCTACTTCAACATCAATCGCCACATCAATCCCACCAACGTTTGCGTGGCCCATTGCCGTCTCTGCGCCTTTGGCCGCTCGCCGGAGGATAAGGGCGCTTACACTTACGCGCTAGATGAAATGTGGGAGCGCGGCGCGCAGGGCGTTGCGGAAGGCGCGACTGAATTTCATATCGTAGGCGGCCTGCATCCCGACCTGCCTTTTTCCTATTACCTGGATTTGATTCGAGGCCTGAAGCAGCGCTTTCCCCACGTTCACTTGAAAGCTTTCACCATGGTCGAGGTGGGCTATTACGCCCGTATCGCCAAGCTTTCCATCCGGGACACTTTGCTGGCCATGAAAGAAGCCGGCGTGGATTCGCTGCCCGGCGGCGGCGCGGAAATTTTCAATGCCCGCGTCCGCAAGGTCATCTGCGACCACAAAGTCAGCGGCCGGCAGTGGTTGGAGATCGCCAAAACCGCGCACGAAATCGGCTTGCGCTCTAACGCAACCATGCTGTACGGCCACATTGAGACCAATGAAGAGCGCGTGGAACATCTCGTAATGTTGCGAGAAATGCAGGACCGCTCGCACGGCTTCGTAGCGTTTATCCCGCTGGCCTTTCATCCCGCGAATACCGCCTTAAGCCATTTACCCGGCCCCACTGGCATGGACGATCTGAGGATGATCGCGGTCTCCCGGCTCATGCTCGATAACTTTGCCCACATCAAAGCTTACTGGATCATGCTGACGCCGCGCATCGCTCAAATCGCCTTGCGCTTTGGGGCTAATGACATGGATGGCACGGTGATTGAGGAAAAAATTTATCACGATGCCGGCGCAACCACCGAGCAGTTCACTTCGCGCGCGGAGCTTGAACGCCTGATCCGCGACGCCGGTCGCGTACCCGTGGAGCGCGACACGCTCTACAATCGCGTGGATCGCTCCAAGCTGCCGCCAATTATGTCCCGAGCCTCGAAACCAGCGCCGCCGTCAAACGATTTCGTCCCCGAAACCAGTCTCACTCTCAACGTGTAGCGGTCGGCGGCCCTCGCGGATTTCTCCCCGTCTGATCTGTTCACTGGCTAAGTCCGCAACAACAATCGGTTCTACGCTCGCACCCGTTAAGCGTCGCGGCCGCACGGCTGGAGCGCCCACACTTTCACATCCACTCGCTTGCCATACAAAAGATGCGGCGCGACATCCGGCAATGCCAGTTCATGTGCTGCGGCCATGGTATTCAAGTCGAATTTCGCTTCGGCTCGCTGCAACGGCCAGGGACGATGGGCGATGTCAGCGCGAAAAAGCTGTCGGTCGCCTGCGGCGAAGAGGCAATAGCGCTCAGTTAGAAAATGTTCAAGCGTACCCGGTTGCGCTCGAAAGACGGGTCCCCCTGGACGATAGTCCGCGCGAAATTCTGCTGGAGGCGCTGTACCGTCGCGCCTGTGGCTTTCGTATTCGATGTTGCCTCCTCGTACGTGCATTTTCATTCGCGCGCGAAAATAGGGCAGGTGGTAAAGCCGTCGTGCCACTGCCACGGCAAGCCGTCCGCTCGCATCCAGGCTGAGAAACCACACGCCCGATCTTTTGCCCAGGCGCACATACGTGCGCACGTTCAGTTCGGGAAATGAGGATATCCCCGGCAGAGGCGGCAATCCACGTGGACGCGCGCCGGTCAGCCGGAACGCCGTGATGCCAAGCCACGCTTGGCCTTCAAACGTGTCAATTTCCAGCGCTGAGGGAATCACCACGCGTAACGCTTCGGCGGAAATCGGCCAATGGGCAAAAAGCACGTGATGCCACTTTTGGGCCATCTGCCATCTGCCCCGAGGCCTTAAAAAGGACGTGGACATTGTTCGGCGCGAGCGCTGGCGGTGGTCCATCGCTTCATTTTATCCGGTAAGCCGATTTTCGACGAAGCATAACCGAGACTCCCCTCGTTAAAGTCTTCGTTTTGTTGTCGGCGTTCGTTCCGCCGCACCATATAATTACTCTTGTGACCAATGGAGAGGAAAGGGTCTGGGCGATCAAGCGGCCAGGTACGTGATTATTCATAGATGAGCTGGCCATTACATCTCGCAACGCTCTTGTTTTCTACCGGACCGTTCTCCGGTGTATGGCGTCGCATGACCGACCGCACTTTCGCGGGCCTTTACCAGCCCAACGCCTTCGATACCGCCATCATGATTCCGTACTTTCTCGTTCTGATCGTTCTGGCGACCTACGGAATTCACCGTTACGTCATGGTTTACAATTTTTTCAAATATCGGCACAACGCGCCGCCGCCTTTCCACGAGCCCGCCAAATGGTCCCGCGTTACCGTCCAGCTCCCCATCTTCAACGAACGCTACGTAGTCGAGCGTCTGGTCGAATGTGTAGCGCAGTTCGATTACCCGCGCGAAAAACTCGACATTCAGCTTCTCGACGATTCCACCGACGAAACGCAGGAGGTGGCCCGCGCGTGCGTCGAAAAGCACCAGCGCCTTGGCATCCCCATCACCTATCTCCACCGCGAAAATCGCGAAGGTTACAAAGCCGGCGCGCTGCAGGAAGGCCTAAAATCCGCCCAGGGCGAATTCGTCGTAATTTTTGACGCCGATTTCCTGCCGCCGGCGGATTTCATTCGCCGCACCGTGCCCTATTTTTCCGACCCCAAATTGGCTATGGTGCAGACTCGCTGGACCTACGTGAACCGCAACTATTCCGCGCTCACCCGTGCCGAGGCGATTTTACTCGACGGCCATTTTGTCATTGAGCATTCCTCGCGTTTTCGCCGCGGCTCGTTTTTTAATTTCAATGGAACCGCTGGAGTGTGGCGCCGAGAAGCCATTGAAGACGCGGGCGGATGGCAGCACGATACCCTTACCGAAGACACCGATCTTTCCTATCGCGCGCAGCTTCGCGGCTGGCATTTTCTCTATCTGCCGGAAATCGAATGTCCCTCCGAGCTTCCCGTAGAAATGAACGCCTTCAAATCCCAGCAGGCTCGCTGGGCCAAGGGACTGATCCAGACCGCGCGCAAGATTCTGCCCCGGGTGTTGCGCGCCGACGTGCCACTTCACGTCAAGCAGGAGGCTTTTTTTCACCTCACCGCCAACCTCAGTTATCCTCTGATGGTTCTGCTTTCCATCATTCTGCTTCCCGCGATGATTGTGCGGTTCTATCAGGGATGGTTTCAGGTGCTGGTGATTGACCTTCCGCTGTTTGTCGCGTCCACCTGCTCGATTTCCAGCTTCTATCTGGCCGCGCAGCGCGAGCTGTATCCCAAACATTGGCGGCGCACCATTCTTTACATGCCCTTTGTAATGGCCGTGGGCATTGGACTTTCCGTCCGCAACGCCATGGCGGTAATCGAAGCCCTCTGCGGTGTGAAGAGCGAATTTGCGCGCACCCCTAAGTACCGCATTGAGGATCGCAAGTCCGGCTGGTCAAAAAAAAGTTATCGCAAAGGTTCGGGCTGGATATCCTACGTGGAGGTTTTTCTGGGCCTCTATTTCGCGGTCACCGTGCTCTACGCCATTGAGAATGAGAATTTCGCCACCGTGCCCTTTCTGCTGCTTTTTGTGTGGGGCTACCTGTACACCGGCCTGATGTCCATCGGCCAAGTTTGGTTTGAACGCCTGCGCTTCTCCGTCGAAACCGGCGAAGTTCGCCCCGCCGCCACCGGCGTTCCTGGCTTTTAGTTGGACGGATTTTACAATCCGGTGACAATTCGGTTCTTCTACGGCTTGCTAGTGTACTGTCCTACAAATAAATGGCAATAGTATTGCTGGGAATATGGGCATCTCCGGTGCAGAATGGGGGGTGCTTATGGCCATGGGACGACCGAAAGCGGCGTTGGTGTTGAGTCTG